>OLGD01000189.1_pt1 | contig 127361 bp, 112 predicted proteins | sample 1605311 | NCBI WGS metagenome assembly OLGD01 (sample SAMEA3888917, study PRJEB22519) | human gut metagenome | biome: human gut; feature: human-associated habitat; material: faeces | place: Denmark | collected 2010 | reverse complement strand
GCTGCTGTGCAACGCGCTGCAGGCGGAGGCGGAGGCGCTGGTGCCGGAGATCGGCACGCTCCGGCAGCGGCTGCTCGCGCTGGGCGCGCTGGGCGCCTGCATGACGGGCAGCGGCAGCGCGGTGTTCGGCCTGTTTGAGACGCCGGAGGCGGCCGCGGCGGCGTGCGCGGCCATCGCGGAGGAACCGGCGTGCGCCTTTGCCCGCGTGGCGACGGGCGCGTAAGCGTTACCCGGCGGATGGTAGACCATTAACGGGATATTTCGTCAATGTGAAACATCCGTAAACCATGGGCGTGTGGGCTTTACTTGTCCCTTCTGTTTCGCTACAATCGAAGGGAAGGGCGCCCATGGCCATCCCATCGCCGGCCGGCCGCGCAGCTGCCCCGGCGTGGCGCGCCCGCAGCGGTGCGCTTCATTCCGAACAGAAAGGACCGCTTGCCATGCAAGGCCCGCTTACAAAGACGATAAAGAAAAGATTGGCGCTGTGGGTCGCGGTGCTGCTGGCGCTGGTCGCCCTGCCGCTGCCCGCGCCGGCGCGCGCAGACACGGCCATGGTGCGGGTGCTGCTGTCCACGCAGGGCGCATCCGAACTCGCCGTCACGGTGTCCGGCACGTACCGCCTAGCGGAGACGGGCGATACGTTTACGGGCGGCAAACTGACGCTCAGCGCGTCCGGCTCCCGGGTGACGGTCACGCACTCGTCGCTCGGCGCGCTGTATACCGGCGCGAGCGTGACCGTGGAGCGCGAGACGCTCGGGCGCACGGGCGGCACGCTCACGCTGCGGGCCGGCGGCTACAACCGCTCCTATCTCGGGCACCTGTCGGTCACGGCGGAGGACGGCGAGCTCGTGGTCGTCAACCGCGTGCCGCTTTCGCACTACCTCTACGGCGTGGTCGCCCACGAGATGAGCAACTCGTTCCCGATCGAGGCGCTGAAGGCGCAGGCGATCGCCGCAAAGAACTATGTCCTGCCGCGCCTCGGGCGCAGCGGCGCATACGACATCGGCGACACGTCGACCGACCAGGTGTACAAGGGCTACAACAGCGCCAACCGCAACGTCATCGAGGCGGTGGACGCGACGATGAACGACGTGCTGCTGCTCGGCGGCGCGGTCATGCCGTGTTACTATTCGGCGAGCAACGGCGGCTATATGATCAAGCCCTCCGAAAACTGGTCGAGCACGGCGTATGATGCCGGCTACAGCGAGGGCTTTGACGATTACGACATGAAGAACCCGGCGAGCCCGCGCGAGACGCTGTTCATCCCCACGGCGTTCACCGAGCGGAACGTGGGCAACGCGACGCTGTACGCGCTGGTCATGGACGCGCTGGCGGCGGCGCTGGAACAGCCGGACGCCATTCCGGCCGGCTATGGATACAATTCGCTCGTGCGCATCTCGAATGTGGTGTCCACCGACGCGGCGGGCAGCATGGCGGGGCTGGACCATGAAAACGCCGTGTTCACGGCCGTGGTGAAGGTGGTCGCCGGCGAAGCCGGCGCGGAGCCGGCAGTAACGCCGACGCCGGAGCCGGCCGAAACGCCGACGCCGGAGCCGGAAGAAACGCCGACGCCGGAGCCATCGGCGACGGAGGAGGTATTCCCGGTCGTGACGCCGCGCCTGTCCGTGACGGCGCAGCGCTTCGTGGCGGACAGCGGCGAGCAGCCGGAGCCGGTCACCGAGCCGTCCGAGCCGACGCCTACGCCGGACGGCGCGCAGCGGCAGGACCAGGAGCCGACGCAGGAGCCGGAACAGGAGCCGACGCCGGAACCGACGCCTGCGCCCACGCCGTCGCTGGCCAACGTGCTGGGGGCGGACGCCGAGGTGCCGGTCACGTTCACGATTTCCTTCCAGCAGATGGCGGAGGCCGGCCTGTTTGAAAACACGAGCCTGCGCATCTACTATGCCTCGCCCGTAGCCGACGGGTTCACGCTCACGCACGCGCGCTACGGCCACGGCGTCGGCATGAGCCAGCGCGGCGCGCAGCAGATGGCCAACGAAGGCAAGACCTACCGCGAGATCCTGGCGTATTATTACGCCGGCGCCACGCTCTCCGGCTATGCCTACACGCTGCCGGAAGACCTGCCCGAGACGGGCGGCGGGGACGACCAGGCCCCGGCCACCGCGATCGGCACCGCGCGCGTGAGCGGCAGCGCCGTGAACCTCAGGCGCAGCGCCTCGTCCGCGAGCACGAGCCTTGGCAAGCTCGCCAACAACACGATCCTGACCGTGAGCGGCCTCTCGGGCGAGTGGTACGCCGTGCGCGTGGACGCGACCGGGCAGACCGGCTACATCCACTCGGACTACGTGGTCATGACCTCCGAGACGGTGCTCGCCGCCGGCTATGTGAACGCGACGGCGGTGAACCTGCGCAAGGGCAGCTCGACCGGCACGGCCAGCCTCGGCAAGCTGGACCGGAACACCGCCGTGAGCATCTACGCCATGGTGGACGGCTGGTACCGCGTGCGCGTGGACGCGACCGGGCAGGAGGGCTATATCATCAAAAATTACGTGACGGTGCGCACCGCGGCGGCCAAACCGCCGGCGGCGACGGCCGCGCCGGCCACGGCCACGCCGAAGCCGACGGCCACGCCGGAGATCCCGCTGCCGGTGACGACGGCGACGGCAAAGCCCACGGCGACGGCAAAGCCCACGGCCACCCCGGCCACGGGTGGGACGACCGTAAAACCGGCGGCCACGCCGAAGCCGACGGCTACGCCGGCCACGGGCGGGACGACGGCAAAACCGACGGCCACGCCGGAGATCCCGCTGCCGGTGACGACGGCCACGGCAAAACCGACGGCCACGGGCAAACCGACCGCCACGCCGGCGCCCACGGAGTCCGTCTTTACGGCCTACGGCCAGATCAACGCGACGCAGGTCAATTTCCGTACCGGCCCGTCCACCTCGACCACGAGCCTTGGCAAGCTCGACCGGCCGGAAGCGCTCGGCATCTATGAAAAGGTGGGCAGCTGGTATCGCGTGCGGGTGCTGTCGCTCGGCAAGGACGCCTATGTGTACGCCCGGTATGTGACGCTCACCGCGAGCGGCACGGGAGACGGCGAGACGATCGGCAGCGGGGAGATCAACGCCACCGGCGTGAACATCCGCACTGGCCCGTCCACCGGCTACACGAGCCTCGGCAAGCTGGGCAAGCGCACGCAGCTGACCATCCTCGGCAGCGAGGGCAGCTGGTATCGCGTCCGCGTGGAGGACACCGGGCTCGAGGGCTTTGTGTTCGGCAAGTATGTGACGCTCGTGAGCACCGGCACCGGCGCCGGCGCGTCGCTGCCGGCGGTGACCGGGCAGGGTACGATCAACACCGGGCTGCTGAACCTGCGCGACAAGCCCGGCACCGGGTCGGATTCGACCGTGCTGCTGTCCATGCGATATGGATACACGGTCACGGTGCACAGCATCACCGGTACCTGGGCGTACGTGACGTACAACGGCGTGACGGGCTATTGTATCGCCAAGTGTATCGATATGAATTGACGGTTGCCCCGGCCTGACGCACGGCGCGCCCGGCCGGGGTGCAAGACGGAATAGAGACGGAGACGCGCATGAAAAAAACCGCGAAGGAAACGACCGGCAAGCGGGAAAAGCCCCGCAAAAAGGAAACGGCCGGCAAGAAAGAAGCGGCAGGCAAGAAAGAAGCGGCAGGCAAGAAAGAAGCGGTTGACAAGAGGGAGACGACCGGCCGCAAAAAGCCGGGCATCACCCTGATCTGCACGCTGGTGGCGGCGGCCCTGGTGGCGGGGCTGTGCCTTGTTGCGCTGCTCACGGAGCAGACGCGCCGGCGCGCGCAGGCGGCCGCGGAGCAGGGCGGTACGGTCGTGCTGACGGAGCGGGAGCCGGAAACGTTGCAGATCGAGCCGACGCCGGAGCCGACGCCGGTGCGGTATCCGGTGCCGGAGGGCGCGGTGGAGCTCATGTGCGACCGCAAGCCGGTGATGGCGCTTGCCTCGCGGCATGAGGCGGAGGCGCTGCTTACGGCCTATCTGGAGCAGAGCCGGATCGAGACGGAGACGGAGCGCACGCTGCGCGCGACGTTTGACTGCGAGCTGCTGCTGCTGGATGCGACGGGCGAGCTGCCCGTGCTGACGCAGGAGGACGCGCTGGAACAGCTGCTCGAAACGCCGTCGCTCGTACCCGTGCTGCTTGAAACGGAGCGGCGCGAGCTGCAATACGGCTGCGAGCTGGAAGTCGTGTCAAATCCGGATGCGGCGCTGGCGGTGGACACGCGCGTCGTGTCCCAGGTCGGTACCGCGGCTTACGTGGCCACGACCACACTGCTGACCTACCGCGCGGGTGAGGTGGTCACCGGCAGCGACCCGGTGAGCGAGACGCTCATCGAGGCGCGCGCAACCATCGTCCGCACCGGCACTTACGAGTCGGAAAATCCGCGTGAAGAGCCGGGCGCCGAAGAAGGCGAACCGGGGCGCGCAGCCGACGGGCTGGACTTTACCGCGCCGATCAAGGGCACGCGCATCAGCTCCTATTTTGGCACGCGCGAGGGCAGCATACACTGGGGCGTGGACTATGAGGCGCGCGCCGGCACGGAGCTCCTCGCGCCGGAGGAGGGCGTGGTCGTCTATTGCGGCGAGCGCGGCACCTATGGGTTTGTGATCGACATCGACCATGGAAACGGGTTTGTCTCCCGGCTCACGCATTGCGACGGGGTGCAGGTCGAGCTGCACCAGCGCGTGTTCCGCGGGGAGGCGGTTGCCACGCTGGCGGCGCTCGACGACGGTACGAACAACCGCCCGCACCTGCACTACGAGCTGCTCATCGACGGCGTGCCGCACAACCCCGTGCCGTATCTGTGACGCGGGCGCGGCGGATGAAAAAGCGGATGAAAAATTGGTAACAACTTGCAAAAAAAAGACGATTGCGTATTCCCGGGAATTTTGATATACTAAATAAAATAAAGTCAAATTAAAATCTCGGCGCGCCGCGAGGGCGCGGCCGCAGGTGGAAGAAGAGGTGTTTGCAGTTGCAGGTACAGATCAATCTGTTTGGTGGGCTTGAGGTGCTTGCCGATGGGAAGCCGGTGCTCGAGCAGCTCCGGCAGTCGCGCAAGACCGATCTGTTTTTGGAGTATCTCATTCTCCGCCGTGGCCGTCCTGTCCCGCACGAAGAGCTGCTGGGCGCGCTCTGGTCGGATCGGGAGAGCCGCAACCCGGCCACCGCGCTGCGCACGCTGCTGCACCGGTACCGCCGGATCGTGCAGACCGAGGGGCTGGATCCGCTCGAGCACTCCGTGCTGACGATGCGGGGCTATTACCAGTGGAACGCGGAGATGGAACGCTGCACGGTGGACGTGTATGTGTTTGAAAAGCTGGCGCAGGAGGCGCGAACGCTGCCGGCCGGCGACGAAAGGCGTATGCCGCTGTACCGGCGCATGATCGCGCTCTATCGCGGGCCGCTGCTGTTGACGGCGGCGCAGAGCTGGATCGTGCCCCGCAGCGCCTATTACCATGACCTGTATGTCGAGTGCGTATATGGGCTGATCGACCTGCTCAAGGCGCAGGAAGCCTATGACGAGATCGTGACGCTTTGCCGCCAGGTGGCGGAAGTCGCACAGTTTGACGGGCGGCTGCAGGCGGAGCTCATGCTGGCGCTTGCGCGCACGGACGCCGGGGCGCAGCCGGCGGCGAACGGGGCGGACGTACCGCCGCAGGAGGCGTTGTGCACGGCGTATGACACGGTGCTGCGCGCCGAGCACAGCGTGCAGATGGGCATGGAGGCGCTGCAACTGACGCTGGACCAGTCCGGCAGCGGCGCCTATGCGTGCGACTTTCCGGTGTTCCAGGGCATCTATCAGCTGCAGCGTAAGCTGGCGGAGCATGCGACCACGGCGGTGCTGCTGTGCCTGCTCACGCTCACCGGGCCGGACGGCGAACAGCAGGGAGAGGCGTTTGAGACGGAGATGCAGCGGCTGTACGACGTGGCGGTGGCCACCTTGCGGCGTGGCGACGTGCTGTCGCGCTATGGCACGGCGGAGATCGCGGCGCTGTTGCCCGTCGGCAGCTATGAGGCGGGGCGGCAGACGGTGGAGCGCGTGCGCCGCGCGTTTTACCGCGAGGACATGCCCGGCTATGTGGTCACCTATCGCCTGCGTCCCCTGCAGGAATAGCGGCCATGGACAGATAGAGATGGCGGCGGACGCCCGGTTTTGGGTGCCCGCCGTTTTTCGGTTCCCGGACGGGGGGCATGACAGGTGGCGTGCGCTTGTGGTATACTGGTTCCGGCGACAAGGAGGCGTGACGATATGGCAGATTTGACGGCGATCATCTTGACGCGCAATGAGGAGGACAACCTTGCAGCCTGCCTGGATTCGCTTGCCGGGTTTGCCGCGCGCATGGTGGTCGTGGACTCCGGCAGTACGGACGGCACGGTGGCCATTGCCCGCGCGCATGGCGCGGAGGTGGTCGAGCATGCGTTCACCTATTATGCCGCGCAGTTCAACTGGGCGATTGGGCACATTGGCGCGGAGACGGAGTGGCTGTTGCGCATCGACGCGGACGAGCGGTTCACGCCGGCGCTGTGCAGTGAGTGTGAAACGTTGCTGCGGGAGGCGCCCGACGGGGTGAACGGCGTGTCGATGGAGGCGGAGTACTATTTTCTGGGCCGCCTGTTGCGCCACGGCGGGAGCAAGCGCCGCAAGATCATGATCTTCCGGCGCGGCCACGGCGGCATTGAGGACCGCAAGCGCGACGCGCACACCGTGCTGACGGACGGCGGCTATGTCCGCACCAAGCAGCGGTTCATCCACTGCGACTGCAAGGATCTCGGGGACTATATCGCCCGCTGCAACTGGTATGCCATCCGGGAGGAACAGGATTATCTGGCGTATCGAAACGGCGCGGACGAGACGGTCAACACCGACGCGGCGCTGCAGCGCACGCGCCGGAAAAAATTCGGCCTGTATTACCGGGCGCCGATGTTTTTGCGCGCCTGGCTGTGGTTTGTCTACAAATATGTGTTCTGCGGCGGCTTTCTCGACGGGGTGCCCGGCCTCGTCTATCACTTTTTGGAATGTTACTGGTATCGCTTCCTGGTCGACGCGCGGCTGTATGAACGGCGCGTGTGCGGCGGCGGCAACGACGTGCTGACGGCCTTTGGCGAGGAGGCGCGCCGGTGAGCGGGCGGCTGCTCGTGGTGGTGACGGTGCGCCTGAGCGGCGGCGGCATCGCCGGGTATGTGCTGCAAAACTGCGAGCGCATGGGGCTGCCCGTGGACGTGGTCACGATCGAGGAGCCGGGCGAGGCCGTCCGCGCGCGCGTGGCCGGCTTTGGCGGCGTGCTGTACGTGCTCGGGCGCAACCGCAACCCGGCGGCGTATGTGCGCGCGCTCGCGCGGCTCGTGCGCCGCGGGGGATACCGCGCGGCCTGGTGCCACGGCAACAGCGCCACGCTGGCGGCGGACCTGCTGGGGGCGCGGCTCGGCGGCGCGCGCGTGCGCATTGCGCATGCGCACAACACGGCGTGCAACCACCCGGTGCTGCACCGCCTGTTGCGGCCGCTCATGAACGCCTTGGCCACGCGAAGGCTGGCCTGCGGCGAGGCGGCGGGCCGGTTTTTGTATGGCCGGCGGCCGTTTACCGTGTGCCACAACGGCGTGGACACGGCGCGGTTCCGGTTTTCGCCTGCGCTGCGGCGCGACATGCGCGCGGCGCTGGGGCTTGCGGACGGCGCGCGCGTGCTGGGCACGGTCGGCGCGCTCAGCGCGGCCAAGGACCCGCTGTTTGCCGCGGAGGTGTTTGCCGCCCTGCGCCGGCGCGAACCGGGGGTGCGCCTGCTGGTCGTGGGCGACGGGCCGCTGCGCGGCGAATTGGAGGCGCGGCTTACGGCGCTCGGCGTGCGGGACGCGGCGGTGCTTGCCGGCGCACGGCAGGATGTGCCGGCGCTGCTGGACGCGATGGACGCGTTCCTGCTGCCGTCGCGCCACGAGGGGTTTCCGCTCGCGCTGGTCGAGGCGCTCTGCAGCGGGCTGCCCTGCGTCGCCGCGGACGCGGTCGCGCGCGAGGCGGACGTGACGGGGCACACCGCATTCTTGCCGCGCGACGCCGCGCGCTGGGCGCGGCAGTTGCTGGACACGCCGCCGGCGGATGAAACGGAACGCCGGGCGGCGCAGGGCGAGGTGCGCGCGGCCGGGTATGACGTGCAGGACACCGCGGCGGCGCTGGTGCGCCTGCTGCGGGAGGAGGCGGGGATATGAAACGGCTGTGCATCGTGACGCACAACATGGCGGGCGGCGGGTGTGAGCGCGTGATCGCGCAGCTGGCAAACCAGTTCGTCACATGGGGGATTGGCTGCACGATCGTCACGGAATACGCCTGCGCGTCGTTTTATCCGCTCGACGAACGGGTGCGCCTTGTGCCCATGCTGCCGGGCGGCGCCTGCCCGAGCCGGAGCATCCCGCGCGCATATCTGGCGCTGCGCCGCCTGGTGCGCAGGGAGCGGCCGGATGTGGTGCTGGCCATGCCGGAGAAGGTGAACGTGTGGACGGTGCTGTTTTTGCTCGGCAGCGGCGTGCCCGTGGCCGTGTCGGAGCGCAACGACCCGCGCAGGCACCCGGAGAGCCGCGTCAAGCGCGCGTTGCGCAGGCTGCTGTACCCGTTTGCGCGCGGGTTCATCTTCCAGACGGAGCAGGCGGCGGCATATTTTTCCCGCTGCATCCGCGCGCGCGCGGCGGTGTTGCCCAACCCGCTGGACGCGGCGCGGCTCGGCCCGCCGTGGGACGGGCCGCGGGAGAAGCGCGTGGCGTTCGTCGGGCGGCTGGAGAGGCAAAAGGACGTGCCGCTGCTGCTGAATGCGTTTGCCCGGTTCCACGCGGCGCACCCGGACTGGGTGCTGGACCTGTATGGCGACGGGTCGCAGCGCGCGGCGCTGGAGGCGCAGGCGCGCGCGCTGCTGCCGGCGGGGATGGTCACGTTTTTCGGCGCCTGCCCGGATGTGGCGGACCGCATCCGCCGCGCGGGCCTGTTTGCGCTCAGCTCCGCGTTTGAGGGCATGCCGAACGCGCTGATCGAGGCGATGGCGCTGGGGCTGCCGTGCGTGGCGACGGATTGCCCGTGCGGCGGGCCGGCGGCGCTGATCGAGCACGGGCAAAACGGCCTGCTGGCGCCGGTGGGCGACGCGGAGGCGTTTGCCGCCGCGCTCTCGCGCCTTGCGGACGACCCGGCGCTTGCGGCGGCGCTCGGCCGGCAGGCGCGGGACATTGCAACGCGGCTGGATGTCCGGCGCGTGGCCGGAGAATGGAGGGAGTATCTTGCAAGCTGCTGTTCGTCGCGATAGGTGGATGCGCGCGCTCGACCTTGCGTGCGACGCGGGCCTGGCGCTCGGGCTGTTCACCACGTTTACCTTTCAGCATACGGCGTTTTCCACGGCCGGCATGGGGCTGCTGTTGCTGCTGGCGCTCGTGCGCTTTGCCGTGCGCCCGCGCGCATACTTTTCGGTTTGGTATGTCGGGTATGCGCTGCTGATCGTTTGGGGGCTTGTGGGCGCGCTGGCGGGCTGGGCGACCGACCGGCCCACGGCGCTGGCCATGTGCAGGACGATGTGCGTGGGGCTGGGGTTCGTGTTCGTCGTGCAGCAGCTCGTCGTGCAGCGGCGCGACGCGGAGGCGAGCCTGCTGGCCTGTCTCGCCGCCTGCCTGGGGCTCGTGCTGTATGTGGCGCTGGCCGAGCGGGACGTGCTTTTGGAGCAGCGCCTCGGCACGACGGCCGGCATCAACCCGAACGACGTGGCCATGATGGCCGCGACGGGGTATGCCATTGCCATCCACCGGCTGTGCACGCGCAAACGGTGGTATGAGGCGCTGCCGGTACTGCTGCTCCTCGTGGCCATCCTGCTCACGGGCTCGCGCAAGGGCATGCTGCTGATCGTGTTTTTGCCCGGCTGCTACCTGCTCTGGCAGGACCGCAGGCACTTCCGGCGCAACCTGCTGCTGCTTTTGGCGCTGCTGCTGTTGCTGCTTGCCGCGGTGTTCTTGATCCCCGCGCTCTACGACCTGCTGGGCTCGCGGTTTGTGCGCATGGTGCAGGCGATGTTCTCGGTGGAGGGCGCGCAGGAGGGCTCGCTGACCGAGCGCCTGTCGTTCCTGCGGCAGGGGTGGTCGATGTTCGTGCAGCGGCCGCTGACCGGGTGGGGGCTGGACTGCTTCCGGTTCAACGGCGTGACGCGCGAAACCTATTCCCACAACAACTATATCGAGCTGCTCGTCTCCGGCGGCGTGCCCGCCCTCCTGCTGTTCTATGCGCCGCTTGTGATGGAGCTCGTGCGGGCGGCGCGCCGCGCGGGGCGGAACGCGGCCGTGCGGCTGGTGGTGACGGTGGTCGTGGGGCAGATGCTGATGGAGCTGCTGCTCGTCACGTATTACGAGCGGCCGCAGCTGGTGCCGATCGCGCTGCTGCTGGGCGTTTCGCGCCTCATGCGGCGCGGCGGGGACGAGCGGGACGGCACGGCGTACTGGACGTATCTCAAAAACCCGCGTCGCCTGTTTGTGCCGCTGGCCATGCGCGGCCTGTTCCGGCGCATGGCGGACGAGCCGTACCTCAGGCGGATGTACCGGGCGCTGCTCGGCCGGAAGCCGGATTTCGACCATCCGCGCACGTTCAACGAAAAGCTGAACTGGATGAAGCTGCACGACCGCGACCCGCGCTATGTGACGGTGACGGACAAGCTGGCCGCGCGCGGCTTTGTGGAATCGCGCGTCGGCGCGGCGTATCTCGTGCCGCTGCTGGGCGTGTGGGAGCGGCCGGAGCAGATCGACTTTCAGGCGCTGCCGCGCCCGTGCGTGCTGAAGACGACGAACGATTCCGGCGGCGTCTACATCCTGCGGGACGGAGAGGACGGGCGGCGGGCCGTGCGGTTCCTGGACAGGCACCTCCGGCGCGACTATGCGTCGCTGTGGCGCGAGTGGCCGTATGCCGAGGTGCCGCCGCGCGTGATTGCGGAGGCGTTTGTGGGAGGGGCGGACGGCGCGCTGCCGGTGGACTATAAGCTCCAGTGTTTCGATGGCCGCGCCTTTGCCGTGGTGGCGTGTATCGGCCGGGCGGCGGGGCGGCCGCAGTACTGGTATTTCGACCGCGACGGCAGGCCGCTGCCCGTGACGCGGTTCATGGAGCGGCATCCGGCGCCGGAAATGGCGCTGCCGCCGTCGCTTCCGGAGATGCTGCGCGTGGCCGAGCGGTTGAGCACGGGCTTTGCCGAGCTGCGCGTGGACCTGTATGACACGCCGGACGGCGTAAAGGTCGGGGAGCTGACGCTGTTCGACGGCGGCGGGTTTTTCGACGACTATACCGAGGCGGGAGACCTGCTGCTCGGGCGGCAGCTGCGCCTGCCGGGCGTGTCAGACGGCGCCGAAGGGGGCGGGGAGTAGCGCATGGAACGGGAGCTGCAGCGCCGCTTTGCCGGGGCGGCCCGGTGGTCCGTAGGCGCGGAGGTGGCGGCCAAGCTGGCCAGCCTGGGGGTCAACATGCTGCTGGCGCGGCTCGTCGCGCCGGCGGCGTACGGTGTGCTGGCCACGGCGATGATGGTCACGAGCTTTGCCGACCTGTTTACCGACGCCGGTTTTCAAAAATACCTGATCCAGCACGAGTTTTTGGAGGACGGCGAGCGGCGGGACGCGGCGGACGTCGCGTTCTGGACGAATTTGGCGTTTTCGCTGCTGCTGTGGGCGGCGATCTGCCTGCTGCGGGACCCGATCGCCGCGTTTGCGGGCAGCCCGGGCTATGGTGCGGTGGTCGCGCTCGCGTGCGCGCAGCTGCCGGTGACGGCGTTTACGTCCGTCGCCATGGCGCTGCTGCGGCGTGCGCTCGACTTTCGGCGGCTGTTTTTCCTGCGCATGGCGCAGAGCGCGGTGCCGCTCGTGGTCACGGTGCCGCTGGCGCTGCTCGGCCTGTCGCACTGGGCGCTGGTGCTGGGCACGCTGGCGGGGCACGTGGTGAACGCGGCGGTGCTGCTGTGCAGCGGTGTATGGCGGCCGCGGTGGTTTTACCGCTTCGGCGTGTTGCGCGGGATGTTTTCGTTCTCGTGCTGGACGCTGCTCGAGGCCATTTCGATCTGGGCGTGCAGCTGGTTTGACATCTTCCTGATCGGCCACGCGTTTTCCGATTACAGCCTGGGCCTGTATCGCAACGCCGTCAACAATGCGGGCGCGTTGCTGGCGCTCGTGACGACGCCGGTGTACACGGTGCTGTTCGCCGGGCTGTCGCGGCTGCAGGAGGACCAAGCGGGCTTTTGGCGCATGTTTTACACCACGCTGCAGGCGCTCGCGTTCCTCGTGTTCCCGATGGGGGTCGGCCTGTTCCTGTACCGCGATCTGGCTACGGCAGTGCTGCTGGGCAGCCAGTGGACGGAGGCCGTGCCGATCGTGGGGCTTTGGGCGCTCTCGTCGGCGCTCATGGCGGTCGTGTCCGCACCGTGCAGCGAGGTGCTGCGGGCGAAGGGCCTGCCGCGCCTGTCGCTCCTCTGCCAGGTGGCGAGCTTTGTGGCGTCGGCCGTGGTGTGCACGCTCGCGGTGCCGCACGGGTTCTATGCGGTCGTGTATGCGTGCGTGGCCATGCGGTTTTCGCTGCCCGTCGTGCTGTGGGCGGCCATGAAGCGGCGCTGCGGCTTCCACCCGCTGGATCTCGTGCGGTGGCTGTGGAAGCCGGCGCTGTGTACGGCGCTGATGGCAGGGCTTGCGCTGCTGCTGCAGCGGCACGGCGGCGGCGCGCTGTGGAGCTGGGGCTCGATCGGCCTGTGCGTGCTGTGTTATGGGGCGCTGCTGTTCCTGCTGGCGCGCCGGGAGGTGCGCCAGCTGCTCAGCTGGTTTGGCAAGCGAAAGGACGGCTGAGCGCCGCGCGGCGCCGCCGTCCCATGCGTCGGGCTTTCAGGGCCGTCCGGTGAGGGCCCGCCGCTTGCGGCGGGCCACATTCGTGTGTCAGAGGGCGTCCAGCAGGCGCTGCACGGCCTGCGGGTCCGGGACGCTCGGGATGCCGCCGTGCGCCTGCGTGGACAGGCTCGCGGCGGCCACGGCGTAGGCGCCGATGTACGCAAGGTCGGCCGCGTCCAGCGCGGCGGGCGGTTTTTGCAGCTCGAGCAGCCGGGACAGGGCGCTGCCGCCGAAGATATCGCCCGCGCCGGTCGTGTCCACGGGCGTGACGGGCGGGCACGCGGCGCGATAGGCGGCCTGGCGGCTGAACAGGCGGCAGCCGGCCTTGCCCAGCGTGACCATCACGAGCGACACGCCATGCGCGTCCAGCAGCCGCCGCGCGCCTTCCTCCGGCGTGCAGCCCCAGAGGAAGTCCAGCTCGTCGTCGCTGAGCTTCACAATGTCTGCCTGCGACAGCCCGAAGAGGATCTGCGCGCGCGCGTCGTCGAGGCTGGGCCAGAGCGGCTTTCGCAGGTTGGGGTCGAAGGAGATCCACTTGCCGCGTGCCTTTGCATATTGCACCGCGCGCCGCGTTGCGGTGCGGGCCGGCTCGTCCGTCAGGCTCAGCGAACCGAAGTGGAAGACCTGCGCCTCGTCGAGCAGCGCGCGGTCCACCTCGTCCCACGTCAACCGCGTGTCCGCGCCCGGCTTTCGGGCGAAGCTGAACGAGCGCTCGCCGTGCGCGTCGAGCGTCACGAACGCCAGCGTGGTGAACGCGGTCGGGTCGGTCCGGACGCCGCGCGTCTCGATGCCGGCCCCGGCGAGGGTCCGGACGAGCAGGCGGCCGAACGCGTCGTCCCCCACCTTGGCGAGCAGCGCCGCCCGCTTGCCGCAGGCGGCGAGCGCGGCGAGGAAGTTGCCCGGCGCGCCGCCGGGGTTGGCCTGCAGGGCGGGATAGCCCGCCGCGTCGGCGGACAGCGGGGCAAAGTCGATCAGCAGCTCGCCCAGGGCGACGACGTCCAACATGTTTCACACACCTCCGGCCATGGCTTGGGGCGTCCGGCGCCCCGCCTGCATTATATCATATCCGAAGCGGCGCGGGCAAGGCGCGTCCGCGGCGGCAGGCGTGCGCTTTGCGGGTGGGGCGTCTGGCGCGCAACGGCAGGCTGCCGGGGAAAAGACGGCGGCGCGGGCCGGGCGCGCGGGAAGGGAGGCATCGGACAGGATGCGGGTGCTCGACATCGATCTGGATTTCTTTTTGGAGGACTGCTGCCCGCTCGCGGCGCCCGGCGCGCGGCCGGCGCTTGAGGGACATGCCCCGTGGGAGCCGGAGCGGGTAGAGGCCTTTTTGGAGCGGCAGTGCGGGCTCAGCGCGGCTGCGCCGGCGCCCGGCGCGGTGTTTGAAACGCACGACGGCGCGCTCCGGTTCTGGCAGGCGCGCCTGCGGGACGGGACGCTGACGCAGCCGTTTCACGTGACGCACGTGGACGCGCACAGCGACCTGGGCATCGGGTATCCGGGGCCGGGCTACGTGCTCAACGGCGTGCTGCCGCAGCGCGTGGCGGTGCGGCCGGATCCGGAGCGGTATGCGGCGCTGCACGAGCTGGACGAGGCGAATTATCTGCTGTTTGCGTTGGCGTTCCGCTGGGTCGCGTCGCTCGACAACGTGCGCAACGACCGCTCCCGCCCGGATGTGCCGCCGGCGATCCTGCTGCCCGGGCGGCGCGACGTCATCCGCCTCAGCTCGTTCCCCGCGCGGCTCATGGAGCGGGAAAACGGCCCGGAACCGGCGGTGCCGTTTGCCGTGTATGACGACTACCGCACGTTTGTTGCCGCCGCGCCGTACGACTTTGTGACGCTCGCCGTCTCCCCGCGCTATGCGCCGGCGGCGGCGGACGCGCTGATTCCCGTCATCGCGCGCTACCTGCGCCCGGTGGGATGACGGGGCGGGCGGCGCGCTGCCGCAGCGCGGGACACGACGGCCGGCGGCCCATACGGGCCGCCGGCCGTCCTCCTGTGCGCCGCGGTGGCGTCACTCGTCGATCATGATGTGCAGGATCTCGCGGTCGGTCTCGCGCATGCCGTACCGGCCGAGCCGCGCCACGGCCGCGACGGTCGCGTCGGCGTTGTGCTTGACGATGCCCTCGCCGCGGTAAAACTGCTGGTTGTGGCGGTACATCTCATGGCCCATGAGCCCGGCGTCGATGCCGACGGCGATCTTGGCCGCGCAGGAGGGCTTGGCGCCGTCGCAGATGACGCCCGAGACGATCGCCAGCCCGTTGACCAGCGTGTGCGCGATGTCGTCGAGCGTGCCGCCCTGCAGGTACACCACGCCGCAGGCCGCGGCCACGCCCGCGTTGATGGCGCCGCAGTAGGCCGACAGGCAGCCGATGCCGGAGCGCTGGTAGATGGCCAGCAGGTTGGACAGCGCGAGCGCGCGGTACAGCCGATCGTCTGGCAGCTGCTGCGCGCGCGCAAAGACCACGACCGGCACGCTCACGGTGATGCCCTGGTTGCCGCTGCCGGAATTGATGATGACGGGCATCTCGCAGCCGCTCATGCGCGCGTCGCTGCCCGCGGCGGCCAGCGCCTTGAGCCGCGTGCGCAGCGAGCCGTCGGTCTCGAGCAGCACGGAGCCGATGTTCGCGCCGTAGTTGCCGCGCAGTCCCTCTTCGGCGATGGCCATGTTGCAGGCGATCTGCCTGTCGAGCAGCGGGCGCAGCGCGTCCAGGGGCGCGCCGTCCGCAAAGGCGACGATCCCCGCGACCGTCAGCTGCGCGCGGGCGGTGTCGGCCGCGTCGCCCTCTTCTGCCGGGCGCTCCAGCAGCACGGCGCCGTCGCGCTCGAGCAGCACCACGTTGGTGTGGTGCCCGGCAATGCGGACGCGGGTGCGGCTGTTCCCGGCCTCGGCCTCGATCCGGATGTCGAACGGCAGCGGGCTGTCGGACAGGCCGACTTCGATGGGCGTGCGGGTAAGATAGTCCCGCAACCGGGCGCGCCCCTCGTCCGTCAGGCCGCGCAGCAGCTCCAGCTTTTGCGCGGCGTTCCCGGCGATCACGCCGGCGGCCGCGGCCACCTCCAGCCCCTTGAGCCCGCCGGCGTTGGGCACGATCACGCTCTTGACGTTTTTGATGATGTTGCCGCTGCACACGACGCGCAGCCGCTCCGGCAGCGCGCCGAGCGTCTCCCGCGCGAGTGCCGCCGCGTAGGCGACCGCCGCGGGCTCCGTGCAGCCGAAGGCCGGCTGCAGTTCCTCCCGCAGGATGTCGAGATACAGGGTACGGAGGGAATCGGACAGTTGCATGGGGACCTCGCTTTCCCAAAAAATCGCGCGTTCTGCGCGGCGGACGGCGCACGGGGCGCGCGGGACGCCGCAAAAAGGCCCAAATTTCCCCTAAGGACGGCTGACGGCGGTGCAGGACGGGCCCTGGCGCGGCGCTACACGGGCAGCAGCGCGCAGGCGACCAGCAGGGCGGCCAGGCAGAGCATCGACAGGACGGAAAAGACGTGGTGCAGCTTGCGCATGGGGAGCCTCCTTGTCGGCATTGGGTGGGGACGACCGGGGCGACGGCGAGCGGAGACGACGGGCGCGGCCGCGCGCAGACGCCGCCGGGGAGAGACGTGGATGCGGTTGCCGGCCGGCAGGGGAAGGGCGAAAGGGGGCCGGTGCGGCGGCGGCCGGCGCACACGGCATGTCATTACATTCGACACGGACGGCCGATTTCCTTGTTTCGCCAGGCCGCGGCCCCCGTGACGGCGCTTGTCAAGGGCGGCAGCATATGCTACAATATCGTAAAAACCGCCACATGACGTGGCGGGATGGCAAAAGCGCAGCAGAGGAGCAGAGGCCGTGCGTTGGGGCATTCGACAATTCCGACATGGCGTCATTTTTTTGATCAAGGCAGCCATTACGGCTGCCCTGCTTGCGTCTTTTCTGTTTGTGACGGTGCGCGCGTATCCGCAGACCGACTTTCACTTCTGGGGGTTTGTCGTCTTTGGCGTGCTGTATCTTGCCGTGTTTCTGCTCTTTGCGTCCACTTACCGGTGCTTCCAGATTGGGATTTTGCGGCTCAGAGAGCTTGTCTTTTGCTTTTTTATCGCGTCATTTTTTACCAATGGTATTATGTATCTCGTGCTGTCGCTGACGGCGAAGGCCATGCTGCCCATTTGGCCGCTCCTGTGGATGCAGGTGGTGCAGTGGCTCGTGGGAGTGGGGCTGCTGCTGCTTGGCAACCGGTTGTATTTCCGGCTGCGCCCGGTGCGCGATGCGGCGCTGGTGGTTGGCACGGGTTGCAACGTGACGGAGGAGCTGCAGCGGTTCCGGGCGGTGCGGGAGCGGTACCGGATCACGGCGGTATTCCGTACGAACCGGGATGTAGAGACGCTCTTTACGCAGCTTGCGCCATATTCTACGGTGATCGTGGTCGGCGTGGATTCTGACGTTCGCCTGCGGCTGATGGGGCATTGCTTTGAACACGATAAGCGGCTGTTCATCGTCCCGGCCGTGCAGGACATTCTGTTCCACAATGCATTTGAAACGTTTGTGGGCGATTCGCTCGTATATCGTTGCCGGGATCGCGCGTTGAGCGTCGAACAGCTCATGGTCAAGCGGTGCATGGACATCGCATTGTCGCTCATTGGCATTGTGGTGACGAGCCCGCTCATGCTGCTTGCGGCCATTGCAATCAAGATGTACGACGGCGGGCCGGTGCTCTTCCGGCAGGAGCGGTATACGCGCAACTGTGAGCGGTTCATGCTGGTCAAGTTCCGTTCCATGGTCGTGAACGCGGAGCCGGACGGCGCGCAGCTGACCGTCGAAAACGACCCGCGCATCACGCCGGTGGGGCGCGTGCTGCGCCGGACCCGGATCGACGAGCTGCCGCAGTTTTTCAACATCCTGCGGGGGGAAATGTCGCTCGTGGGACCGCGCGCGGAGCGCATTGAGATTGCGGAGTACTATTGCAAGCTGTTGCCGGAGTTCCGGTACCGGATGAAGGTCAAAGCGGGGCTGACGGGGTATGCGCAGATCTTCGGCCGCTACAACACCTCCTATGAGGACAAGCTGAAGATGGACCTGTTGTACATCGAAAACTTTTCCCTCATCCGTGATTTGCAGCTGTTGTTCCTGACGGTGCGGGCAATCCTGTTCTCATCGAGCACGCAGGGGTTTTCAGAGCCATACTTCCAGCCGAAAGAGACGGGGCAGGACGCAAAGGACGGCACGCCATAACGGACGGCTGAGAGCGGTGCTGCGGCGCGGCGCAGGTTGCATGCCGATTGTGGAATTGCTGCAAACTTGTTGTTGCGCGCCGGCAACAAGTTGTTGCCACATCGTAAACATGTTTGTAACGGCATTGACCGGCGGACGCGCGTGTGGGTACGATAGTGGCATGGAACGGCAGCTTTCGTCAAACGCACGCATTTCTCACCGGCTGCGCGGCCTGTTGGCCACGCTGGCCGTGCTTGCTGCCGCGGGCGTTTTGGCGGTGGCGGGCATCAATATCTATGTGGTCGGCTCGGCCCGGGACCGGATCCTGACGGTGGAGCAGGCGGCGGCGCTGGACGCGGACTGCATCCTCGTGCTCGGCGCGGGGCTGCAGGGCGACGGCAGCCCGAGCGCCATCCTCGCCGATCGGCTGGACTGCGCGCTCGCGCTGTATGAGCGCGGCGCGTCTGACCGGCTGCTCATGAGCGGCGACCACAGCCGCGTGGACTATGACGAGGTCGGCGCGATGAAGGCGTATGCCGTGGAGCACGGCGCGGAGCCGGAAGAGGTGTTCCTCGATCACGCCGGGTTTTCGACATATGAGAGCGTGTATCGCGCGCGGGACGTGTTCGAGGCGGAGACGGTCATCATCGTCACACAGCGGTACCATCTGTACCGCGCGCTGTATCTGGCCGAGCGGCTGGGGCTGACGGCGTATGGCGTGGCGTCCGACGCGCGCAGCTATGCGCGCCAGCCGCTGTATTCGCTGCGGGAGGTGTTTGCGCGCTGCAAGGACTTCCTGTTTGCGCTGTATGAGCCGGAGCCGACGTATCTCGGGCGGCCCACGCCCGTGTCCGGCAACGGGAACCTGACCGACGCGCTGCCGCCGATGCCGCTGGCCTGAGCGGGCGGTTGCGGCGGACGGCGGCGGATCGCATATAACGCGCCCCGAAGAGCGGGGCGCGCCCCGAAAGACGGGGCGGGGAGGGGATCATGATTCGGATTTATCCGCTGAACGGCCTGTTGATGCAGACGCCGGAGGATCTGCGCGCGCAGCTCAGGGAGCGGCTGCGGCTGTCGGACACGGAGCCGTGCGGCGTGGAGCAGCTGGTAAAGACGCTGTCCGGCCGGCCGGAGGGCGGCCTGATCGTGCTCGAGTTTGCCGAGCGCATGCCGGCGGCGCTGCTGCTGCCGCTGACGGGCGCGCTGGTGGCGCTGGCTGAGCGCGACGCGCGCTGGGAATTTTCGCTGTCCACCGGGCGCCAGACGTGCCACGGCTGAGAGGGCGCACCGATGCAGGCAAAGAAACTGATCGTCTTTGATATGGACGGCGTCATTGTCAACAGCGAGCCATACCATATCCAGACGTGCGAGGCGCTCGTGCGGGCGTTTTCCGGCGGGCACATCGGCGCGCGGGAGGCACATACCGTGGGCATTTCGACGGTAGAGCTGTACCGGCGGGCACTGGCCATGTGCGGCGTGCAGGGGGACGCGGAGGCGCTCACGGCGCGGCACTTTCAGGAGACGTTTTTGCGGATCGCGCGCGCGATCCCGCGCCCGGCGCCGGCGCTCCTGCGGCTGCTCGACGGGCTGGCGGCGCGCGGCGTGCGCACGGCGGTGGCCACGTCGTCGCCGCGCGGGTTTGTGCGCGATATTTTGGAGTTGTATGGGCTGGCAGGCCGGTTTGAAACGGTCGTCACCGGCGATGACGTGCCGCGGCTGAAACCCGCGCCGGACGCCTATCTCGAGGCGCTCGCGCGTTGCGGGGTGGAAGCGGGCGAGGCCGCCGCGATCGAGGACAGCCACATCGGCATGCAGGCGGCGCTCGCCGCGGGGCTGTATTGCTTCGGGTATGTCAATCCCGATTCGGGCAATCAGGACCTGTCGGCGGCCAGCTGCCGCATTCACGACCTCGCAGAGGTGCTGGACGTGTGCTTCCCGCCGGACGCCTGAGCGGCGCGCCGGCGCAGGATTGGCGGCCCCGCCGCCCGGCCCGTTGCGGCTTGCATGGCGGCGCCGGACGTTTTCCGGCCGTTCCGCTGCCGTGACGCTGGGGGCGCGGCTGCCCCCGCCGCCCGGCTCTTGTGCGGTGCGCCGGGCGCGGAAAAGACGATTGACAGAACCCCGGATTGACAGTACAATTGAATCGGTTTTGGTGCGGCCGTCCGGCATGGCGTCCGGCAGGGGCACAGGCGGCGGCCGTGTGTGGCGTGCCGCCTCCGGATTGGCGGCCGGTGCCCGCAACCTGGCAAGACAGCGCCTTTGCTCCCAAGGGGAGAACCGCGCCTTGCGCATGAAAATGGGATATATGCCCCCGTAGCTCAGTTGGATAGAGCACTCGCCTCCTAAGAAATTGTTACAACATCCACTTTTGGGGCAAAAGAGGTTGTTACACTGTAAGCAAGCTCCAAAATTTGATATAAGTCCCTGTACCTCAGCAGGATAGAGGGTTCGCCTCCTAAGCGGAAGGTGACCTATCACCAAACAGGGGGCAAAAACCGAAAAATTGAATCCCTGTCTCCGTAGCTCAGTGGATAGAGCACTCGCCTCCTAAGCGAGGGGCCGCGCGTTCAAATCGCGCCGGGGACGCCAAAAAGCCCGTAAAACAGCCGTTTTCGGGCTTTTGCTTTTGCCCGTCAATGCTTTTACATCTTCCGATTACGTTCATGCTTTCCTCCTTGTGTCCAACAATTTTCTTTGCTTTTTGCTAATTGGCGTTAGGTCAGTTTTTGCGGCTTGGCACCAAAAAACACCTCGTTTGCTAATTTGAGATTAGCAGGCATTTCCTGCAATCAAGCCCGCAAGAGTTTGCGCCAGTTCTGGTGAATTCTTGAGCTGTTCAATGAGATCGTTCAAATTGATAGTTGCTGATTGCTCTTTGGGCGGTTTGACATCTCTTAAGTCGGGGTTCGCATAAAATGCCGACTCAAATTTCTGTGCATTGATTTTCCGATCTTCATCAAGTATATGCGCATACACCCTCGTAATCATATCAGCCTGGGAATGCCCCGTATCTCCCTGCGTCGCTTTGATATCTCCATGGTTGAGTTTCAGCTTGTAAGTAGTGCTGGAATGACGAAGGGAATGAAAGACTACATTTGGCAGGCCGGCATCTTCTTTCAAGCGATGAAAGCCTTTTTCAATCAGCTTAATGTCACAAGGCCGTCCATTACCCTGCGCTACTACAAGATTATAGTCCAAATACTCGTCTCCGAGAAACTCTTTTTGTTTTTTTTGTGTATCACGCCATTCTCGAAGAATATAGGCAAGTGTTCTTGGAAGCCATACTCGTCTGACGCTTGTCGCTGTCTTTGGAGTTTTCAAAACCAGCCTTGTTTTGGGGCAGCTCATTACTGGTGGAAACACAAACAAGATATCTCTGTTTCCGAGAGTGTCCATGACATCTTTAGAAGCTCTGAAAAGCTCCTTTTCCACATAAATGGACGCATTGTCCTGTGCAATGTCCGCCTCCTCAATATGCACATTATCCCAAGTAAGCCCAAGTATTTCGCCTACGCGCAGAGAACATGCAAACGCTAAATTCATAGCAAGATACAGCTTTGCGTCTTTACAGCTATTCAGTGCCTTTCGTATCGTTTCCGCCGTCCATATATCCCTTGGTTTATTCTCGACTTTGGGAAGTGTTACGAAATCAAAGGGATTACGGGCAATCACTTCCCAACGTGCAGCTTGTTTGAACGCACAACGCAATAATTTTATGATCTTTTCAATGTTCGCCGGAGTTAAATACTCCGTTTTCCGTCGCCGTCCACCTACCTCAACGGGCTGTGTATTTTGCAGTGCTTTGATAAATTTATCAGCTTCTCTTGGATTGATTTCCTTCATTTCCTTTTGCCCGATGAGCGGCAAAATATAGTTGGAAATCAACGCACAGTTTGAGTTGTAGGTAGAATATGACCACGTTTTTTCACCATAAAGCAGTATACCGCCGTCCAAGCCTTTTGCGACATGAATGGCGTTTTCTTTCGGAGAATATAGCGCGCCTATGGATTGAGGCACTTCGTCAGATAGTTTTACCGGGACAGGCGCGTCGGTCATGAGTGCTTTCAGCTTGGATTTCATTGGCATGGAAAGCGCGGCTCTTTGGGAGACGGGTTTTCCATAGGTTTGCGAAATATCAAAACAGCGTACAACCTTGTAACCCATGGCGATGCTGCCGTCTTCACGGGTATATTCCCTGTCCTGCATAAATTGTTTAATCGTGTTTTTCCCTTCGCCTTTACGAATACCGCGCCCGCGCTCCTGCCAGACTTCCGCGTCACAGACAAAGGTAGCGTCCGGCTTTTGCGCCATCACAAGCAACGTATTGTTTACCGAGGTTCTTCCGAGGTTTGCTTGCAAGGTGAGATAGGTGGAAAGCGCCTCTTTATCACAAAGTGCCTTTTCTGCCATATCATCAATGGCAGCATAAAGCTCCGCACGTTCCTGCTTTTTCATTTCGATCCATTCCTCCGTTGAAAGACGGGGCTGGGCTGATCCATACGTTCCATTATCAAAAATTTCATCATAGTTTTCCATCAATGTTACCTCTCTTTCCGCAAAAAAATATCCGGCTTGTTTTAAGCCGGATATTTTATCTTGCTTTTCTTACTTTTCATGATCCAGTATCCATTGTAAAAGCTGACGATCATTCATCGTCCCATCTGCGATAGCAAGCCCAATCTGTATCAAATCCTCGTCTGTGCACGCAAGAGTAACGCCGTTTATCTCAAGAAATGTCAGCATGGTCATGATGCCAATTCGTTTATTACCATCTATAAACGGATGATTTTTAATCAGCGAAAAACCGAGATGCGCCGCTTTCTTTTCTAAAGTGGGATACAGAAATTCTCCATCAAAGGTCTGAAAGGGCGACTGAATTGCGGATTCAAACAAATTTTCATCCCGCATTCCTGCAAGTCCGCCCGTTTCCTCCAACAGCATTTTATGGAGAAGCTTTATCTGCTTGCCTTTCAGTCTCTTCATTTAGCAAGTTCCTCAAAAGCACGGTGATGCTTTACCATGATTCTACGTCCAACGGTTTCCACATCTTCCGTTTCAGCATACTCTTCTTTTTGAAATTGGCTGAACTCCATGAGTACATATTTGGGGGAGTTATTTTTCAAGATAACCGCAGCACCGTTTTCGTCTACCATACGGGCAACGCGGGAAAAATTCTGATTGGCTTCCGTAATAGACACCAGATTATTTGTATTGATGTTCATTGCTTTTACCTCCTAATCATAGTATATGCTATATTTAGGAGAAATACAACCTATTTTATTTTTTCTCTCTTTCTTTTCCTGGACTGTTTATATGCGGTCTGCGGCGTCTTTTCAGGTGCAGAGGAACGCTCCCTGCGTTTCTCTTTGATCTCTTTAATCTGCTGCCTAACAGACGGACGCTCACGAGTATTCGCCATTTCTGTATTTTCGCTGTGCTCGGATAAAGGCGCGGACGGACTCGATTTCGCCGCCCCCGCCTTCATAGGGTTTGGGCCGTCTTCTGAAATCTCCACAGGCTGCTTGTGCTGCGTTTGTTGGGGAGGTGCCGCATTGCCCATCCTCTCGTCCAGCGTTACGTCGTCTACGGTGTGAGCGTCTTTTTCGGCGGGCGGATTGGTAAGTTCTTTTTCTGTCGTATTCTTTGATTTTGCCTCCTTTTCCTTAAGTATGGTGTCGCGCAGTTTTTCTACTTCTTCGGCTGACATGGCAAATCGTTCAGAGATGCGGTTTACCCTTGCCGCGTCATTGGCATTGACAACCACGTCTACCATACCGTCTTTGTCTTTTTTGCTCATGATCGCGGCATATAGGACACCGTATTTTTTTGCCTCCGCAGCAAACTGCGAAAAATCCTCCCTGCGCATGACAAACACTTTGGTTGGTTTTCCGCGAAAGGCTTCAATGCGGGTTTTCCCTTTGGTTCGTTTTTGTTCCTTAAGCGTGGCCATTAGAAAAGTAGCAAGGGAAATCAGTCCCTTGCCGGTTAAGTTTGCAACAACCTCAACGCCCTTTACGGTTGCTTTTGTCGCCATATCGACCACTTGTTCCGCTGCTTCTCCGTGTGCAGACATGTTCATCATCTCCTTTTTGTGTATTTTGAGGGATAGAAAAAGGCACTCCGATTCGGAGTGCCTTACATAGAAAAAACAAAACCCTTTAACAAGCCCATGTATTGAAACGGAATATCATTTGCAACAGTTTATCCGCTTATTTTAACACCTCAAATTCATACCGCCGCTTTACCAGCTTACGCTTTACAATTCCCGCTTCTTCCAGCTTGAATAAGTCCTGTCGCGCGGTTTCCGTTACGACGCCAAATTTCTTTTCCTAGGGCATAATCCTCTTTCAAGAAAAAACCCGTGGCATTTGCACGGGCGGCGATCTGATGGAGGTTATTACCGATGGCATTCAGTTCCCGTATCAGACGGTGATACTCAAGCGGCGGCACTTCTTTTGGAGAATGACCATTCAGCAGGAAACGCAAGTATGCTTCCTCGGAAAGTCCGCATTTCTTTGCATGGTTTCTAAGTCTTTGTTGTTCTTTTGCAGTTAACCGTACCAGTTTCCCAATCGTTCTTTTCAAACCTGCACCTCCTGTTTGTATCGGGGTTTAAGGGGACACCCTTACGGGCGGATTGTGATATCACAATCCAATGCTCGCTACAAAAAGAAAACCATGCCTGCTAATTGGCTTAGAACTGTTTTTCCGGCCTTGCTAATAAAAAACGCCGATTTGCTAATACGATTTTTCCGACCTATTTTCCGGATGGGGCCGACGCCAGCAATGCGGGAAGGTCAGCCTGTTCATCGCCATTCAGGACAACATCAAGGCCCGGCAGAGCGCGGGATACCAGCGGTGGGCGACCAAACGGGCGACCGCCGCCGTGCAGGTTCTCACCGAACACGGCATTGGCAGCTATGAGGAATTGGCGGAACGGCGCCACGCCGTTGCCGCCGCCTCCATCCGCACCAGGGAAAGCCTGCGGGATACGGAACGGCAGATCGCCGACCTTGCCCTCTTCTGGGAAAGCAGATCGACACCCATCGCAGGCTAAAACCCGTCTACGACCGTTACAAGGCCTCAAAGGACTGGGAAAGATTCCTGCGTGGCTTTGAGAGCGAAACCATCTCGTTCGAGGCGGCAGCCAGGGGAATCAAGAAGGCCGGACGCACCGGATGGCGCGCCTCTTTTCTTTGGGATTATTCGAGTTCAAAGGCGCCGGTATACAGCTGATAGTATTTGCCCTTCAGGGCGATCAGCTCGTCGTGGCTGCCGCGCTCGATGATGCGGCCATGCTCGAGGACCATGATGGCATTGGAGTTCTGGACCGTGGAGAGGCGGTGGGCGATGACGAACACCGTCCGGCCGTGCATCAGCGCGTCCATGCCCCGCTGGACAATGGCCTCGGTACGGGTATCGATGGAGGAGGTGGCCTCATCGAGGATCATGACCGGAGGATCGGCCACAGCGGCCCGGGCGATGCTCAGCAGCTGCCGCTGGCCCTGGCTCAGGTTGGCGCCGTTGCCGCGGAGTACGGTGTTGTAGCCCTCGGGCAGACGGCGGATGAAGTCGTCTGCGCCGGCCAGCTTGGCCGCTGCGATGCACTCTTCATCGCTGGCCTCCAGATTGCCGTAGCGGATGTTTTCCATGACGGTGCCGGTGAAGAGGTTCGTGTCCTGAAGCACCATGCCCAGGGAATGCCGCAGGTCGGCCTTCTTGATCTTGTTGATGTTGATGCCATCGTAGCGGATCTTGCCATCGTCGATGTCATAGAACCGGTTGATGAGGTTGGTGATGGTGGTCTTACCGGCGCCGGTGGCGCCCACGAAGGCGATCTTCTGACCGGGCTTGGCGTAGAGGGAGATGTTGTGGAGGACGATCTTGTCCGGCGTGTAGCCGAAGTCCACGTCGTAGAACCGCACGTCGCCGGTCAGCTTGGTGTAGGTGACGGTACCGTCGTGATGGGGATGCTTCCAGGCCCAGACCGTGGTGCGCTCGGGGCACTCGGTCAGGGTGCCGTCGGCGTTCTCCTTGGCGTTGACCAGAGTCACGTAGCCGTCGTCGGTTTCGGGCTTCTCGTCCAGCAGGGAGAAGATCCGGTGGGCGCCGGCCAGACCCATGATGACCATGTTGATCTGGTTGGACACCTGGCCGATGGAGCCGGCAAATTGCTTGGTCATGTTCAGGAACGGCACCACGATGCTGATACTGAAGGCCATGCCGGAGAGGCTGATGTTGGGGGCGCCGGACAGCAGCAGGGCGCCGCCCACCAGGGCTACGACCACATACATCACGTTGCCGATGTTGCCCAGCAGCGGCATGAGGATGTTGGCGAAACGGTTGCCGTTGCGGGCGTTGAAGAAGATTTCGGCGTTGACTTTGTCAAAGTCGGCCTTGGCGCCCTCCTCATGGCAGAAGACCTTGATGACCTTCTGGCCGGTCATCATTTCCTCCATGAACGCCTCGGCGTTGGCCAGGGTGATCTGCTGGCGCAGGAAGTAGGTGGAGGAGCGCTTGGTGATGGCGCGGGCGGAGAAGACCATGCAGATGACGCCGGCCACCACTACGAGGCCCAGGATGACGCTGTAGTAGGCCATGATGCAAAACACCACGAACAGCGTGATGGCGGAGATGAGGATATTGGGAAGGCTCTGGCTGATGAGCTGGCGCAGGGTGTCGACATCGTTGGTGTAGTAGCTCATGATGTCGCCGTGTCCATTGGTGTCAAAGTACCGGATGGGCAGGTTCTGCATGTGGTTGAACATCTTCTCACGCAGCTTTTTCAAGGAGCCCTGGGTGATGATGGCCATCATCTGCGTGTAGAAGGCGCCGGCGATGAGGCTGACCACATACATGGCCACCAGGATCCCCACAAGGCCGAGGATTTTTCCGGAGACCGCCGACCAGTTGCCGCTCTTGTAGCTCTCGTCTACCATGGCGATGACCTTCTGCAGGAAGACCGCCGGCATGGAGCTGACGAGGGCGTTGATCAGGATGCACACCAGCGTGACCGGCAGCAGCACCGGATAGAATTCAAACAGGGTTTTCAGCAGCCTGCGGAGCACGCCCTTGGGGGCGCGGCGGCCGCGGCTGGTGGTGGTACGGGTCGCAGCGGGGGCGGCGTTTCGCTCTTCTATCGTGTTTTTACGCTTCATCATGATCACCTGCCTTCGTCTGGGACGTGTACACTTCACGGTAAATCTCGTTGCTCTTCAAAAGCTCTTCGTGCGTGCCGATGGCGCTGATGCGGCCGCCGTCCATGACGATGATGCGGTCGGCGTCCTCAACCGAGGCCACGCGCTGGGCAATGATAATTTTAGTGGTATCCGGGATGAACTGGCGGAAGCCCTGGCGGATCAGCGCGTCGGTCCGGGTGTCCACAGCGGAGGTGGAATCGTCCAGGATCAGGACCTTGGGCTTCTTCAGCAGGGCCCGGGCGATGCAGAGCCGCTGCTTCTGGCCGCCGGAGACGTTGCTGCCGCCCTGCTCAATCCAGGTGTCGTACTTGTCGGGGAACTGCTGGATGAACTCGTCGGCCTGGGCCAGACGGCAGGCCTCATACATCTCTTCGTCGGTGGCGTTGGGGTTGCCCCAGCGGAGATTGTCCTTGATGGTGCCGGAGAACAGCACGTTCTTCTGCAGCACCATGGCCACGTTGTCGCGGAGGGTTTCCAGGTCATAGCTTCGCACGTCTACGCCGCCGACCCGGACCGCGCCTTCCGTCACGTCGTAGAGCCGTGGGATCAACTGCACCAGGGTGCTCTTGGACGAGCCCGTACCGCCGAGGATGCCGATAAGTTCGCCGGAACGGATGTGGAGATCCACATGCTCCAGGGCGTTGCGCTCGGCGGTCCGGGAGTACTTGTAGCTGACGCCGTCAAAATCGATGGAGCCGTCCTTCACTTCCTTGACCGCATTCTCGGGGCTGGTCAGGCTGCTCTGTTCCTGCAGCACCTCGACGATACGCTCGGCGGACTCCATGGACATGGTGATGATCACGAACACCATGGAGAGCATCATCAGGCTCATGAGGATCTGGAAGCTGTATGTAATGATGGCCGACATCTGGCCGATGTTGACCTCCAGGCCCTGGCTGGATATGACGGCGTAGGAGCCGAAGCTCAGGACGAAGACCATGCCGGCGTACACGCAGAACTGCATCATGGGGTTGTTGATGGCCATGATGCGCTCGGCACGGGTGAAGTCCCTGCAAACGTCCTCGGCGGCGACGCCGAACTTCTTTTTCTCATAGTCTTCGCGGACGTAGCTCTTGACCACACGCATGGCCTGTACGTTCTCCTGCACCGAGTCGTTGAGGGCGTCGTACTTGCGGAACACCCGGCGGAAAATGGGGGTGGCCTTGCGGATCACCAGGGCCAGGCCGACGCCCAGCAGCGGGATCGTCACCAGGAAGATCATGGCCAGGCGGCCGCCCATGGCAAAGCCCATGATGAAGGAGAAGATCAGCATCAGCGGCCCGCGGATGGCCACGCGGATGATCATCATGAAGGACATCTGCACGTTCATGACATCGGTGGTCATCCGGGTCACCAGACTGGAGACGGAGAACTTGTCGATGTTTTCAAACGAATAGTCCTGAATGTGGTAGAACATATCCTGCCGCAGATTCCGTGCAAAGCCCGTGGAGGCTGTGGCGCAGGTGCTGCCGGCCGCCACGCCCAGAATCAGCGACAGCACGGCCATGATAACCAGCTGCGTGCCGTATCGAATGATGACGTCCATGCCGCAGCCGGCCTGCATCTCGTTGACGAGATTGGCGATTACAAACGGGATGATACATTCCAGGATGACCTCGCCTACCACCAGGATCGGCGTTAGGGTTGCCGGCTTCTTAAATTCCCGTATGCTTTTACTCAGTGTTTTGATCATACCAGAAAATTCCTCCTATCCAAACTCCCGGAGCCTTCCGCGACCGTGGGGCGCCGCACCGCGCAGGATCCGCACTTCCCGCGGCGCAGCCTCCATCCCGAGTTTGAAAAGCAAATTTTAACGAAAATCCGGAGATTGCCAATCGCGATCTTCGGGTTCCCTCTCCGTCTCATCTGCGGACCGGGGAAACCGGTCCGCCGCCTGCGGCGTGCCGTTGGATGCGCTGAGATTTTGGATCATCCGATCCAGGAAGCCGTGGAGCTGGGCGATTTCCACGCGGGACATGTCGCTGACCAGCCGCTGCTCCGATGCGGCCAGATGGTCGAGGACCTGCTGGTTGGCCTCCAGCGCGCGCTTTGTGACGAGGATCTGCTTGCACCGCCGGTCCTCCGGGGACGGCTCGAAGCGAAGATAGCCTTTGGCCTCCAGCCGCTGCAGCAGTCCCGACACCGTGGGATGGGTAAAGGCAAAGTGCCGCTCAATGTCCCGCGGATAGACCGTCTCCTGCCGGCGCGCCCGATAGCACAGGTATCCCAGAACGATGGCCTGCGAACTGGTCAGGTCCAGGGATGTGATGCTGTTGGTCATGTTCTGTGCCAGCAGCTTGGAAATGGTTTTGATCTTGAATCCCAGGTCGTCTTTGCCGACCGGTAACATGGATGCCGCCTCCATTTTGCAAATTGGTAGCACGCTACGAAATTTAGTAGCAAGCTACATAATAGTGGAAGAACGGCTGGTTGTCAAGGGGCGTGCACAAAATATTTGACAGGTATTTTGCTTGTGCAACATAGAGGTAAAGACGGGAACGTCAATTGGACATTCTCACCAATGCGGTTGCGGGACTTCAGCAGGAAGGGTTGCTTTGTCAGCATGCCGTCAAGGATCCCGTCGGCCTCATACGCGCCATGCGCTTTTAAAGGATTCCAGGCATGCAAAAAACGCCGTAGACAGGATGCCATGGCGGCCTTGAAATGCCTGGAGTATCTTTATGCTTCCAAATGAGACGGTCACCCGGACGAGCAGGATCTTACTGGAATTCCGAGCGGCCGAAGGCCGCTGGGTATGCCAAGGCTTTGCTAAGATTGCGCCTGAAAATGGGAGAAAGCGCGATTTTTCGGTGCGAGATCACAACTTGGCACGCCGGCTGCACAGCATGCGAGACTATGAGATACGGCGGTGGGAAGGATTGGGGAAACGCCGAACTTTTTTCATCGTTTATCTAAGAGGAAGGCCGCGCGTTCGAATCGCGCCGGGTGCGCCACGTGGGAGGGAACGAGGGATCGCTCGCTCCGTTTCATTATTCGGCGCTGTGGTCGCAGCGCCCTGTTTTTGGGAACCTGTCGCGTGGCGATGGGGCGGCAGCGGCGCGCCGCAGCCCATCTGCTGCGCGCGGCGGCAAAAAATGTGCGCAGGGCTATTGACAAACGGCCGGCGAGCGAATAGTATTAAATTATCCAATGCTTAAACGGTTAAGCACATCGCAACACACACACCTTTTCCCGTTTCTCAGGACCTTACATTGCATGACAGACGCATGAAAAAGGAGGAAACAACATGAAACATGCAAAATGGAAGCTGCTGACCGCGCTGCTGCTCATTGCCGCGCTGGCCTTTGCCACGGCCTGTGCGCAGGAACCTGCCGCGACGGAGCCGACAGAGGCCCCGGCTGGCGACGGATGGACCGTCACCTTCTTCGACAGCGACGGCGTGTCCGTGCTGCAGGAGGTTTCGGTGGCCGACGGTGCGACGGTGGAAAAGCCAGAGCTCACGCGCGACGGCTATGTGGTCAAGGACTTTTACGCGACGCCTGCGCTGCTGATCCCGTTTGACTTTGCGGCGCCGATCACGGCGGACACGTCTGTGTTTGTGGCGTGGCAGTCCTCCGTGGTGGATGAGCGCCCCTGGATGCTGGCCGGCGGCCTGGCGGGCTATCCGGAGAACAACTGGGGGCATGCGTGGCCGCAGGACGACTTCCTGCTCCAGCCGGTGGAGGGTGCGTTCAACACGTTCTCCATCGAAGTCAACCTGTATGAGGGCGACGAGTTCAAAATTGCCGTCATCGATCAGGACTACAACTGGGGCGACTCCATCGACTCGTCTGCCCTGACCGACCGCACCGCGCTGGCGGGCGGCGAGGACGCCTTTGCCAGCGGCGCGAACATCCTGGTGCTGGAGACGGGCAAATACCGCCTGACGCTGGAGACCGATGCCGAGACGCTGGCGCTGTGCAAGCTGTCCTATGAGAAGATCGGCGAGGCCGACGAGCTGACCGTGCCGGAGTTTGACCTCCAGGTGCAGGGCAACTTTAACGGCTGGGGCGCGGACGACCCTGAGGGCGACCGAATGATCCGCAACGGGGAAGAGTTCAAGTGGTTCTACTTCCTGACCGTGACGGAGGACATGTACGACACGGAAAACGGCAACGAGTTTGCCTCGTTCGGCATCAAGAACCTGGTGAGCGGCGACTGGTATGACGGCCGCAACGTCGATCCCGAGGCCACGCCCAACTTCTCGCTGACCGCGGGCGAATACATGGTCTATCTCGAGATCGAGCTGGTCGACAACCTCGCCACGGTGAAGAACCTGTTCGTCGCCGAGCCGGCCTACTATGTGGTGGGCACCTGCGGCAACAAGGGCTGGGCGGCGGATGTGACCGAAGAGAACACCGCCTTTCAGATGGAGGCGCAGGCGGACGGCACGTACAGCCTGACCGTCAACTTTACCGACGCGGATACCGACACCTGGACCGAGGGCAAGGTCGCCTTCAAGGTTGCCTATGGTGCAAATGGCGCTGTGGCCAATGAGAAGTGGTACGGCGACGGGGCGGACAACATCCTGGTCGATCCGGGCGAGTACACGATCGTGCTTGATCCGGCCACCGGTACGGTGACCTACTAACTGACACAGGCGGCGGGACGGCGGCGCTGGCGCATGCCGTCCCGCTGCCCGTTTTCCCATGCCGCCAGACGAGGCGGGAAAACGAAAGGCGGAGGCTTTCCCTCCGCCAAAGTACGGGCCTGCGGCAGGTCAGATCACGCGCACGTCGTGCTCTTCGCCCGCCTGCCGGGCGATGGTGTCGAGGACGAGCTGCACGATGACGCGGCACTTCTTTTTGAGCGGCAACAGGATCGTGTCGCCGCGGCAAACGCTCTCTTCGCCGCCCTCGTCATAGGCGAGCGTCAGCACGCGCGCGCCGGTGCGCGACCGGATTTGCGCTGCCAGTGCCGGCCCCAGCGCCAGGCCGGCGGCGTCCGCCGCAAGCCCGCGCAGGAACGCGTCGAGCTGTGCGGGTTCTCGCACGAGGCACACATCCGAAAATGCGTTGCAGATCACCTCATTGAGCTCGCGGTTGCGGTATGGCCGCAGTGCGAAAAACGGCCGGTCTACGCCGAGCTGCTGCCGCGCCAGGCTGGCGATGGCGGCAAAATCGTCGTAAATCTGGTAAAACAGGTCGAGGTTCCAGATGCAGCCGTCTACGGACAGCAGCGGGAAGAAGCAGTTGTTGCCGATGCGGTAAAAGACGTCGCTTTCCACGTCTACGGCGATGAGCGCGTCAAGGTCGCGCAGCTGCTGGCGTTCGCAGGTATCGGTCATCAGGCGCAGCGTCTTACCGACCGGTTCCAGCGCCGCGGCCAGCGCCGAGGCCAGCTGCAGGCTGCGCAACGCGCAGTCGCCGTCGCGTGCGGCGCCGGGCAGATAGAGCCCCACAGCGCCGCTCTTGCCCGTGGCGAGCGCGCGCGCAAGCGCGGAGGATTCGTACCCCATGATGTGCACATAGTGCAAAATGCGGTTGCGCGTTTCCTCGCTGATGCGCTGATCTTCGCGCCCGTTGAGCACATAGGAGACGGTCGCAATGGAAACGCCGCATGCGGATGCGATATCGCGGATGGTCAGTTTCTGTTTTGCCATGCGTACATGATAGCAACCGCGCGTGCGGCCTGTCAATATCCCCCTCCGGCTGTGCATGGGCAGGGCCGGGCATATCAAGCAGGAGGTCATTCCCCCATATGGAACCGAGAGCCATCCTTCACCGTTCGCGCTCCGTCGACTGTTTTCCGCTCGACGGGCATACGCTCGGGCTGCGCCTGCGTACCGGGCGGGGCGATTTTGACCGGGTGGAGGTCATCTATACCGACAACAAGTTTACGTGGACGCAGCGGCGGCGCAAGCTCCGCATGGAGCGCGCGCTGAGCGACAGCCAATTCGACTATTATACCGCCCGCCTGCACGGCGAGGACTCCCGCTTTGCGTATATTTTCCGCCTGTACGCCGGCGGCGAGAGCTGGTATCTTTGTGAGGAGGGACTCTCGCGCACGTTCCGCTTTACCCTTGGATACTTCAACTACTTTCAGTACCCGTACATCCACGAAAGCGACGTGCTGCGCGTGCCGGAATGGACGCGTGGCGCCGTGTGTTACCAGATCTTTCCGGATCGCTTTCGCATGGGAAGCGGCGCGGCCGACAAGACCTATGTCAACCTTGCGTGGGGCGAACGACCCACGCCCAAGAGTTTTGCCGGCGGCGATCTCAACGGCGTGCGGGAGGGGCTGCCGTACCTGGAGGAGCTGGGGGTGTCGCTGCTCTATTTGACGCCGGTGTTCCGCTCCCGCAGCAACCACAAATATGATGTGGCGGACTATTACGAAGTCGATCCGCAGTTTGGCGGCAACGAGGCGCTGCGCGAGCTCGTACAGGCGGCGCACGCGCGCGGGATGCGCGTGATGCTCGACGGGGTGTTCAACCACTGTTCCAACGAAAACCCCATCTTTCAGGATGTGGTGCGGCGCGGCCGGCAATCGCCCTATTACGGCTGGTTCTATGTGGAGGGCGACCGGACCAGCGTGGAGCGCCGCAACTACCTGACCTTTGGCGACGTGCCATATATGCCGAAGCTGAACACGGAAAGCGACGCCGTGATCGACTACTTTTGCGCCGTTGGCGCGCACTGGATCCGGGAATACGGGATCGACGGCTGGCGGCTCGACGTGGCGGACGAGATTGCGCCGCGCTTTTTGCGCCGCTTCCGCGAGGCGGTCAAGGCTGAAAAACCGGATGCGCTGATCGTGGGCGAGGTCTGGCACGAGGCGCAGGACTGGCTGTCGGGCGACCGGTTCGACGGCGTGATGAACTATGGCGTGACCAAGGTCTGCCTGGACCTGCTCGCCTTTGGCACGCTGGATGCGCAGGGGTTTGCCGACCGGCTCGTGCTGCTGCTCATGCGCTGTAACGACCCGGCCAACGAGATGATGTTCAACCTGCTCGACAGCCACGACACCGAACGGTTTCTCACGCGTGTCAGGGGCGATGTGCGTAAGCTGCGGCTGGCCATGGCGGTCGCATTTTTCCTGCCGGGCATCCCGTTCCTGTTTGCCGGGGATGAGATCGGCACCATGGGCGGCTATGACCCGGATTGCCGCCGCACGTTTCCATGGGATCGCTCGTGCTGGAACATGGAGCTGTTCCGGCTGGCACAGCGCCTCATCGCGCTCAGGCGGACGCCGCCGCTTGCCCGGGGCGCCACCGCGGTTGCGGTGGAAAACGACGTGGTCGCCATCCGCCGCCGGTACGGGGGCAAGCGGGCCGAACTGCTGATCAACCCGACGGAGACGCCGCGCACGGCGTTTGGCGTGGAGGTGCCGGCCATGGACTTTTTGATCCGGTGAGCATGCCGGTCATTCACACCAGTAAAACGGACAAAGGAGGAAAACGGAACATGACCTTTGAAAAACGCCTGTCTATCCTGTTGCTTGCGCTGCTGCTTGCCGCGTCGCTCTTTGCGTGCAGCGGGGAGCGCGAAGCGGCCGAGAGCGCCGTATACGAACAGGTAATGGCCCGCTTTACGGGCGAACTGGAGGAGGGAGCGGTCGTCAAGGTGCTCGAAAACGACACCGCGATCGAATTGGGCTAGGGCTGCTGTGGTATTTTATCGCCCGGGGCTTTCAGGATATCGCGGGGTTCTTTACGCTCGGCACGCAGCAGGAAAACCTCTGGCTCGGTATCGTGGGCGACAACTCCATGCAGATGCTGATCCTCGGGCTGTTCGCCATTTTCATCCTGATCTTCTTCCTCGTTTTGCACATCTCCAACGTGCGCGACGTGCTTTACACCGCCCGACAGGTCGCCGCGGGCAACCGGCTGCACACGTTCCGCCAATCGCTCGCCACCATGGCGGACGACAAGTTCCATGTGACGGCCCTCGTGCTGCCGGTGATCGGCGTGAGCATCTTTACGATCCTGCCCATCGTGTTCATGATCCTGATGGCGTTCACGGATTTCGGCGGCGACATCGTGCACCCGCGGCTCGCCAGCTGGTCGCTCTCTGCCTGGACGAAGATCCTTGGCGTCGGCTCCATCGGGGATACGTTCGGACGCATCCTGACCTGGAACATCCTCTGGGCGGTGCTGTCCACCTCGATCAACTTCTTTGGCGGGCTTGCGCTTGCACTGCTGCTGAACAAGCGCAACGTGCGCGGCTCCAAGCTCTGGCGCGCGTTCCCGATCCTCGCGTACGCGATCCCGGGCTTTATCTCCATGCTGGGGTTCAAGTTCATGTTCTCGCAGAGCGGGCCGATCAACCAGCTGCTCCTCCAGAACGGGCACGACGCCATCTTCTTTCTGTCCAACGTGGAGTCGGCCAAGTGGTGGGCGCGCGGCATCGGGCTGTTTGTGAACGGCTGGATCACCATCCCGTCGATCATGCTCATGAGCACCGGCATCCTCTCCAATATCAGCCCCGACCTGTACGAGGCCGCCTCGCTCGACGGCGCGTCCCCGTTCCAGCAGTTCCGCAAGATCACGCTGCCGTTCGTGGTGTTCTCCATCACGCCCGTGCTGATCAGCCAGTTCGTCGGCAACTTCAACAACTTTGGCATCTTCTTCTTCCTGCGCGGCGGGCTGCAGAGCAACTATGCAAACTATTTCCTCGCCAGCGACACGGACCTGCTGATCAACTGGCTGTACAACCTGTCCGTGGACAACAACTACTATTCCATCGGCGCGGCCATCAGCCTCGTCATCTTCCTCATCACTGCGACGCTTTCGCTCGCGGTATACGTCCGCTCGGCAGCCTATAAGAGGGAGGATACCTACCAATGAAGCGTTTACATCCCCGGCGCGCGGCCGATAACGCGATCACCTATCTGCTGCTCCTCGCGGTCTCTGCGCTGTTCCTGTTTCCGTGCCTGTGGCTGATCCTCGCGTCGTTCTCCAAGTCCGGCGATATCTATTCGTTCTCCGGCTTCTTCCCGACCGAGTACAGCGCGAGCACGTTTGTGGACCTGTTCACCAACGACGTCAACGGCCTGTACCCGTATGGCCGTTGGTTTTTGAACACGCTGTACGTGGCCTCCATGAGCGCGCTGATCGGCACGCTGCTGGTCATCCTGACCGGCTACGTCATGTCCCGCTTCCGCTTTCGTGGCCGCGACACGATTAAGAAGACCACGCTGCTGCTCGGCATGTTTCCGGGTTTCATGGGCATGACCGCCATCTACATCATCATGACGCAGCTTGGGCTGCTCGACCGTCTCGCGTCGCTCATCTTCCTGTACGCGGGCACGGCGCCGCTCGGCTATCTCGTGCAAAAGGGCTATTTTGACACCATCCCGTTCACGATCCACGAGGCCGCCCGCATCGACGGCGCCAACAATCTGCAGATCTTCTGCCGCATTACGCTGCCGCTGTCCAAGCCCATGCTGGTCTATACGGCGCTGACGCAGTTTGCGTGGCCGTGGAGCGACTATCTGCTGCCCAAGCTCCTGCTCAAGGAGCGCGAGATGTGGACGGTCGCCGTGGGGCTGTGCAACATGCCGGAGACGCAGTTTGCGCGCTTTGCCGCCGGCAGCGTGTTCATCGCCGTGCCGATCGTCATCCTGTATTTCTGCCTGGTCAAGCACATCGTCAACGGCCTGACCGCCGGCGCCGTGAAGGGATGAGCCCATGAGAACGAACGGATTGCAAAACGGCGCCACCCGCCTGCGGCGCCTGCTCTGCCTGGTGCTTGTGGCGCTGCTGGTTGCCGCGTGTGCCCCACGCGTGGAAACCGCCCCGGAGGGTGGCGAGACGCGCGTCCTCGACGACAAGTACCGCAACTGGTACGAGGTGTTCGTCTATTCGTTTGCCGACAGCGACGGCGACCGCTATGGCGACCTGAACGGTTTGACCGCCAAGCTGGACTACATTGCCGCGCTCGGCTGCAACGGCATCTGGCTCATGCCGATCATGCCGTCGCCCTCGTACCACAAGTACGACGTGACGGACTATTACGACATCGATCCGCTCTACGGCACGCTGGACGACTTTCAAACCCTGCTCGAGGAGGCGCACGCGCGCGGGATCGACGTCATCATCGATCTCGTGGTCAACCACACCTCGAGCGAGCATCCGTGGTTTGTCAGCGCCCGCACGGGCGAAGACGCCCCCTACCGGGACTACTACAACTTTGTGGACGAGCCGCAGGCGGGCTACAACAAGGCGGGGGATGCGTATTATGAGAGCCGCTTTGTCGCTACCATGCCAGACTTGAATCTCGACAACCCGGCCGTGCGCGACGAGATCGAGAATATCATGCGCTTCTGGCTGGAGCTGGGCGTGGACGGCTTCCGGCTTGACGCGGTGACGAGCTATTACACAGGCAACCCGGTCAAGAACGTGGCGTTCCTCTCGTGGCTCGGCGACACCGCGCGCGCGATTGAGCCCGACTGCTACCTCGTCGGGGAGGCGTGGGAGGACCTGTATACGATTGCCGATTATGCAAAGAGCGGCATCGACAGCTTTTTCTGTTTCCCGGTGTCGCAGCGCGAGGGCTACATCGCCCAGATTCTCGGCGGCAACGTCCGCCAGCCCGGCACGAGCTATGGCCGTGTCACGCTGCTGCTCGAGGAAAAGCTCGGCGATACGATCCCCGCGCCGTTTCTCGGCAACCACGATACGCCGCGAGTGGCCAGCTTCCTGGGCACGGCGGACCCGGCGCGCCTCAAGATGGCCGCCGGGCTGCTCGCCATGATGCGCGGCAGCATCTTCCTCTACTATGGCGAGGAGATCGGCATGACCGGCACGGACAACGACCCGAACAAGCGCATCGGCATGCTTTGGACCACGCGGGCCGAGACGACCTTCTGCCCGCCCGGCACCACGGTTGCAACCTATCCGTTCCCGTCCGTGGCCGAACAGGAGGCAGACACGGACTCCCTGCTCAACTACTACCGCCACGCCATGCTGCTGCGCAACCGCAACCCGGAGATCGCGCGCGGCACGAGCGAGATGCTCGACTGTGCCGACACGGACTGCTGTATCCTCCGCCGTACCTATGCGGGCGAGAGCATCCTCATCGTGCTGAACATCGGCCGCGAAGAACGGGCGCTTTCGCTCGATGCGGAGGCGCTCGGTTACGCCGCCCTGACCGACGCGCTCGTCGCCGGGGAGGGGGAGGTCACGCTGGCGCGCGGCCGCGCGGCGGATACGCTTACCCTGCCGCCTTACGCTATTGCCATCCTTCGATAGCGGGGAAGGCGACGAAAGAAGGGGCGCCGACAGCACGGCGGGGCGCGCAGTTGCGCGCCCCGCCGTTGATATGGGCAGCGCGCCGGAACACCGCATATAAATACGCGCCGCAGCGGCGGGGCCGTGTGTGGCACACGGCCGCCGTGCGGCGCGTTCCCCCATCGGTAACAAGGGCCTCCGGCCGGCGGCGGGGCTATTGGGCGTCCAGACGCCCGCCCGTCACCTCAAATTGCAGCAGCTCGTGCTCGAACAGCTGCGCCTGCAGGCCGCGTTCAAAGTATTCCATGATCAGGTCGGACATTTCGTGCGGCAGCTCCCGCAATACCCGGCAGCCGGCATAGGCGTCGTACCCGCCCGCGCCGCTGGCGCGGTAGTTGCTGAGGCACATGGAAAACACGTCGTCCGGCCGCACGTCCTGCCCTTCAAACGTCAGTGCCGTGACTCGCTCCCCCACCGGGCGCGAGATGTCGAACCGGTAGCGGATGCCGGCATAGTAGTCGTAGTTGTAGTGTTCCACCTTGGGCAGCAGGAACGGCTCGGCCACGGCCAGCGCGCCGGTTGCATCGAGCGCAAAGTAGGAGGCGGAGCGTTCGAGCACGCTGCGCAGCTGCGCCCCGGTCAGCTCCAGCACCATGAGCGTGTTGGAATAGGGATAGCTGGCCAGAATGTCGCGCCGCGTGACGGAGCGGGCAAAGCCCATGGCGTCGTTGGCGAGGCTGACGGCGGAGAGCTGCGCGCCGGACGCGCGCAGTTGCACGTCGAGAAACAGGCGGGCGATGTCGCTGCCGCGCGCGGCCATCGTCAGGTGCGGCGCGCGCTCGAGCGCCCGGGGCAGGTTGCCCACCGGCTCGTCGAGCCAGCACTGCACGCTGGCCTCCAGCGCGCCGAACGCCCGGGTCAGCGCGGCGTCCGGCGGGGCGGTGGCCGGCACGCGCTCCGACGTGATGCGCTTGCCGCCGCTGCCGACGGCGACGGTGATGCGGTGGAATTCGCTGCCGTTGGCCGCGGCCTGCAGCGTATATGTGCCGCAGAGCGTGCGGCCGGGGAACGAAATGTGCTGGTGGCCGGTCAGCACGAGGTCATAGTCCAGCTCCTCGCACAGGCGGTAGGCGATGTTCTCCCCATTTTGGGAGAGCAGGCGGCCCGTGTCCAGGTCCCGCTCAAAGCCGCCGTGATAGACGCACACCGTGAGGTCTACCTGCCCGCGCATGGCCTCGAGCGCCTCGCGCGCCGCGTCGAGCGGGGACGTGATGCGGATGCCGGCGAGGTGCTCCGGTTTTTCCCAGACGTTCACATAGTCCGTCACGACGCCAGCAATGCCCACGCGCAGGCCGTTTCGGAGTGTCTTGACGAGGAAGGGGTAGCGGGCGCGCCCGGCCTCGTCCCGCAGGTTCTGGCACACGCAGGCGAACCGGCCGCAGGCGAGGTATTCCGCCAGATAGCCGAGCCCATAGTTGAAGTCGTGGTTGCCGAGGGTCACCACGTCGTAGTGGCAGCGGTTCAGGATCTCGGCGACGGGGCGCGGGGAGCGCAGCTCCTTCTGGCAATAGGTGGTCAGCGGCGAACCCTGCAGCGTGTCGCCGCCGTCGATGATCAGCGTGTTCCCGCCCCGCTCAAAGCGCGGCGCGCAGCGGAACAGCCCGAGCGGCGCCTCCGCCTTGTCCGCATAGGTGGTGGGGAAAAAGTGACCGTGCAGGTCGGTCGTGTAATAGATGGTCAGCGTCTTGTCCGCCATGCCCGGTTACCCCCGCGCGAGTTTCACGCGAATCTTGGTGGAGATGATCTCGATGATGAAGATCAGCACGATCAGCCCGGCGAGGATGGCGCCCACCTCGTTCCAGCGGTACGAGCCCATGGCGAAGATGAGCGGCGCGCCGATGCCGCCCGCGCCCACGAGGCCCAGCACGGTCGCATCGCGCAGGTTCATGTCAAAGCGGTAGATGACGGTGGACATGAAGTCCGGGAAGAGCTGCGGCAGGATGCCGTAGCGGATCTTCTGGAAGGCGTTGCAGCCCGCCGCGTCGAGCGACTCGAGGATGCGTTTGTCCAGCCCCTCGATGCACTCGGTAAACATCTTGGACACCATGCCGATGGAGCAGAGCGACATGGTCATGAGGCCGGCAAATGCGCCGGGGCCGGTCACGCGGATGAACATGAGGCCGTAGACGAACGGCGGCACGGTACGGATGGCCATGATGAACGCGTGCACGACGACCGCCACGGGCTTTGGCACGAGGTTGGTGGCCGAGAGGAACGAGAGCGGGATGGAGAACACCGCGCCCACGATCGTGCCGAGGAACGCGATGCACATCGTCTCCAGCAGCAGGTAGGCCACGCCCGTCTTGCCGAGGTCGAACAGCAGGTCCGTATCCGGGTGGAAGATGCCGGACAGGATGCGCCCGGCGATGCTCCAGCCGTCGCCGCCCGTGGTGCTGCCCTTGAGCGCAGAGGACGACCAGGCGATCAGCCCGGCTGCCAGCAGCGCGACAAGCAGCTTGATGTACCACGTCTTTGGCGATTTTTCGTAGGTTGCAAGGATGGTCTGCTTCACGGTTTTGCCCTCCCGCTATGACAGCTTGCGCCGGATGTACTGGCTGACCGACTCGATCACCAGCACGGCGACGAACAGCACGATCAGGATCATGCCCACACTGGCATAGTCCCGCCAGCCGATCTTTTCGTTGAGGATGAGGCCCAGGCCGCCCGCGCCGACATAGCCGAGGATGGAGGCGTAGCGCACGTTGCCCTCAAAGCAGAACAGGCAGATGGACAGATACACCGGCAGCACCTGCGGCAGGATGGCGGACAGGAAGGCGCGGACCTTGTTGGAGCCGAGCGCCTCCATCGCCTCGTAGGAGCCCATGTCCACGGTCTCGATCTGCTCGTAGAGCTGTTTGCCGACATAGGCGAACGTGAACACCGCGATGGCAAAGGTGCCGGCCACGGTGCCGAGACCGAACATATAGGTGGCGATCAGCGCGGTGACGAGCGTCGGCAGCGTGCGCACGAGGCTCAGAAAAAACCGGACGACCGCGATACAGACGCGGTTGTGGATGATGTTTGTGGACGCGATGATCGCAAACGGGATGGCGAGCGCGCTGCCGATGAACGAGCCGAGCAGCGACATCTTGATCGTGTCGAACAGCGGCTGCCAGATGTTGGTCAGATAGTCCACTTTGGGCGGGAACATCTGATCGAGGATCACGAAAAACTCGTTGCCGCGCTGGATCAGCGTTTGCAGCTTGAATCCGGTCACGCGCACGGAGATGATGGCCGCTATGACGAGCAGCAACAGCACCAGCGGCGTGCGGGAGGCCTTTTCGTGCACCACCTTGCCGTTTTTCAGGCGCAGCTCCTTTGGCCGGAAGACTTTGTCGTAGAGATTCATTGCGCGTCCCCTCCGCTCTCGGGGATGCGCCCCTCGTAGATCTCGGTCAGCACGTCCTGCGTGACCTGCGACGCCGGACCGTCGAACACGATCCGCCCGCCGCGGATGCCGACGATCCGCCGGGCATAGGTCAGCGCCAGCTCCACGTGGTGGATGTTGATGAGGATGGAGATGTTCATGTCGCGGTTGATGCGCACAAAGTCCTCCATTACCTGCTTGGCGGTCACGGGGTCGAGCGCCGCGACCGGCTCGTCGGCCAGGATGATCTTCGGGTTCTGCGCCAGCGTGCGCGCCAGCGCCACGCGCTGCTGCTGCCCGCCCGACAGCTGGTCGGCGCGGATGAAGGCCTTGTCCAGGATGCCCACCTTGTCGAGGCATTCGAGCGCGAGCAGCTTATCCGGTTTTTTGAACGCGCCGAGCAGCACGCGCCAGAACGGCATGTCCGGCACGCGCGCCATGAGCACGTTGCGGATGACGGTGGTGCGCGTGACGAGGTTGAACGACTGGAAGATCATGCCAATGTTGCGGCGGAAGCGGCGCAGCGCCTTGCCGCGCAGGGCGGAGACCTCCTGCCCGTCGACGGTCAGCGTGCCGCCGGTGATGTCGTGCATGCGGTTGATCGAGCGCAGGAGCGTGGATTTTCCCGCGCCGGACAGCCCGATGATGCCCACGAAATCGCCCTGCTCGATCTCGAGCGAGACGTCGTCAAGGCCTACGGTGCCGTTGGGGTATACCTTGGATACATGGTCAAAGCGAATCATGGACAAAAACCTCCGGCGGGATGGATGCTGCAGAACGGTACGCGGAGGCGGATGGCCTCCGCGTACCGGATGTGCGTGGGATGGGGTTGGCGCTCAGTTGGTCAGGCTCTGGATCAGCTCCTGGGCGGCGCGCTCGCCGTCATAGTCGGCGGAGACGGCCGTCTGGTAGCCGTTGTGGCTGTAGATGGCGATGACCTCCTTGCCCTCCTCGGTGCCGGCGATGTTGATGAACGCCTGCTGCAGCGCGGCCTTCAGCGCATCGTCCATGATGGCCGAGGTCTTGCTCACGCAGATGGTGTCGTTGTAGATGCCGGGCGTGACGCCGATCACGTTCGTCTCCTCCCAGATGGAGGCGGTGCGCGCATACTCGGTCGTCCACTTGTCGACATAGTCGCGGCGGGCGTCGGCATAGGTCATGAGCGCGTCCACCTGGCCGGAGGCGAGGCGGGCAAACGCACTGCCGTAGGAGTCGGCCTGCACGGCGTTGTCCAGGTCCGTGATGCCCTTGCCGTAGCGCTCCTGCATCCACAGCGCGGGATAGATGTAGCCCGCGGAGGAGGACGAGTTCATGACGCTCCAGCTGAGGCCGTTGATGTCGTCCCAGGTCAGCTCTTCGCCCGCGTTGACCTTGGCGGCGACCGCCTGGCCCTTCTCGGACGGGCCGGCGATCATCAGCGCGCGGTAGAAGACCGCCTGCTGGTCGGAGGCCTCGGTGGGCTGTCCGTCATTCCAGTCCTTGGCGTTGTCGGAGTCCTTGCTCAGGCCGTCGCGCGTGGAGGTCAGGATGACTTCCGCGCCGTCGTCATAGAGGACGTAGGTGCCGCCGGGCATGCCGAAGCCGATGTCGGCCGTGCCGGCCGAAAGCGCCTCGCCGACGGCCTCATACGTGGTGCCCACGTAGATTTCCACGCTGCCCACGTCGTAGCCCTGGTTGGCCATCTCGTTCTTGAGGAGCTCCTTGAGCGGCTCGGTCACGGTGACGATCTCGTCCGGCTCGCGGGAGGGGACGAAGTAGAGCGTCAGCTTTTCAATGGCGGTGTTGGCCTCGCCTTCGCCGTCTTCCGCCGGGGGTTCCGTGGCGTCCGAAACGGGAGCGGTCGGCTCTTCGCCGTCGGCGGGCGGTTCCTGCGTGGTCGGCGTGCAGCCGAACACGGCCGCCAGGCAGAAGGCCAGGATCAGTAGCATTGCAATGGACTTTTTCACTTGAGTTCCTCCTTTTTTTGTTTGTTTTTATGGTCGGGCTTTCTGTTTCCTGCCGCGGTGCGGCAAACCGTCAATTTACGATAAGGGGCTGGGTCAGCACGTTGGACGAACCCTGTTTTATGCGGAAATTGGCTGAACCGGAGTCGGCGTTGGGGTTGAGCCGCATCCAGACCACCTGGACGGCGACGCCGGAGTCATCTGCGGTCATGCTGAAGGTATCGGAATAGCCGTAGGTGGTGAGCCAGTTCGTCCCGTCGATGCTGAACAGCGCAATCTGCGTTCCCGAAGAGACGTAGCTTCCCGCTCTCAGGCCGGACAGGCTCTGCCCGGCGGTCAGGCCCGTGACGCGGATCGTGACGGCGGTATCCAGGCCGGGGACGACGCTGTCGGGATAATACGCATGATAGGTGACGCCGCTTTCACCGGGATAGCTCGAAATCGTGTGGGTTTGCGTGCACAGGTTGGAGGAACCCTGCTTCAGGCGCAGGTAGAACTCGCCGCTTGCGGAACTGTTGATCAAAAACCGCATGCTCTTTGAGGCCATGCCGTTTGCATCCGTTGTGATGGAGAATTCGCTGCTGTATCCATAGGCGCTGGGCAAAGCGGCGCCCATGTCGGCGAATTTTGCAATCTGCGTGCCTCCCTCCAGGTACGCCCCCAGCTTATAGCCGGTGTAGGTGGTGTTCGGCGTCAAACCGGAGAAATACACGGTGATGGGCAGCTCGATCCCCGCGCAGATCTGCTCCGGCATACCCAGCAGGTAGGTGAAGTCCGAAGAGGGGACATCGCCACCACCGCCGCCCTCGTAACCGTAGGAACCCGCGGCGAAGGTGCTCTCGTCGTACCACAGGTATCCGGATGCGGGGGCAGCCCAGGGCTCCGGTTCCGGCTCGGTGGACAGGGCGGGCGTTTCATAGCTGTGCAGCGTGGTCGCCGTGTCGAGCGGGATGTTTTGCGTCTCAAAGCTGGTGTAGTTCTCCTGCTCAGCGAGCCAGTCCACGATCTGCACCAACAGGATGGCGTCGTCCTGCTCGCTGAACCCGTCATACGTCGTCTTGCTGCCGCCCGTCTCTTCCTTTCTGTATTTTGGCGTGGCGTCTTCCACGGGAGAGGAGTCGCCGATGAACGCCGCCTTGCCGGCGCTCACTTTCGAAATGGCCACGTAGGGACCCTCTGCGACGCCGCCGCCGTTGTACACGCCGTCATCCACGGCGCTGGACCATTTGTCCGCGCTCGTGAGGCCCGAGGGCAGGTATACGATGCCCTTTGCGATGCTCGGGTCGATGATGGCCAGCGTGGAACCGGCGTGCATGGCGACGGAATCCACGTTTTCCGTGATGCCGAAGCACTGGGACGGCGCAACGATCTGCGTGGCGTTCACGTCGCCGACTGCGTTATACCGGAAACGGACGCCGAAATTCGTGGCAAGCCAGTCGCTGCTCACGACGCCCGTCATGGCCTCGGATGTGGCTTCGCCCGTGGTCATGCCCTTGGTCGGATCGTCGTAGGCGCCGCGCCGGTAGCCGTTAAACACTTCGGAGGAATCCCAGCGGTTCTTGTTGCGGTCCGCGTTGTAGTGGTCCGCGATGAAGAACACGCCGCCGCCGTTCTGCACGAACTGCAGGATGGCGGCCTGCTCGCCGGGCTTGAACGGGACGTTTGCCTCCGGGATGATGAACACGTCGAAATCGGAAAGGTCTGAATAAGTGATGTCGCCGTTTTTGCGCAGCTCTTCCACATAATAGCCCTCGTCTGCCAGCGCATTGGCAAAGTCGGAAAAGCCGCCGTCGATGACCCAGTCGGCGGCGCCGGCCGTCTGCCCGTGCGCGTTGTCAAACAGGACGCTGTATCCGTTGGCTGTCGTAGGTTGGATGGTGGGAGCGGGATCGGCGTAGTTTTCTGCCAGCGCCTGTTGTGGCAGAATGCCGGCGAGGGCGATGCATACGGCAATCAGCAATGCGAGGCCCGTACGCCGGAATGAGATCCATGGAATCCTTCTGGACATGATGAACGGTCCCCTTTCATTTTATAATTTATTTGTTTCGTGATCGGACGGCAAAATACAGAATGAAACGGGCGTGCCATTTACCACTAACATTTACCACTAAAACGACTTAGTATAAATAATAATAGCATGGCATGCCCGTGAAATACTTTCCAATTTTGTGCAGTACGTTATATTCCTGTCACAGCGCGCCCTGGCGGCGCAGATATTCGGCCACCAGCTCCTCAAAGGCGATGATCACCTTGCCGAAAAAGGAGTTGGGCATGTTGCCCACGAGCGCCTGCCGGCTCTCGTTGATGAGGAAGTGGACGTCGGAAATGCGCACGAGCGTGGAGTCCGCGCGCCGTGTGAACGAGACGATGTGGAAGCCCTGCTGCCTGGCGCGGATCACGTCGTTGAGCACGATGTTCGACTCGCCGCTCTGCGACACGGCAATCATGAGCGACGGTTCCAGGTTGCTCACCAGCGTGTGTTCACCGCGCTTGAGCAGCAGATAGTCGTAAAAGTGCACGCTGTTGAACACGGTAAACCCACAGATGGACAGCCGGTGCACCATGTAGGCGGCCACGTGCTCGGCAAACCCGGTGCCGATGGCGTACAGCTTTTTTTGCTGGTGGGCGGCGAGCAACGTGCAGAAGGTGTCGACCGCATCCTCCGAATAGTTGTCGATGATGTTGAGCGGGCTTTCCTCGTCCGGCTCTGCCGAGCCGCCGCCGACCTGTGTGGCCAGGTGATAGAACAGCTCGCGGTAGCCGCCGTAGCCCAGCCGTTGGCAGAACTTGACGATCGAGGCGGGGGAGATGTAGTTTTCGTTGGCGATCTGCTGGATGCCGACGTTGCCGTCGCCGTGCTCGATGTGGGAGATGATACTGGTAAGGACCTTTTTTTCCTCTTCCGACACGAGGTTGGTGAGCAGATAGTAGTTTTCACGACCCATGGGCAGGCCTCCTGTGTGGCAAGGGTGGGAGGAATGACCGCGCGCCGTTATGGCGGACGGCACGACGCGGCTGTAAGGACGGATGTTGTGCTGCAGGGATAGGAGAGCGCAGGTTGCGTCAAAAGGGAAAATTACATCGCCAAAGGGGGGGGGAAATTACATCACCATTATATCACGCGAATTGGGGAAATGCACAGCCCGAAAATAAAATGTCGCGCTCTGCGTGGCAAAGGGCGGGAAAAGCGGCGCCGGCAGGGGACGCTGCCCCGGCGGCGCGGGCGGCGGATGCGACAAAAAAGCGCTTCCATCCGGCTGGGATGGAAGCGCGGCGTTTTTTTGGGAGGGACAGGCGCTCAGGCAAACGCCGCGTAGATGGCGCGCACGGCGTTTTCAAAGTCGTCGCTCTCCACGCCGACAATGATGTTCATCTCCGACGAGCCCTGGTCGATCATGCGCACGTTGATGCCGGCTTCATACAGCGCGTTGAACAGCCTTGCGGCGGTACCGACGTTGCGCACCATGCCCTTGCCCACGGTCGCGATGAGCGCCATGTTGGACTGGAGCTCCACCGTCTGCGGGTTGCAGTCGCGCCGGATCTCGCGCAGCACGGCCTCCAGGTGGTCCTGCAGGTTCACGTCCGCCACGACCAGCGACATGGTGTCGATGCCGGAGGGGACGTGCTCAAACGAGATGTTGTACCGGTCGAGGACGCGCAGCAGCCGGTAGCCGAAGCCGATCTCGTTGTGCATGTTGTCCTTGAACACGGTGATGACCGTGAAGCCCCGGCGGCCCGCCACGCCCGTGAGGATGCCTTCGCGCCGGTAGTATTGCAGGTAGCTGTCGGGCACGACCATGGTGCCCGGTTCGTCCGGCGCGTTCGTGTTGCGCACGTTGATGGGGATGTGCGCCTTGCGCACGGGGAAGATGGAGTCCTCGTGCAGCACGGTAGCGCCCATGTAGGAGAGCTCGCGCAGCTCGGAATAGGTGACCGTGCGGATGACCTTCGGATCCTTCACGATGCGCGGGTCCGCCATCAGAAAGCCGGAGACGTCCGTCCAGTTTTCATACACGTCGGCATGCACGGCGCGCGCGACGATCGCGCCGGTGATGTCGGAACCGCCGCGCGAGAACGTCTTGATGCTGCCGTCGCGCTTGCGGCCGTAAAAGCCGGGGATCACGAGGTTGCGCCGGCCCTCCAGGCGCTGCGTCCACTTCTGGGTCGTCTCGTCGTCATAGGTGCCGTCGGAGTGGAAGCAGATCAGCTCCGCCGCATCCAGAAACTCAAAGCCCAGGAAATCCGCAAGCAGCAGCGCGTTCAGGTATTCGCCGCGGCTGGCCAGGTAATCCTCGCTCGCACCGTTTTCCAGGTTTTTGCGGATGGCGTTGAGCTCTGCGGCGATGTTGGTGGACAGGCCGAGCGCGCGCTCGATCTCCAGATACCGCGCGGCGATCCGGTCAAACGTGTCGTCAAAGGGGACGCCCTCGGCCTGCTGCGCATAGCACAGGTACAGCAGGTCTGTGACCTTGTCGTCGCCGGGGAAGCGCTTGCCGGGGGCGGACGGCACCACGAACTGGCGCGCCGGGTCCGCCTCGACGATCGCCTTTACCTTGCGAAACTGCGCCGCGTCAGCCATGGAGCTGCCGCCGAATTTGGTCATCTTGATTGCCATGAAAGTTACTCCCAGTCCCTGTTCAGTATTGCGGGCATCCCGCCCGGGTTATTCTGCAATGCGGCGGCACTCCATGTAGTACCGCTTTTCGTTGGCCTCGCCCATGGAGAAGGTCTTGCGCGGCAGCGCGCCGTCGTATACGACGGTCGGGAACAGCTGCGACTTTTCCATGGCCGGCAGCAGGAAGCCGATCGCGTTGTCCCGCCGGGCGAGCGTCTCGACCACGTCCGCGCCGTGGATGTAGTCCACGGTCGCGCCCTCCACCTCCTGGAGCATGGCGTCGATGGCGTTTTGCAGCGTGCCCACGGCCAGCTGCTGCGACGGGCCGGTCACGAAGAACGCGCCCTGCGCGCCCTGCAGGAAGAAGGGCAGCACGTGCGCGTCCCGCGCCAGGATGCCGATGGGGCCGTCCGTCTCCTCAAAGTAGCGCACTTCCACGCCGCCGTTCTGCGCCGCCAGGTGCTTTTGCAGCAGCGCCACGGCGCGGTAGCCGTCCACGCCGAACACGACGCGGTGGATGGGCTCGAACACGATGCCCGCGTCGTGGACGTTTTCCACCTCCACGAGCGCGTAGCGCGCCGGGTGCGTCCGCCGCAGCGGTTCCGGCAGCGCCGCCTTGATCTGCTCCCAGTTGGCCTTGGCGGTCGCAAAGCTGTGGTTGCCGTCGCCCATGGCGAACAGCAGCGGCGCGTGGTCGCCATATTTTTCGTGGAATGCGTCCGCATCCGTCAGCGCCGTGAGCGCGTCTAGCACGCCCCGGATCGCAGCGCCGTCCGACACGAGCCGCCCTTCGACGTGGCCGCCGCCGAGCATCAGATCCGTGTCGTAGAGCAGCGGCAGGCGGTCGGCCTGCTCCACGAGCGGCTCGATCACCGTGCGCTCCGGGTCGTCGATCAGCACCAGGATGTGCGGCAGCTCGAGCGGCGCGCCCTCGCGGATGCGCAGCCGCGGCGGGATACGCGACTCGATCGTGCCCTCGGTGGCGCGGATGAGCGTGGTCGCTCCCTTATGGTAATCATATTGTTCGAGGTCCAGCGCCATGACGAGCCCGTTGCGCGTCTTGCCCGCCGCGGTGCGGCGGACGAGCACAAATCCCTGCGGCTGTTCTTCCAGCACGCCCAGGCGCAGGTAGGCCTCCATGTTTTCGCGGATGGCGGCAATGCGCTCGGCCTCGTCCGGCTGGCCGAGGAACGCCTCCGGCAGGATCAGGTCGAGCGTGGTGGGCTCGTCGCCGGCGATTTCCCGCGCGCGTTCCCAGTATTCCGGCTGGGACGTGTACTGGTCGCAGGCTACGACGGCCCACTTTTCAAAGTCGGTGCCCTTGGGCGGGAGCAGGACTTTTGGAACGAGAACGCCGACATCGTTTGGATACGAACCCATGGTGCAAGCCTCCGCAATGTAAATTTTTTGGGGTTCCGCGTGGTGTTTGGTATATTCGTCTATTATAGCGGCATTGCCGCGCAACTGCAAGCAAAACCGTGCCGTGGACGGGGCGTTTGCGGCCGAAACGGGCGGCGGGCGCGACGGGCCTGCGCGGGGCACGGGACGGCGGGCGCGCCGTCAGGCGCGGTCGAGCCGCGCTTGCAGCGCCTCGGCAAACTGCCCGATGTGCGCGCCGTCGATCAGCCGGTGGTTGACCTGCAGGCCCACGGTCAGGCGCAGCCGCCCGCCCTCCGGCACGAACTTGCCCCACGCCACGCGCGGGATGGAATCGTCCCGGTCGAGGTTCGTCTCGTGCGTGAGCGATACGAGGTCGAGCCACGGCAGGCAGGAGAGGTAGGCCAGGTCGTCGCGCCGCTCCTGCTCGGGCGTGGGGAACAGCCGCTCCTGCGCGTCCGCCGCCGCCCTGGCGCGCAGGCAGAAGGCCGCGCGCGTCTCGCCGGGCACGGCGTCGACGCTGACGATCTTGAAGTTGCCGCCCGGCGCCGGCACGGTGAACGAGGGCGAGAGCCGCTCGTGGCGCACCACGGTGTCGCCGCGCAGCTTGTACAAAAACGCGTCCGCCTCGGCGAGCGCGGCGGTCACTTCATAGACCATGGACAGGTAAAAGGACAGGCCGTCCCGCTTCGCCGCGGCGTGCAGCTGCGTGACGTCCGCGCGCCACGAGACGCTGTAAAAGGGGATGTCGAGCGCGCCGAAAAACGCCGCCGCTTCCCGGCGCGGCCAGGCCGACAGGGGCATCTGCTGCATGGTGGCTCACCTCCCGCAATGCCGTTACAGCACATAGGGCAGCACGATGAGCGCGACGCCCAGCACCACGCACGCCGGGCCGCCGATGCGCGACCCGTTGATGTACAGGTCGGACGGCTCGTCGGCATAGTACGATTTCCAGCGCTCGGCCAGCCTCCAGAACAATCGGGGATTGATGGCGAGAAACAGCCCGCCGGCGATCAGCGCAACGCCCAGGATCCAGGTCCAAACCACGGCTGCGATGCCTCCTCATAATTTGGAATGACGATGACACTATTTTAGCATGCCGCGCATGCGCTTGGCAACGCCGGCGGCCCATCATGACGCCGGAGTTTGTGAACACTGTGAAAACAGGGCGCTTTGCGGCGCGGGCCGCGGGAAACTGTGGTATACTGATGCTATGAAAAGCATGACCGCCAAGAGAATCGCCGCGCTCCTGATCGCCCTGCTGCTGTCGCTTGCCCTGGCCGCCGCCTGCGCCCCGGCGACGGGGACGCCGGGGGCGACGGCCGCGCCGTCCGGTTCCGCCGCGTCCGCGGTGGCGCTGCTGCCGGAGACGACGGCCACGCCCACGCCCGCGCCGCAGCCGACTGCCGCGCCGGATCCGCTCAGACCTCCGGAGGGGGCATATACCATCGCGTGGCTCTCCGACACGCAGCATTACAGCCGCAAATACCCGCTCATCTATCTCGACCAGACGGCGTTTTTGAAGCAGGAGGCCGGGCGGCTGAACCTCGCCTATGTCGTCCACACGGGCGACCTCGTGCACAACCGCGAGGACGAGGCGCAGTGGGCGGTTGCAGACGAGGCCATGCGCACGCTCGACGGCATCCCGTACGGCGTGTGCGCGGGCAACCACGACGTGGGGACGCAGGCGGACGACTGCGACTATACCTATTTCAGCCGGTACTTTGGCGAGGCGCGCATGGCGGGCCGGCCGTGGTACGGCGGCAGCTATGCGGACAACCGCGGCCACTTTGACCTCATCGATGCGGGCGGCACGCGGTATGTGTTCGTGTACCTGGGCTATCACGTCGACCGGGACGGCCTGGACTTTGTCAACGAGACGCTGGCGGCCTATCCGGACCGGGTCGGCGTGCTGTGCGTGCACAGCTATTTTGACCACGACTGCACGCTCACGGATCAGGGCGAGCTGCTCTATGACGCGGTGGTGGCGAAGAACCCCAACCTGTACCTCGTGCTCTGCGGCCACCGCTACAACAGCGCGTGCGTGCCCGCCACGTTTGACGACGACGGCGACGGCACGGCCGAGCGCACGGTGCTCCAGATGATCTGCAACTACCAGGCGGCCGGGCACACCGGCGGGGACGGCTATCTCCGGCTGCTGCAGGTGGACGAACGGGCGGGCGAGATCCACATCCTCACGTATTCCCCGCTGCACGACGATTTCGTCTACTACGACACGCCGGAACACCAGGCGGAAAACTATGCGTTCTCGCCGGAAGGGGAGCAGGGGAGCGTGCCCATCCCCTGGCCGATGGACGCCGCCGCGTCCACATCTGGCGCAGGCTGACGCATCGGCCCGCCGCGCGGCAAAAAAACGATGCAATTCCGTATAAAATATATTATATCTACTTGACAAACGCCGACAATGATGATAGATTATCACCATTATCACGGACGTGTGCCGAAATTGCAGAAAGGAGCCGCAGCGCGATGAAACAGCAGTACCAAGCGAACCAGCAGCAGGCGGCCGCTTTCTGTGCGGCGGGCTGTTTTGCTGCTGCCGCAGCGCTTTCGACGTCCGACAGCCGACTGTTGGGCGTCTTGCTTGTTTTGGGCATAGCCATCGGCATTGCCGTACGACTGGGCATCCGCATTATTCCGGCGCTTGTGCGCCGACAGCCCGCAGCTTGAACCGGAACCGCATGTAGACAATGACATCGGCGCCGTTCAAAAGCGGGGCCGATGTTTTTGTATAAAGAGGAAATCGAGTATGGAGGAAAAGACAATGAAGAAGATCATCAGTCTGTTACTCACCGCTCTGCTGGTGGTGGGCTGCTTCGCATTTGCAGGCTGCTCGCAGCAACCGGCTGGCGACGCCGACCAGCAGAACCCGTCGGCCGACGACGCCAATGCGTCCGGCGACGCGGAAACCATCAAGATCGGCATGCTGGCCCCGCTCACCGGCGAGGTCGCCGAGTACGGCGTGGCCGTGGCCAACGGCGTCCGCCTGTATGTGGAAGAGTACAACGCCGCGGGCGGCATGAACGGCAAGCAGATCGTGCTGGTCGAGTATGACGAAGAGGGCGATTCCGCCAAGGCCGTCACCGGCTACAACTCGCTCGTGGATCAGGGCGTTGCCGCCATCATCGGCGACGTGACCACCGGCCCGACCGTCGCGGTCGTCGTCGAGTCTCAGGCGGACAACATGCCCATGATCACCGCTTCCGCGACGGCGGCTGCCGTCACGGTGGACCCGGATTCCGGCGAGGTGTATGAGAACATGTTCCGTTCCTGCTTCATCGACCCGTTCCAGGGCGAGAAGATGGCCACCTTTGCCTATGAGGAGCTGGGCGCCAAGACCGCCGCGATCCTCTACAACACCGGCATCGACTACTCCGTCGGCCTGACGGAGGCGTTTGAAGAGAAGGCCGCGGAGCTGGGCCTCGAGGTCGTCGCGGTGGAGAGCTATGCTGACGGAGCGGTGGACTTCACGAGCCAGCTCACGAACATTGCCGCCAAGACGCCGGACGTGCTGTTCGTCCCGGATTACTACAGCGTCGTGGCGCTGGTCGCCACGCAGGCTGATGCCGCGGGCGTGACGGCGACGATGCTGGGCGCGGACGGCTGGGACACGGTGCTCCAGGTCGTCGAGGATGCGTCGCTGCTCGAGGGCGCGTACTATTGCGCGGGCTACTCGAAGAACGATACGACCGAGGCGGTGCAGAGCTTCATCGCCGCGTACGAGGCCAAGTATGAGAGCACGCCGAACATGTTTGCCGCGCAGGCGTATGACGCCGCCGCGATCCTGTTCGCCGCGCTGGAGCAGGTGGACGAGTCCCTCACCGTCGGCAGCGACGAGTACAAGGAGGCCGTCATCGCCGCGCTCAACGCCACCGACATGGAGTGCGTCACCGGTCACGTGACCTATGACGAGCTCAACAACCCCGAAAAGAGCGCCGCGATCATCCAGATCAAGGATGGCGCCGAGTCCTTCTGGGGCAAGTACTGAGTCATCCCGTCCGTCCGGCGCACCGGGCGGACGGCGTTTCATCACTTTGGGTTTGCTGCGGACAGCGCGGGGCCGGGGATACCTGTCCCGCGCCGCGGCGTATCCGGGACATGGTTACATCGGTCTGCGCCCGAGAGGGGCCGGCCGGGCGGTAAGGCCGCCGCCGGCGCGGGCGCACAGGGAAACAGGGAAAGGATGGGACTCCCCGCATGCTGATTTTATCGCAGTTCATCAACGGATTGCAGGTTGGCAGCATCTACGCGCTTGTGGCGCTGGGCTACAGCATGGTGTATGGCATCATCATGCTGCTGAACTTTGCCCACGGCGACGTGATCATGATCGGCGGCTATATCGCGCTGCTGACCATTGCTGCCGGCGTACACCCGGCTCTGGCCGTACTGCTGACGATCGTCGGCTGTGTGGTGCTGTCGGTCGTCATTGAAAAGGTGGCGTACCGGCCGTTGCGCACCGCGCCGCGCATCTCGCTCTTGATCACGGCCATCGGCGTTTCGCTGCTGCTGCAAAACCTCGCCCAGCTCATCTGGACGGCCAACACGCGCTCGTTCCCGGCCACGAAGATCATCCCGTCGGTGACCTATCAGTTCGGCTCGCTGTCCATCAGCCTGAGCGCGATCGTGACCATCGTGGTATCGGTGATCTCGATGCTGGCGCTCACGTTCCTCGTGCAGAAGACCAAGATGGGCAAGGCCATGCGCGCGGTGTCCGAGGATACCGGCGCGGCGCAGCTGATGGGCATCGACATCAACAATACGATCACCTTTACGTTTGCCATCGGCTCGGCGCTGGCCGGCATCGGCGCGGTGCTGTACTGCTGCCGCTACCCGATCGTCAACCCGACCATCGGCTCGCTGCTCGGCCTCAAGGCGTTTGTCGCGGCGGTGCTCGGCGGCATCGGCTCCATCCCGGGCGCGATGGTCGGCGGGCTGGCCATCGGCATGGCGGAGGTGATCGTCACGGCGGTCGGCCTGTCCGACTGGACGGACGCGGTCGTGTTCGCCGTGCTCATCGTCGTGCTGCTGGTGCGGCCCACGGGCTTCCTCGGCCGCAGCATGGCGGAGAAGGTGTGAGGAGGGCGTGCGCATGAAGGAACAGTATCGCCGCATCCCCATGCCCGCGCGCTACGCGATCAACACGGCGCTGCTCGTGGCGCTGCTGGTCGGCGGGAACCTGGTCATGTCCTCGGGGCTGACCAGCCGCGCGCAGAATTCGGTCATCCTGCAGGTCGGCATCTACGTCATCCTGGCCGTATCGCTGAACATTGCGACGGGGTATCTCGGCCAGCTGCCGCTCGGCCACGCCGGCTTCATGGCCGTGGGCGCGTATGCGGGCGCGATTTTCTGGAAGGGCGCCGGCGCGGGGCTGCCGGAGAGCGTGTCGCTCGTGCTGGGGCTCGTGGTGGCCGGGCTGGTTGCCGCCGTGTTCGGCGTGATCATCGGCATACCGGCGCTGCGCCTCAAGGGCGACTATCTGGCCATCATCACGCTCGGCTTTGGTGAGATCATCCGCGTTTGCATCATCAACCTGCCGGACCTGACCGGCGGCACGCCGGGCCTGATGGGCATCCCGAAGTATTCCACGTTCACGGTCGTGTACATCGCCGTGATCCTCACGTGCGTGCTCATCCACATGATGATGAAGTCGCGCCACGGCCGCGCGATCCTCTCCATCCGCGAAAATGAGATCGCGGCGGAGGCGTGCGGCATCCACGTGACGTATTATAAGGTCTTGGCGTTTGCGGTGTCGGCCTTCTTTGCCGGCATCGCGGGCGCGCTGTACGCGGGCTTCCAGGGGCTGCTGGTGCCCGGCAGCTTCAACTTCATGGCGTCGATCAACATCCTCGTCATGGTGGTGCTCGGCGGCATGGGCTCGATGATCGGCGCGATCATCGCCGCGGCCGTACTCACGGCGCTGCCGCTCGCGCTGCAGGCGTTCAACACCTACCGCATGGTCATCTACTCGGTGCTGCTGATTGCGACCATGATCTTCAAACCGTCCGGCCTGTTCGGGCAGTATGACTTTTCGCTCTCCCGCCTGCTGGAGAAGCTGATCAATTTCCGCTTGCTGCGCGCGCAGCGCAGGGCGCAGAAGGAGGGGGAACAGCATGGATAAACTCGTACCCGTCCCGAGCCGCGGCATGGTGCCGGAGCGCGACGTCGACAAGCTGCCGATCCTCGACATCCACCACCTGGGCATCGACTTTGGCGGTTTGCACGCGGTGGACGACTTTACGCTCGTCGTCGGGCGTACGGAGATCGCGGGCCTGATCGGCCCGAACGGTGCCGGTAAGACGACCGTGTTTAACCTGCTGACGAACGTGTATCAGCCCACGCGCGGCGTGATTTTGCTTGACGGCGTGGACACCAAGGGCAAGTCCACCTATCAGATCAATCGCATGGGCGTTGCCCGTACGTTCCAGAACATCCGCCTGTTCAAGGACCTGAGCGTGGAGGACAACGTCAAGGTCGGCCTGCACAACAGCACGTGCTATACGCTCGGCAGCGCGCTGCTGCGCCTGCCCGGCTATTGGAAGGCAGAGCGGCGGGCGCACGAGCGCGCGCTGGAGCTGCTCTCCATTTTCGACATGCAGGATATGGCCGGACAAAAGGCCGGTTCGCTTCCGTATGGCGCGCAGCGCCGGCTGGAGATCGTCCGCGCGCTGGCGACGGAGCCGAAGCTCCTGCTGCTCGATGAGCCGGCGGCCGGCATGAACCCGTCCGAGACGGCGGAGCTGATGGCCAACATCTGCCGCATCCGCGACATGTTCCACATTGCCATCATGCTGATCGAGCACGACATGTCGCTGGTCATGGGCATCTGCGAGGGCATTGCGGTGCTCAACTACGGCAAGATCATCGCCAAGGGTACGCCGGAGCAGATCAAGAACGATCCGCTCGTCATCGAGGCGTATCTGGGCCGGAAGGAGGAGGGCGTGTCGTGCTGAATATCCAGGGCATCAACGTATACTATGGCAACATCCATGCCATCAAGGACGTGTCTTTCCACGTGCATCCGGGCGAGATCGTCACGCTGATCGGCGCCAACGGCGCGGGCAAGAGCACCGTGCTCAAGACCATTTCGGGCCTGCTGCGCACCAAGACCGGCGAGATCACCTTCGACGGGCAGGACATCCGCACGACCGCGCCGCACAAGATCGTCGGCATGGGGCTGGCGCACGTGCCGGAGGGGCGCCGCGTGTTTTTGAGCATGACCGTGGAGGAAAACCTCGAGATGGGCGCGTTTACCCAGCCGATTTCCGGCGTGAGCGTGTCGCTTGCGGATGTGTATGAGCGGTTCCCCCGCCTCAAGGAGCGCCGCCGCCAGATTGCGGGCACGCTTTCCGGCGGCGAGCAGCAGATGCTCGCCATGGGCCGCGCGCTCATGTCGCGGCCGCGCCTGCTCATGCTCGACGAGCCGTCGATGGGACTGGCGCCCATCCTCGTGCAGCAGATCTTCGACATCATCCGCGAGCTGCACGCGGCGGGTACGACCATCCTGCTCGTGGAGCAGAACGCGCGCATGGCGCTGTCCATTGCCGACCGCGGCTACGTGCTCGAGACGGGCAGCATCGTGCTCGAGGGCACCGGCCAGGAGCTCATGCAGAGCGATGCGGTCAAGAAGGCGTATCTGGGCGGCTGACGCGCAGATTGCGGGGAGAAAAGGAGGAAACGGAATGGAACATGGAAGTTGGGCCGCGGTGCTGGTGCACCCGGTGTGCATCGCGTGCATGGCGGCGCTGCTGATCACCTGCTGTGTGTTTCTCGTGCTGCGCCGCAAGGGGGCCTGGACCGCCGCCAGGACGGCGGCCTGCCTGGTGCTGGCCGTGTGCCTTGCGTACTTTGGCTTCCTGATCTACCTGGCGGCCGCCTTTGGCGGCAACGGGCCGGAGCGGGAGCCGTCTCCCATGCCGGCCGTGTCGGCAGGGCTATGGCAGCTTTGAAACAGACGTCGTTCCGTGCGGCGCGACCCACTGCGTTGGGTCGCGCCGTTTTTATTTTGCGGCGCGCCTGGCGCAGAAAATTTTTGCTTTTTTGCACAACCGGGCGCGCTCCAAACCGGTCTATATAGGTACAAGGCCTTGCACTCGGAAAGGAGGCGTTCCGCCATGCTTTCGGACGACCCCTATTTTGACACCGTGTACGCGGACAGCTATCCGGTGCTGCTGCGCTATGCCATGCTCCGGCTGCCCGACCCGTTCGACGCCGAGGACGTGCTGCAAGACGTCTATGTGCGGTTTCTCCGGCGGCTCGCCCGCCATGGGCACGCGGACATCGAACAGCCGGGCGCGTTCCTGCTTCGGATGCTGCGCAACGAGATCGCCGTACACTATGCGTCCCGCGCCGCGCGGCAGGCGCGCGAGCAGGCGCTGGACGACGCACGCCTGCCGGCTGACGAGCCGGACCTGGCGCTGCGGGCCGCCACGCGGGAAGAAGCGGAAGCCGTCTTTGCGGCGGCAAAGGCACTCCCGGGGGAGTGCTACCGCGCGTTTGTGCTCTACTATGGGTTCGAAATGTCCCTCGAGGAGATTGCCGCGGCGCTGCACGTGAGCCGCGATGCGGTCAAGAGCCGGCTGTTCCGCGCCCGCCGCGGCATCCGCGCCCAACTGGACGCCGCGCCCTCCTCACAACCAGACCGGAAAGGAGAGATGACCCGATGACAGAACGGGAATATTACCACGATATCCTCCAACAGACCCTGCTCGGCGGCGACGGGCTCCGGCAGCGGCTCCGCACCGCCGCTGTCGAACCCGGCGCGGCGCCGCCGCGGCAAAGGCGCGGCCGGCGCAGGCTGCCCGCCGCATTGCGGCCGCTTGGCTATCTGGCCGCCGCGCTGCTGCTGTGCTTCGGCATGGCGATGAGCATCCCCGCTGCGCGCGCCGCCATCCTGCAGGCGCTGCGGCCTGCGGTCGATACGGGCGAATACCTCTCGACGCCCGGACAGGCGCGCGAACCGGGGACGATGGTGGAAAACGCGGTCGAACCGCTGGACGCGGCAGGCTATACCGTCGTGGTCGCGCAGGCGGCGGACGACGCGTGGCAGGCGTGGGCGGAGGGGCTGACGCTCACGCTGGAGGAGCTGCTGTATGACGGGGAGACGCTCCACATCGCGGGTACCCTCGCGGGCCACACGGCGGACTTCATCCGCCCCGAGAGCGCCTATCTGCGCATGGAAGCCGACGAGGGCACCGCATATGTCCCGCCGGACGATATGATCGTGGCCGACTGCGCCTTTTCGCTCGGCGGCGCACCGGCAAAGCGGCTCGGCCTCAGCATTCTGGACGCCGCATATGCCGTCGCGCTCGACCAGGCGGGCTATGACGCGGCCGTCGCCGCCGGGTCGCTTTCCGTCCTGTTCAGCCTGCCGGTCGGGACGGGGCTGACCGGCGAGCAGACGCTCTCACTGGAAATCCCGTTCTTCGACATGCGCTCGCTCCGCCTGTCCGGCACAGATGCGGCGCCGCTGGCCACACTGCGCGTCGAGGGGCTGACGTTCGACGCTACCGCCGGCACGGCGGCCGCCGTGGAGCTGCCGCTGCCCGCGCCCGTGGCGCTGACCGGCAGCGCGTCGGTGTTCACCGGCGCGGAGCAGATCGAGGGGAATACGGCGCTCGTCGGAAACGAGCTGCTGCCGCTCGAGGGCGCCACGCTTTCGCTGGCCTCCTTGCGGCAGACGCTCGCCGGGCTGGAGATGGAGGTCTGCCTGCAGCTGCCGTCCGGCTGGACGCAGGAGCAGTGCGCGCAGTTTGCCGGCCATGTGGACGTGACGTTCCTGCTGGACGGCGAGGATGCGGGACACGGGTACGACCGCATCCGCTTCCTGCCGGTCGAGGGGAACGAGGTGCGCTTCACGCTGGCGATCGGCCTGACGGCGGAGGAGCTGGATGCGCTCCATTCGCTCGACCTGGTGCTCGTGCAGTCTGAGGTGAGCGCCTACAACGGCGTGGCGCTGCCGCAGGACGGGCGCGTGTCCGCACCGAATACCGACGGTGGCTGGAGTGCCGCGTATGAGGCGCGCTGTTTTACGGAGTGCCCGCTGCGCCTGATCGGATAGGCGCGCGCCGGATCGCCGCTTCGCCAGATGCAAACGGGCCCGGCGTCCCCGCAGGGGGGACGCCGGGCCCGCGTGTTGTGCCGGCAGGTGCGAACAGGCGCGCCGCGCAAACGGCGCGCGGGGCGATTTGCGGTGCGTCAGCGCCGCTGCGCGAGGCACGCCTCGAGCACGCGCGCGACGGTATTCAGGCACTTGGTACAGGCGTCTCCGGCGCCGGTCATACGGCGCACGTCTTCCACGGTTCGAGCGCCGGCCGCGGCCGCGCGTGACACGTCCGCCACGCGCACGCGGCAGCAGTGGCACACAATCTCCTCCGGCGCCCTCACAGCACGATCTCCAGCAGCTCTTCCGGGTCGTCGATCAGGCATGTGGCGCCTGCCGCGATCAGTTCCGAACGCGGCCGCAGCCCCCACGTCACGGAGACGCAGGGCAGCCCGGTGTTTTTGGCAAACTCGATGTCCACTTCCGAATCGCCCACGTAGATCGCGTCCTTCGGCGCGACGCCAAGGTAGTCCAGCACGAAGTTGAGTGGTTCTGCGGCCGGTTTTTTTTCAAACTTTTTCATCATACCGAGGATGATGGAGAAGGTGTCCCGCGGAAACAGCTCGTTCACCACGTGCATGGCGTGCTTGTGCGGCTTGTTCGTCACGACGGCGAGCGTCACGCCCGCGGCCTTCAGGCGCGAAACCGTGCGCAGGACGCCCTCATAGGGGCGGGAGTGGTCGCAGCAGTGCAGGGCGTAGTGCGCGTCGCAGTCGGCATACACCTGCTGCCAGCGCGCCTCGCGCACCTCCTCCGGCACGGCCATGTAGCACATGTAGGACACGCTGTGGCCGACGAGACGGGAGACTTCCTGCACGGTGTGAACCGGCAGGCCGTTTTTTTCGAGCGCGTAATTGAGGCTTGCGGCCAGGTCGCCGATGGTGTCCACCAGCGTGCCGTCCAGATCAAAGGCGCAGAGCTTGTACATGGGACAGGTTCCTCCTGACAGGGGTTGATTTATACGTTCAGCAACAGGCCGAACATGCCAAACACCGCGAGCAGCAGCCCCAGCACCGCCGCCGCAGGCGTCTTTTCCTTGTGGATGACGCGGGCAAACAGGAACATCAGCGGGAACGCGAGGCAGGAGATCGGCAGCAGGTAGGTGCTGTCGCCCAGCCGGGCGGCGGAGGCGTCGCACAGCAGCGCTACGCCGGTCGACGCGCCGGCGAGCAGCAGGAACAGCCAGCTTTCCGGTTGCAGCTTTTTGAGGCTGCCAAAGGTGCGGCCCGCGGCCGACAGGACCCAGAGCGCGAGCATCGCCACAAACGCTTCCATCAGGTTTTGCAGGCTGTCCGGCACGTTTGGCAGCAGGCGCGCGCAGAGCACGTCGCGCGCGGCCGTGCCGGCGAGCGCGAGGCAGGCAAACAGCAGCCAGCGGTACCCGCGCCCCTTCTGCTGGCGGCTCTCCATGAGCACGGTGCCGAGCAGCAGCAGCACGAGGCAGCACAGCCGCCACACGCCGATGGCGGTATCGAACAGCAGCGCGGACGCGCCGATGGCGAGCGCAGGCGCGAGGTTGTGCACCGGCATGACGCGGTTTACATTGCCCGTGGACAGCGCCGCAAACAGGCACAGCCACACGAGCGCGCGCAGCGCGCCGCAGAGCACCAGATTCACGAGCGTGGCGTTGTCGAGACCGGACACGCTGCCGAGCGTGCCGGAGATGGCTGCCGCGCCAAGCGAAAAGAAGAACACCGCCGTGGCATAGATGGCGGCGGCGACCGATGGCGGCGTACGGTGGACGCCGGTCTTGACGAAGCTGGGCAGCGCCCCGCCGAGCAGCGCCGAGGCGCATGCGTATGCGATCCATTCCCAATCGCCCATGGCGTCCGCTCCTTTCGACAGAATTCAACTTAAAGTATATCATAGTTTTTGTGCCGGAGGGAACCCGCTTTACAGCGGAATTTGCGTTTGATACAATACAGCTGCCATTTGTGGAAAACATTGGAAACGAAAAAATTTTTGAGAATCGATGCGATAAACGACCGCTTTCGTGCATGCATCATATGAAAAGGAGAGCAACCATGCAGGAAATCACGCCACAAGAAGAACCGCAGGCAGATGTGGAAGCGCTATTGCTGAGAATCGCAGCGGGCGACGGCAGCGCGTTGGAGCCGCTGTACACCAAGATCCGGCCGGGCGTGTACGGCTTTGCCCTGACCATCACCCGCAGCGTGCAGGATGCCGAGGACGTGTTGCAGGACACCATCCTGCGGCTGTGCGAGGCGGCGCCGCGCTACCGGCCAAACGGCCGGCCCATGCCGTGGATCCTGACGATCACGAAGAATTTCGCGCTCATGAAGCTGCGCGAAAACGGGCGCGCCGACATGCTGCCCTTCGAGGACTGGGAGCGGCTGACCGCGCACCTGCCGCGGGTCACGCCCGAGGACCGGGTGGTGCTGTATGCGGCGCTGTACCGGCTCACCGAGGCGGAACGGCAGATTGTGGCGCTGCACGTCGTCGGCGGGTTCCTGCACCGGGAGTGTGCGGCCATGCTGCACCTGCCGCTCTCTACGGTCCTGTCCAAGTACAACAGGGCCATCAAAAAACTACAGCATGCATTGGAGGAGGCATAAATGAAACAGGAACAGGTGAAACAGAAAGTACGGCAGGCGGTGGAGCACGCCGCGCCGGACTATTCCGACCGGCTGCGCGAGGCGGCGGATCAGCTCTCTGCGGCGCCCGCCGGCCCCCGGCGCAGTCGCCGGCCGCGGCGGCTGATCGCGGCGGTGGCGGCAGTGGCGGCATGCGCGGTGCTGGCCGTCGGCGCCCTGGGGATTGTGCGCAGCCAGGCGAGCCAGCAGGGGACGGCGGTCGTCGTGCTCGACGTGAACCCGAGCATCCTGCTCTCGATCAACAGCGAGGAGCGCGTGCTGAGCGTGGTCGCGCAGAACAGCGACGCGTCCCGCATCCTGGACGGCATGGATCTTACCGGGGTGCAGCTCAACGTGGCGGTCAACGCCCTGATCGGCTCCCTGCTCAAGAACGGCTACATCAGCGAGCTGGCCAACTCCATCCTGATTTCCGTAGAAGGAGCCGATGCTCAGGAGGCGGCGCAGCTGCAGCAGCGGCTGACGACTGAGATCAACGAGCTGCTGGCGGGCTTTGGCATCGACGGCGCCATCCTGTCCCAGACGCTTGGACAGGACGACGAGGTGACCGCGCTGGCCAACAGCTATGAGATCTCGCGCGGCAAGGCGGCGCTCATCCTCCAGCTGATGGGCCAGAATCCGACCCTGCGGGCGGAGGATCTGGCGGGGCTGACGATCAACGCCCTCAATCTGCTGCTGGCTGAACCGCAGAATGCATCGCAGAACGCCTCGCTGACGCTCACCGGTACTGCCAGCGAAAGCGGCTATATTGGTACGGATGCTGCAACCGCCGCGGCGCTCAGCCATGCTGGCATCGACGCCGCGAAGGCGGAGAGGCTGTCCGCCGGTATGGATGTCGAAGCCGGCCGCATGGTGTACGAAGTGGAGTTTGCGGCGGACAGTTTGGAATATGAGTGCGACGTCGACGCGCTGACCGGCGAAGTGGTCCAGTTCTCCACCGAGCAGCGGGACGGCTGGGACGCGCAGAACGGCAACACGACCGGCAATGCAAATGGCAGCGCGGCGACGGGCGACATCGGCCGTGACGCGGCGTTGGCGGCGGCGCTCCAGCACGCAGGGCTGACCGAGGCTGAGATTACGAACCTGTACGTAAAGGCGGATCGGGACGACGGCCGCGCGGTCTACGACGTGGAGTTCCTCGCGGGCGGCAACGAGTACGACTATGAGATCGACGCCGCGACGGGCGCGGTGCGCTCGTTCGATACGGAGCGGGATCACAGCATCCCGGCGGGCGGCTCGGCCACGGGTGGCACGGCGGCGACGGGCGATATCGGCCGCGATGCGGCGGTGGCGGCGGCGCTCCAGCACGCGGGGCTGACCGAGGCCGAGATCACGAACCTGTACGTGAAGGCGGATCGGGACGACGGCCGCACGGTCTACGATGTGGAGTTCCTCGCGGGCGGCAAGGAGTACGACTATGAGATCGACGCCGCGACGGGTGCGGTGCGCTCGTTCGACACCGAACGGGAGCATGGCGCGGCCTCCGGCAGCGCGAACTCCGGCAACGCGGCCTCCGGCAGTACGGGCTCTGGCAACGCGAGCTCCGGCAGTACGACGGACATTGGGGCCGATGCGGCCAAGAATGCCGCGTTCCGCCATGCGGGCGTGTCCGCGTCCGACGCGACCCGGGTCAAGGTGGAGCGGGATCGCGACAACGGCGTGCTGCTCTATGAGGTAGAGTTCCGCGTTGGAAACTATGAATACGAGTATGAGATCAGCGCTACGACCGGCGAGGTGCTGGGGCACAGCCGGGAAGTGGAAGACGACTGATACCGGCGCAGGCCGGGGTGCGGGGCCGTCCGACGATCGGACGGCTCCGCCGGTTTTTGAAAGAGCGGTGCCCGCCTGCCGGCTTGCCTTTTGGCGTACGGCGGGGCTGCCGCCGGTACGAAAGGCTTCTGCTTCTCACAAGGGCCTTGCACATTTTTATTTCTGCGGTACAATAATAAGGAGACATTCGCCGGCTGCGCGCGTGCGCAGCCGGCGCTTTGCGTCAGGAGGCGGGATCCATGAATGGGACATACATCGTCCGCCGTTCGCGGCGAAAGACGGCCGCCATCGAGGTCACGCGCACCGGAGACGTGCTCGTCCGCGTGCCTTGGACGATGCCGGATGAAGCCGTCGCGGCGTTTGTAGAGGCGCATCGGACATGGCTGGAACGCGCGTTGTCGCGCGCGCGGGCGCATTTCATGCGCTATCCGGAGCCGACGGACGAACAGATCCGGCAGTGGCGCGCACAGGCGGAGCGCGTGCTGCCGGAGCGGGTGCGGCTGTATGCGCCGCTGCTTCATGTGCAGCCCGCTTCTGTGCGTATTACCGCAGCGCGCACGCGCTTTGGCAGCTGCAGCGCCAAGAATGCAGTGTGCTTTTCGCTGTATCTGATGCGGTATCCGCCGGAGGCGGTCGACTATGTGGTGGTGCATGAGCTTGCGCACATCCTGCACAAGGATCATGGAGCGGCGTTCTATGCCTGCGTGGCGTCCATATTGCCGGATTACCGGGCGCGCCGGGCGTTGCTTCGTCAATAGCGTGACATTTCAAATGGGGTGAGACAGGGAGATGTTGGACACGTTTTTATTTGCCTGCGGCGCGGTGCTACCGATTGTGCTGCTGATCGTACTGGGCTATCTGCTCAAGCGCGCGCGCCTGCTTGGCGAACCGTTGCTTTCGGGGCTGAATCGCGTTTGTTTTCGCGTGTTGATACCGATATTGCTGTTTCGCAATATTTATGGCGGCGACAGCATCACCCCCACCGACGTGCAGGCGGTGCTGTTCAGCACGGTTGCCATTTTGGCGGTCTTTGCCGCCGGCTGGGTGCTGGTCCGGGTGGCAGTCAAACAGCCTTTGCAAAAGGGCGTGCTGCTGCAGGCCGTGTTCCGCTCCAATTTTGCAATCATCGGGCTGCCCCTGGCCACGACGCTCTTTGGCGAGGCGGGGGCGCGCACGGCGGCGCTGCTGTCGATGATTACGATCCCGCTGTTCAACGTGCTGGCGGTTATCGCCCTGTCTGTCTTTGGCGCGGATAGCGGGAAAAAGCCGTCTGCCGGCGAGGTGCTGCGCACAATTATCACCAATCCCTTGATCCTGGGCGTCATAGCCGGCGTGATCATGCTGGGGCTGCGAGGGCTTTTCACACAATGGGGGTGGACGTTGCGCCTGACGGATATCCCCGGGCTGTACGATGCGATCGACATGGCGGCAAGCGCTGCGACGCCGCTCGCCCTGCTCGTGCTGGGCGGGCAGTTTGAGCTGTCTGCCGTGCGGCAGCTGGCGCGGCCCATTGCGATTGGTACCATCATGCGGTTGATTGTCGTGCCGGTCTTGGGCTTGTCTGCGGCGTATCTGTTCTTTCCGGACTTTGGCGGCGCGGAGTATGCCAGTTTTGTGTCGCTCTTTGGAACGCCGACCGCGGTCAGCAGCGCGGTGATGGCGTCCGAGATGGGCGGCGACGGGGAACTGGCGGGCCAGCTCGTCGTGTGGACGACGCTGGGTTCCGCGTTTACGCTGTTTTTCTTCATTGCGCTGTTGCGCGCGGTTGGCATTTTCTGAGCGGCAGCACGCCAAAGGCCGGCGGCCCCGCCGTCCAAACCCGGACGGCGGGGCCGCTGCCGCGTTTTGGGCGCGGCTTACCGGCGATAGACCGTTTGGCCGCCGCGGATGGTCGCCTCCACCTGCAGCGAGCGCAGGTCCTGCGGCGGCGTCGTGAGCGGGTTGCCGGAGAGCAGCACGAGGTCTGCGCGTTTGCCGGGACGCAGCGTGCCCTTTTCCCCTTCCTCAAAGTACTGGTACGCGGCGTTTGCCGTGACGGCGCGCAGGGCGTCCTCCGTGCCGATGGCCTGATCCGGGCCCAGCCAGACGCCAGCGCGCGTTTTGCGGTACGTGGCGCACCAGAGCGTTTCGAGCATGTCCGGCTCGATGACCGGCGCGTCCTGGTGGAAGGTAAAGCGGATGCCGGCCTGCAGCGCGCTGCGGGCCGGGCTGAGCGCGGCGGCGCGCGAAACGCCGAGGTTTTGCAGGTGCACGTCGCCAAAGTGGTAGACGTGCGCGACGAAAAACGAGGGGAGGATGCCGAGCGCACGCACCTCCTCCAACTGGTCGAGCCCCAGCAGCTGCGCGTGGATCATGACCGGCCGGAGTGCGGCAAAATTTGGATATTCGGCGGACACGGCGCGCACCGCGCGCAGGAACTGCGCCGCCGCGGCGTCGCCGTTGCAGTGGGCGAGCAGCTGCACGCCGCGCGCGGCGGCCTGTCGGAGCGCCCCTTCCACCTGTGCGTCGGTCATGGTGCCGTATGCGCAGTCGTCGCTGCCGGCGTAGGGTTTGCGCAGCCAGGCCGTGCGCCCCTGCGGCGAGCCGTCCAGAAAAATCTTCATGCCGCCGATGCGCAGGCGCCGCTCATAGCCGGACGAGGGAAACAGCGCGCAGGCGCGGTCGAACGCCTCCGGGGACGGAAAGGCCACGGTGTCGAGCGTGAGCAGGCTCCGCTGCAGCAGCGCCTGATAGACCGGAAACAGCTGTTCCGGCAGCAGCCCTTCCTGCACGGTGGCGATGCCGTGGGCCGCATAGCAGCGTTGTGCGCGGACAAAGGCGCTGGTGAGCGCCCGGAGATCCGGCAGCGGCACCTGCTGCTGAAAGGCGAGGAACGCTGCCTCTTCCATGTAACCGGTCAGCTGTCCGTCCGCTAGGCCGATCCGCCCGCCCGCCGGAGCCGGGGTGTCCGGGGTGACGCCCAGGCGCACGAGCGCCCGGCTGTTGAACACGCCCATGTGGCCGGACTGGTGCTGCAGCAGCAGCGGGTTGTCCGGCGCCGCGGCGTCGAGCAGCGCGAGCGTCGGGTGCCGGCGCTCGGCCAGCGCGTTGTGGTCGTAGCCGGAGGCGATCACCCACGCCCCGGGCTGCACGCCGTTGTCCGCAACGAACGCGGCGATGCGGCGCCGGATCTCTTCAAACGAGTCCGCGTCCGCGAGCGGCACCTGCAGCAGCCGGTTGGCCATGGCCGACAGGTGGCTGTGCGCGTCGATAAACGCGGGCAGGAGCGCCCGGCCTTCGAGGTCGACCCGGTCGGCCTGCGGGGAAAGCGCGCGCAGCTCGTCCGCCGTGCCGAGCGCCAGAATGTGTTCGCCGCGCACCAGCAGCGCCTCCGCGTGCAGGCCCGGTTCCAGCGCCAGGATGTCCCCGCCAAAGTAGAGCGTGTCTTTTACCGGTGTTTCCATGTCGTCGGCTTCCTTTCAAGCGTGTTTTGGGGGATTCGGTATACGGTCAGTCTGCCCCGGAGCGCGGCGGCAAATGCGCGGCGTCCGGTGCGTCCAAGCCGGTTTCGAGCACGAGCTGCGCGGCCTCCCGAATGTGGTACGCCGCAAAATACCGCTCCTCGAGCGGGATCCACCGCGCCGTGAACACCGCCGCCTGCGCGGGGCCGTTGCGCGCAAGCAGGCGCTCCCGCTGTGTTTCCGGCGGCACGTCGCAAAACACGCGCACGTCCATGTAGGGGCCGAGCGTCGGGTGGCAGCTGTACGAGCCTTCGACGATGCGCCAGCCGCCCGGGGCGACCTCGCGCGGCGCGCCATAGTCCATCGTGCCGCAGTCGAACCGCCGGTAGGAAAAGGCGGCCGGATCGGACAGGCGCGGCAGCACCTCTTCGGCAAACCGCTCGTGGTGCACGTTGCCGCCCGGCTGGGCGAACCGGCCCGGCGTGCGCAGTGCGGCCGGCAGGAAAAAGTCGTCCATGTGGATGACGCCGCCGCCGAGCGCCGCCGCAAGCAGCGCCGCGGCGGTGGTCTTGCCGGATGCGGCGCGCCCGTCGAGCGCGACGATCCGCGCGCCCGGCCGGGACGGGAGCCCAGCGAGCAGCGAAAACAGCGGCAGCAGCGCCGCATACCGCGCGTCTACGATGCGGTAGGCCGGGCGCTCGTGCAGGCGGTAGCCGTCGCTGTGGCGCACCGCGCCCATGCCCTGCGCTTCGTATGCCCGGCGGAAGGCCCGCCAGGCAGCGGCGTCAAACGGCAGCGCGCCGGCGCGCGCGAGCGCGTCCACCGTGTCCAGGTATCCGGCAAGCCGCGCCCCCGCGTCCGCGTCCGGCGGCTGCTGGGCCGTGTGGCGGAACATGCCGGACAGCCAGTCCGGCGGCAGGCCCAGCCGCTTCCACGCCCCGAGGTTGCAGCGGCAGTAGCGGGAGGACACCGGCTCCAGCGCCGCTTCCCCGGTGGCGTCCACGCGCGAAAACTCCTCGTGCAGTGCCGCGCGCGCCTGCGTTTCCTCCGCCAGCAGGTGCGCCGCGCCAAAGGCGGCCTGGTGGCAGAGCTTTATGGCGTCCTGCGGCGCCAGGGCCGGGTGCGCTGCCGCCTGCTGCTGGAGCGTGGCGGCCCATTGCATGTCTTCCAATGCGGTTCCCTCCCGTCGTGGTCTTTGTGCAGCCGCTTATGGGGTTTCCTGTAGCAGCGCGATCTCACGGGCGTACCCGGCGAGGGACTCCTGCGGCGTTTCGAGGAGGAACGGCAGGTGGGCGAGCGCCGGGTGCCGCGTGACGCGTTGGAGCGCGGCCAGGCCCAGCTGCCCTTCGCCGATGCGCGCGTGCCGGTCGCGGTGGCTGCCCAGCGGGTGCAGGCTGTCGTTCAGGTGGACGGCGCGGAGTCGCGCCAGGCCGATCGTACGGTCGAACGCCGCAAGCACCCCGTCCAGGTCGCCCGACAGGTCGTAGCCGGCGGCGAACACGTGGCACGTGTCGAGGCACACGCCGAGCCGCGCGCCGCCGCCCGCCGCGTCGATGAGCGCGGCCACCTGTTCAAACGTGCTGCCGATCTCGCTGCCCTGGCCGGCCATCGTCTCGATGAGCAGCGTGGCGCCATTCGGTACGGCGGAAAGCATCTCCGAAAGGAGCGCCGCCGTCAGCCGGATGCCGGCCTCGACGCCCTGCCCGGTGTGGCTGCCGGGGTGGAAGTTGTAGAGCTGGCAGGGCAGCTGGAGCAGCCGACGCAGGTCGTCCTCCATGGTCATGTGCGCAAATTCCCGCACGCGCGCGTCTGCCGAGCACGGGTTGAGCGTGTAGGGCGCGTGCGCGACCGTCGGGGCGAACGCGTGCGCCTGTTGCAGGGCGCCGAGCGCGGCCGCGTCCTCCGGGTCGATCGTGCGGGCGCGGCTGCCGCGCGGGTTGCGCGTGAAAAACTGGAACGTGTCCGCGCCGATGGACAGCGCGTCGTTGCCCATGGCGAGGTATCCGTTTGTGGGAGACAGGTGGCAGCCGATGTGCAGCGGCATGAGGATTCTCCTTTCCCTTGCGTGTCGGGTATGCTATACTGGTAAAAAAGCGGAAAACGTGGGGCAATCACATGAAACACACGGTTCTCGTCACCGGTTCTTCCCGCGGCATCGGCCGCGCGATTGCAGAGCGGTTTGCGCGCGACGGCCACCGCGTGGCCATCCACTGCCGCGTGCGCCGCGCGGAGGCGGATGCGCTCAAGGCCGCGCTGCAACAGGAGCACCTGTCGGTCATGGCCGTGCAGGGCGACGTCTCAAAGGAGGCGGAGGTCGCGCGCATGCTGGAGGAGATCCGGGCGTACTTTGGCCCGGTGGACGTGCTCGTGAACAACGCCGGCATCGCCCTGCCGCAGCAGCTGCTGACGGACTGCACGGTGGCGGACTGGGACCGGCTCTTTGGAGTCAACGTGCGCGGCGCGTTTTTGTGCTGCCGCGGCGTGCTGCCGGACATGGTGCGAAAAAAGCGCGGCAGCATCGTCAACCTCTCGTCCATGTGGGGCGTGACGGGCGGCTCGTGCGAGGTGCCGTATTCGGCGTCGAAGGCGGCGCTCATCGGCCTCACGAAGGCGCTGGCGCGGGAGGTGGCGCCCTCCGGCATCCGCGTCAACTGCGTGGCGCCCGGCTTTGTGCCGACCGGCATGAACGCGCACCTCAGCCCGGAGGCGGTGGAGGGCATCCGCGAAGAGACGCCGCTGCTCACGCTCGGCACGCCGGAGGACGTGGCCGCGGCGGTGTGCTTCCTCGCGTGCGAGGACGCGCGGTTTCTCACCGGGCAGGTGCTCTGCTGCGACGGCGGGCGCTGCATGTAGGCGGCGTCAGGCGCTTTCGGCGCACAGCAGGCGCACGTCCCGCCCGCGAAAATCGACCAGGCCCGCTTCTTTCATGTGCTTGAGCTCGCGCATCATGGCGCTGCGGTCGACGGACAGGTAGTCCGCCAGCGCCGTGAGCGTCATCGGCAGCACAAAGTCGTCCCGGCCTGCGGCGGCGCGGCAGGCCGAGAAATAGGTCATCAGCTTTTGCCGCGTCGTGCGCTGGGAGAGCACGTTCACGTGCAGCGCGAGCGCCTGGGCCTTGCGCGCGGTCAGTTGCAGCACGTTGCTCACGAGCTGGCTGTGGTGCGCGCACGCGTTTGGGCAGCGCTTGATCAGGTGCGCATAGTCGAGGAACAGCGCCTCGCACGCCGTCACGGCCGTCGTCTGATACATGAGTCCGGGCGCGGGGGGCGAAAACGCGCCGCCGAAGATATCGCCCGTCTCGAGCGATTCGAGGATGCTCGTGCGCCCTTCCGCGTCCATGCAGGTCAGCCGGGCGCTGCCGCTGAGCAGGATGCCCACGCGGTCGGCCGGCGCGCCGTCACAGAGGATCGGGGAGCCGGGCGCGAACGACTCCTGCACGGCCCGGAAACACACGCGCATGCGCGCCTGTTCCTCCGGGGAGATGTGGCTGAATGCCTGGAGTGACCGCAATATCTTGTGCTCCTTTCCCAAACTGCTCACATTATATCTTTTTCGTGTTGCAATTGCAACATTGTTTTCCCGCCCGGCGTGGTATACTGTCTCTGTGTGAATTTGCCGGGGGGGCAGAACAGGAGCAGAACGGATGAAGATCATCAAACGCAGCGGCGCCGAAGCCGCTTTTGACAGCAGCAAAATCTATGACGCGGTGCAGAAGGCCAACCATGCCGAGGGCTGTGTGCCGGAGTTGACGGACGCGCAGGTGGCTGCCATCACCGCGCGCGTGGAGGCGGCGTGCGCGCGCATGAACCGCGCGGCGAACGTGGAGGAGATCCAGGAGCTGGTGGAGTCGGAGATCATGGCCGCGGGCGCGTTCGAAGTGGCCAAGCGCTACATCCGCTATCGCTATGAGCGTACGCTCATCCGCCGCGCGAACACGACCGACCGCCAGATTTTGAGCCTCATCGAGTGCAACAACGAGGAGGCCAAGCAGGAGAATTCCAACAAGAACCCGACGGTCAACAGCGTCCAGCGCGACTATATGGCCGGCGAGGTCAGCCGCGACATCACGCGCCGCCTGCTGCTGCCGCGGGAGATCGTGGAGGCGCATGAGCAGGGCATCATCCACTTTCACGACATGGACTACTATGCCCAGCACATGCACAACTGCGACCTTGTGAACCTCGAGGACATGCTGCAAAACGGCACCGTCATCTCGGGCACGCTCATTGAAAAGCCGCACAGCTTTTCCACCGCCTGCAACATCGCCACGCAGATCATCGCGCAGGTAGCGAGCAACCAGTACGGCGGGCAGAGCATCAGCCTCACGCATCTGGCGCCGTTTGTCCAGGTCTCGCGCGACAAGATCCGGCGCGAAGTGCTGGAGGAGGCGGCGCTGCTCGGCGCGGCGCAGGACGAGACGGCCATCGGGGAGATCGTCGAGGCGCGGCTGCGGGATGAGATCAAGCGCGGCGTGCAGACGATCCAGTACCAGGTGGTCACGCTCATGACGACCAATGGGCAGGCGCCGTTTGTGACGGTGTTCATGTATCTCAACGAGGCGGCGGACGAGCGGGAAAAGCGCGACCTGGCGCTCATCATCGAGGAGACGCTGCGCCAGCGCTACGAGGGCGTGAAGAACGAGGCGGGCGTGTGGATTACGCCGGCGTTCCCGAAGCTCATCTACGTGCTCGAGGAGGACAACGTGCGCCCCGGCACGCCGTTCTACTACCTGACGGAACTCGCGGCCGCGTGCACGGCCAAGCGGCTGGTGCCGGACTATATCTCCGAAAAGAAGATGCAGGAGCTCAAGGAGGGCAACTGCTTCCCGGTCATGGGCTGCCGCAGCGCGCTCTCGCCGTGGAAGGACGAGAACGGCAACTACAAGTTTTACGGCCGGTTCAACCAGGGCGTGGTCACGCTGAATCTCGTGGACGTGGCGCTCTCCTCCGGCGGGGACATGGAGGCGTTCTGGAAGCTCATGGACGAGCGGCTGGAGCTGTGCTACCGGGCGCTCATGTGCCGCCACAACCGGCTCAAGGGCACGCTGTCCGACGCGGCGCCGATCCTCTGGCAGTATGGCGCGATTGCGCGGCTGCCCAAGGGCGCGCCCATCGACCCGCTGCTCTATGGCGGGTATTCCACGATCTCGCTCGGCTATGCCGGGCTGTGCGAGTGCGTGCGGCACATGACCGGCAAGTCGCACACCGACCCGTCGGCCACGCCGTTTGCGCTTGCGGTCATGGAGCGCATGAACGAGGCGTGCGACCGCTGGAAGGCGGAGACGACGATCGGCTTTGGCATCTACGGCACGCCGCTCGAGAGCACGACCTACCGCTTTGCCAAGTGCCTGCAAAAACGCTTCGGCATCGTGCCGGGCGTGACGGACAAGAGCTACATCACCAACAGCTACCACGTGCACGTGACGGAGCAGATCGACGCGTTCTCCAAGCTGGCGTTTGAGGCGCAGTTCCAGGCGCTGTCCACCGGCGGCGCGATCAGCTACGTGGAGGTGCCCAACCTGCAGGGCAACCCGGAGGCGGTGCTGCAGGTGATGCGCTTCATCTACGACAACATCATGTACGCCGAGCTGAACACCAAGAGCGATTACTGCCAGGACTGCGGGTTTGACGGCGAGATCCAGATCGTGGAGGACGACGGCAAGCTGGTCTGGGAGTGCCCGAACTGCGGCAACCGCGACCAGAGCCGCATGAACGTGGCGCGCCGCACATGCGGCTACATCGGCACGCAGTTCTGGAACCAGGGGCGCACGCAGGAGATCCGCGAGCGCGTGCTGCACCTGTGAGGCGGCCCCGGCGGTATCCCCGCCGGGCGAAGGAGGCATACTAACCCATGTATTACAGTGCGATCAAGCCGACGGACGTGGCCAATGGCGAGGGCGTGCGCGTGTCGCTGTTCGTCTCCGGCTGCCGCCGCCACTGCCGGGGGTGTTTCAACCCGGAAACCTGGGACTTTTGCAACGGGCAGCCCTTCACGTCGGAGACGGAGGAGGAGCTGCTCCGCGCGCTGTTGCCGGCGTATATCAACGGACTCACGCTCCTGGGCGGCGAGCCGTTCGAGCCGGAGAACCAGGCGCCGCTGGTGCGCCTGCTCGAGCGCGTGCGCGCCGAGCGGCCGGGCAAGACGGTCTGGTGCTTCACTGGCTGTACGCTGGAGACCGACCTACTGCGCGAGGGCAGCCCGTACCGCACGGTGCACACGGACTCTCTGCTTGCGCTGATCGACGTGCTCGTGGACGGGCCGTTCGTCGAAGCGCGAAAAAACCTGTCGCTGCGCTTCCGTGGCAGCGACAACCAGCGGCTGCTCGACCTGCCGCAGACGCTTCTGACGGGCAAACCGGCATTGTGGGACGACCACCGGTGCCGCAAACCATAATCAGGTTCCCTGTTCCCACAGAGTTTACAAAGGAAAGGAGCGCACCCGATGTACTGCACGCGCAAGCTGCAAGACGACCTGTTCTGGGTCGGCGCCAACGACCGCCGGCTCGCCCTGTTCGAGAACGTGTTCCCCATCCCGCGCGGCGTTTCCTACAACGCCTACCTGCTGCTGGATGAAAAGACCGCGCTGCTCGACACCGTGGACGCCTCCGTCGCGGGCCAGTTTTTTGAAAACCTGGCGCACGCGCTGGGCGGCCGGAAACTCGACTATCTGATCGTCAACCACATGGAGCCGGACCACTGCGCCACGCTCGAGGAGACGCTGCGCCGGTATCCGGAGGCGCGCCTGGTCTGCAACGCCAAGGCGGCCGCCATGATCGGCCAGTTTTTCCATGCGTCGCTGGCCGAAGGGGCGCTGATCGTGCGCGAGGGCGACACGCTGGCGACCGGCCGGCACACGCTCTCGTTCGTCATGGCGCCGATGGTGCACTGGCCGGAGGCCATGGTCACGTACGATAAGACCGCCCGCACGCTGTTCTCTGCCGATGCGTTTGGCAGCTTTGGCGCCCTGTCCGGCAGCGTGTTTGCCGACGAGGTGGCCTTTGAGCGGGACTGGATGGCCGACGCGCGCCGCTACTATACCAATATCGTGGGCAAGTACGGCACGCAGGTGCAGGCGCTGCTCAAAAAGGCCGCGGCGCTGGACATCGACATGGTCTGCCCGCTCCACGGCCCCGTCTGGCGCAGCAACCTGTGCGCCATCTGGGAAAAATACGAGCGTTGGAGCACCTATACGCCGGAGGAGGACGCCGTGCTCATCGCCTATGCGTCCGTCTATGGCGGCACGGAGGCGGCGGCCAACGCGCTGGCCTGCCGGCTGGCCGAGCGCGGCGTGACGAACGTGGCCGTGTACGACGTGTCGAACACGCACCCGTCGGTCATCGTGGCGGAGGCGTTCCGGTGCAGCCACCTCGTGTTCGCCTCCACGACGTACAATGCCGGCATCTTCTGCAACATGGAGACCGTGCTGCACGACCTGGCGGCGCACAACCTGCAAAACCGCAGCGTGGCGCTCATCGAAAACGGCTCCTGGGCGCCGACGGCGGGCGCGCTGATGCGCGGCATTCTGGAAGGGATGAAGGACATCCGCTTCCTGGGCGACACGCTGACCATCCGCTCGCGCCTCAAGGAGGAGCAGCTGCCCGCGCTTGACGCGCTGGCGGACGCCATTGCGGCCGACCTGCCGCGGCCCGCGGCGGGGGCGCCATCGGCAGGCGGCGGGCAGATCGACGCCACGGCCATGTTCAAGCTGCAATACGGCCTGTTTGTGCTGACGGCGCGCGACTGCCAGAAGGACAACGGCTGCATCATCAACACCGTGATGCAGGTCACGAGCAACCCGCAGCGCATCACCATCGCCGTGAACCGCGCGAACTATACGCACGACCTGATCAAACAGACCGGCGTATTCAACGTGTCCATTTTGTCGACCGAGGCGCCGTTCAAGCTGTTCCAGCACTTTGGCTTCCAGAGCGGCCGCGACGTGGACAAGTTCCAGGACTTCCCACACGCCGGGCGCAGCGAAAACGGCCTGCTGTATCTGACCAAGTATGCCTGCGCGTTCCTGTCCGCGCGCGTGGTGGCGCAGCAGGAATACGAGTCGCATACCGTGTTCACGGCGGAGCTGACCGAGGCCACCGTGCTGTCCGGCGCCGAACCGGTCACCTACAGCTATTATCACGCGCACATCAAGCCGAAGCCCAAGCCGGCGACGGAGAAGAAGAAGGGGTTTGTGTGCAAGATCTGCGGCTATGTCTATGAGGGCGACACGCTGCCGCCGGACTTCATCTGCCCGCTGTGCAAGCACGGCGCGGAGGACTTTGAACCGCTGCCATAGCGCAGCGGGCCCGTTTGCCCATCATCTATGGAAAGGAGAGCGTTCCCATGAAGCAATATGTCTGTGATGTGTGTGGCTACGTCTATGACGAAGCCAAGGGCGACCCGGAGAACGGCATCGCGCCCGGCACCCGCTTTGCGGATCTGCCGGACGATTTCGAATGCCCGCTCTGCGGCGTCGGCAAGGATCAGTTTTCGGAAGTCGAGTGACCGCACACCCCCGATGGAGGGAAAGACGGAGCCGGCGGCCGGCGCATCAGCGCCGTCCGCCGGCTTTTGTCTGGGCGATGGAGTTTTTGGAAAATGGCAGCCGAAAACTCTCCACGCGGTCGATGAGTAGAGAAGAGATCAGCACCGTCGCCAGGGAATAGACGATGCGCCGGATCGGGATGTAGCTGAGCGAGAGGGCCAGCACGGTGAGGTCCGTAAACAGATAGGCTCTCGACAGGCGCCAGTGCGTCACATGGGCGATGGTCAGCGCCAGCGCGTCATCGCCGCCGCACGATCCGCGCTGCCGCACGATGAGCCCGACGCCAAGGCCGACGAACAGTCCGCCCGCGACGGCCGCGAGCAGCGGATAGGCCGACAGATCCGGCAGCAGCGGCGGAAACAGCTCCCACAGGCGGAAGAACGCCGAAACGCACAGCGTGGAGAGCACGGACATCTTGATGAATTGCCCGCCCAGGACGCGGAACGCCAACACATAACATAGACCATCAAGCACCGGTGTAATCAGCGCCGGCGAAATGCCGAACCAGTGTTCCACAAGCAACATGAGGCCGAGGATCCCGCCCTCCGTGATGTCGACCCGGCGATGGATGTTATAGATGCCAAAGGAACAGAGCATCGCGCCTAGTACGATGGCTCCCACCGTTCGCCACGTTACCCCTTTCAGCAGTGCGGAAACGAGCACGGATGGCCGTGATATCACTTTTTTCCATGTCAATTTCAAACACCTCCTTGCACAAACGTGCCGTAATCCGTATGATAAACTATATAGCAACTATCGAGTCAAGGAGGAATTGCATGAAAGGGCTGTTTTCCATCGGCGAGCTGTCGGCCTATCAGAACATTTCGCGGCAGACGTTGATCTATTATGATAAAATCGGCCTGTTTCGTCCGGCCTATGTCGACCCGGACACGGGGTACCGCTATTACAGCCCCCGGCAAATCGACTACCTGGATACGATCCTGATCATGAAAAAGATCGGGTTTTCACTCAAACAGATCCGTGCGCACATGGAGCACTACACGCTGGAATCCAGCCTGCAGGCGTTGCGGGCGCAGGCATCGGAAATCGAGCGGCAGATTGCGGAATTGAAACTGATTCAGAACCGTGTGGAGCTGCGGTGCAGGCAGATGGAAGTGGCGCGGGATGTGCGGGACCGCGAAAATGAGGTGGTGTTGGAACAGGTGCCGGGCCAGACGCTGCTTGTCCAGCCCGTTGCGCCGCCATATACGCTGGAGGCCTGCAGCATCGCCACCAAGCGCTGCTTTGCGCTGGCATTTTCGGAACGGCTGCCGTTGTTTTTTGAGTCGGGCGCGATTGTGCCGCGGGACAAGCTGCTGGTCGGCCGGTTTATGGAGGCGGCGTATGCGTTTGTGCCGGTGGAGGGGCCGTCGTCGCATGTGCAAAGCCGCGTATTGCCGGCGGGGCGGTGCGCGTGCGTCTATCACGTCGGGGACTATCCCTCGATCGGCCGCGCCTACCGCCGCCTGATGGAGTTCCTGGAAGCGCAGGCACTGGAGGCGGTTTCAGACGCCTATGAGTTTTGTATCAACGATTACCTGACCTCCCGCGATGAAAGCGAATACATCACCCGCATTCAGGTGTATGTGCAGGGGAAGCGCTGAGCCTGCGCGGCCTCATCGCAGCAAAAAATGCGCCCACGGACCGGCGTCCTGCCCGCAGGCGGCGCGCGCCTGCGTCAGGCGCACGAGGTATGCCTGCCGTCGCGCTTCCACAGACGCGCGCCCCTCGTCCAGCCCCAGCGCGCGGACGATCGCCGTCAGCTCGTAGACCGGGTAGCCCATGGCGTGCCCGGCGGTGTGCACGGTGCCGCAGGCCTGGCCCACGGCGTGGCACAGCGCCGCGTCCGCGGCGGTAGTCACATCTTTGGCCATGGCGTGGCAGTCCAGGATGGCCCGCTGCGCGACGGGCATCTTCAGCCGGCCGCGCGCCCAGAGCCACGCGGCGTCCAGCGCCGCGCGGGGCCGGCGGTCGCCGGGATGGCGTGCTTCCAGCCGGGCGACCGACTCGGCCGCGAGCCCGAGCGCCCACAGGATGACGGTGCGGCGGTCCTGCCCGCCGAGCGCGAGCGCAAGCTCCTGCAAAAACGGGTCGTTTGGCAGAAACAGGAGCCGTTTATTTCGTTTGAGCCGTGCAAAGGCCAGGTCTGTCCAGTCCGTGTCCATGGGTTCCTCCTTGCGGTGCACGGCGTGCAGGGCCGCCCCGGGGACGGCCGCGCCTGCGGGCGCGCCGGCAGCGCCGCTCCCTGCCGGACGGTTCCCGCGCCGCCTTATGGCAGGTGCGCGAAGGTGGCGCCGAGCCGCACCTCAAAGCCGAGGGCGCGATACAGCCCCTCGTCGCAGGGGGCGCAACAGACGGTCAGGCTCGTCAGGCCGCGCGCCCGGCTCCAGGCCTGCGCCGCGGCGGCGAGCTGCCGGGCAACGCCCTGCTTGCGGAAGGCAGGTTCGATGTAAAAGTCTTCCAACAGCCCGATGTCGGTGCAGCCGAAGGTCGAAAAACAGGTGGAGACACTGCACATGCCCACATATCGGTAGCCGCGCGCGGCCACAAAGAACGTGATGCGGCCGTCCCGGATCGCCTGCCGGAGCCGCTCTGCCCGTTCGTCCGTCAGGATTGGCTCGCCGATGGCCGTGAAAAAGCTGTTTTCCAGCTTTTTGAGCTGCCAGCTTCCGGGATCGGGAAGCACGGCAACGGTGATTGGCACGGTTGCGTCCGGGGGCAGGAGCAGCAGCGGTTCGCCCCATTCGTCCACGCCGTTTTCCACAAAGCCGACGCTCTTCCAGAAGCGGCGCCGCCTGTCGTCGTTGCCGTATCCCAGCTCGGCATAGCGCGCGCCATGCGCGGCCGCCCAGTCCAGCAGGGCCGTGGCGCACGCCCGGCCGGTCCCCTGCCCGCGGAACGCCGGGTAGACGCAGAACTCCGCAATGAAACACTTGCCGTCCTCAGAGGTGTAGATCACCGGCATGGCAAATCCGATGTCCCGCCCGTCCCGGCAGAAAAAGAGATAGTAGCACCGGTCCTGCGGGCGGTCGTGTATGCGCTGCATGTGCGCCCGGTATGCCGCATCGCTCATAAACGCCCGTTTGTCCTGCAGCTTCGGGTCCGTGTAGATGTCCCGTTCAAAATAGATGGCGATCTGCGCCCAAAAGGCTTCGACGTCGCCCGGTGCGGCTGCTTCGCGGATAGAAATCTGATGTTGCATCTGGTTACCTCCAAAAAATGATCTGGAGGGTTAGAAAGCGTGCACCCTCCACACACGATTCCATTCCATGACAACGCCCCCTTTCCAAATCAAATGGCAGATGTTTGTATCCAGGTGACAGGCGCCGCCGGCCCAAACGACAGGCGGCGCCTTATTTTACAATGGATCGGCGCGAATGACAAGCGAGGCGCGCCCCGCCCCGCCTGTCTTTTTATTTAGTAATTTTACAGCGCAGCCTGCGCGCACATGCGCAAGCCGACTGCGCCGCGGCGCCCGTGCGGCCGCCGGCAGCAATTGCGCTGCTTTTCCTCGTTATTTGGGAAAATACGCCGAAATCCCGGCAAAATTCGCGCAGATTCAGCACAATGTAATCCCAATCCCGGGCTTTCTGAGTCGGGAAAATTGCGACGCGATATTGACAAACATCCGCAAGGGTAGTATGCTTGGTGTACAAAAACTACGAAATAAATTAGTAAAATATTTTAACCGGAGCGGGCAGCACCCGTCGCCTTTTTTACAGCAAACATACGATTTGACAGGAGGAGCGAACGATGAGCGATTTCCCATCCCATGAAAAAGCGCTCGGCATGTACAAAAAAATGTACGAGATCCGAAAATACGAGGAAAGCATCTATTACCTGTTCCTCGAGGGGATCATGCCGGGCACCATCCACCAGAGCACCGGCGAGGAGGCGTGCGCCGTGGGCATGCTCTACGATCTGAGCCATGAGGATTGGATGGCCTCCACGCATCGCCCCGCCGGGCATGATATCGCCAAGGGCATCAGCACGCGCGCCATGATGTGCGAGATGTTCGGCAAGGCCGAGGGCTGCTGCGGCGGCAAGGGCGGCGCCATGCACACGGGCGACATCACGGTGGGCGCCATGGTCGCCAATGCGATCGTCGGCGGCAACCTGCCGATTGCGGCAGGCGTGGCCCTGGCCTTTAAGATGCAGAAAAAACCGAACGTCGTCGTCTGTTTCCTCGGCGACGGGGCTACCAACGAGGGCTCCTACCACGAGACGATGAACGCTGCCGGGCTGTGGAAACTGCCTGTCATCTTTGCATGTGAAAACAACCTGTATTCCGCCACGACGTCGATCGGCCTCACCTGCCTGCAAAAGAACGTGGCGGCGGATCGCGCCGAGGTCTATGGGATTCCCGGGGAAGTGGTGGACGGCAACGACGTCCTGGCGGTCAACGAAGCGGCGACGCGCGCCATTGCGCGCGCGCGCGCCGGCGAAGGCCCCACGATATTGGAGCTGAAGACTTATCGCCACGGCGGCCATTCCCGCAACGACGCCTGCGGCTACCGACCCAAGGAGGAGGAGGCCGAATGGTTCGCCCGGGACCCCGTGGTGCTGTTCCGCAAGCAGATCCTGGAGCATGGCGTGATCTCCGAAGAGGAGCTCCAAAAGGTGGAGGCGGCCATCGAACAGGAGATCGAGGATGCGGTGGAATATGCCAAGCAGGCGCCGTTCCCCGCGCTCGAAGAGGCGCTCTCAAACGTATTTAAGGAGGGAAACGACTGATGGCTGTGATGTCGATTGCCGGCGCGCTCAAGAGCGCCATTGCCGAAGAAATGAGGCGCGATCCCGCCGTGTTCTGCATTGGCGAGGACGAGGACATCCCCGGCGGCATGGGCGGCGCGTTTACCGTGACCAAGGGGCTGTCGGAGGAGTTTGGCTTTGAACGCGTCATCAACACCCCGATTTCCGAGATCCTGATCGGCGGCGTATGCGTGGGCGCGGCCATGGCGGGGATGCGTCCCGTCGCCGACCTGCAGTACGGGGACTTCCTGTTTTGCATGATGGACCAGCTCGTCAACCAGGCGGCCAAGATGCGCTACATGTCAAACGGCCAGGTCAGCATTCCCATGGTGCTGCGCGCGCCCTGCGGCGCGACCAATCGCGGCGCGCAGCACGCCCAGAGCCTGGAGGGCTATTTCACCCATGTGCCGGGGCTGAAGGTCATCTGCCCTTCCACCGCCTATGACGCCAAGGGCATGCTCAAGCAGGCTATCCGCGACGACAACCCGGTGCTGGTGTTCGAGCACAAGCTGCTCTATGGCGGCTCGCGCAAGGAGGCGGGGCAGATCAGCTCCGCGGGCGAGGTGCCGGACGGCGATTACACGGTGCCCTTTGGCAAGGCCGCCATCCGGCGCGAAGGCAAGGATGTGACCATTGTGGCAAACCTGCTCATGTGGTACCGGGCCGCACAGGCCGCCGAGGAGCTGGAGAAGGAAGGCGTCAGCTGCGAGATCATCGATCCGCGCAGCCTGGTCCCCTTTGATTATGAAACGGTGCTGTCCTCCCTTGAGAAGACCGGGAAGCTCATGATCGTCCACGAGGATCACTACAACTGCGGGTGGGGCGCGCAGGTCAGCTCCTATGTGGCGGAGCACGCCATTACCCTGCTGGATGCGCCCGTCGTCCGCCTCGGCGCCGCGGACACCCCGACGCCCTTTTCGCCGCCGCTCGAACAATACGTCCTGCCGTCCGTGCAGAACATCATCGACGGCGCCCGCCGGCTTGCCAGGCTGTGAGCTTCGGCCTCCGCCCGGCTGTGCGCCGTGGAGGAGGCCGATTGCACGTGCGCAAAGCGCCGTGCCGGAGCGGGGACGCGAAACGGAGAGCATTCGATTATCGACGAGGGAGGGAGCGTTTTCATGATACAGCAGATCAAAATGCCGTCCGCAGGGCAGACCACCGATGCGGCCCGCATCGTCTCGATCAAGGTTCAGGCCGGGGACCGCGTCAAGCGGGGCGACGTCCTGCTCGAGGCGGAAACCGATAAAGCCGTGCTCCCGGTGGAGAGCTATGCGGCGGGGCTGGTGCTGGAAGTGCTGGTCGGCGAGGGGGACGACGTGACCGCCGGCATGCCCCTTGTGGCGATCGGGTCCGAGGAGGATCAAAAGTCCTATACGCCGGGGGGCAAGGCGCCCGCCGCCGTGCCGGACGAGGCGCCGGCACAGCCCGCCGCCGATGCGCCGGAAGCCCGGGTGCCCGCTGGCGCGTCCGGAACGCTGGACGCGGAGCAGGAGTATTTGCCCATCCTGGGCGGCGCTGTCCGGACGGAGGCAAAACCTGCCCCGCAGCCCGCGCAGCGGAGCCAGTGGCCGGCCATGCCGAACGCCAAGATGCTTGCCCGCGAACTGGGTGTGGACCTCGGCGGGCTTTCACCCGCAAACGGCGTCATGCTCACCCGAAAGGATGTGCGTGCGGCGCAGGCCGCCGTGGCAGGCGCGGCTTCTGCCGCGCCGGGGGAGGCGGACTACGAAGTGGTCCCGCAGAGCAGGATGCGGCAGGCCATCGCCCGACGCATGCTGGAATCCGTGCGGGCCATCCCCGCGTTCCAGTGCACGGTCGCCGTGGATATGGAGGGCTGCATGGCCCTGCGGAAGCTGGCTGCCGAACGGTATGACGTGAAGCTTTCCTATAACGACATCCTCGCCAAGGCCGTGGCCGCCGCCGCGCGCAAGTACCCGCTGATCAACGCCCGCTTTGAAGAGGACGAGATCCGCGCGTTCCGGCGCGTCAACATCGGCCTTGCGGTTGCGCTTGACGGGGCGCTGGTGGTGCCCGTGGCGCGCGGGGTGGACGGCATGGGCCTGCGGGAGATTTCGCAGCAGTACCGGGAGCTGGTGGAAAAGGCGAGGGACGGACGCCTGCGCCCGGACGAGATGGGCTGCGGCTGCATCACGATTTCCAACCTCGGCATGTTCGACGTGACGGCGTTTACCGCCATTGTGAACCCGCCGGAGAGCTGTATCCTGGCGGTCGGGGGCATCTCCGTACAGCCCGTGTGGGACGGCGAGCAGTTCCGCCCCGTGCACAGGATGAACGTGACCGGCTCCTTTGACCATCGCATTGTCGACGGCGCCTATGGCGCAAAGTTCCTGCAGGAGCTCCGCACGTTGCTGGAGTCGCCTGCGCTGATGCTGTGCTGAAGGGGGCGCGGGCATGGAGACATTTGACATTCTGATCGTGGGAGGCGGCCCGGGCGGGTACGCGACGGCCATCCAGGCCGCAAAACACGGGAAGACGGTGGCCCTGTTTGAAAAGGACCGCCTGGGCGGCACCTGCCTCAACGTGGGCTGCATTCCCACCAAGTACCTGGTCGATAAGGCGGCGACGTTTGAAAAGCTCCGGGCGCTGGCCGGAAAGGATATCCTGCGCGACGTCGGCACGTTCAGCTTCCGGAAGCTCCAGAAGGACAAGGACGCCGTGACGGCCAAGCTGGTTGGCGGGGTGCGCTTCCTGCTGCAGAAGGCCGGCGTCACGGTGGTCAGCGGCGAAGCCACGCTGGATAGCGGGCGCGTCGTCCGCTGCGGCGGGCGGGAATATCGGGGCGAGGCCGTGATCCTGGCCACCGGCTCCGTGCCGTCCGCCCCGCCCATACCGGGGCGCGAGCTGGCCATTGACAGCACGGGCGCGCTGGCGCTCGAGGGGCTGCCCCGCCGCATGACGGTGATCGGCGGCGGCGTGATCGGCCTGGAGCTTGCAAGCGCGTTTGCCGCCTTTGGCACGGAAATTACCATTGTGGAAATGCTGCCGGCCCTCCTGGCCAACGAGCAGCCGGAGGCCGCCGCCCTGGTGACGGAGGCGCTCAAGCGCAGGGGGGTCCGCATCATAACGGGGGCGAAGGTGCTGCGCATCGAGCGGACGCCGCAGGGCCTGGGCACGCGCTGCAGCGTGGACGGCGCGGAGGAGACGCTGCTGTCCGACCAGGTCCTCATGGCCGCCGGGCGCCGTCCGAACCTGGCCGGCGTGGACGCTGCGAAGCTGGGACTTGCGCTGAGCGAAAAGCGGTTCATCCAGGTGGACCGGGCGCAGCGCACCAATCTGGACGGGGTGTATGCCATTGGCGATGTGGCGGGCGGCGCACAGCTTGCGCATGCCGCATATGCAGAAGGCGAAGCGGCGCTGCACCATATCCTGACGGACGAAGAGCCGGAAGCGGCGGCGCCAATCCCGAGCTGCGTCTATACCATTCCCTGCTTTGCCCGCGTCGGCCTGACCGTCGGGCTCGCTGCACAGGCCGGGTATGAGCCGGCCATGGGCACGTTCGACTATGCCACCAACGGCATGGCGCTGGCGGAAGGGGCGTCGGGCAGGGTGTTTGCCGTTGCCGACCGGAAGACGACGAAATTGCTTGGCATGACGATCGTAGGCGAGAACGCCTCGGAGCTGATCGCCTTTGCCGCGCTGGCGGTTGACAAAGGCCTGACGCTGCGGGAGTGGGAACGCATGATCGTGGCGCACCCATCGCTTGGCGAGATGCTGCGCGAGGCGGCGCTGGATGCCTTCGGCGCGGCTGTTCACAAGGCGTAGGCCGGACAGGGACGCGACGGCCGCGGCGAAAGACATGGCGGTATCCCGCCGCCGGGAAGGGACAGAGCGAGGTATGACGATGGAGCGAAAGGCACATATGTTGATGCAGGACAGGGTTGCGGTCGTTACCGGCTCCGGGCAGGGGATCGGCGCGGCCATTGCGCGCCGGCTGGCCGACTTTGGCGCCCGCGCGATCATCACCGATATCAATATGGAAGCGGCGCAGGCTACGGCGGAGGAGATCGTGTCCTGCGGCGGCGAGGCGAAATGCCTGTATCTGGACGTTTCCGACTTTGCGCATATCCGGGAGAACGTCGCGCGCATCCGCGATTTGTATGGCCGTATCGATGTGTGGGTGAACAATGCGGGCATCGTCAACGCCACGCCTCTCGAGGAGACCACCGAACGGGATTGGGATCGGGTCATGGACATCGATCTCAAGGCCGCGTTCTTCTGCACGCAGGCGGTCATGGAGATCATGAAAGAGCAGAACTACGGGAAGCTCGTCCACATGTCCTCCCTGGCGGCGCTGCGCGGCGGGCGCAGTTCCGGCGCCGCCTATGCGGCGGCCAAAGCGGCGGTGCTCAATCTCAGTAAATGCTTCGCGCTCAGCGGCGCAGCATACAACATCACGTCGAACGCCGTCTGCCCGGGCAACATCCTGACGCCGATGGGTAAGACACTCTCCTGGTCTGCCAGGGATCCGAAGACCTACATTCCCCTTGGACGGTACGGCACGCCCGACGAGGTGGCGAACGCCGTCCTGTTCTACGCGAGCGACCTGTCCGCCTATGTGACCGGGGACGCGATGAACGTCAACGGTGGGCTCTACATGTAGTGTTGCCGAACGTTTGTTTAGTAATTTTAAAACCAGTATTTTTGTATTTATTCTTCAAAAACAGGAATTAGTCTTGACATAATCGCGGGTATATGTGTAATATTGAAGTGTAAAGAAACGATTTTTTACCATGTAACTCCGAAAAAGTTTACTAAATTTCTGAAACCGCGCGGGTATCCTGATCCCGTGTTAATGAACATCATGCGGACAATTGGGCTTTGACAGAAGAGGACAGGCGAGAGACGGAACGAAACAGATAACCCTCATCCATGCATCAAACCTCGCGTAAGACACAAAAACGGTTCAGACCAAAACGCCGGCCGGGAGCGCAAGGGCGCAAGACACCACCACGACACCGAAGGAGGCACACACGTTGGCAAGCATCTATTTGATCCGCCACTGCGAATCTGAAGGAAACGCCTGCCGCCGCACGCAGGCGCAGACGGATGCGCTGGTGACGGCCAAGGGCTATCAGCAAAGCGAGATGCTTCGCCGCCGTTTTTCCGGCACGCCCATTGATGCGATTTATACAAGCGATGCGTTCCGCTCCGTCATGACGGTGGAACCGATCGCGCGGGAGCGGAACATTCCGATACGGGTCAGGATCCATCTTCGGGAGGTCACCACGGGAATTTGGGAAGACATGGCCTGGGGCAATATCGCGCAGGACTATCCCGAGGATTTTCGCAACTGGGAGGAGCATCCGTGGGCGCATACGACGCCGGGCGGCAGTACCTTTCAGCAGGCGGCGGATCGGCTGGTATTTGCGCTGCGCCGCATTGCCCGCGAAGTGGGGGACGGCACAGCGCTGTGCGTTTCTCATTCCTGCGCCATCAAGGCGGGGCTGTGCGCGGTCATGGGCCGCCCCCTGAGCGACGTGGCCATTGTCGGGCACGGCGATAACACGGCCGTCAGCCTTCTGCATGTGGATGGCGGCGGCGAGTTTTCCGTGGCGTATGTAAACGATGATTCGCATTTGCCGGCCGACCTCCGCCGGGCGTGGAACGGCGTGGCGGGGGCGGACATCAACATGGCGGTCAATGCGGTACAGCCGGAGAAAGATCTTGACGTGTTGCTGCGGCTGATGCACCAGGAGCGGCTCGAACGCGCGGGCACGGACGATCTGGAGGATGCCGCCTGCCGCGCGCGCGCTTTGGCGCTGCTGGCACAGCATCCGAACTACATTGCCCTGGGCTATCTCAAGGGCGAGGCCGTGGGGTACGTCTGGATGGAGGAGGAGGCGCTGACGCCGGAAGAGTGCGGACATATCGGGGCGATGTACGTCATCCCTGCGCTGTGGGGCAACTGTTATGCCGAGCAGCTGTTTGGCTATGCCGCGCACGAGTTCCGCTATGGCGGGAAGGGCGTTGTGACCATGGGGCTGCCGGTGCTGCCGGAAGAGCGCCGGATTGCGGAACGGTTCCTGTTCGCGCGCATGAAAGGCTTTGGAGATAGGATCGCGCTGCCGCTCTTTTCGCCGCCGCTGCCTTACCCGATACTGGCGTAAGGCCCCCTGGGGCGCCGCGTCTCGCTCGAAAACGAGTCATGCAGAAGGAAAGGGGGAGTTCTTTTTGAAAGGATTGAGGACCACGGAAGGAGGCCATCCGCAGCGGAAGCTGAAGCGTACCAAGCCATTGCCCTATTTTCTGGTGTTTCCGGCGATGGCGCTGTTTACGCTGTTTACGTTCTATCCCTTCCTGAAAACCATCGTGCTGTCCTTTGCGCTGACGGATAAGACGGGCAATTTTACGCGCTGGATTGGCACGGGCAACTGGGTGCGGGTGCTGTCCAAGGATTCGTTCTGGGATATCATCGTGATTACGCTGAAGATGGCGGGCATCAATCTCGTCTTTACCTTTGGCGTGGCCATGCTCTTTGCACTGCTTGCCACCAAGAAGGTCCGCTTTTCCAAGTTTTATCAAACCTTGTATGCGCTGCCCATGGCCATTGCCTCGTCGCCGGCAGCAGCCATCTTCCTGTTCATGTACCGGCAGCAGAACGGTCTGCTCAACAACCTGTTCGGCACAAACATCGCGTGGACCAACGAAGTGCCCTATGCGATCTGGTCCGTATGCGCCATGACCATCTGGATGCACATCGGCGTCAGCTTCATCTTTCTGCTGGTCGGATTCCGGAACGTGCCGGAGGACGTGCTGGAAAGCGCATGGATCGACGGGGCGGGGCCGCTGCGCCGCATTCGGAGCATCATCCTGCCGCTTGCTTCCCCTCAGATTTTCTTCGTGCTGTTTTTGAATATCGGCAGCTCGTTCAAGAGCTTTGCGCAGATCCGGCTGCTGACGGGAGGCGGCCCGGCCAACCAGACCAAGACGCTCATCTACTATATTTACGAAAATGCGATCATCAACGGCAGGTTTGAAACTGCATGCGTGCAGGCGCTGTTCCTGTTTGCGATGATATTCTTCTTCACCAGAATCCAGTTTGCGCTGGAGAAAAAGGTGGTACATTACCAATGATTATGACGGAGCATACAAAAAGGAAACTGGGCAGCGGGCTTTCCTTTGCGATAAAGGCGCTCATCGGCATCCTCTTTATCGCGCCTCTGCTCATCGGCGTGGGCTTTTCGATCCAGACGGATCAGGAGCTGATGTCCTACCCGTTGCACTTGATCAGCCATTCCCCCACGCTGCAGAGCTATCTGGAGGTCTTTCAACAGGTGCCGCTGCTGCACTATTTGAAGAACTCGTTTATCGTCTGCTTTATCTGCATCGTGGCGCAGATCGTGCTCTCCTGCCTGGCGGCATATGGCTTTGTCTTCTTCGAGTTTCCCCTGAAAAGGCCGCTGTTTACGCTGATCCTGATGACGACCATGATTCCGGGCGAGGTGGTAGTCATCACCAACTATGTCACGGTACAGAACATGGGGCTGATCGACACCTTCGCCGGCCTGGTGTTGCCGTCCCTGATATCCGGCACCGCCATATTCCTCATGCGGCAATACTTTCTGACGCTGCCGCGGGAATATAAAGAGGCCGCCGTCCTGGATGGCTGCGGGGATATGCGCTTTCTGTTCCGCGTGGCCGTCCCGCTGTCGATTCCGACGATCTCCTCGCTGGCAATCTATCTCTTCGTTCAGATCTACAACCAGTACTTCTGGCCGATGCTGATCACGACGCAGGACCAGATGCGCACCATTCAGCTGGGCATCGCGTTCCTCGTCACCGCAGATGTACTCAATTACGGACATATCCTTGCCGGTGCCGTCGTTACCATCATCCCTTCGGTTCTGATCTATATCTTCGGTCAGGACTACATCATCAAGGGCATGACCGCCGGCGGCGTAAAGGGCTGATGCGACTGTTGCTCAACCAAGGTTTAAAAGCCGAATGGCTTTTAACAATAAACAAGAAAAGGAGAATTGTAATGAAGAAGCTTCTTGCGGTACTCTTGGTCTGCTCGCTGCTGTTTGCCTTAACGGCGTGCACGACCCCTTCCTCCGACCCCGCTCCGACGGACGATGCAAACGTGGAGCAGCCGACGGAGGCTCCCGACACGAGCGGAGATGACGGCGACACAGAGAGCACCGAGCCGGTGGAAGTTCTGTGGTGGACCGGGTTTGGCCAGGCCAACGTGGATCTTTTGCAGGTCGTCATCGATAATTTCAACGAGAGCCAGAGCGACTACCATGTGACCATTGAGTTCCAGGGTAACCAGACAGAGCTGAACGCCAAACTCCAGTCTACCGCCAAGGACAGCCTGCCTTCCATGTTCTCCGGCCCGGTCGAGAACGTGGCCATGTATGCCAACGCGGAATACTGCGTGCCGCTGCAGGGCTTCATCGATGCCGACACCGAGGGCTGGCCGGAGCTGGAATCCACCTGGGAAGCCATCCGCACCGCCTATCAGGACAATGAGGGCAACCAGATCGGCTACCCCATTGGTTACAGCTATCCGGGTCTCTACTACAATGCCGACATACTGGCCGAGGCCGGTATCGATCCGTTTGAGATCAAGAGCATGAACGACCTCTATGACGCCTGCGTCACCCTCGTGGAGGGCGGCTATGCCACCTATGGTGTGGGCTTCCATCCGGACGGCTTCTACTTCAACGGCGCACTCGGTCGCGAGGGCCTGCAGGCGTACAACAACAACAATGGCCTTGGCGCGGAGCGCATCACCGAGTGCCTGTATACCAGCGACCAGGCGGTGCATGACGCGATCTACAACATGCTGGAGATCTACCAGAAGTTGCATGCCGAGAAGCTGTGCGTCCCGTATGGCTCCGACTATCAGGCGGAGATCATCCCGCAGATGGCCTCCGGCAACTGCGCCATGTTCCTCGGCGTGGTCTCCATGACCACCAAGATCCTCAATTCCGTCAACGGCGCGTTTGAGGTCGGCATCGTTCCCATGGTGTCCGCCACCGAGAACGGCAAGTGCAGCGGCGAGCCGGCGGGCGGCACGGGCCTGTGGATCTGCAACATCGACGACACGGCACAGCAGCAGGGCGCCTATGAGTTCATCAAGTTCGCCAGCACCGGCGATCAGGCGGCCTACTTCGCAACGGCCACCGGTTATCTCGCGCCCAACCAGGAGAGCTACAACAGCGAGCTCTATCAGGACTATGTGGCGAACACCTTCCCGGCCATCGCAGTCGCGTACGATTCCCTCGCGGCGTCCGACGATTCCGCGACCAACCCGTATATCCCCATCTCCAATGAGATGAAGGCTGCGAACAAGCTCGCGATCGAAACCGTGGCGAACGACCCGAATGCAGATATCGACGCCGTCATCAACACCGCGTACGAGACGCTGCAGGAGGCCATCGAACTGTACAACCTGTCCAACCCGTAAGGGCTTGACCCAAACAGGCAAAGCGCCGTTTCAACGGCGCTTTGCCATCGTCAACCGGCTTGCCCTGCCACGGCGTGCGCCGCGGCAGGGCGTCTGCGGGATGATGCGGGCGCGTCCGCGCCATCCCGCAGACGAATCGGCCGCGCGTATGGCGGGATAGAAGCACGGACGAAAGGAAACGGGAAAACGGGAGATATGAACGGATGGAGGAGAATCGCCGTGTGCCTGCTCATTGCCTCGCTCTGCGGCTGCGGCGCTCCGGCGCCGCAGCCGGATGACGTCGCGGGCGGCGCGGCCGTGCCCGGGCCCGAGGCCGGCGCCGCAGTCGCAGAGGACGATGGGGCGGAGGCGGAAGCGCCGCTTCGCGTCCTCTTCATCGGCAACAGCTTCACCTATCGCAACGACCTGCCCGGGCTGTTTGCAGAGCTGGCCGGGGCGGCCGGCCACGCCGTGGAGGTGGACAGCGTCTTTCAGGGCGGTTGCTATTTCCGTGATTTTACCGATCCCGACAACGGCCTGTGCCGGAAGGTCGGGCAGATGTATGAGCAGGCGGCCTATGACGTCGTGTTCCTGCAGGAGCAGAGCGTGCAGCCGCTCAACGACCGGGAGGACTTTCTGACAAACGGCTCGCTGCTGGCGGAGCAGGCGGCGGCGCAGGGCGCGCGCGTCATCCTCTATCAGACGTGGGCCTACGAAGAGGGGTCGCCCATGCTCGAGCGCGTAGGGTATGCTTACGAGGAGATGTATCGCGGGCTGCAGGAGGCGTATGGCGCGCTTGCGGAGCGCACCGGGGCGGCGGTGTCCCCCGTGGGGGAGGCCTTTTTCCTCGCCGCACAGCAGGGGGAGGGCGCGCTCTATGACGAAGCGGACCGGTATCACCCCTCTGCGCGCGGCAGCTATCTGGCCGCCTGCGTCCATTTTGTCACGGTATTTGACGTGCCGGTGACCGGTAACCCCTGCACGGGCCCGCTCCCGGCAGAAGAGGCGGCGGCCCTGCAACGGGTGGCCGACGTCTGCACGGGGCAGGCGACCGGATAGGCGGATTGCCCCGCAGGCCGCCCATATCCGATGCAGGATTGCCGTCGCTGCGCGTTTATCCGCTTTGCCTGCGGAGGGCGGCCCCCCTCGCCCCGGCTGGGCGCGCAGGGGGGCGGCCAAGCCGAACGCCGCTTGACGGCCCCGGTGCAGCGGAGGCGCGCTGCCTCGCACAAACGACGGAAAGGAGAGACGGGCATGGATCAGATCCGAATGGGAATCAGGAGGGGCCGAGGGCTGTTGCTGCTGCTCCTGGCGTTTGCCCTGCTGGCCGGATGTGCCGCCGGGCCGGAAGCGGACGCGGTTGCAGCCACGATGACGGCAAGCCCCCCGCCGGCCGACACCCCACTTCCCACGGCGGAGCCGGAGGAGGCGGCAACGGAGGAGAAGGCCGACTTTGCGCAGCAGGTCTTTGACACCGCGCAGGACGCCGGCCGCCTGACTGCCCGCTATCTGCGCCTGCTTGAGACTTATGGCAGCGGGGATTCCACCGTTACGACGGGGGACAGCGCCGTCTACACTTCGCCGGAGGGGCTGGTGATGCTCGTGGATTGCGGCAACGTGGCCGGCGGCTCGGAGGTGGCGCAGCAACTCCAGGCCATGGGCGTGACGAAGCTCGACATCGTCGTCCTGTCCCATCCCCATGCCGATCACGTGGGCGGCTTCTGTACGATTGCCGATCTGTTTCCCATCGGGCAGGTCTACATGAACGGGCACGAGTACGACAGCGGAACCTACCGTGCGACCGTTGCCAAGATCGAGGAACAGCAGATCCCCTGCGACATCCTGAAGGCCGGGGACAGCTTTGCCTTTGGCGAACAGGTGCAGGTCCGGGTGTATGGCCCGGAGGCGGGCGACGCCGATTCCGTGGCGGCCGGCTATCAGGACGCCAACGACACGTCCCTGGCGCTGCGCCTGACTTACGGCGCGTCCAGCTTTTGGACCAGCGGCGACCTGTATATTACCGGCGAACAGCGGATCTGCGAGCAGTACCAGGAGCAGATCCAGAGCGACGTGGTGAAGATGAACCACCATGGCAAGGACACGTCGAACGGGCGGGACTTTGTCGGGACGCTGTCGCCCAAGATCGCAGTCGGCATGTTTGACAGCGTGGGCAGCCAGACGGTCGCCATGCGCTATCAGGTCGCCGGTGCGCAGGTCTATTACAACAGCGTCGATGGCGCCATCCGCGTTTCCACGGCCGGGGACGGCGTTTATGATGTCCAGACGCAATATCTGCGCGACATCGCCATGCTGCCCGATCCGGACCCGAGCGGACATTACACGGTGGAGTAGGCGCCCTGCGGAGGGATCATGCAGAGAACCATTTCCATCCTGAAGCGGCTCTTCTCAGAGGAGTGGAAAACACTGCTGGAAATCAACGTGCTGGCCGCCGTGCTTGCGCTGCCTGTCATCACCGCCGGCCCGGCCCTGCTGGCCATGTACGGCGTGCTGGTGCGCCTGGCGGACGACCGCTGTGACGGCAGCCGCTGCGCCGAATTCTGGACGCTGTTCAAGGCCAAGTTTCTGCACGGCGTGCTGGTGGAGGTCATTGCGGCGGCCTACGGTTTTGCCATGTTCTGGTGCCTGGCCGTTGCCGGTCAGCTTTCGGGCGCGCAGCAGCTGGTGCTGCGGGTCCTGAGTTTCCTGTCGCTGTTCCTTGCGGCGGGCACGGGCGCCTTTTTCGTCCCGCTGCTCGGCGGCGCCAAGATGCGCTTTTCCGCCGCTTTCTGGAATGCGTTGCGGCTGGCGTTTGGCTGCCTGCCCCGCACGCTGTTGTCGCTTGTGGCGACGGGCGCCGTCATCCTCTTTGGGGCGGCGCTATTTCCTGCGTCCGTCGTGCCGCTGGCCGTGTTCGTCGTTGCGGCCGGCGCGGCGGTTTCCGTGGCGGTCGTCTGGCCTGCCATTGACGAGCTAGTCCCGTGGGAAGAGCCGGATCCGCCCGCCTCGCTTTCGGAGGGGCGGAAACGGTGAGCAATGAGAGAAACGACGCAAAAGGAGGCGCACAATGCTGAACGGTAAAACGGCCTACATCCTGTCCATCGATCAGAGCACGCAGGGGACCAAGGCCATCCTGCTCGACGGGGATGGCCGCCTTGTCCTGCGCAGGGACCTGCCCCACCGGCAGCTCATCCACGAGCGCGGATGGGTCGGGCACGATGCGCGGGAGATCGCCGCCAACGTGCTGCAGGTCGCCCGGAACGTGATAATGGACAGCGGCATCGACCGGCGGCGGCTCTGCGCGGTGGCCGTGACCAACCAGCGCGAAAGCGTGGCCGTCTGGGAGCGGGACACGGGCGCGCCGGTGTGCGAGTCGATCGTCTGGCAATGCAACCGCGCGGCACAGCTGTGCGCGCGGATCCGGGAGGCCGGCGTGGCCGAGCAGGTCCGGCAGCGCACGGGCCTGTTGCTGTCGCCCTTTTTTTCGGCGAGCAAGATCGCCTGGGTGCTGGAAAACGTCCCCGGCGTGCGGGAAAAGGCCGAGCGCGGCCAGATCTGCGCCGGTACGATGGACTGCTGGACGATCTGGCAGCTGACAGGCGGCAGGGTGCACCGCACCGATTGCAGCAACGCTTCGAGAACGCAGCTGTTCAACATCCACACCCTCTCCTGGGATGAGGAGCTGTGCCGCATTTTCCGCATCCCACCGTCGGTCCTGCCGGAGGTGTGCGATTCCAACGCCGTCTACGGGGAAACCGACCTGGCGGGGTTTTTGGACCATCCGATCCCCATCCGGAGCGCGATCGGCGACTCGCATGCGGCATTTTTTGCCCATGGTTGCCTGGAAGAAGGCAGCTGTATGGCTGGACACGGGACGGGGACATGCGTTATGATGAATATAGGCGGCGTACCGATGCAGTCTACGCACGGCATCAATACGACGGTCGCCTGGCGCATGGACGGGCAGACCACCTATGCGCTCGAGGGCGTGGTAAACTACGCCGGCGCTGTCACCACTTGGATGAAGGACAGCGTTGGATTGGTGCGTACGCCGGAGGAGACGGAGACGCTGTCCTTTGCTGCCGAGCCCAACGACAGGACGTATCTCGTGCCGGCCTTCACCGGCATCGGCGCGCCCCACTGGGACGATGGCGCTTCCGCCTGCTATGTGGGCATGAGCAGACTGACCGGCCGGGCCGAACTGGTGCGCGCCGGCATTGAGAGCATCGGATATCAGGTGGCCGACATCATCGGCGCCATGGAGCTGGACGCGGGCCTGCGCGCCGCCGAGGTGCGCATGGCGGGCGGCCCGACCGGCAACGAATACCTGATGCAGTTTCAAAGCGACATATTGGACCGGCCCGTCGCCCTTGGCGCATATGAGGAACTGGTCGCGGTGGGCGCAGGGCAAATTGCCGGGCTGGCGATGGGCCTGTACGACCGGGCGGCGCTGGAGCGGCTGCGGTCGCTCCGCTATTACAGGCCGGCCATGCAGCCGCCGGTGCGGCAGGCCAAGCTGGCCGGATGGCGGGACGCCGTCGGCCGGGCTTTGAGCCGCTGACGGGCGCCCCGGCGCAAATGACAATGAAGAGAGCAAGGAGCAAGGCGATATGAAAAAGAGGATTCTGGTCTACTCGGTAGACGCAATGGTGTGCGAGGATGTGGACGCGCTGCGCAATATGCCGAATTTCAGCAAATACCTCTCCGGCGGCTGCGAGGTGACCGGAGGCATGCGCACCATCTATCCTTCGGTCACCTATCCGGCGCATGCGTCGATGATGACGGGATGCTACGTGGGGAAACATGGCGTGCTCAGCAATTTTTCCTTCACGACCACGAATAAGGACGACAAATGGCTCTGGTTTTCCGATGCGATCCGGGTCGAGGACATCTTTGCCGCGGCAAAGCGCGCGGGATATACGACCGGCGCCATTTCCTGGCCGGTCACGGCCGGGAATCCGAACGTGGACTGGCTGATGGCGGAGTACTGGATGCCATATCCCGGCGACACGCTGCGCAGCAGCTTTGCGCGGGCCGGGTCGTCCCCGGCCATGCTGGACATCATCGAGCGGAACGCCGGCCTGCTGCCGCCAGGATGGGAAAAGGGCGGGAAAAAGAATTTCATGCAGTGGCCGCAGGTCGATGAATTCATCCTTGCCGTCGCTGCCGACGTCATCCGCACGCACGCGCCGGAAGTCCTGTTCGTCCACACGGGCACCTTTGACAGCTTTCGACACGCGCACGGCGTGTTTGGCGCGCATCTGGACGAGGCGAGAGCCAATCTTGACCGTTATATCGGGCAGCTGATGGCCGCCTGTGAAGACGCAGGCGTGGCGGAGCAGACCAACCTGTTCCTCGTCAGCGACCACGGCCAGCGGGATATCTGCCGCATTCTCCATCCCAATGTGTTGCTGGCCGACCGCGGGCTCATAGAGCTCGATGAGGAGGGCCGGGTGCGGGACTGGCAGGCCTATTGTTCCTCCAACGCCATGTCCGCCTACGTCTATCTGAAGGACCCGGATGACGAGGGCCTTCGCCGGACGGTTGACCGGTGCCTGCACGAGCTGGCAGAGGAGGGCGTATATGGCATTGGACAGGTCTTTTCCGCAGAAGAGGCCCGGGAAAAGGAGGGGCTGTACGGCGGGTTTTCCTTCGTGATCGAGTCCGACGGATACACCTCCTTTGGGGAGCGCGCCGTCCGTCCGCTCGTGCAGAGCTTCGACGTGAGCGACTATCGGTTTGGCCGCGCGACGCACGGCTATCTGCCGGATTTCGGCGCGCAGCCGGTCTTTGTAGCCAAAGGCCCGGATTTGCGGGAGAACGCCGTGCTGCCGCGCGGGGCGGTCGTGGACGAGGCGCCTACCTATGCAAAGCTGCTCGGCGTGTCGCTGCCGGAGGCGGACGGGCGGCCGATGGACAGCCTGCTGCGCTGAGCGCGGCGGGCTGGATCGCCGTACCGTTGGCCAAATGTCACAGAATTTGAGAAGCGGGAGTAAGATGCCTTGAAACGAATGACCATTACCATGCAGGATGTTGCGCGCCTGGCCGGCGTGTCGCAGACCACGGTCTCTCTGATCCTGAACCAGGCGTGGCCCGGACGCGCCTCCTTTCCGCAGGAGACGATCGACCGGGTCTATGCCGCTGCCGAGCAGCTGAGCTACAAGCCCAAGCACGCGCCCCTGCCGGAGCAGAATTCCAAGACGATCATGGTGCTGATGGCCAATCCCAACAACCCCTATTATACGGCCATGCTCAGCAGCATTGAGGACGCCTGCTACAGTGGGGGCTATCAGGTGGTCTCCTGCTGCACCTACCACAATATGGAGGTGGAACAGCAATATCTGCAGATGGCGATGGGGCAGAACTATCTCGGCGTCATCCTGCTGTCCCCGCCCGACAACCCCCGCTTTCTGGAGACGGTTTCCCCCCGCCTTCCCATGGTGATCATCTGCGACCGCCTGTCCCGGCTGGAAACGGACATTGTAGAGCTGAACAACCGCCTTGCCGGGGAGATGGCGGCGGAGCATCTCTATTCGCTCGGGCACAGGCATATTGCCATGCTGACGAGTTCGCTGGAGCGGAATACGGCCCGTACCGAACGCCTCAATGGCCTGCAGGCATATTTTGAGCAGCATTTGCCGGGCAACAATCTGGTGCTTTGCATCGAGAGCAATTCCCAGGCGGACAACATGGCGGAACGGCTGAACGATTACCACGCAGGGTATCTGCTGGCAGGCAATGAAAAACTGTATGGACAGGATGTGACCGCCATCATCTGCATCAACGACATGCTGGCCTACGGCGCGATCGACTATTTCCGCGAACACGGCATATCCGTGCCGGAAGATGTCTCCGTGCTGGGCTTCGACAATCTGTTCTATTCGAGGCTGTCGGGCGTGGCGCTGACCACGGTGGACCAGCACACCGAGATGCTGGCCAGAAGCGCCGTGGACGTGCTGCTTCAGAAGGTCAGCCGGCCGCAGAACGCGACCAGCAGCAAACCGCGGTTCAAGATCGAGTGCCCGCCGCAGCTGATCGTGCGCAAGACGACTGCGCCGCCCCCGCCTGTCTCGCGGCTGACGGCAGACGCAATCGGCGGGTAACGCCGGCGTCAGCGGGTCAGCTGTTCCACGCGGCGAATGTCCCGGTGGAGCCCTTCTGCCGTGACGTGCGGGCCGGGCGCATACTCGAGGATCAGGTCCGCCTGCGGCGTGTAGCGGGCGATAGCGCGCAGAATGCGGTCCATTTCCGCCTCAGGGCAGACGGTTCCGGCTTCGTAAAGGGGAAGATGGCTGTCGTGGATGCCGTCGTTGTTGTTGAGATGGTAACCGCGGATGCGCGTGCCCATGCGGGCAATCAGGGCCGGGATGTCCCAATGGTTGAGCAGGGCGTGGCCGATGTCGATCAGGCACCCCGCCCCCGCGGGCAGGCGGTCAAAGAGCGCGACAAACTGCGCCTCGTCGAAAAGCACGTTGTCCTTGCCGGGGTAGCCGACGTTTTCCACGGTGATGGAAATGCCCTGCCGGAGCATGCGTTCCGTCCAGGCCTGCAACACCTCCGTGGAGCGGGCGCGCCGGCTGTCGGCCTGTGCGGCCGGAAAGCTCCCTTCGTGCGTGTGCATGACCATGGAAGAAGCGCCAAATTGGGGATACAGCGTGCATGCCTTTTGAAACATAAGCTCCATGAAGGCCTCTTCCGGGCTGCCGGGCTCCGTGCAGATCTCCACAAACGGGGCGTGCAGGGTAGCCGGCCGGCCGGCAAAGGCGGGGATCTGCGCAGCAAGAAGCCGGTCGAAATCCGGCGTTGGCCAGTAGGTGGCAAACTCGATGCCGACGGGGAAATCCGGGAACTGCTCGACACATCGCTTCAGGAAGGCATAGTTCTGAAACAGCACGCAATAGGTGGACAGATAGATTTGCTTCATGGCGGGCGCCTCCTGCATGTGGGCCTTGCAGCCAGGGCGGGGGGCTGCATGCGGGCGGCCGGAACGCGCGGCTGCCGGGCCGGCCGCCCATGATGGCGCTGCCCGGCCCAAGCGCCGGGCCGGCGGCTTCGGCCCGTTGGGGAGATTGTATGCCATCGTCCCCGGGTTGTCAAGACGGGCGCGGCCGCGCTGCCGGCAAGCGGGGCGGCTGCGGGCGCGCGGTGGTTTTGCACGGCCGCACAGGAACGGAGAGAGCGGATGAGCACTGTAAAAGAGGCAAGGGAACTGATCTGTTTGGGCGACAGCCTGACCTTTGGGTACGGCGTGCCGCATGGCGATTGCTGGGTGGAGCGCTTTGCCCGTGCGAGCGGCTGGCGCACGCGCAACTGCGGCATCAGCGGCGACACCACAGGCGGGATGCTCGCCAGACTGGAGCGGGACGTCCTGAAGCCCGCCCGCGTCGCACGGGCGGAGGGCCTGGCGTGCGCCGTGCTGATCCTGGGCGGCACCAACGACGTGTTTTTCGCCGGCACGGACGTGCCCGCCCGCGCCAACATGACGGCCATTTCCCACCAGCTGCTGGCGGAGGGGTTCCCGCCTGTCATAGGCGTCCCGCTGCCGGTGGACTGGCTGCATGTGCCGGAGAAATGGAAGCGGACGGTGGACTTTCGCACGGCCGCGCGGCAGATGGACGCCTACGGCGATTGGCTGCGGACTTTTGCCGCCTGCGCCGGGTACCGGGCGGTGGATTTTGCCGCGGACTTTTTTGACGGCGAAGGCCGGGTACGGCAGGAACTGCTGCTGGACGGCATTCATCCGAATGCGGCAGGCCACCGGACGATGGCGGGCCGATTGCTTGCCGCCATGGGCTGCTGCGCGGCGGAAGGGGCGCGGCGGCCTTAGCGCGCCCGCGGCGCGCGGCCGACGGCGGGGCGCAGGGCGAAGGGAGACCGATACCACATGGTTTTTTTTGAGAGCAAAAGCACAGATCCCTACTACAATCTGGCGCTGGAGGAATATTTCCTGACCCGGCTCGACCGGACGCAGGACTACTTTCTGCTCTGGCAGAACGACTGCGCCGTCATTGTGGGGAGATATCAAAATACGATCGAAGAGATAGACGGGGCCTTTGTCCGGGAACAGGGCATTCGCGTCGCCCGCCGCCTGTCCGGCGGAGGGGCGGTATACCATGACCTTGGCAATCTGAACTATACCTTTATCGTAGACGACGACCGGGCGGAGCGATTCCATTTTCAGTTTTTTTCAGAACCGCTGCTTGCAGCGCTGCGGCAGCTTGGCGTGCAGGCGCAGTGCACCGGCAGGAACGATGTGACGATCGACGGGAAAAAGATTTCCGGCAGCGCGCAGTATGTGCGCGACGGGCGGCTGCTGCACCATGGCTGCATTCTGCTGGACTGCGACGCCGGGACGCTGGCGCGGGCGCTGCGCCCGGGAACGGACAAGATCGCGTCTAAGAGCATCAAGTCCGTTCGCAGCCGGGTTACCTCCATCAACGAGCACCTGCAGGCGCCGATCTCCATGGACAGGTTCAAGGCTGCCCTGCTGGAGCAGGTATTTGCGGCGGGAGATCCGTCCTTTGCAACGCTCCTGCCGGCGGACCGACAGGAGATCCTCCGGTTGCGGGACGAGAAATATGCGACCTGGGCGTGGAACTATGGCCAATCGCCGCGCTGCGACGTGGAGAAGAAACGCCGCTTTGCATTTGGCGAGGTGTCGCTGCAGCTGCAGCTGTCGCAGGGCGTGATCGAAGACATCCGGATCTACGGCGATTTTTTCGGCCGGCTTCCGCTTGCGTCGCTGGAAACCATGCTGCGCGGCAAGCGCCTGACGCCGGAGGACCTGCAGCCCCTTGCCGACGTGGACCTCTCCGCCTATGTGTCGGGCCTGACTTGGCCGGCGTTCCTTGCGCTGCTGTGCGGTTGAAGGCGTGACTGTCGAGGATGCGGTGCCTGTCGGGCTGCTGCCGGACGCCGGAAAAGGCGCCCGACGGCAGCCCGCAATTGCCCTTGCATGTGTCAGCTGTCCGCTTGGGAGCCGTTCTGTTGCGCCACCGTTTGGAAGATGAAAAGAAATGCCGAAGGCGCTTCCGGTGGGAAGGCGCCTTCGGTGCGTTGTTCGAGGATGCGTCTGGAAAGTTGAGGCGTGTTACAGCACGCCGCGAACGATGTAGGTTTTTTCCTGGCTAAACTCTTCGAGGGTGGCGCTGACGCCTTCCCGCCCGATGCCGGATTTTTTGAAGCCGCCAAACGGCTGGTCCAGATGGCGATAGTTGCCCGTGGCATTGGTGACGACTGCGCCGGCCTGGAGTTTTGTGGCCATCCGAATGGCTTGCGCATAGTTGTTGGACACAATGCCGGCAGACAGGCCATATTTGGTCTGGTTGGCGATGTCGATGGCTTCTTCTATGGTGTCAAACGCAATGATCGGGATGACCGGCCCAAAGATTTCCAGGTCTTTGGCGACATCCATATCGCGGGTGACATGGGTAAAGACGGTCGGCTCGAGGAACGTTTCGTTTTTGAGCGTTCCGCCATAGACGCAGACGGCGCCCTGCGCCTTCAGCTGTGCAATCTGCTCCATGACCGTTTTTGCTGCTGCGGCAGAGTGCATGCAGCCATATTCGGTGGCCGGGTCGGTGGGGTCGCCGCGGCGCACGGCATCCAACCGGGCGCACAGGCGCTTGACCAGTTCATCGTGGATGCTCCGATGAACGAGGAACCGTTTGCTGGCGCAGCAGGTCTGCCCCACGTTAAACACGCGGCCCCAGTAGATCTGTTCTACGGCATAGTCGATGTCGGCGTCTTCGCAGATGATCAGCGCATCGTTGCCGCCGAGTTCCAGAAAGACCTTGTGCAGGTAGGGGGCGCTGTCGCGCTGGACGGCAATGCCTGCGGCCGTGGAGCCTGTAATGGAGACCGCCTGGATGCCGTCCGTTTTGATGAGCTCTTCCGTGGCAAACGTGCGGTCGGCATAGACGACTTGTGCGGCTTCCGCGGGGACGCCTGCTTCTACCAGCAGCTTTGTCATCTCCGTCAGGGCCAGTGGATTGGAGGACGGCACCTTGATGATGACGGCATTGCCCATGATGAGCGCAGGGATGATCTTGTGGGCATACAGCTCCAGCGGGAAGTTGAATGGTACCACGCAGAGGATCACGCCCAGCGGCTCGCGGCGGGTGAAGATGAGATCGCCCTCCAGGCCGGGTTGATTGTCGTTGATGACCTTGCCATACAGGTGGTTGGCGCGCTGGATAAAGCCTTTGGAAATGTTGGCGGTGCCAACGGCTTCGCCCATGGCTTCCCCGTAGATTTTGCCCATTTCACGGCTGAGCAGGAGCCCAAGACGGTCCTTGTTTTCCCCGAGCAGCGCGACGTAGCGCATGAGGATATCCGTGCGCTGGTGCATGGGCATGGCGCTCCAGACGGCGAAGCCCTTTTTCGCAGTTTCCAGGATGCGCGCGCCATCGCCGCTGACGGCTTTGTAAATGGTGCCGACGAGTTCCCCGTTTGCCGGGTTGTGGATTTCGACGGGTTTCCGGTCCTCTGGTTGCGTCTGGTAACCGTTCAGATAGATGCTCATGTTGAAACCTCCATTCGTGTGTTATGGTTTGGCAGCATTCGCTGCAATGTGTATGGCGTCCCATACGGAAGAGAAGGGGGGCGCATAGCCCAGATCGGCCGCGCCGAGCTGTGCCGTGGTCATGCCTCCGTCGATGGCGCAGGCAAAGACGTTGATCCGCTGCGCGCTTTCGCCGCGGCCCATGAGCTGCGCGCCAAGCAGCTGCCCGTCGCCCCGTTTGAAACACAGTTTGATCGTAATGGGGATGGGAAGCGGCTGCGTGTAATAGGGCGCGTGGGAAGGGGCTGTTACGGTAACGCTTGCGGCGTCAATCCCGGCTTGCCGGGCCTCGGATTCCGTAAGGCCGGTCTTGGCCAGTTCGAGCTGCACGCAGCGGAGCATGGCGGTGCCCAACGCGCCGCGATACCCGGCATAGGGCCTGCCCAGCATGGCGTCTGCCGCAAAACGCCCCTGCTTGTTGGCGTTTGTGCCCAGCGGCAGGTAGGCGGGCTTTTGCAGGAGCCTGTGCATCACGGTGGCGCAATCGCCCGCGGCATAGACGCCGGCAACGCTGGTCTGCATTTGTGCATTCGTTACGATGGCGCCGTTTCGGAGCATGTCCAGGGGGGAACCGGCCAGGAAAGCCGTGTTGGGGCGCACGCCGATGGCGAAAATCACGACGTCTGCCGGATAACTGCCTTTGGGCGTATGGAGCGTTTTCTGGCCGTTGTGAGTTTCTATGCGCTCAATGGCCTCTCCGAGCTGGAGCGAAACGCCGTGTTCGCGCAGCTCTTCCGCCGCAGCCTCGCTGAATTCCGGGTCAAAGCCGCTCAACAGCCGTTCCTGAGCTTCAAACAGCCGTATTTGCTTGTGCAGTCTCAGGCAAGCTTCCGCAAGCTCCAGGCCGATGTAGCCGCCGCCGACGATGGCGACTTGCCGGTTTTCCTCAAGCGCCAGCGCCGTTTGCAAGGCAGCGCCGTCGGCGAGCGTTTTCAGGGTGTACACGCCCGGCAAGGCAATCCCGGGGAGCGGCGGCAGGATCGCGGAGGAGCCGGTTGCGATGAGGAGCTGGTCGAAAGCTTCCCGGTAGCAGCTGTCCGCGGTCTGAATGACCGCTTCACGCTGCGAGAAGTCGACTTCTTTGACGCAATGGAACAGCCGCAGATCGATGCCCTGCGCCCGGAAAGCCTCCGCACTGCGAATGCGCATGAGATCCAGGTCCTGGTTCAGCCCACCGACATAATAGGGGAGTCCGCAGGCGCCATAGGAGACCTCGCCGCTCTTTTCCACGACCACGACCTTCGTTTTGGGCGCTCTTCTCAAAAGCCGTCCTGCTGCGCTCATTCCCGCAGCATTACCGCCAAGAATCAGGATCTTCATAGATGGAGCCTCTTATACGACGATATTGATGAGTGTGCCGTTGCGGAGGTAGTTGGCAATGAGTTCGCCTGCCTGCGCGCGGATGTTCCAGTCGGAACGCTCCGAGTAGTAGGCGCTGTGCGGCGTAATCAACACCTGCTCAAAAGAGGCAAAGCGCTTGGCGCCTTCCAGGTCGCCATCGATGACATCCAGCCCGGCGCCGCGGATCTTGCCGGCCTTTAAGGCGTCAAACAGGGCGTCGTTGTCGATGAGCGGGCCGCGGGCGGTGTTGAGCACGCAGGCGGTGGGCTTCATGAGCGAAAATGCTGCCGCATTCAGGATACCGCGCGTTTCGGCCGTCAGGGGAACGTGAAGCGTAACATAGTCCGCCTGTGCGAGAAGCGCTTCAAGCGGAAGGAGCGTCAGCCCCAGCGCGGACGCTTTTTCCTCCGGGAGATAGGGGTCATAGCCGATGAGCCGAACGCCAAAGGGCCGGAGCCGCGCCATGACCTTCTGCGCAATGCCGCCGCAGCCGACAAACCCGACGGCGGCATCCTGCAGGCCGCGGATGGGCCGATATGTGCTGACGGGGTTCCAGCTGCCGGCCCGGATATCGCGAACCTGTGCCGGAAGCTGCCGTTCGAGCGCCATCAACAGTGCGACGGTATGGTCGGCCACTTCATCGTGGCAATAGGTCGGAAGATTGCACACATGGATGCCGCACTCTTTTGCGGCGGCGAGATCGATATTATCCACGCCGATTCCTGCACGGACGATGAGCTTGAGTTGCTTCAGGGCGCGAATCACGGTCCCTGAAACTTCCGTAAGCGCCACCAGGAGGACGGTTGCGTCCTGCCCGGCAGCGATGATGTCCTGCTCGCGTTCACTGCTGATCAGCGTGTAGCTGCCGCCGGCCGCCTCAATCAGACCTTTTTCCACACTTCCATCGGTATATCCGGTGGAGATTTGCAACACCTTCATGACGATACGCTCCTTTTTTCTTTCTACCCCAGAGCAGCGCCCGTATCGGACGAAAGCCTCAACTTGCCGCAACCGGCTGCGCGCTTGCGCCGGTAGCGGTGTCGGCACTGGCACTGGGATTGGTGCTTGAGAGGTAGTTTCTGTAGCTGTTTATGACAAAGTCCAGATGTTCTTTCATCCGGGTGCGCGCAAGTTCCGGGTCGCGCATGGCCATCGCGTCTATCAGCTTGAGATGCTGTTCATGCGCGGCTTCCTTCACGCCGGGTACGGCGGAAGTTTGCTTGCGGCTCATCTCTCCAAGATAGGTAATGCTCGTGATATAGCGCAGCAGGACGGGGTTCCGGGTCGCTTTGGCAATCATCTCATGGATCAGGATATCCGCCTGAAAGCCCTGCATGGCCACGGCCCGGAGCTGGTTGATCTCCTCGTCGCTGGCACGCAGCGTTGCGAGATACGTGATCTCCGGTTCCAGGATGCGCCGTGCTTCAAACAGGTGAAAAACCGTCGACTTGTCGAGATCCAGCACAAATTCCAGATGCTCGAGCAGCAGGCCGGAGTCGAGCGTCGTGACAAAGGCGCCCTTTCCCTGCTTGATGTCGATCACATTCATGATGCGCAGCGTGCGGAGCGCTTCACGGACGGGACCGCGGCTTACCTGATAAATTGCAAGCATCTGTTTTTCGCTTGGCAACTTATCCCCGGGTTTCAGGCGCCCGGCCTTTACATCTTCCAGAATCGACTGAACAATCTGTTCCGCCAGTATGGTGTCCCGTTCCACTTGCATGAGTTTGTGTGCCCCCCTTTGCTTGATTGATTGGATCTGTGATACTGCGACCATTAAATGCGGTGAAAGACAGGCAATACGATGCCGTTGCCCGCATCGACGAAGCCGACTTCGACAACGATTCCACATTTAATAGTCGTATCATAATCAAAATCAATCAAGTTTGTCAACAAACGTACGCCTTCGTCGAGATCAACGGCCGCAACTGCATAGGGAATGCGGTCGGCCAGGGCGGGATGGAACGCCCGGTGAAAGACGACAAAGCTGTAGAGCGTTCCTCGGCCACTGCTGGGTTCCCAGACAAAGTCCGGGGACAGGCAGTCCGGGCACAGGAACGATGCAGGCATGCGCGGCTTCCCGCAGTGCGTGCAACGCTGGTAGCGAAGCTCGTGCTGCGCACAGCCCTGCCAAAACGGAAGGCTGTCTTCCGTTATGCGCGGCAAAAAGGGATAGGTCGGATATCCTTTCGTCGCCACTTAGCATCCTCCTTTCAGAATCAGGCACAAATGGCTTTGAAAGGTTTCGCCATTGTCGCTGCAAAGCATCAGGCGGGGCGTTTTGCTTCCCGGCAGGACGCCCAATTGCCGCTCGCCACACCGGCCGGACAGCTGCATGACCGCCTCAGAAACCGGGGTGAGGCCCATGCAATATGCCTCGGACAGCAATCCGCCGGACGTATTGATGGGTAGGCTTCCGCCAGGTCCAATCCGGTCCGGTACAAAAAACGCCGCAGATTCCTTTGGCTCAAAAAAGCCGTAGTCGCGCATCGTCGCTTCGACGGTATAGGTGAAGCAGTCGTAGATCTGGCAGGCGTCGATGTCGTCCCGTGTGACGCCTGCCATTTCAAATGCGCGCTGCGATGCGACAGCGGCGCCGGCCGTCCGATCGCCATGCTGCTGATAGAGCGGCAGGGTCGCCTGGTGGCTGACGCCAAACCCGCTGATCAGAACAGGCGGTTGCCGCAGGTCCCTTGCCCGCTCCGCCGTGGTGAGGATTATGGCCCTGCCGCCATCGGTGATCATCGTGGCGTCCAGCATGCGGAAGGGGTCCACCATGTATTCCGTGGCGAGATAATCGCTGGGCGTCATGGGCTTGCCGTACATGGCGGCGCGGGGATTCAGGCAGGCCCACTGCCGCTGGCAGGAAGCGATCTGCTTCCAGACGTGGGGGCCGGTGCCGTCCTCCTCCATGGCGCGCCTTGCCAGCATGGCATACTTTGCCATCAGGCTCAGGTCGCCAAAGGCGGCGCTTTCGTCGGTTGGCTCGTCGCCACGCACTTCGCTGACGAAAGCGCGCTTGCGCGTGCGGCCGTTGTCACCATAGCTGATGAGCACATAACGGCACACCCCGGTTTCCAGCAAGCCGATGGCGTGGGTGAGCCACGAGCGATAACAATAGGTTTCCTGGCTGAGCACGGCCGGATGGAGCCCGAGATGCTGCGCAACGAGAAACCCGCTGACATCGAAATCGCTGCCGAGAGGCTCCAGGTGCCGATAGAGAAACAGCCCGTCGATGTCATCTTTGTTCAGCCCGGCATCGGCAATCGCATTGGCGCAGGCTTCCAAATGGAAGCTGAGCGCCGTGCGGCCGCCTACCTTTCCCTGAGGGGTATATCCCACGCCGACGATGGCGAACTTGTCCTTCAGACGATAATAGTCCATGACAACCCCGTGTTTACTGGTACTTTTTCACAATCTCCACGAACTCTTCTTCGGTCAGGCCGCGCTTCTTCATCAGGCCGGTCTGTTTGACGTCGGCAAGGATGCTGGCCACGTCCTGCTCGTCTTTGATTTGCAGGTTCAGCTTGTCCAGCCAGTACCGGATGGAGGAATGGCCGCTGCCTTTGCCGAGGACAATCGTGACCGGCGGCTGCCCCATGACGGAAGGCAGGATCCCGTAAAGCGAGAGCGGATGTTCCTTTTCGACGTTGGGCCACCAGGTTGCCGGCATGCCGGCTTCAATGAGATACACCTTGTCGCCTACGACGGGCTGGTTCCCGGGGATCTGCACGCCTGCAAGGCGGCCGGTCTCGATGCCGAGCTCGTACAGCTTGTCCAGCTGGATCCCGCAATCATAGCCATAGAGGAGTTTCAACGCGATGGCGACCTGTTCGGTAGCGCCCTGGCCGGCCCGGGGCCCAAGCCCGAGCAGAGTGGTGTGCAGCACGCTTGCGCCCGCTTCAAAGGCCGCCAGCGCGTTGGCCGTGCCAAGCCCCAGGTCATTGTGGAAGTGGGCTTCCACGGGGATGTCCAGCAGGCGGACCGCCTCGCCGACCATGTGGCGGGCGCCAGGGGTGGACAGCGTACCCTGGGTGTCAACAATGCTGCAGGAATCGACCCAGCTGTTGTTTTTGACGGCCTGCACCTTTTCCACGAACTGCTCCACGGTCAGGCGGGAAGAATCCATGAGGAACAGATCCACATAGAGCCCGCGTTCATGCGCCAGCTTACAGGCCTTGCATACCGCTTCAAAGGGGCGGGAGAGCGGCCACCGGAAGCCGAATTCCACCAGTTCGTCGTTGCTGGGGATCTCGATGACGACGCCGTCCACACCCAGGCTTGCGGCAAGCTCCACATCGCTTTCGGTCGAACGTGAAAACGCAAAGATCTTGCTGCCAAGTTTCATGCGCACGATTTCGCGGAATGCGTCCGCGTCCGATTTGGACACGGCCGGCATGCCCGCTTCAATGCGATGGACGCCGACTTCTGCAAGCATCTTAGCGATGGCGACCTTGTCCTCTTTGGTAAAGGCGACGCCAGGCTGCTGTTCGCCGTCGCGCAGCGTAACGTCATGGATTTCCAGTTTTTTGGGGAAGTGGAAATCTTTCACCGCTTCCGGCGCATAGTCGCAGGGGCTTACGAAATAGTTGCTGCTCTTCCATTGTTCACTCATGGTTCCAAGTCCTTTCCGTTGTGATGATGTTGGGTTGTCTATACCAGAGAGGGGCCGTCCTTGCCGTCACACCAGGCATAAAACTCCCAGATATTTCCCTCGATATCCTGATAGTAGGCGGCGCGGGAGCCGAAGTGATAGGTGTTTGGCTCGCGCAGGCATTTGACGCCGCGTTCCATAAACCCCTGATGGATGACATCGACATCCTCCACACTCTTGAGACGCACGGCAGTCATGAAGTTGTGCGGCATGACGGGCTGCTTTAAATGGTCCTCGCCCATGATGTCGGCCACGGCATCGCGCGACCACAGGGCGAAGGTGGCGCCCTGGAATTTATACTCGATAAAGTTGGGGTTTTCCACGGTGGGATCTACGCCGTCATTTTGGATCCGCTTTGGCCGAAAACCGAACACGTCCTCATAAAACCTGCGGGAGGCCTCAAAGTCCTTTGGGAACAGGCAAACCGCTTCAATGTTGTCGATCTTATCTTTGTAGCTCATTGTCATTCCTCCTTGTGATGCATCGTTCCATGGATCGGCGCAAATCCAGGTCAGACCAGCGCCGGCCCGTCTCCGCCTTCACACCAGGCAAAGAACTCCCAGATGTTCTCCTCGTGATCGAGGAAATAAGCCGCCCGCGACCCGAAATTATAGGTGTGCGGCTTGCTGATGCATTTGACGCCGCGCTTGGTAAATTCTTCATACAGCTCGTCCACATCTTCCATACGGGGGAGCTTTACGGCGGTCATGTAGTTGTGGCCCTCGCCGCCAATGGCGTCGGCGCCCATAATGTCGGAAACTTCCTTGCGATCCCAGATGGCGATGGTCGCGCCACGCAACGTGTACTCTATGAAATTCGTAGTAAACCCGGTTTCCGCAACAGGCGGCTGGATTCTCTTGGGCTTGAGCCCCCAGACTTCTTCAAAGAAGCGGCGGGAGCCCTCAAAATCCCTGGGGAAAAAACATACGGCGTCGATGTTGTCGATTTTGTCCTGATAGTTCATCACAAGTTCTCCTTTCCTTTACTTCTGGTAAGATCAACCGCCGGACTTGCGACGGATGTTGATGTTGCGGATGGCGGTGCCCAGCGTGTAGACCAGCAGCGCCAGCAGATAGGGGAACATCTTGACGATGGAGGGCGAAACGCCCGTGCTCTGGATTTCCAGCCGGATGCCGGCAGCATCTGCAAAGCCCAGCAGGAGCGATACTAGGAAGGTCAAAACGGGATTGGAATTGGCAAACGCCACGGCGGTGAAAGCCGTAAAGCCGCGTCCCGATACCATGTTCTCCGTGAATTCCGAGACGACGACCGTGGACAGATACGCGCCGGCCAGCCCGCAGAACGCACCGGACAACAGGAGCATGGCAACTTTAATGCGCGTTGTCCTGATGCCGCAGGTCAGAGCAGTTTCCGGGGATTCGCCTACGCTTTGGATTTCAATGCCAAGGTGCGTATGCCGCATGATAACGTGTACGATAAATATCGCAATGATCGCAAAATAGGTTACGATGCTTTGCTTGCCAATCAGTTTCCCGAGCAGAGGGAGCTCAAATTCGGTCAATTTGTTGATGGTGTCGGGCCGCAGCGCGCCGGTCGTGTCGAAAATGGCCCGCAGCAGGAAAGAGGTCAGGCCCAGGGCCAGCATGTTGATGGCAAGGCTGACGACGATCTCATTGGCATGCAGTTTGACGGAGGCGAGCGCGAACAACGCCGCCATCAGGATGCCGGCAAGTATCGCAACCAGAAACCCGACATAGACGCTGCCGCCGCCCAGGATGACGCCTGCCACGCCGGCAAACGAACCGACCAGCATCAAGCCCTCGAGACCGATGTTGAATACGCCCGCACGGAAGCACAGCAGGCCGCCCACTGCCGCCAGCATGATCGGGGTAGCAATGCGGAACGAAGCGGAAATGATGTCGTTCATTCGGGCTGCCCTCCTTTCCGGTTTTGCAGCGCGGCGCTTAAGGCGCGCCGGCTGGCGAGATAGGATTTCAGCTTTGGCGCGACGATGGTGACCGTGACGGTCAGGATGACCAGCGCCTGCACGATCTCGCTGACGGCGGCAGGAATGTCGCTGATTCGTTCCATGTTGCTCGCGCCGTTTTTCAGCGCGGCAAAGAAGAATGCGGCGGCAATGCATCCGATGGGGTTGTTTTGCGCCAGAAGCGCCACCACGATGCCGTCAAAGCCGAGATCCTGGTTAAAGCCCGTTGGCAGGCGGTGGAGAGAGCCCATGACTTCAACGGTACCGGCAAGGCCGGCGACGGCGCCGCTGATGAGCATCGTGCCAAGCGTGACACGCACCACGTTGATGCCGGAATATTTCGCAAATCGTTCGTTTGCGCCGACGATTTTCACCTCGTGGCCAAACGTTGTTTTGTACATGACAAAGGCCAGCAGCGCCGCGCAAAACAGGGCGATGAACAGCCCGATATTGGCCTGGGAGGGCGTCAGGATCCGCGGCAGCCACAACTCCTCGGCAAAATTTGCCGTAGCCGTGGTGCCGGTGACTTCCTCCGGCTTGAGCGGCCCAAGCACCAGCCATTCGGTAAACTGCACGGCGATGAAGTTCATCAGCAGCGTGGTGACGACCTCGTCCGCGCCGACATAGATTTTGAGCAACGCGGGTATCCCTGCGTAGATCAGGCCGGCGAGCATGCCGGCTAAAATTGCCACAAGGACCGTCACCAGCGGCGGGAGGCCGCTGATCTGCAGGGCCACAAAGGAGGCGGCGCACGCGCCCAAATAGATTTGCCCGTCCACGCCCAGGTTGAACAACCGGGCTTTCTGGCTCAGGCATACGGCGACGGAGGTAAACAGCAGCGGCGTCATCCAGCGGACGGTGCCGGCAAAATCGCTGGTGATCCCCAGCCAAACGCCGCGAAATACGGTAAAGAAATCATAGCCGCTCAGCAAAAGGAACAGCGAGGCGATCAGCATCGCAATCAGGATCAGCAGCAGCTTCTTGCCGAGGCTCTTGAGAAGATCTGCGGCCCGATAGGTCCAATCACGCTTCATTGGCAATCCCCGCCTTTCGATACATGTTTTTTGCACCCGTCATATATAGGCCGAGTTCCGCTTCTGTTGTGGACGCAGGATCGAATTCGCCAACGATCTCGCCCTCATACAGCACGACAATGCGGTCGGAAAGCGCGAATATCTCGCTGAGTTCGGCAGAGACGAGCAGGATGGCCTTGCCGGAATCCCGGAGCTTGAGAAGCTGTGCGTGAATGTATTCGATTGCGCCAATATCGACGCCGCGCGTAGGCTGTGCGGCGATGAGTATATCGGGGTCCACTTCCATTTCGCGCGACAGGATGACCTTTTGCATGTTGCCTCCGGAGAGGGTGGCGAGCGGATACTGGATGCCGGCTGCGCGGATGCCGTATTCCTCCACGAGCTGCGATGCAAAATTGCGGATGGGGCCCGATTGCAATACGCCGCCGCGGGAGAATGGCGCCGAGTAATATCGGTTGGCAATGATGTTATCCGCGATGGAGCATTGCTTGGCGCTGCCGGTCTTCAGGCGGTCTTCGGGGATATGGGACATGCCGCTTTTTCTGCGCGTGCGCACGTCGGCATGTGCAAGCTCTTTTCCCAGCACGGCGATGCGGCCCGTTTTGGAGCGCAGCATGCCGGTGAGCAGCTCCACCAGCTCGGTCTGCCCGTTGCCTTCCACACCGGCGACCCCGAGGATTTCGCCGCGGCGGACGGACAGGCTGATGTCCCGGACTGCCGGCAATCCGCGTTCGTTGTTGCAGCTCAAGTGCTCCGCCTGCAGCACCACCTCGCCCGGGGCAAACGGCTGGCGGGGCAGATAGTTGTTCACGACGCGCCCTACCATCATGGTGGACAGGTCTCGTTCGGTAGTGTGCGCCGCATCGGTCCTGCCGGTTACCTTCCCTTTGCACATGACCGTGATTTTGGAGGCGACGGCCAGGACCTCTTTTAATTTGTGCGTAATGAAAATGATGGAACAGCCGTCTGCCTTCAGCTTGTGCAGGATGGCAATCAGTTCCTGCGTTTCCTGCGGCGTCAAAACGGCGGTGGGTTCGTCGAGAATGAGGATTTTTACGTCCCGATACAGGGCCTTGATGATTTCCACGCGCTGTTTTTGCCCAACGGAAAGCTGATATACCTTGGCGTCCAGATCCACCTGGAGCCCATAGCGGTCCATGATCTCCTGGATCTTTGCCCGGGCCGCTTTTTGCCGGATAAAGATACAATCATGGCTGGGATTGCCCAGCACGATGTTGCGCAGTACGGACAGGGAAGGAACGAGCATAAAATGTTGATGGACCATGCCGATGCCGTGCTGCATGGCATCCTGTGGAGAATGGATGGCGAGCCGTTCCCCATTAATTTCAATTTCGCCTTCATCCGGCTGGAGGATGCCATAGAGCATGTTCATCAACGTGGACTTTCCAGCGCCATTTTCGCCGATCAGGCCATGGATCTCGCCGGATTCCACCGTGAGATCTACGCCATCTACCGCCTTAATGCCGGGAAAGGCCTTGTGGATGTTGGTCATTTTGACTGCGTTTTGATTCATATAAGAGACCTCTTGCAGATGAAAGTACGCTTCGACATCAGGTTCAAAAGCAAGGTGCGCCCGCCGCGCCCCCGGTGCGAAAGCGCGGCGGGAGAAATGGGAGGCCGGTGGCGCGCGAATGGTCTATACGCAACCACCGGCGGGAACAGTGCCAGTCTTATTTATTGATAGTTTGCCCAGTTGGGGGTTTCGGTGTTGAAGGGGATGCTCAACTCGCCGGACAGGACCTGCGCATACAGGTCTTCGTACAGGGCGATCGCCTCATCCATCAGGTCTGCATAGTCGGGGCGCAGCGTCTTGAAGTTTTCAAACATTTCCGGCGTCAGGAAGAAACATCCGTTTGCCAGGTTCATGATGCCGGTGGTGCCGCCTTTGAAATTGCCTTCCACATAGTCCTGGACCATGAGATACACGCAATTTGTGAAATCGCCGCCGAAGTACCCGTAGACGCCCTCCGGATAGGTTTCAGAATAGTCGTTGGTATCGCCGCAGACGAGGATGCCGGCATCTTTGGCGGCCTCCATAATGCCCACCTGGCACTTGCCGGCGTCGGTCTGAATGATGTCACATCCGGCATTGATCATGGCAACGGCAATTTCCTTGGCCTTTGCAACGTCCTCATAGGAGCCGACATAGGCGAACTGCACTTCGCAATCGGGATTGTAGGTTTTGATGGCGCTCATGAACGCATTGCCGTCGGCGTTGGGGGACGGCTCTTCCGCGCCGCAGATCATGCCGACTTTATTGGTTTTGGTCAGTTTTGCCGCCATGGCGCCGAGGATATACATGGCCTCCTGCCCGTGGAACTGCGCGTCGTAAATGTTCGGCACGCTGGTTTCTTCGCTGTTTACAAACTGGTAGATGCAGCCAAAGCTGGTGTCGGGATATTCCTCCGCCACGGTCACGGTGGCCTGCGTCATGTTCGGGAACGTGGTGATGATCAGGTCATAGCCGTCGCGCGCCATGGCCCGGACATCGTCCTCATGCGCGGCCACGCCATCCGACTCCAGAGCCTTGATTTCCACGCCAAAATCGTCGCGGGCTTTTTCGAGACCGGCGAGCATCTGGTCGCAGGAGCCCATGTCGCCGAATTTCTGGTTCACGATCAAAGCCACGCGAATGGGATCTTCGCTTTGCTCGGGGTCAGTGCCGGGCTGGGACACATCCGCATCGGGGGCTGCAGTACATGCCAGCGCCATGGACACCAGCATCATGATCGAGAGTAAGAGTGCGATCCGTTTTTTCATTGCTTGCTTCCTCCATTTTTGTTATTTGGGTACATCAACCGCGAACAGGGTGGGATTGATCTACCAAAGCTTTTCTGTGCGGGATTCAAGGGACACCGTCGTGATCCTTTCGTTGCGTACTGGGGGGATGCATACAAGATGGATAGGTATATCTCATAACATATGCATATCAACCTATGCATATATGTTAAGCATATGATAGCAGATGGGGGTATGCTTGTCAACACAAAAAACGGTTTCCAGATGACGAGACGGCAAAAAGCCGCGCAAGCTGCCTGCCGGACTTGGTTGCCGTATTCAGGCGCAGAGGCTTGGGCCGATCGCGGCGCCGTCAGGCCGGTGGTTCCGTGGGAAGGCAGGGCGTTTGCAGGGCGTGGCGGGGACTGGTTGCGAGGCGCGAGGACGTCCTGGAAGACGGGGGCGGTGACGCGGCGCCACGCTGCAGGGCGGAGGCGAAGCCGGACAGGCGGGGTTGAGAGACGCCTGCGCGCTTGCGGCCGCCTGCGGAAGCAAGGAACAATCTTGCTGGAAGTGATTGACAAATCCATCCGCATCATGTAATCATATATGCATAGGTGCATAACTTTGGCATGCAGATCTTAACATGCAGCGGTCTCATCCGATCGTTTGATCTATCCAATGTTTCGATTCCCGTTGGGGATACACGCCGATAAGGGCTGCAAAAGAACGAATGCAAGCGGCTGGCAGCGGCTGACACGTGAAAAAGGGCGGCCAAGGCCGATGGAATTGTGCGACACGGGCATCCGGGAAAGGGGCGTGCGATTGTGTCAAGGCGGATTTCCCCGCTGACGCGGCGCGGGCCCCGGCCCACCGCCCCCAATGGCCGCAGGCGAACAGGCCGTAAGCGCCATCGGCCCCGAGATACCTTGCGGCAGCGAGAAGCGCGCAGCGCGCCGCCAAGCGGAGGGTTCGCTGCCTCCCGGCGTGTGGCCACGGCCTTCCCAGCTCCTGCGCGGGATGAGCGCGCTATGGTATGCGCAAAACGCACGCATAACGGCAAGCGGGCCTTGCCGATGTGAAATCCAAAGAGAAGGAGAAGCAAAATGAAAAGACAACGATGCAAGGTGTTCCTGGTTTCCCTGTTACTGCTCGCCATGCTGTTCGGCTGTGCGGCGCCGGCAGCAGCCCCAGAGGCCGCGACGCCGGAGGCAGAGCTGCCGGAGGCCACCGCGAGCCTGACGGCTGAGCCAACGGACGCCGTAACCCAGCCCGATCCGCTGGGAACAGCCGTGCGCGAGGACAGCGACGCAGTCAATGCCGCTTACGCAAAACAGTACTTTGACATTGTGTTTTCAGAGACTGTGACGCAGCAGGAGTTTGTGACGGCGTTGGAACGGGTGCAGCACGTGCAGAGCACGGTAACGCTTGCTGCCACGGATGCGGCTGCCGCGTTGCAGGGACACAGCGCAGTGTCGCTTGCCGTGGCCGGCGCGGGGCTCGCCGAGCTGGCGGCGGTCTATACGCAGGAGAAAATAGACGCCACGCTGCAGGGACTCGAGGTCGAGGGGACGGTGGCTGCAGACTTTGCCTGTGCGCTTGACACGGGACTTGTAAACAGGGAGCGCGCACAAGTGCTGGCCAAGAACGAGGCGGTAGATGCTGCGCTGGCCACGCGGCTCCTGATGGCGGTGGCAACGCACAACGGTACTGCGAGAAACATGATGGGCTACACCGATGACCCGGAAACCTATGCCCGCATTATGAACATGTGGAATACCATTATGGCGGCAAATGACCCGGCATCGCTGTGCGAGGACGAAACACTGGTCAACGTTGGCGTGCAGATCCTGATGGAGGGCGTTGCCACCGGCTTCAATATCGTGGATATTTCTCGCGACGGCCGTTTCTTGCCGGAACTTACGATCAACTATTTCCACGATGATATCCGGCATCTCAGGCAGGTGATCGGGCTGCTCAACAGCGAAGGGATCGTCTGCAAGGTGCAAATCAACCCGGAGTTTTCCGTGTACCAATACCTGCCGGAATGGGACGACGATGAACCGACGCCTACCTATAAGGTTGTGCAGATGGCGGAGGATTTCTATGTCGTCAACACCATTGGCTACTTCATGGAGCTGGAATTTGCAAATGCAGAGGACCGGCTGGCATTTGACGCGCTCATCAAAGAGGTTGCCAAAAAGAATTCGGGGGAGGAAGGCAAGGCGCTGCTGCATAATTCCTGGTGGCAGCCCACCTACGAATCCTATGTGGAAGTGGACGACACCTATTATGAGGTCTATGACCAGACGATTTCCCATGGCACCTATCTCATGCGCATCGGCACCTTAGACGATATCTTGACCCCGTTGCAGGAACTGGCGGGAGAGGACTGCACGGTTGCGCAGGGGAAATATTGGATTAACGATGCATACTGGCGATATATGAACGGCGAAGATCAATGACGGCTGCGCAAAGACGGGGGCGCCTCCCCGGCAGAAGGGGAAGGGCGTTATACAAGCAGCGCCGGGAACGTTTCTGTTCCCGGCGCGTGATTGTTTTGGGGAGCGGCTGACATTATCCGATCGTGCGCGGGAACGCAAGCCCCGGTTTGGCGATCCAGGTGCGGCGTTCCTCCGGCGATGAACGGCCGGTGCGCCGTTTCCGGGGCTCCGCCAGGCCCGGGTGTTGCTTGGGCCGGGAGGATACGGGGGCAGGGAACGCATCTTGCCGCCTGCAAGGCGCCGGAAAGCGCAGCGGTTTTTACAATGGGGAACGGAACCCTCCAGATGTGTTCGCAGCCTCCTGCAACGACGGGTTCCGGCCGGCCGGCTTGTTTACCGGAGGCTGCCGAAGAGGACGTTCCGGCATATTTCTCAAGGGCTCGTAATCGAGGCTGACGTTGTCGCGCCGCGCAAGGGCGAAGCCGGCAGAGCGGCGCGCTTGCGGGAACAATGAGGGCGTGGCGCCGGACGCGCGCGGGCTTTTGCTTGCATACGGGCGGCGCGCTTTGCTATAATGCGGGGGAACGGCGGCGCCGTATTTTGTCGGGGCGTGCCGCAAATGGAGATGTTGCAGACGGGGGAGGCGAGAGCGTGAGCGTCACGGTGGAGCAGCTTTTGAAGCTCCCTTCGCTCAGCCGTGCGAAGGTGATCGGCGGGCGTCGGGGCCTTTCCAAGGTGGTGTCCAGCATCTCGGTGCTGGAATCTACCGATCCGGGCGTGCTGGTGGACGAGGTGTTCCCGCAGGGCCAGTTTTTCGGCAGCGAGATCGTCATCACCGGCTTTCTCAACAGCACCGATAACGTTGCCCTGCAGCTGGCCAACGTCCGCCGCCTGGCCGAGGGCGGGGAGGTCGGTCTCATCGTCTTTTACGTGGGCGTGTACCTGCCGCGCATCGATCCGCAGCTCGTCGCCCTGGCCGATGCGCTCGACTTTGTGCTGATCGTCATGCCCGAGGGCGAGGCCACGCTGCGCTACGGCGAGGTCATCAACGACGTGATGGAGTGTATCTTCCGGGACCGGATGCAGAGCAGCTCCGTGGTCCTCGATGTGCTCGCCGGCATTTCGACCCTGCCCAAACACCTGCAGACGGTCAATACGGCCCTCAAAATCCTGAGCGACCGCATTTCGGCGTCCGTGCTGCTGTGCGACTCGTCCTTCCACGTGCTCAACCTCGTGTCCTGGCCCCGCGGCATAGAGGCCGAGGTGTCGGCCGGCTTTCAGGCGATGCAGCATTTCCCGCGCGCTGGGGACAGCGAGGTGTGCCCGTTTGTGCCGGATGCGCGCATCTATCGCATGAGCATCGGCGTCGACGGCGGGCAACAGATGGAGCTGCTGCTCATCAAGGCGGGCATGCCCTTTGACGCTGCCACGCTCGGCCAGGTGATGGATGCCACGCGCATCTGCATCAATATCTGGGGCCGCCGCCATGGCGAGATCGCCATCCACGAGCTGGTGCGGGCGATTTTGCAGGACGAGCCGCTGAAGATGCACCGCCTGGCCGAGATCTTCCGTGTGGACGTGGCTTCGCTGCATGAGATGTGGATCGTGCAGTCGGATCTCGAGGATGCTAAGCAGCGGTTCCAGGCGCTGCTGCCGGCGTTTCGCGAATGCTTTGTGGGCTTTTCCGGTTCGCTGATCATGGATATATACGGCGGGCGGCTGCTCATCTTTCTTGGAACGCCGCAGACCCAGCAGGAGGCGGAGCGGCTGAGCGCCGCGGTCCTGAAGACGGCGGCGGCGGAGCTTCCTGACGCGGTGCTTTGCCGCTGTTCGGGCCTGCAAAACACGGCAGACGTGCGCACGGCCTATCTGGGGTTCCGCGAGAGCCTTGCCGACGCCATGCGCATCTACCCGAGGCGGCGCGTCTATACTTTGGGCGACATCCGCTTCTCCAAAGATTGCCGCCTGGCCATCCGGGGCGGCGAGGCGGCCATCGCGGCGTGCCTGCGCCCGATTTCGCCTGTGCAAACGGACAACGAAGAGCCCAACCTGACGGAGACGCTCTGCACCTATCTGCTGGACGGGGAACAGAGCGTGACCCGTACCGCGGAGCTGCTGTTTGTCCACAAAAACACGGTAAAGTACCGGACGCACCGTATTTCCAACCTGTTGGGCTATCGCGTGGACAAGATGCCGGAACTGCTGGATCTTTACAAGGCCTGCGCCGTCCAGCACCTGATCCGGGATGAATGAAACACAACGGCCCGCCGGATTGTCCACTTGGACAATCCGACGGGCTGTTTTTTTTGCCGCCATGACAGTGTTCATGCTTCATGTGACAGTGTTATACTGCAACAAACGGCAAAGAACCGCTCTCATTCGGTTTTTGCTGCACACTGTATGAGGATGTGAGGAATGATGGAAGAAAAACGGAGCGGATTTGAAATCCAGGAGAGCCAGCGGCAAAGCTGGCTGTCCATCGCCGCGGTGTGGGCGGGCGGCATGATCTGCGTGCCCTGCCTGATGATTGGCGGCGTCCTGACCGGCGGCGGGCTGTCCCTTTGGGAGATCGTGCTTTCGATCCTCATTGGCTACGGCCTGATCTGCCTGTACATGATCTTTATCGGCATGCAGGCCTGCGACACCGGGTTGCCGGTGGCGGTCATGGCCTCGGGCGCGCTCGGGGAAAAGGGCGCCCGCTATGTGATCAGTACCCTCATCGCCATCGCCTGCATCGGCTGGTTCGGCATCCAGTCGGCCACCTGCGGCCAGGCGTTTGCCTCCATGGTTGCGCCGCTGCTGGGCATGGAAGCCACGCCTGCTTTTGTGGCAGTCAGCTCCATCATCTGGGGCGTCATCATGCTGGTCACCGCCTGCGCAGGCTTTAAGGGCCTCAAGTGGCTCAATTACATTGCGGTGCCGCTGCTGGTCATCGTCTGCCTGTATGGCCTGATTGCGGGCATCACCACCAACGACGGCGGCGCGGCGATCTCGGCCTATGCGCCGGCAACCTCTTCCGGCCTGGTGTTTGGCATTTCCATGGTCGTGGCGTCCTTTGCGCTGGGCGGCGTCATCTCGGCGGACTACTGCCGCTTTGCCAAGAGCCGCGCCGACGTGGTCAAGAGCTCCATCGTCGGCGTCATGCCGGCCGGCCTGTTCATGCTGCTGACCGGCGCCCTGATGAGCATTGTCACGGGGCAGTACGACATCTCCGCCATCCTGGTTTCCCTCGGCGTTCCGGTGCTGGGCCTGATCGCCCTGGTGCTGGCCACGTGGACGACCAACGTCACCAACGCATATTCCGGCGGCCTGGCGCTGAGCAACCTGCTGGGGTTTGACGAAGGGAAATTCAAGATCACCACCGGCGTGGCCGGCGGCATCGGCACGCTGCTGGCGTCGTTTGGGCTGCTCAATGCGTTCCAGGGCTTCCTGTCGCTGATGAGCGCGCTCATTCCGCCGCTGGCCGGCGTCATCATCGCGGCATACTGGATCACCGGGAAGGGGAAGAAGGAGACGTTCAGCTTCCAGCCCGGGTTCTCTGCGGCCGGCCTGATCGCTTTCATCGTGGGCGCGCTGGCCGCGTGCATCACCGGCGGGACGTTTGCGAGCTTCCCTGGGCTGGTGCAGGCGGCGCCGTTCCTGAACACGCCCTTCTTTGTGGGGCCGGTGAACGGCATTGTGGTTTCCCTGGTATTGTACGTGATCCTCGCCGCCGTGCTTCCCAAAAAGAAGGCGTAACGAGGGGACCTGTCAACCCGGCAAAGAGCGGAGCACGCTTCCGCTCTTTGTCTTGACAAAACGGAAAAGGAGTGGTTTTCATTGCGCAAGATCGGCATACCCGAAATTGAAGACATTGCGACCGGCGCCGCGTTGCTGGGCGCGGGTGGCGGCGGCGATCCCTATGTGGGCAAGCTGGTCGCCATCGGCGCCGTCCGGGATTGCGGCCCTGTCACGCTGCTGGACCCGGAGGAGGTGCCGGACGACGCGCTGGTGGTGCCCATCGCCATGATGGGCGCGCCCACGGTGCTGGCGGAAAAGGCCATTGGCGGCGGGGAGTACCAGCGGCTGTACGAGATGGTCTCCCGGTTTTTCGGCCAGAAGATCTACGCCTTCATGCCCATCGAGGCGGGCGGCGTGAACTCCATGCTGCCCATTGCCGCGGCGGCCAGGCTGGGCCTGCCCCTCGTGGACGTGGACGGCATGGGCAGGGCCTTCCCGGAGCTGCAGATGGTCACCTTCACCATCGGCGGCATCAACGCCACGCCCATGGCGCTCACCGATGAAAAGGGGAACAGCGTGATCTTCGAGACGATCACCAACAAGTGGACGGAGGAGCTGGCCCGCTCGGTGACCATGAGCTGCGGCGGCTCGGTCTCCGTCTCCCTCTACCCGATGAGCGGCGCCCAGATGAAGCAGTACGGCGTGCACGGGATCGTCACCCGCAGCCAGCAGCTGGGGGCGGCCATCCGCACCGTCAAGGCCGCAGGCGACCCGGAGCGGCACTTCCTGGAGTTTACCGGGGGCTACAAGCTCTTCAAGGGCAAGATCGCCGATGTGCTTCGGGAGACCAGGGCCGGCTTCAACTTCGGCCGCGTGCTGCTGGAGGGCATTGGGGAGTGCAAGGGGCGCTCCGCAGCGGTCGAGTTTCAAAACGAGAACCTCACCGCCGAGGTGGACGGCGTCATCGTCGCCACGGTGCCGGACCTCATCTGCCTCGTGGACACCGAGACGTTCGCGCCCGTCACCACCGACGCGCTCAAATATGGCAAGCGCGTGCTGGTGATCGGCCTCAAATGCTTCGAGATGTGGCGGTGCGAGGCCGGCATTGCGCTGGTTGGCCCGCGCTACTTCGGCGTGGATACCGATTATATTCCTCTGGAGGAGCGCTGCAAGGAGGTGTGCCTGCATGTATAAGCTGGGTATCGACGTGGGCGGCACGAACACGGACGCCGTCCTCATTGACGAAAACCTGCAGGTCCTGGCGGACATCAAGTGCCCGACCACCGGCGACATTTACGACGGCATTCTCGCCGCCCTGCGCACCGTGCTCGCCGTGTCCGGCGTGGACAAGAGCCAGATCCGGCAGGCCATGCTGGGTACCACGCAGTGCACGAACGCCATTGTGGAGCGCAAGAATCTCGCCCCCATCGGCATCCTCCGCCTGGGCGCGCCCGCCACGCTGGGCATCCCCCCCATGGTGGACTGGGCCGACGACATCCGGCAGATCTGCGTGGAGAGCGCCGTCATCGGCGGCGGCTTTGAGTATGACGGCAAGCAGCTCGCGCCCTTCGATGAGGCGGCGGCGCGCGCCTTTTTCCAGCGCATGAAGGACAAAGGCGTCAGATCCATCGCCATCTCCAGCGTGTTCTCCACCGTGCGCAACGACCATGAGCTGGAGGCCGCAAAGCTTTGCCGCGAGGTCATGGGCGAGGACGTGCACATCTCCATTTCCAGCGAGATCGGCTCCATGGGCCTCATCGAGCGGGAAAACGCGACCATTCTCAACGCCGCGCTGTGGAAGGTGGCTGAGCGCTTTACCGAGGGCTTTGCGCAAAGTCTGGCCGACGAGGGGATCACCAACGCCGACGTCTACCTCAGCCAGAACGACGGCACGCTCATGACCATGGAGCACGCGCGGCGCTACCCCATCCTGACGGTCGCCTGCGGGCCGACGAACTCCATCCGCGGCGCGAGCTACCTCAGCCATCTGAAAGACGCCATCGTCATCGACGTGGGCGGCACCACGACCGATTTTGGCGTCATCCAGAACGGGTTCCCGCGCGAGTCCAGCGTGGCCGTGACCATCGGCGGCGTGCGGACGAATTTCCGCATGCCCGACGTGGTGTCCATCGGCCTGGGCGGCGGCTCCATCGTCCGGCAGCATGCGGACGGTTCGGTGACGGTCGGGCCCGACAGCGTCGGCTTTGAGATCACCAGGAAGGCGCTCGTCTTCGGCGGCGACACGCTGACCGCGACGGATATCGCCGTGCGGCTGGGCATGTATCAGCTGGGCGACCCCTCCCGGGTGGCGCACATCCCGGAGGAACTGGCCGTCAAGGCGCTGGCCGCCATCCGCGTCCTGGTGGAGGACTCCATCGACTCCATGAAGGTGTCCAGCGCCGATATGGACGTCATTCTGGTGGGCGGCGGCTCCATCATCCTGCCGGAGCAGCTGGCCGGCGCGGCGACGGTGGTCAAGCCGGAGCATTTCGGCTGCGCGAATGCGATCGGCTCGGCCATCTCCAAGGTGAGCGGCACGTATGAACAGCTCATCAACTACGACGAGATCCCCCGGGATCAGGCGCTCGAGCAGGCCAAGGCCGAGGCGGTGGAACTGGCCGTTGCCTCCGGCGCGATCCGCGATACGGTGGAGATCATCGAGGTGGAGGACGTCCCGCTGGCCTACTACGCCGGCCATACCAGCCGGGTCAAGGTCAAGGCTGCCGGCGATCTGGCCAACTGAAGGCCGGCCCGCCCGGCGGCGCGCCGCGTTTCCGCGCGCCGGACAAAACGGATCGACTGTTCTCTCAAAGAGGGCGCCCCTTGGCGCCCTCTTTTTTCATAGACAATTCGTCTGTTATTCCCTTGTTTTTCCTGCCTCTCACGACGCATTTCCGCTCCGTCCGCCCCGCCCGTTTCCAGGCGGTTTTCCCCCACGCATGGCGATTGAACGGTCCGTTTGTAGTCAATGACAAGCAGTAATCATCCGTTGTTGCGCGCCATCAATGCCACTGTCTCGACGGTTGTTTCAGTTTCCAAGGGAAGTTCTTTCACTTCCTCGCCATCAACAGGCACAGGGAAGTTGAATACAATCTTCTTTATCCAGCTTCCGTCTTTTCTCTTTTCCGGGAACATCTCAATTCGCTCGATAAAGGCTTTCATAAACTCTTTCTGTTCCACTTCCGTTGCGGAATGGTAGACTTCATCAAATGCCAGTAAGAGCCTGTAAATGTTATCGCCAGAGATTTTCTCCTGCTGGATGCTGCGTATTTGACTTTGCAATTCGCCAATCTGAACCTCGATTTCCTCTATGATATCATACTGCTCATCATAGCGTCGCTGCAAGTCCAAAATCTTTCTGTCATAGTGGGCATCATTGATGTCCAGAGTATCCATCTGACGCTCCAAGCGGTTTTTCGTGCCAAAGGCTTGCTTTAGCTGCCCTTGTAGGACGGCAATCTGCTTTTCCATATCTTCTGTATCAACCGCTGTTCCGATTTTCGCTTGAATTGCTTCTACAAATCGGGGATTGTTGACCATAGCGGAAATGACCTTCGCCACAAATTTGTTGATCTCTGCCTGCTCGATATTCAGCCGGAAGCTGCACTCATGTCCTGTCGGTGTAACCGTATTTTTGCAGTAGTAATAATACCGTGTTTTCTTGTCCTTGCTGTGTGCCTTGGCGATATTGCCGTACATACTCTTTCCGCAGCAAGGGCATTTCAAGATACCGGACAGGATGTGGGCGTGATCTGGATTGTTGACCTTTTCCCGCTTAAAGGAATTGATCTTGCGCTTCTCCTGTGCCAGATACCAATCTTCTTCGGAAATAATGGCTTCGTGCTGCCCATCGTAAACAGGGAACTCCGACTGCTCAACCACGTGCATCTCATTTCTTGTACCCTGTTTCTTTTCGGTTCTCCGTCTGCCATAAGCAATTTTACCCATATAAACGGGATTGTCCAGTACGTCCTGCACGAAGTTTCTTGAAAATCCGGGGATGGTGTTATTCTGCCGCAGTTTCTTGATAAAACCGTTGCGGTTCAGATATTTGGCTACTCCGGCAACGCCCTCGTTGGTATGGATGTAGCGGTCATAAATAACACGGATTACTTCTACTTCATCCTCCGCAATGACAAGATTTCCGTTTCCCAGTTTATATCCATAGGGAGCAAAACCGCCGTTCCACTTGCCCTCACGAGCCTTTTGTTCCCGTCCCGCCATTGTCTGTGTGCGGATATTCTCTCGCTCGATTTCTGCCACCGCAGACAGCACGGAGATCATCAGCTTTCCGGCATCCTTGGAGCTGTCAATGCCATCCTCCACGCAGATCAGGTTGACACCAAAATCCTGCATGAGCTGCAAAGAGTTCAGAACATCGGCTGCATTTCTGCCAAATCGGGAGAGCTTAAAGACAAGCACATAGGAAATGCCGTCTTTGCCGTCCTGGATATCGTTCAACATCCGTTGGAACTCCTGCCGCCCTTGGATGTTCTTGCCGGAAAATCCCTCGTCAGAATACTCCCCGACAACGATCATATCTTCGTATGCCGCATACTTCCGCAGCTTGTCACGTTGGGCATCCAAGCTGTACCCGTCTACCTGCATGGAGGTGGACACTCTCGTATATAGATAACATTTAAGTTGCTTCTTTTTCAGAATCGCCACCTCCTTCGCTCATTTCTTTTACCATCAATCCCTCGTTGCGGATATAATACTCCAAAAGTCTAAGCACATAATCCGGTGCATGGCGGTTGTCCAGTTCCCACTCGGTCATTGTCCGGTATGGGATATTGACAAGCTTGCAAAAGTCCTTCCGGTTTAGCCCTGTGCTTTCCCGCAACTTTATAATTCTGTTTTTACAATCCATCTGCCTATCTCCCTAAAAACAAAAATACACGTTGCGTAATCATTATAGCACAGCTACATCGAATACGCAACGTGTAAATCGTAAATTTTTACGCAGCCTTATCCGCTAATGGCTGCGCTTGCTTATCATCCTTGGAGCAATCCGCCGTTTGCGGAGCATCCTGCTCTAATTTATCTAAAACCTGATGCCCGTATTTCTGGAGCAACTGAGTCATAACATCCACACAGCGGTCAAATGCCGCATTATATTTTGCTTCCTCATAGTATTTCATCAATAGGCAATCCCTCCATCAAATTTCCATATCCTGTCCACGCTTGCGGGCAGGTGTTTTAAGTTCCCTTGTTTCCTTTCCTCTGGCGAGGACGGCAGAAATAAAAGCCCTGACCCTTTCCGATGCAATCTCCAACGCATCCAGATAGGGTTGGGCTTTCTGTTTGAGTTCCATATATTTTTCGTTCAGCGCATCGTACCGTTGCTTCCAGATGGAAGCCGTCTTTTCAGCGGAAGCCAATTTTTCCTTCAAGCGCTTGTTGTCGGCGTTGGCAATAATGCCGTTGACTGCATAGCGTTTCAGGGTCTCGCACTGATCCTGTGTCAGAGAGACATTTCCGGTGAGGGCATTTTTCTTACCCATTGCTTCAATGTCCTGCACCGTCAGCGCAATAGTCTTTGCTGCCTTGGTTTCCTTTTGCAGAGCTTCCAGTTTCTTTTTCTGCTTTGCTGTGGCAACCTTGGTATCCTCCAAACTCTGCTCGGCCTGTGCCACCTGTCCGGTCACAGTTTCCAGACGCTGCTGTTCAGCCTGTACCTTGAACTGTGTCACCGTCAGATGTTCCTCGGTGCTGCCACGCTCTCCACGCTCCACATCGGTGTAACCGACATTTCGCATAAAATTGAAAAAGTCATCCTGCAACACACTGTAGGACGACTTCAATATCTTTTTCCCTTTTGCGTTCAACATCGGATTGCCGTCCTCGTCAAGAACGGGCTTGGAATCCCATTTCTTGCTGCGGCTGACCTGTGTGATGATCTCCTTGACGGTTCCCCGGAGAGCTTCATCCTTACACCGCTTCGACCAGAGGATCTGCTTTTCCACCACCGGGATATAAACCACATGAAGGTGGTAGTGGTACACATCCTCGCCCAGAGCTTCGGACATTGCCCGGTTGCGCTCGTCGGCGTGCATCACAGCGGAGAGGATATACTGCTCACCGCCCACAATCTCCACGGCGGCTTTGTAAGCATCAGCATAAAACTGTTTTGCAAATTCATAGCCGCCGTGGTTGTAGAAATAAGCGGAGTTTACATCGAATACCAACTCACCATATTTGATGGCATCCGGTTTCAAACCTCTGGTGGAGATTACGCCGTCCTGTTCCATCTGCTCAAACATTTTTACATAATCGTCCGTGGGTGCTTTGAAATGAACGTTCAGAGAAGTGCGTTCCGGCACGATGTCCTGATTGCTGTAGCTGTCCTTTTCACGCTCATTGTGTTCCTGTACCTTCGCCACATCAGCCGGTGTTTCCAAGTCCTGATTTCTGGCTACGGTACGGTCTATTCCATCATTTCTTGCCATTGGATTTTTCCTTTCTTTGAAATTTGCAGACAGCGGAGAGCTGGAGAACGGCACTTTTTCAAAGTGTAATAACCCACTATTACACTTTCATCCATACTGGCTGCAAAGTGCCGTGGGCTCTCCCGAGGGGGAATGCGGTCACTGCGGTGACCTCTGCTGACCAAGGCGAAAATGTCTGCGCCTTTTCCCATGGTCAGACCGTCTGCATGAAGCTGTTCTGCGGAACATTTCTTGCAGACGGCGGCAGTGAAAACCGTATCTTTCACTGCCTGTCCATAGGCAGCACTGCGGTGCGCCTATGGGGACGGGAGATGCGAGGGGCTGTTGCCGGGGCATCACTTCTCCCGTTTTTTCTGCCATACGATGTCGTAGCCAAGCACAGCGGCAAGCTCCAATACTTCCTTGTATCGGATGCTTTCCCGCTGCAATTTTGCGGACAGGTTGGAAACGCTGTCGCTCCATCCGTACTCGTCCGAGAGCAGGTCAACAACTTCCTGCATGGTCATCCCGGCACGGATGATCTGTGCCTTTATTTCGTTGCGTACATTCATATTGAAAAATCCTCCATAATTCTGTTTGTGGTTCGGTGCAACCTCTGCACTCCAAAGCGGAGCAGATACGCCGAACAGCGAAAAATCTGCAATCTCCAAAATCCGTTCAGAATTTCGCTTGTGATGTCCTGTCCGTATATGACCATATCCCGCTTTACTGTTTCGTGCGGTTTGGTCTGGAACAGTGAAAACACCCATTGTTCCGTGTACAGGGTACACGGTTCAGAGAAGCACGATTTCGTGAAATAGTTTTGTCCTGCGGTCAAAAACTTTGCTGTTTCCATTACCACTGATTTTCAATGCCCGAAAACAGGTCTGTTCTGAAAGTTCCTGTTTCCTATAACGGGAGAAAACAGGGGTAAATGCTGCGTACATACGTACAGAGCATGGCTGGCAAAATCATTCCCGCCAGTCCTCCGGTACGTACGTACACGGCGAATCTCCGTAAAACCCATTTATATGAGGTC
>OLGD01000181.1_pt1 | contig 129298 bp, 119 predicted proteins | sample 1605311 | NCBI WGS metagenome assembly OLGD01 (sample SAMEA3888917, study PRJEB22519) | human gut metagenome | biome: human gut; feature: human-associated habitat; material: faeces | place: Denmark | collected 2010 | reverse complement strand
TAAATGACAAAATAAATGACAAAATAAATGACAAAATAAATGACAAAATAAATGACAAAATATGGCGATAAGAATGATATCGGATGAGGAGTTTTTAGATAGGCTTGAGAAGATTAAGCGCGAGTTAGATATCGCAGACATTATTCGCATGCAGGAGATATCTCAAAAAGCGATGCAACAATACTATGAATCATTTAAATGTCATAAATCATCTGTAATAACATTTCCTAGATCTTGGTAAATCCTCTGTTTCCAATAAAGAGCATTAGCAAAGGTTTGGTAGAAAACATCGAATGTAGGATTCCACCACATAATATCCAATGAATTCGATATGAAGCAGAGATAAAATTGTGCTGAATTGATTGATTATAATGTGTCATTCTTCAAAATTCACGGAAACTCCGGGAACATATAACTAAGTGAGGCGCATTGCACAATTGTGATAATCTCACTCACAGGCACACCCGGTACTGGTAAAACCACGGTCGGAAAATTACTGCAGCAGAAAGGGATGAAGATCATCGAGCTTGGAGATTTTGTAAAAGAAAAGAGGCTCTATGATTCATTTGATTCAGAAAGAGACAGCTATGATGTTGATCCTGACGTTTTAGATGATGCAATATCAGCAATGAATATTTCTGAAGACTGTGTGCTGATCGGCCACATGGCTCATTTTGTGTCATGCGACAAGATAATTGTCCTGAGATGCAACCCATCGGTTTTAGCAGACCGTTTAAAATCGAGAGGGTGGAAAGAATCAAAGGTAAAAGAAAACGTAGAAGCTGAAGCCTTGGATGTTATTTTGGTTGAAGCCACTGAGACAGAAACTGAAGTTTCAGAAATCAATACAACAGAAATGTCCGCTGAAGAAGTGTGCGATGCAGTTTTGAGAATTAAAGCAGGAGATGCCAGCGATTATGCCCCCGGCAGCATTGACTGGAGCGAAGAGGTATTGAAATGGTATTAGATTCTAAAAGGGACAGCGTAGAATTCATACTGGACCCCCTTTCAAAAGCATTATCGAGGTTTCATCCGAACACCCTGTCCTGGATAGCCTTCATATTAGCCATTGTAGCAGGCCTGTTGATCTATTTCAGCTACGGCGATTATTGGTATATTCTGTTGCCGTTAGCGGCGATTGTCGTAATTTTAAGCGGATTTTTTGATGCAATCGACGGGAAAGTTGCAAGAATGACATTTAAATCCTCAAAGCGCGGAGATCTGCTTGATCATGTACTTGACAGATATGCAGACGTCATCATGATTGGCTCTGTAGCAGTCAGCGCTTGGTGCAGCCCTTACATCGGCATTCTGGCAATAATCGGCGTACTGCTCACAAGCTATATGGGAACACAGTGTCAGGCCATCGGTGCAGGAAGGCTTTATAGCGGACTTCTCGGAAGAGCAGACCGTGTAGTACTCCTAACACTGGCTCCGATCGTGCAGGTAATCTATATGGCAGTTACAGACAGCGCATGGATCACAATAGGGGATTACTCAATAACAATCTTCGGAATTGTCATGCTCTGGTTTGCAATCATTGGAAATCTGACGGCAGTGCAGAGGGCAATTAAGATTTGGAAGATGCTGGAGTAACCGGCTTCTGAGGTCTGGGGTTGTTCTTGATCCTGTAGTAAATCAAAGGATGGACAACCTTAGCCTTGGGATTATTGCAAAGCTTGTCAGGTTCAAAACACACGCCGTAGCTTTTCATTGTAGAGCACTCGGGAGGAATGTACTCAGTACCGGAGATCTCTCCTGTAATGTGCTCTATCTGATACTTTGATTTAGAAATATCAAAGTCAGGAGAGGAGCCGAACAGCGCCAGAATCTCATCAACCGACAGTCCGATATGATGCAGGAACGTTGTTAATGCGAATCTTCCTGAGTGCGGCAGATTCTCACCTGCCTGCGCCATAGCAATCAAGTGCTTCATGCAGGGAGGGAAATTCTCTACCGTCACTTTTCCAAAGTCCTGAGCGGTCATCTGACTTCTCCTAATGTCTGTACGGCCTTTTAGATCTGAAATGTCCGAAGACAGGGCTTTTCTGACCGAATCAGGTACATTCATTGGAAGCTCCTGTTCTATTTTATCCTGAAGCGCCTGCTGCATCAGTCTGGCAAATTTGATCTGATTCAGAGAAACTTCTCCATTTTCAATTTCAATGTTGATCAGCTTCCACTCTTTACTTCTCATTCTAGATGCCAAACGCAGATAGTCTGAAAAATGAAGAGAAAGCATGTCTTCTTCAGGCATATGGGTAGATATTCCCAGCTGATATGCTACATCCTCTACGACTTCGATCTCTTCATGTTCAAGTCTTTCAGCAAGAGTAACGCCTTCAGCAAGGGCATATCTCTTGATGAGAAATTTATCTCCGACGCAGGAAACTAAGATCCTCGCAACAGCATAAGATAAGATTTCTTCAAGGCATTCTTCATCGTTACTCATTGAACGGAAGGATATTTCTCCATACTCCAGAGCGTCAATAACACGGCTTTTGGCCCGAGCTCTTGCTGGAATGTATAATTCATGAGTTAAAACGTCATCTAACGATACTTCGCGCTCTTCTATGTATTCAACAGCGTCTTTTATAAACGGATATTTGGCGAAGTGTAAAACTTCCATTGGTCATCTACAGTACGTCTGGATTAAAAAAAGTAGTGATGCGGCTGTTGCCGCATATTGTTCAAAGGACATCTTCTGGAATGTCATCTGGGGTGACGGTTGGTGGGACGTCTGTTCCGGTAATATATTCCTTGTAAATTAAGGAAATGTACTGTGGCCCATCTGACGCGATTACTTTTTCCAGAGTAAGTTTAGAAAATCCAAAAGCATCCAGATCATTATCCCAAACATACATTGCCCAATAATGATAGATTCCTTCAACGTCAGTCATCGCTAATCCAAATAGAGAGTCCATAGAGTCTCCACCGGCCTCCCCCGGCATTTCACCAATAACAATGCTCCACTTCTTATCCTTGCAGACATTTTGAAGAGCGTCACTGGCATTGTCGCCATGAGCCTTTACCCAAAATCCTTTCTGCATTGTGGCAGAATCATAAGGCAATCCTTCAGAATCATATCCTTCTTCTGTTTGAATGAAGAAGTAATAGGTATCATTGTCAGCTTTGGAATCGTCAGTCAGCAATAAGTATGCGCCGAATGCTGCAATAACTACGACCAAAACAACGATGATACCAGCTATGCATTTTTTCTCCATCGTTATACCTCTAAATAATTTGAATGGAGGGTATATCCCACCTAGATATTTAAAGGAACTTTTGGCCATCTAACAAGAGAGAATGTGGCTTAAGAATCAGAAACGATTTCTCACTTGTTTGAGTATTTCCCTTTGAGAGTATATGTTGCGAGTATGTGGCCTTCCATTTTCCACCACAGCTCATTGAGCATGAAACCAGGCTTGATGTCCAGAATCGCGTCTAAAGCAAATACATGCAGCTCGTAGGTATGCATCCCGTTTGGCGGAGACATTCCTCCATAGAAGCTTGATTCCTCAGCGCTCTGGCTTCCGCCCTGAATGCTCATCCAGCTGTTTACTCCCTGAATGAAATCTTTGGCCGTCAGACTTTCATTTTCTTTTACTTCATCTTTCAGGATATTTGCAGCCGTCCAGTGGATCCATGAAAAACCATTGGTAACTGGAAACGCATCTTTGTCTTCGAGAATTATTGCAAATGACTTTGTTCCCTCCGGCTTGCCCTCAATTTTGAAAGGCAGAGAATATGTCGGCATACCATTCTTGTTTAACTGTTTGCCCTTGCATCCGTATTTGTCTTCAATTACTCCGTCAACAATGCCGCTGCTTGTAACTATCATACAATACCTCCGTCAATTCAGACTTGGGTTGATATACATATGAAGAGAAGCTGATTAATATCATAGCCCAGATTTCTATAGCGTGAAACATACAATTACATTTTTCCCGGGAAACAAAACAGTTGAGGTGGAAGACGGGACCACGGTCTTCAAAGCTGCTGTAGATGCAGGTGTAGAAACTGGAGGCAGCTGCGGCGGAACTGGATCCTGCGGAAAATGTAAGGTCATCGTAGAAGGAAAGTGCAGCGGAAGAAAAAATCCGCACATATCTGACGGGGAATATGCAGAAGGATACAGATTGAGCTGCACAACTGAAATATATGGAGATCTGACGGTTCTTACATCGGTAAGCGGAGGAAGCAAAAAAATTGCTTCATCCTATGATAAGATAGATATCTCTGACTTTTCACCTCTTGTATCATTAAAAGAAGCAGATGTGCAGAAGCCAAGCCTGGAAAATTCAGAAGCAGATTTTGAGAGATTAAGAAGAGCTCTGGGAATGAATGACCTGCAGAGTCTGCCGGCAGCACTTAAAAAACTTCCTGAAATGCTCAGATCTGAAGAGTGGAAAGTTAAAGCGGCAGTCAGCGGCAGCTCGCTTATTGATATTATTCCTAAAAATAAATCAATTTACGGTCTTGCCGTTGATATCGGAACCACCACTGTTGCATTAGAGCTAGTAGATCTGCAGACTGGAGAGGCTGTTGAAGCAGCATCAGATTACAATCACCAGATAGTCTGCGGAGAAGATGTAGTCTCGAGGATGATTTACGAAGAAGAAAACGGACAAAAAAGACTAACTGAACTCATCCTTGATACTATCAACAGCCTCATCAAACCGTTTGAAAAAGATATTCATGCAGTCTGCATCGGCGGCAATACAACGATGATTCATATGCTGTTAGGCCTGGATACTAAAAACATCAGATTCGAACCGTATGTTCCGGTGACCAATTTCCCGCCGGTTTGGAGAGCATCGGATATCGGAGTTAACGTTTTCCGTGATGCGCCTGTGTACATAATTCCAGGCTGCGCGGGATATGTTGGAGGAGATATCACAGCAGGAGTTCTGGCATCTAAGATGCAGCAGTCGGAATATCCATCGCTTCTCATAGATGTAGGAACAAACGGAGAAATAGCGTTAGGCTGCGGAGACTGGCTGCTGACCTGTTCAACCTCTGCCGGACCGTCATTCGAAGGCGGAGATGTCTCATGCGGCATGAGGGGCATTGAAGGAGCAATAGACTGTGTGAAGATTAAAGACGACGCGGTAGAATACAGCGTGATCGGAGATACTGAAGCAAAAGGCATCTGCGGTTCCGGCATAATTGATACTGTAGCACAGCTGTTTGTTAATCAGAAAGTAGACAAGAAGGGCAGGATAAAAGACAGAATATTCCACATTAACGAAAAAATCTCGATAAATGAGAGCGACATTGAGAATATAATCAGAACCAAAGCAGCGATCTTTGCCGGCTGCTGTGTTCTGCTTGACGCTGTCAACTTGCAGTTTGAAGATCTTGAAAAAGTATACATCGCAGGGGGATTCGGCAATTATCTAGACATACGCAATGCACAAATAATCGGGCTGCTGCCTCCGATAGCTTATGAAAAATTTAAGCTGCTGGGAAATGCCTCTCTCAGCGGGGCAAAGTCATGTTTGCTTTCCAAAGATGAAAGGCAGAAAGCAGAGGACATTGCACGTTCCATGACGTACGTAGATTTGTCATCATCAAACTCGTTTTTTGAACAGTATTCTTCGGCATTATTCCTTCCGCACACCAATGAAGAAAGATTTTCCAAGGCAGGAAAATGAACTCCCGATCGGGAACTATATATTGGATGCTGTTATCTCAATAATTGTGGAATGGAATTGCTCGCCCAGTTGCATAGGGTCTCTGCCGCATTCGGACCCGGTCAAAGCAGTAGACTTCATACTCAAGCATCTAAATGAAATCCCGTCCTGGCCGCAGCTGCCGATGACTGGATTCAAAGAAAATATGTACATTCAGTTTTCACAGAATTTACCAGGGATCAAAATTGATGAGGAAAACAAGCGCGTCAGCGTGAACCTTCTCGACTATGATCCTGAAGAAATTTACATGAAGATTATTTCTGAAGACCCGGATATGTTTCCGCTGCCTCAGGAAAACTTCTCAGGCTTTTATGAGTTCATTTCGAGAGATCTCTCCGGCTACAAAGCAATAAAAGGGCAGGTTACCGGCCCGATATCTCTAGGGCTGCAGGTGACAGACCAGGATGATAAACCTGCAATATATGACCCTACATATGCAGAGATCTTGAGGAAAAATCTGCAGTTCACAGCCATGTGGCAGGAGAGAGAACTAAAAAAGAAATGCGGAAGGACGATTATTTTCATTGACGAGCCTTATCTGAGCATCATCGGAACACCTTTTGCAAGCATATCTCCCTCCGACGCAGTTTCCTGGATCAACGAAGTTGTTTCAGGATTGGAAGATATGAAAGGCATACACTGCTGTGCCAACACAGATTGGCCGCTGGTAATGAGCATGAACATTGACGTATTATCGTTTGACGCCTATGATTATGGATACACGATAGCATTGTACCCGGAAGAGCTGTCTGCGTTCCTTGAGAGAGGAGGTTGTCTGTCCTGGGGAATAATTCCCAACTATGAAGAAACTCTGAAAGATACAAACTGCGCTTCGATCACATCTAACTTTGAAAAGATTGTTTCTGATCTGGAATCAAAGGGAGTTGACAAAGAGCTTCTTCTTAAAAATTCAATTCTCACGCCTCAGTGCGGTCTGGGCGGATTAAGCGAAGAGGCCAGCGAAGGAGCAATGGACCTTCTGGTAAACGTGTCTAAAGTCATACAGGAAAAGTATTCTCTGGGATAAGCATGGGTCGCGTGTTTGCAGTAGCCGGCAAGGGCGGAGTGGGAAAAACAACAATCTCTGCCTTATTCCTGTCATACTTAGCAAAAAGAAGTGGGAATATCGTTCTCGGGGTTGATGCAGATCCCAACTATAATTTAGGAGACAGGCTGGGCATAGAAGTACAGAAAACGATAGGCGATGTCAGAGAAGAATTTCAGAAATCAGCGGATGAGGCATCAGAAGTAAGCAAGCAGGCAAAGGTAGCCTACTATCTGCAGACATCTACTGATGAAGGTCCTAATTTTGATTTGATTACCATGGGCAGGCCTGAAGGCAAAGGCTGTTACTGCTACATTAATTCAATATTGAGAGATTATTTAGATGAAGCGATAGGAAAGTATTCCAACGTTGTGATAGACAACGAAGCGGGAATGGAACATTTGTCAAGACTGACATGCAAAAACATGGATGCACTGATGATTGTTACAGATGCTACCGCTGTGGGACTGAAAACAGCAAAGAGGATACTGGATCTCGCCTTAAGCTTGGATATAGAGATCAAGATAACTGCATTGGTTATCAACAGAATCCCTGAAGGAATGAGAATAGAGAATATTCCGGAAGGCTTCTCTGCAGTATATTATATTCCATTTGATGAAACAATTAATAAATTAACAACAGAAGGAAAAACATTAGAGCTGGAAAATGACAATCCGGCATACAAAGCAGTAAAAGAAATGACAGGCGACCTTCTGATGCGCTGCAAAGAAAGATGAAATTTTCTGAGAAATAGCAAAGATATTAATAAAAACTCAGCATGGGTCATCCATCATTTAGATTAACAGTCTGGATAGAAGAGATCTTCTCCTGTTAAGCCGCTAATCTATAAAATACATGGGTGAAGATGCATGTTTCCAATAGGAGTTATAATTGATTGCTGCAGCGTCCTGTTTGGAACAAACTTAGGCAGTGCAATCGGCACTCACGTGCCTGAGAGAATAAAACAGCCTATGAATGTCATTTTCGGCATCGCGGCAATTGCAATCGGCATTGTTTCAATGATAAAACTGCATTCTCTGCCGGCTGTTATTCTTGCATTGATTTTAGGCGCTTTGATCGGGGAACTGATCGATCTGGATGGTAAAGTAAAGACTGTTGTTCAGAAAGTACTCGCAAAATTCAATTTCAAGATCCAGGGAAATCAGGATTCATATATGCGCTTTTACCTGCTGGTGGCAGTAACATTCTGTGCCAGCGGAACAAATATTTTCGGAGCGATATATGAAGGAATGTCCGGTGATTATACCATACTCCTATCGAAAGCAGTAATGGACATTTTTGCCGCCACGATCTTTGCTGCAACTCTCGGCAGAGCAATGAATTTGATTGTCATTCCGCAGTTTTTGATATTATGTGCATTCTTTTACTCTGCACAATTTATTATGCCGCTGACAACAACAGATATGCTGAATGATTTTGTAGCAGTAGGCGGTTTACTGACATTAGTTTTGGGAATAAGCATTACACAGATCAAACAGATCAATGCAGTAAATCTACTGCCCTGCCTGATACTGATCTGGCCATGCTCATGGATGTTTAGTTTATTTATGTAGATTAAAGATTTTTGAGAATCTTCGGGATTCCAGAAGATTCTCTCGGACCTACGACGACTTTCATCCCGCTCAATTCCTGAAGTTTGCCGGACATTCTTGAAAGCATTCCCGGCATGATTACCGGGCTATCGCCGCATTTTGTTTTGGCATCCACATCCTCCAGGGACTTGGCAACCTTTTCAGGCGTGAGCTTTCCAGCGGAGAATGCCGTCATGACCGACAGTCCTTCAGTATCTACAACCAACAGCCAGGCTGGGATTTTTGACTTCTCGATGTCTCCCAGGACTGTGAAGTATGTTAAAGAAAAGTTGGTGGTAAACAGCAATGGAGATCCGTCTGCAGGATTGTTGACTGGATATATGCCAGACTTAACCTGTATCGGCACCTGCGGATCGGTGAATATGTTCTGACGCAGAACAAACAGCGGGAGTGCCTGAGACGGTTTTAAATCCTCTAAAAGAACAATTCCGCCGTATTTCATTGTAGAAACCATAGCTGTCTGAATGGGATCTTTCACGCTGCGCGCGTCGGTAACTATCGGATATCCCAGACCTCGGAATGTTTTCTTTACTGCATTCTTTCTGACAATTGTATTCTTTTCCACTACCTGCTGGAGTGAAGATGTTTTCATATCGAGCATTAAATCTTCAACACCGGCAGCCTTAGCCTTTTCAGCCATTGCTGCAAGTTCAGACAGCTCAGGTTCTTTAAGCACTAAAGGACATTTTGTTTCTTTAGCAACATTAATCATTTTGTCAAGATTGCTTTTATCAGCAGCATACAGCAGAGGTTTTTTTGAAGACAATGAAGCAGCGGCGGATTTCATCGACTGATCGTCAGACGAGATGAGAATTAAAGGCAGGTCTGTTTTGGAACTGATGTAATTGCATACTGAGGAGAATGTTTCTGCACTTGCAGATTTATTCTCAACTGCAATCATATCAAGACGGAGAATCTGGCCGACACGCTCAAACTCCAGTTTAGACAGATCGCTCAGCCTGTTGTCGATTTCAGCCTCGGAAAGAGTGTCCTGAACCGCAACTGCATAACATATTGGATGAAAGAATTTCTTCTCATGGCGGTACAGCTCTGTTTCCTCACCCAGCTCAATCTTTTTGTCTCCGGCGCCTACAGACACAAGACGGATCGGCGGTGCAGAAGAGGATTCCAGTGCGGCTTTAGCTTCATCAGATACAAAAGGGCAGGCGGAAAGCTTTACCTTCTGGTTAGCGAGCTGCATGGCAAATGCCAGACAGGTCGGGAATCCGCATTTCCCGCAGTTTGATTTAGGAAGGAACTTAAAAATTTCAATTGCAGTAGGCATCTTATTCACCTCTCAGATCACGGATGGCATCAGAGACAATTTTTGCAGAGTTTTTGTTCCTGACCACAACAATATCTGCACCAGACATTAAAGCGGCCAATGCAGTGGCTACCTCCCACCACATTCCGCGCTCTTCTGTATCCCCCCAGAGCGGGTTGTCATCTACAGATTCTCTGGCATCCCAGGCGCCGGTGGAATCACAGATCATCGGCGGCTGCAGCATGCGGTCATTCATCAAAGCTGCAATACGGATTCTTTCATTGACTGAATACGAATATTCCAGACCCATTCCCAAACCAGCCATCAGAGGATCCATGATCACATTGTCAAGCTTTACTCCGAAGTCATTGAGCAGGATGTTCATCTGCTTTGCCAGATTAATGTCCAGATTAGAAAAGGCTACGATGCCGTGGCCGTTTGCCATGGCGGCAGCAGAAATACTCTTGTAGGTATTCTCATTGGCCTGGCCGATTATCAGTCTCTCAGAAGAGCACACGTTGCTCACAGCTTCCAGAACCTTAGGGTCTTTCTCCTCGTTACCGCAACCGTAGACGATTACAGGCACATCCACGGCATCAATGACTTCCCTGACAATCTCAGCAGCATCTTCAGGAGAGATGTTTTTGCTTTCTGGATCAGTAGACAGAAGCTTGAGGCAGATCAGGTCGACGCCGCAGCCGATCCAGGCCTTTGCCTGATCAACTGGACCGTCTTGGCAAAAAGCAACTACTTCCGGATCGTCGATAACTTCGCCTGCCACCAGCTGGCGTCTGCCCAGCCCCTCGTAAGAAAGAAAGGGCATGCCACGCTCTCCCCCGACAGAAATGTCGGAGGACATGGGAACTTCAGTTATTTTTCCAGACCACTTTTCTTTAGGAATCGGTACTTCGGACATAGGTTAACCTTCAATGTTTTACTGTAATAAGGGCGGCATGGACAACGCTGGGTGATTGACTTCGGTCATCCAGTTTATCAAGCCCTCTGCATCTGTAGTAATTGTTTCATCTGCAATTTTATCAATAAAATCCGGGACTCCCAGATCTTCAGCTCTCTGCTGCAACTGCTCCCTCATGGATTCTTTCAGATCTTTGGGCATCCAGGCGATTCTGAGGAATCCTCCGTCTGCAGGAATAAATTTCTTGCTGACAAGATATTTTCTGCCGATGCCCATAAAGCCGGGAGTCTGCTTTCCTCCTCCGACTGAACCTGCCAGAGTGGAGAATTTCATACCTACCGGAGTCATTCCACCGTATTCTCTGTTGACAGCGAATACCGCCTGCATGTCGCTTGTCATTCCAATGATGACTTCAAAACAGCCGCAGGAAGTCATGGGATCCTCCATCATGCTGTATATATTGACCCTTTCCAATTTGTGATTTGAACCCTCGTAGACGGCATCATTCACGCCTGTCCACTGTCCTTTTTCAGAATCAATGACTTCATTCTTAAGAACGATCTGGTTAGGGCCGTGGGGATCAATTTCCTGAGCGGCTTTGGCATCAAGCCAGTTGATGGCGCCGCAGAGGCCGAGCCTTTCAGGCATAATGATGCAGACATGTCCGGGAGCAAACGAGCTGCAGAGGCCGCAGGTGAAGAACCTGTCTACACTTTCATCGGTGAGACCGGCAAGCCTGGCATCCCTGAAGGCATATCTTTCCAAAGCCTCCGGAAGCCTCTTTTTGACTTCTTCTTCATCGGTAATTATCGTTACCTGTACTCTGCTGACAATGGAACTGAATTCTTCTTTCAGCTTAGTAATGAGAATGTTTCCAAAATGCTTGAGACTCACGCCGGAACTTACTGCACTTTTACTCAGCCTGATCCAGTTGAGATTGCGCTGGCCGGTGTGCCAGATTCCCTGTGCAAAGTTGAGGAACAGGTGAATCCTCCTCTCAAGGACTGATTCGAAATCCTCCTGCATTTTTTTGCCGTAAACATCAACAAGTATTGCCAGCGGCGTAGAGGAGCCTTCCTCAAACTCACTGACATCTTTTCCGATCAGTGTAATTTTACCGTCTTCCACCTCAGACTCGCTGCGCATTCTCAAAAGTTCGAATGTTGCGGTCTTAGATGAACCTCCCACCTCCAAGTATGTATCAGGTTTTCTGATACTCTCTCCTTCAAAAGCAGGCCCGTACGCTACAGGAATGTCTACAGGAGCAAGATTTACAATAATGTCCCTCAGCTCTATTGCCGCCTGCACCATTTTAGCAGAATTGGCTTGAGCGAGAACTCCTGGTATCTCATCGACATTCTGATCTGTGACGATGACTGCCTTGTTGACTGCTGCAGCCATGGCGACAGCGGCGGAGATCTCATTGATCTCTCCAAATGAAAGTACGAAGACTTTAGGCCTTTTTGATAAATATTCTGCAAGCTCCTCTTCACATCCTCTGCCGATCGCACCGAATGAAAGAGCAGCCCTTATGGCAAAATTCACTGCATGGATAACCTGCGTACCCGGACCGATGGGAAACAGCATCAGCTTTGCGCCCATCTGCACATTTTTGTCTCTCAGCTGGTCTGCAATATTCCCGGCGGCAAACGTCAGAATGCCCTTGGACTGCAGATCCCTGACGATCTTTACCAGTTCATCCGGATTTGAAGCGGTGCCTGTCAAAACAGCAGCACCGGGAATTGTGTCATCTACAAATGCCACCCCGAATTCCCTCAGAGTCTTGTCAGGAATGAAGCCGCAGTACGGTGCATCCTCATACGGTTCTGTGAACTGCACATATTTGAGAGCCTCCAGAATCTCTGATGAAACCATAGCCAGCTTTCCTGCCAGAACAGCATTTTCCAGTGTAGGATCGTCAGAAGGTTCAGTCAGGCTGTTCAGGACGTCTTTGAGGTCCTGCACAGTTTTGGAACTGTTTCCCAGCCATGCATAGATGGTCGGAAGTTCATAACAGGTCTCGGGATACTCCACAGCGTGATCTGGATTGCTGATAAGTTCAAGTTCACGCATGGCCAATGATTTCAATTTCCTTGAGCCTCTGACAGCTGCGCTGAAAAGATCTTCGTTTGTGACTTTTCCCCCTGAAACCATTGGTAGTCCTCCTGCACCGGACGCGATGCGCTTAGGATATATGGAGAATGGGGGTTAATTAATATCCCCCTTTCAAAAGAAACAATGTAAAAAAGATCAGATGGAAATGTTTTCCACCTTGATAAGTTCAAACCTGCCTTTTGCAGATGCAAATGCGGATTCCAGGTCAGACTTGACAGCGTCAACATCTTTAGAGCCTCTCGCATCGGCAACGATGTCCAGCGACATTGAGTCATTGTAGATCATTACATCTGAAGAGATGGAAATGATGTTTAGATTATGAGCTGCCAGAATGTCAACGATTAACCCCACTGCACCCGGTTTGTCAGGAACGATGAACTTGAAACCGACCGGCTTGATGTCCAGAGGCAGGAAGGTCACCGAAAGTGCATAATTGTCCTGATCATCCACCATAAGAACAGGCTGGCCGTTTTTAATGTTGCCCATTTCCTCCAGGAACTCCTTGGGAATCTCAAACAGGCCGTCTTTCATCGGTGAAGGGGATTTTTCTTTCTGCTTGATCGTCTTGGCAATTATATTGCCGCATTTTCCTGCTGAACCAGTGGTATAACGCTCTGAAATCTTAGAGGTCTCCAGCTCCATTGAGTTTACTTTATCGACTTTGGCAGAACCCATTCTCTTCATTGATGAAAATTCTTCAATCAGCTCATCCGGCTCGCCGAAATAAGAAATGTCAGCCAGCATTCTCCAGATCATTGCTTTGTGGGGAATTGTTGTTAAAGAGCTGGAATTGAGGATGTCAACATCGCGGTCTGATAAAAACTTGGAAACCTGAGCACATGCCCCGGGCTGATCTTTCATATAAAAAGTCAGCTGGCAGATCTGTTTGTAATTCTCTGGACCGAAGTTCGAAAGAACTAGTTCATAAGATCTGGATTCTCCGTCGTCGTACCTGAACAGTACGCTAAAAACCTGACTTCCGTCTACAAGTCCTAGATATTCTCCAATCTTACCGATGTGAATTTTACCATTGTCAATTCTTCCGAGTTGCCAGTGTCGCATTATTGGTCCCTGAAATAGAATATAAGTCTCAATGATAAAACTGACGGCAGAAATATTGATGCGACTCTGAAAAACACAGAGTGCATCATAAAAAAAGAGACGGTACACTCAGGTACCGCCGTTCGCAGAAGATTACTTCTTTTCTCTTTTGAAGCAGAGGAACCAGTCTAAGCAGTACATGTCATCATCTTTGGATTCCATGCGCTCCTTAGCAACACCGCATGATCCGGCAGTCGGAACGATTACATCATCGCCCGGGCGCCAGTCTGCAGGAGTGGCTACTCCGTCGCTGTCTGCTTTCTGAAGTCCCTTGATGATACGCTTGATTTCATCAAAGTTTCTTCCCAGAGACAGTGGGTAATAGAGAATGCAGCGGATCTTAGCCTTAGGATCAATGAAGAACACTGCTCTTACAGCCTGGGTGTTAGATGCATTAGGCTGGATCATTCCGAACTTGTTGGCTACTTCCATTCTGATGTCTTCAATCAGAGGGAATTTAACTTCTACATTCTTCATTCCCTTGTAATCGAGTTCCTGAATCTTTCTCAGCCACGCAATGTGTGAATACAATGAATCAACTGAAAGTCCAATTAATTCTGTGTTCATTTCCTTGAGCTCATCCATAATGCTTGCGAATGTGATGAATTCTGTAGTGCACACTGGTGTGAAATCTGCAGGGTGTGAGAATAAAATGACCCATTTCCCCTTATAATCCTCTGGGAAACTTATCGGTCCTTGTGTGGTTACTGCTTTGAACGATGGCGCATCGTCGCCTATCAACGGCATTCTTTGCTCTTCCAATGTATTACCTCCAAATTAACAATAGAAAAGAAGATATATTATATTGTAGCCGAATTTTTGCGGATCAGAACAACATAATATTTGAGCTGGAATTGTCCATTTTATCTTTAGCCAGTGCATATCTGAATATATAACGGACGGGTATGCTTCTGGTGATACCTGTAGAAAATTTACACTTGGGGCATTTGTAACGCAGAGTGATCGCTTTTCCGTAAAGCGTCTTGTTTTTGATCCTGCGCATCTTAGAACCGCACGCCGGACATTCGGTTGTAGGCTTCTGCGAAGGGACTTCACGGGACTTTATTTCTACGGAAGCTACACCACTCTGTATTGCAACCTTTCTCACTCGTTCATCAGTCACAGAATACTCAGGATTTATTTTTCTGAGCTTTTTCCGCGTCAGGTCTGCCAATTTCGACTGAGAAGAAACTACATCGTGCTGACGAAGAACTTCGGCAATGGCAACCGACAGAATTCCCTCAGAAGGTATTTGATAGACCATGAAGGGTCAATAGAGTAATTAGATAATCTAGTTTCCTAAAAGTAGGCCTAAAAATGTAAAAAAAGAGGTTTGATTAAGAGATTTACTCGCACAGCCATTTGCTGACTGAAGGTTCCCAGTTCTGGATTTCGTAATCATTGAAGAATAGTTCAATTTCACGCTTTGCAGATTCTGGGCTGTCAGAACCATGGATTATGTTTCTGCCAGTCTGCTGAGCATAGTCGCCGCGGATTGTTCCGGGAGCGGCTTCGTTGGGGTTTGTCTTTCCCATCATGGTTCTCATTGAAGCAACGATGTTCTCTCCTTCCCATACCATCATCAGGACTGGTCCGGAAGTCATGTACTCAATGAGTCCCTCGAAGAAAGGCTTGCCCTTGTGTTCTGCATAATGACGCTCAGCCTGCTCATGGGGAATACGTAAGAATTTCATAGCCAAGAGCTTGTAGCCCTTGGATTCAATTCTTTTGAGTATGTCGCTCATGAGTCCACGCTGGATAGCGTCGGGTTTGAGCATTATGAACGTGCGTTCCATCATGCGGTTCACTCTTTCTTCTCAGCTGGTTCTTCTGAAGCTACAGGCTCTTCAGGCTGTTCAACAGGCTCTTCTGCAGCAGCGGCTGGTTCTTCAACAGGGCCGTCGTACTCAGTGACCTGAATCTTTTTCTTAGGAGCTTTTGCTCCCTTCTTGACTTTCTTAGCCTTTACTTTCCTGACTTCAGTGTCTTTCTCTTCAACAACGCCTTCTTTAGCTGCGGCAGCAGCGATGGCGATCTCTTTCTCACGCGCTGCAGACCTTGTCCAGGCTGTCCTGCGCGGAATTCTTCCCAACTCGACCATGTTCTTATAGCACTTGTTGGTGTCAAATGTAAGTACTGTACCGTCTTTTTTGACAAAGAGCTTGCCAGTACCGGGTTCCATTTCTGCTCCACAGAAGGAACAGACTCTTCTCTCTACCATGGTCTTCGCCTTACCTTATTGAAAGTTTACGAGCCTCTCTGGAGGTCTCTCTAAGCATCAGTATGTCACCCATGCGCACTGGGCCCATGATGTTACGAGTAATAATCCTGCCCTTGTCACGGCCCTCTAATACACGGACCTTGACCTGAGTGGCTTCACCAGTCATACCAGTACGACCGATTAACTCCACAACTTCTGCAGGAATGCTACTTTCATCCATATCAGCCATGTAAATCACCCGCTTACTGCTTCAGCTGTTTTATCTGTTCAGCAAAGCTTTCAAGTGCAGGCTTGGCCTTTCCAGCATCCAGAATTGCAACGGAGGCTGTTGGTTTTTCTAATCCTACAGCGTTTCCCAGTTCTGCTTTGGAAGGAACGTATGCGTACATAACGTTGCGCTCTTCACAGAGAAGCGGCATGTGTGCTAAAATTTCTGGAGGCTGTACATCTTCTGCAAGAATTACGAGCTGAGCTTCACCCCTCTCGACGAGCTTGGTAACCTCATTGGTTCCCCTTCTTACTTTTCCAGTATCTCTTGCAGCTTCAACTATCTCATATGCTTTGTCCGAAAGCTCTTTTGGCATTTCGAAACGCACAAACATTGGTTTACTCATTTTTTCACCTCATTCGGATGCTGAGCATCCTCATCATTCATCGGTTTACGAGAATGTACTAAGGTCGAAAGAAGAGACTCTATTTAAAACTTCATAGACACACAGAGAAAAATTGCAGTATATCATATAGAATAAAATCATGAAATCATAAGCAATACCATTCAACAAACGATATATAGGAACATACTCATCTAATCCCACAACTATCGCAGGGTCAAATATGGAAAAGCGAGTCCACCTCCAAGTCGACGCAGACAACCTTACACTTCGCGAAGTTATGGAAAAGCTTGAAGAGATTCAGGCTGAAAACCCTGATTTAGATGTATTTTTCGATGGAGATACCAAATCCATCTGCAGCCGGCCTCGCCCTAAAACTGAGTAATGGTGTTAAAAATGCATACAGGCCGTATCACCCTAGCGCTTTACAATTCATATGACCCCAGAAGCTTCAGGGAAGCTCACAGAAGAGCATTGGCTCGCGCCGGCCCGCTGGCACTGGCATTCGATTACAATTTGGCAGTATTCGGATTTCCCTTCCCGCAGGAACTGCAGACGCCGACTGAAATTTCAGACTGGGTCGCTACGACTACTTCAATAGGAGAACACGGGGGATTTCTTAAAGAACTGACCGCCAAGGGTAGATTCCAGACATTTCCCTATCCAGATAAGGGATTCCCTCCGCAGCTGGGAGAAATTATACTCACGACCAGAAAACCGGATGAAAAAAAGAAGATAACAGCTGAAGAAGTTGCAGAAATGGTAAAAAGAGGACAAAGCGTGATGCTTGTCTTCGGCCTTGGTCCCAAAGGGGCTCCCAAGGAGGTGTTCAAGATGACAAAATATCATCTTGATATCACACCCGGCGGGTATTCTCTGGAAACCTGCACAGCTATGGGTGCCACCGCAGGGGCGATGGCTTACCTTCTCAAGCACTGATTTTGTAATCAGTATTTCTCATATTTCAGATCAAGAGACGGAACAGATACTCCACAGCCTTCGCGGATTTCTCCGACAACTTTGGAGCCTGGACATTTCTTGACGATTTCATCGGCAGAGGTGGCAGGCACAATCATGCTGAATCCCATACCCATGTTGAAGGTTTGATATGCTTCGAGAAGTTCGACGTTTCCCAGGTTGTTGAGGACATTGAAAATCGGATTTGGTGTGAGCGGATCAGTTATGACTGTGGATATTCCTTTCTTGAGTCTGAGGAAGTTACGCAGTCCTCCGCCGGTGATGTTGACCATACCATGGACCTCGTAGTCTCTGACGATTTCCAGAACTTTTCTCACATATACCTCGGTCGGAGTCAGCAGGACTTTCCCGATCTGTTCATCCAGTCCGGCAATTTTTTCATCCGGCGAGATCTCATGCTTTTCCAGGATCTTTCTGGCAAGGGTGTAGCCGTTAGAATGAAGCCCGGTGCTGGGAAGACCGATTACTAAGTCGCCGGGTGTAACTTTAGAGCCGTCAATGAGTTTGTCTTTGGCAACAATTCCCAGGCAGGAACCAGACACATCAATCTCCCTTACCAATTCAGGAAGCACTGCTACTTCTCCGCCTATCAGGTCACAGTTAGAGAGTTCGCATCCTTTGTTAAGGCCGATGGCAATCTGAGACAGTATTTCTGCGTCTGGAACATCTACCGCCATATAATCCACGAAAGCAATAGGCTCTGCACCGACGCAGATTGCATCATTTGTATTCATGGCTACACAGTCTATGCCGATTGTGTCCCATTTTTCCATTTGTTTGGCAATAAGCAGTTTGGTGCCCACACCGTCAGTGCACAATGTCAAAAGTGATGATCCGATGTCAATTAAACCGGCAAACTGGCCGGGAAGATCTAGAGACTTTGCACCTTCAGCACGTCTGAAGTTAAGTTTGCTAACTAATGCATTTATTGCATTTGACTTATCGTCTATGTTCACCCCAGCTTCCGCGTAGGTCATGTGCCTAGTCTCGTTTGCCATGAGACTGTATCTGCATTCCCATTTGAAACTTTTCTCATAAAATTACGATCATTATATTCCGCTAATTGATTAGTTAAGTATTTTTAGGCTCACAGCGATGCGCAGTCCGTGAAAAAGGTAGCTGTCGCCGCATTCGCATTGTTGGCGATTTTTCTAGCATCAGTGCTGATGCCTTGTGCATTGACAGCACCAGACTCATCAGCGCCCGTCTTAGGTGCAGCTTCAGATACAGAAGTTGATCCTAACTTTTTACCTGATGGAAAGGGTGGGGTTAAGGGAGCAGCTATGATGAGAAATTCACCAATAACTGAGTATACCTTAGAATTTGTAGATATTGACTCAGCTCAATCAGAAAGTATCCGTTTTGATATCGTAGATGATGAGGGAAAATATTCAGTAAAATTAGATCCTGGTAGATACAATGTATCCGCCATAACCACAAAGGAAAAAGTTACACTATCCAAACCAATTGAGATAGTAGGAAAACAATGGCTTGAAGATGTTGACTTTCAATTTGTAAGATCATACTCATTCCACGGTAACGTAAGTTATGAAGGTATGAAACTAAGTGGTGTAAACGTATCTTTAACTCCTGTAGGAGGAACATCCAAAAATGTTACTCAAACAGACGAAGATGGACACTATCAATTCGAGAATCTTACAGGTGGAGTTTACGAGATATTATTCCAGAAAAGCGGCTTTGCTGAAGAAAGACAGATCGTTGATATAACTGTGCAGTCATATCTCATTATACCAATGGAAAGAACTGGCCTGCCAGGAATCAATGGATTCATTCTGGAATATGATTTTCAGCATTCAATGATGGTCATAGGTCTGATAGGAATGATCGTGATGATTGCAATATCATTAGGTGTAAGATACTATCTCACCAGAAACCCCAATATGATGCTGAATGAAGAAGCAGAAGGAAAGAGTGAAGACTGATTCACTCTATTCCCAGTATCCTCTTAGACTCAATCATATTTTTACTGACATTTTTTGAAACTTCATCGTATATCGAATTGCCAAACGTATCGATAGCAACGACCAGAGGTCCAAAGTTATTTGCTTCGACAACCCAGAGAGCTTCCGGCATTCCTAGATCTAGCCAGAATACATCTTTGACGTTCTCCAGACCTTTTGCTGCCAGCACTGCCGCACCGCCGGTGAATGCAAAATAAACACAGCCGAACTTTTTCATTGCTTCTACTGTATCTTTAGACATGCCGCCTTTGCCGATTATTGCCCTGACTCCAGACAGTTCGATAAATTTCGGCTCCATCGAGTTCATTCTAGCAGAAGTTGTCGGTCCAGCAGCCAGAATTTTTCTGTCTTCTTTTCGAACAATCGGTCCGCAGTGAAAGATGACTCCGCCGCTGAAATCGACTGGAAGCTCCTGAGAAGATTTATAGAATTCAAGAGCTCTCAGATGAGCTTCGTCTCGAGCAATGAAAATCGTTCCAGACAGGTATACGGTGTCTCCGACTTTGAGATTCTCAATATCTTCTCTAGACAGAGGCGTATTCACTCAGAATCCCTCCTTGTCAGATATTCTACACGGCCATCCGTATAGATTCTGGCAGTCGCGCGGCGTCCGGCCCAGCATTGAAGGTTAACTGCAACAGGAAGACTAGCCGTGTGGCAGTAGGCGATTTCGATATTCACTCCCAGAGTGGTAGTATCACCGCCTAAGCCCATCGGTCCGATGCCTGTGAGGTTCAGAGCCTCATACAGCTCAGATTCCAATTCCGCCACGCTCTGATCTGCATTTCTCTGGTCCAAAGGTCTCAGCAGAGCCTTTTTAGACAAAGCCATAGCCTCATCGGCAGTGCCGCCTATGCCTATTCCTAAGATGGTAGGGGGACAGGGTTTGCCTCCTGCGTTGATTACAGTATCTAAAATGAATTTTTTGACTCCTTTGATTCCCTGAGACGGAGTAAGCATGGCCAGCGCAGTCATGTTTTCAGAGCCTGCCCCTTTGGGCATAACCGTGATTTCTGTATAATCTGCTGAAGAAGGATGATAAACAACGTAAGGAAGGCCTTCGGCCACATTTGTTCCCGGGTTTTCTCTGGTAAGAGGATGGACTGCATTCGGACGGAGAGGGATCTCATTAGTTGCTCTCAGAGTGCCTGCACGGATCTGCTCCTCCATTCCTGGAATGATTCTGCCGCTGACAAAAAACACATGGATGCCTGTATCTTGACACATAGGAACAATCAGACTGCCTGCGGCATTGATGTTATCTAGGATGGTGCGCAGCTGAATCTTGGCAATCTGGCTGCGTTCCTTTTTTTCCGCTTCTTTCAGAGCCGATAAAACATCTTTCGGCAGAGAGATAACAGCCTCTTTCAGCAGAGATACTACTGTGTCTTCGATTACATTGTTTCCGATGGTCTCACCCCGTAGAACAACTGCAGGATACAAAGTACACAGATATAAATTGACAAGTCGCAGATGAATATATACGCCTCTCTGCATTGCAGTAAGCTATGAATGTCGGGATTATCCACATCGGCGACGAACTTCTGACTGGCAAAATCAATCCATACTCTGCAGAGATGATTGAAGCAATACGATCCAAAGGTGCTGATGTAGCATTCATACAAGTCATTACAGACGATATAGACGTCATAGTAAGGGCATTATCATATTCTCAGAGCTCCAATGTGGATATAGTAATAGTCACCGGCGGACTGGGACCTACTCTGGATGACATTACAAGAGAAGCAGTAGCAGAATATATGGGTGCAGAACTGGAGATAGATCAGGGCTCTATTGATTATTTAGAACAATTCATGAAAAAAAGACATCCAGAAAAGGAACTTGAAGAAATTTCAAAGCGCATGGCAAGAGTTCCTCAAGGTGCAGAAGCAGTACGCAACATCTGCGGAGCAGCCTGCGGAATAAAAGCAGTAATTAAGAATATGACAATATTCTGCCTTCCTGGATTTCCCAATGAAATGATGCCAATGTTCTATGAAAGCATCCTGCCAGTGATTTCAGGAAATGATGAGATTTCAGAAGAGCTTACAATATTCATAAATGAATCAGATGTAGACCCTTACTTTAGACAGATATCAGAAAAATATAATGTCAGAGTAGCATCTCTTCCCAGCTTAGACTATAAGAAAATAGGAAATAAAGTAGTCATCAAGGGAAAAAAGGAAAAAGTATTGTTAGCTAAAGAAGAGTTTGAGAATTGTATTAATTCCCAATAAAGTACAATTCTCCTTCATAGCTGAATATCTTGATCGTATCGCCTGTTCTCTGGAAGTTGCGCGGTTTCTTGATCTCCACGGTCTTGTAGGATGTGGGATGCATGATCTGGAACTCGCGGTCTGTTTCAGTAAGAACGACTGCGTCCATGAAATCATCCTTTGTTCCTACAACTTTAACTTCTCTGAGATCTACATTTGATACGGTTTTAGGTTCATGATTTTTAATATTGCGGAGCTTGGCTGTCTGAGGCCCGGTGCTCGATACAATATACAGTTTACCTTTAATTTCTATAATATCTCTAATGCGGTACGGCGGTAAACGCACTAAATAAGTTACACGGTAAATATTGCGGCCGTCCTTCTGTCCCTGAATAGATGATGATTCTTTGCTCTCTGCGCCGTATGTAGAAATTAAATCTCTGGCAATCATTTTTCCAAAGGCAAGTGTGCTGACGTAAAAATCATAGCCGCCGTGGACTTCGACAACTTTGGAGATGAAAGCATCCCTGTTATTCTTGGAAACTCCTTCTGCATATTTCATCACGCGGGAGAGGATCTCTTCTTCTTCCTTGTCAGAAAAATGCCTGGCAGAAGGCCTTACCTGCACAATTGATTCAAAATAGCTGCCCTGAATCTTATTGCATCGGTCGCAGACGTTGCGCCTTACCCTGACGGTGGTTGTACAGTCTTCCACCACTTCCAGATCATCATACAGCAGGTAAACGAGAATCTTAACCAGGTAATGTTTTTCATCAAGACGCTCTGCCGAGCATTCTACAGCATCCAGCGTTGCGTCCTGTCTCAGCATGATATTGCCGATTGCAAATTCCTTTACAGCTTCTTCCTCAGAGTCGTAATGCACCCAGCCTTTCCCAATCTGGAAATCTTTGCAGTGAGCGCAGTAAACGAGATCGGAGACCTCAGGACAATTTGTAAATCTATTGCTTTTAAGATAACACTCAGAGCACAGGGAATCGTATGTCTTCCCTTCCTTGCCACACTTCACGCAGAACATAGTCGCAATTCATTGGATGAGTTATTGAGATTTAAAGCTTGGTTACGAATTATGTGCCGGAATCCAGATATTTAGTACAAAATGTAATTTTAATCAAAGTTACATTTTTGCCAACTGGGCATGCGGAACTCCGCCGATCATAATTATGCAGTCTTCCTCAATGTAGTTGTGCTTGACTGCCAGAGATATTACCGTCTTGCCGACTAAATTTGCAGAGGTGCACATAGAAAGCCTGTTCAGCAGGAGCTCTTCAGAAGCATCCTCTCCTTCGTAAAATTCCCTGTAAACTTCAAGCCTCATTTTACCTTCTGAGAACTTCATATCCAGAAGATCTTTGTCTGCTGCTGCCAGTAAAACTTCGCTTCCGGATGTGTGCATGCGTAACGTGATCATGTTTACCCTCATACAATCTTATAATACCCAGGATTCGGAGAATAAAGCTCTCCTCCCTGTGTCATGCGTTTGAGAAGATTTTTAACTCTGTTCTCATCGATATTGCTGGCTGCAGCCAGTTTCACGATGTCTTCCTGGCTCACGCCTTTCCTCTGATCTGCATCTGCAGCTGCTTTCTTAATTATATCCTTAAGAATAGTCTGCTGCTCTCTCTGAGAGTGGCTTATACCGGTAGCCACAATATCAAAGTCTAATGATTCTCCCTCTCCGGCAATCTTATGCAGATAGTACTCGACGGCGTTGACAGCCCTCTGAGCGTCATCAACTGTAACTAAAGTAGAAAGTCTGGCTCTGGCGCTTGCTTCAGACAGACGCACAAATGCTTCCAGCTGCCTGGCGGTAATCGGCACTGAGGCTCCTTCAGCTTCTCCCTGCTTTCTTATTTTAAGGTAATAGTCAGAGATAGTCTTCATAGCCTCATCGCTCATGATCGGATTGATTCTTTTTGAATAAGCAACATATTTTCTGAAAAAGTCCCTCTCAAAGATAGGTTTCATTGTAGAGGTATCGCTGAGAATTTTTTCAGTGTCGACTCCTTCGATGAAGGGAATGTCATCACTGTATTTCCTCACCTGGCCGCGGCGGTGGGCTTTGAGAATGTGATTGGTGATGTTTTTATCCTTCTCTGCTGAAGGCTTGTCAGTCAAAGCAAATATCAAATCAAATCTGGATAAAAGTGCAGGCGGCATGTTGATCTGGTCTGCGATATACTGATGCTCCTCGAATCGGCCGTACTTAGGATTAGCAGCACCAAGCAGTGAACAGCGGCACTGCAGAGTTGCCGTAATTCCAGCCTTAGCGACTGAAATCGTCTGACTTTCCATGGCCTCGTGCATGGATGATCTGTCCTGGTCAGTCATTTTATCTAATTCATCAATGCAAGCCTGTCCTAAATCAGCAAGAACCAGAGCACCGGCTTCAAGAGTCCATCTTCCCTCTCCGAAATCATCCTTCACTGCTGCAGCGGTGTTATGCACAGAAAACCCGTTTGCTATGAAAGTATGACTGTCTTGGACAGTAAGATCGTAAACATATTCAGGAAGATTGTCACAGACCTTGGCGGCTGAAATAATGGTGGATGTTGAAAGCTCATTGGTTTCCGGATTAATGAAAGGAATTTTCATTCCTGCTTTAACGTCTGCTGCACAGCACCAGATTTCCTCGCCGCAGATCATGATTTTAGTCTCTGCCGTCAGACGAATCTTGTGTCCAGAAGCTTCTTCGAGTTCCATCAGAAATAAAGGGGTCTTAATTTTCCATATGGCATCTAATTTCTGGTGGACTTTTTTTCCCTCGATAACTGATCCAATTAGATAATTTTCAGGGATTTTTTCGATCCACTGCGCCTCTCTGATTTCCACTGGACAATGCATGTGTTTTTCCACGAATTCTCCAATCTGAACTGGAGAGTCATTTACAGAGATTAAACTGTCAGGCGAAATACAAAGACCGGCTGCGGATGATGATTTTCCTGATGCGTATATACCTCTGGGAGCCAGCCTGGACATATATCTCAGCATCTGGCTGTTGTGAGAGATTATATTGTTGGTGATGAAATTGTGGCTTTCCTCGATTTCCAGATCGTAGACCCATTCTTCTTCAGCAGGCACTTCTTCCTTGTCAGCTATGATATCATAGCAGAAGCCTGCCTCCCATGGATACTGATCTTCACGGGGCACCAGTGAACCTGTGTATGCTGCCACAGGAGTTCCGACAGGAATGTTGGAAACAGGCACCGCCCGCACACGGACCGCATACTGTGTAAACAAAGGATGAGTAGGTGTGACTGTTAACTGCTTCCCGTTTTCAGTTGTAATCTTAACAAGTTTCTTAGGAGCTGTGCGCTTCCATACTCTGATAGCCTTTCCCTTTTCAATTCTGCCGCGGGCAGAGAAGGTAAGCACATCCAGATCAATAGGGGCAGAAAAGCCGTCGTCAATCTCTTCCACATCCCCTTTAGAGATCGCTTCATCGACTATTTCTTTAATCGGCCTGCAGGTATTGTCTGCTAGAGTTACTAAGGTATCGCCGGTGACGCATTTAGCTACACCAGGGTCTCCGATCAGCAGAATATGAATGTCGCCTCTGATCTTAGTCCCATCATCCAGCGTCTTGGGAACTCCGCCGAACAGCTGAAGAGCAAGACATTCTTTTTCAACATCATATCCAAAGATTGTCGGAGAAATGGAAGCCACAATGTTTTCAAACAGATGCGGGGACTTTGCCGCTTCTTCAATGGCGGTGATGTCCTCAGACGTGATGTCCAGCTCTTCATACTCATGACGCTGAGACTCCACAGAAATCACATCTAATGAAATATCAAAAATCGTTGATTTGGTCTGCTGCAGCTTTTGTACCGAACGCAGAATTCCGTTAAGAGTGACCCTGTCGCCGGGAGCCACCATTCCTGCAGCATCGTCTTCCAGATATCCTGTCAGACGTTCAGGCTGGGCTCCGCCTCTCAGACCTTCCGGGCTCTCCTGAATCTCAACTTTCTGCGTATCTACAAAACGGCTTTCCTCAGTCAGAAGAATAAACTTGGTAGCACCGGCGCTTCTGCCACAGCCGTCCTGTTCTTTGTAACATTCCATCGGCTCCTTGAACAGCAGCCCGCTCTGCTCTTCCTTGATGATGCGCCCGCATCTTTTACACTGGAACAAAGCGTCTGTGATCTTCGGCCTAACTTCGGTAGCTTTTCTGACCAGACCTTCTACGGAAATCACTTTTCCCACGTGCTTTGCCCTGAGATCTCTTATTTCTACATGCGCATCACGGGGGAGATTGTTTACTCTCAAGTTAATGTCGGCCTCGCGCATCTCCTGATGCATGAGATTTTTCATTGCCTTCTTGCCTGAGATCAGCGTCAAGTCCGGGTGTTCGAGAAACTGGGCAGCCAGATCAGTATCGAACATATCAAGATCGGCAAAGTTGACCAGCACGCTTTTTTTATCGGGATATCCATCGGCGATCTCACGCATCTGCTGGATATATTCCGTTCCAAGAAAAAATGCCTCCCACTTAGCGATCGTATTGGGATCCACTTCTTTTATTGAGCCTCCCTCATACGATGTCTCGTTTGAGATTATTTCTTCATTAGAATTTTCAAACTCGTCGCTGGTCAAAATCTCACCTGATTTTTCGTGTACACTTCACATATATTTCTGTTTATCTTTCTCATTATTCAGATCGTTCAGGAGGCACAAACTCCATTTGCACTTTGACTACTTCCGCGCTGGTTCTGGCATCAGCATAGCAGTCCAGAGGTTCCTGGTTCAGCTTGATGAACTGCTCTCCCCAGCCGAATTTTGAAAGAATCTGTACGGCTTGTTCTTTTATTCCCATAATATATAATGAAGCTGCTAAAGCCTCCACGCTTGACAGTTTAAGCGGTTTTCCCCAGTTAACCGGATTAGCTGCCAGAAGGTAAGGAAGAGCGCGCTGTTGCAGATCGCTTCTCAGTTTAGGAAAATCATTAATCTGGTTCCAGGACATGTCCATGACCACCAGGCCGTGTGCTAATGCAGTCTTGGTATCTTCACGGGAAATTGCTTTTTCAGCATATGGAGTGAGGACGACTGCGCCGTGTGGTATTCTTCTCAGAGATGCTATTTCCTGAGCCAAATTGAATTTCATCAGCTTCCTGCCGGTACACTTTTTGGGATCGCACTGATGTTCGTCATAAACGTACAGATTTACAATCATGCTCTACACTCCTTGTTATTAACGCTCAACTGATAGGCACCTAAATCGTTTTGCATAAAATAAGCGCTATATTGCCCATATCATTATTCTGACATATATAATCTAGAACACTCGACAAGAATAAGTTATACTAAAACCATAGCGAAGCTGATGCAGTCTGAAAAAGAACTCATTGAACGTGCGGAGACTTATCAAAAACAGATGGTAGATGAATTGACTGCAATGCTGAGAATCCCCGCTATGGGGCCGGAAAACGGCGGAGACGGGGAAGGCAGGCGCGCAGATCATTTGGAGAATCTGCTTAAATCATGGAACCTGCCGGTGGAAAGAGTGGAGATTGAAGACGAAAGAATAGGCACTAGACCTAATCTCCTCAGCAGAATAAAAGGAAAAGAAGAAAAAACAATCTGGCTGGTTGCGCACATGGACACTGTGTCTCCTGGAAACCTGAACTCCTGGGACAGCGACCCGTTTGATCCTGCAGTAAAAGACGGAAAAATTTACGGCAGAGGCTCGGAAGACAACGGTCAATCCGTGATCTCATCCTTATTCACCTTGAAAATTCTCTCAGAGCTTAAAGAAGAGCCTGCGCTATCATACGGAGTTGTTCTGGTGGCAGATGAAGAAGCCGGCTCGCTCTATGGCATAAGGCCGCTGATAGAACAGGGCCACTTCAGAAAAGAAGACGTGTTCTTTGTCCCGGATTTTGGAGAAACTACAGGTTCAAGCATAGAAATAATGGAAAAATCAATAATCTGGCTGAAAGCTTCAGCAAGGGGCAAGCAGGTTCATGCATCAGTGCCTAACAGGGGAATTAACGCTCTTGTCGAGGGATCTAAGTTCATTCTGGCTCTCAGAGACAGACTGTATGCTCATTTCAATCTCAGCAATCCTGCATATAATTACGGGATTTCAACATTCGAACCTACAAAAAGAGAAAATGAAGAAGGCAGCATAAATATCATTCCAGAAGTGGAGAATGTCTTCTTTGACATCAGGCTGCTTCCTGAATATTCAATAGAAGAATGCATAGCATTTGCAAAGAATTTTGCTGCTGAATATTCTGAAAAGAATAAGATAGAAGTCATGGTCGAAGACATCCGTGTAGATCCTGCTGGACCTCCTTCTGTTACAGACAGCAGAGAGTTCTCAACCTTGAAAGATTCAATACGCACGGTTATCAAAGCAGAGGCGAAAGCGATAGGTATCGGCGGGCAGACTTGTGCCAACTGGTTCAGAAAGGCAGGATACAATGCTTACGCCTGGCAGACAGTTGAAGGCCTGGCGCATCAGACTAATGAGTATGCAAAAATAGAAAATATCGTCAACGACTCGGCAGTCTTCGTTTTGACAGTATACAAATTATGTTTCAGAGCTTAATCAGAAAACAGCCTGTCTAACATCCACTGGCTGTCGAATTTGATGATGTCTTCATATTCCTGTCCAGTGCTCATAAAGGCAATCGGCTTGCCGATTGAGTGTGCTATGGATAAAGCTGCTCCGCCTTTGGCGTCGGCATCGATCTTTGTGAGAATAATAGCGTCAAGGCCGATGGCATCGTTAAATGCTTTGGCCTGTTCGACTGCATCGTTTCCGGCTAACGCGTCTCCTACAAATACAACAAGATTCGGTTTGACGACACGTTTGATTTTCTTCATTTCATCCATCAGGTTAGAGTTTGTCTGCATCCTGCCTGCTGTATCGACAAGAACAACATCCTTGTGCTTTGACTTAGCATGCTCAACTGCATCATATGCAACGGCTGCCGGGTCTGCTCCGGACTGATGTTTGATTATCTTGACGCCTAAGTTATCAGAATGAATGGTAAGCTGTTCGATCGCGCCTGCACGGAATGTGTCTGAAGCAGCTAAAACAACTGTTCTGCCGTTCTTCTGCAGACGGTTTGCCAGTTTGGCAATGGAGGTGGTTTTTCCTGTTCCGTTAATACCGACAAACATTACCACTGCCGGTTTGCCGCATTCATCAATGAACTTATCAAAATCAAACTCATTGGACTGAAGAACTCCTCCGATGGCGCTCTTCAAAGCCTCTTCGACGATGTTTCCGAGATTTTCTCCACGCTCGACCTTTCTTTCAGATAATACCTGCTGGACGCCTTCTTTGATTGTATCAATGACAGGCAGAGCTACATCAGACTCCAGCAGACCTATTTCCAGATCCCAGAGTATGCTTTCAATGTCGTCTTTATCGATCGACTTGACGCTCTTGGCAGATGGGGCTTCCTGCTTTTTCTCAGCGCGTTTGGAGAAAAAGCCTTTTTTAGAGTCCTCAGCGGGCTTCGTTTCTGATTCGTTAGTCTGAATATTCGCTTCTTCATGTTTTACAGCAGGCTGAGGCTCAACCTCTTCCTGTTTTACCGGTTCTGGAGCCTTAACTTCATCGTGCTTTACAGGCCGGACTTTTACTTCTTCACGTTTTACAGACTCTGGAGGTTTGACTTCCTCCATTTTTGGAGATACGTCCTCTTCCTTCTGCTTAACTTCTGCCTGTTTTGATCGCCTTTCAAAAATAGACACTTTAGTATGTTTCTGCTCCTCTGGCGCCGGCTTCTCAGCTGGAGATTTTTCTTCAGGCTGAGGCTGTTCTTTTTTAACTGGCTGTTTGGGAGCTGGTTTGGGAGCGGGCTTTTCTGGAACTATGTCCTCTTCAAAATCCTCTTCGTCTTCTGGAGCATCTTCAAAAAATTTGTCATTCTTCCAGAAGGCTTCGTCGTCCCAAAAATCGTCATCTATAAGGTCGTCATCGTCCGATTTAGACTTGGCAGTTTTTACAGGAGCCTTTTTCTTCGGTTCTTCCACTGGCTCCTCTGGAATTGAGTAGTCTGATTCTTCAGGCTCCTCAAGATCTTCGATCCGCTCTGACTCCTTGCTTTTTAAAGCTGAAAGTTTTTTCTTAAGCGAATCGAACACTTTTTCCACCTATCACTGCCCATTCAATGCAGAAATCTCTTGCTGAACGATATAGGTTAACTCTTCAGCCTTAGACTCTATTTCCATGCGGCGGTCGATTAAGGTCTTAAGGGAATCCATGAGCTCTTTGGCCCTGTCTTCCATTAATGCAATGGCTTCATCGATCGGCTTTTCCATAGAGATTCCAGTTCCTACTCCGACGATTGCCTTGTCGTTTACTTCGACTTTGGCAAATACGAAGGAACTTCCTCCGATAGGGATGAGAAGTTCAGAGCCTGGTTCTGCATTTTTATATTGAACAAATGTCTCGCGTGCCCTTGCCAGTTCTTCAACGGACACTTGAATGAGCTGCTGATTTTCTGCAATGCTGGCCAGCTGAGTGCGGTAAAGCTCCAAAGTGGACATTGCCTGACGCAGCTCGTTTTCGTTCATTGCGCCCCTCCAACGAGGTATTGAACTGTAAGATCTGTGATGCTGTCTTTATCAAGAAGTGTGATTTCATCGATTCTGATCTGCTGTCTCTTCAGTTTGTGGCGGCTGCCCAAGTTAGAGTAAACCTGCTCTGAAACCTGAGCTTCATCTTCAGCGGCTAATTCAAGGCTGAATTTCTGCCAGCTGAACTTTCCAGTTTTTAATGCACCAACGGCACGGTAAGCGTTCATTGATAAACCTCTTTCAACTCGCAACAATGACCTAGTAATATAAGCTTTTGGTATCTATGGCTTTCTAAAAACGTCTCTCAGGCGGATTTTTATGAGCTTATGGTATTTAAGAACAAAAGTCATCACATTAAAAACAATATCCGGAATAGAATTATGAAAATTTTAACAGCATACTATCCAGACAAGAAGTTTCCTGCACTTTCTGTAACAGGCCGCGAATGCGTACAGCAGTGTAAATATTGCAAAGGAAGATTTTTAAAAGGCATGGTGCCAGTGAAGCCAGAAAACATAATCTCAATCGCTGAAAAACTACAATCACAGGGTGCAGAAGGATTTCTGCTCAGCGGAGGATGCGACGGAAATGGCAGAGTCGAGATCATGCCGTTTCTGAATGCAATAAAAAGAATAAAAAATGAGACGGATCTTAAAATCAACATACACACAGGATTTCTGAAAAGACCTGAGGCACTGGAGCTCATGGCAGCAGGAGTCGACAGCTTCTCTGTCGACATAGTTCAGGATAGAAAGGTAATAAAAAACTGTCTCAATCTTGATGTTTCTCCGGGTATGTATGAAGAGACACTGGAAGCACTGGAAGGGGCGATAAAAATTGTCCCCCATGTCTGCATCGGACTGCAGTCGGCAGAAGGCGAGATGGAATCATTGAAAGTAATCTCTAAATTCAAAGTGTCATCCATCGTTGTTCTGGGCCTGATTCCCGCCAGAGGCATGAAGAGCAATGCAGAAAGAATGCCTTTGATTATTTCAGAGGCAGTTAAAACAAGAAATTCAGTCACGGTAGGCTGCATGAGGCCAAGGGGAAATACTTCGCTAGATATCGAATGTATAAAGGCTGGAGCTTCAGCAATTGCAGTACCAGGCAGTAAAACAATAGAAATTTTAAAAGAAGAAGGATGGACAATAATCGAAAAGAGTGAGTGCTGTTCATTATTCTAAGCTCTCAACAAACTCCAGGGTAGCTTCTTTACGACCGATCAAAAACATAGCGGCATACTCAGGAACTTTGCATATCCCCTCACCAGTTATGCGTTTCCCGCGGATTGTAACATCCACTTTCCGCCTCAGAAATACTTCGATATCTCTGTCAGTATAGATCTCCGGAACAGCATCCAGAAGAGGATTGAAATCATCAAGATCGTCTCTTTCCATCGGCACGACTTTCAGCCCGCTTTTGCCGTGTAAACTTCCAGGCAGCCTGATCAGTCGTTTAATGTCAGCTGTAACGGGTTCGTCGATTTCGCATCTAAATCTGGGAATCACTTCGTACTCCAGCAGTCCGATGAAAAGGTCCTCATACCTTTTGTTGGTAAAGCAGTCGAAGATATTCTTTTCCAGAAGCATGTCGCTGCCGGATCTCTCTCCTCTTTTCTCATAGAGATCTTTCAGCATGCCGTTGATCAGCGACTCGGAATGGCCGTTCAGATAAGGAAGCCTGGCGCGCAACTCTTTGACATCCAGAGATCTCATCTCTTCAATCAGCCAGGCAATGCCTATCCTCATTTTTCCTTTCCATCCCCCGGCACCGCGGGAAGGAATGCATCTGACCCGACTTTCCTGAACTCTTCCTTTGATCTCTGTGACACTAACGGTTTTGGTAGGAAATACCCAGTCCATATTGAGATTGTTGCCTGCAATGTAATCTACAATCTCTCTCCTCTCATGACTTTTGAGGGAAGCCACCCTCGGATCGCTGACGTGGATGTGATATCCTCTGCCGCCGGAGAAAACTATTCTTAGATGCGAAGCATCAAATCCTAAATCTCCCAGAAGAAAGTCGTCTACCAGACGCAGAACTTCAATTTTGATCCTGGCAAGCATTTCATCATAGCTCATCAGTTCTGCACCGGGAATGTGGTCTGCATCCAGATCAAAAATCAGATCAGCACCGATCCACTGTTTGTCTTCCATCGTAGCGGCTCCTGGGAAGTGATAGTATGCGGTAGAGTGGTACGAATGAGACGGAACCTGCATCTGTAAAAATGAATAAAGCGCCTCATCGGATGTGAAAGCCATATGCCTCTGCACAAAGCTCCTGTCAAAGAACATAAAACCGAATTCCCGGTTTTTGAACATTGTAGGAATATATGGATGATTTTTAGAATAGTACCTTCTAAACCTCTCCATCATAAACTCTTTGTCAGATGCCATTGTAAAACCAAAATACACTGCCTCTAAATTAGGTTATTCATTTGCAACCTGCTGCTGCCTCGCTCTTCCCTTACGGGTCCCGTACCTGCCCTTTTTTATAATAAATATACAGAGCGCAATCGGTACCATGAGCCATATGCTGGTAATTATTGAAAGCAGACCGGCCGTGGCAGAAACTGCAGAAGTAAGGCCTGCAGCCTGGAAAAATTCCGAGACCACCATCATGTTGCCGCCTCCTGCAGGGAAGATCAGCTGTGCAGTAAAACTGATGATTGACGACAGTACAATTACAGATAAGAAAACCGTCGCTCCGATGGCATCGAAGATGATTACCATTCTTGTGAATTCCATGCACCAGATTAAGATAGTGAGAAATACAGAAGTCAAAATGTGTTTTCTGTTTGTCTTCCAGGAAAGCGAACGGCCTTCGTTGAATGACGCAACGGTTTTATCGACCCATCTGGAGAATCTTTCCCTGTCCTTTTCATTTTTCAGCGCCTTGGAGACCCATTTACCAAAGGCACCTACTTTGGCGGCGATAGCCGGATGAGAGATGATTCCCACAACCAGAAGGTTTCCGAAGACTATTAAGATCATTAATATGGCGAGTGCATCCCAGGCGCCTTCGTAGATTCCGAAGATATATACGGATGCAAAGGAAGCCACTAAAGCAATTGTCGTAAAAAGCATGTCCATGACTCTTTCATAGACAAGCGTTGAGAGAGAGGCTCCGATGGAGACTCCTTCTTCCTCTTCACTTATTCCTGCAGCTCTTACGGCATCTCCCAGAACTCTTCCGGGAGTTACATCATTAAGAGCCTGTCCGACTGCATAGTGGGGAAGACAGGACTTGAAAGGAAGCGTCTGGCCTGCACCTTTCAGCAGGATATACCACCTTACAGTCCTGACAAATACCATTGATATATAGAGAAGGGCTGCAACAATTATCAGCGACAGGCTGGAATGGGACAGCTCTTCAGAAACTTCATTAACATCGGCTGAAACAAGCAGTGCAAGTATGAGAATTAAGGACAAGGCCGCCGTGAAAAGGTAGCCAAACCACTTTTTTTTACTGCTTGCCATATGCTCCTTAACTCATAGCTTACTTAATTATTTTCTCTCCAAATTCAACTAAAATAGCTATAATAGGCAGTCTGGAATAGACAGTGCAGAAATCCTTAATTTTTCCATACTTAACACTTATATAGACAGACATCGTAGGTTGAGATTATAGGTGAATAAACAAATGGGAGCTTCTGCTACCTTAAGGACCTTATTACTGTTTATAGTGATGTCCTTGATATTTGCAGCCATAGGCTGGCTGCTTGGAGAATTCGCAATGGGAGGAAACTGGGTACTTGGTGTATCTATTTTCTTAGCATTAGCGATTGTAATGAATCTGGTGTCATATTTCTTCTCAGACAAGATCGTGCTCGCCACATACAGAGCAAAGATTGTTACTGAAGAAGAAGCACCCAGACTCCACCGCATAGTCCGCAACCTTTCACAGCTGTCTGGACTTCCAATGCCGAAGATAGCCATCGTACCGTCAAAAACACCCAATGCATTTGCTACAGGCCGTAATAAGAAACATGCGGTTGTAGCGGCAACCCAGGGCATATTAGACTACCTGACAGACGACGAGCTCACCGGCGTATTGGCCCATGAAATGGCACACGTGAAAGACAAAGATATCATGGTTATGTCTGTCGCATCTACTCTGGCTGGAGCAATATCCTTTGCCTCCAGAACATTCTACTGGGGAACACTGTTCGGCGGCGGAGATAACAGAGAAGGCAATGTAATTATTGCACTGATAGTCGCCATAACTGCTCCTATTGCAGCAATGCTGCTTCAGCTGGCTGTTTCAAGGAGCAGAGAGTACAAAGCTGACTATGAAGGTGCAATGATGATAGGCCGCCCGATGGCGCTGGCAAATGCCCTGAGAAAATTGGAAGCTGGAAACAAAGCTAAACCAATGGACTTCGGCAACCCTTCATCTTCATCACTATTCATAGTAAATCCGTTTTCCGGCAAAGGATTAGCCTCATTATTCTCAACCCATCCTCCGATGGAAGAGAGAATCAGAAGGCTTGAAAACATGGCTGGCGGAATCCGCTACTGAGAATATCAAAAAGCCTCACCATTAAAGGTGAGGTAAAAATAATTTTTAATGGACTTGTTCCCACTTTTCCAATTCCAGCACTTTAGACAGAGTGCTGCCCTTTTTTATCTCCTCACGGATCCTGTTTTCCCTCTCAGCCACATCGACTGAGCGGTTAGCGATCTCTGTGGCTTTTTCCTGAGGTACCACTACGACACCGCAGTCGTCGCCGATAATCCAGTCGCCAGGTTTTATCGTCATACCGCCGCAGATTATATTATGGCCTATGCCACCGAATCCTTTGGGCTCGCTGGCATTGGGAACTGAGTATCTAGAGAAGGCAGGAAAGCCCATCTCATAGATTTCATCCATATCTCTGATTGCTCCGTCTATTACCACGCCTCTTATTCCTTTTGATATGCAGCTCCAGGCGGCCAGAGCACCGAAGACGGCTGTATCCCCGCCCCCGACGTCAATGACTAGAACATCTCCTTCCCTGCCCTGGTCAATGGCCTCCACAGGCTTTGCCCAGTCTCCATTTACAGTCTGTACAGTTAAAGCACGGCCGATCATTTTGGTGCCAGGTTTGTTTCTGGGAACTATTCCTGAAAGCACACCGGTCCTGTGCATGGCATCTGAGATGTTTGCTGTCGAAGCCAAAGCAAAAGCATCATACAATTCATCTGAGCCGTATTTTTTAGCAACATTTGATGCGACGCTTTTATGAGTAGCCATCGCGGTTTTCATGTCTTCTGTGGCTCTGCAGACATCCTTGGCTTTGATTATGCTGCCGCCTGCAATGATGATGGATGCTCCGGCATCGAGGAGTGCAGGAGCTGTATCCTGCGTGATGCCTCCAGCCACCGCCACTGGAATAGATACCTCTGAAACTATCTGTTTTAAAATGTCAATCGGCGAACTTTCGCCTTTCATCTGTTGATCAATACCGATGTGCAGACAGATGTAAGAAACTCCGAGCGTTTCGGCAGTTTTGGAACGTTTAACTCTGTCGGCAACTCCGATCAGATCGATCATGATCTTGGATCCATACTGCATTGCGGAAGTTACTGCCTCTTCAATTGTGCTGTCGTCAGCCAAACCGAGAATTGAGATTATGTCTGCACCGGCTTTAGAGGCTATTTCAACTTCTGTAGCGCCTACATCCATAGTCTTCATGTCTGCAATTATCGTGTGTCCCGGGAAAGTCTTCTTCAGCTCCCGTATGACATCTGATCCCTCGGACTTAATCAAAGGCGTGCCGGCTTCAATCCAGTCTGCACCGCCCTTTACCGCCTCCGCAGCAATTTCAAGAGCTCTCTTCTTATGCATAAAATCAAGAGCCACTTGTAGGACAGGTTCCATACCGAAGGCTATGCGTTCTGCATATTAGGCATTTTTTATAGCCACACAGTATGGAAAGTTTTTAATCTGAACGTCAATGAAGGCTGTGATGAGTCTCAGTCTCGAAGAAAAATACAAAATCGTATCAAGGGTGCTTGGCGACAGGCAGTACACGACTCTTGAACTAGAGGCTGCACTGGCTGATCAGGGAACTCAATGCCCTGATGATCTAGCCAGGACTCTGAATGTTTTAAAAAGAAAAGGCATGATCTGCGGCGAAGTCTCAGCGGAACGCGGCGGATGGGTCTGGTGGATTGATAAGGAATAAATGCCCCCTCGGCTCGCCCATCACTCATCACTGATCAGCGCGGAAAATTCGTCATCGGGGATTTTCACAATAGAGATGTTAATGATAAAACTATCACAAAAGGGTTTAATTTGCGGCCGTGTTTTCACGGCCGCCTAGCGTTTGCCGGATGGTGATTGTACAGAAAAGCCTCATTCTCTCTCAATTATCATTGAGACAGCGTTTCCGCCTCCAAGGCACAGGGTGAGCAAACCTCTGTGCTTTTGGGCTCTCTGTAATTCGTAGATTAATGAAACGAGCACTCTAGCTCCAGAACATCCAATAGGATGTCCGATAGCTACTGCGCCTCCATTAACATTGAACTTGTCATCGGGAACTTCAAGCGTTTTCTTAACTGCCACAGAAGCGGTTGCGAAGGCTTCGTTGTGCTCGAAAAGGTCGATGTCATCAATAGTCATATTGTTCCTTTTCAGCAGTGTTTGAGTTGTAGAAATCGGAGCCTCCATGATCCACTCGGGCTTAGTTCCACCAGTATTGTAGTCCTTTATAGATGCTAAGATATTAAGACTCTTCTCTTCTGCATATTTTCTCGAGGTTATTACAAGCGCTGCCGCTCCGTCGCTGATCTGCGAAGAATTCCCTGCTGTGACGATTCCGTCTTTTTTAAATGCAGGCTTGAGCTTGGAAAGTGCTTCCATGGAAATGTCAGGTCTGATTCCCTCATCTTCCTTGAACTCAAACTCTGTTTTTTTGGATTTTACAGTGATGGGGACTATCTCTTTTGAAAAGTACCCATTTTTAGTAGCATTGTTGGACTTTACGTGACTCTGGAACGATAACTCATCTGCCTGCTCTCTGGTGATGTTAAAGCGTTCGGCCACAATCTCGGCAGTCATTCCCATATGGGAATCCGTAGGAGCATCCCACAGTCCGTCGTGAACAAGATGGTCAATGATCTTGTTGTCTCCAAGCCTGTATCCGAACCTTCCTTCCATAAGGAGGTATGGAGCAGAACTCATATTCTCCATTCCGCCGGCTACGATTGCGTCGTGTTCTCCCACGCGGATAGAGTTTGCGGCCAGCATAACAGACTTCAGGCCTGATCCGCAGATTTTATTGACATTTAATGAACCAATTTCAACTGGCAGACCTGCATTCAACGCGGCCTGTCTGGCCGGATTCTGCCCGGTTCCTGCAGACAGAACTATTCCCATAATACATTCTTGAATGTCTGCCGGCTCTAATTTGGATCTCTGTACAGCTTCGCTTATTACTTTAGTTCCAAGCTGAGGCGCTGTGAAATTTTTCAAAGCTCCGCCTAACTTTCCTACTGCGGTTCGAGTTGCACTAACGATTACTGCTTCGTTCATCAGATCCCTTTTCAAAATTGGGTTAACAATTCCAAAGATGCTTCACGCAATATTATCTTAAATAACTGTCGGTGATACCGTTCGTCAATAAACGAAGATAGGCGTTTACAAAATTAACTTTATGCAATATTCAAAATTATAAGACAGATTCGGCAGAGAGGCCAGATTATTTAATCTTCAATATTGCACCGCTTAAGAGGTTTGGAGAGATGTCTGCGCGAACAGACGGGCGGTTCGTACCAGCCTATAGAGATTGTTCTAGGTTCTTCAGCCATAACTACGTCATTTGACTTAGTACCGCACTCTCTGCACCTGTATCCCTGCCCTACTCCGACAGACTTCATGATCCTGCCGCAGATACTGCATCTCGGGTTTGCAACCTTGATTTTAAAGGAAGATAGGGAAACCACCTGCAGCTTTTCGATATTTAATGTCCGCGGCTCCTCTCTCAGCTCTCCGAAGACTTTTATTCTGTCTCCAGGCCTCAAAGCGCGTATTACATTCCTGAAGTCTTTAGAAGGCTCATATGCTGCGCATTCAAGCTGCTCCCCGGCATCAATTGTAAGGATTACATGCCCGCCGGCAACGGTGACCGGTGTGGAGACTACAGTCCCTTCTACAGCATACGAAGAATTAGGCTCCAGCGAATCATAGTCGTAGATAATGTGGTCGTCTGTGCCCTGATTGCTTAGATAGATGAGCCAGCGCTCGACTTCTTCAGATCTTATGAATTCCCTGATATTCAGCAGGTCTTCGTAAGAGTCTCCCCTTACTCCATACAGTATAGGACAGGAAGTGTTGGGAACGATGGCAGGCTTAGACAGCCCCTCGTCATAATTATTGAATGTTGAAGGAAATTTTTCGTCCAGCTGTTTGACGTCATCGGCATTTACTTCTCTATGTGTTCCCCATCTGCTGCGTTCTCTGTAGGCAAGAACTTCGTACGTGTGGTCACCGGGTGCCCAGGAAATTGAGGCAGAGGCACCAATGACACCGCGGCCCTTGTTGATCTGAAAAACTCTGTGCTCCTTTCCTTCCAGATAGGAAAGGGCCTCTTCTTTAGAGATAATTCTGTGAACTGCCTTATCATACAGAGATGGATCTAAAAATTCCCTGCAGACAACGAGACCCGGGTCTGCATGATCTACCTGCGACCATTCTTTTACCAGGCCGATACAGCGGTTGAAGACTTCATCAATGTCCGGTTCGCTTTCAATCGAATCATAACAGAATATCTTGCGGCCTGCAATATTTCCAATGCAGCGGCGATCTCCAGAGCCCTTTCCGACCCTTATGCAGAGGGCGCCGTTGCCTCTTGTCTTCCACGGCACGGCAGGATTCAAACGCACAAGTCTTGGAAACCCGATGAGATCCAGATCATCCAATGTGCGTACCAGTTCCGTTGCTAGGAAAGTGGTGCACATCCAAGTGGAAGAATCTGTATCATCGACAGCCACATACATGCTGTACCGATATCAGACGGAGTATGAATTTGTTGCGATAGGGATGCTAAAAAATACAAGTACGGAGATACAAAAGCCGTGGAATACAATCCAAAAATAGATATTACAGAATGTGCAGAAGTCTATCCCCCGGCAGAAGATACGTTCCTTCTGCTAGATAGTCTTGAATTCTCACAAGGACTTAAGGTCCTGGAGATGGGCTGCGGAACCGGGCTTGTAAGCTGCCACATGGCATTTAACGGTGCACAGCTCACGGCTGCAGATATAAATCCGAAAGCAGTGGACTGCACAAATAATAATCTGAAAAATAACAATCTTAAAGGCATCACGGTTGTTAGTAATTTATTTCAAAATATACATGAAAATTTCAGCCTCATTGTTTTTAATCCGCCTTACCTGTCTGCCGAGGAAGAGGGCTGCGGAATCATAGAGAAAGCCTGGGCCGGGGGACCTACTGGAACAGAAATTCTGGAAGAATTTCTCGAACAGAGCAGAGATCACCTGCTGCCAGACGGCAGAATTATAGTGTTGCTTTCATCAGAAATGAATTTAGAAGTTCTTGACAATGTTCTTTCTAATTTTAATCGTAAAAAATTAAAAACACGCAGATGCTTCTTTGAAGAGCTCTGGGTTGAAGAGCTGAGATTACAGTGAAAGCAGCGACAGGCTGCCTCCGATGGAAGTAAGAATCGAGCCGATTATAAATCCTCCGCCGGCAAAAATCATAGAGACCACCGCAATTGACAGCAGCAAAGCTGACTTAGGAAAACTGTAAGATTTGTAAATAAAATAACTCAGGCAGATAGATATGACGCCCAGAACCGCCACAAAAAGACCGTAAAAAAGTGTTGTGTAAGAACTGAAATCCGACCATAAAGGAACCAGAGTCATGATCAGACCCTGAATTAAAATAAGCAGTCCGCCGGAAAATGCAGCGGCTGCAGGAAGTGCATTCTTTTCTCCATTCACCTCATTATTGAAGCAAAGACGATGAAGAAAAGAATTGGGCGACGATTAAACGGTTATCCTAAGAATTTTTCAATTTCCTTCTTAAGAAGCTCGCTGGCCTGTTTACCGTCGATTTTTCCTCTCATTTCAGTCATCAGTGGGCCCATCAGCGGACCGACGGCTCCAAGGCCTTTTGATTTGACGAAATCGGCGCGTTCCTGCACAAGTCTGGAAACGATCTCGGCAGCGTCATCCTCATTGATCAGAGACCTGCCAGCTTCTTCGACTGCACACTCGACACTCTTTCCAGAAATAACAGCCTTCAGTATATCGGGAATAGCATCCTTGGCAAACCTGCTGCTGCTCAAACCTTCAAAGACTGTGCAGATAGCATCATCAGATATGCATGAAATATCGCCACCATCTCTTTCAAGTTCAGGTAAAGTGGAAAGCAGAGTTCTGGCAGCTACTGAGGCTATTTCAGAAGTTACAGCCACCTTCTCGAAAACCTCGTCTTTTCCATCTCTGACCAGCTGTGTAGACTGCTGAATATGGATTGAATACTGTGTGGCAAGGCGCTCGGCTTTTTCTTTCGGCAGCTCAGGAAGGTTGGAAAATATCTCAGACATCATGTGCTCTCCGATCGCAATCGGCGGCACATCAGTCTCCGGATACATCCTTGCTGCGCCGGGAAGAGGCCTGGAATACACGCTGGTTCCATCCGGCTTAGGATCCCTTGTTTCTTCAGGCACGCCTTCCAGAGCCATGTTGGCGCGTTTAACTGCGGCAACGATGGCGGAAGATGCTTTTTTCGCATCATCAGCACAGAGTGCAAAGGCATCATCAGCAGAAAGATTGAGCCTCTTTCTCACAAGATCTACGTATTCCTGTGAGATACCATAATTCGGAAGCTCGTCGGAATGGAATATTCCAGCCACTCCTTTGGTCTTGGCATACCCGGCCATTTCTGCACCCAGTCTCAGGGAGGAGTCGGCAGATTTCATGACACCAGAAAAGCCCGGCAGGGCGACAGCAAAGACCTTGCCTTTCTTCTTGACGGCAGAAGAGATAATCTTGGACTCACAGGACTTAAAGTCCTCTGTGAGATCAACGTATTCTTCAGAAGCCGGCTTTGTTCCCCTTTCCAAAAGTATTTCTTTAATTCTCAATAAAGACTTTTGTCTGTTTGCTTCATTTTGAACATAAATAGGAAGCATGCGGAGTTCCTGGACACCTTTTATTTCTACTCTGGCTCCTCCAGGAATTGAAATGTTGAGATCCTCGCGTATCGTTCCGATTCCGCGCTTTACCCTGCGGGTGGCACGCATTATCGAACCTAAAGCGAAGGCAACCTCTTTGACTTCCTCTGCAGAACGCATATCCGGACCGGTGGCGATCTCGATTAGCGGAATACCAAGACGATCCAGTCTGTATGTGATTTCCCCGGCCTTTGTCTCCACTTTCCTCGCAGCATCCTCCTCAAGGCAGAATGTCGGGATTGTGATTTTTTTACCATTTATCTCAATATGTCCATTCATAGCAATCATGGCAGTACGCTGGAACCCGGAGGTGTTGCTTCCGTCCACCACAATCTTACGCATGAAATGCACTTCGTCGACAGGCTGTGCATTGAGAAGCGCTGCGACTGTAAGAACAATATCAAGAGCGTCCTTGTTGGCGCTGTGCGGCGGCTCCTCGTCTGCATCCACCAGGCAGGACACTCCTTCAGGGGCCTGATATACGAACCTGAGTTTCTTCTCTGCCTGCATAAGCGCAGCGCGGTCTATCTCTCCCAGTTCAGACTGTGTAGGCCTGAGTCTGCGGAAGAACTTCTGACCCTCTTCATCCACAAGTGCTGTGGAACAGTCGCAGAACAGCTTCTTGGTATCGAGCTGCTGGTGTATTTCAATTCCGCATACTATCTCATCACTCACTGATATCCCTCCTGTCTGTGATTTCACCGCGGAGATTAGTTCTCATCATCTCGTAAACCTTGTCTTTATCTGAAGTCTGGGCAAGAACCCACATCAGTTTGACGTATGCGGTCTCGGGAAGCATGTCTTCTCCGGGAATGACACCTGCAGAGATCAGATCCCTTCCTGTGTTGTACACATTCAGATTGGTGCGGCCGTAAAGGCACTGGGAAGTCATCACCACAGAAGTTCCGCCACCGACTGCAGACTTTATCTCCTGGGCCATTTCGGCAGAAACATGTCCCAGGCCGGTTCCGGAAATCACGACTCCCGCGCTCTCATGAAGAATCTTGCTGAACATTAAGGGGCTCATGCCCGGGAAGTACTGCAGCAAAGCAACGTTTGTTTCCATTTCCGTCCGTGCATGAACTTTTCCCTCATTCTTCCTTTTATATTCAGCATGGAAATCAATGCCGCCCTCAAAATCGACGGTGGCTATGACTGGAGAATTGACACTCTTGAATGCATCTCTTCTGGAGGTATGCATTTTTCTGACTTTCGTTCCCCTGTGCACTGCAGCTGAGGAATCAGAGGAAGAAGCATGCATTAAAGCGAAGACCTCGGCAGCGTCCGTGTTCACGATGAATCTCGCTGCAGACACTAGATTTGTATAGGCATCGGAAGAAGGTCTGTCTGAAGATCTCTGCGCGCCCACAAGAACTACGGGTTTCGGCAGGTCGCCGAGCATGAAAGATAATGCTGCTGAAGTATAACCGAGCGTATCAGTTCCGTGAGGAATTATGCATCCTTCTGCTCCGGCATTAATGCGGTCTGCGGCTTCCTGTGCAATTGTCTGCCAGTTTTCTACCTTCATGTTTTCAGAGAAGATGGAAAACAGCACTTCGGCCTTCACATCGCAGATGTCTTTGATTTCAGGCACAGCAGCCACCAGATCTCCTGCGGACAAAGCAGGATGCACCGCGCCTGTGCGGTAGTCCACATAGCTGGCAATGGTCCCGCCTGTTCCTAAGACTGACACGGTCTTTCCATCAGAGTGCTGTTCAGGTCTGGGATTTTTCTCTTTGGCGGTTCCTTTGGATATCAGTTTCACAGAGGATGATTCAGATACTTTGATGCCTATGTTGTAGCCGTTTGATAATTTAAGAATTATAATATCCTCAAGACTAAATTCATGATGAGGCATTAACGTACCAACATACTCGCGTTCGCCGTTCTTGATTGACAGCGCGTCGCCTTCTTTGGCATCTAACTTTTTGATAAGTTCGGAAATGAAAGGTGAGTAACTCATTAGACCGCTACGCGCATGTCTCTCATCCTTTTTGAACTTCCCCCTTGAGCATCTTTTTTTACTTAGTTATCATTGTGGCTGCTAGGATTCACCATGAAAGCTCTAGTAGTAGGTGGTGGCGGGCGAGAAAATGCTATCGCCGCAGCTCTGAACAGAAGCGGAACAGAAGTCTATTCAGTTATGAAAAACAACAATCCAGGAATAGCAAACATCTCTGTAGAGTATGAACTGATTCCTGAGACAGATGTAGAAAGGGTTGCGCAGTTTGCATCAAAGCACTCCATCGATCTTGCAGTAATCGGACCGGAATCCCCGCTTGAGGCTGGATTGGTAGATGTTTTGGAAGATGAGGGCATAGGCTGTGTCGGTCCCAGCAAGGCTGCCGCCCGTCTGGAGACCTCTAAATCATTTGCAAGAACCATCATGCGCAGGCATAAAGTTCCAGGCAATCTTGATTTCGCGGCGTTTGATGAATTCAGCAGAGCTAAGGCTTACATTAAAGACACCAACAAAGAGCTGGTCATTAAGCCGATCGGACTCACCGGAGGAAAAGGCGTCAAAGTCATGGGAGAGCATCTCAAAAACAAGAAGGAAGCCCTGGGCTACATTGAGGAAATTTTCAAAAACAATATCGGCGGAGCCGGTGTGATTCTAGAAGAAAAAGCAGTAGGAGAAGAATTTACCCTGCAGGCATTCTGCGACGGCAGGAATGTAATTCCCACTCCCCTGGTTCAGGATCACAAGCGTGCTTATGACGGAGATGTCGGGCCCAACACCGGCGGCATGGGATCTTATACAATGGAAGACCACGGCATGCCGTTCGTAAGGCCTCAAGACTACGAAGCCGCCCTAGATATCATGAAAAAGACTGTTGCCGCCATGAGGGAAGAAGGCTGCCCGTACAAAGGAGTGCTCTACGGCCAATTCATGCTGACGAAGGAAGGACCGCGCGTCATAGAGTTCAACGCAAGATTCGGAGACCCGGAAGCAATGAACGTACTGTCAATTTTATCCTCATCTTTCACAGACATATGCTCAGGAATAGCATCTGGAAGGCTGAATGCTGACCGCGTTTCATTCTCTAACAAAGCCACAGTGTGCAAGTATGTGGTTCCAGAAGGATACGGAACTGAACCTAAGGCAGGAAAAGAAATCTCCATCGATGAAAAATCAATAGAAAACGAAGGAGCAATGGTCTACTACGCAATGGTAGATAAAAAAGGAGATAAGATTTACACCACCACTTCCCGTTCTGCCGGAGTTGTAGGAATAGCTGACACACTGGAAGAAGCTGAAAAAGTCTGCGAAAAAGCTCTTATGCATGTCAAGGGAAGCGCACTATTCGTGCGCCATGACATCGGAAGAGCAGAATTAGTGCAGAAAAGAATGGACCATATGAATCAGATCAGAGGATGATCTTAGAAAGACTGAACGCACCGCCGTGTGCGTCAGTCTCTTTTTTCAAACCTGAGTAGAAAAATTATACAAATGAATTAATACTCTCATATCTCTCTATATCAGCATATGAAAAACTTGGAAGACGTGGCAAATACAATTGAAGCTAGACTAGAAGAGAAATACCAAGTCAGAGAAATAGCAATTAAATCAGCCAGAGTAATCACACGTCTTTCAGGAAGCATTGTGCATGCAATCCACAGCGGCGGAGAAACCTCGCTGATGATGCATGAGGCCATTGATGAAACGCACCGCCTCAGATCACTTTTGGATGCCTACCCTGAACTCTGGCATTCCGGTCTGGTGGAAGGTGCTCTGCAGGAGCTTGCTGAAGCAACAATTCTGATTGCACTGCTTAATGACAAAGACATACCGGACCCTGATGATATGGGAATCCCGGTAAACGCTTACCTTCTTGGTCTGGCAGATACCATCGGGGAGCTGAGGCGCTTTGCACTGGAAAAATTAAGAGAAGGCAATCCTGAAGAATCGGCAAAATACCTCGATATTATGGAAGAACTGTTTCAGATGATTATGATGTTTGACTATCCTGACGCTTTAATATCAATAAGGCGCAAACAGGATATTGCAAGATCGCTGCTGGAAAAAACAAGAGGGGATGTTGCTGTTGCACTCAATTCTGCAAGGCTGCAGAAGAAAATTGACAGCTTATCCCAGAATCTGCATTAGAAATGATTGCTCATCCAGGTCTCAATTTCCTTTTCAGGCATGAGTCCTACGCTCTGAGTCACAAACTCCCCGTCTTTGAATAAAAGCAGAGTAGGTATAGCAGAGATTCCATATTTTGCTGAAATAACGGGATTATCGTCAACATTGATTTTTCCAAAAGCCACATCGCCGGCATGTTTGACTGCCAGATTGTCGATTATAGGGCCCATCATCCTGCAGGGTCCGCACCAGGGAGCCCAGCAGTCAATAATCAATTTAGAATTCTCTTTTGTGATCTTTTCAAAGTTATCCTGTGAAATCTCAATCGCATTTTCGGACATTAAACTACAATAAAGATCAAACAGTATTTACGATTAGTCCCTGACTCTAGCGGACAAAAATAAAAGGAAAAAGGAAAGGGTTTGAGGTTACTTTTTGCGCTTTTTCTTCTTTCCGCGGTTGAAATAAACGTAGATGAAAACGATCACCATTATGACAACCACGATAGAGAGCACGATGGAGATTATTCCCCAGCCGCCGTCACCAGTATAGAATGTACCGGTAGCAGACAGTTTTTCAGAGTCGCCGAAGCTGATCAGCCCGCTGTACTTTTCGTCAATGACGATTTCATAGTTGTGCTGACCGCCTTTGAGAGCGCCTGCATTGATATCAAGCGTCAGTTTAGTTGCCTCGTCGGATGCTTTTATCTCAATCATATCTGTACGGTACAGACTGCCGTCAATGTACAGCTTAACCGGCACTTCAACTGTCATTCCGCCTGCGTTCTTGACATTTACAGAGACCTGATAGACGTTGACGACGTCCATTGTGTAGGTCCTTGTAAGCTTTCCACCAGTGATTTCTGAAGATTCGATCGTGACGGTTATCGTAACCTTTCCCAGATTCTTTGGTGCGGTATATTTGAACGAGAATGTTCCGTCCGTAGTGCTTCCGGTGTAATTAGAGGAACTTCCGTTTAATTTTCCGCCGTCAGCCTTCACAGAGTAGCTGTACTTCTGAAGGTCTGCAACTGTCACTTTAATTGTTTCGTCTCCTTCGGGGGCTACGAAATTCATTCCTTCAAATGTTACCTTATAGTCTTTGTCTTCAGCCCCCAGAGCAGCATTTGCTACTGGAAGAGCTATAAGACAAAAAGTTAGCAGCAGTGCGAACACTGCTGCAGATGCGATTACCTCTTTCTTCTGCGTCCAAACACCCCCTTGTTTACGTTAACGATCACAGTAGCCACCAGAAGCAGCACTATAAGCGCTATAACGATCCACACTGAGTTAGGCATAGTAGGTGCGGAATCAGAAGCTCCTGAACCTTCGTTTGTTGTGTTTCCATCAACTGAAAGGTCCGCAGTAGACATCTTTGCTGATTCGTTTGCAACCTTTGAACTATCGTTTTCAGATGTAACTCTCAGAGTGACAGATACATCGTTTCTTGCGTTTTCACCGCGTTCCAGAGTAACTTCGACGGTCTTGACTTTACCAGCGTCAAGGTCAGAGATCTTCTCTGAGCCAAGTTTTACGGTCCATCCGGCGCTCTCAATTTCGCTCTTGTTCATGAGTTCGACCTTGTAGCTGTCGGTGGTGTTGCTGGCATTCTCAACTTTGAAGTTGAACTTCACAGTTGAACCGTTTGTTGTTACCTGTTCCACGGTTATCTTAGGCGCATTGTATGTCGGGTTAACATTCACTTCGAGTTCAGTGCTGGACTCTCCGGCTCCGATCTTACCCAGTGATTTTACATTTAACATGACAGGGTCGTGATCCACCAGAGCGCCTTCAGGCGTCTCGACTGTTACTCTGAACGTACCACTCTGACCGGCTGCGACAGAGATCGTTTCTTTGTCAACGGTTACTTTCCAGTCTTCGCCTGCTGTGGTGTCGAGCTTGTACTCGTCATCGACATTGCCGGTGTTGGTGATTGTCACATCGAACGTTACAGTCTGACCCGCATTGACGGTCTTTGCTGCTCCAGTATTGACGGTATAGCTGCCGCGTTTCTGAAGCTGCAGGTTGATGTCGACGGAGTTTGATCCGTCTTTGCCTACAACAAAGCCTGTGTATGCAGAGTAAACATTGGTTATGTTTCCGCTGGTTGTCTTGGCTGTAGCTTCCACGAGGTATTCACCGTCTGGGAGAACTACCTGGGTTGATCCAGATGCATTGTTGATGCGGTATTTTGCGTTGTCAGACACAATGACTGTAGTGCCGTTAGGAGCGTTATTCAGTCTGAGTGTTACTGTTTTGCCCTGCTCAAGCACAATATTCATTGTTGTGTCTCCGTCAGCTGAGACCTCGAAAGTTCCCATGTAGACGTTGTTGCCGTTAACAGCATAGAGGCTGTACAGGCCAGGAGCAAGATCCACAGAGTACATGCCGTTGCTGAACTCTACATTGTAGCTTTCCCTGTCAGTAGCTGAGTCGGATAAAGCGATGATCTGATAGCTGGTCCAGTTCATGTTGGTTGTACCTGAGACATGTGCAAGATAATCAGACTTGGACAGTTCGATATCAAGTGAGACTTTTGATCCTGCCACAGTGAAGCTCTGGTCTGCAGTGTATGAAACATATTTTCCAGATTCACTGTCTAAGCTGTGGTATTCTAAGGTAATCTTGTAATTGCCTTTTGGAAGGTAAATTGTTGTCAGATCGCCTTTCTCAATTGATGCTTCAATCATGTGGCCTGCACTGTCTGATATGTATGCAGTCACAGTCTGTGTGCTGTCCTTCAGAGATCCGGTGACCTCAGTTGCTTCAGACAGAGCAAGTGTCTGCTTGCCTGAGCTGCTGACGGTTATGGATGCAATTGCTGCATGCTGTTTGTTGTCAGAGTCCTTTACAGAAGCATAGACTGTATATTTTCCAGGGACTAAGTAAACAGAGGAAGTCAGTGAAGATCCGGTGCTTACTGATTTGTCTTCATCGCCGAAGAACTTGATGGTTCCTGATTTAATTTCCTTTACTCCAGTGAGTTCTACAGTGGTCTTGTAGACGACCGGCACATCAATGTCGTATTCAACGAATGCACCTGCTCCAACTGTCAGAGACTGAGAGTAATAGTACTTTGATTCGTTCTCCTTGAGTTCTTTGTCGATTGTAACTGTATATGTTCCAGGTCTGAGTTCTACAGAGTAGCTTCCGTCTTCCTGTACTTTAACAGTTTCAGAACTTCCAGATGATGGTTTGAAGTTAATTGAGGTATCAGCTGGAGCTCCTGTGACGTGTCCAGTTACTGTCACTTTCTCAGATGTCATAGAGATTGTGATCGCTGAAGCACTGCTTGATTTCACATCTTTAGTGTAATCAGAGTAACCGTATGCTTTGACTGTAACTTTGTAGTCACCAGTTGGAACTGGAAGTGTGAACTTGCCGCTTCCATCTGTAGTGGTAAAGATCGTATGGCCGTCCTTTGAAACACTGACGGTGGCACCAGGAATTGCAGTGCTTCCGTCTTTCACGGTTCCTGTCAATGTAGTTCCGTCAGCTTTGAGGTTGATGTCATCAGACAGGTTGCCCCAATAGAAGCTGGAACCAGATGATACATAAACTTTGTAGTTGCCGTTCGGAAGCAGCACTTTGAACTTGCCGTCTTTATCAGTTGTCAGTTTGTGGTATGAGCCGTTGGAACCCATCACGAGGAGGGTTGCATCTTCCTGAGCTGAGCCGTTGTTCTTTACAACGCCCTCATGGACCGTTGCATCTCCTAAGGCAATATTGTAGTTACCAGAGAAGTCTTTGGTAGACAGTGTGCCGAGGTATGCCTTGTCTCCAGAGTATGCATAGATGCTGTATTCTGTATCCTTCGGTAAAGTCAGGGTGAATGATCCGTTGGTCTGGATTTCAGAGGAGTAAACTCCGTCTTTTGATTCGATCCAGAGCGTCTTTTCGGATTCTCCGCCGGAGATTGTACCAGAGACTGTTACGTATTCTTTGACTGTTAATTCCAGACCAGTTACAGGCTGTGAAGTGACTTCGACTACCTGTGTTCCGATGTCCATTCCCTCAGCGATCAGCTTGTAAGTGCCGATTGGCATCTTCTCAAAGGTGAATACACCCTTGTCGTCTGTGTGGGCTGTGTATATCTTACCGGTTGAGGTGTTAAGTAAAACCAGTCCCAGATTCTGAGCTGCTGAGCCGTTGTCTAATTTGACGGTACCGGATACTGTCAGAGCTTTCACGGCAATGTCCAGGTCGTAATTTGCGCCCAGTTTGATATTGAAACTTGAGCTGTATGAATATTCATGACCGTCGACCGTCGATGAAAGGTTGTAGTCACTTCCAGGAGCAGCCACAAACACATAGTTTCCATTCTCGTCGGTTTCAACCGTTGATGTGAAGATTGTCTTTGAGCTGTCAGAAGGATCTGGCTGTGAAAGTATTACGTCGTTGTTAGCAATTACTTCATCGTTTCCATCAAAGCGTCCGTTGCCGTCAAAGTCCCAGAACAGCTTTCCTTTTACAGAAGAAGCATAAAGCTGGTTGTCGCCGTTGGCTTCGAACTCTTCTTCCCACATAGCCTGCTGGTATGTGATTCTGTAATCTATGCGGTCAAGCTCTTTTGAACCGATTCCGGTCTTGGAGTCGATTGAACCAATGGAATAAACGACTTCAATGCCGTTCCAGTCATCATCAGCATCACCGTATGGAAGATGGAGTGTGTATTCACCGTTTTCATCAGTTTCTACAGTCTCATGGACAACGCCCATTTCGTCGACTGCAGAGACATGTACTCCTTCCAGAGGCAGGTTGTCGATTTCAGATGTTACTGTGCCCTTGAGGACTGCACCGTTGTAATAATCAAGGATTACAGCTCCGCCGGCGTTGGGGTACCTGGTGAAGTCTACGGTTCCAGTCTCTCCGGTTTCAGGATCTTTCCATTCGCCGGCATCAATTTTTTTCTGAATGTCTTTGGCCTCTTCAATGGAGATTATCTTCCAATGCTTGTTGTATTCCTCTTTGGCAGCATTGTCAGCATCGTCAGCTAAGTCATACGGGTTGTAGTATGCTGTCTGATAAACCTGCTTGAAGTGAGCAAGACCCATTCCAGCATTTCCGCTGCCGGAGGAACCCATGAATGATTTGTAGAGTATTGAATTGTAGAATGTGTCTGTATATGACAGCATGTATGAGATTACTGTATATCCAGCCGGTATGTCTTTTGCATCTACAACTGAAAGTGATGATGTGTTTGGATTGTAAACGTAGGCAGAGATAGAGTAGAAGTCTGTGGGAGCTCCAGTATAGGAGTCAAGCACATAGTCTGACAGTGAAGCTGCTACGTAAAGGACACCCTGAGACTGGTAGCCAAGCGGGTATATGCTAGAATCAAACATGAAGTATCCGAAGTCCAGATCCGTGACATTTCTGATGTCACTGTAAATCTGAATCAGATCGTCAGATGAGGCCAGCTCATGAGAGGCAACAGCGTATTTTGCGTTGGTTGCCGAGAGATCGCTTGTACGGTGTCCATAGGTGTCAGGGTCATCGAGAACTGTCTGAATGTATTTAGAGGGGTTCTCGAAGATATCTGTAAGTTTGTTGGCAAGATCCTCGCCTAAGATGTTTCTGACCTCGCTGGAGAATGCATTATTATTCTCTGAGTAGTCATATTCCAAGGCGCGGATAACCAGCAGGGCAATTCCCTCTTCTTCGCTCTTAGCGGTGAGGAAAGCGCTTGTAAACTCGGCATCAGAGTACATCTGTGATGACAAGACTGGGTGTGAACCGTTCTGTACGACCTGAGGTCCGTATCCGTTCCATACCATTACAGCAGGTTTATCGCCTATATTCACCACATCTATATTCTGTTTCGACAGCCAGTCTAGCGCTTGCGCCAGATAAGAGTCGTCAAGCGTCAGGTAATAGGAGAATGCACCTAAGTACCAAAGGCTGCTGAGTTCGTCATAGGAATCTATGCCGCTTGGATGCAGGAAGTCAGGCATAGCGTCGAACACACCCTCGTCATATTCTGCTTTGTCAGAGTATGGAATGGCTGCATCGACTGCACCCCATGCATTGGGCACAAGGATCATTACAACTATGAAAAGCACTCCTACGACATGCTTCAAGTTGAAAACTTTTCTAAGATTGTGTGTAGGATTTGACCAGAAACCCACAATGTTTCGGGAGATATCCTCGAAATGTAATTTATCAATTATGTATCCCAGAACCCATGCTGATGCAATAGCAAAGATGGGTGTTGCGAGATAGATGAATCCTGAAGATACTGTTGCAAGATACATGTATAATACAGTTGCAACTGCGGCGAACACCAGCACAGAGGAGGTGCTCTTGCGGATTTTCAGTACTGCCCAGGCAGCTCCGATCAGAGCAAGCCAGAAGGTGATTGCACCAAACGACAGTACATATTTTGAGAAGGATTCATTCGTTAATGAGATTGTATTGAATATTGAGTAATCTACACCGAACAGTGTTGCACTTAATACTCCTGGCCAGACAAAGTGTATTGCCACAAGTCCGACTACAAGAACAACGAGCATGACCGGGATTGAAAGAATCCAAGGCAGTTCCTTGGAGAAGATTGAAATCAATCCGATTACGATTGTTCCTAAGAATAGTAAGAAAGCAGGTGTAAGTGAACCCATGAAGCCGAGCTGGTAATATACAGGAGCAATAAACAGGAATGTAACTCCCAGCATAACTACCATGGAGATGAGTTCTCCAGTAATGTCAACGTTTTTGAATCTGTTAATAAATGCCTGAACAAGGAAGTAGATCAGAACGATGGAGACCAGAAAGGTGTATCCGGTCCACATAAAGGCAACAGCCGCTAAACACGTACCGGCCATTACTGCAAAGATGAGCGATCTCTTGTTGTTCAGATGTTCTTTAAATCCGGATTTCCACGAACCTACCGCGTTTGAGGCCTTTGAGCTCTGCAGCGAACGGATCATAAAGTAAAGCGCGAACGTTGCAAAGAATAGAGCCATGCCGAAATAGTCAGCTTCAGAGAATACTGTCTTAATGACGCTTCCAGACATTATAGCGTAGAGGAAAGCTGCCATCAGGCCGACTCTCCTGTTTACCAATGTTTTTCCGATAAGGAAGATTGGAATACAGGCTAATGCTCCCCAGATTGCAGAGGAAAAGAGTAGAGCAAATGCTGATGCATCATTTACAGCCATACCAGTGACAGCTGAAATAACCTGTCCGGTTATGGCTACTGACCAGTCATACAGAGGTGGTATCGGATTGTTCATTCCGAATGGATAATTGAAGGCCTCATCCCAGAGAAGGTGAGAATGTTGGCTGTTAATATACTCAATAATATGTTGATGATAATAAGCGTCATAACCACCAGCAATCAAAAAGCCTCCATCCACAGAAGTGGAATAGCCAAAGTAGCTACGCACAAATAGTGCCAAAAAAATGATAGCAACTAAGATCAAAACAGTACTCCAGCGTCCACGCAACCAATCTTTAAAGCCGTGTGAACTGGAAGTAGTGCCTCGATTAGGCCTCTTCAAATCCCATCTAAGCCGCTCTGCCGGCTTACCTTCGTCTGATTCCATTTATAAGGTCTCCTAGGTAGAATCTTCCACTCATCCTTGGAGAGCTATTTATAATCTATGCTCTCGCTACAGCTAGAAAAGTTGGATAGAAAGCTGTCATCTAAAGACAGCTTATATCTGCAGAGCCTTAATTTCCTCCGCCAACTTCTGAGCGGAGGCTTTTGGATCGCTGCTTCCGTAAATTGATCGGCCTACGATCACATAATCTGCACCGTTCAAAATGGCGCTTGAAGCTGATCCTCCCTGGGCGCCTACTCCAGGAGATAAAATCAGAAGGCCGCCTGCCGCCTCCCTGATCTTTTTTATACGTTCCGGCCTGGTGGCAGGAGCGATCAGGCCTGATGCTCCGCACTCAGCGGCCATTGCTGCGAATTCCTCTGCGTGTCTGGCAGTGAACTCCTGTCCTCCCGGATGCGACATTTCAGTAACAACGAATACGTCTTTTCCTGCTGCTGCACTCACACATTCTTTTAGAGAGTCGGTGCCGGTGAAGGCATGAACGATCACTCCGGATGCCCCGCGTTTTATTGACTGCTCGATGATCAGCCTGTCTGTGTTGGGAATGTCTGCAATCTTGAAATCACAGATTACTTCAGCCTTCTGAGAAAGCATGGTTATAATCTCCGGGCCGGCTGAGAGAATTAACGGCCAGTTTATTTTAACTGCATCGATGATGCCACAGACTTCATCCAAAACGTGCAGCGCCTTAGGTACATCGGTTTCATCCAGAGCTAAGATAAGACGGGAATCCATTCTCATTTGATCACGATGTAATTACAGTTAGTATATATGATCTGTCTGCCGGACGCGATGATATATAGATAATATGTAACTTCAGGAACATGAAAACTGAGAAGATGGAAGCCGATTCCATCTATACAGGACGTCTCCCAAAGGGCTGTGTAATGTGCAGAAAGGGCGCAAAACTGGTACTGCTTGTATCAGGACGCTGTGATTCCGGATGTTTCTACTGCCCGCTTTCATCTAAAAAGAAAGGCAAAGATGTCATCTATGCGGATGAAAAATTAGTCTCATCTGATGAGGATATAATTGCTGAAGCGGAATCAATTGATGCTGAAGGCACCGGCATCACGGGAGGAGACCCTGTTAAATCACTGGAGAGAACAATTCATTACATAGAATTATTAAAACATCATTTTGGAAAAAAACATCACATTCATCTGTATACAGCATCGCTGGACACTGATGCATATAACAGACTGGAAAAAGCCGGACTGGATGAGCTTAGAATTCATCCCCCCGCAGAAAAATGGGGCGAACTGCCGGAACTTGAAGAGTTTATAAAAAATACAAAAATGAGCATTGGATTTGAAATTCCCGCCATTCCTGGAAGAGAAAAAGAGATTCAGGAATTGATTAAATTCGGAGAAAGAACAGGACTTGACTTTATTAACCTGAATGAATTGGAATTCTCAGAAGGCAACTGGGATGAGCTGGAAAAAAGAGGCTTCGCTGCCAAAGATGAAATTTCCAGCGCTGTAGCAGGAAGCGGGGAATTGGCATATGAAATGATAAAAAATGCCAAAATGCCCATTCACTACTGTTCATCAAGTTTCAAAGACGCCGTCCAGTTGAGGCAGAGGCTTAAAAGAAGAGCCTTGAAGACTTCCCTTCCTTCAGACATGATAACCGATGATGGAACGCTGCTGAAAGGAGTGGTTGAAGGAGACCCTAGCAAAATTGCTGAAATTCTAAAAAATAAGTTCGATGTTCCTGAAGAATTAATGCATTTTGATAAAGAAAAAGAAAGAATTGAAGTCGCGCCGTGGATTCTGGAAGAGATCTTTGAAGACCTCCCCTACGATTCTTTCATTGTAGAAGAATATCCTACAGCGGACCGGTTAGAGGTTGAGAGAGAACCGCTTAAGCGACACTGATGCTCTGAACGTTGTGGTGTCTGTTAACGATGTCTCTGGCGAGTTTAAGGTTGCGTCCATTTTTGCCAATGGCGCGTCCTTTTACTTTTGGATCAACGGTCACGGTAGCATGCAGAACATTGCCGCGCGACTCAATCTCCACTTTCTGGACATTGTAGTTGTAGAATACATTCTTGATGAATGTTTCTGGATCGTCAGAGTATTCGACAACCTGAATGTTTCTTCCTGTCTGATTTTTCAGACGGATGACGTTTTCCCCGCCTTTTCCCACAGCACGGTTGGCCTGGCCGGGTTCGACGACGAACACCAGCTTGTCCTCTGCTTCCATGCAGTCTTTTACTCTCGTTTTTGTTACCTGTTCAAAGAGGTTTATGTAACGAAGAGTATCCTCTGTAAATGTTATTTCCGTTGGCATATTTCATCACAGCGAGAGAATATTTGAGGTACCCTTGTCTATGACAGCCAGGGCAGATACCGAGAATGGTTTTCCGCATAGTGCGCCTAGATCCATATTGGTTCCCTCATACTTGTAAACCTTTGTGTTGTGGTTTCCAGATTGGAGGAACTCACTCGGGCAATTGGCAGCGATGATTACGATTTTTGCATCTCCGCTGTTTATTGCCTTCTCTGCCTGCTGCACGCCGTAGACCACTTTACCGGTGGTAGCAGCGGCCTTAATTGCTCTTCCTAAATCTATCATTCTTGTGCCTCCTTAGGCCGTTTCGGGGAGTATATCAGATTCACAGCTCCTGTTCCGAGTGTCACTGGTTGTCCCACTATAATGTTCTCAGCCACCCCGTCCAGGTAGTCGACTTCACCAGTAAGGGCAGCATGCAGTAGATGGGTGGCTGTTATTTCAAATGCTGCTCTAGCTAGTACACTAGATTTCCTACCTGATATGCCGTGCCTCCCTATGGCTTTGACGTCTCCGTCGTTTGTCATAAGGTCCGCGACCAGCATAATGTGTCTTATGTCAACGCTCAAACCCTGTTCTTCCAGTGTTTTGGAAGCTTCGTTGATGATTGAGTTACGAGCGGCTTCAACTCCCAGGACATCATAGATTTCCTGAATAGAGTTTGTGGTTGTACGTGTCTTATCGACTTTATCTTCATTAAGAACGTCACGCAGGTTTGATCCTGCAGTATATATGACATACTCATTGCCCTGCTTACGCAGAATAGCTCTCTCAATGCCGTCAAGACCTTGAATGACTGCATCGCGGCTTGCCTGGACGATTGCCTGCAGTTTTTTGAATGAAGGCTCGTCTGAAGATATTACGACCTGACCGTCTTCAACAGTTACTAATCCGCGGAGACGGCGGTCCTTGGACAGCTTCTCCTGGATTTGTTGAATTGTTATGTCTTTCTGTTCAAGCTTTACTGGATCCAAATGTACGACAACTTTCATGTTGGCGATATCTGTTTCGATGTCTGCTATGTCCAGTAAGGTAGTCTTCTCAATTTTTGAAGCTACTTTACGCACAATGTCTACATCCCCCATATAAGCTGGTTCGATGTGCACTTCCATCATTGGCGTGGAAGGAACGCGCCTGGCATCTACAATTTCAATGAGACGAGGCAGACCTAATGTAACGTTGATTTCAGCTACACCTGCGTAGTGGAAAGTACGCATGGTCATCTGGGTACCAGGTTCACCGATGGACTGCGCAGCCAGAATACCTGCAGACTCGTTTGCATCCATTTGATGCTCAAGGTAGCGGGAGTATGATTTTTTCAGAACCTCGAGTACCTTCTCTTCTGGAATGCTTATTCCTTCAATACGGGAAGCAATGGTAGTAACAACGCGCATCGGGAGATTCATGTCGTTTTCTTCCAGCATGGTGAGAAGCTTTTCTTCCAGCTCAGTGTGCGCTCTGGATTTGTCTACAAGGTTGTAGTGGACTTTTTCAGCCGGAGCTTCCTGCTGTTTTTTACTGGATGACTTCTTAGTCTCGCGCTTTACGGTAGATTTTCCTACCTTGGCAAAGACGTCTGAAGCCTCTTCGCTTGTAAGACCGGCATTTATCAGTTCTTCAACTGAAGCTGCTGAAACATCCCCGATAGTCGAATATTTAGAGAGAAGTTTTTCAATTACTAAATCGCCAACGCCTCTCCTGCGGAGTGCATTTTGTGTGTCTTTGCGTGCCATCAGTCTTCACCTCCGCCACCAAGATCGTATTCAGGCTCTTCCATTTCAAGATCGTCTTCAGCAACAGCTTCCATCAGATCCTGTTCCATGGTTGCATAACCTGTCTGTTTGTTCTCTTCAATCTGAGAGATTATTTCAGCCTCGTCACCGAGAACTTCTGTAAGGATATCGTCAACATCCAGAGCTTCACCGCTGGCAGAACGGGTAGGATCTACTCCGTCTTCACCGTATTTCAGCTGGATGACCATATCTGCAGTGTTGCGGACTGTACCGTCCTGTTTCAGTTTGAGATCTTCCAGAGCATTGATCAGACGGCGCTGCATATAACCTGAACGGGATGTTCTGACCGCAGTATCCACGAGACCTTCTCTTCCTCCCATAGAATGGAAGAAGAATTCTGTAGGAGTAAGGCCGCTCTTGTAAGAGTTCTGCACGAATCCCTTTGCTTCTGCACCGAGATCTCCTTTCTTGAAGTGCGGAAGAGTTCTGTTCCAGTAACCTCTGGAAAGACGCTCTCCTCTTACAGCCTGCTGACCTATACAACCTGCCATCTGCGACAGGTTAAGCATAGATGCTCTTGCACCAGAACGAGCCATAATAACCGCAGGATTCTCCATACCTAAATGGCGTCCTGCAATCTGACCGGCTTCATCTCTGGCACGTCCGAGAAGTTTCATTACTTCCACCTCTAACGTTTCATCAAGGGAACGTCCTGGAAGCTGTTCGAGTATGCCTTCACGATATGCTTCGACTAACTCCGAAACTTTAGTGACTGAGTCAGCAAGCATTTCTTCAATCTGGCGAGTAGCTTCGAGCGGGATATCTTCATCATCAATGCCGGTGGTGAATCCTCTTGCCATGATAGCCCCAATAGCCAGTTTGGTAACGTTGTTTAAGAAGTCTTTAGCAGCCGTGGAACCATAATCGTGTGCAATCTTGTTGAGAATCTTTCCCTTGAAAGCCCCGATTGCATTTTCATCGATTGTTCCGCAGAGATGCTGCCCGTTTCTGATTTTTACATAGGCATCCATGTCGCAGTTCTCTTTCAGACAAGTCTGGCAGTGGCGGCAGATGGATGATTTGAAGGTTATTCTGAAATCCTCTGGCAGAATCATACTGAACATTTGATAACCAGTCCAGTATTTGTCTCCGTTTTCATCGATGTTCGCTTTAGGCATCTCATCAAATTTCACTTTGCTGAGAATGTTGATTGTATCCTGAACGTCAAAGTGAGGATTTTTGTGAGTCAGCAAGAATGATCCGGTGATGTGGTCGTGGATAGCTCCGATGATCGGACCGCCGAATCTTGGAGATAGAATGTGTTCCTGCACCCTCATGAGAATAAGGGCTTCTGCACGGGCCTCGTCGCTCTGCAGAACGTGAAGATTCATTTCATCTCCGTCAAAGTCAGCGTTGTATGGAGGGCAGACACATAGATTGAATCTGAAAGTCTTCCAGGGCATTACACGCACGGTATGAGCCATCATAGACATCCTGTGCAGAGACGGCTGCCTGTTGAAAAGAACAACGTCTTTGTCCATCAGATGTCTTTCGATGACATATTCTAACTCCAGTCCTTCCGCGATGGTCTCGGCGTTGCGTTCTGTGACTTTCATCCTTCTTCCATCTGGACGAATGACATAGTTTACACCTGGCACATACTTTCCATTCTCAAGCGGAGGGTTGTTTCCTCTCATGACCATTTCTCTGAGGGCTTCCATGTTTGACCTGGTCACACGGACCGGTACAGTAAGCTCTCTGGCTGCAGAATAAGGCACTCCTACTTCATTGATGGATAAAGCCGGATCTGGAGAGATAACAGTACGGGCTGAGAAGTTAACACGCTTACCAGACAAGTTTGATCTGAACCTTCCTTCCTTACCTTTCAGCCTTTGAACAAGTGTTTTCAGAGGCCTTCCGGATCTGTGTCTTGCAGGCGGAATACCAGAAGTCTGGTTGTCGTAATAGGTGGTAACGTGATACTGCAGCAGTTCCCACAAATCTTCTACGATAAGCTGTGGAGCTCCGGCGTCACGGTTTTCTCTGAGCCTCTGGTTGATTCTTAAGACATCTACCAGCTTGTGAGTCAGATCGTCTTCCGACCTGTCTCCGGATTCGAGAGTAATTGAAGGCCTGACAGTCACGGGAGGAACGGCCAAAGCAGTCAAAACCATCCATTCAGGACGGCATGACGCAGGGTCGATACCAAGCGGAAGAAGATCTTCATCGGGTATTCTTTCCAGACGCTCCCTTACCTCTTTAGGCGTGAGTTTGTGACCATCTTCACGGAATGTGGTAGGCTTGTCAAGAGTGATTTTTCCCTGGATTTCACCACAGTGAGGACAGACTGCATTTTTTGATGCGTCTTTAGCCAGATCTTTGGCGAGAATACGGTAGTCGATCGCATCTCCGCCGAGTTCTTCCACCATTTCCATCTGCTTTGTCTTTTCAGCAGCTTCTTCCTGAGTCATTAGAAGACGACCGCAGGATTTGCAGGTTGATTGCAAGAGCTTCTTAATTTCTTTTACAAGACCTACATGGATTACAGGCATTGCCAGATCTATGTGTCCAAAGTGTCCCGGGCATTCGTCTACTTTGTTGCCGCAGGTCTTACATCTGAGACCTGGTTCGATGACACCCAAGTGAGGATCCATAAGACCCATGTCAATCGGGAAACCGTCATCGTCGTATGTGTCAGCAGTGATGACTTTAGTAGCTGACATCTTTCTAATCTCTTCTGGAGATAAGATCGAGAATTTGATTGATCCTATTCTTTTTGAGACACCACGCATCATCTTAAATCCTCCAGTTGAAGTCTCATGACGACACCAAGTGACAACAGCTCATCCAACAGGAGTTTGAAGGCATAGCTTGTCTGAACCAGATGAACGTTGGTGTTATTATTGCACACAGGACAGCGCACTACTCCCCTGCGGTCCATCATTGAAATGTGTCCGCAGTTCGGGTTCCCGCAGATGTATAAAGCGGTACCGTCTGATTCATCCAGAAGACGGTCTTTGATAACCATTGCCGCACCGTGTCCGATAAGACAGTCTCTTTCCATTTCACCGAATCTCAGACCACCCTGACGTGATCTTCCTTCGGTAGGCTGCCTTGTAAGTATCTGTACAGGTCCGCGGGAACGGACATGCATCTTTCCAGACACCATATGATGCAGTTTCTGGTAGTAAATCACACCTGTGAACATGTTAGCTTCAAACATTTTTCCAGTGACACCATCATACATTACTTCTTTACCAGTGTGCTTGAATCCATTGCGCACTAATTCTTCTCTGAGGGCTTGTTCCTTTTCTCCAGAGAAGGCTGTTGCATCGATGGCTCTTGCTTCCATCGAACCGACCTTGCCTCCGATCATTTCCAGAACGTGGGCGATGGTCATACGAGATGGAATGGCGTGCGGATTGATGACAAGATCAGGAGTCACACCGTCGCAGGTGAAAGGCATATCTTCCTGAGGAACAAGAAGTCCTACGACTCCTTTCTGTCCATGCCTGGAAGCAAATTTGTCTCCCAGTTCAGGAATTCTTTCGTCTCTCACTTTCACTTTTACAAGCCTGGAACCGTTTTCAGATTCTGTAAGCATTACGGAGTCGACCCAGCCTTTCTCTCCTGAACGGATTGTAACTGAGGTTTCTCTTCTTTTCTGAGGTGTCAGAAAGTCTGTTTCCTCTTCAAGGAAACGAGGAGGCGAAGTCTTTCCGACTAAAACGTCTCCACCGCTGACTTCTGTTTCAGGACAGATCAGACCGTCTTCACCGAGAGTTGCATATGCCAGATCTGCACGGGCACCGCGCACGTCTGGAGCAGGAATCTCAAAGTGGTCTTCCTGTCCTCCCGGATATCTGCGCTCTTCAGCACGGTATGTCCTCATGAATGTTGAACGTCCCAGACCTCTGTCAACAGAGGCTTTGTTGAGAATCAGAGCGTCCTGAATGTTGTAACCGTTGTAAGACAAGATTGCAACAACAAAGTTCTGTCCGGCTGGACGGTCGTTGAAAGCGATGAAATCCATAGGTTTTGTCTGCACCATTGGTTTCTGCGGGTAATGTAAAAGATGCCCGCGGGTATCTGGACGCTTACGGTAGTTGGTGCAGCTCAGGCCTAATGACTGCTTTGCCATACCAGATCCCATGGTAACTCTTGGAGAAGAGTCGTGTTCTGGATATGGAACAACGCTTGCTGCCACACCGAGAATGATCATTGGATCGATTTCCATATGTGTGTGGTCGCTGTTAAGCAGTATCGGAGCAGAGTTGTCTCCGTGGCAGTATTTACATTTGAGAATAGCGTGAGAATCGTCTGTGCCCGGGTTCATCCAGTCAAGATCAGTTGGTGAAAGAGCCCTGCCGCACTCGCTGCAACGCTCTGGAGGGTTGTATGGAACGACTGCAATGTAAGTATCTTCTTCCTCTTCTGCATCAATCCATTCAATTACTCCTTCCCTGATCAGGTCAGCCCATTTCATATGGCCGTCCCTTATTTCTTCAATGTGCCTGCGGGTAAGAGACAGTTTACCGTTGCTGACTACCAGCAGGGGACGCCTCAGACGGCCTTCGTCACAGTTTATGATTACTTCACCCATCTCTTCATCGAAACGGATGTTGATATCACTGGATAAAAGTCCCTGGCGCCTTCCTGCCCTTATGTCTGTAACTAAACCTTTCGGGTTTTCTGTATTTCCCACCAGATCTCCATTGACATATACTTTGGCGCCTGTACGGAGCTCTCCGCTCCTGACTTCAGTAACACCGCGGTCATGCAGAAGCCACTGTACATCTTCCTCCCTGAATCCTTCAGATACGTCGATGATCAGTGATGCGTTCTTCACTAGACCGCAATTCTGACCCTCAGGGGTTTCGTTAGGACACAGTCTTCCCCATTGAGTCGGGTGAAGATCACGGGCTTCAAAGTGAGGCTGTGAACGTGTAAGCGAAGAGGTGACTCTTCTGAGATGAGACAATGTGCTCATGTTAGATGTACGGTCTAAAAGCTGGGATACACCGGCTCTTCCTCCTACCCAGTTTCCTGTGGCTAAGGCATGTAAAAGACGATGAGTCATAAGATCGGGACGGATTGAAGATCCGATGCGCAGATTCTCTTTCTTACGTGAGAAGTTGCGTTCCATCTGATATTTGAGATCCTTCATTAAGTTTGTAAATGCAACTCTGAACAGATCTTCCATGAGGTCTCCAGAAAGCTTCAGACGTTTGTTGGCATAGTGGTCTTTGTCGTCTTCCTTTCTCATGCCGATGCTTAATTCAAGAACTGAACGGGCAATCCTGCCAAGGAAGTGAGCCTTCTTGAGCCTGTCTTCTTTGGTATCTCCGAGATGAGGAAGCAGTGAACGGTCGATGATTGACTCCACTTTCTTCTCTCTGTATTCTTTTGCCTGTCCTGTAGCAAATTTACGTTCGAGGTATGTGATAGCGTCTTCAGTTGTATAGATACCATTTGGAGGGTAGAGTTTTTTGTCATGGCATTCTTCAATGTTAGCGTAAACAATGTTTGCCATTTCAGGAACTGAGACGATTGCATCATAAATGTCTTTATCATTTTCCATTCCCAGAGCTTTCATCAAAGCTACCAAGGGTATCTGTCCCGTAGCTGCTGGAACTGTAACTGTCAGGATTCCGTCCTTCTTCTTTTCAACAAGAGTAAGAGCGCGGTATCCTTCTCTCTGTGAGAATACTTTAGCAACTTCCAGCTGGGTTCCGTACCTTTCATTGTACTCAACCATTACACGGTTTGGAGCCAGGTCTTCCAATGAAATCAGAACTCTTTCGGTTCCGCCGATAAGGAAGTATCCGCCTGGATCTGACGGGTCTTCGCCGGCTTCCATCAGCTTTAATTTATATTCTTCATCTGTAAGCTCTTTGTCAACCTCGATATTTTCTTTATAGAGGTTGCAGCGCTTTGAACGAAGCATTACCGGCAGATCGCCTATGTGGACGGTTTCAGGCTCTTTTTCAATGCCGTCCTCAATAATTGTAAAATCAAGATAAATCGGAGCAAGGTAGTTGAGGTTTCTGAGTCTGGCTTCCATAGGAGTCAAAGGATGTGTGGCACCGTTTGCTTCTCTTACAATAGGCAGCTGCACATGCATTGTAGGTCTTGCCTGAGAATCAATGAGCCCGGTTTTTTCATCTCTCTTGCGTCCTACCCTTATTTCGATAATACGCCCTTCAGTCCTTTCAGGATCAAGACGTATCAGACCGCGGTCCATATCATCCGCGGATACCCTCAGATTGTCCACAATCTTCTGCATTCTGCTGTTCGGGTTATCAAGAGTGGAGAGAAAATCATTAAAGCTCGAAATATGGTGGTTAACAATGCTTCTGTCTTTAAAATAGAGTTCTACTAAGTCACGCACTTATTTTCACCCCTTTACTTCCTTAATTACTAGGCGATAAGTGACGAAAGCCTCTGCGGTTGCACTCTTACGAATAATCTTAATAATGCTTCCTTCTGGAATTGGACCATAGATATTCTCCAGAAGCTTCACACATGCATCTCCTCGTCGAATTTTAGGAAGCTGGTCTTTCGTGATATTCAACTCTGCCAGTACTTTTTCAGCATCCTCCGGAGACAATAAATAGTGCTCCGGTACGAGATTATGCTCTAAAACGTTAAAATTGGATTCGACCACCTAATTCACCTGCTAGACGTTAAAATCGGACATGGGGTTCCGCCATAAATTACAGTTAGAAAATATCGCTTTGAATGCGGACCGAACGTTACCCCTTCCATCGTTCTTCTACCTCGCTAAGAGCGGGCTCGCGGGGATTTTCGGAGTATGCGGGAAGGCCGCATACTTTTCGAACCCCGGACCACCTGATTAAAAGTCAGATGCTCTTTCTAGGGTACTGGGGATTTTACTCCGCAGTCCTACCTAGCTGAGCTACGAGCCCAATGCAAGCTTGCTTAAGCATGCAGAGAGTTAGGTAAAGGCTAACTCTATATAATACTTTTCATGCCTCTACCAAACGGCATATAGTTTAAAAAAAATCACAAAAAAGCATATGAGATTCTCAGCAAGGTATAGCGATATCATCTTTTTCGCATTTTAAGATTTCTAGGTTTTTGCATGATCTTTGAAAATGCACCTGGTAGTTCAGAGCCACTACCAAGAAGATTTTCACAAAAACAGATGCGAATAATCTTAAATATCTAAATTAGACTGTATCGCTCAATTCCGGTGATTTAACATGGAAAACGAAAAGATTTGCAGTTCATGTGGACTCAGACTCGGAAAGAACGACGGAATGACGTTCTTCCAGTGTCCAGAATGTGGCGAAGCCGAAATTGGACGCTGCCCACAGTGCAGAGACCAGAGTGTTACATACACTTGCCCCAAATGCGGGTTCACAGGACCTTAAGGTGGATTTCATGGGAAAAGTAGCAGCAGTTCACAAGCTTATTCCAGAGAGCCCAGAAGTATCAACAGAACAGATCATAGCAGATATTCCAAAATATGTTCCTGAAGGAGTTGCTATCAGCAGCATGGTTGTAAAACCATTCGCTTTTGGTCTCAATATCATTGAAGTTACTTCTATGATGGATGATGCTGAGGGTCTTATCGAAAAACTCGAAGACGCTCTGAGAACCGTACCAAACATACAGGGCGTAGAAGCAGACACAATTACTCTTGTTTGAATAAGAAATACTTACTCTGCAGAAATTCTGCAGAGATTAAATAATTTTTAAGGTTCCAATACTTCGAATCCAGTTGATTCATCTTTTACTTTTTTAGCGCTGCAGTCTATAAGCTCAATGATAATTACTTCCAGAATCTGCCATACTATTGAACCTACGCGGATGCAGCCTGTAAGGCCTTCTCCTTCCCTGCCGCATGAAACATGCATGTGAAGCCTCGGAAGCCCGTCTTCACCTTCAAATATAGTTCCTACACCTGCTGTCTCGTGAGGCGCGGCAAGCGTATGATACAAAGGAATGACAGGCCTTGCGTTCCCGTCTTCAGGCCCTACAGTCATTCTGCTGTTTTCATTCAGCGCTCCCACTGCCAAAACTGCAGCGGATTTTATATTATGCTGAACGGCAAATTCTTCCAGACACTTATGAACTATTTCACCGTCTTCTAATTTTACAATAAAGACTCTGCCGACACTAGCTTCTGAATACTTCAGAATAGTTCCTCCTTAAAAATTATGAGTATGCGGGGTTGACCCCGCATTAAAAAATTTATATTTTTACTGTGGGAAAGGTTTGATGAACTCTTTATCCATCAGCAGTTTGGTCTCATTCCTGGCTCTGGAAATGAGTTCTTCTGCACGCTGGGTAAGTTCAGCTTTGCTGATTTTAATTCTTGCAATTCCTGTCTCAATTGCTTTCATACCGACAGCAACTGCTTCTCTGGGGAAGACTTCCCAGTCATCCATTGTCGGAACAATGTATGATTCGCTGAGGCCTTTGTCTTCAGCTGTCTTGGCGATTTCAAGAGCTGCAGCAATACACATGTCATCTGTGATTGTCTTAGCCCTGACATCAAGAGCTCCTCTGAAGATACCTGGAAATCCAAGAGAGTTGTTAACCTGATTGGGGAAGTCGGAACGTCCTGTGGCAATTACTCTTGCTCCTCCTTCTTCAGATTCCCAAGGCCATATTTCTGGAATAGGGTTTGCTGTAGCAAATACAATAGCATCATCTGCCATACCCTGAACCCACTCTTTTTTGATGACACCTGGTCCCGGTTTAGAAGCAGCTACTACAATATCTGCTCCTTTCATTGCAGTTTCAATATCTCCAACTACATTCTCAGCATTAGAATTCTCGCACATGAACCATTTCTCGGCATGGGAGTTTTTGATGTCTTCTCTGCCCTTGTGAAGAGTTCCCTTGCTGTCGACCATTACAATATTTTTGATGTTGAATCCTGCTTTGACCATTATACGAGCAATTGCAATGTTAGCGGCTCCGGCACCGACCATAGCAACCTTTGATTCGGAGATCTTTTTTCCGACTACTTTATGAGCGTTTATTGCACCTGCTGTGACAATGGTAGCTGTTCCCTGCTGATCATCATGCCATACAGGGATGTCCATCTCATTTCTTAATCTATCAAGAATCTCGAAGCACTTAGGATTTTCAATATCTTCCAAGTTAATTCCGCCGAATGAAGGCCCAAGAGCTTTTACAGTTCTGATTATTTCTTCAGTGTCTGTTGTATCTAAACATATAGGGACAGCGTCAACACCTCCCAAATATTTGAATAATAATGCTTTGCCTTCCATAACTGGAAGAGCTGCTTTAGGTCCGATGTTTCCTAATCCTAAAACTCTTGTACCATCAGACACAACAGCGATCATATTGCCTTTTGAAGTGTGTTCATACACCTTGTCAGGATTTGCATGGATGTCTTTACAAGGCTCTGCAACACCAGGGGTGTACCAGACTGCAAAGTCATTAAAACTGTGAACGGGGCACTTTGCAGTTACCTCGATTTTACCTTCATAATACGGATGATATTTCATGGCAAGTTTTGCCGGTTCATATGCTTTTTTCAGCATTTCCTCTTGATCCTTCTTGTCGACCATAACTACAGTCTCCCAAAATGTTAAATTAATTGAGGCAAACCCTGTCACCGGGTTTAAATTTAGGCCTAAGACCACAAAACATTATATAAGAGCTTCGTAGCTGACATTACGAATCTCGTAGATAACAAGAGTGAGGACCTTCATGAAAGTAACCATATTAGACGGATACATTGATGAACCTGCATGTCTCGGAGTTCCGCCGTTTATTTCTCCTCAGGTGAGGGCAGCCGCGGGTGCTGTTATATCTGCCGGTGCTGATGTTGAATATATTACAATAGATAAAATTAGAGAAAATAAAGCTGAATTAAATTCAGATGTTACATTATTTATGTCTGGAAATGCTGTTCCTGGTAAATATCTGAGGGCTATGCCAGCTTCAAAAAAAGAAGTACTAGAGATAAGCAACTATATTCCTGGCATATCCATACTCGGAGGGCCTGCAGCTTTGGATGAAGAAATGTGTTCCTCTTTTAATTACTCATCAAAAAATGATCCAGCGGTTACACTTAACGAGATTCTGAAAAGGAAAGAAACGTCTCAGAGATTGAGAACCCTAGAGGAATGGAATGAATGGCAGCTTAAAGGAGCACATATTGTAAAAGACCACCCTGATTTTCCTGAACCATTGATAGCTGAAGTGGAATCTTACAGAGGCTGTATCAGATACAAATCAGGAGGCTGTTCATTTTGCATTGAACCGCTGAAAGGAAAGCCATTGTTCAGGCAGCCTGTTGATATAATAGAAGAGTGTACTAAATTAACTGAATACGGTGTTCGTAATTTTAGAATAGGCGGCCAAAGCTGTATAATTTCATATATGGCAGATCTTGAAAGCGGAGATCCACCCCGGCCGAATCCAGATGCCGTAGAAGAGCTTTTTTCTGGACTGAATGCTCTGAATCCAAGGGTACTGCATGTTGACAATGCTAATCCTGCAGTCATATCAACATACCCAGAAGAGTCAAGAAAAATTATCAGAACTTTAGCAACTTATTGTACTTCAGGAAATGTTTTAGCGTTAGGTTTAGAAAGTTCAGATCCACAGGTGAAGAATGCTAATAACCTTAATTCATCAGCAGAACAGACATTAGAAGCTATAAAAATTATAAATGAAGAAGGATCTGAAATAGGAGACAATGGACTTTCAAAATTACTGCCTGGACTTAATTTTATAAGCGGTCTGGATGGTGAAAATAAGAATACTAATGAATTAAATATAAATTTATTAAATGAAATAATTAATAGTAATTTATTACTAAGAAGAATTAATCTACGGCAGGTTATACCACTTCGAAAAGAGTATAAAAAATCAGATAAGCATTCATTCATCAAATTTAAGGAAAAGGTAAGAGAAGATATTGATCAGCCTATGTTGAAAAAAATGTTTCCTGAGGGGCGTATTTTGAAAGATGTATACACAGAGTTACATGATGGAAATTTAACATTCGGCAGGCAGATAGGATCGTATCCAATTTTAGTTTGTATTCCTTACAAGACAGAACTTAGTAAATTTACAGATGTGTCAGTTGTAGATTGGGGATACAGAAGCATAACTGCAGTAGAATTTCCTTTGAACATAAATAAATGTTCTATCAGGGCATTGGAATCACTTCCAGGATGCGGACGTAAAAGAGCTACTAAAATTTTCACTTCTAGGCCTATCTCAAATATTGAAGCTTTATCAAAAATAATAGATGATGATAGCGTTATCAAACGAATAAAAGATATTGTAATCTTTTGATTTGAGAGGGAGACCCCTTCATTTCCACTGCAGTATTTTTACTATTCCTGCCGGCGTATTTCAAGAATTCTAAGTTTAGAAAAATATTTTTCTCTTTCTCTTTCTTTTCCTTATAATATAATATATTAGTAGATTCTATTTCTATGTTTATTCTATTTTTTTAAATTTTTTTCTAACGGAAATCTTTTAACACTGCTTAACCTTTTTTATTTTTTACTTTAATGGCTTGTTTACCTGATTTTATAAAAATTAAAGTAACCATACCCATGAAAAGAATTTGCAGTGGAAATGAAGGGGTGGGGGTAATGGAAAATATTACCTGTTAATTTCTGGTGTTATTTTATAAGGTTCTACTATCAGCGTATAAATCAAATACCAAAAGGACTCTCCCTTTTCTTGTAAGGCACCTTTATTTCTTATGCAGAAACAAGTTAATGCAACGCTGTTTCATCGACTTTTCTGTTGAGCATTAAAGTTCTGTCTTGTTAATCAGGTGGGCTTCATTATTCAGCTGTATAATATGAGGTAACAGCTGCAGAACGTTGACCTCCTAAAAGGGGTATTAAGATGGATAACAGTAGCGGCAACATCTTTGACAAATACATGAACTCAAAACAAATATTCAAAAGAGATCGTGAAATATTGAGGCCATCTTATATTCCTGATGAACTTCCCCATCGTAAGGAACAAATAAATCAGCTAGCTTCTATTCTGGTCACTGCTTTGAGGGGAGACAGACCGTCTAATGTTCTTATTTTTGGTAAAACAGGTACCGGTAAAACTGCTTCTGTGAAATACCTCGGTAAAGAAATATTGAAAGCTGATGAATTTAACCGCGTTACTTATCTTTACATGAATTGTGAAGTGGTCGACACGCAATATGGTGTTCTTCAGAATATTGGAAATATGGTCATCGATAAATTTGAAGAACGTATACCTTTCACTGGCTGGAGTACGGAGCGTGTATATAACATTCTCAGAGAAAAAATAGATGAACTCAACCGTGTAGTCATCATAGTTTTGGATGAAATAGATAAGCTGGTTTACAAATCAAGTGATGACGTTTTATACAATCTTTCAAGAATAAATGATGATCTTGAAAGGTCGAAAGTTTCCTTGATAGGAATCTCTAATGACCTTAAATTTACTGAATTTCTTGACCCCAGGGTTCGCAGTAGGTTAGGCGAAGAAAAAATGGTTTTCTCACCATATAACGCAGAACAGCTTCGTGATATTCTTGACCAGCGTTCCAGACTTGCTTTTTACCCTGATGTCATAGATCCAGGTGTGCCTCCGTTGTGTTCAGCCTTGGCTGCTCAGGAACACGGTGACGCCCGCAGAGCATTGGATCTTTTAAGAGTAGCTGCAGAAATAGCCGAAAGGAACGGTGATGACAAAGTTACTGAAGCTCATGTTTATAAAGCCAAAAATAAGATAGAATTGGATTGTGTCACCGAAGCTATCAAAACACTTCCTACTCAGTCTAAGTTAGTCTTGATGAGTATAATAATTAATGAAGAGAGAGGAAATGGTAAACTTACTACAGGAGAGCTTTACGAAACTTACCGTGATATTTCTCAATTTATTGATATGCAGATTTTGACACAGCGCAGAGTCACTGATTTGGTTTCAGAATTAGACATGATGGGCATCGTGCACGCAAGAGTAAAGTCATTTGGACGTGGTGGTCGTACTAAAGAAATAGATTTGTCTGTTCCTATTAACGAAACTAAAAAGATACTTGAAGAAGATGAGTTGCTGCATCCACTTAAAAATTATCGTCCAAAGAACCAGACAACTCTCATCTAAACTTTTTCTTTCTATAGTCAATGATTTCACTCAGACCTATCGGCACCCCTATAATCAGAACTAGAGCAATAACAAAATCAATCTTGCTGTTCTGAGGTATATCACTGAGATCATGACCGTTTGCCAGGAGATTCACGATTCCAAACCATGGTATTTCTCCCCTTGCTTTTCCGTTTATATCTTTTTCTTCTACAAGGTCTGATATTCCTGAGTTTTGATCTATTCTATTATTTCCGTCTCCCATGGTAACTATTCCACCATGCGGGTCAGATCCCATATCAAATAAAATATTTTTCAAATTTATTATTATTTCTCCACTATTAATATAAGAAACGTTCTTTATTATAATCTCATTTTTGAGGCCTGAATAAGAATGGCCGCCGTCTGCTTCCCACAGATCTATATCTATATCCTTTAGGGAAGGAGCACTGAAAGTATTTGTTGACTTATCATATTCTAATTTAATGATAGCTCGGTGTATTATTGATTTATCTAAATATTCTGAATTATAAATCATCACATCTCCGTAGCCGCTGTATGTTTTATATTCTGTAGATAATCCTTCAACATATGTTGTAATATCGTTGAATGAGTCTGTTTTTTTGATTATTACAATGTCTCCGGTGTCAATTGTTCCTATTGAGCTTTCTTCTCCATGTTGCATGCTCTCAGAATCTACAACTACTAAAGGCGGCCAAATTCCACTGTATGCAAACAGTGCTACAAATATGACTACAACGACAACTGGAATGGCTATTATTGCCTTTAAGGTAGATTTATATTCTTTATCCACTCTGACTCCATTAGATACTAATTAGAAAAAACTATGTTGATTTTTCTTGAGCAGGATGTTATTTTCAAAGAACAAGATAGATAAGTTATGATTTCAATGACTGTTTATGACGTCCCGTCCTGACAACGATACATATTTTATGAACATGGCAAAATTATCTGCCACAAGATCTACATGTCTCCGGCGCAGTGTAGGAGCAGTTATTGTAAAAGAAAAAAGAATTCTTACTACTGGCTACAACGGAGCTCCAAGAGGACTTAAGCATTGTGAGGAAACTGGATGTGTCAGGTTAGAAAATCACATAGAATCAGGGACGCGTCATGAACTGTGCAGAGGCGTACACGCTGAGCAGAATGCTGTAATTCAGGCGGCTTATTTTGGTGCCAGTGTAAAAGATGCTTCCATTTACATCACAAATTTTCCCTGCGTACTCTGTGCTAAAATTCTTATAAATGCAGGCATAAAAGAAGTGGTTTATCTGGATGACTATGTTGATACATTATCAAGAGAAATCCTTGAAGAAAGTAACATAATCGTAAGAAGATATGTGGAAAACAATCAATCAGAAAGCTGATTCTACGTATTTTCGTATGGGATTAATTTCTATATCTAGAGATTAGTCGGAATATTCATATGTCATAGCGATATTATGCCATATATGTTCTGTCCAGAATGCGGGCTGGAGATATATGACAATTCAAACTTCTGCTCCCATTGTGGATGTTGTGTTAATAATGATGATTTCATATCCAAATTAAAGTCTGGCATATATCGATACAAGAAAAACAGCTGTTTTAGTAAATCAGTAAATCTCTGGCTGGTGACAGCTTTCTTTGTTTCTGTATGTTTTCTTCTGGTTTTTGCCAGTTATCACGTTGCCCCATCTCATCACAATGTGAATGAATACGATTTAACTCCTGATAACTATGATACAGAGCCGACTGTCTATCTACCTACAGCCAGTCATATTTTTGTAGAAGATCCGCCCAGTGAAACAGCTAGGGTTTCTGCCTCAGGTGATTTTGCCATGGGCAATCTCTCTATAGTTTTTGATGACGACGACAGAGTAGTTGTAACTTTGTCCGATTCGGCTGCTTCGGAATATGAATATTTTTATTGGACGCTTACAGATCTTCATCATACATTCCAGAAGGCTTCTTATTTTACTTTTAACACCTATGAAGGCAAAACTCTGGCTAAAACAGAACCTATTCTTATCTGGGACACTCCGACAGCCGGGGAATATGAAATAAAAGTCAGCTGTTATGATATAGACGGCAACCATTCATATTACGCTGGAAATGTGCTATACGACGACTACATTACAGATCATTATTTTTGGTCATATGATCAGCAGAGTTATTCTATGGATATAGCTTACATGTTTTCTGAGTATCTGCATTATACTCCTTTATTTCGAGCACCGGATGAACTGAGATACGGTAATGATTATTCCAGAATGGCAGATTTCTGTGTAGTCAATGATACAATAATTGATATTGCTGATGGCTTAAAAACTCTCTATTACAAAAATTATGGAACTGAAGCATCACTCACTGATCAGAAATTTGCAGATTTTCTGCTGGCTTTTGTCAATTTATGTTATGCATATCCCCCTAATTCAAATACACCAGACTATTACGAGTATGGAGAGATTGAATATTGGGCATACCCGATGGAGACAATCTACCACAATATGGGTGACTGCGAAGATACTGCTATTTTATGTGCAAGTCTGTTTAAAGCGTGCAGTTTTGATTCGGCAATTGTAATTATGCCTGGACATGCTATAGCGGCTGTTGTACTAGACAGTTTTACTGAAACGGATGTGACACAAAGTTTTAGAGTAGCTCCCTTTTACCAGACAATATGTGGTAAAACATACTATGGATGTGAGACGACTCTCGTGGATAATTCATACGGAGTTGGATACATATCTACCGCATACTCAAATGGAAAATATGAACCTCTGCAGGAGGGAAAAGCTCTCAACGGGGATTATGAGTATTATCCTCTAAATTCTCTTAATAAGTAAAATTACGGGTTAGTGACAATTACAGATTAGCATATTTGTGTTACGGATTATACCTGATATATGAATGAGACTTCTGTAAATCATATTTTTCGTTAAATAATGGATACAGTATCAGGAAGTTTTTATATACGTTAATCCGATTCCCAAAGAAAATCACCGGAGAGAGACCCGTGGGTAAATCTGAAACACTTCTCCAGGTTAAAGATGCCGAGTCTAAGGCTAAGCAGACAATTGAGCAGGCTAGAACTAAAGAAAAAGAGATTCTTTCCTCTGCACGTAAGGAAGCTGTAGACAAGATACAGCAGGCAGAAAGGGATCTCAGGTCTAAGTCCGCTTCAGAGTTAGCAAGCCAGAAGGCTTCGTTGGCATCTCAAAAAGAAGGGCTTTTGCAGAAAGGGAATGACGATGCAGCAGCGCTGGAATCAGCAGCTGTAAAGAAGATCCCTGAAGCAAAAATGATGATCAAGCAACAATTCGAGAGGACATTCGATGCTGCTACCGGAATCAATGAGTAAGATATTGGTCGTTGGGACCAAGGATCAATTACCGGCAACTATCGATCTTCTTTATAGTCTCGAAAATGTTCATGTTATCGATTTTCCATCAGACGGAGAGGAAGGATTTACTTTAGGATCCCCGCTCTCAGCAGCTTCTGATGCTTCACTGAAACTTTTGAAGCTCAGATCTATGGAAAAAGATCTCGAAATTGAAGGGAATGCTTACAAAGAAAAAATTTCTGTAAAGCAGATAGAAGATAACCTTCAATCAACAATGGACGAGATTGAAAAGCAGATATCTGGTATTGTTGAATCTAAAAATTCGATGCAGACCAGATTGTCCGAATTGAATGGCCGCATAACTTCATTGGATCCATTTAAAAAAGTGGATCTGGATTTGGGGTTGTATCGTGGCTATTCATCATTGGGCGTAATTGCTGGATATTCTCAAATTGATCCTGAAACTGCGTTGAAAGACGCATTACAGAATGAATACGAATTGTTCAAGGGAAGCGACTCTTTTATTGTTTTATTTGTTCCTCTATCTAAATTAGAAGAGGCTCAGCGCACACTTTCTCAGCAGGGCTTCAGTGAAGTTCCCATACCCGAAGGAAAAGGTATGCCGTCCCAGATGGTTGCTGAATTGGAAAGCGAAATCGCTGAGGTGAATAAGCAATTAGAAGACATCGAGGCTAAGCTCGCTGAAATCAGAGGCAGTTATGCATCATTCATTACTGCAGCCGATGAACAGCTTAGCATCATCGTTGAAAAAGCTGAACTTCCTTTGAGAATGGGCGCCACAGAACACTCCTTTGTGCTCGAAGCCTGGGTGCCTGAAAAAGAATTTAGCTCAATTTCCGATGCCTTCAATAAGAAAGTTGGTGACAATGTATACCTTGAAGTATTATGCACCAAAGATCGTAAGGAAGAGCATGCGGAACCTAGTGGATATAATGAAGAGGAGCCGGTTGAAGTAGAGGAAGAAGTTCCTGTTGAACTTAAACACGGTAAAACCGTTGGAAGGTTCACATTCTTCACTAAACTTTTGTCAACTCCTCGTTATAATGAAATTGACCCTACAATTACCATCGCTATATTTTTCCCAATATTCTTTGGTTTAATGGTTGGTGATGTAGGTTATGGTATTCCTTTTACAGTTCTCGGTCTTCTTGGTCTAAGAAGATGCAAGAGCGATGAATGGCGCGGTATTGCCACTATGCTGTTCTATGGAGGTATTGCCTCAATATTCTTCGGACTATTCCTGTACGGAGATATGTTTGGTATTGAATTCCATGCAGCTGAAGCTGGAGCACTAAGCTGGGAAACTCTCTTGGGAGTATCTCTGCCACACGTTCTGTTTAACGTAGGCGACTTCGCTGTACAACTGGGATACGTTACAAAGCTTGGCAGCGTAAAATTACTGCTGTACGCTTGTGTATGGGTAGGTATTGCACACCTCTTATTAGGTCTGATTATTGGTTTCTACAATATTGTCGTCAGGCATGGAATTAAAGAAGCCATTATGGAGAAGTTCTCCTGGATCTTAATGTTTGTAGGGTTTGCATTCCTTGTTCCATGGTTACTCCACAACCTGCTTATGCCCGATAATCCAGATGCAGGTATGAATTTCATGGACCCCATGTTCCTAGGAGGAATTGCACTCTTTGTCATCGGTCTTCTGATGGCAGTGAAAGCTGAAGGAGCTACAGCTATTATTGAGGCTCCTGAGGTCTTAAGCAACGTGCTGTCCTACACAAGGATAGCAGCCATCGGTATGTCTAAAGCGGGCATGGCGCTGGCATTCAACATGATCGCCCTTGAAATGATAGCACCAGGCGGCGGTATAATGCTAGTATTGGGACTTGTAATATTCATAGTCGGTCATTTGATGATCTTTATACTAGCCATAATTTCAGCAGGTCTCCACAGTGTAAGGTTGGAGTATGTTGAACTCTTTAACAGATTCTTTGAAGGCGGTGGAATGGAATTCAACCCCTTGAAAATAGTTAGAAAACACACAATAGCAACGGAGGAATAAAAATGGTAGATTTAGGATCAGGACTCATAGCAGTCGGAGCTGGAATTGCAGTAGGATTAGCCGGTATCGGATCCGGTATTGCAGAAGCCAACATTGGTGCAGCTGCAGTTGGCGCAATGGCTGAGAACGAGAAACTCTTCGGTAAGGGTCTTATTCTCACTGTTATCCCCGAGACCATCGTTATCTTCGGTCTGGTTATCTCTATCCTACTCTGGATCAACATGTGAGAGAGGCTAACTCCATGTCATTGGACAAGATAGCCGACGAAATCCTTGGCAATGCCAGTAAAGAAGCTGAGACAATTGTCAAGGAAGCGGAGAATGAAAGATCCAGGATACTCTTGGAAGCCGATCAGAAAATTGAGAATATGCATAAGGCTGAAGAGAAAGAGCTGCAGGATGCTATTGAGCGTATGAAGCGCCAAGAGATCTCCAGCGCTGAATTAGATGCCAAAAAGATAGTTCTCAACAAGAGGAAAGACATTCTCAACCGCACCTTCGAGGAAATGCTAGCCGAGCTTTCAGAAATGGATGCCAATGAGAAAGGCGGCATTTACAAGAAGATCGTCGACCAAGGCTCAAAAGTCATCCCATCTCCAAAGGTTCTTTGCCCTAAAGGAGAGAAGAATCTTTTGGCTGACGTCGACGGAATGGGAAAACTGACAGAAACTGACATGGAATCGGGCCTGATTTTGGAAAGTAAAGACGGCACAGTCCGTCTCGACTTCCGCTTCAGGACGATCTTAGAAGGTATCTGGGATCAGGATCTGAAAGAAATATCAAACATCCTGTTTGAATAAGGGAAACTGGTGAACAAATGATTGTACGAGGGCGTCGGGGGAAAGGCAATTACGCTTACGCAACAGCAAGGATCAAATCGAAAAAAAGCCTCCTGCTGACCAATGACAACTACCCCAAGTTGCTAATGATGGATCTCAATGAGATCGGTAGATTCATGGGTGAAACGCAGTACAAAACTGAGATGGCTGAACTGGCCTCAAAGTATTCCGGAGTCGACCTCATAGAATTGGGAACCTCCAGGAACCTCGCTCACACCTACAGATCTATTATTGGATTCTGCTCTGGTGATTTGAAAGAAATCGTGGCAGGATATCTTCGCAGATGGGATATGTGGAACATTAAAACCATTCTGAGAGGAAAGTACTCTAATGCCACCGTAGAAGAAATCCAGGAAGACCTTGTACCTGCAGGAACTCTCAGTGAAGAGGACCTAAACGCTTTGCTTGCTATCGACAGCATGTCTGAGATTCTTGAGACATCTGCCCGCAAGCTGAGCATTCAGGTGCCTGCGGACATAACCCTATCACTTGAACGGGATGGCAATTTAGCTGCGGTAGAAGATTATCTAGATTTCATTTATTACCAAAGATTATTGGCTTCAATAGATCCCAATAAGAAATCAGATAGTCAATTTCTTTCATTTGTAAAGCGTGAAATTGATATTGTGAATTTAAGAACGTTGTTAAAGCTGAAGATGGACAACATGGCCGGTGACAAAATAAAGGTCTACTTCATCGAAGGCGGTAGCAACGAACTCTCTATTGCTGAATTAAACAGGCTTGCTGGTATAGAGACATTTGACAATTTAGTTGATGAACTGTCAAAATACTCATTCTATGATGAAATCAAAAATTCATTAGAGAAAGCTAAGACCACAAGATCTTTGAATCCAGTAATGGTGAAATTAGATAAATACTTGGCCAAGGAGGCAGAGAGATTTTCCCATCTTTACCCGTTATCGGTATTGCCTATCTTGGATTATATCATTAGAAAGAAGATTGAAGTTGATAACATCCGCATCATCGCCAGGGGAAAGGCTAGCGGAATGGACAACGAAATTATCAAGAAACTGCTGGTGATCTAATGGACTTTGCAGTTATTGGAAGTGAAGAGTTTGTGATGGGATTCCGTCTCGCCGGTGTAAAATACGTCTACGCCGTCGGACCGGAAGAGTATGAATCCAAACTTTTAGAACTCATTACAAACCGTTCCATTGGAATTCTAGCAGTGGATTCGGAAGACATCTCGCACGTATCCTCCAGCGCCCGCAAAAAGGCGTTGGACAGCATTTCTCCGGTCGTAGTGCAAGTTGGCGGAGAAGAGGGCGATTTGAGAGAGAAAGTCAAGAGTGCAATTGGCGTTGATTTGTATAAGACTGAGAGGGATTAATATGGCTAAGGCTAAGCAAGGAGAGATTTACAGGGTCGCTGGACCAGTCGTAACTGCGACTGGCATCTCCCCGAAGATGTATGATGTCATGCAGGTCGGGGAAGAGGGCCTTATGGGTGAGGTTATCAAAATCTCCGGCGACAAGACTATCATTCAGGTTTACGAGGAGACTTCCGGGTTGAAACCTGGTGAGAAAGTTATCGATACTGCACAGCCCCTAGTTGCTGAATTGGGACCAGGATTGTTGAGCAGTGTGTATGATGGTATTCAGAGACCCCTTCCAGTCTTGATGGACAGGATGGGAGACTTCATTAACAGAGGAGTTTCAGCTCCAGGTCTGGACCATTCAAAGAAATGGACCTTTACACCTGTCGCCAAAGTCGGCGATGTCGTCAAAGGCGGAGATGTACTCGGTACCGTGCAGGAATTTTACCTGACTCACAAAATCATGGTGCCCCACGGCATCAGCGGAAAAGTCGAAGAAGTCAAGAGCGGAGACTTTACCATCGATGAGGTTGTGGCTGTTGTTGACGGAAAAGACATCACAATGTTACAGAAATGGCCGGTCCGTATCGGCAGGCCGATTGTCAAAAAGCTCTTACCAGATATCCCATTAATCACTGGACAGAGAGTTCTTGACACAATGTTCCCTCTTCCAAAGGGAGGAGCCGGTGCTATCCCTGGTGCATTCGGTACTGGAAAGACAGTTACCCAGCAGCAGTTAGCCAAATGGTCTGACGCTGAAATCGTGGTATACATCGGATGCGGAGAAAGAGGAAACGAAATGACTGAAGTTCTGTCTGAATTCCCTAAGTTAGAGGATCCGAAGACAGGAGAGCCGCTCATGCAGAGGACAGTTCTTATCGCTAACACCTCAAACATGCCTGTGGCAGCTCGTGAAGCTTCAGTTTACACCGGAATGACAATTGCAGAATACTTCCGTGATATGGGATACAATGTATCCCTGATGGCCGACTCTACTTCAAGATGGGCAGAAGCTATGAGAGAAATTTCCTCTCGTTTAGAAGAAATGCCTGGTGAAGAAGGTTACCCGGCTTACTTATCTGCCAGACTCTCTGAGTTCTACGAGAGAGCCGGCCGTGCAGAGAACATCAACGGATCTGTAGGATCAGTATCTGTGGTAGGTGCAGTTTCACCAGCAGGTGGAGACTTATCCGAACCAGTTACACAGAATACACTGCGTATCGTAAGAGTATTCTGGGCTCTTGACTCTAAATTAAGAGAAAGGAGACACTTCCCGACAATCAACTGGCTTACTTCATACTCTCTATACACTGGTAACTTAGACAAGTGGTACAGAGACAATGTAGCTCCAGACTTCCCAGACCTCAGACAGTGGGCAATGGAAATTCTGCAGCGTGAGTCCGAACTTCAGGAAGTTGTGCAGTTAGTCGGTTCAGACGCTCTTCCGGAAGAGCAGAAGATGACTCTTGAAATTGCCAGGATGATCCGTGAAATCTTCCTGCAGCAGAATGCTTACCACCCGATCGACACATACTGTCCTATGCCACGCCAATACAAGATGATGAAACTCATCAAGCAGTTTGCTGAGCTTTCAAACAAAGCTGTAAGCAACAATGTAAGCGTGGACTCAATCGTTGCTTTACCTATCAGGGACAGGTTTGCCAAGTCAAAGTATGAAGAAACAATAGATCAGGAACTTGATGAGATTGCCAAAGAACTTCCTGATGTATTTGCAGCACTGGAGGCAAAGGCATGAGCATAGTTTCCAAAGAATATCATACAATTTCTCAGATCGCAGGTCCTCTTGTTTTCGTCGAGAAAACAGAGCCTGTAGGTTACCAAGAACTAGCCACTGTTACTCTGCCCGACGGCAGCCAGAAGAGAGGCCAGGTTCTTGATACATCAGAAACTACCGTAGTCCTTCAGATCTTTGAAGGTACTTCCGGTATTGAACGCGCTGCAGGAGTCAAGTTCCTTGGAGAGACCATGAAAATGCCGGTGTCTCACGACATGCTTGGCAGAATCCTTAACGGTGCTGGAGATCCAATTGATGGAGGTCCGGCAATCACACCCGAAAAGCGTCTGGATATCACAGGTGCTGCCATCAACCCATGGGCCAGGGCGGAACCTAAAGAATTCATCCAGACCGGTATCTCAAGCATTGACGGTATGAACACCCTCGTCAGAGGACAGAAACTGCCGATCTTCTCAGCATCTGGTCTTCCTCACAACGATGTCGCTCTGCAGATTGCCCGTCAGGCAAAAGTGCGCGGTACCGATGAGGAGTTCGCCGTGGTCTTCGCTGCCATGGGAATTACTGCTGAAGAAGCACAGGCATTCATGGCCGACTTCGAAAGAACCGGTGCCCTCAAGCGTGCTGTAGTGTTCATGAACCTAGCAGACGATCCAGCTATTGAGCGTATGATTACACCTAAGCTTGCTCTTACCACAGCTGAATACCTCGCTTTCGAACTTGACATGCACGTGTTAGTTATCCTGACTGATATCACAAACTACTGCGAAGCTCTAAGACAGATCGGAGCAGCTCGTGAAGAAGTGCCGGGAAGAAGAGGTTACCCAGGTTACATGTATACCGACCTTGCAACCATGTATGAGAGAGCAGGCCGTATCAAGGGAAAGAAAGGATCAATCACACAGATTCCTATCCTTACCATGCCTGGTGACGATATTACCCACCCGATTCCAGACCTTACCGGTTACATTACTGAAGGTCAGATTGTGGCATCCAGAGACTTGTACCGTGCCGGTATCTACCCGCCAATCAACGTAGGGGCTTCCCTGTCTAGATTGATGAACGCAGGTATCGGAGAAGGTCTGACTCGTGAAGACCACAAAGCTATCTCTGATCAGTGTTACGCTGCATATGCAGAAGGCCGTGATCTCAGAGGTCTCGTAGCTATCGTCGGTAAAGAAGCATTATCCGAGAGAGACAAGAAGTTCCTTGACTTCGCTGACGCCTTTGAAGACAAATTTGTCAGGCAGGGCGCTGATGAAGACAGAGACATCGAGACAACTCTCGAGATTGCTTGGCAGTTAGTAGCTCTCTTACCTGAGAACCAGCTGTCCAGAATTGACAGGAAATACATTGAGAAGTATCACCCTGCACACAGAAAGAGTGAGTGAACATGGCAACTACAGAGGTCAAGCCAACCCGGTCCGAACTGCTCGAAGTTAAGCGTAAAATCAAGCTTACGCAGTCAGGTTATAAAATCCTCAAGATGAAGAGGGACGGCCTGATTCTCGAATTCTTCAAAATCCTAGAAGAAGCTAAGCAGGCTCGTGAGGAAGCTAGCAAGCAGCATGAAGTCGCCATGAGGAAAATCAATGTTGCAATGGCTGTTGACGGAATCATTTCCGTCAAATCTGCGGCCTACGCCCACAAAACTCATCCCGAGATCTCCGTGCGTTCCAAGAACGTCATGGGTCTGGTAGTGCCTGAGATTGAGGCAAACTCAGTCAAGAGCACTATCGACGAGCGCGGATATGGTATTGTGGGTACTTCCACATACATCAACGAAGCTACTGAAGCATTCGAAGAATTGGTTGAAACACTCACCAAAGCAGCTGAGATCGAGACAACTCTGAAAAAGCTCCTCAATGAAATTGAGGGTACAAAGCGCAGAGTTAACGCTCTTGAATTCAAGGTAATTCCTGAACTGCAGGAAGCGGAAGCGTTCATCGAACTCCGTCTTGAAGAGATGGAAAGAGACAACCTGTTCTCTTTGAAACATCTCAAAGGCAAAGCCGAGGCACAAGAGTGAAACTTTTTTCCAAACTTTTTGATTGGGAAGATCCAGAGGTGCGAGGCAGGTACCTCAAAACCTTCTGGATTATCTCACTTTTCATGTTAGTTTTAGGCTATATTCTGATTGTCTACTTCCTGTTCATGGGAGAATAATCACTATAATGTAATTTTGCTGATTTCTATATATCCATAATGTATATATTGGATGAGTATTGCTCATCATATGCTGGAGTCTAGATACAAATGAAGACAGTTTATCTCAACACTCTGACTGGCGGTAATTTTGAAGTGCTATGTCAGGACATTTTTTCACAATATTTTCACGCGCCTGTAGAAAATATGCCGCTTGTCAATGATAAAGGCAGAGATCTGATAATTCATTCTCCAGAAGGAGATATTTTTGTTGAATGCAAGCATCATCCACGCAGCTCAATAGGACGTCCAGTTGTGCAAAAATTACATTCTGCAATGGTGACAGAAAACATTTCAAAGGGAATAATAGTCACCACTGGCCATTTTTCAAAGGAAGCTGTTAATCACGTATCTGTAAACAAGCTTCCTATTGATTTGATCGATCAGGACAAACTAAAAGAGATAGCCTATAATGTGGGTTATGCACTTTTTTTGTCTGAATTAGATGATAAAAGCGGAGCTATGCAATACATCTCACCTGAATGTGAAGAAGTCTTCAAAGATCATTTATCATCATTCATTGGGAGAACACTCCTGTCTTACCCGAACAGCATATCTTCTGAGCTGGCAATTGAACAGAAGAAATCGATTCTGATTCCTTTTTATAAAGTTGAATATGATGTAAATGCAACTTTTTCTACGTCTGTAGGACTTATACATGCAGAAAAATGCAGCGATATCATATATTTGAATCAGCAACTGGAGTTATGCAGCAATTCATTCTCTAAGCTTTTTCCAACTTCTTCATTCAAACCTTATGATCCTGCAGCAGATCAGACATGTACAGAGAAATCAAGTTCAGAACCTACAATGAATGAACTGACAAAGAATGTTTATGAATACATAATTCAGAGACATACTAAAAATGTAAACTACGTTGGAAGGAACAACCAAAGCTACACTAAAACTTGTACGCCTTCTAAGAAAGACATACTAATCAAAGATGTAGCTCATGTATACATACCATTTTCAGACGTTGAATTTTTATTACACAATCGAAAGAGAAGAATCTCTCTGGCAGAAAACAATACAAACTCATTTTTTGTATCAAGTGAGAATTTTCTGAATTGTGAAATATGCGGTTCCAAAGTGTCGTCTGGAGTTCTATGCAATGACTGCGGTGCGATTGTGCACGTTAGTAAAAAGAAGTCGCATGGATTAAAATGCAGTTTTTGTGAAAAAACAATATGCATCTCCTGTGCAGGATATTTTAGAAAATATCTGCTCTTCAAAAAACCAGTTTGTTCTTCATGCACCACTGAAAGAAAGCTCAAAACCAAAAAATACAAAATATCATGATTGAAAACTCTGTCTGGTTTTCATTGTATACTTGATACTGCATAATTCAGCTGGTTTTAGCGTTATCTAACCGTAAACTTTAAGAATCATACCTTGTTAGAGTCACTCACTCTGTAGGAGAGCGTTAGCTCACTTGCACTACAGGAGGAATATACTTGGTTGAAAAAACGACCCTAGAGGCCGTCAAAAAGGCTCTTGAGAGTTCCCCGAAAAGGAATTTCAGAGAGTCTGTTGATTTGGCCATTAACCTCAAGGATGTGGATCTCTCCAATCCTAAGAATAGGATACAGGAGGATATTATTCTGCCACATGGAAGAGGTAGGGATATTAAGGTCTGTGTTATCGGTGGCGCCGAACTGGCTGCTAAAGCTAAGGACGTAGCCGACATGATCATTACGCCCGATGAATTGGGTAAGATCGCCGATGATAGAAAACAGGCCAAAAAGGTAGCTTCAGAATGTGATTATTTCATAGCTGAAGCTCCATTGATGCCCCAGATTGGTAAGAGGCTTGGTATAGTACTCGCTCCCCGCGGTAAAATGCCAAAGCCGATTGCACCTGGTGCGGACCCTGCTCCAATAATTGAAAATTTGCGTAAGAGCGTGTCAGTCCGTACAAAGGACCGCAAAACGTTCCAGACTCCCGTCGGCACCGCCGATATGGATCCTGAGCAAATTGCAGAAAATATCGAAGCCATATTCAAGAGGGTTACCGGCAAGCTTGAGAAAGGAAGAATGAACATCGACTCGGCCTATGTCAAGACGACAATGGGTCCGTCTGAAAGGGTTCTGTAGGTGAGCTGAGATGGCACATGTAGCATCTTGGAAAAAAGAGAAGGTCAAAGAACTGGCTGACATGATGGTTAACGGACAAGTCGTAGCCATCGTTGACGTCCACGGAATTCCCTCTCCTCAAATGCAGGCCATAAGAAGCAACATGAGAGAAAACAGCTCCATGGTCATGACCAGGAACAACCTCATGCTTCTTGCTTTGGACGAGGCCGCAAAGCAGAAACCGGGATTGGAAAAGCTGAAAGAACAAGTCCATGGTCAGTGCGCCATTGTTGCCACACCAATGAACCCCTTCAAGCTGTTCCGTTCAATGGAGAAGACAAAAACACCTGCTCCTGCGAAACCTGGCGACATAGCTCCTGAAGATATCGAGATCAAAGCTGGAGACACACCTTTCAAACCCGGCCCAATCGTGGGTGAGTTACAGAAAGTAGGAATTCCAGCAGCAATTGAAGGCGGAAAAATCGTTATCCGTAAGGATAAAGTTTTAGTCAAACAGGGAGAAGCAGTTCCAGAAGACCTAGCTAAACTCTTGCCTAAACTAGAAATTCTGCCTATGATCGTAGGTCTTGATCTCAGAGCTGCGTATGAAGAAGGCGTCATCTATGACAAAACCGTTCTCGACGTGCCCCCTGACCATTACATTAATTTGTTGGCAACTGGAGCGCATAACGCTTTTGCACTTGGTATAAGCATAGTCTACCCGACAGAGGAGACAATCACACCATTAATTGCGAAGGCTTACCGCGAGGCTTTATCACTCAGTGTTGAAGCTGCAATACCCACAAAAGAAAATGTAAAGATTCTCCTGGCAAAAGCAAACGTAGGAATGCTTGCTATTGCATCACGCGTCCCCGAACTCGGAGACGAACGTTTGACACAGCAGCTCGCAGCCACCGCTGCACCAGCAGCTGTTGAGGAGACAAAGGCCGAAGAGAAGAAAGACGATGAAGAAAAATCCAATTCCGAAGAAGGAGGTTCCTTTGCTGGATTTGGAGGATTATTTGATTAAGTAAATTTGGAGGAATATAAATGGAGTATATCTACAGTGCGTTGGTCCTTCACGCTGCCGGAAAGGCCGTTGATGAGGATGCTATCGCAAACGTTCTTAAGAGCGCAGGCGTCGAACCAGACGCTGCCAAGATTAAATCTTTGACTGCTTCCCTTGAGGGTGTAAACATCGATGAAGCTATTGCTTCCGCTGCTATCGCCCCTGTAGCTGCCGCTGCACCCGCCGCTGGCGCTGCTCCTGCTGAGGTTCCAAAATCAGCAGAAGAAGAGAAGAAAGAAGAAGTTAGCGAAGACGAGGCTGCTGCCGGTCTAGCTGCTTTATTCGGTTAAACAGACTGAGAACGTTTCTCACTAACGGGCGCAAGCCCACTTTCCTTTCTTTTTTATAAAATTTGATTTTACTGATTGAAAATTTCTGTTTTGATTTGTGAATAAACGCAATTCATAAAAATCAGTCAATCCTAGAGATTTCACTTTGTTTAAACTTGAAGATTAAAAAACTGTCTTGCCTCTTCAGTATTATATTTTTTGATACATGCCAATATATAGATTATTTTCAAAACTTACTGGACACACAGTTTAGCGTTACATCTGTAAATTTAGATTTAAGCCATTTGACTAGTATTCTGGTTATATACACTCACGATTCAATATGAAATATTAGAAATTAATAAGATGAGAAATTTATAAATGCCTTATTTGTTTTTCAATGTGTACCTCACATATATTGATGAATCTGGTAAACCCGATCTAAGCGATCCTGAGAATGTATTTGTTCTTTCATCATTTACAATTAATAAAGGGATTGGGTGATTATAGACAATGAAGTTAAAGCTATTAAGCTGAAGCATTTTCCTCATCGTGATCCAGATACAATAGGATTACATGCTTTTTGTATCTTAAATCATGAAAAATCTATAACCCGCTTGAAGTGAGATTGTATCTGATTAGGGATATATTGACATTAATCTCAGATATGGATTGTACTTTAATCCCAGTAGTTCCGAAAGATCAATTTCACTTTTAGAAAATATTGTGATTTTGGATTATACAGTATGCCAAATTTAAAAAATAAAAAGTGAGGCTTGCACCCCACTTGAATTAGTCTTTCTTTTCTTCTTTGATTTTGCAGACTCCGCACCCTGAACAGGACGGGCAGCTTCCGCAGCCCCCGTTTCTTCTTGCCTTGATCATGCTGTATACTGCATATGCAAGACATGCGACGATGATCAGGGCTATGACTGCAGTAGCGGCGTTCATGTTGCTGAAACCTCCGTTTTCTTTCTGTCAAGCATTTTGTCAGGCCGCACTAAGCAGAAGATGATTCCTACCAAGGCAATCACCGCCAACAGCGTGTATGCAGTGAATCCTCCGCCGGTAAAGAACGTGCCGAACTGATAGACACAGAGAGCTACAGCGTAAGCAAAGACCATCTGATATGCCACGGCAAACAGGCACCCTTTGTTTCCCAGTTCGCGGCGCATAGCACCGATTGCTGCGAAGCAGGGAGCGCACAGCAGGTTAAAGATCAGGAATGAGTAGGCAGACAGCTGTGTGAATGATGCTGCAACAAAGCCCCAGATCTCTTCTCCGCTGTCTGATATTTCAGACAGGCCGAACAAGGTACCGAATGTTCCCAGTACATTTTCTTTTGCAATGAATCCTGTGATGGTGGCTACAGTAGCCTGCCAGTCTCCCCATCCCAAGGGTGCAAATATTCCGCAGATTGCAGATCCTATTGATTCCAGAATCGAGTCTTCAATTCCTACCGGCTGAAGCGCCCAGTTGTATGATGACAGGAACCAGATCAAAGCGCATGCTACGAAGATGATTGTACCTGCTTTCTTGACGAATGCCCATGCCCTGCCTCCGGTGCTGAATGCTACTGTCTTTAATCCGGGGATGTGGTAAGGCGGCAGTTCGACCACGAAAGGCGCAGGGGTTCCTGAGAACCGGTTCATCTTTTTGAGAATGATCCCTGACATAATGATTGCCACAATGCCTAAGAAATAGGCAGACACAGCGACCCAGACTGAACCGCCGAACAATGCTCCGGCAATTAAGGCGATAATCGGTATCTTGGCAGAACAAGGAATGAATGTAGTGGTCATGGCGGTAATCTTTCTGTCGCATTCCTGTTCAATCGTACGAGAGGCCATGATTCCCGGCACACCGCATCCGGTTCCGATCATAATGGGAATAAACGACTTTCCTGATAATCCGAACTTTCTGAAGATTCTGTCCATGATGAAGGCGATACGAGCCATATATCCGCAGTCTTCCAATATTGCCAGCAGAATAAACAATACAATCATCTGAGGCAGGAAGCCTAATACTGCTCCGACTCCGTTTATGACACCGTTGACAATGAATGAAGTGAGCCAGTCTGCAGCGCCTACAGATTCAAGCCATGATTCAGCGCCGGGAATGAGAGTCTCTGCAAATAAAGTATCATTGACCCAGTCAGTCATCCATCCTCCCACTGTGGAGATAGAAATGTAATAGACAGCAATCATTACGCAGGCAAAAATCGGCAGAGCAAGGAGTCTGTTGGTTACGATCCTGTCAATCTTGTCTGAAGTGCTCAGTTTCTCTTTTTTTGCCTTTTTAGAAGTTTCTTTTACAACTGTTCCTATGTGATTGTAGCGTTCATTGGTGATGATGCTTTCTCCGTCATCGTCAAACTCGCTTTCCAATTTTTGTACTATATCTAATATTCTGCTCTTTTCCTGAGAAGTCAGTTTCAGTTCTTCAGCTGCCTTTTCATCCTTCTCCAGAAGTTTAACCGAATACCATCTGAGAAGGCAGTCGTCAGTTTTTCCTTTTAGAACTGCTGATATCTCCGAAATGAATTTTTCAGTTTTATTTGAGAATATTTCTTTAATAACAGGTGCCTGCCTGCTTTTTGCAGCGTTTACTGCAGCAGTCACCATCTCATCCATGCCTTTCTTTTTTAATGCAGATATTTCTACTACGCCGCATCCCAGCATTTCTGAGAGTTTCTTAGAATCAATTTTGTCTCCGTTCTTTTCAATAACATCTATCATGTTGAGAGCTACCACCACGGGAATGCCCGTTTCCAAAAGCTGGGTGGTGAGGTACAGATTCCTGTCTAGATTTGTAGCATCTACAACATTTACAATTATTTCCGGTCTGTCTTTTATTAAATAATCTCTTGCGACAACTTCCTCAGGACTGTATGGCGACAACGAATATATCCCAGGCAGATCTGTGATGACGACATCTTTGTTTCCCTTCAGCTTCCCTTCTTTCTTCTCAACAGTCACTCCAGGCCAGTTTCCTGTGTGCTGCGAAGCGCCGGTCAAGTTGTTGAATAGTGTAGTCTTGCCGCAGTTTGGATTACCAGCTAACGCTAACCTAATTACCATTTATCGAACCTCCATGCACCGGTTGAACCGGTAAAATCTTACGCAGCCAGTTACTGGATTTCTATCGACTCCGCATCAGCCTTTCTCAAGCTCAGTTCATAACCTCTGACTGTAATCTCAATGGGATCTCCCAGAGGAGCAAGCTTTCTTACGAAAATACTGCATCCTTTGGTGATTCCCATGTCCATAAACCGTCTCTTAAGCTGTCCTTCGCTTTTTACTCTGATAACAGTAACAGTATCGCCGCATTTTGCATCTTTAAGAGTTTTCATGCAACTCCCTCACATACGATTCTGTTGGCCATGCCGCGGTCAATGGCTATGCGTGTACCCTTGATATCCAGAATGAGGCCTCCTGCCATTTCTGAGATGACAGTAATTTTTTCTCCTTCGATGAAACCCATCGATGCCAGGTGTCCTCTGGTTTCGTCTTTGCCGGAGATTTTCTTGATTTCTACACTTTCTCCAGATCCAGCCATTGATAGCAGCATATTTTTCACCATCCGGCCGATCATCCTTAGATCATAAGGATTATTTCGGCTAACCTAAATCTGTATTTTAGTCATGCCTAATAAATGTTTGGTATGCCTAAACTTTTCTATCTTGTTTCTATCTGACAGCTTATTTCATTTTGTCTGTTTTAATAGCCAGTATTTTTTCTGAATAACCAAAAGTTTAAAGCGATGCCACAGATTGCATTGCAATGAGCGACAGGTGGCTCGCTGAAAGAAAGCGAGAACATTACTACCGTTTGGCCAAGAAGCTGAATTATCGTTCCCGGGCTTCATTTAAACTAGCTCAGATAGACGAGAAATTCCATATTTTCAGGCAGGGAGACGCAGTCACAGATCTGGGAGCTGCTCCCGGAGGATGGCTGCAGATCGCCAAGGAGAGAGTAGGCGAAACGGGCAAGGTTGTAGGCGTTGATTTACAGAAGATTGACCCGCTTGAAGGTGTTCAGACTATCAGGGGAGATATGCTGAAACCCGAGACCGCTGAAAAACTCAAAGAGCTTCTCGGCGGCAAGGCCGACGTTGTCATCTCAGACATGTCTCCGAACATCAGCGGAAGCTACTGCATGGATCATGCCAGGTCTGTGGAACTCTGCACTTATGCCTTGAATTTTGCCAGACAGGTTCTGAAGCCTAATGGAAATCTTGTGATGAAGATCTTTGAAGGCGACATGATGAAAGGTTTCCTCAACGACGTGCGTTCAAGCTTTCATTCTGTCAAACTGCATTCTCCGAAGGCTTCCCGAGACAGCAGCTCTGAAATTTACATCATTGCCAAGGGATTCATCCCTCCCAAGGAGTCAGTGCCGGAGGCGGAAGAATGAAGATAGTCTGCATCGGCCAGAACTACAAGGCTCACGCTGATGAAATGGACCTCAAAGTAAGAAAGGAGCCTGTGATTTTCTTGAAGGCTCAGAGCTCTCTCGCTGCCAACGGTTCAGTGATCTTATTTCCCGGCGAGGGAAGAATAGACTACGAAGGAGAGCTGGCCGTAATCATCGGCAGGAAAGCTAAGAATGTGACAGCTGCAGAAGCTCTGGAATATGTGGCATCTTTAGCTGCATTCAATGACGTTACTGCCAGAGATATGCAGGACGAGGCGCGCGCTGCAGGTCTTCCCTGGGCTTTAAGCAAAAGCGTTGATACTTTCGCTCCCATGTCTGATCCTGTTCCAATAGCTTACGTTCCTGATCTTGCTGAATTAAAAATTGAAACGAGGGTAAACGGTGTGCTAAAACAGAACGGCAGCGTTTCCGACATGATTTTTTCAGTTCCTGAACTCATCGAATACATTACAAAATACATCACTCTGGAAGCTGGAGACATCATTGCTACAGGAACTCCTGTTGGTGTAGGATCATTAGAAGACGGTGATGAAGTCGAAGTGAAAATTGAAAACGTAGGAACTCTGAGAAACAAGTTTCACAGACTTTAACCCCAGAACCTCTTTGTTCTTGCATAAGTGAGTTCTGCGCTGAGAATGTCCCGCAGAAACTCATCTTCATTTTCATAAAATCCTGAAAGTATCCTTGATGCTGAGTCAGGACCGACTCCCCTTCCTGCAAGCGCCACTACCGCTTTCGGTCCGTAGTCCTTTACCAGCGAGGCATTTTTGTACATTCTTTTGATTTCTTTCTTTTCCTCTGCTGTAGGTTTATCTTTTTTTAGTAATGAAATATTATCTCTGTTGTAAGGCAGAAGCGCAGCAACCATCATGCCGCCGCATTTTGGGCAAAGAATTCTTGAGGGGGCATCCTTGGCTTTCATTCTCCATTGATTCTGGCAGCTTACACACGACATGCTCATCGTTTCGTCTTCTAACCTTTTCTTTAATGCCATGAGAATGCTGTGATCCGCCCTTTGAGGCATAATTAATTCTTTAGACTGCCGCAGCCCCGCTATGCCGATCGGTGTGCTGCCGGTGACCTTAAAAGCAATCTCATTGCGCTCTATGCGGCCTATGACTTCTTTTGTTCCTGTTACATCAAAATCATTCCAGAGAACATGCATAACTGCCTCTTCAAACAAAGGAGTGCCTTCGAAGGCCTCAGCCAGCCTGGTGAAGTTGACGCTGCGGTAATCGGCATTTTTCTCTATGACGCCGAATTTCTTCGCTACGTAAACAAATCTGTATCTGAGGAATGATGACGACTTGAGAAACATTCTCATCAGCGATTCGATTCCTGCTGACTTTACTGACATCAGAGTGTCTTCAATTACCTTCGGTCCGACCTCTTTCGGCAGTTCGAGGATTATGCGGTATGGGTCTGTGGTAACTCCCACCGATTCGCCCATCCTTGCAGTCAGCAGCATCGAGAGAATCCTGGCAATTGTGCCGTTCACCTTTGTGCCGAAACACATGTTGATGATCGCCGTTCTTTTGCTCAGTTCCAGAGTGATGAGTTTATCCGATGGAATATTTTCTCCGTTTTCTTCTAAATATTTATCAACTGTCTCTACTGCCAGTTTGTCTCCGTTGTAGTCTTTGAAGTTTTTCAGCCTTCTCAGCTTTCCTACTTCTTCTGCTACTTCCAGAGGCACAGGGATATCCTCTCCGGACCATGAAGGAATTGAGCCTAAGTCGTTAATCCGTTCTACCAACACCTCATCTTCTCTCAGTTCTACGATCCTCCACGATCTTCCCTGTGTGATGAAAACCGCATAGGGTTCTGCAAACGATGCCACGAACGACTCATCCAACGTACCGACGATTCTTCTTGAGCTTATTTCCCTGATCAGAAAAGTCCTTTCATCTCTAATCATTGATAAATTGTCATAGAAGTAAGTCATTCCCCTCTTGGAACGCTTATAATCTGTACCGTTATCGAAGATCAATCCTATTGAAACCAGCTGTGTGATGACTTCGTTGAAAGTATCTCTTGATAAATTCCTGAAAGGATATGATCTTGTGAATATGTTGTAAGTGGCTTCCTTCTCCACCTTGCCGGCCATTGATGCTGCTACAAGCTGGTTTGCTAAAACTGTCAGAGGATTTTCTCTTACCTTCAGTTGTTCGAGTTCTCCCGCCACAGCCTTTCTGGTGATTACCATTGCTTCTGCCAGTTCGTCAGGTTCAGTTGCTATTATTGAACCCTCTGTTTTTTCTCCTACTGCATGTCCTGCCCGGCCCATACGCTGAATCAGCCTCGACACCTGCCTGGGAGAATTATATTGCAGAGCATAGTCAACAGAACCAATGTCGATTCCCAGTTCAAGAGACGATGTGCAGATGAGGCCGCTGAGCTCTTCATGCTTGAATCTGTCTTCCGTGTCAATCCTGATGTCTTTCGACAGCGATCCGTGATGCACGCCGATCTTTGTATTTTCATCCCAGACTGCATATCTCGCCGCCAGAGCTTCTGCTGTATCTCTTGTATTTACGAAAAGAAGTGTTGACCTGTGTGCATCGATGATTTCCTTTGAGAGCACCATCGCCGCCGCCAGCTCGGGATCACACTGCAGCCTGCCTGCCAGATCTTTAACTTTATCGTCAACTCTCGGACACTTTACAGAGATGTCCAGTTCCTTTGATGACTTCACCTGTACAATTTCTACTTCTCTGTCTCCGCCCAAGTAGCCGGCGACTTCCTCCACCGTTCCTACTGTAGCCGACAAACCGACTCTCTGAAATTCTCCTGAGATCGCCGCCAGCCTTTCCAATCCGACTGCCAGCTGTGCGCCTCTTTCATTCGATGCGAGTTCATGAACTTCATCGACCACAACCCATCTCACATTTTTGAGATGCTCTCTCAGTCTCTTACCGGTGAAAAGCACCTGCAGAGTTTCAGGGGTGGTGATCAAAACATCAGGAGGATTCTGAGACTGCTTCTGCCTCTCTGCCTGAGCCGTGTCTCCGTGCCTTACAGCTACCTGAATATCCAGAGCAGATCCTAATTCAGTCAGCCGTCCCAGCATGTCTCTGTTTAAAGCCCTCAGAGGGGTGATGTAAAGGCACCTGATTCCTTTTCCCGGCATCTTGAGAATATTGTGAAAAATAGGAAGCATGGCGGACTCAGTCTTGCCTATGCCGGTGTGAGCCACTAGAAGTATATTTTTACCTTCCAGTATGCGTGGAATTGCCTTCTCCTGAGCCTTTGTAGCTTCTACAATGCCCTTTTCCTTGAGAACCGCACGGATGCGGTCATCCAAGAGCTCAAATGCCATCTCGCATCTTTCGAGGGCATGAGTGTATTTTAACGTTTCTAGAGGAAAAATTGGGCCTTCTAATCATATCACAATGAGCTATAACACTCTAAAAGAACACAGCATTGATCATTGCAGTGAAAGAGTGTCACATCATTTATACACCGGCTGCCGAATGGAAACTGGGGGCCTGGAACTGTGACATAGACTAAGTTTTCATTCATGGGCTTAAAACGTTTTTCTACATCACTTATGCCGGTTTCTTCTTTTTGAATTACTGGAAGTATATGACATCCGAACAGCACGCAGGGTCCGTTGTGAGGATGGCCGAACTTATAATTTATTCCAAAACTGACTACCCAGTTTTTGGCATTAGTGCCTTTATGCAGGATATTAAATGAGTCTGCACTGATGTTATGTTCTGAACCGTGATGAGGAAGTAAAATCGCTCCGGGCCTCGCTCCGCTTTCGTTCATTTCATTAACTAATGTTTGAGCATGAGACATCTTTAAGACGCCTTCTGCATAATCCAAAACACTGTCGCCTGTTAAAAGCAACCCTCTTTGATGCAGACTTTTTTGGATTTCTTTAATCCAATGGCCATTTATGTTGATTGCACCAATTCTGTAGTCATCATTCAATACATTTCCTGGCGTTCTGGGACCAAAATAAAAGCACAGTGATGAGGCATTGGTATCTGAATCTGCTTTGTATCCTAAGCTTCTGAATATCTGTGCAATTTCTCCATGGCCTTCTTTAGTCTTTAATTTACCCATAATCAGAGTGCGTATTGTTTCCGGCGTTTCTGTCTCTAGATTTATTCCTATTTTTATAAACTCTTTTTTAATAGTTTCATACACATTTTCATAAGTCTTTCCAGAAGGCAGACAGAAAATTAGCTGCTGCATCCATATTTCATCTTTGTGGGTAGCAGATATGCTGTCTTCAGCACTCATCCCGTCTGGCAGATATGCGGTATAAAATTTCGGTCCCTTACTATTATTTATCTCATCTATCTGATCATAAATCAATGATCCAGCAATGCCTTCTATTTCTGTATTATCTTTTATAAATGGCATGGTTCCATGATCTAGATTATTTCCAGAATGAACTTCAATTATATTTTTAGCATTCAAATTTGATATCAGGTATTCTTTCGGTGCGAATAATTTCTCGAACTCTGTAAGGGCATCAAGATGTTTAAAGAACATACTGATCATATCTAATTTACTTGAAAAGGGATAAATAAAATTCTTAATTATATGCTCTTCAGTTAATCTGTTAATTCCATTAATATGATCGCAGTCAAAATGAGAAACAATCATTTGGTCTATCACATATTTTTCTGTCTCTCTGCACACTTTAAACCGCTCGCAGTCATCTTTGAGCATTTGAAAAATAATATTTCCCATGTCTTCTGGAAAATTCAAGCTTATTGTGCTTCCGCAGTCGTAGATTGTAAGATGACCGTCAACTATGTCATACGTGCTGCCGAATCCATTTGAACTTATGTCCATATCAATATCTACATTCTTATATTGATATCTGCACGTGTATATCCCGCACATCAATCCTTGTCCTACGGGGTAGAAACGATAAAAACATCTGTGCCGTATCTTAACAATACAGTCTTCAAGATGTTTTTTAATGCCTGATATTATACGATCTTTCAATGCCTTGTAGTCATAATCATATGCTGGACAGGATGCACATCCAATTGGAATGGCAAATGAATTTAACTTAGGACAGTTTAAGGTATTTTTTCTATCGCAGCATATTTGATTTAGTATTGATGTGTAATCCGCATTGATATCTGCATCTATCTCGGCCGATATCTCACTCCATTTTTTATTTAATTTATATATTATTCTAATACTTTTAAAATCTTCTAAATATCTTTGATCTGAGGGAATTGCAATTAATCCGTTTATGATTGTACATCCAATTTTAGACGCAATGCTGATTAATCTCCCCTCGTCCATAGTTCGCATCACTCCAGCAATTGTGCAATTGACAACAAGCCCATGTTTGAAAGAATGCGGACATTGTCAGTATTCCAAATACCAAATGTCAAACTGTCTATGGATGCAAATGTAAACTCCTTTGGAGTTGCATTTGAATCTTTTGATATTTTAAGGCTGAATGCATATTCTGTTGTAGACTCACCGTTTTTTGGCTTTTTAACGTGTAAAAAAACCTGCTGAATTGAGATGCTTAATGCGTCCAAATTTATTTCATTTAAGAATCTTTTTAAACTATTAAGTATACCATCTGCAGTGAACCAGTTTTCTGTGCCGGTTATGCCTTTCAGGAATGAGTTGAATCCATCCACCAGATCTACTAATGTAAATGGCTCTGCATTATAATTCATAGACGGCATAATCAGCAGCTCTTTACTGTCGTCTGCATGAGATTCCAGAATTCCACATAATGAAACATTCAAAAATTTGAATCCTATGGCTATGCTCATCTGTGTAGATGCAGCATCATCTGCAAGATCTTCATATTGCTGACTTACCAACTCATCTGCCATTTTTTCACCCTTTTAACTTTATTCATCCAGTATCGGAATTCTCACTTTATAATTCTTCAGTTTTTGTTTGTTTTCAAGGTTCTCTTGAACCTTAGATTTCATGTTCCGCAGGCGCGGAGACTCTGAATTCTCGCAGACTTTTAGGAACATGACATTGATAATCGGCTCATTTGCTGGGTTTATGAAATAAGTCTCTTTATCATCTAATTCAAATCCGTCCAAAGGGCTGTCTGGTGCATTTTCGTCATTTAATGCAAAATCAGAACAAATATTGAAGACGCTTTCGTAGTACCGTTCTCCTAAATCTTCTGAGTCGTCGCTGAAGTCTTGTTCCGGAAGAGCGCTAAATATACTGTCCTGAACAGATCTAGCCGATTCTTGGAAAGTTTCATCCATTTTGGAAATGACATCTCTCTGTTCTAGCAGATACTCTTGAAAATTCCTGAGCTTTTTTCCTTTCTCTTCTAATAATGTAAGATGATCTTCAGAGCAGTTATCCTGCATACCGTTTGCCTGCGTCTCTTTCCTTACTTCTTGAATCAGAGATTCACAGTCTACATCGAGCAGTATTTCGAAGTTTCCCATCCACTGGGAACGAGCATTGTTCAGTTTGTTGACAATCTGCCCGGTTCTGCTTTCTCCGAGGTCGTCATCATACCCATAAATGTGTTTGTAAAATGCCCCCAATGCTCCGTATGTACTAGCAGACTTAGATACAAATTCAAGACCGTCTGAAATGCACTGGCGGTATTCGTCGCAGTCTGTGTAGGGAAAGTCGCTTTGTTCAATATAATCTTTCAAGGCCGTATCTATGCAGGCAACGGCATCCATCTTCTCCATATTGTTCAGTTCAGACCGTGTTCTGCTGGTGACATTATTTGATACGCTGCTGTGTATGCCGCTGCTGACGTTACCTGAGAGGGATGCTGAAGTGTTTATAGCATGGTCCTTCCCAAAGAGCGTGAAACAGGCACTCAGGGCAGCGCTCATACTCTGGCTTGCTTTAGCATCAAGCGTTATTGAAATTTCTTTAAGATAAAATATTGATGACACAGCCTCTACTAATTTCTCTACGAGCCAGCCCACCGCTCCGGTAACCTGTTTTACTGCTTCTAATGCTAACTTAGCTATTTCCAGAGCAGCATAGGCGACACCCATGGCAATATATATGCCAGCCTTCTCAACTTCCAAAACTCCCAGTACGCAGATGTAGTATGGCGCTTTCCAGAACAGATACCATTTGAGATGTGCCAGTTCATAGGCATATGAATCAATTTTTCTGTTAACGTTATCAATCTGATACTGTAAACCCAGCACCTGCTGCTGAGCATATGTCAGTTTGTTTTGAATATCAGTGATTTTGGCTTGAGCTTTGGCAACAAAATCCCTTACGATGTTTATTACTGTTTGAGCGATATCCTGAAAGAATGAGAAATCAAGTGTTATTTTGAAGAAGAATGAAGAATTGTTGAAATCGCTGTATGATGCCGAGAGCATCAAACGCGCCTCTATCAGGAAAAATTTGATTTGCGCATATAAGTAAAACGATCCTGACTCGAACGACAGGTATGCAGCAGCCTTCAAGGGTGGAAATGTAATCTCCAGAGAGGCATCAAGATACATTCTGTAATTATTTTTCTTCAAACAAAGATAAAATACCGGGCCGTCCCCGTCATGGAGGTATTGTTCCACAATGCTGTTGGGTCTAGTTTCCATCAGTGCACAGTTTTTATTGGATTTTGTAAGCTTGATCCAGGAGTTCCTGATGGGAGCAACCATTACCAAAGCTTCGAAGCCGTTCTTATCATCGACTTCTCCGTAAATATTGATTCTCTGTTTCAGAATCTCGATTGATGCGCATACAAACATTCCTTTGTACAGATTATAACTGCCTGCTGACAGATTCGCTTCTGTACAGTAATAAAATTGAGGAGACAGGGAGATTTTTCCACTTTTGGTTATAGAATAATGCCTGACATTTATTTCATCAGTCAGAATCCAGCCGTCGCTGCCGTCTGCCCTTATAATTATGGAATCGCCCTTTGCCGGACTGGAAACTCTCCCTCCCAGCTTGCCGCTGCACGCTTTATTGAACACCTCTGCGATCTTATTCAGACCTTCCCTGGAAAGATCTGAGAATACATTAGTTTCCATCGTCGTAGATTCAAGAGGAAAAGGTTCTAGTTTTATGAAGTCGAAATAATCTGCTCCCGGCAGGGTCACACGCATGAGAGACTGGATCAATGATGATATGCTGAGCCTGTTCAATGCAAGCCCCATTGCCAGGATTCTTAAGGCTCCGCCTCCGACCTGAGCAAAGAAAAGAGCAAATAAATCTATCTTCTGAAGCCTCACAATTCCCCAGATTCCGAAAGTCAGCAGGCCCTTTGCTTCTCCTATCGAGAGGCCGATCTGACTTAGTGAAAACAAATCTCCAAAAGGTATCGGAGCTCCTCCGTATTCAGCGGATATTCCGAAGCTTGATGCAGATGCTTTGCAGTCTACAATAAATGTTGAAGCCTGTCCGTTAATGTCGAAATCCAGCATTCCTTTGACATCTATAAGTATCGGGGATCCGAGCTGCAGGGAACAGTCCAGATACCTGAAGCTCAGGCAGTCATTCATTATTTCAAGTGTCTCGGAACCTTTTGTTATTCGTATGAGAATAAATGACGGGGATCCGTAGCCGGCGGTAAGTGAAACTGCAGAACCGCTGGGCACGATTCTTCCCAGACTGCGCAGAAATTCTAGAGAACTTGATTCAAGAACTGCTTTCCCTGAAACTATTATGGTCTGTCTGTCTAACTCTTTTCTGTCAGGAAGAGCTACCTTTTCAAACACACTTTTATCAAACACCGCTTTTTCTATCTTTGAAAATCTGCTGCCTGCATCTGAAAATGATGCTACTGTTCCTTTTTTGAAACCGATGCAGAGGTTCATAGCACCGGCAACTTCTATGACCTTGGCTATAAAATCGGTAAATGGATCATTAGCACACAACATATCATTCAGACTTTGATCTGTAAATGACAGCAGCAGGAGGAGATTTCCCCCGTTTTTTAGAATTCCCAGGGCAGCTGATTCTTTACTTGATATGACATGGCCGACAGTTGCAAGATTTCCCCGGCTGTCATATATCAGTGCTGTTTCAAGTTTCAAGTCTTTAACTAGGGGATACAGCGGAGACTCTCGAAACTCCTTCTCCCAATCCAGTGATAAGTTTGAGAGAATCTTGAGGAGGTCATTTTCAGTCAGACTGCAGGCACAAGACAGTGCTGTGCTGTCCAGTCTTTTTTCAATCTGGGCAGTCATATGAATTCCCATAATCGTGCCAGAGACCTGTAATGCGACGGAGGGACCATCAGGGCCGTTTGTCACAAAGGTATATACCGTTAATTGATATTAATATTTTTATTTTTTTATGACTGGCTGTGTTCAACTTCTTCGAGTCTATTTTTCTCAGACTAGTGAATTATTCTGACGGCCTGCAACTGATGTATTGCAGACCGTCATCTGTTGTAAAATCCTTCAGTTCTTAGGACTGTTGTCAGCCTTTACAGGCTGCATGCGTTCTTTGCAGCCGCATTTCGGACATTTGACTACTTTAGTTTCTGAATTATCATTTGACAGAAGCATTCTACCGGCGTTCGGCTTAAACTCGCAGCCGCATTTCGGGCATACGAAACTTTCTATTTTGTAAAATTTGAAATACCAGTATGAAGCCGCAGCGATGACAATGACTACCATGCAGGTTGCAACAGCGAAAATAATCTGTGATCCGCCCATTCAATTTTCCCTCAATACTCCATGCAGATGCGCAATATCAACTTTGGCACTCTATTTACTGTGAATTTATATCAATCTTGATGTATACATTATGTGGACGGACTGATGATGATTCATGAATTGAAAATTCTGCCGGAATATTTTGAAGCTGTTGCAGACGGCACCAAGCGTTTTGAGCTCAGAAAGGACGACAGGGGATTTACTGTTGGAGATGAAATTATTCTTAAAGAATGGAACGGAACAGAGTACACAGGCCGCTCTGTGAAAAAGCAGATATCCTACATCTTGAAAAATTACACAGGGCTTGCAGAAGGGTATGCCGTTCTGAGCCTGAAGGATTGATTATTTCGAGTTTCAGCTCATTTTCAAATTACGACCGTTAATAAGTCTCTAATAATGCGTAATCTATCACCAGCTCATACAGTGATTCTTCATGAAGACTGATGTTGAAATTGCAAGCGAAGCGTGCATGGAACCGATACAGGCTGCGGCTTCTAAACTTGGTTTTACACCTGACGATCTGCACCTTTACGGCAAATACGCTGCCAAAATTCCTCTGGATGTTCTCAAGCGCTTTGACAGCAGGCCAAACGGCAAACTGGTTCTGGTTACTGCCATCACCGCCACTAAGGCCGGGGAAGGGAAGACAGTCACATCCATCGGTCTGATTGAAGCGCTGGGACGTTTGGGCGTCAAGGTGGCTGGAGGCCTCAGAGAACCTTCCATGGGGCCGGTGTTCGGCATCAAAGGAGGGGCCACCGGCGGCGGTTATGCACAGGTCTATCCGATGTGGGACATCAATCTGCATTTCACTGGTGACGTTCATGCAGCATCAGCAGCTCACAATCTTCTTTCAGCAATGGTGGAAAATCATCTTGCCAAGGGCAACGAGTTGCAGATCGATCCTACCAGGGTGACATGGAAGAAGACCATGGATACAAACTGCAGGGAACTCAGAAACATCGTGGTTGGACTGGGAGGAAAGAGCACCGGCGGCATCCCGAGGGAAAGCGGTTTTATTATTACATCAGCGTCAGAGATCAGCGCCATCCTTGCTTTGGCAAATTCAGTATCCGACTTAAGAAAGAGGTTAGGTGAGATAGTCGTAGCTTACGACATTCACGGCAAGCCTGTAACTGCCGAGCAGATAGGCTGCGTCGGCGCTATGATGCTGATCCTTAAAGATGCCATCAATCCTAACTTAGTTCAGACTTTAGAGGGAGACCCGGTATACATTCATGGATTTCCCTTTGCCAACATCGCTCACGGCAACAGCAGCGTCATCTCGACAAAATACGGCTTGAAGACCTCAGATGTTCTAGTGACTGAAGGAGGCTTCGCCGCCGATTTGGGAGCTGAGAAGTTCTTTGATATAGTATGCAGGCAGGCCGGTTTCCGCCCCGACTGCGCAGTCGTCGTCGCTTCCGTCAGAGCTATCAAGCTTCATGATGCGTTAGGAGAAGAATCTCTGGAACGCGGCTTTGCTAATCTGGACAAGCACGTTGAGAACATCAAGAAGTTTGGTGTGCCTCCTGTAGTCGCCATTAACCGCTTCTCCATTGATACAGATGAAGAGATCGAGGCAGTAAGAAAACACTGCGGAGAACTGGGAGTGCCCTGCGCTATTTCTGAAGTCTTTGCCAAAGGAGGCGAAGGAGGAAAAGAGCTGGCACAGGCAGTGATGAAAGTTCTTGAGGAAGGAAAAGCAGATTTTCATACACTCTATGAAGACTCACTGACTATCAAAGAAAAGATCCAAAAAGTCGCTACAGAAATTTACGGAGCTTCCGGAGTCAGATATGTAGGAACTGCTGAAAGAGACATAAAATCGATAGAGCAGTCAGGCAAAGGAAATCTGCCGGTCTGCGTCGCAAAGACTCAGTTATCCATCTCAGACAATCCAGCACTCAAAGGAGCTCCGACAGGCTGGGAGCTGGAAGTAAGAGAAGTCACTTTGTCTGCAGGAGCAGGCTTCATCGTCCCCATATGCGGAACGATCATGCTGATCCCCGGTCTGCCTACTGATCCGGCTGCTAAGCACATTGATTACACGGACGACGGAAAAATCATCGGCCTGAGCTGAATTTTTCTGCATACTCTTCCAGTGTTACAAACTCAAACTCCTTATCAAGAGCATAGGACAGAATGTCCCTCAGCTCTTCCTTATTTTGTTTTATTTTTTCTTTTGAAAACATTCCTGAGTAATTCTCTACCATGTGCCATGAGTGGTCTCCAAGAACCAGCAGCGGCACCTCTTTTGATAAAAGATACTTGTAATCTGCAGGAGAACGCTTTCCTTCATGCAGCGGCCATAGGTATGACTGCATCCATCTGCCGCCTGAGTCTCTAGTTTTCAGCACTGGTATTTCCAAAATCTTATCTTCAGAGCAGACACAATCATCATCAGTCTTCACGGTCGACGAGCTGTATTTAAATCCTAAATTTGAAATTATTGCTTGTATGCGGCCGTCGTAGTGAAGATAAGGAGCTCTGAATCCCCGGGGATCTTTTTTGAAGACTTCTCTTACTGCATTAATTCCCTTCTCTACCGCAGATTTTATTTCTTCATTGGTGAGAATTACCCCGCTGTCTTTTCCTGTTAAGTCTTCATGGTTATAACCGTGGCATCCTGCCTCATGGCTTTTCATTAAATCTCCCAGGTCGCAGTCTGCACCGATGACTTCCGCTGTTCTTCCTTCCATGAAGAACGTGCCTTTAATTCCCAGCTCATTCAAAATCTCGATAAATATCTTCAAACCTTCATATGACGAGCTGAAACGGGTGCAGCCTCCAGGACAGACTGCGTCCGGGCTTCCCTGTATCGCTTGATTAACATCTCTGTCGACATCTACCGTAAATGATATCAGAGCCACAAACCGCTATATTCTTGTCTGTTATTCAAGCTTCCTTCAAAAAATGAATAAACAATAGCATCATCTCAGAGGAACAATATGTACGAAGTCGGAATCATCGGGGGAGGAGCCGCCGGACTTGCCGCAGCTCTCGAGCTTTCCAGGAGGAGAATATCCTCTGCAGTGATAGATTCCGGCAAACACATAGGCGGTTTGTCAAGAGACTTATGCTGCAAAGCTAATCCAGTCTGCCAGAGATGCGATGCCTGTTCTCCTGTGGATATCAGAAGAGAAGTGAGGAATTCTCCGTTCGTTACATTACTCTCTAATTCAGAAGTAACTAGTGTCAGCGGTGTTCCCGGCAGTTATGTTCTTTCAGTCCAGTCTTCTTCCGGTCTTTCTGAAATTGAAGTGAAAGCAGTCATCATCGCTGTCGGCTCGCCGACTTTCGATGCTGCCAGGGATGCAAGATACCGTTACTCGGACTGCGCTGACGTCCTTACCTCCAGAGACTTAGAGACGATGATGATTTCTAATGACATACACGTGCCCTCAACCGGCAAAGTCCCTTCAAGTCTGGCTGTCATTCAGTGCGTAGGTTCCAGAGACGCCAAACACGGTGCTCCCTATTGTTCTAAAGTATGCTGCAAATATTCTCTTAAACTGGTTAAACGAATCAGAAAAGAACTGCCCGGCATCGAGGTTACATTCTTCTACCGGGACTGGAGGCCTTCCGACAGGGGCTATGACAAGCTTGCCGAGTACGGCAGGGAAGACGGTGTGCACGTGGTAAGAAGCAGGCCGGCGGAAGTCATAGCAGACAGCAGGCCGCTGGTAAGGTATGCTACAGTCGAGGATGAAGTCCGTGAGGATCCCTTTGACATTGTTGTGCTGGCAGTAGGACTGCAGCCCCCGCAGAACTCGCAGAACTTTGCTGCTTCACTCGGACTGCAGTGCAATCAGTACGGCTTCTTCATCAAGAAGGGTGAGGGGGCTTACGCCGCCGGCTGCTGCACCGGTCCCAAGGACATCAGGGAAAGCGTGGAAGAGGGCATCACCGCCGCCGGCAAGGTCGCTGCATTTCTGGAGGGTCTTCATTGATTCTTATCATCGGGGGAGGAAAGTCTTCAGAGATTGCTGCTGAAGAAGTCATACATCAGGGTGAAGTTCCTCTGCGTCTGGTGCTTCCTGAAGAAACCTTCTCGCCTCTGGAAGGCGTTGAAACCGTCAAAGGCAGACTGCTCAGTTTCACAGGGATGCAGGCTGACTTCCTGGCTGAGATTGAGACTGATTCGGAAATTAAAAAATTCAATGTCGGTGCTGCCGTCATCGCTGTCGACGAGACTCCCAAGGCTGCCGACTCCAACTGCATTACATTATCTTCTGTTTTAGAAAATAATTCAATAAAATGCAGCGGCACTATTGTTATTCTGCTCAATGCCAAGAAACCTTCCCGTTCATCTCATATTGTGGCAGTTGAGAAAGCCATCGAAATAAAAGACAGCAATCCAAACTGCAGGATTTACATTATTACGCCGGAAGTGAGGACATTCGGTCTTGACGAGCTTGAGTACTGCAGAGCTCAGAAGAAAGGAATCATATTCATCAGAGCGGAAAATATCAGACATTCTTCCGGAGAGATGAAAGTTACTGATTCTCCTTCCGGGAAAGTGCTGGATATTACGCCGGATTTAATCATTACTGATGAAGAGCAGGAGGTGAAGAACGCTGTTCTCTGGGCGAAAGCCTTTTCTATCAATCTTTACGAGGACGGCCATTTCCGTCTGGGAAATGTAAGCAGAGGTCCTGTGACTTCAATGAGAAACGGTGTATTTCTCTGCGGTACCGCCTCGCGCGCCCTGCTGCCGAGGGAAATGGACACTTCTGCCAGGGCTGCCGCCACTAGGGCCGTTACTGCTGCTCACACTCCTCTTGCAGTTAATTCTGCAGAGGTTGACGAGGAAAAATGCGCTTCCTGCATGACCTGCGTCAGAGTATGTCTGTTTCATGCTCCCTCCATCAATGAAAGAGGGAAGTCTGAGATGTTCAGAGATCTCTGCCAGGCCTGCGGGCTGTGTGTAAATCTCTGCCCTGCTTCCGCCATATCTCTCAAAGGTTCTGGAAGAATAGAAGTAAGAAATGCTGTCGATGATGCCCTGAGGTGTTTGCATGAATGACTGCCGGATTTTGATAATTTGTTGTGAAAAAATGAAAGAAACAGTTGAGCGTGCAGACTTTCAGAATTCTGCAGTTCTGGCACTTCCCTGCCTGGGAAGAATCGATGAGGCTGTCATTCTGCGTGCTTTCCGGAAGGGAGCTGATGCTGTCATAGTCGCAGGCTGTGTCGAAGGCAACTGCAAATACAATTCTGGAAACTATCAGGCCAGGCGCTGTGTGAATGAAGTCCGTGACATACTTACAGAAATCGCTGTCAGCGGCGAGAGGCTTGAAATTCTCAATTTAGCTCCCAATCAAATGATTGATTTAGTTAATTTATTTGAAAATATGAAAGAAGTCGTTCTGAGGCTGGGACACCCTGATATTCTGGGGGCTGAAAGATGATAATTGCCGAGAGAAAACCAATTTCTGAGATTATTTCAATAATGGGAAATAATAAAAAGATTCTGATTGCCGGCTGCCGTTCCTGTGCCTCTGTATGCATGGCGGGAGGCGACAGGGAAGTTTCTGCTTTATCCGAAGCTCTTGGTCTGTACTCAGACCTGAATTCTTTAGACTGGGAGATTTCTGAAGTCTCTAAGGAAAGACAATGCGAGAAGGAGTGGGCCAAGGAGATTGCTGAAGAAGCTTCCTCAGCAGATGTCATTCTGTCTCTGGGCTGCGGGGTCGGAGTGCAGTTTATTCAGGAAGCCAGCGGTATTCCTGTTTTTCCCGGTCTGAACACTTCTAACATGGGCGGTCCGGAAGAGCAGGGAATCTATCTTGAGAAATGCGGCGGCTGCGGAGACTGTACGCTTCATCTCACCGGCGGAATCTGCCCCATCGCTAGATGTTCAAAGTCTATGCTTAACGGCCCATGCGGCGGCTCTCAGAACGGGAAGTGTGAAATCAACCCTGATACTGAATGCGCCTGGGATGCAATTTACCAGAACCTCAAAAGGCTGAACCGGCTGGAGATGCTTTCAGAGATCATTCCGCCTAAGAACTGGATTCCTTCCAGGTCCGGCGGTCCGAGAAAGATCATACGTAAAGAGATGGTTTTAAGCGAAGACGAGAAAAAAATCAAGGAGGGCCTGGAATGAGCCACTTGAAAGACGTTCTTGAATCAGGAAAGTTCGCCGTGACTGCTGAGATAAGCCCGCCCAAGTCCGCTTCGTGCGAAACAATCAGAAAAAAAGCTGCCATGCTCAAAGACTGCGTTGATGCCGTCAACCTTACTGACAATCAGACTGCTATCGTAAGAATTTCCAGCTTCGCTTCTTCTCTGGCCTGTCTGCAGGAGGGAGTCGAGCCGATACTGCAGATGACCTGCCGCGACAGAAACAGAATTGCTATGCAGTCTGACGTCCTCGGCGCCTCTGCTTTCGGCATTCACAATGTGATGTGTTTATCTGGAGACCACCAGAGCTTCGGCAATCAGAAGGAGGCTAAGAACGTCTATGATGTCGATTCGATCCAGCAGCTGATGATCTTCAACAAGATGCGCTGCGACGGCCAAGTCTGGGGCGGAGACGAGCTTAAGGAGAAGCCCGAACTGTTTCTCGGCGCTGCCGCCAATCCCTTCGCGGATCCTTTTGAATTCAGAGTGCAGAGGCTGGCTAAGAAAATCACTGCCGGTGCTGATTTCATTCAGACTCAGGCCGTGTTTGATGTCGAAAGGTTCAGAGAGTTCATGTCTTCTGTTTGTGACAGAGGCCTCGATAAAAAAGTGCACATCCTTGCCGGTGTGATGCCTCTGAAGTCTTACAACATGGCAGAACACATGAAGAATAATGTTTCCGGCATCAGCCTGCCTGATGAAATGGTCTCCAGAATGAAGTCTGCCGCCGATCCCAAAGAAGAGGGCCTGGCTATCTGTCATGAGACTATTGAAGAACTAAAGAAGATAAAAGGAGTGCACGGCGTGCACATAATGGCCATTTCCTGGGAATCAGTCGTTCCCAGAATAATTGAAGATGCTGAACTGAGAGATTAAGCTCTCAGGAAATCGTCGCAGTAAAGTGACCTGTTCAGCAGGATCTCTCCGGCCTTGAGGGCATCCATCAGCTCTTTGTCTTCAGGATCCATGATTGCTGAAGACAGTCCGGCGCCCATGAGCATTGCTAGATATGTGGTGTTGATAAGGCTGCGGTTCTTGGCTCCGTTGGAGACGTTGCTCAGTCCGACCACAGTCCTCGGTGCAGGTTCATTGAGAGACTGAAACATACTCACTGCCTGAATGACCTTGGCGCACTGATCCTGGGCTGCGCAGACAGGCATGACGAGAGGATCTAGAAACAGACGGTCCGGCATGATCTCATATTCCATCGCGGTAGCCATCATCAGCATGGCCATTTCCGCTCTGGCATCCGCAGAGTTTGGTATTCCTTTCTCATCCATGCAGAGGCAGATGATGTCTGCGTTGTATTCCCTGCAGATGGGGAAGTACTTCTCCATACGTGCCGGGTCGGCATTGGTTGAATTCATAATAGTCGGGTTGCTGCATGCCTTTACTCCGGCCTCCATGGTCTTAGGTCCGAAGGCATCAATGCAAAGCGGGACATCAGTCACTTCCTGAACAGTCGAAACGAGCCAGGTCATATCTTCCGGGCCGTTGTCTCTTCCCGGTCCTACGTTGATATCCAAAGCCTGGGCGCCGCTGTCTACCTGTTTCAAAGCGAGTTCCTGAATGAATTTTGAATCTCTGTTATCAATTGCTTTTCCTACTGAAATGAACTGCCCGTTGATTCTTTCACTGATTATGAACATGCATCGCACCTTTCCCACTGTATTTGGAATGAGGGTATTATCATTTCTGCTTCTCTAACGGAACTACGCAAACAAAAGATGCTGCTTTTTAGAGACTGCACCATTAATGTTCTAGTACAATCCATCACAATATAGTTTTATAAGATTGCATAAATATTGATATTGTTATGCATCACTTAATGTGTAGGATGTGATGGAACCTGGCTGAGAATTATCCCAATGAGAAAATCGCTGCTAACTACATGCGCGGAAAGGAAGCAGTAGGCGGGTGGATTTATTTTGACGAGAATGGTTTTACATTCAAATCGCATGCTGTTAACATACAAACAGGAGAAACATGCATTGAGTATGCTGACATCCAAAAGGTAAAGAAGAGACGTACGTTGAGAATCATGCCAAATGGGATTTCAGTTTATACAAATAATAATTTTGAACATAAGTTCGTCATTCATGACAGAGAACAGATAATTGGGTTCTTAAAAAGCAAGATAAACCAATGATTGAGGTTAGACACTCTGTGTGGCAGTTCAATCCTGTGCACGGGACAGCAGCCAGTCAAGAGCGTTTACCTGCCTGATGCCGTTGTGAAACATCGGCGGGTCGTCATCCAGTGTAAGCAGGTACTTAGGATTGTGATCTTGAATCATATCCAGAGGCGCCAGCTCTCGTTTCAGTGTCAATTCTTCTCTGACGGTTGCTGCCACCTGATAATACACCGTGCCTTCTTCGCCGACCGCAATAAAATCCACTTCTGAATTGCCGACTTTGCCTACGTACACCTTATTGCCACGGCGTAAAAGCTCAAGAAAAACAATATTTTCAAGGACGTGGCCTAAATCCGCTGCTTTGTCGCCGAGAAGATAGTTCCGCAGGCCTATATCAGCCACATAATATTTTTTTCCTGATGCCAGATACTGTTTTCCTTTGAGATCATAACGCCTTGCCTGATAGAGAATATAACTGTTAGTCATAGCCGAAAGGTAGCGTTCCACAGTATTGGCAGAGACTTTTCTCCCGCTGGATGCAAGAGCTCCTGCAATCTTCCTTGAGGAACAGATATTTCCAATGTTGTCAAACATGAAGCGGATGATGCTGTCCAGAACTGATACATCTTGAATACTGTATCTTGCAACAATGTCTTTCAGCAATATCGTATTGTATATTCCCGAAAGATATTCTCTCAGTTTGCCGCGGCTGGAGATTTCTATAGCACCTGGAAAAGAACTGTTTTTACGATATTTTGAATACAATTCTGAAATGCTTGAGTTATCAGTCTGTGCAGAAACATATTCTTTGAACGACAGAGGCATCATTGCAATTTCTACATATCTGCCGGAAAGCAGAGTTGCTAAATCTCCTGAAAGAAGCGATGCGTTAGAACCTGTGATGTATAAGTCGACATTGTCCTGAATATACAGGCTGTCGGCTGCTTTCTGGAACTGGTCTACCGCCTGTATTTCATCTAGGAAAACATAATTCATTTTTTCAGATACCAGACGGTTTTTGACGTGATCATAGAGGCTGCGGTAATTCAGCAGTTCTTCGTATGCCAGATCTTCAAAGTTTATGGAGATTATCTGCTCATCGGAAACCCCGTTTGATTTTAAGTAATCCTGATACAGTTTGAACAGTGTAGATTTCCCGCAGCGGCGGATTCCCGTTACAACTTTAATCAAATCAGTATCACGAAGATCTATGAGCTTCTGCAGATACTCGTCTCTGGCAATCATTATGCTTTGTAGATAAGCGGAATAGTAGATTAAATTTTGCTCAGTTAATTGAGCAATTCTTTATTTTTTAATAGTTTTGCTCAGTTAATTGAGCATTTTTACAGCCTGTTGTGTCGCACATCCTAAAATACAAGCAGGTAGTCACACGGCAGAAGAAAGGCAGCAGTCATGAATGAAAGACCAGCTCTTGACAAGAATCTTGACGAAGAGACATTTCGCAGTTATTACTATCTGAAAGAAGAGCTGACTGCATTCTGCAGAGCAAACGGACTTCCCATATCAGGCAGTAAGATGGAACTTACAGAACGCATCGCTGTCTATCTGGCAACCGGTGAAATAAAGTCAGCAGAAACGGTAAAGAAGACAAAGACTAAGGCCACACAGATTTCAGAAGAATCGCTGATTGAACCTGACTTTGTATGTTCTGAAAAACACAGGGTATTTTTCAAAGAAAGAATTGGAAACGGATTTTCTTTCAACGTTCAATTTCAAAAATGGCTGAAAGCAAATGCAGGAAAGACGTATGCTGAATCAATAGCAGCATATCATGAAATTCTTGCAGAAAAGGAGAAAGGACCTGCTGAAATCGGCAGGCAGTTTGAGTACAACACCTACATCCGTGCATTTTTTGAAGACAATCCTGACAAATCATTACAGCAGGCAATTCAATGCTGGAATTATAAGAAATCAATGCCTGACAGCAATTCATACGAGCGATCTGATTTGGCTGCATTAACGACTGAAATTTAAAAAAAATTTAGAGAGGTAAGACCTCTCTTTGATACTGCTCGTTGATGACTTCTCCGAATGCCCTGTACATTGCAGAGCCTCCGCAGATGATTCCCAGAGCGCCTGATATTATTGGAATAATCTCGCTTCCGGTGAAGTTCCCTGCTGCAATGATGAAGAATAATGCGGTCAGTGTTCCGAAGATTATTTTCATAGATGCAGCGGAGCGCAGCGTTCCTATGAAGAGGAAGAGCGTGAGAATTCCCCAGAGCAGGAAGAACATTCCTTCTGCTGTGACGTTCGCTTCACCAAGCGGATTCAGAACTATCAGAACGAAAGCCATCCAGAATAGTCCGTATGATGTGAAGGCAGTAGCTCCAAAAGTGTTCCCATTCTTATATTCCATAATTCCTGCGATCAGCTGTGCCAGTCCACCGTAGAAAACTCCCAGTGCCAGGATTGTTACATCCATGGGGAACAGCCCTAAATTATGAAATGACAGCAGCACCGTTGTCATTCCGAAACCTAGGAGCCCCAGAGGCGCAGGGTTTGCAAGAATTCTGGTCGGCATATTGTTTTTGTCGGCCATGAAACGTTGATTTTGTTCTGCTATATATTTGTTTTAGTATTTGTTGAAGATATATTTCGTTAATTGACGAAGTTATACGCTATAGTCACAGCTTTACGAAAATACATCTAAAATTCATTAAAATCGAAGGATCTACCTCTGAAAACTCAAGATTGCAGGCATAATGCAGCTTGATTCAATGGGTTTTGATAATAAGCTTCATATGTGAAGGTAAGATATATAGCTGGTAAACCTCACGGTTTGCTTTTCGTGGAGGCCTGATTTTGGTCAAGATAGAACGCGCACTTGTAAGTGTCTCGGATAAGAATGGTATAGTAGACTTCGCAGATGCATTGCGCTCACGCGGAGTAGAGTTAATCTCAACCGGCGGAACAGCAACTCTGCTCAATGACAGAGGCATTCCTACCGTGAACGTCTCAGACATCACCGGATTTCCGGAGATGCTTGATGGACGCGTTAAGACATTGCATCCAAACGTCCATGCTGGCATACTGGCCCGCAGAGACGTTCCTGAGCACATGGAGCAGCTCAACAAGATGAATATTAAGAAGATCGATATGGTTGTTGTAAACTTATATCCCTTCAAACAGACAGTTCTCAAACCAAATTCAACTTTAGAGGACATCATCGAAAACATTGATATCGGCGGTCCTTCCATGATACGCGCTGCCGCTAAGAACTATAATTCTGTAGCAGTTGTCACAGATCCTTCTTACTACGGTCCGGTTATTGAAGAAATGGACACCAACAACGGGGAAATCGGCGAGGAGACGCTTAAGCGCCTGATGCTAGAAGCTTACCGTTCCACAGCTGCCTATGACTGCATGATTTCTGAGTACCTCGGCGGAGTGTTCCCGACTGAGCAGTTCCCGAAATATCTCACTATTGGAATGGAAAAGATTCAGGATCTCCGTTACGGCGAGAACCCTTCCCAGGCTGCAGCTTTCTATGCTGATCCGTTTGCTAAAGGGGTGGCGGCATCAAGGCTTGAAAAACTGCACGGAAAAGAGATTTCATTCAACAATATTCTTGACATTGAGTCTGCTCTATCGCTGCTGCGCGAATTTGAGGACCGCGCCTGTGCTGTTGTGATCAAGCACACAAACCCATGCGGAATTGCCTGCGACGACAACATCTACGATGCTTTCGTTACTGCATATAATGTTGACTCTTTGGCTGCCTTCGGCTGTGTGATCGGTCTGAACAGGGAATGCGACACTGCCACAGCTGATGAGATAAGCAAGCATTTTGTCGAGATTGTCATGGCGCCTTCTTTCTCTGATGAAGCACTGGAAATTTTGACACGTAAGAAGAATATCAGGATCATGAGGACTAATGAGGCTGTTACACTGGCTGACGCTCCTGCTTTAAAGATGAAATATGTCAAAGGCGGAATGCTGGTGCAGACTGCCGATAACTCTCAAGTTACGCGCGACAACCTCAGAGTTGTGACAAACCGTGCTCCTACAGAGGAAGAAATCAAGACTCTGCTGTTTGCCAACCGCGTGGTCAAGCATATCTGGTCAAACACAGTCATTCTTGCCAAGGGCGAAAGAGTTGTAGGAATCGGAGCCGGACAGATGTCCCGTGTTGATTCTTCATTCATTGCCGGCCACAAGGCAGGCGAGGATGCCAAAGGCTCAGTTATGGCTTCTGATGCTTTCTTCCCCTTCAGGGACGGAGTCGACGAGGCTGCCAAGGTCGGAGCCACCGCCATCATCCAGCCGGGCGGATCAATCCGTGATGAAGAAGTTATCCAGGCCGCCAACGAACACAACATGGCAATGGTGTTTACAGGCACCCGTGTATTTAGACACTAATTTTAAATGGGAACTACAGTTCCCTCTAAGCTTTTATTTACACGGGTTGGGAAAATGCAATCAGTTTCTGTATGCATATGCGCCTATAACGAGGCAAACAATATTGAAAAGGCTATCAGGTCTCTGTATGAACAGAAGATTGAGGATTTTGAACTAAAAAAAACATATGTTGTTTCCAGTGCAAGTACTGATGATACAGACAAGATTGTAACTCAGCTTATGGATGAGTATGCCACTCTGGAACTGATAGTTCAGAAAAGTCGGGAAGGTAAAATTTCTGCAATCAATGCGATGTTGGATAAGGCTGATACAGATATAGTGATTCTGTTCAATGCAGATAATGTCTTCAATGATAACAATTGTCTGATGCCTCTGCTGGCTCCGTTCAATGATCCAAAGACTGGAATTGTAGGAGGCCGTCCAATACCTACAAACGACATTTCCACTTTCATTGGATTCGCGTCCCATATGATCTGGGAAATGCACCATAATATCTCACTAAAGGCTCCTAAAATAGGAGAGCTGGTTGCCTTTAGAAATCTAGGAGTCAGACCTGCAATGGGAAAGCAGTGTGATGAAGACATATTGAAAATGGAACTTGAGAAACTAGGTTATAATAGCGTCTACGCTCCCGAAGCAGTAGTGTTAAACAGAGGACCAGACACAGTCAAAGATTTTTTGAAACAGAGGCTCAGGGTCAATGTGGGAGAGCAGTATATGAAGAAAGATTATGATTTTAAAGTTCCTACGTGGGATAAAAAACTGGTCTTTCACTCCACTATGGATTCTGTAAAATCCTTAGGATTTCATCCCTTGAAACTGCTGTTTGCGATGTCGCTTGAATTTTACTGCCGTGCAAAAGCAAAGATACATGTTTCAAAACAGAAAGACATCATGGCTACATGGGATGTTGTAGAGAGTACAAAAAAGCTCTAAACGTTTTTCGTTAGCATATTGTACTTTTAACTAATTTTCTTATCTATTTTAAAATCTTTTCGTATAATTATTTCGTTTATTCTCAAAGAGTGAACTCGTAGGTGATCACTTTTAAATACTAACTCTCAAGTGAACATGCAATGACCTCTTTCAAGATCCCTAGATGTATGAGCACTCAGCATCCTGATAATGTTAATCCGCCCTTTTTTGCCGAGTCACCCGAAATGGGCGGCGAGGACGAGATACAGGAAGCATACTACGTATTCTCTCATTTGGAATGCGACGAACAGATGTGGGATTGCGAAGGAAAGGAAGTCGATAACTTCGTTGTAAAAAAGCTGCTTTCGAAGTATGAATGGTACTTTCGTGAAAAACAGATCGGTAAAGATGTATTCCTGACTCTGCGTGTGCCCAACCCTACAGTAGAGAAAGATGAGGCAAAAATTCTGCTTGAGACGTTGGAATCAATCCCGAGGTCATTCGATACAGCCCAATTGTTCTACCAAAATGATATTCCTCCCATTTTTGAAGTCATTCTGCCAATGACTTCTTCGGCGCTGTCTCTAGACAGAGTCTATAGTTATTACCGTAATTTTGTAGTCGGAAAGCAGCATATGCTCTTTGATGACTCTTCTCCTGTGTCTGACTGGATAGGCACGTTTGAACCTGAAAAAATTAATGTCATTCCATTATTCGAAGATCTGGATCACATGCTGGATGCCCATAAAATCACTGAGACATACATAACAGGCAAGGATCTGGAATATCAGAGGGTGTTCCTTGCCAGGTCTGATCCAGCAATGAATTACGGAGATCTCAGCGCCATCCTGATGAATAAAATCGCTCTTTACAACCTTCAGGACTTGGAAGAAAGAAGTGGTGTAGAAATCTTCCCTATTATCGGGGTCGGTTCAGCTCCCTTCAGGGGAAATCTGAAACCTGATAATGTAGACGCAATCATGGAAGAATATCCTTCAGTGCAGACATTTACTGTACAGTCGGCATTCAAGTATGACAATTCAAATGAAAAAGTCAGAAACGGCATTCAGAGATTGAATGAAACCAGCAAGAAAAAGGCCCATGAAATCGACCAGCAGCGTGCTGAGGACATAATCGCCAGGTGTTCCACCTCATACCGCAAGCGCCTCATGAAGCTGGCTCCTCTGATCTGTGAAGTGTCCAACTATGTTCCCAGAAGAAGAAAAAGGAAGCTGCACATAGGTCTGTTTGGATACTCCCGCAGCATGGAAGGAGTGAAACTTCCCCGTGCCATCGGCTTCTGCTGCGCTCTCTACTCTCTTGGAATACCGCCGGAACTGCTAGGTATGGATGCCTTAACAGAAAAGGATCTTGATTTTGTCAGAGATGTTTGCCCGCATTTTGATAAAAGCATGAGCTCTGCTCTTAAATTCATGAACCCGGAGATTTTAGAGTCTATGCCTGATATTGCAAAGGCCGTAAACACTCTAAACATTGATTATGAGACAGACGAGGCTCATAGAGAGATAACAACCTACATCTCTAATAATTTAAGGCAGACAAAGGATCTTGGGGAGTTTGTGCTGAGAGCTGCAAACCAGCGCGGTTTCCTTGGATAATCAAGTGGTTTTTGAGGGGGAGGCTTTCGATATTTATAGTAGTCTCCCGCCTTCACACTTTCCTCTTAAATACCTGCTGAACACATACTAATTTGCGATGTCTGAACCGCTTAATGCTGTAATCTTAGCAGGAGGAGAAGGGGCAAGACTCAGACCCCTTACGGATTCATTGCCAAAGCCTATGCTGCCGATACTCGATACGCCCTGTATCAAGTATCTCATAGACTCGCTTTCTGACGCCAGCATAGATAGAGTGTATTTGACATGCGGATACAAATCTGAAGATTTAATTGAAAGTCTGAGTGATATAGATTTTGGAATTGAGACTGTTTTTGAGACAGAAGAAACTCCAGCCGGCACCGCCGGGGCAGTAAAGCTTCTGGAAGACAAACTCACTGAAACCTTCATAGTTGCCAGCGGTGACGTTCTGGCCGACATTAACGTTGCAGCGCTGTTAAAAGAGCACAAAGATTCAGGTGCAACTGCTACAATGGCTTTAACCACTGTCGAAAATCCCACTGAATTCGGGATCGTGGGCCTTGATGAAACAGGCGCCGTCAACAGATTTAAGGAAAAACCAAATGAAGAGGAAGTTTTTTCAAATCTAATAAACGCAGGCATATATATTCTCAACAGGGATGTGCTTGATTACGTTCCCAAAGGAGAAAAATTTGACTTTTCCAAACAGCTGTTCCCTGCATTGCTGAATGATGGGAAAAAGATTCAAGGATCTGTTTTGGAAGGGATGTGGGTTGACATCGGCAGACCGGCAGATCTTCTGAAAGCCAATCTCAGTATGGCTGAACGCAGGGGTACAGAAGGTGACAGACGCAATGCTCAATGCAAGGGTCATGTGGCATCTTCGGATTTTTACACCGACCGCTGCATGATCATCGGTCCTTCATATGTTGGAAAAGGCGTCTCTATCGGGTCCGATGCTCTGTTGAGTTTTTCAATCGTAGGTCACGATTCTTCAGTGGGCAGCGGATCAAAATTAACGAATGTGTTTATGAGAGGCAATTGCACGATCGGCAGCAACTGCCAGCTTGACAATGTTCTTTTAGGAGAAGGCTGCGCAATTCCTGACGGGACAGCTTTATCAGATACAGTTCTCGGCGACAACCAAACTTCTTAAAATTATTTTTTTGAAAGCACTACGTCAGCAATGCTGGCGCAGCCCTTTCCAAATGTCCCGCACTGCCTGAGTACGGAGACAATAATGGTGGAATTTATCTTGGACTCTCCTCCGGCTCTGCTTCCGAATTCATATTCTACTTCACTTATCTTTGATTTAGGGTCTATGAATTTCAGCAGGTCAAACAATATCTTGAATCCAACACGTTCAAACTCATCGTTATTTTCATTAATTACATTTCTGCATGGTTCTACACGGCCGCCGAATAAACCGCTCATTATGTCTTTTGAACGAGGCTGGCCGATGAATGTGAGATAAAATGCGGCAATGCACTGAGCAACATCTGAAGAAAACCTTCTTCCTATCGTCAAAGCATCTTTTTTAGATCTTTTGCCGATCACCATGTCAGACCCGTCTAGCAGACTTTCCATAATGGACTTTAATATTTTCGGGGGATGCTGAAAGTCAGAATCCATCACAATATAGAATTCTGTCTCGCTCCTGACTATTCCTTCCATCGCACTGGCAGTCAAACCTTTGTCTTTGGGGTCTCTTACAACAATTTTGAATTCTGGTATTGTTTTTTCCAGTTCTCTGCAGATTGCAATCGTATCATCTTTAGAATTATCATCCATCACCAAAATTCTTATGCCAGGATAAAGCCGTAGCAATGTTGATGCCATTTTTTCTATATTTTCAGCTTCATTGAATGTAGGAAGAATTACAGAGAAACGCTGGAAATCGGAATCTTGCATGACTTAGCCCCTATCTTCTCTATTTGAGAGTATAGGTGTTTCAACTAGATTAAATCCTTTGTTGATATGTACCTGCGATATATACTTTATTTAATGATATGAAGCTAAAAATAAGTCCAACATAAATTGTATAGACATTAATTATATATACTGAAATTTCAAAGTCTCTGAAGGTGGATAATGAACTGGAAAACTTTAGCGTCCAGCCGCAAAGTCAATAATCTGATCATACCAGCTTTATTATTTGCAGTAATCACGCTTTTGATCTTCAGAAACTTCTTTTCCAGTTCATTTTTTGTCGGCACTGACGCCATGGGTCCTCCCACGGACTTCAGCGTAATGTTTGGTGAAAATTCATATTTCTCTGCATGGAGAGACATGCCGTCTCTGGGTCACATCGATTTTCCTTCTGTTGTCTTGTCTTCTGGATACTATCTGTTTGAGGAAATTCTGCATTTGTCTCCAGGAGCCGTATTCAAGATATTCATTGTAGGATTCTTCTGGCTTGCCGGATTTGCCATGTACCTGTGTTCATATGGTATAACAAAAAACAGGCTGGCGTCTGTTGTTGCCGGTATAGTTTACATATTCTCTCAGATTTACATGTCACAGATAACTGAGAATCATCACCTTTTTATCGCTGGCTATGCGTTTCTTCCCTTTGTCTTCCTCTGCCTTTACAAAACTCTGACGGAACACAAACCGGTATATGCTATGCTTCTGCCGGTATTCGCATTTATCATGGGGTCTGTAGGCTCCCCGCATATCATTTTGATTACCGCTGTATTCCTGATCCTGTTTATTCTGGTGTATACTCTAGTTCCATTATTCCGTAAGCGTATTGATTTTAAGAGCTCGGGCTTTACATTGATAACTGGAATCTTGGCAGTGGGGGTTCTCGTGCTGCCGATGGCCCTTTCAAAATTTGCCGACGGCGGCATGTCGACGCTGTCAACGGTATATACTATAGAAGCAGCGCAGCAGTACAGCAGTTATTCTTTGATCTATTCATTTTTAATGCAGTCCACTGAAAATACTTTCATAAACTCAGAGCTGTCGCTGGATAATTGGACGCTTCTAAGCGGCTACGGCATTATGGGTTACATTTTAGCCGCTGCGGTGCCGCTTGCTGCATTCTATTCTCTGAAAATAAAACAGGAAAGGCGCCTGCTGGTCTCTCTGGCGGTTCCTTCCATTCTCTTCATTGTGCTGGCATGCGGTCCGAACTCCCTTTTCGGACCTGTATTCAGAGTGATGTTTGATACAGTCCCTCTGATGGATTCTATCCGGGTGTATTCACGTCTGCATCTTCTCACGGGATTTGCATACGCGGTAATGGTAGGGTTGCTGATCACTCACGCCGATGAGCTGAGAAGGGCTCCTACCTTTCTGAAAGGGGCCTGGAAAAACATCAGAAAGGACATACTGAAGCCGAAGGTGCTGGCAGTCTTATTGTCATTCTGCATAATCTTCTCTTCATCTGTAGTCTTATCCGGCGAGATCAGATCGTTTAACCTTCCAGGAGTTTATGCCCAGCCGTATGAGGACCTCGCCGGTGTGGATGGCAATTTCAGAGTTCTTAACCTGCCGTATGCGCAGGTTTATTATACTCCAGACCAGCCGAGATACGACGGCTATCCGTCTTCCCAGACTCCAGAAGTAGGGATGTACAGCCCATACATCTCTGGCAAAATGTATGCTTTCGGGCTTGAGACTGAAGAGTACTGGACGTTTCTGGGTTCTGCTATATACAGCGAATCTTTCGGCTACAAGACAATCTCTGAACTGCTGGGAGGAACCGCAGATGTGCGATTTATCGTAGTTCAGGTGCATACTCCGGAAGAAGAAGCAAAATTATTCGAATCCCTGCAGAATCTGACAGTTTGGAAGGATTATGAGAGCGGTGCTGCAATCTATGAAAACGGAGAGTGGCTGGACCGCATTCATCAGTCTACCGGTCCTCTGTTTACTACCGGACCTAGACAGTATCTGATAGGCCTTTCAGGAATGGGTGTAGCCGATCTGTCCGGTCTCAATATACTCGCAGGCTATCCCGGCGGGGACGTGGGCAATGTCCTGGAATCAATGGGAACTATCGCTACACCTTCAGTAGAAGACTTTGTAATGGAAATGGAAGACTGGGGAGGAGCAATGGTTATGCTTTCTGATCTGGGAAACACACATACCACAGACGGCGCCTCCACATGGATTTATGATCCTTCTTATTACATGGACGGCTACTCTGCATATCCAGGAGTCTCTACCACCGGCAAACACACACTGGATATATCACTGAATGCAGAATCCGACGGAACCTTCTCCCTTTGGTTAGATATGATATTCGGTCCAGACTGCGGCACCGTTACAATATCTGTAGACGGCAGGGAGGTAGCCGAAATCGACACCTCAAGCACATTTACGCACTCTGCCTGGACGCATATTGCCGACCTAAATGTCACTTCTGGAAAACACACAATGACGCTGTCGACACACGGAGACGGCAAAATCTGCGTCCAGAGGGTATTATTCACCGGCACTGAAAACTACAATTCTGCACTGGAGCGCGGTAAAGAGATGCTTTCCAAGCTGTCTGATAAAACTGCATTTGTAGTTCCGGTAACCTCTTCCTGGAACGGGGCATATCTTCCATGGCTCGGAGACGACGGCTACGGAATCGGTTCATCCCTTACGAGTTCATTCATAATTGACGGAAATCTGACTGTTCTCAAAAGCGGAGAGTCAATGACTCTAGCTACTATTCCAGAGACTACAGCCGGTCTGCCTTATACAATTAAGCTGGACGCTGACCCTCAGGATGTTAATTCTGCAGTTCTCATTGAAGTCTGGGAAGACGGATCAAGCATACCCATTGCGTCTCTGGCCGTTTCCGGTTCAGATATAAAAGATGCAAGTCTTGCGGTGGTCTCTTCAGGCGGTTCTCTGAAAATAACAATGAAATCTGTAGGACAGAATTCTGTTTATGTCGATTCTGCAACAATATCAATTGAGCACTCGTACGCATCTCACGAGATTGATCTGCCTTACGGCGGAGAATTCCTCTTGCGGATTGCAGGAGAAGACACTGGAACATTCTATGTTGACGGAGTACCGGTTGAACTTCAGAAGAACGGAAAGTACCTAGAAGCTGTGATCAGCCTTGATGAGGGAAAGCATACTCTGCGGGTAGAAGACATGAACCTCTACGGAGTCTCGCTGCTTCCTGCAGGTTTTGAGATATCCCAGCCTCCTGAGGGAACCATTGAGTTCACGCATCCGAACAACACCAACTATGAAATCAACACATCTTCTGATGACTGGATGTGGATGATTGTAGCAGACAGTTATTCAGATCTCTGGGTCGCAACTCTGGAAGACGGCACGGTTCTTGAGCACGTATCAACAAACTCAATGGCAAATGCCTATCATGTTCCTCCGGGAGACCACACGATTACACTTCATTATGAGGGCCAGGAAACTTACACAAACATGGTAATAATCTACTTTGTAGTTCTGGCATGCGCTGTTGCCTTCATGTACGTGCTTGCAAGGTTTATGCAGAGAAGACGCAGCCTTTGAGCTTCAGTTTGCTCTGCCTAATGCTTTTTTATATGCTTCAGCAGTCATTTTAGCTGTATTTTCTGTGCTGAACTGCAGAGAATGTTCCAGTCCTGCTTTGACAGCTTCATCATAAGCTTCCTTGTTTTCAAACAGAAAGTGAATCTTTGAAGCCATATCTTCTTCGTCTCTGCATTTTGTAGAAACAGATACCACTTCTTCCGGCATCATTGCATTTTCCAGAGTCAGCACGGGTACTCCGCAGCGCTCGGCTTCTATGACCGGCAGGCTGAAACCTTCCTGCAGACTGGGAAGGCAAAACAGTGTGAATGAGTTATAAGTGCTCACAAGATCTGCATCATTTACTCTTCCTTTGAACTCTACAATATCATTCACGTCAAGCTGGGATGCCAAACTTCTCAGTCTTTCATTCTCAGGTCCTTCTCCGCATATCGAAAAGACCACCCCGTCTTCTCCGTATTTCTTTTTATATGCTGCGGCAGCCCTGATCATGAATTCCAGATTTTTTCTGTTTTTAAGGGCTCCTAAATACCCGACAACTTTTCTTTTCTGTACTTCGGGCATTACTGTGAATCTGTCCGAGACTGCATGATTCACAACACAGAGCCTGCTGTCTTCTACATCGTATGCCTCTTTGACTTCTCTCCTTGTCTGCTCTGAAACACAGATTATCAGGTCAGCATACTTCAAGCTCATTTTTGTTCCAAAGCTGTAGAAAATCCTGAAGATCTTTTCTTTAATTCCTATTGGGGGAGTTTTATCAACATGATGCATCGTTACAACTTTCTTTCCTTTGATCCAGGGAAATATAACTGCCTGGCCGTCGGTTACAGCATGGAACACATCACCCTTCATTTTCCCTCTGAGAATGTTAACAACCGGCATAAACACGTCATAATACGGGGGGCTCATCACAGATCCTGAAGGCGGTATATCAAAGGGGCCAGTTTGATTGGGAAGAATTATCTCAAGATCTTTGAACTCTGAAAGGCTCTTGGTGATGTCGTTTGAATACCTGTCAAATCCGTTGAGCGGCATACCGTCTATTTTTCTGCAAAGAACTACGACTTTCACGTCAGAACCCCGTAGGGTTTGATTGCATTCATTGATTATATATTGAATTATGAGAAAAACTGTCGTTTCAGAGCATTCAGAGCCTTAAAATAGGGTCAGTGAGAGTAAATTATGTCTGCTAAGCAGTATGAACATCCTCATCTTGAACTGGAGAGATATAACTCATCCGCAGAGCGGCGGGGCAGAAAATTTCATTCATGAACTAGGCAGGCGTTTAGCTTACAGAAACGAAGTGACGCTGTTCTGTGCAAGATACCGCAATTCCAAGAAAGAAGAGGTCATAGACGGAATAAAAATAAAGCGGATGGGAAACCGTTTCAGCGTCTACATCAGAGCAGCATTGGCTTTCAGGAAAAACAGCTATGATCTGGTAATTGACGACATAAACGGCGTGCCGTTCTTTTCTCCCCTTTATTCTGATGCGCAGGTGATTCCTGTGGTGCATCATCTGATGGATAAAGAAGTGTTCAAACGGGAGCTTTCTTCTATTTTAGGCTCAGTAGGCTATGCTTTTCAAAGCATCATTCCTAAGATTTACCGGAACCAGCGGTTTGTGGTGGTTTCAGACAGCACCAGGCAGGAAGTTCTGGATAAGTTTTGTATTCCCTCTTCCAGAGTTTCTGTTGTGCACTGCGGAGTAAGCGTCAATTTCAACGATCTGGTTGAAAAGAACCGGCATCCAGTTCTGTCATATGTTGGCAGATTGAAGCCTTACAAGAGGGTGGATGACATCATCAGAGCTTTTTCTATGGTACTGACGGAAGTACCGGATGCGCAGCTTGTCATTGCAGGAAGGGGAGACGATGCGGATCTGAGGACTCTTGCCTGCAGTCTCGGCATATCTGGCAGCGTGAAGTTCTGCGGAGAGGTCAGCGAGCATGAAAAGGCAGTAATTCTCTCTGAATCCTGGATATCGATGATGGCTTCTGTAAAAGAGGGCTGGGGAATCGGGCCAATGGAGGCAAATGCCTGCGGAACGCCGGTTGTGTGCTATGATGTTCCCGGCATCAGGGACTCAATGAGGCACGGGCACACTGCTGTGCTGGTTGAAGACGGACGCGCGGATCTGCTTGCGGAAGCTGCTTTGAATTTGATCAAGAATGATGCTGAAAGACTGAGAATGAGCCAAGAAGCCAAAGAGTGGGCCTCTAAATTTACATGGGATGATACCGCTGCTGAATTTCTGGCAGCGCTGTCCAAAAATCCTGAAAGTCACTTCGGCGAACAGAGCAGCTTTCCCATACGTATCTGATTTATACTAGTCGTTGCAAAAAAGTAATTCGGGAATTCTGTGAACGCTTTAAAAATCTGGTATGACGGGAAGATTATGGACGCTGATGAGGTCAACGTTTCGCTTCTTTCCTTCGGGCTGCAGTACGGCTGGGGAGTATTTGAGGGAATCAGGGCCTATGAAACAGGATCTGGGCTTTCAGTTTTCAGGCTGAAAGATCACATCGACAGGCTTTACAGGTCTGCCAGCCTGCTGGGGCTTGACATTTCTTACTCCCGTGATGAGGTCTGCCGCGCTGTGCGCGAGACGGTTGCTGAAAATCCCTCTGCTGATTACATAAGGCCGATAGCATTTGCCGGCGAAGGGAGCTCGCTGTCTCTGGGAACAATGGATATGCCCACGCACGTTGCCGTTGCTGCTGTGAAGATGGGGGAATATGTTCCCGGAGCCGCTGATAAAGGAATCAATATAATCACGTCTCCATGGGAAAAGCCGAGATGGAGGGCGGCCGCTGTCTCCGCTAAAATCTGCGGAGGCTATGTCGGTCTGATACGGGCTAAAAGAGACGCCATGCAAAAGGGGGCGGATGAAGCCTTAATGCTCAACAGCACAGGCACCATCGCCGAAGGTTCGGCTGAAAATTTCTTTATTGTCAATGACGGCACAGTTTCGACACCTAACCTGACTTCAGGAATCCTCGGGGGTATTACCAGAGATACGGTGATGAAACTTGCCTCTGATCTCGGTTATGAGGTGGAAGAAAGAGATATGGTATGGGATGAGGCAGTCTCTGCAGATGAAGTATTCATGTGCGGCACAGCTTTGGAGATCCAGGCTGTAAGATCCATTGACGGCATCGCCATCGGTGCAGGCAGCCCCGGCTCAATTACCAAACAGATCATGAGAGAATATTCCGATGCCGCACGTGGCAGAATTCCCAAGTATCTGGCATGGTGTGATCTGGCTGAAAAGATTATTCCAATTCGGAGCTAACTATTTTTATTACCAATCGCATAAGAGCAGACAGGTCGAGACACATGTCAACATCAGATAATCTTATGAGCGCCTTTGCAGGCGAATCACAGGCCAACAGGAAATATCTGGCATTCGCAAAACAGGCTGAAGCTGACGGCTACCCGGAGATTGCAAAACTCTTCAGAGCCGCAGCTGATGCTGAAACAATCCATGCGTTAGCTCACTTTAAGGTCGCAGGAGGAATAAAATCCACTGCAGAGAATTTGCAGGCAGCAATTTCCGGTGAAAACTACGAGCACACCGAGATGTATCCAGAGTTCATCAAGGAAGCAGAGGCTGAAGGAAACAAGGCGGCAGTAAGGACATTTTCCTACGCCAATGAAGTGGAAAAAGTCCACGAAGCTTTGTATAAAGCAGCAGCAGAAGTCCTCGCTTCCGGCAAAGATCTTGCTGCAAAGAAGCTCTACATCTGCCCGGTCTGCGGTGACTTGGAATACGGTAATCCTCCAGATGTATGCCCGGTCTGCGGTGCCAAAGGATCTGCTTTCAAAGAAGTTCTTTAAACTCCAAAGCGTGCTTCAGCACGCTTTATACTTTTATTCCTGATGAAATACTTTTGATTTAATTGAAAACATGTTGTTTGTGTTTTATTCAATCAATCAGTTCTATCCAGCACATTTGTTGAAGAGAAAATCTTGGACGCTGTAGCTCTCAATTCACATTGTAATATATTGATTGTTTTTCTATAATTTAGACTATTAAAAGATTTTTTATCCATCAATCTATATTTTTATATTTCTTAGTATTACGAATACTTAAATAATACTAATTGCATATAGGAATGCTTCTAAAGTTAGAAGTAGCGACATCAGCAAAGGGGGAAACATATGAGTAAAAGTGGAAAGATGTTAATTGCATTTACAATCATCGCGTCTTTGTGCATTACTCCCGCAGTATATCTGCCAAACGACAATACATCTGGAGAGCTGTACGATGATGTGATGTTAGGAGATTATGCAATCTCCCAGGCAAAGTCGGATGAAATAAAAGAAAAGGTTGTAGAAGTATCATCCATAGAGAGTTTTAGTTCTGTCAGGTCCAACAGCATTGTAGAGATAAATGCAAGCTTATCCAATTCTCTCAACGCAGCGGAATATCAGGAAGCATTAGAAAACTGCATATCTGCAGGCACACCAGTTATTTCATTAAATGGTGCAGCAGCATTCACCGCACCTGAGCTTAGTATTCCTACAGCATTTGTTTCAGATGCTACCGCGACTGGAGTTTATTACAATAATTCAACCGGTGCAGTGTCATGCTACAGTGTAAAATGCGACAGTCAGACTGAAGCAGTAAACAGGGTATATGCGTGGGCTGATGAAATGCTGTCCGCCGATACCACGTCTGTTGAAATTATTGCATTATCCTCTGCTGCAAACGGATCTCCTTCCTGGGGCTCTGAAATTCAGTCATATGCTGACATAGAATGTGGAGACTATGGATGGTTTTACATACGAACCAACTACTTTGAACAAATTACCAACAGTGATACATACCGTTACTACAAACCAGATTACAAGCTTCAGGCAGTTCCAAACAGCAGCACCAACGCCAGAATTGCAGATATGAACGTTCAATGCGACGTAGATAAATTACGCAGCACCCAGAGGTTACTGGATTATGGACCAACAACAACTTCTGGAAGCTCTTCTGCATCTGTCAGTTTAAATTGGAGTGTCAGTGAAAGCGGTGCTTCTGTAGGCATGTCTACAGAGCGGTCGTATTCCATCTCTGATATCATGGTACATGACTACTCAAATTTTGGAAACGAGCTGTTTTCAACAAGTCATGATGTGCAGGAAAGCGGAAGTGTAGGAGATACGGCCATATTGATTAAACCAGGTCTGGTATCTTCATCTGAAAAATCCAGCAGCAACGGAGGATATTCAGTAGAAGACAATTACAGTGTCAACTTCTGTAAATACCAGAAATCTGGAAGTTTACCCTGGTCTCCTTACACCTGTCAGAACTACCACCTGTTCTATACAACACTGAATGTAAACATCCCATGAAACTGATTAATTGCAGGTCTTCTGATCTGCAATTTTTTTATTTATTTAACATCAACAATCTCCCTCGAATTCATTGCTGCTGAAAATAAATGCTGTATTTATTAAACTATAATTTTGAATTTCAAGAGTAATTGTAAATACGCTTACTTCATACCCTATTTTGATTATACTTTGGTGGATCGGATGGGGGGTTCTGGTGCATGTTTTAGAGCTATGCTGAAAAATGTCGATCACAGATTGACAGCTCTCAGCTATCACCAGAAGATTCTTTTCATCATTATTCTTGCAGTAGCCGCATACGGACTGCTGATTGTTCTTGACGTCTGGTTCATGGGTGACTGGATAAACGCTACATTCGGTCCCAATCCGGATATTGACATTTACAGAGAAAGGGCGCAGGCAATTTTGGACGGAAAAATACTCTATAAAGATATAGACATAGAATCTCCTCCGCTGATCAATTACCTGCTGGTTCCGCCGCAGATTTTCGGCGGGGCTGACTGGATGTACCAGGTATGGTTCTCCATATTTCCCTTGCTTACCGGTATCTGCATGTATCTGGTCATGATGAAATGGAATGACCGCCAGGCATTTTATGCAGCTATACTGGCTGTTTTATGCCCCTATGCTTTAGTGGATGCCACTTTTGGTATTCAGGATGAACCACTTGTAGCCTTCTTTTACCTGATACCCGTCATTATCTTCTTGGCCGGGTATGCCAGAACTTCTGCTTTGGTAGGTACTATTGCTGCCTGGGTTAAGATGCTGCAGGCCCTGATCTTTCCTAACATTCTCATCAAAATGAAAAATAACAAAGAAAGGCTGATCGGCATTGTTATCGGTGTAATCCTTTCATTAGTGATCATGGGCCCGTTTATGATTGCCACTAATCAGGGAATCATAGACATTTTCCACTATTATTTTTTGACTGAAGGAGGTAACTCTAGCGGGGGGATGTCACTGATAAACCTGCTCGTAAGAGGAGGCATCGATGTTCCCGGTGCAGCTGGAATGATTCTTACAGTTCTTGTTCTGCTTGCCTCTTACATCCTGGCATATAAATGGAAACTGGATATCTGGAGATCGGCAATGCTCACAACCGTGCTGTTTCTCTGCGTTTATCCAATGATCCGCCTGGGATACTTCATTATTCCATTTACTTTCTTTTCATTGTGGGCCGTAAAGAACAAGAATATGTTTTTGAAACTGATTGCGATGTACGCGCTGCTGTTTATTGGACAGGGAATCGAAGCAGACGGGATTCCATATATACATTCTACAGACGGCTGGATGATTTCATTCATCTTTGTCCTTGCTGGTCTGCTGGTGATGCTTGATATCACAAGAACCTGCCTGAAAACCAAATGTTTCTTGGATGAGATTCCGGCTGAAGCATCCAGTTGATCTTTGCAGATTTGAAAATATAGATTCAAATAGTCCTTCGGTTTTGGATAAGTCAGAATTCACAACCTGAGGGCATTCAATGCGTGCAGTTTACTATCTCTCGATCATTCTGCCGGTACTAGCATTAGCGGTATCGGGATGGAGAGGAGACTGGACATGGTCAATACTTTCAGTTATTGCGCTTATTGTCATCCTGCTTCCTGCTATTCTGACTAAGGATTTCAATCAGACATATCACAAGAAAGTAGCAGTCCTGTTTCCGATTCCCTTTATTGCTTACATCATTCTATCGCTGGTAAATATGGCAGTTTCCATAGGACACTTTGATGTGTACTCCTACGCTATTCAGACATTTGCGGCCATGGCCTGCGGAATGCTGCTGATGATTGCCATCGGCGCCAGCAGCAAAGAGATCAAGATCTCCAAACGCTGGATTCTGCTGTTTTCTATCGCCTTTGCCTGCATGTTTGCCATAGTCTGCACATTCATTATCTATGCGCAGATGTCTGCTGACGGCTGGCTCGTCACTAATGACGATTTTGCCGGCGGTGCTGACAACACTGATTCCAACAGGCACTTAATGCTGCCCTGCTTCCTGACCACCTTTCTGTCTTTAATCTACGGATATATCCTCAGGTGTATCTTCAAACGGATTCCCAAGACAGAAATTTCTCTTTATTACGGGGTGGACTGAAATGGATAAGGGCAAACTGTCCGACGGAATCTGCATTGTGGCAAGCATAATTCTCATTGCTATGTCGATAATCTCCATCAGCCGGGCTCAGCGTATGAGCTACGAAGTCAACACAGGTTTCTTCTGTGCCTTCTTCTGCTTAGTTCCCCTGATCCTCAGAAGACTGAAGTGGGTCACTCTTCCGCTTCCCTTCGTGCTGCTGATTGAGATTTCCATATTCTTACATGCTTACGGAGTTCTGCTGCTGAGATACGACTTCATTCCTTACTGGGATACCGTTACGCACACAATTTCCTCTGTCACTGTGGCGCTGTGTGTCTTCTACACTCTGATGGTAGTGAATGAGTTTGATCCTGATACTAAGTTTACTTCGAAGAGCATTCCGCTGTTTATCTTCCTGATCATGTTTACCTTCAGCGCTTACTGGGAAGTGTTTGAGCTGATCGTTGATGAAGTATCAGGCACCAACATGCAGTACAGTCCCTGGGATACCATCAGAGACTTAGTCTGTGATACCGCCGGTGCTCTGATTGTCTCCATCTACGCGATGTGGTACATGAAACGCAACAGCGAGGACAGCTTCATCAGCACTCTGAAGCTTCACCCGTACGTGACAAAACTCATTCTTCCTTTCCATAAAGGGTGAAAAAGCGGCTTTCAAGCCTGCTTTATTCTCTTCTTTTTACCTTTATTTTGATATTCTTTTGCTTCTTTTTTACTTTTAAGCTATCTATGATCTTTTTTTAAGAAGAATGTTGTTTTTCTTTGAGGGAGTCTGTGTTTTTCTCCAGCAGTTTTTTTATTTGTTGTTTTTATGTTTTGAGAATTCTTGTTTTTTCTTTGAGTGCGCAGCTGCTTTTGTTTTTTTGAGATTCTTCTAGTTATTCTTTTCTTTTAGAATTGTGATCTGCGAGTGCTTCTTTTAACGAGATTGTGACGATTTTTCCGCTGATTTTCCTCTGTGCCTTGAAATTGAGCCTGCGTTCTTATTGTTTATTTTTTGATAATATATTACTATTGTTTATGATTTTAGTTTATTGTTTTAAATTCTTATTTTTATTAATTAATACTGGCTGTTGATTGAATTATTAAAAATATTTTAGTTATATCGAGTTTAAATTATCGTTTATGATACTTGTTTTTGATAATCCGATGTTGAAAATATGCTGATATTTTCCATTATTGCTCTTTGTGTTCTAAGATATAATATCTATATTAGTAAGGGGGGAGTGTTTATTGAACTGTTTTTGAAGGTAAAAGTCTGCTAGCTGAGAGCTTATACTGTATTTTCTGAGCAGGTTTAGGCTGCAGTCTTTTTGTCATCTTTTTTAGATTTCAAGAAAAGTACCGATTAGTCCCTGATTTTCTCTAAATTCCTCAAATGTACGAAAATTAACATATTTTTTTATAATTGTCCACAAGTCCCGGGTAAATTCTCACATTGTGTTTGATGCTGTACAATATGTTTGAAATAATACAATATTTTCGATTTCTGTTTGGTATCAAACGTTCATTGAGTATTCTCACATTCGATAATAAAACTAGCAGTTATTATTTAAAAAGTGTTTATCTCTTCAATTCAATATATTTTCAGCTAATTTTGGCTGTTTATATCATAAGTATTATATCCCCCATTACTGATAAGAGCGCATAAACCACTTCAGATGCTCAACTGAAAAACATGCAAGGCTATAATAAATGTCGATGGATGGGTCGCGTGATAGCCATATGATTAATTTTATATGGATGTCTGATCTTCCCCTCTTTTGATAACCAACCGCTCTTCGCATGGACGATCACGGTTAAGCCAGCAAAAAGAGAGAAAAACAAAAGAAAACACAGCAAAACCCTCTGCACCCGCCCCGATCGACTTCGATCATTGATTTGCAATTCTCATTGCTTATTGATTTTCAAGTTTTGATTGAGTTTTTGGTTTTTCGGAAT
>OLGD01000180.1_pt1 | contig 129397 bp, 137 predicted proteins | sample 1605311 | NCBI WGS metagenome assembly OLGD01 (sample SAMEA3888917, study PRJEB22519) | human gut metagenome | biome: human gut; feature: human-associated habitat; material: faeces | place: Denmark | collected 2010 | reverse complement strand
CACATGACACTCCGGGTATGAACCGAATGCTCTAGCCAACTGAGCTACGCCGCCATATGGGATGCGCACATCTTACGACGTGCGCACCGTTTGGTTGCGGGGGAAGGACTTGAACCAACGACCTCCGGGTTATGAGCCCGACGAGCTACCAACTGCTCTACCCCGCGACGTATGCCGCATTGCGGCAAGGGTTATAATATCATGCGCGGGGAAATCCGTCAAGTGTTTTTTGGGGAAACCTTTTAAATTTTGCCGGGCAGCGCCTGCAGGCATCCAAGCAGCTCGTCGATCAGAGCCGCCTTACTTGCTTCATCCATAAAAGACGCGCGGACGCTGTTGATATTGCAGCGGATCAGGTCGGCATAACTGAGGCCCATTTCGTGGAGACAATGGTCATATTCCTGATCCAGGTCGATGTCTGAAAGAATCATGTTGTCCGTATTGATCGTGCAGGCGACCCCTAAATCGATCAGCATTCTGAGCGGATGCGCCTCGTAAGAAGGCTGCGTTTCGCACTGAATGTTGCTTGTGGGGCAGATCTCAAGCGTAACATGATCCCGGATGGCTCTTGCACACAGCGCCCGGTCCAATGCAATGTGGTGTCCGTGCCCAATCCGCTTTGTGCCGAAATCAAGCGCAGCTTTCACGGTGTCCGGACCCTGGCTGTCCCCGGCATGGCAGGTAAAGGGCACGCCGAGCTCGCGCGCACGCGCAAAAACGGGTGCGAAGTTTTCGAGAGGGACGATGCCCTCCGCGCCCGCAAGATCGATGCCCGCAACGCCTTGGCCAAGGAAGTCCCTGGCTAGCTCTACCGTCAGCAGGTTTTCCGCTTCGTTGACCGTTTCCGGACCGACGCTCATGGCGCAAAGCAGAACGCCTATGCCGATTGTGGGGCAGTTGGCAGCGCCTTCCCGCACGCCCTGAAGCACAGCCTCAATCGCTTGCCGCTGCGTCAGCCCCTTACGTGTATGCAGCTGGGGTGCAAAGCGGATTTCCGCATAGGCAAGCCCCTGTGCGGCAAGAAGCTCCACCAGTTCCCGCGCTACCCGTGTAAGCGCAGGTTGATCCTGCAGAATGGAAAGCGGCATTTCAAACCGTTTCAAGTATTCGTTGACGCTGCGGCAGTCGGCAGTGACGATGATGAACGAGCGGAATTCCTCCAGCGTATCGGCTGGCATGGGAATACCGCGCTCAAGGGCCAGCTCCCACGCGGTTTCCGGCAGCATGGAGCCATCCAGATGCAGATGCAAATCTACTTTGGGAAACGAATATCGGCGCATAACAAAGCTCCTTTACAGTTTATTTTAATCGGATGCGATTTCATAACAATCCGGCGTGGGCGTTTCTTTGGGCAGTAGGCGGGCCACGAGCGCCGCATCCGCCGGAAGCTCGTCCGTGATGGTCACGGTGGAGCCGGGGCAAAGGTAAAGATAGACCCATTGCGCGTCGTCCGGCAGAAGGCGGATGCAGCCGTGTGAGGCCGGTTGGCCGAGAAGCCAGAATTCGTCTTCCATCAGGTAGCGGTCATCCCGTTCGGAATAAGGCACGGAATGGAAGTAGATCCGCCCGCGGATCTGGGACCAATATTGCGCATAACAATCAAAATGCACGAAGAAAGCGAAGCGCTTGTAATCCTCGCCCATCTTAAATGTGCCGCGTGGGCTGCGGTGGCCGTCTTCGATGCCGGAGGAGCAGATCATCTCCCGCACGAGCACGGTGTATTCGCCGGCGCTGTCCTTTTCATATACGAATACCGCCTGGTTTGTGAGATCCACTACGGTGTAAAAATGATCGGGATTTTCATTGAGCCGCGCTTCTTCCGGGTAACGTCCACCCTCCCGCGTGCGCAGGCTTTTGGGGGGAAGGGGATAGTCTGCGCTTTTGTAAGGGGTTGGTTCCGGCGTGGGCGTTGGAGAAGGTGTGGGTTCCGGCGTGGGCGCGGGAGTGGGGCTGGGCACGGGAGTTGGGCTGGGCGTGGGTACAGGCGCTGCTGTTTCGGGTACGAGCGTCACGTCTACCGGCGGGTGCGCAGGCGTGGCTTGCGGGCCGAATGCGCACCCTGCACAAAGGGCCGCCGCAAGGCAGGCGGGCGCGAGAAGGCAGGCGAGGGAACGTTTCATATTTTAAATAAGGCTCCTCCATTAAATTGCTTTACCAATTTATTTTACCATGCACTGCACGCGATACACAACGAAAATCAGGATTTGCGTTGAAACAGGCGCGGCATGGTTGTAAAAATGTGGCCGTGATGCTATACTAAAAATAAATGATTTGCTGCACGAAAAAACAAAACGCAGGAAATCCTGCATTTATGGCCGAACGAAAGGGGTAGGACATGGAGCTATATGAAACGATCGCCGCAAGGCGCAGCATTCGGAAATACAAAGAGGATCCCGTCCCGCGTGAAACGCTCGACCGCGTTTTGGAGGCGGCAAGGCTTGCCCCTTCCTGGTGCAACCGCCAGTGTCACCGCTACATCGTCGTATCCGATCCCGAAACGCGCAAAACGCTCGGCGAGCTGATCGATAACCCATCTGCGGAGTGCTATGAAAAGGCGCCTTACGCGCTTGTGCTTTGCGCTGAGCCGTCCGACAGCGGGTTCAACGCGGGCAAGGAATATTATCTGGTGGATTGCGGCATCAGCATGGAACACCTCGTCCTTGCCGCTGCGGCGGAAGGGCTTGGCACCTGCTGGGTGGGCTATTTTCCGGAAAACCCGGTGCGCAACCTGCTCGGCATCCCGCGCGAGGTGAAGGTCGTGGCCATCACGCCGCTTGGCGTGCCGGATGAGGCGCCGTCTGCCCGGCCGCGTGTTCCGCTTGGAAAGATTGTTTTTGAAGGCGCATGGCGCAGGGACAATGCCTGAACGCGCCGCAAAGAGATTGCTTTTTGGCGCATTTTAGCGCCATCCCAATAATATTAAGAACAAAAAGCGAAATGCAAAGGAGTATCGAGATGAAGGCCTACATCGAATCCCTTGGAATCATCGCGCCGAAGGCGGTTTACCGCAACTTAACCCCGGCGCAGCTTGTGGAGCACGCGCTTGCGCGTGGGGAGGGCAAGCTTGCAAACACCGGCGCGCTCGTTGTAACGACCGGCAAATATACCGGTCGTTCCCCGAACGACCGCTTTGTGGTGGATACGCCCGCAATCCACGACGACATCGACTGGGGCAAGGTGAATGTGCCCATCAGCCCTGAAAAGTTCGAGGGCATCTATAACCGCATGATGGCATATTTGCAGGGCCGCGACATCTTCGTGTTTGACGGCTTTGCCGGTGCGGATGAGAAGCATCATTTGCCCGTGCGCGTGATCAACGAGCTTGCAAGCCAGAACCTTTTCATCCACCAGCTCCTCGTGCGCCCGACGGCGGAACAGCTTGCGGATTTTGTGCCCGGCTTCACCGTGATCGCGGCGCCCGGCTTCAAGTGCATCCCCGAGGTGGACGGCGTCAACTCCGAGGCGGCGATCCTCGTCAATTTTGACAAACGCATGGTCGTTATCGCAGGCAGCCAGTATGCAGGCGAAATCAAAAAGTCCGTGTTCTCCGTGATGAACTATCTCCTGCCCAAACAGGGCGTGCTTTCCATGCACTGCTCCGCGAACGTGGGTGCGGACGGCGACGTGGCGCTTTTCTACGGCCTTTCCGGCACGGGTAAAACCACCCTTTCCGCCGACCCGAACCGCATGCTCATCGGCGATGACGAGCACGGCTGGAGCGATACCGGCTGCTTCAACATCGAAGGCGGCTGCTATGCCAAGTGCATCAACCTTTCCAAGGAAAATGAGCCGCAGATCTGGGATGCGATCAAATTCGGTTCCCTTGTTGAAAACGTCATCATGGACGATGAAACCCGCGAGTTTGATTTTGCGGATGCGACGCTCACCGAAAACACCCGCGTGGGCTATCCGGTGGAGTACATTCCCAACTGCGTAATCCCCGGCGTGGCGGGTCACCCGAAGACGGTCATCTTCCTGACGGCGGATGCCTTCGGCGTTCTGCCTCCGGTTTCCCGGCTTGATAAGAACCAGGCAATGTATCACTTTGTTTCCGGCTATACCTCCAAGCTCGCTGGCACGGAGCGCGGCATCGTGGAACCGCAGACGACGTTCTCCACCTGCTTCGGCGCGCCGTTCCTGCCGCTGCATCCGTCCTTCTATGCGGAGATGCTCGGCAAGAAGATCGAGGAGCACGATGCGAAGGTTTACCTTGTGAACACCGGCTGGGCAGGCGGCAAATACGGCGTCGGCTCCCGCATGAAGCTCCGCTACACCCGCGCGATGGTCACGGCGGCGCTCAACGGCGAGCTTGAGAAGGCGGAGTTTGAGCTTGACCCCATCTTCAACGTGATGGTGCCAAAGACCTGCCCGAACGTGCCGGATGAGTTCCTGAGCCAGCGCAGGCTCTGGAAGGATCAGGCGGAATACGAAGCCACGGCGAAGGATCTTGCAGCGCGCTTTGTGAAGAACTTTGAAAAGTATTCCAACATGCCCGCAAACATTGTGAACGCGGGGCCGAAGGCGTAAAACAATTCAGCAGAAGAAATACAATGGGGCCGCAGTGAATGCACTGCGGCCCCAAACCATTTCCGTGTTACCCCTGCGTTTCCGCCGTCAGGTTGCGGCACCATTTGCCCTGCTTGTAGCGGCGATAGCCGATGAGCATACGCACCAACTGTTCGCACTGGATGATGGCAAACATGGCGGCAATCGAGGTAACCTGGAACGCATAAACAGAAAGGAACGCAAGCGGAACGCCCACAAGCCAGACGATCCCGCAGTCGAGGAACATCAGGAAAACGGAATCTCCCCCGGCCCGGATGGTGGACATGAAGATGACGTTGAAGAGCCTTGCAGCGATGCGCACGGAGAACAGCCGCACCATGAGCACCGCGCCGGATGCGATGGAAGCATCGGTCAGGCCGAAGAGGCTCACGAGCGGCTGCGCCAAGAGGGAAATCAAGAGCGCTACGCAGGCTGCAAGCACGGCGGATACGGGGAACAGATACTTTACACAGCGCTTTGCTTCCGCAAGGTCGCCGCGCCCCAACTGTTCGCCGACGATGAGTCCCACCGCGCTGTTGATTCCCTGTACCGCAACATAGAAGAAGCTGCCCACCGTATTGCCGATTTTATAAACCGACAGCGCATCGGGGCTGAGAAGGCCATATGCCTTCACATACATGGTGTTGCCAAGGCCGAAAATGGCTTCGTTGGCAATGAGGGGCAGCATCCGTTTCACAATGGGCTTAATAAAGGTACCGCTCCAGGCTGTCATCTCCCGGAAGGAGCCGAGGAAGGGCTGTTGCGTAACAACGGCATAGACGATATGCGCAAGGGCGCCGCAGGCGTTGGCGATGACGGTTGCGAGCGCTGCGCCCGCTATCCCCATCTGCGGCAGGCCGAGTTTGCCGAAAATCAAGAGGTAATTCAAACAGGCATTGAGAATGTTTACCCCGATCCCGATCATCATGGGAATTTGGGTCTGTTGGATGCTGCGGTACATGAAGGAAAACGCGCTGATGAGCGCATTGAAGAAATAGCCGAAGCAGGCGATGCGCAAATACTGCCATCCAAGGCCGATCAGCGAAGCGTCGCCGCTCGCATAAAAACGCAGCACGCCGTGCCCGGCAAATCGCGCTACAAGGAAAAACAGCAGCGCGCCGAGCAGGTTGAGCATGACCTGGAAGCCAAAACACTTTTTAAGGGAGTTCCAATCCTTTGCGCCGAAGAATTGAGAGGAATAGATGTTTATGCCGGAGTTGATGCCGAAAGAAACCGGGCCAAGCAGCATGTCAAGCTGCGTGGCAACGGCGACCGCACCCACGCCGCCCACATGGCTTACCATGATGGTGTCCACAAAGCCGGCGCCCTGGTTGAGGATCTGCTGCCCGGCGATGGGCAAAGCAATGCGCCCGATCTTTCCGTAAAAGGAGGCGGGTGCGAGATAGGTATCTTTCCATTGTTTCAATGAAGTAGCCTCCTGTTCCTTATCGCTGTATTCCGAGCGGAAATAGAGCGGCCTTTTCCGAGCCGGCGCAGTCGGATGCCGCCTGAAGCAGCCATTCCGCGGCGGCGTCGATTACCCGATCCAGCGCCCCGGGTTCCTTGAAACGATGCCCGGCGCCGGCGATATCTACGAGCTGAATTAGAGGAGAGTTCTTCGCAAAGGCGGAAAGATCGTCAGGCTCGATCAGTTCGTCTGCGCCTGCGCGGAGCAGAAGCGTGGGAACCGCCGGGATGACGGAAGCGGCGTTATTGGCCTGCAATTCCCGATAGAAGGAATACGGCACCCGCATTTTGCGCTCGAAGCCGCAGGAAACGCTCCGCTTCGTTTCATATTCCGCAAAACCGTCCCGCAGGATCCGCGTGCGGAAGGTTTTCGCCATTTGAACGGCGGGGGCCCGCAACACAAGGCGGGCGGGCATCGGCTGCAACGCCGAAAGGGAAAGCAGGGAAACGTATCCGCCGAAGCTTGTGGCGAACAGGCCGGTCGGCGCTTTGGGAAAACGCTCCCGCAGGCAGGCATAGGCTGCAAGCAGGTCGAGCTTGCAATGTTCCACGCTCAGCTGAGCGTCTGCTGCGTTGCTTGCGCCGTGCGCGGGAAAATCGAAGCACAGCAGCGCGCCGCCATGCGCCGTGAGCACATTCCCGAGGGCTTGCAGTGCGGAACTTTCCTTATCTCCGCCGAATCCGTGAACGCCAAGCACGGCAAGGCGCGGCACTTCTGACGATGGTGCATATAGCTTACAGGAAATATTGTAGCGAGATTGCGGAATGGAAAAGCAGCTTACCGACTGTGGATCGGAGCAAATCATTGCCAGCCTCCCATCAGGCTTGCTGCGAAGAAAACAGCGCCTTGAAGTTTGCACTCATTGTACCTGCCGGGCGGCAGAATGTCAAACCGGCAGAGAAGGAGGGAAGCGACTTGAACGCCCTTCAACAAATTCACACCAAAGGTTGAATGCGCCTCCGTTGCGCGTTTTGTACCGTGCGGGTATCATAAAAGCAGGCGGCCGCCAAAGCAAAAAGGGAGGACGAAACGAATGGAATGGAAGATCGGTGAAACCATTGCGGCCCTGCGCAGGCAAAGGGGCATAACGCAGGAGGCGCTTGCGGGCGCCGTGGGCGTGTCCGCTGCGGCGGTCAGCAAATGGGAAACCGGCGTGAGCTGCCCCGATGTTGCGCTGCTTTCTCCGCTCGCACGGGCGCTGCGGACGGATGTAAACGCGCTGCTTGGATTTACGGCAAAGCCCACGGATGCGGAATGCGCCGCTTATGTGAACGAGGTGGCCGCACTTGCGCTTGGCGGGGATGCGGAAGCAGCACGGGCACGCATTGCGGCATTGCTGCGGGAATACCCAGGCTGCCCGGCACTGCAATACCAGCTTGCGGCGCTGCTGATGAGCCTGCCCATGTGGGAGGGCGGGGATGCGTCCGGAAAGGAACGGGAAGAAGCCAAAAAACTGCTTGAAGAAGCCGCGCAGGGGAACGATCCGGGCTATGCTGCTGCGGCCGCGCACATGCTTGCAGGGCTTTGCGTTGGGGATGATGAGCTTGCACGCGCGGAAGCGCTGTTGGATGGGCTTCCGCAGCCCGCACCGGATGCATCGCTGCTCCGGGCGCTCATCGCGGAAAAACGCGGCGATGTTGAAACGGCCAAGCGCATGCTGCAAACATCGCTCCTGCATGCCTTCAACCAAATGCAGACCTGCCTTGCGCGGCTCGCTTCCGCGCCGTTTGCAGAGCCGCAGGAAGCGCTTGCCGTCGTTCGGGTGCATGAAGCGTGCGCCGCGGCTGTGGGGTATCCTTTTTCCATGAGCGATTCGCTCTACACGGAGGCATACATCCGTCTGGGAGACCTGCCGCGCGCGGGCAAGCATTTGCTCCGGCTTGCGGAGTTCTTTTCCGCGCCGCCAAAGGAGCTTTCCTCGCCGCTGTTCTCCGCGCTTTCAAAGGGCGCTTCGGATATGAGCCGTTCGTTTCAGGCCATGCGGCGGACCTTTGCCGAAAGCCTGGCTGAGGAGGAAACGCTTGCCCCGCTGCGCGGCACGCCGGAATATGAGGCCGCGCTTGCGCTGCTGCGGGCGGATGAAAGCTGAACGCACCTTCTTGCAGCGCTCTCTCGCATCGTGATACAATGACGGGAGTAAACACAGGAGGGAGAATGTTATGCTTATTCGGAATGCAACCATCCATACCGCTGTGCAGCGCGAACCCATCGCGGGCGATGTGCTTGTGAAAGACGGCAAAATCGCTGCGGTGGGAAAGAATCTTACCGCAGAAGGCGGGGAAGTGTTCGACGCATCCGGCCTGAACCTGTATCCCGGCTTTGTGGAAGCGCATTGCCACATCGGCCTGCATGGGTACGGCATCGGTTACGAGGGCGCGGATTACAATGAAATGAACGACACGCTTGTGCCGCAGCTGCGCGCAATCGACGGCATCGAACCAACGGACCCGACCTTCCTGCAGGCTGCGCGTGCCGGCGTGACCACCGTGTGCACGGGCCCGGGCTCGGCGAACGTGATCGGCGGCACCTTTGTTGCGCTCAAGACCATCGGCACCCGGGTAGACGATATGGTCGTGCGCGACGGCGCGGCGATGAAATGCGCTTTTGGGGAAAATCCAAAGCGGTGTTACCGGGAAAAGGGCGTCTCTACCCGCATGACCACCGCCGCAAAAATACGCGAAATGCTCCTGCGTGCGCGGGATTACAAACAAAAGAAGGATGCGGGAAAGGATGTTGCGTTCGACATAAAACTTGAGGCGCTTTTGCCCGTGCTTGAAGGCAAAATGCCGCTCAAGGCGCATGCGCATCAGGCGAACGACCTGTTCACCGCAATCCGCATCGCAAAGGAGTTTGGGGTAAAGCTTACATTGGAACACTGCACGGAAGGCCACCTTGTGGCGGAGCAGCTTGCCAGAGAGGGGTATCCTTTGGCCGTCGGCCCTTCGTTTGGCCATGCTTCCAAATTTGAACTGCGCAACAAAACCTTTGCAACCCCCGGGATCCTTGCAAAAGCGGGCGGCCATGTCAGCATCATTACGGATTCACCCGTCATCCCGCAGATGTATCTTCCACTCTGCGCGGGGCTCGCCGTTGCAAGCGGCATGGACCGCTACGATGCGCTCCGGGCGATCACGATCCATGCGGCCGAGCACATCGGCATTGCGGAACGCGTGGGCTCCATCGAAGCCGGAAAGGACGCGGACCTTGTGCTTTGCCGCGGGGATGTAATGGAGGTTTCGGGTGAGGTAGCAGCCGTGTTTATCAACGGTAAGCCCGTCCCGATGGACGAATGATTTATTGAAAACGCTGATGGCCGGTTAACCGGTCGCAGGGCCGGCGAGCGCATAGACGTATCGCCGGCCCTGTTTTCCTGTATGGACGGCAACCCCGGCCGCACAAAGAATGCGCAGCGCGGCCTGCGCGGCGGAAAGGCTGATCCCTGCCGCCTTTCGGAACGCCTCAGCGGTGAAGCAGGGCGGCAGCCCGGGCGGGATGAGCCGCGTGAACTGCGCGGGCGCATCCACGGAAATTTCGTCCAAAAGGCCGAGCGGCACACGCACGGCCCGCGTGGCGCGGCGCTTGCGGTTTTCCCCATAGCCGTTCAGGTATTTGTATTCCTCGAGCTCCAGCATGGCGATGCGGATGCGCAGGTTCGGATGGAGCAACAGCCCCTGAATGCAGCCAAGTTCCGCGAATGCGGCGGCGGGCAGGCAGCGCTTTGGGCTTTTCCGGCGGCCCGTGATTTCGCCGGTATCCGGGTCGATCCACAGTACCCACTTCACAGCGGCCACGGGGTAGACAAGCGTCACGGCATGGTGCTCGAGCAGCGCGGCCAGCTTACGCTTGAGCTTGAGGAAGTTCCGGGTCTGGATCTCGATGATGCCGGCTTCGTTTTTAATATCCACGATATATCCGTCCACGGGAACCTCGTGGAACGCGCACCGCGGCTCAAAATAGAGCTTGAGTGCAGCGTGCAGCGGGCTTTCATTGCGCGTGCCGATGCCGCTGTCTGCCGCCCCGTCCGCCGCCTTCGCAGCGGCCCGGGCAAACGCTTGTTTGTCCATGCCAAACGCCTCCAAACCAAAACCTGAACCTATTGTAACGGCGGCACAGAGCGTTTGCAAGTGCAGTCTTGCGGGGCGCAAGGGGGTACACAAGCTGTGCGCCGTGTGATATGATAAATGATAGCTGTGCGGTTTTTTTCTGCGCGCAGCAGGAGGAAAACATGCTTTTACTACCGCTCATCGAACCATACAGATCGCTTTCGATCATCGGCATGTGTAAGAATGCGGGCAAAACAACCGTGCTGAACCGCATCCTTTCCGAGATGCAGGAAACCGGCAAAACGCTTGGCCTCACAAGCATAGGCCGGGACGGCGAAAGCGTGGATGTGGTGACACAGACGCACAAGCCCGGCATCTATGTGCGGGAAGGGACGCTGATCGCCACCGCGGTCGAAATGCTCAAGTATTGCGATATTTCCCGGGAAATTGTCGAAACTACGGGTTTCCCGACACCGCTTGGCGAGGTGGTGCTTGTGCGCGCCCGCAGCGACGGAAATGTGCAGCTTGCAGGGCCGTCCATCACGGCACAGCTTGCAAAGCTTGCAGGGACTTTTTTTTCGCTAGGGGCCGATGTTGCCATTGTGGACGGCGCGCTTAGCCGCAAGACGCTCTGCGCCCCGGCGGTGAGCGAAGCCACGGTCCTCTGCACGGGCGCTTCCTACAGCCGCGACATCGATACCGTGATTGAAGACACCGCGTTTGCAACCACCCTTCTTACGCTTCCGGAGCAGAGCGATTTTTCAGAGGAAGAACGTGCGGCGTGCACCGGGAAGGCGCTGTTTCGCATGGAGGATGGTTCGCTTTGCCCGCTGCCGCAGGACCTGACGCTTTCCGATGCGCTCCGAAGCCCTGCCTATGCATGCGTGCGTGCGGTATATGTTTCGGGCGCGGTGACGGATGCGCTTTTGAAGCCTGTGCTGACCGCGGGCAAGCGGTTTGAGGGGCTTATCCTTTCAGTTGAGGATGGCAGTAAGCTGCTCATCAGGCGGGGGACGTATGACAAACTCGCCCTGTGCGGAATTTCGCTCGCGGTGGCGCGCGCCACGCGCGTGGCGGCAATCACCGTGAACCCGTTTTCCGCATATGGGTTCAACTTTGATAAGGATGAGCTGCTCTCCCGTATGCAGGCGCGTGTGAATGTGCCGGTGCTCAACGTGCTCGAGGATGTGCGTGTGGAGGATATGGCCTGGCATGCGGAGGATATGCGGCGCATTGCGGCCCGGGAGGAAGCGGAACGGAACACGGATTGCAGCCATTGCTGTGGAAATGAGGAACTGATATGAGCTTGAATTTTGCGCAACAGGAAAACATCGGCTTCCGCTATGTCGTGGATGCGCTTCGGTGCGATTCGCCTTACGGCGATGCGCGTGTGCGCAGGCTGCGCTTCTATGCGTCCCATGAAGCGGAGGCTCTGTTGGAGGATCTTGGAAACGTGTGCGCCGTGATGGACACATTTGAAGCATATACGGCGGAGTATGGCCGCATTGAGCGGCTGATGATGCAGCTTAAGGATATCCGCCGCTCGGTGGAACGCTGTGCTGAAGGGCCCCTTAACGAGGTGGAACTGTTTGAACTCAAGCGCTTTTTGCTTCAAAGCGAGCTGATCGCGCCCGTGTTTGCGGCGATCAACGCGGCAGCAAAGCTGCGCGGCATAGAAATTCGTGCGCAATCCGAGGCGCTTGCGCTGCTGGACCTTGATGGCCAGCACGCGGCGACCTTCTTTATCCCGGACACATATTCGCAGGCGCTGCGCGCCGCGCGCAGGGAAAAGCGGCTGGTGGAAGAAGAACTGCGCCGGGCAAAGACCGAAGCGGAGCGCGCCCCGCTTATGGCAACGCGCGTGCGCGTTGCCGCGGCGGAGGACGAGGAAGAACGCGCCGTCCGCACCGCGCTTTCCGAAGCGCTGCGGCCGTTTCTCCCGGGGATTCTCGCCTGTATGGATGCCATCGCTGCATTCGATTTTACGCTGGCCCGTGCGCGGCTTGCAAGACGGTACGGTGGGGTGATGCCGGAGCTTACGGACGGCGTGATCGAAATGGAAGAAATGCAGAACCCGCGCATCGCGGATGCCCTTGCGGAACGCAAGCGCGCATTCACGCCCGTTTCCATTACGGCGGGGAAGGGCGCAACCGTGATTACAGGCGCCAATATGGGCGGGAAAAGCGTTGCACTCAAAACGCTTGCGCTGAACGCATTCGCCCTTTCGGCCGGCATTCTGCCGTTTGCGAAAAAGGCACGCCTGCCGCTGTTTGATGGTGTGCATGTCGTGTCCGAGGATCTTGAAAACGTGGATCGCGGCCTTTCTAGCTTCGGCGCAGAGATCGTGCGCTTCAACGAGGTGATGGCGGAGTGCGGCCTTGGAAACGCCGGGAAAAAAGCGGAAGGCCTGCACATGATCCTGCTCGATGAGTTCGCGCGCGGCACCAATCCGGAGGAAGGCGCCATGATCGTGCGCGCAGTCACCCGCTATCTTAACCGGCAGGACGCGGTTACCGTGTTGACCACCCATTACGATGGGGTGGCGCAGGAAGCGTCTGCACACTACGAGGTCGTAGGGCTCCGGGATATGGACACTGTCCGCGTAAAGGGAGAGATCGCCATGGCTTCGCCCGAGCAGGGTGCGGATGTGATTGCCGCGCACATGAATTACGGCCTTTACAGGGTGGAACGCGAGCAGGGATGCCCGCGGGACGCGCTCAACATCTGCCGCCTGCTTTCGCTTACAGACGAAATTCTCAGCGATATCGAGACGCTTTACTGAGCTGGGAGAAAGTGTGAATAAACCGCAAAACTTTGCGGAAAAACGCCAAAAATCCATTGACTTTCGGCAGGGCGTTTTTTATAATATATATGTGAATTGAATACCGAACTGATAGAGGCGCAGGGAGTAAGGTAGTGTGCGGATGCAAAGGGTCGGGAGCCCAAAGCCGCGCGTGAATGTGTCCCCTGCCGAAAGCAAGGATGCGGCCCCGCGCGCTTTGCTTGGGCATGCCGCTGAGCGCGGTATGACTGTCATCTGAGATAGGATGAAGCGCTATCGATATGATCTTTGTCATGTCGATAGCGCGTTTGTTTTATCCCAACTCGATGGTGCGCTATTGTCAAGGCTGTACGCTGTTGGCTGCGCACCGTGCGCATCTTGTTTCACTTTGCCGACATTGCACAGATTCTTACAAAGATAAACAAACGGTTTGGCCCTAAAAATAAATATTACAACACAGGAGGCAACTATCATGGCTATTACTTCTACGATCCGGCTTAGAATGAGCGCAAAGGATGCACATTACGGCGGAAATCTGGTTGACGGTGCGCATATGGTGCATCTGTTCGGCGATGTGGCAACTGAGCTTTTGATCAAGTGCGACGGCGACGAAGGCCTGTTCTGCGCGTATGACAACATCGAGTTCCTCGCCCCCGTATATGCCGGCGACTACATCGAGGTTCATGGCGAAATCGAGCGCATCGGCAATACATCGCGCGCGATGAAATTTGAGGCCCGCAAGGTTGTTGTTGCCCGCCCCGACATCAGCGCATCCGCTGCTGACTTCCTTGAGGAACCCATCGTTGTTTGCCGCGCGCACGGCACCTGCGTTACCCCGAAGGACAGCCAGCGCATTTCCCACAAATAACAAAAACCATTAATAATTATTAGGGAGGAACCGCGAAATGGATAAGCTTATTATCACAGCCGCCATCTGCGGCGCGGAAGTCACCAAGGATCAGAACCCCAACGTTCCTTACACTGTTGAGGAGATCGTCCGCGAAGCCAAGTCTGCCTATGATGCGGGCGCTGCGGTCGTTCACGTGCATGTCCGCGAGGACGATGGCACTCCGACGCAAAGCCGTGAGCGCTTCCGCGTTTGCATGGACGCCATCAAAGCCGCGATCCCGGACGTGATCCTGATTCCATCCACGGGCGGCGCGGTTGGCATGACTGCCGAAGAGCGCCTGCAGCCCACGGAGCTGTTCCCCGAGATGGCGACGCTCGACTGCGGCACCTGCAACTTTGGCGACGATGTGTTTGAAAACACCATGCCCACCATGCGCGCATTCGGCAAGCGCATGCTTGAGAACAACATCAAACCCGAATACGAGTGCTTTGAAATGGGCCACCTCGACACCATCCTCAAGATGGCGAAGAAGGGCCAGGTTCCCGGCGACCCCATGCAGTTCAACTTCGTGCTGGGCGTGCCCGGCTGCACCCCGGCCACGGTGAAGAACCTCTGCTGGCTCGTGGATGCCATCCCTGCCGGATCCACCTGGACGGCCACCGGCGTGGGCCGCAGCGCCTTCCAGCTTGCCGCTCCTACCATCGTGATGGGCGGCAACGTGCGCGTCGGCTTTGAAGACAACATCTACCTCTCCCGCGGCGTGCTTGCACGCAGCAACGGCGAGTTGGTGGAAAAGGTTGTTCGCCTCTCCCGCGAGCTGGGCCGCGAGATCGCTTCCCCGGCGGAAGCCCGCGAGATCCTGAGCCTGAAGGCTCGCTGAAGAACCCCCTGCGAAGAGATTCGCATGCGCAATCCCATTGACCAAACTTAAAAATTAAAACAAAAAAACAGGAGGAAACAGAACTATGGAACTCAAAGGCAACAAGTACGGCATCCATCGCGTTATCGAGCCCAAGGGCGTGCTGACCCAGGCGGCTTACAAAATCGACAACGACATGTCCAAGGTTTATTCCAACGAGATCGTCTGCGACGTTATCTCCCTCAACATTGACTCCGCATCCTTCACCCAGATCGAAGAGGCCTGCGGCGGCGACGAGAAGAAGATCGGCGAAATGATCCTCGGCATCGTGGCGGAGCGCGGCAAGCAGCAGAACCCCGTGACCGGTTCCGGCGGCATGTTCATCGGCAAGATCGCCCACATCGGCGAAGACCTCAAAGACCGCGACCTGAAGGTTGGCGACAAGATCGCTTCCCTGGTTTCCCTGTCCATGACCCCGCTTCGCATCGACAAGATCAAGGCCATCCACAAGGATATCGACCGCGTTGATATCGAAGGCAAAGCGATCCTGTTCGAGAGCGGCATCTATGCCAAGCTTCCCGATGATATGAGCGAGCCTCTCGCTCTTGCGGCACTCGACGTGGCCGGCGCTCCCGCCCAGGCCCGCAAGCTCCCCAAGGAAGGCGACAGCGTTCTCATCCTCGGCGCAAACGGCAAGTCCGGCGTGCTCTGCGGCTATGAAGCCATGAAGGCCGTTGGCCCGAAGGGCAACGTGGTCGGCGTTGTGCGCAACCCGAAGCAGGTCGATGCGCTGATGGAACTCGGCGTTTACAACAAGGTCATCGTCGCGTCCGCGACTGAGCCTGTGGCCGTTCTCGAGGCTGCTCTTGCGGCGAACGACGGCAAGGAATATGATCTTTCCATCTGCTGCGTAAACATTGAGAACTGCGAGATGAGCGCTATCCTGCCCGTGCGCGATGACGGTATCGTTTACTTCTTCTCCATGGCGACCAGCTTCACCAAGGCGGCGCTTGGCGCAGAAGGCGTTGGCAAGGATGTCACCATGATCGTCGGCAACGGCTACACCAAGGATCATGCCGAGATCACCCTGAACGTGCTGCGCGAGAACCCGAAACTGCGCAAGCTGTTCGACGAAAAATATTGCTAAGTTTCCCCTTGTAAAGCCCGAAAGGGCGCCGAAGCCTGCGGGAGTTACCCGCAGGTTTCGGCACATCAGAAGCGCAATTCCAAAATTTGCTTGATTTTAAAGGAGATTCCGAATATGAGACAGAGCAGAGCCAACGGTATGTTTAAGGACGTACCCGATGCGCAGTGGAACGACTGGCATTGGCAAGTTGAGAACCGCATTGAAACGCTGGAAGACCTCAAAAAACACATGACCCTGACTCCCGAGGAGGAAGAGGGCATCAAGGCAACGCTGGGCAAGCTTCGCATGGCGATCACGCCGTATTACCTCTCCCTGATCGACCTCGACGATCCCCATGACCCGATCCGCAAGCAGGCCATCCCGACGGCTGCCGAGCTGCATTTCGCGCCCTATGAGGACGCTGACCCGCTGCACGAGGACATCGACTCCCCCTGCCCGGGCCTCACGCACCGCTATCCGGACCGCGTGCTGCTGCTCATCACCGACCAGTGCTCCATGTATTGCCGTCACTGCACCCGCAGGCGTTTTGCCGGCCAGCATGACTGCGCCGTCCCCAAGGCCCAGATCGATACCTGCATCGACTATGTGCGCAACCATCCCGAAGTGCGCGACGTCCTGCTCTCCGGCGGCGATTGCCTGATGCAGAGCGACGAGATGCTCGATTACATCATGACCGAGCTGCGCAAGATTCCCCATGTGGAAATCGTCCGCCTCGGTTCCCGCACGCCGGTTGTCATGCCGCAGCGCATCACGCCGGAGCTTTGCGCGATTCTGAAGAAGCATCATCCCGTGTGGCTTAACACCCACTTCAACCATCCCAACGAGATCACCGAAGAAGCCGCGCGCGCAACCGCGATGCTGGCGGATGCGGGCGTGCCGCTCGGCAACCAGAGCGTGCTGCTCGCGGGCGTGAACGACTGCGTGCATGTGATGAAGAAGCTTGTGAACGAGCTTGTGCGCATCCGCGTGCGTCCGTATTACATCTACGCCTGCGACCCGTCCCTCGGCCTCTCCCACTTCCGCACGCCGGTTTCCAAGGGCATTGAGATCATGGAAGCCCTGCGCGGCCACACCAGCGGCTACTGCATCCCCACGTTCGTGGTCGATGCGCCGGGCGGCGGCGGCAAGACCCCGGTTATGCCGCAGTATGTCATCAGCCAGACCCCGCGCAAGGTCATTCTGCGCAACTTTGAGGGCGTGATTACGACCTACACTGAGCCCGAGCATTACAGCAACGAGTGCCACTGCGATGTTTGCGAAGGCAAGCGCAAGGCTGCGGAGATCACCGGCGTGGCTGGAATCGCCCAGGGCATCGAGCAGAAGTACCTCGAGCCCACAAAGCTCCTCAGGAAGGATCGCTACGCCGACAGGCAGAAGCAGAAATAACTTCATGGCGGCATTGCGGGGATGCGGGCAGCATCCCCGCCGCGCCGCACAGAGTTCCATTGGGAGGATACAATGCAGAGCAAACTGAACCTGAACCGTGAACTCGTCGATAAGGCAAGGGCAAGCGCGGCGCACATCGCCGCTGATACGCAGAGCTTCATCGACGTGCATACGACCGTTACTGTCGAGCGTGCGGTCTGCCGCCTGCTCGGAATCGACGGCGTGAACGAGATGGACGTCCCGCTGCCCAACGTGGTAGTGGATCATATGTTTGAGCGCGGCGTGCTCGCCGGCGGCGCAGCCTATTATATCGGCAACGCCATCGCTGAAACCGGCAAGGATCCGCAGGCCATCGCCGAGGCGGTGGACAAGGGCGAAATCGATCTTACCAAGCTTCCTGCGCACAGCATTTCGGAGATCCGCGATGCAATTATGCCCGTTGCGGAAGCGACCGTTGCGCGCATCCGCAGCAATGTGGCAACGCGCAACCAGTATCTCAGCGAGTTTGGCGATAAGAAGGGCCCGTACCTTTACATCATCGTTGCAACCGGCAACATCTATGAGGACATCGTGCAGGCGAAAGCCGGCGCCAAGCAGGGCGCGGACATCATCGCCGTCATCCGTACGACCGGCCAGTCCCTCCTTGACTATGTGCCCTATGGCGCAACGACCGAAGGCTTCGGCGGTACCTATGCTACCCAGGAGAACTTCCGCCTGATGCGCGCGGCGCTTGACGAGGTGGGCAAAGAAGAAAAACGCTATATCCGCCTGTGCAACTACTGCTCCGGCCTGTGCATGCCGGAAATCGCTGCGATGGGCGCACTTGAGCGCCTGGACGTGATGCTCAACGACGCGCTTTACGGCATCCTGTTCCGCGACATCAATCCGCAGCGCACAATCGTTGACCAATATTTCTCCCGCGTGATCAACTCCTTCGCGGGCGTCATCATCAACACCGGCGAGGATAACTACCTCACCACGGCAGACGCAGTGGAAGAAGCGCACACGGTGCTTGCATCTCAGTTCCTCAACGAGCAGTTCGCGGTCTGCGCGGGCATGCCCGAGGAGCAGATGGGCCTTGGCCATGCGTTTGAGATTTCCCCGGATGTGGAAAACGGCTTCCTGTATGAGCTGGCGCAGGCGCAGATGGCCCGGGAGATTTTCCCGAAGGCGCCGCTTAAGTACATGCCGCCCACGAAGTTCATGACGGGCAACATCTTCCGCGGCCACGTGCAGGATGCGCTGTTCAACATGGTCACAATCATGACCGGCCAGAAGCTGCATCTGTTGGGCATGCTCACAGAAGCCATCCACACGCCGTTCATGAGCGACCGCGCGCTTTCCATCGAGAATGCGCAATATGTGTTCCGCACCATGCGGGACCTTGGCAGCGAGCTTGTGTTCAAGGACGGCGGCATCATGCAGACGCGCGCAAACGAGGTGCTTACCAAGGCGACGGATCTCCTTGGCGAGATGGAAGACATCGGCCTTTTCGGCACGCTGGAACGCGGCACGTTCGCGGACATCAAGCGTTCCCGCGATGGCGGCAAGGGCCTTGCGGGCGTCGTGCAGAAGGACGACTGCTACTTCAACCCGTTTATTGAGCTGATGAAGGGGGACAAGTAAATGAGCAGCGGATTGTATAATACCCATAAAGCAGATTTTGATAAGACGCTGGATCTGACGAAGCTCAAGCCTTACGGCGATACGATGAACGACGGTAAGGTTCAGATGAGCTTCACCCTGCCCGTAAAAAATGATGACAAGGGCACCGAAGCCGCGCGCATTCTCGCAAAGAAGATGGGCCTTATGGAACCCTCCGTGGCGTTCAACCAAAGCCTCGATGCGGAGTACACTTTTTATGTGGTGTACGGCTCCTGCTCCCATACGGTGGACTACACCGAAATCCATGTGCAGGCCGTTGAAACGACCACAATGGAAATGGAAGAGTGCAACGAATATATCCGTGAGCACATTGGCCGCAAGATTGTGATGGTTGGCGCTTCCACCGGCACCGACGCGCACACTGTGGGCATTGATGCGATCATGAATCGCAAAGGCTTCGCGGGCCATTATGGCCTTGAGCGCTACGAGATGATCGAAGCCTACAACCTGGGCGCACAGGTTCCCAATGAGGAATTTGTTAAGAAGGCTGTAGAGCTCAATGCAGACGTGCTGCTTGTTTCCCAGACTGTCACGCAGAAGGACGTGCATATCCAAAACCTTACGGAACTCATTGAACTGCTTGAGGCCGAGGGTGTGCGCGACCGGTTTATCGTCATCTGCGGCGGCGCGCGCATCACGCATGAGCTTGCCAAGGAGCTTGGCTACGATGCAGGCTTTGGCCCGCAGAAGTATGCCGATGACGTCGCTTCCTTCGCAGTGGAGGAAATGGTCAAACGCGGGATGGGCAAATAAGCCTGAGCGCACGGGCGCCGGGAACTTGAGATCGTGCAAAAATTAACGTCCATACGTTATAATAATAACGCAAGACTTTCAGGACGGAATACGATATGATAAATAGGCAGCCTGAAGTTTGGCGGATAGGAACAATACCGTAAGGAGGTTAAGAAATGCAGAATATTCTCGTGGAACGGTATGGCAGCATAGCAGTGCTTACTGTCAACCGCCCGCGCGCGCTCAATGCGCTTAACACCGAAACCCTGACAGAGTTGGAACACGCATTGCGCGAAATTGAAGCGGATGATTCTGTCCGCGTGCTCATCGTGACGGGCACGGGACAAAAGGCGTTTATCGCGGGTGCGGACATCGGTGAAATGGCCGATTTGGATGCAAAGGGGGCAAAGCGGTTTGCAGCCGTGGCGCACAGGGCGTTCAATGCGCTTGATGACCTGCGCGTGCCTACCATTGCAGCAATCAACGGATATGCGCTTGGCGGTGGGTTGGAGCTTGCACTTTGCTGCGATATCCGCCTTGCGGCGGAAGGGGCGAAGGTGGGCCAGCCGGAAGTGACGCTCGGCATTACGCCGGGCTTCGGCGGCACGCAGCGCCTGCCTCGTGTGGTTGGCGCGTCGTATGCGATGCAGTTGGTCCTTACCGGCAAGCCCATCCCCGCTTCGGAGGCATTGCGCATCCGCTTGGTGAACGCTGTGTATCCAGATGCGGAGCTGATGGACAAAGCCATGGAAATGGCCGGGCAGATTGCGGGAAACGCGCCCATTGCGGTGCAGGCCTGCAAACGTGCGATCAGCACGCGCGTGGATCGTTTCATTGATGTGGATCTTGCGACGGAAGAGGAACTGTTCTCCTTCTGTTTCAATACGGAGGACCAGAAAATGGCCATGCGCGCTTTCCTGGAAAAGAAGCCGCGCGGAAGTTTTAAAGGGGAGTAACCATGGATCTGATCTTTGTCATTGGCGCGGGGACGATGGGCCTCGATATCGCGCAGACATTTGCACAGGCAGGGCATCCCGTTACGGTACGCGATGTGAGCGAAGAAATCCTCATGCGCGCAAAAGCGCGTCTGGAAAGCGGGCTTGAAAAGCGCGTTGCACGCGGCAAGCTTGCGCGGGAGGACGCGGATGCGCTCCTTTCCCGCATCGCATTCACGACGGAGCTTGCATCTGCAAAGGAGGCGGCGCTCGTCATTGAGGCGATTGTGGAGCGTGCGGATGTGAAGAAAAGCGTTTTTCAGGAGTTGGATGGCATCTGCTCCGCAGAAACGATTTTTGCAAGCAACACTTCGTCCATCTCCATCACGGACATCGCATCCGCAACGAAGCGGCCGGATCGCTGCATCGGTATGCACTTCTTCAATCCGGCAACGGTAATGAAGCTTGTGGAGGTCATCCGCGGCGTGGGCACATCGGACGAAACGTTTGCCGCCGTGCAGGCGTTTGCCGTGGCCATCGGGAAAGAACCGGTGGAGGTCAAGGAATGCCCCGGCTTTGTTGTGAACCGCATCCTCATTCCCATGATCAACGAGGCCGTGGGCCTCTATGCGGAAGGGATCGCTTCGGCGGAGGGGATTGACACGGCCATGCGCCTTGGCTGCAACCACCCGATGGGACCGCTTCAACTCGGCGACCTCATTGGCCTTGACGTGGTGCTCGCCATCATGGATACGCTTTTTGCGGAAACGCACGACGGTAAGTACCGCGCGCATCCGCTGCTGCGCAAATATGTGCGCGGCGGCCTGCTCGGCCGAAAGACCGGGCGCGGCTTTTACGACTATAACAAACAGTAAACAAAAAAGGGAAACCCTTACATTAATTTAGGAGGAACTATGGATTTCACGCTTTCCAAACAGCATCTGCTGCTCCGCGACATGTATCGTGCATTCGCGGAGAACGAGGTCAAACCCCTCGCTGAGGAGGTTGACGAGGAAGAACGCTTCCCGATGGAAACCGTTAAGAAGCTTGCGCGCTACGGTTTCATGGGCATTCCGTTCCCGAAGAAGTATGGCGGAGCGGGCGGCGATGTGCTCGCATACGCTATGGCGGTCGAAGAGCTTTCCAAGGCCTGCGCGACCACGGGCGTTATCGTCTCCGCGCACACTTCTCTCTGCTGCGCGCCGATCTATGAGAACGGCACCGAAGAGCAGAAGATGCAGTACCTGCCGAAGCTCCTTTCCGGCGAATGGATCGGCGCGTTCGGCCTCACCGAGCCCAACGCGGGCACGGATGCTTCCGGCCAGCAGACGACCGCAGAACTGGTTGACGATCATTATGTGCTCAACGGCACCAAGATCTTCATTACCAATGCGGGCTATGCGCATGTGTACATCATCTTCGCCATGACCGACAAGAAGGCGGGCAACAAGGGCATTTCGGCGTTCATCGTTGAAAAGGACTTCCCGGGCTTCTCCGTTGGCAAGAAGGAAAAGAAGATGGGCATCCGCGGCAGCGCGACCTGCGAGCTTATCATGGAAAACTGCATCGTTCCCAAAGAGAACCTGCTCGGCAAAGAGGGCAAGGGCTTTGGAATCGCAATGAAGACGCTTGACGGCGGTCGCATCGGCATCGCTTCCCAGGCGCTCGGCATCGGCGAGGGCGCGGTGGAGGAAACCATCAAGTACGTTCAGGAGCGCAAGCAGTTTGGCAAGCGCCTGTCCCAGATGCAGAACACGCAGTTCCAGCTTGCGGACATGCACACCCGCATGCAGGCGGCTCAATTCCTTGTGTATTCCGCCGCCATGAAGAAGCAGGCCTTTACCGAGGCTGCGCTTGCCGGCAAGAAGGCGCCCGCCTATTCCATGGATGCGGCAATGGCCAAGCTCTTTGCGGCGGAAGCGGCGAGCGATGTGACGCGCCGCGCCGTGCAGCTGTTCGGCGGCTATGGCTACACCCGCGAATATCCCGTGGAGCGCATGATGCGCGATGCGAAGATCACCGAGATCTACGAGGGCACGAGCGAAGTCCAGCGCATGGTCATCGCGAGCAACCTCGGCGTGAAATAAGCAAGGAGGTAAAGGTAAAATGAAAATCATCGTTTGTGTTAAGCAGGTTCCCGATACCTCCGGTAAGGTTGCCGTGAACCCCGATGGCACGCTGGACCGTGCGTCCATGCAGACCATCACCAACCCCGACGACCTGAACGCAGTGGAAGCGGCGCTCGCGCTCAAGGATGAGACAGGCTGCAAAGTCGTGGTTGTCACCATGGGCCCCCCGCCGGCAGAAGGCATGCTGCGTGAGATCCTCGCCCGCGGCGCGGATGAAGCGGTGCTCGTTTCCGGTCGTGAATTCGGCGGTTCCGATACCTACGCCACCTCCCAGATCCTTGCCGCTGCAATCAACCGCATCGGTGTGGAGCCGGAAGACATCATCATGTGCGGCCGCCAAGCCATCGACGGCGACACCGCGCAGGTCGGCCCGCAGATCGCGGAGAAGCTCGGTCTGCCTCAGGTCACCTATGCTGCGGACATCCATAAGGATGGCGACTGCATCACCGTTAAGCGCATGCTGGAGGACGGCTACATGACCATTAAGGTCAAGACGCCCTGCCTCGTGACCTGCATTAAGGAACTCAACGAGCCCCGTTATATGAGCATCGGCGGCGTGTTTGAATGCTACGACAAGCCCATGGCAGTGTTCGATTACGAAGCGCTGAAGGACGATCCCCTGATCGATCCCACAACCATCGGCCTCAAAGGCTCTCCCACGAACATCCTCACGTCCTTCACCCCCCCGCAAAAGGGTGCAGGCATGATGCTTCCGGGCGCTGAAAAGGCGGATTGCGAGAAGCTCGCGGGCATGCTCGCGGCAAAGCATATCATCTGAGAAAGGGGTTAACTGAGAATGGCTACGTTTAACAATACCGATCTGGCTGCTTTCAAGGATGTATGGGTGTTCTGCGAGCAGCGTCAGGGCAAACTGATGCCCACCGATTTTGAATTGATCTCCGAAGGCCGGAAGCTTGCGGACGAGCTTGGCGTGAAGTTGTGCGGCCTGCTGCTCGGCGACAACGTGGAAGGCCTTGCCAAGGAACTTGGCGGCTATGGCGCGGACGAGGTGATCGTTTGCGAAAGCCCGTTGCTGAAGGACTACACCACCGATGCTTACACCAAGGTCATCTGCGATGTGATCCGTGAGCTCAAGCCTGAAGCGTTCCTGATCGGCGCAACCAATATCGGCCGCGACCTTGGCCCCCGCTGCGCAGCGCGTCTGCACACCGGCCTTTGCGCGGACTGCACGCACCTTGATGTGGATATGGGAAACTACAAGAGCTTCCTGCGCGAAAGCTCCACGCTGCCCGAGGAGCGCATTGAAGGCACTTCCAAGGCGAAGGTGCTGGGCCAGGATCATGACGTTTCCCGCGACATGAAGATGACCCGCCCGGCGTTTGGCGGCCACCTGATGGCCTCCATCATCTGCCCGCGTTTCCGCCCCAGCATGGCGACGGTTCGCCCGGGCGTGATGAAGAAAGCTCCCTTTGATCAGGCTAAGGCGGATGCCTGCAAGATCGTGAAGCCGGAGTTCTCCCTGACGGAAGCCGACCTTAAGACCGAAGTGGTCGAGGTCGTCAAGGCTGCGAAGAAACTCGTTGACCTCGTTGGCGCGGACTTCGTCGTTTCCGTTGGCCGTGGCATCAGCCGCGATGTGCAGCAGGGCATCAAGCTTGCGGAAGAGCTTGCGGAGGAACTTGGCGGCGTTGTCGGCGGTTCCCGTGCGGCGATTGACGCGGGCTGGCTGAGCGCCGACCATCAGGTCGGTCAGACCGGCAAGACCGTGCACCCGAAGGTGTATGTTGCCCTTGGCATTTCCGGTGCAATCCAGCACAAAGCCGGCATGCAGGATTCCGAGTGCATCATCGCGGTGAACAAGAATGAAACCGCTCCCATCTTTGAGGTTGCGGATTACGGCATCTGCGGCGATCTGTTCAAGGTTACCCCGATGCTCATCGAAGCGATCCGCGCCGCAAAGGCTGCAAAATAAGGCATAAGCCTTCTGAAGAAAGCGCTCATCCGTACCTCCCTTCGGATGGCGCTTTTCTTTTATCCGGACTTTATGGTATGATAAGCGCAGAACGAACGGATGGAGGAGTGAAGGAGTAAGCAATGAACCCCGAATGGAACGAAAAGGAGCATGCATATCCGGTGTATGTGGATGTGAGCATGTGCAATGCGGCAGGCGCACTGTATCCCGCCGCTTACCAGCGCATTGCCGTGGAGACCATCGGCAGGCATTTGGAGAACATGAAAATCGATACGCCCCGCATTGCGGAGCAATACGGCGTGGCATGGGTGCTTCTTTCCATGAGTATCGAACTCATGCGCCCTTTGCATATACAGGATAGACTTACCATCCGTACATGGCACACAAGCTGTGCGCTGCCCACCTTCCGCAGGGAGATCGCTTTTTATGATGCAGCGGATACGCTCGTTGCTGTGGGCGCAACGTTTTCTTCCCTGCTGGAGGTGAAAACGCATCGCCTCTGCATGAACCGCGCTGTGCTTGCACGGTTTGACCTGCCGGGCGGCGAGGAACTGCTGCGCGCGGAAAAACGCTTTTCGGAGCATGCTGCGTTTACCGAAGTGGAGCGCCGCGCTGTGCGCCCAAGCTGGATTGACGGACTCGGACATGTAAACAATGAGCGGTATGGAGAGTTCGTTTATGATGCGCTGAACGCAGAGGAACGCAGCCGTCTCAGCGCGCTCAAACGGCTGGACATTTGGTTTAAGACAGAGCTGACGGAAGGGGAAAGCTTTGCCATGGAGCGCGCTGAAACAGGAGAAGCCGTGATCCTCCGCGGCATAATTCAGCCGGCAGGGCGCGAATCCTTCCTTATGAAATTAACGTTTTAGATGATGGAAAATATGGAACAGAACTTTAAAGGCTTTGAGCCGGATACCTACCGGTTTTTAATGGAATTGGGCTTCTATAACGAGAAGCCGTTTTTCGATGCGAACCGCGCGCGCTGCCGCCGTGTGGTGCAGGAGCCGATGCGCGCGCTTGCAATGGATCTCATCCCTGCCGCGCTCGCGATGGATCCCGGATTCAATACGCGCCTTACGACCGTTGTTTCGCGCATGAACCGGGATACGCGCTTTTCCAAGGACAAGCGCCCGTACCGTGACCATGGCTGGATCGGCTTTCGGCATCCGGATACGCGCACGAGCGAGAGCCTTTGCGTGTATTTTGAGATTGATCCGGACGGATATGGCTATGGCATGGGGATGTATGACGCCAACCCGGCGCTGATGAAGCCCTTCCGTGCGCGCGTGCTAGCTGACCCGGAGCGTTTCCTTGCAATTCTTGCGGATCCGCGCCTTACCGGGTTCGAGGTGCGCGGAGAACCTTACAAGCGGGACCACTTCCCGGATGCGCCGGAAGCTGTGAAACCCTACATTAACCGGAAGGGGATCAGTTGGTGCTTTTACAGCAAGGATCTGAAGAAAACACTGGAACCTGCTTTGCTCGATGAGGTTCTGGATGGCTTTGACGCCATGAAGCCGCTCTACCGCTTCGTGCAAGGGATGGAGGTATAAAAACAAGGAGGAAAGCGGAAATGAAGGTACTATTGCTCAACGGCAGCCCGCACGAGAAGGGCTGCACCCATACCGCGCTTTGTGAGGTTGCAAACACGTTGGAGCGTGAGGGCGTATCTGCTGAAATCTTTTGGGCCGGGGACAGGCCGGTTCAGGATTGCGTGGATTGCGGCGTATGCAGGACGCTGCATGCCTGCGCCTTTCAGCAGGATGGCGTGAACCAATTCCTTGTGAAGGCGAAAGCAGCGGATGGCTTCGTGTTTGGAACGCCTGTGTATTTTTCGCATCCGGCAGGGAGCATTCAATCGTTTCTTGACCGGGCGATGTACGGGTGCAGGGATTTCTTTGCACACAAACCGGGCGCGGCGGTTGCCGTTGCGCGGCGGGCAGGCAATGTAGCTTCAGTGGATGTGCTGAACAAGTATTTCACGCTGGCGCAGATGCCGGTGGTTTCTTCTTCCTACTGGAACGTGGTGTTCGGGCAAACGCCCGATGAAGTCATGCGGGATTTGGAAGGCCTGCAGATCCTGCGCAACCTCGGCAGAAACATGGCGTGGCTCATGAAATGCATTGAGGCGGGGCGTGCGCAGGGCGTGCTTGCGCCGGAGCGGGAGCACGGAGCTGTGACGAATTTTATCCGATGACAGAACAGAAGCAAAAGCGGGGATGTTGCGGGGATGTGTGCGCTGTGTTCATCCACGGCTTCATGGGAAGCCCCGCGCAGTTTTCCCAGCTCGTTGAGGTTGCCCGTGCAGCCGGTTTGCAAAGCCGGCTGATTACACTGCCCGGGCATGGAGGCGGCATGCGGGAATTCATGCGTGCGGGCCGCAGCGCGTGGCTGGCGCATGTGGAAGCAGAGCTTGCCGTCCTGCGCGCGCAGCATGAGAAGCTGCTCTTGGTTGGGCATTCTATGGGCGGTCTGCTGGCTATCAACGCGGCGGCAAAGCAGCCGGAAGGGATTGCAGGCATCCTGGCGCTGGCGCTCCCATTGTATCTGCGGGCAACGGCCAATGGGCTGCGGATCCGCGTCCATTCGGTTCTTCCCGCCCGCCCGGAGGAAGATCCGCGCGTTTGTGCTGCACGGGAACTGCGCGGCGTACAGGGGGTTACGCTTTGGAACGCGCCGGCGCTGGTTCCGAATTCGCTTGGACTGCTTCGCCTGATGGCGCAAACGCGAAAGGCACTGCCGAACCTTGCAGTGCCCTTGAACGTTATAAACTCGGCAGAGGATGAGATCGTTTCCCGGCGCTCCCTTGCGTTTGTGCGGGAGAGGCTGCCCAAGGCATCGGTTTTTGAACAGCGTGAATCCAGCCATTTTTGGTATAGTGAATACGATAAAACAGAATTGGAACAACACCTTGTGCAGACGCTGGAAAAGGCAGCGGCGCAAGGCGGAAGCTCAAACGCAGAGGTCAGGCATTTCGTGCAAACCCCAGATACCGCGTCCCCTGAAAGGTGAGCCTGCCGCAATCGCCTTCGGCGAGCATGCCGTATTCCTGGCCGGAAACGCAAAGCTCCATGCGGTCCCCGCTTTCTACCTGAAAAGTGACATAATAGGTGGTGGAAGTATGGTGATGGTGCATGCCTGCGCTGCCGGTATTGTGCATGCTTGATGTGGTGCTGATGCGCTTTGTTATCACGACCGCATCCACCGTCAGCCGGGGTGAAGCGTTGTTCTTCCCCCACTGTGCAATGCTTTTAATCACTGTAAAAAGGATCATGCCGAAAACAAGCACGAACATGATCGTGAACAGGATGGAAAACCCGTCGAATCCAAAGCCAAAGCCCATCATGCACCACTCCTTTCAAGAAAGGCAAAAGCCGGGATGTTATTCGGAGAGCAGAAGCGCAACACAGGCGCTTCGCTCAGCCGGGGAAGTTTCCGCGCGCAACATTGCGCCCATGAGCATCGTGAAAAAGAGCGAGGAGCGATCGCGCAAGCGCCGTGCGCTGTCCGATTGCACCTTGAGCGTGCCGACCTCAAGCATGACCGTCCACTTTTTGAGCTTGTCCTCCATGAGCGCGGCAAGCCCGGGGTTGTCCAGACAGCTTTCGGTGAAAAGCACAACGTGCAGCCTGCGCAGAGCCTCATCTTCCAACAGCGCCTCCATAAGCAGGAGCAGCGCTTCATCCATCGGACAATCGCGCGAGAGCGTCTCAACCCAGCTTAAAAGCAGATCCGTCACACGCGCGCCGTGCGTTTCGGCGATGTCGTTCACTAGCGCTTCCTTTGTGGGATAATAATAGTAAAGCGTACCCTTGGAAAGCCCTGCCGCCTGCGCGATGTCGTTCAGGCTCGTGCCATGGATGCCGGCGCGCGTAAAAAGCTGCGCGGCTGTGCCCAAAATGGCAGCCTGTACGCTTTCATAGCCATCATGTTTTCCCCGCATGCGCTCATCCTCCCCATTGGCGTTCCGGCCGGCGGCCAATATTAAATCCAGTATACGCAGGCCTGCGGCAAAAATCAAGAGAAGATGCGCATGCAGCAACCGGAGATATGTAAAACGCGGCGGTGCTGTGGGAAAACATGAGAAGATCAATACGGTATACATGCATACCTGCTTCCTTGCATGAGGGTATATCTTCGGATGCGTAGGAAAAGGGCTTGAAAACGGCAGGGGAAAGGAGTAAATTAAGGAGCAGAAGATGGGAGTAAGAATTCCCCATACTATAAAGAATCGGAGGAACCAGAACATGCAAATCGTGACCAAAGGCGTTGCAGGCACGATGGAGTCCAGCGACATCATCGTCCGCATCGAGCCCGCAGAGCAAAAGGGAATCGAGTTAACGCTTACGAGCGCTGTGATGCAGCAATTCGGAAAGCAGATTGAGAAGGTCATCCGCGAAACACTTGCGGAGCTTGGCGTAGAAAATGCCGTTGTGAACGCTGTGGACAAGGGGGCGCTTGACTGCACCGTTGCCGCGCGCGTGAAGGCAGCTGCTTACCGTGCGGCACAGTGTGAGGATTATACCTGGAGGACGAAGCAATGAAACGCTTAAGACGCAGCATGCTGTTTGTCCCGGGCAACAACCCCGGCATGATCCGCGACGCGCACATCTACGGCTCGGATTCCATCATGTTCGATCTGGAGGACTCCGTTTCCATCAATGAAAAGGATGCGGCGCGCTTCCTCGTTTATAATGCTCTTTCCAACTTGAAATACGGCAACAAGGAACTTGTTGTGCGCATCAACGACCTTTCTTCCGGCCTGGGAATTCAGGACCTTGAGGCGATTGTTCGCGCGAAGCCCGATGTCATCCGCCTGCCCAAAACCGAGTGTGCGCAGGATGTGATTGACTGTGAACGCGAAATTGAACGCATCGAGCGCGAAGCGGGTATCCCTGTGGGCACCACGGGCATGATGGCTGCGATTGAAAGCGGCCGCGGCGTGCTCAATGCGATGGAAATCGCTCTTTCCTCCAAGCGCCTCATCGGCATTGCCCTTGGCGCAGAGGACTATGTGACGGACCTCAAAACCGTTCGCAGCGACGGCACCGAGCTGTTCTTTGCACGCTGCATGATCCTCAACGCAGCGCGCGCAGCCGGCATTGATGCAATTGACACCGTGTACAGCGACGTCAACAACGAGGAAGGCTTCATCAAGGAAGCCCGCCTGATCCGCCAGCTTGGGTTTGACGGCAAGAGCGTCATCAACCCGCGCCAGATTCCACCGCTTCATCAGGTATTCATGCCGAGCGAAAAGGATCTCACTAAGGCCCGCGCCGTTATTGAGGCGGCGGAAGAGGCCGAGCGTCGCGGCAGCGGCGTCATCAGCCTCAACGGCAAGATGATCGATAAGCCCATCGTGACGCGCGCACGGTATCTCCTTGACCTTGCCGAAGCGGCAAGCGTCACGCCTGTAGAGGAGGTTTAACGCCATGAAGAGCATCGATATCAAGAAAATCCCGCACATCAATGAAATTACCGCGCAGCACGGCAGCTTTGCCGGCACGCCCGCAAAGCCGAAGGAAACCTTCAACGAGCGCATGAGCGCGAAGAACAAGGTTGTTCCTTCCCTTGCAGAAGCAATCCGACTGACCGGCCTTCGGGACGGCATGACGATTTCTTTCCACCACCACTTCCGCAACGGAGATTACGTTGTGAACATGGTTGTGGATGAAATCGCCAAAATGGGCATCAAAAACCTGACCCTTGCCGCAAGCTCTTTGACGGACATCCATGCTCCGCTCATTGAGCACATCAGGAACGGCGTTATCACCCACATTGAAACGAGCGGCCTTCGCGGCAAGCTTGCAGAGGAAGTTTCCCGCGGCCTTATGGATTTCCCGATCGTGTTCCGTTCCCATGGCGGACGCGCAGCGGCGATTGAATCCGGCGAACTGCACATCGACGTCGCGTTCCTCGGCGCGCCTTCCTGCGATCCGTACGGCAACGCCAATGGCTACAACCGCGATGAAGAGAATGCTACCTGCTGCGGTTCCCTCGGCTATGCAAAGCTGGATGCGCTCCATGCGGATAAATGCGTTATCATCACCGACCACATCGTGCGCTTCCCGAACACGCCCTACGGCATTCCGGAATCCAACGTGGATTATGTGGTGAAGGTGGATTCCATCGGCGACCCCAAGGGCATCATGAGCGGCGCAACGCGCTTTACCAAGAACCCGAAGGAGCTGCTTATCGCAAAGACCGCAGCGGAGGTCATCGAAGCGAGTGGTTACTTCTACGATGGCTTCTCCATGCAGATGGGCTCCGGCGGCGCAAGCCTTGCAACAGCGCGCTATCTCCGCGAGAAGATGATCGAAAAGAACATCCATGCGCGTTTTGCGCTCGGCGGCATCACAGGGCAGATTGTTGAAATGCATGAGGAAGGCCTTGTGGACAAGATTCTCGACGTGCAGTCCTTTGACCTGATCGCAGCGAATTCTCTTAAGAACAACCGCTTCCATCAGCAGATCGACGCTTCCGTTTATGCGAGCTACCTCAACCGCGGCGCTGCGGTCAATGAGCTTGACTTTGTAATCCTCTCCGCGCTTGAGATTGACACGGACTTCAATGTGAATGTCATGACCGGTTCCGACGGCGTGATCCGCGGCGCGATCGGCGGCCATCCGGATACCGCAGCGGGCGCAAGCCTTTCCGTTGTGGTTGCTCCGCTTACGCGCGGCCGCATCCCCACCATCGTGGATAAGGTGAATACGGTTGTAACCCCCGGCAGCGTTGTGGACGTGGTCGTAACCGACCAGGGCCTTGCAGTGAACCCGAACCGCCCGGAGATCAAGGCGCTGCTCGAAGAAGCCGGTCTGCCTGTGACCACCATCGAAGCGCTGCGCGACCGCTGCGAGCGCATCGTTGGCAAGCCCGAACCCATCAAGTATAAGGATCGCATCGTCGGCGTTGTGATGTACCGTGATAACACCGTCATTGACGTGATCCACCAAATTGATGAAGAATAATGTATAGCATCGAAACAGGCGCGCCTCTTTCCGGGGCGCGCCTCTTGGAAATTCAGGCATTTTTGGCGCAACGCGGCCTCACGATGGAAGGAGCCGCCGATTTTTATGTTGCCTTGCGGGAAGATGATGGCACGATCGTTGCCACAGGTTCGCTTGAAGGGCGCGTGCTGAAGTATATCGCAGTTTCCCCTGCGGCTGAAGGCACGGGCGCTGCCGCCACGGTTGTCAGCGAGCTTGTAAGCTATGCTTGGCGGGAGGGGATTGGCCACCTGTTCCTTTACACGAAGCCGGAAAACGAGCGCATGTTCCGCTCGCTTGGGTTTTATCCTGTCGCGCACACGGAGAGCGTCCTTATGATGGAGGATCGCAAGGACGGCATTGGGAAGTTCCTTGCTGCCATCCCGCGGAAGAAGGATGCAAAGACGGTTGGCGCCTGCGTGATGAACTGCAACCCGTTCACCAACGGGCACCGCTATCTGGTAGAAACGGCGGCTGCAGCCTGCGATTTGCTGTATCTCTTCGTTGTGAGCGAGGATGCTTCCGCATTTCCCGCCAAGGTGCGTTTTGAGCTTGTCCGCCGCGGTACAGCGGATCTTCAAAATGTGATCGTCACCGAAAGCCGGGATTATCTCGTTTCGCGCGCCACGTTCCCAACGTATTTCATCAAGGATCGCGCGTCGACTGCACATGTGCAGACCGACCTTGACATTGCCATTTTTACAGAGCGCATTGCGCCCGCGCTCTGCATTACGCGGCGCTTTGTCGGCACCGAGCCGTTCTGCCCTGTGACGCGCGCCTACAACGAACGCATGAAGCAGCTTTTGCCGGCTTGCGGCATTGAGCTGATCGAAATTGAACGCAAGGACGGCATTTCCGCAAGCAAGGTGCGCGCGCTGATGGAGCAGGGCGACCTTGCGGGCATCCGGAAGCTTGTCCCGGACGCAACGTATGAATATATCAAAGATCACATTGGATGAGATGCTTTCGGCGCGCGAACGCCGGGCAGAAAAGCAGCGGGCATTGACGGAGCAATTCGCGCGGCCCGTTGTTTGCTTTACGATGAACATTGCGGGGGAAGTGAAGCGGACACCGCTCATCGAGCTTGCGTTCCTTGAGGGCGTGCACCGCATTGAGGCCGCTATGCCGCCCGCGTTATTCCGGGAGGTTTGGCGGGAGAACACGGGCTGCGAGGCATTTTTCGTATTCGATGAAGGCGCAGGGGAGACCAAGCGCAGAATGGTTGCCATTGAGGAAGCGGATGCGCTCGCCCGGTTATTTGACATCGATGTGATCGGCATGGATGGAGAGAAGCTTACCCGCGGCGCGGAGCGGCGCTGTATCGTATGCGGCGGCCCTGTCACGGCCTGTGCGCGCAGCCGGGCGCACGGCCTTGCGGAAATCGTGAAAAGCACGGATGCGCTCCTTTCGGCGTTCGCGGCCGAACGCCTTGCTTCTTTTGCGCAGAATGCGCTCCTTTTGGAGGTGGAGGCCACCCCAAAGCCCGGCCTGGTGGACAGAAACAACAACGGTGCGCACCGGGATATGGACCTTCCGCTGTTCCGCAAAAGCGCAGCGGCTTTGAAACCGCACTTTGTACGCATGGCGGCGCTGGCGCTTACGCAACATGAAGCGGAGCCCTGTGCGCTGATGGCATCCCTGCGTGCGGAAGGGCTTGCTGCGGAGCATGTGATGTATGCGGCGACCGATGGTGTGAATACGCATAAGGGAGCGATCTTTTCCATGGGGCTTCTGCTTGCGGGCGCGGCGCTTGCGCTGCGCCGGGGCGGCGATGCAGTTCTTTATGCGGCGGCGCTTGCACAAAGCGATGTGGCAGCGGAGCTTGCGCGCGCCAAGGCACAGCCCGCAACCAACGGCGAGCGCGTCTACGCCCGGCATGCGGCGCGCGGCGCACGCGGCGAGGCGGCGGAAGGGTTCCCGGCGGCGCGGGAGGCCATGCGGATTTATCAGGCGTTTTTGCGGGAGGGAAAATCCGAAAACGACGCTTTGGCGTTGACGCTCCCGCATATCATAGCCGTGCTTACGGATACAAACCTGCTGCACCGCGGCGGGCCGGAGGGCCTGCGCTTTGCCCAGCAAAAGGCGAAGGAGGTGCTTGCACTGCCCGAGGAGAAGCGCATGCAGGCGCTTTCCCGGCTTGATGCGGAATTCATCCGCCGCAACCTGAGCCCCGGCGGCAGCGCAGACATGCTGGGCCTCGCGGTTTTGATGCATGCACTGGAAGAAATGGCGCAGGATATGGTAAAATAAAAGTTGCGCAGAGGCGCAGAAGGGGGGCCGGTCATGGCAAAATACGAAACGATGCTTACGGGCAGCTTTGACGTGGTTTTGAATGCATTGCACGATGGGATCATGAACGCAAGTTCCACAGCCTCCTACGAAGATGGCAGTGATTACCGCATGGGTTCGGTGCGCTGTGCTGTGCGCGTTTACGAGCGTTACAGCGCCATGGGCGGAAACCGCGTCAGTATGGCAGTGACGCTCGTGGGGAATGGACAGAACCTGTTCCTTTCCGCCATTACTTCCGGCGGCAGCCAAGCGATGCTTTTCAAAATTAATACATGGGGCGAAGAATCGTTTCTCAGCACGCTGGCTGATGTTGCCGAGGGGTTGAAAAGGAGCTAAAACACTGATGATGAACAAAAGGGCAGCCTTATGGCTGCCCTTTAATAATAAAACAGATGAGGCCACTTTAATCTGCGGTAAGCCGGTTAGTTCCCTTCTCCGGCGAGATATGCCCGATATCCTTCCATGCCGTCCGCATCGGAGACATGCAGTTCACGGATGCCCATGCCGCGCATGATATAGAGAAGGATGAGCGCGCCTTCTACGATGACATCATGCCGCTCGGCAAGCAGCGGATGCTGCGCGCGCGCCGTATCGCCCATGGCGTAGAGCGCACAGGCCTCGGCCTCCACCGTTGCCTCGGAAAGCACGATTGTTTCCACCGCGGAGCGGTCATAGGCCGTCATTCCGTGGGAAAGCGCAGCGATGGTTGTGATGGTGCCGCCTACGCCCGTCCAACGCGGCACAAACAGGCGGGGAAACCGGTAAATCCCCGAAAAACGGGAAAAGAGGGATTCCTGAAGCGATTCAATCGTTTGCGCGCCGCTTTGCTCGCCCCATTCCTTGGCGCGCACACAGCCAACGGGATAGCTCGCTGCAAATCCCTCCGTCACAAGCTGGCTGGAAGCGCCGCCGATGTCCACAAGGCCGCCGGCCATCCCCTCCCGGGAAGCGCCGAGCAATGCGTACTGCCCCTCGCGTTCGCCGGAGAGCACATCGATGCGCAAGCCCGCGGCATGCGCTACGCGGGCAAGAAAGTCCGCCCTGTTGCGCGCATCCCGCACGGCGCTTGTGGCGTATGCATAAGGGACGAACCCATCCTTGCGCGCTGCTTCCGCAAAGGATACAATGGCGGCGACACTGCGCGCCATCGCGGCCTCAGAAAGCATGCCGGTAGAAACGAGCCCTTCAGCCAACCGCGTTGTGACAAGCTGCTTGTCCGGATTCTTGCCCAGAAAGCGGATGGAATTGCTGCCGATGTCAATCACGGCAATCCCCTTTTTTTCCATCGTTAACTCCCCCTTAATATGGCTTTGGCGCGCCAGAAGCGCGCCAAAGGTTGTATGTTTTATTCACAAAAGCCGCTAGTCTTCAATGTCGAACTTAACGTCATCCGGCAGGACAAAGCCAAGCTTTTCGCGCGCATATTGGATCAGGTATTCCTCGCTCTTGGCATATTCAATCATGTACTCAAGACGCTGTTCTTCGTTTTGAAGTGCTTGATACTCCTGCTGCAGGGCAGCCTCTTTCTCGGCGATCTCCTTAAGCTTCTGTTCCTGAGAAAGATAGAGCGCACATGCAAAAGCAACGCACAGCACTGTAAGCAGTACGATGAATTTCGGCGTGATTCGCAACTTCCGCTTTTGTGCCATGGCGGCTCCTTTGCATAATAATTTCCCTATTAATATATATAATCCATTCAAAGACGGATTACAAGCGTTTTTTGGTAATTTTACCGTGCAAGTTTTGCAGCTTTTCCACGATGCCGCATAACAGAGGGTCCACGGAACGCAGCACGGCAAATATGCCCGCCGCAATGCCGAGGAGGGCATACAGGCGCAGCGAGCCGCCATTGATCCGGAAAAGCGTGAGCGCCGCAATTACGCCTGAAAGCAGATAAAACAGCGCGTCGAGCAGCGCATCCGAAATACGCCCGCCACCAAACAAAGCGTGCAGCACCCGGAACGCGGTAAAGGTTAGGCCGATTACAAGCCCTCCGTAGACCGCGCCGAGGAAGATGGGGACTTCCCCGACTGTGCCGGTCATGCCTAGCGGAACATGCGCGAGAACAGGGAGCCACGCTCCACCGGCGCCTCGGCATATTCAAGCGCCACGATCTCGCCCTCCACAATGACCTGCCCTTCGTCCAGGCTGAGCTTTGTGATGCGCAGCTCGTTTCCTTCAATACGCAGCTCACCAGCTTCGGTCAAAAGCTCAACTTCCTGCTCGTTGAAGCTGTCCACATCCTTCACGCCCGTGACGCTGATTAACTCCCGGTTATCGATATGGATAGAGTGGGCGCGAATCCGCATCGTGCCCGTATCGCTCATTCTCGGGTCCATAAGCCTTTCCTCCCATGTAATGAAATCGGGCGTGCCATCGGCCCGGTTTTTTCAATATATATGTGTGAAATCACCGTAAAATGCCACCATATTGTCTTGACAAGCGCGGCACATAAAGTTATATTAGAAATGAATAAGATTGTAATGGACGCAACATTTTTTGAAGGATGTTTTATTTCCAATTTAAGGGGCATAATACTCATATTATCTAAAAATGCTGCACTTGATAGGATACATTACCAGGTCAACAGGATGACATATACGTCGTCTGAATTTTTTAGCGCTTTTTCGAAAGGAGCCGCATTGTGACAAGAGAACAACTTCAGGAGAAAAGCCTGAACGATCTTCGTGAGATTGCAAAACTGCAAGGCGTAAAATCGCTGACAAAATACCGTAAGGGTGAGCTGATTGATATCATCATGAACGGTGGCCGCGTGGATGCCCCCGCACAAAGTGAAAGTGCACAGCCGGAGGCTGCCGCGCCGGCGGCGGAAGAAAAAACCGCCGCACCCGCACCGCAGGAAATGCAGGAGCAGCCCGCCGCACCCGCTCCACAGGTGCAGCATGTACCCCAGCCCGCGCCAACCGGCGAAGACGGGCCGGCAGCATATGAGCAGCGCACGCGTTACCCGCAGCAGCCGCAATATCGCGCGCCGCGGCAGGAGTATCAACAAGGCGGATACAATCGCAGGCAGTATAACCAAAGCTATGCGCCCCAGCAGGGCCGCCCTTATGGCGGATACAACAGCCAAAACCGCGATACCGGTTACCAGAGCGGATATAACCGCCGTCAGGAAGGGTATCAGGGGTACCAGAACACGGGGTATCAGGGCGGATATCGCCAGGATTACAACCGCACAAACGATTACCGTGAAAATTATCGCGCGCCGCAGGAGGCATATCAGCCCCGCGAAAGCTATGCGCCGCAATACGAGGGTGAAGACGGATACCGTCAACAAAAGCCGGAGGGGTACTACAATAAGGAATACGGCACAAGCAATCCCGCTGTGCCCGAACTGCTGGAAGGCGGAGCCTGCGGCGATTGCGAAGGCGTGCTCGAAGTTCTGCCGGACGGGTACGGCTTCCTCCGTTCGGAAAACTATCTGCCCGGGAACCGGGACGTTTACGTTTCCATTGCGCAGATTCGCCGCTTTAACCTGAAAACCGGCGACCTTGTTACAGGGAAAACGCGCCCTTCCAAGGAGGGAGAGCGCTTTCTCGCTTTGCTTTACATCACGGCCGTCAACGGGGAAGAACCGGAAAAGGCGCAGGCGCGCAAGCCCTTTGAAGAACTTGTGCCAATTTATCCCAACGAGCGCATCACGCTGGAATCCCCGGGCCTTGGGCATGACCAGAACCTTGCCATCCGCCTGATCGACCTGATAGCGCCCATCGGCAAAGGCCAGCGCGGCATGATCGTCAGCCAGCCGAAGTCCGGTAAAACAACGCTTTTAAAGAATATTGCGCACGGCATTTCCAACAATTACCCGGACGTGCACCTGATCGTGCTGCTGATCGACGAGCGGCCGGAGGAAGTGACGGATATGCAGCGTTCTATCAAGGGCGAGGTGCTTTATTCCACGTTTGACGAGCTGCCCGAGCATCACACCCGCGTAGCCGAGATGACACAGGAACGCGCCATGCGCCTTGTTGAGCAGGGCAAGGATGTTGTGGTGCTGATGGACTCCATCACGCGCCTTGCGCGGGCGTACAACCTCACCATCCCGGCAACGGGAAAAACGCTTTCCGGCGGTATGGACCCGGGCGCGCTGCATAAGCCCAAGCGGTTCTTTGGCGCTGCGCGCAACATTGAAAACGGCGGCAGCCTTACGATTATCGCCACGGCGCTGATAGAGACCGGAAGCCGGATGGACGACATCGTTTATGAAGAGTTCAAGGGCACGGGCAATATGGAAATTCATTTGGACCGCAAGATGAGCGAAAAGCGCATTTTCCCTGCCATTGACATTTACAAATCCGGCACGCGCCGCGAGGAACTGCTGCTTACCAAGGAGGAGCTTGATGCCGTGTTCACCATGCGCCGCACACTTGCAGCCGGCAATCCGGCCGAGGTGACGGAGCAAATGATCAACATGCTGGATAAGACCGCCACCAACGAGGAATTCATTCAGCGCCTGACCTCCTGGAACAAGATCTATGAAAAGGATGGTTACTCTGCAGGCAAGCGCATCAACTAAAGATGCCGTGCGTGCGGAAAAACCTTGCTTTTCCGCAAAATAGTGCTTGCATTCCATGCTGAGGGTGCGATATAATATCAGCTGTTCGGGTGGCTTCACCCGTCGGGCGTATCGGTTGCGCCAATGCAGCAGGAGGGCGGCTAATCGCCCTGCGCCAAGCAAATAATATGAGGGGTGAAACAAATGAAGAAGGATATCCATCCGTCCTACGGCGAGTGCGTTGTGCGCTGTGCCTGTGGCGAGACCTTCCTGAGCGGTTCCGTAAAGGGCGAGCTCAAGGTCGAAATTTGTTCCAAGTGCCATCCGTTCTACACCGGCCGCCAGAAGCTGGTTGATACGGGTGGACGTGTAGACCGTTTCAAGAAGCGTTACGGCCTGAACTAAACATGATGCACAAGAAGGCGGGGAGTTGTTCCCCGCCTTTTTTGCGTGTTGTTTTGGAATCGTTCGGAGAACTTTCACACTCCCGCCACGATTCGACGGGAAAAACCATGGAAAAATGCTTGACCCTGTGCTAAAATAATTAAAAGAGCTGGTTACATTGTGCATTTGAGCGCCTGTCCTTTCTTTACAGCTCGTTTTTTATTTCATAAAAATAAATAGATTCAACGCCGCTTTATGCCGGCATATATGTTAATTTTATACAAAATTTATATATAAAAGAGAAAGGAAGGAAACGATGCATGCTTTGGTATGAAGAGATGAAAAACAATGTGACGGACATCGGGGCGCTTGCGCCGCAACTCGGCATGGATGAAAAGGAGACGAAGCGCATGCAAGTGCTGTGCGAGGCGTTTCCAATGTCCGTTCCCCGGTACTATCTTTCGCTGATCGACTGGGACGACCCCAACGATCCCATCCGGAAAATGTGCATCCCGACGTTTTTTGAAACGGATATGAGCGGCGCGTTTGACACCAGCGGCGAAGCCAGCAATACGGTCTGCGAAGGCGTACAGCACAAATACCGGGAAAGCGCGCTGATCCTTACAACCAACCGCTGCGCCATGTATTGCAGGCACTGCTTCCGCAAGCGCCTGGTGGGGCTTTCAGATGAAGAAATTGCAAGCCATTTCGATGAGGTGATCTCCTATATTCGTGCACACGATGAGATTACAAACGCCATCCTTTCCGGCGGCGACGCGCTTATGCTGCCTACAAAAACGGTAGAGCGGTATCTCGATGCGCTGTCCGGGATTGAACACCTGGATCTGATCCGCATCGCCACGCGCATGCCCGTGGTCTATCCCATGCGCATAATTGAGGACCAGGCATTGCTCAAAGCGCTTGCACGTTACACGAAACGCAAGCAGATCTACGTGGTTACACAGTTCAACCACCCCAACGAGATAACGCCGCAGGCGCGTGCGGCCATCCGTGCGCTGCTTGAATGCGGCGTCGTGGTAAAAAACCAGACTGTGTTGCTGCGCGGCGTGAACGACTCTGCCGACACGCTCGGGCTTTTGCTGCGTAAGCTGACCGCAAACGGCATCGTGCCGTATTATGTGTTCCAGTGCCGCCCGGTGAGCGGGGTGAAGAACACGTTTCAGGTGCCGTTTGCGCAGGGGTATGACATTGTGGAGCGTGCGAAGGCCATGCAGAATGGGCAGGGGAAGTGCCTGAAGTTCTGCATGTCGCACCCTGCGGGCAAAATTGAGATTGCCGGCAAGCTGGACGACGGCTCCATTGCCTTCAAGTTCCATCAGACGAAGGAAGAGGTCAACGAAGGGCGCATTTTTGTGAAGAAGCTCCCGCCGGACGCGGGCTGGTTGGGCAAAATTTAGCAGAAACGAAACTGAAATGGGCGGCCAATGGCCGCCCAAAATAACGCCTGTTGTATTATTCCGCAAACGCTGCAAGGCTGGCGGAATCCAGCTTTTCAAACCCGGCAAGGAAACCCACAAGCGCCGCAGCAATCTTTTTCGCACCGCCCGCGCTGTCGCTTTCAATATTGAGCGGCATCAGTGGGTCGTGCAGAGAAAGGCGCAGCAAAAACCAACCGTCTCCATGGGCCGGGTCAAGGCTTACGCGCACGCCTTCGTAGTTGGGGGTGGCAAGCGCCCAGCCTGGTTGGGCTTCAGCATATTCCGCAAGCGCGGAAATCACCCTGTTGCCGTAGGCGGCGAAGTCCTCCGCGTTGAGCGCCATGCGGAATTCCAGGCTCTCCGCAGGCTCCTTAAGCCCGGCAAGCAGGGATTCCAGCGTGCGGCCCTCCTTGCGCGCGCGCGCAAGTTCAATGAGGAGCTTCACCATCAGGTACGCGCCATCGTCAAGAAAGTAATTTTCGCGGAGTGCGCCGTGGCCAGAGGTCTCAATGGCCATTTCAGCCGCCTGCCCGGCAGCGCAAAGACGCTCTGCCTCATTGATGACGTTACGGTAGCCGCGCTTGAAGCGGCGGTGTACCCCGCCGTGCGCGGCGATGAATTCCGCAAGGCCGGTGGAGGTGATGGAATCGGTAACGATGGTTGTGCCCGGATGCTCCCGCAGCAGGATGGCGGAAAGGATGGCGATCAGCCGGTTGCGGTTCAGTTCGCTGCCGTCGGCAAGCACTGCGCCTGCACGGTCCACATCCGTATCGAAAATAATGCCAAAATCAGCCTTACATTCAAGCACCGCCGTGCGGATCGAATCCATCGCAGCCGCATTTTCCGGGTTGGGCGCATGGTTGGGAAAGCGGCCGTCCGGCGTGAGAAAGAGGCTGCCCGCTGTGTCCGCGCCGAGCGGAGCAAGCACTTCGCCCGCGAAGAAGCCGCCCGCGCCGTTGCCTGCGTCCACAAGAATGCGAAGGCCGGAAAGCGGCTGCTCCATGCCGGTTGCGGAGCGTATCTTTTTTTGCAGCAGTTCAGCGTAGGCGGGAAGAAAATCCGCTCGGATGCAAGCGCCTACGCCGCCTGCGGGAAAATCACCCGCGCCTGCGGAAGCAAGGATCGCCGCGATGTCCTGCTTTTCCAAGCCGCCCTTTGCGGTGAAAAACTTAAAGCCGTTGCGCTCAAAGGGCAGATGGCTCGCCGTGATCATCACCGCGCCGTCAAATTCCCAACCTTCCATTACGGTGGACATAAACATAGCCGGCGTGGTGCAAAGACCAAAATCCGTGACCTCCATCCCGGCAGCAGAAAGGCCATCCCGAAGCCATGCGCTGAGCTGCTCGCCCGAAAGGCGGGAATCGCGCCCAATGGAAATGCGCTTAACTCCTTCGCCCAAACGGCTTTGCAGCCACCCGGCAAACGCGCCGCCGATGGCGCGCACGGCTTCCTCCGTCAAATCCACCGGCTTTCCGCCTTCCACCGCGATGGCGACACCGCGGATATCGCTCCCGTTCTGGAGTTTTTTATAATCCGGCATATATTGTAACCTCCCGACGTAACATGTTTGGCTTTCTGCATCTATGGTACGCCAAAACATGGAAGAAGTAAACAGGCTTTGGAAAACGTTTATTTTTGCTATCTGTAGAAATACAATACATATTGAACAGTTGAACAAAAGGGTGAAGGATAATGTCGCATCAGTTAAAATTAAAAATTATACCCGTTGCTCAGCGAGCCCAGACGGATGGAAAAGCATGCCGCGCAGATGCATTGCAGCTCCGGAGGCGCGTTTGTTTCCGTATACCGCCATCGACGAATTCACTCGCCTGCGCTTCCTGGCCACCTATCCCGAGCAATCCACATCTTCTTCAGCCGATTTTCTCAAACGGTTGTTCAAGTGGTATGCACGCAAGGGCAGCCGTGAGAAGTGCGCCAAAACAGACAATGGCTTTGAATTCACCAACCGTTTTCCAACAGCAAGCGAGATCTGCCACCCTGTATAAAGCTACTGCCGCCGAGTTGGGCATCTGCACAACGGCAAGGTGGAGCGCGGCCATCGGGAGGATCAGAAGCGATTTTATTCTTGCTATAGCTTTTACGCGCTGAATGGCTTTGCCAAACAGCTCGCTGCCCACAATCGCCGCTCAAATAGCTTCTTTAAGAGGCTCATCAAGTGGCCTTTTTCCTTGAGACCCTCTGCCCAGTCTGTTTGACAAACCCTGCAATGCTATAGCATAATGTGAATACAAGTCAAAAAACCGGGATTGGAGAGGGAGGTATTTGATGAAAAAGATTATAACCATTCAGCACACACAATCCGTACATCACACAAATGGCATGGTCGGCTCCTGGACGGATTGGGCGTTGTCAGAGCAAGGAGTCAGGGAAGCGAATAAAATCGGAGAAAAGCTGAAAAAGGAGCTAGTTGGGCAAAGGCTCGTCCTGTACGCATCTGACTTATTGCGTGCAAAACAGACTGCGGAAAGCATAGGAAAACATTTGAACTTATCTCCAATATTAAGGACAGAATTGCGGGAGAGAAATCTCGGCAGGTGTTGCGGCAAATCGATCCAATGGCTTCGTGAAAACCTCGAAATGCAAGAAAAGACAGTTGATGACAGGCTGTTTTCCGATGCGGAAAGCCGCAGAGACGTATGGAACAGGCTGAAACCATTTTTTGATGAAATCATGGGAAGTGAGGACGAAAACATACTGATCGTATCACACGGAGACTTGTTGAGCGTGTTTAACACAATGTTTCTTGGGTTGAACATTGAAGCCATGAACACAAGTGAAATATACGGGCGTTCCGGCGGCGTTTCACACATGCTGGAAAATAATGATGGAAAAAGGGTCGTTAAGAGGATAAGCGATATGTCTTATCTTTGCTGAAGCGCGAGCCGCGCAAGCGGTGGCGTTCTGTCTCACGAGAAAGACTTGCAAAAGTATATCGGCGGTTTTGGGCCGCAAAATCAATAAAAGGCCGCGCGCTGCGGCCCTTCGGCATGTTTTTGTTATCCCTGCAGCCCGTGCTCCTGCCGTTCCATGTTTTCAATCACAACATCATAAATATCTCCAAGGGAGGCGCAGTATTCAAGTACCTTCCATGGCGTGTTGGTGTGGAAGTGGATTTTGATGAGCGTTTCATCTCCGACGGCAAGCAGGCAATCGCCTGCAATGTTTGCAGTGATGTATTCGTGGATGGCATCTTCGGAGAGTGCGCTTCCCTCGATCAAAAGCTGGGTATCGAATTTGTATTCAAGCATAAGCGGATTCCTTTCTGTTTCTATAATGCGGTTCAGCAATAGCAGAACCGGCAGAGGAGCTGCGCAAGGCACATGGAAAGACAGAGGCCGCTCATGTTCATTGCAGGCATGCCAAACCCGCGGCCAAAGGCGGTATAAGCGCGGCCCGGGTTGCGGAGCTGTTCCAGCAATTCCTGATATTCTTCGTTGTCTGGCTCCATGCTTGCTGCGCGCTCGGCATGCTGCAGGGCTGCCATGCGGTTCCCGGCTCCGTGGTTGGCAATGGCGCTGTAATACTGCCAGCGCGCACCCCGCTCGGCCTCCGGGATGCCGGAAAGCGCGGTCAGAGCTTCACGGTAACGCCGGTAGTTCAGAAAGTTGCGCACGGCCGTCATCGTTGAAGATTCCTCTTGCGCGGTGGAGCCTTGCCCGTAATAGCCTCCGCCGAAGCCGCCATACCCGCCGCTTTGTCCGTCCGGGTTTGCCTGCTTGTTCATAATTTGGTCATAGGCAGCATTAATTTCCTTCATGCGCTGCTCGGCGATTTTGTCTCCCGGGTTGGCATCCGGGTGATATTTTTTTGCAAGCTTGCGGTAGGCCTGCTTCACTTCGTCATCGCTCGCATTTGGGGAAACGCCAAGCACCTGATAGGGGTCCGTCATGTCCGGTTCGGCTCCTTTCCCTGCAGGCGCAGCTTTTTTTGTTTTTGTGCTTCGTACCTTGTCCAAACGCCGGAGTAAAGGATGTTGCGCAGGATGTCCGCATCTTCCACCAACGGCAGCTTTTCAAACTCCAGCGCGCATTCGCCAAGGTGCAGCGTGAAAAGCGCTTTGCATTGCGCTTCATATTCCGGCGCGGCCCGAAGCGGAGCGAGCGGGTTGGGGCGCCCGCGCCTTTCATCCTCCGGGAGATCCAGGTAAGCATCCATCATATAAATAAAGCGGCCGAGCGCCGCTCCCATGCGCCGCAGCCCATCCGCCCAGCGATCCTCCCGGCAGGCAAACAGCGCGCCCATCAGCGCGCCGAATGCATCCGCCGCCATATCCGCAGGAAGCGGGTTGAGGGTTTCCGCTTGATGGAGTGCACAAAGGCTTTGTTCGATTGCGGAGCACTGGCGCGGCAGGCGGGCGCGGACGCGGTCATACTGCGGGCGAAGCAGTGCCGCCGCTGCGTGCGCGGCAAGGTTTTTGTCATCCTGCCAGTCGTCCAGCAGGTTATGATAGGCGAGTGCAAGATTGAGATCCGCAGCGTACTCCGTAAATTCATTTTGCAGCCAGTGCTGCGGTGTTTTAGGGTGGGGAACACAGCGGTTTGCGCCCGTGCGTGTTTTCGGCTCATACAGGGAGCTTAGGAGCATTACGAGAAAGGCCATGTCGTAAGTGAGCGTCATGCGGCCCAGCTGGCCGCAGCGCGTGCGGAGTGCCCGGCAAAGCCCGCAGTAAAACGCGCGGTAACGCGCAAGCTGCTGCTCCGAAAGCCCAGCCTTGTTGGCGACAACATAACCGAACATCGGGCGCCTCTTTCAGCTTTTACGGATAAAGGTATTGCCGCATTTGGGGCATGTAATTTTGATCTTCCCCTTGCCCTTTGGGATGCGCGTGGTGATGCCGCATTGCGGGCAACGGTAAAACCGGTGGGTCTTGCTCTGCTGAATGCGCTCTTTTTTGCGGCGGAACCAGCCGGTGATTTTGTATTTTACGGAAAGGTATTTCGCGTTTTCCGTATAGCGCTTCGCGGTATTTTTTGAAAATATGCGGAAATAACTGTAAATCAGGCATCCGAGGGCAAGCACCCAGAGCGCGGTTCCCACATATCCGGGGATGAGCATGGAAAGGATGAGAATCACGAGGGCGGCGATGGAAAGAAAACGCGCAAACGCATCCGCGCCGTTGCGCCCCGCCATGAACCGCATCAGCCAATTTCGCATAGAAAAAACCTCACTTTGATTCGGGGTGCCAAGATCAGGGCAGGCCTGCCCTGATCTTGGCTATACGCTTTACATGGTAATACGCACGCGCACCAAATGCAATGAAAAAGATGTGAAGCAAGTGGAACGAAATGTGAACTTCCGTGGGAGGCGGGCTTTTGCCCGCCCCCACAACCGTGCTTTAACACTGCGCGATCAGGCGCAGGTAAAATTCAACCAGCGTCCCGAGTTTTTCCACGGGGATGCGCTCGTTGTGGCCGTGAATATACCCGCGCTCCTCCGTGGAAAGAGCCATCGGACAGAAGCGCATCACGTTTTCGCTGATGGCGGAAAAATGGCGCGAATCGCTGCCCGCGATCATCAGGTAAGGGGAAACAAGCGCTTCCGGCCACGTAGCCCGGATCGCGCGGCGCAGGCGGCGCCAGCCTTCGGAATCCGTCCGCGAGAAGGGGGAGGGATCATCTCCGTTGAGCCGCTGCACAGCGATGCTGTCATCCTGGATCACAGCCCTGAGCGCCTCAGCTGCGCTGCTTGCCGTATCGCCGCTGATGAGGCGGAGGTTTGCGACCATGCGCGCTTTGGGCGGCAGCACGTTCGCCGCGCGGCTTCCTTCCATCATCGTGAAGGCGCAGGTGGTGCGCATGAGCGCATTGAGTTCGCCTCCCCGCTTCTTACAGATAAGATCCAACAGTGGCAGGAAGCACCAGAGGTTGGCAAAGATCATGCGGTAAACGAAAGTGGAATGGCGGCCGAGCGTATCAAACAGCTCCGCGGTGGCCTTGGTCATGCGGGCGGGGAAAGGCTTTCCCTCTACACGGGTTACGGCGCGGGCAAGCCGGCCTACGAGCGTGTGCGCAGGCGGCGCGGAGGCATGCCCGCCTTTGGAAGCAAGGGAGAACTCGAAATTTACGGAGCCTTTTTCTCCGATGCCAACAAGTGCGCACGGCCTGGAGACGCCCGGGAACACATTTTCCACAACGGCGCCACCCTCGTCCACAACGAGCGCCGCATGAATGCCGCGCGCTTTTAACAGTTTGACGGTGGTTGGCGCGCCGGTTCCGACGATCTCCTCATCGCCCGCAAACGCCAGGTAAATGTCGTGCTCCGGCACAAAGCCGCGCGCAATCATGGCTTCTGCGGCCTCCATCACGCCAAGCAGGGTGCCCTTTGTGTCGAGTGTGCCGCGGCCCCAGAGCACGCCGCCCTCGATTATCCCCGCAAAGGGGGACTTCTCCCAGGCGTCTTCATCGGCGGGGACAACATCATAGTGCGCCATCAGGACCGTCGGGTCGCCCGGAGCTTTGCCGGGCCAGCGGAACAGCAGGCTGCGCGGGCCCGGACGTTCGCACGCGCAGGTGCTGTGCACGTTGGGATACAGCCGCGCAAGCAGGCGCGGAAATTCCTCGAACGGCTCCGGGTCTTCCTGTGCTTTATCCGCAAACGAAACCGTGCGAATGCGGATCATCTCGGCAAGATGCTCCGCCGCAAGGGCGGCATCCGGCGCTTCCGCAAGCGGGGGAAGGGAGGCGTCCGGCTCTGCCTTTGGGCGGAAGCGCGCAGTGCGGATCAAAACAACGGCAAAGAATGCCGCGAGCACAGAGAGCAGGATCAAAACGATTGTCATTGGCATTTACCTCCGCATCAAAGCAGGTTTTTCTTGTAAAGGATGCGCGCAGCGCCCATCGCAAGCGCTGCACCCACGGGCACCAGCACGCCAACGGAGCCTGCGAGCGACGGAACGGCAATGAAAAGCGCCGTCATGAATACGAGCGGGGCAATGGCGATCTTCCATGCCTTGGAAACAAACACCACGGCGAGCGCGCCGAAAAGCGCGGGCAGGATGTTTTCAAATGCGGGCGCAAGCGCAGGGGATTGCAGGATGGGCTGCACGGAGCCAAGCAGGATCACGCCGAGGGCGATGATGAGCGTTGTCACGATGGAAGAGACAGCCACCGCAATGGTGGAAACGGCCTCCGCCTTCTCCGTGCCGGGATCGATCTTCGCCGCCTGCAGTGCGTTAAGCACACAGGGCACCTTGAGGTTGGTGAGGTTGCCGGTTACAAAGGCAAGGTAGGAACCGCCGCTGCCGAGCATGGGGATAAAGGTGAACGCCTCGATTACGCCGACCGTCCAGAAGATCGGCGCGACGCCGAGGAGGCCCTCGCCCACGAGTTTGATGGGCGGCCATGCATCATAAAAGATGCTGACCGAGACAGGAACGAGCAGGAACAGCGCCGCGGCGCTCAACATCCAGATGCGGCCGATGCGGTGCGTAGCTTCTTCATAGGTTAAAGCGCGGGATTGTTTCATCGGGGGTTCCTCCTTCAGCTAAGCCAGTTTGTAATGGGGATGGAAAGTGCCATTGAGGACAGCATGCAGATCGGCAGCGCAAAATCCTCCAGCCATTTAATCTTAAATTTCTTCATGATGAGGCCGCAGAGCGCAAGCAGAAGGGCGGACACAAGCATCACAAACACCGGAATCCAGCCGGAAAGCCCGCTGCGGATGTCCTTGAAAATCATGCCGAGGAATGCGGAGATCATGCCGAGAAACAACGCATCCATGAAGATGGCGCTCCACGCTTCATCTCGGCTCTTGAGTTTGGATAGGCCGCCCTGGATGCGCTTCATCAAAAACGGGATGTAAAACACCCCGGGGATGATGCCGAGCGTCATGACCCAGGCGATGGCGGAAAACACCGTGGGGTCCTGAACCTGCTCGGAAAGCGAAGCTCCCGCTGCGGTGGCGGCGGCGGTCGCGGCGGGCAGTTCGTAGGTCAATGCGCCGACGACGCTGAGCCTGAGCCACGGCAGCGGCAGGCCGAGCGCTTTGGAAAGCGTGATGACGCCGAGCAGAATGGCAACCGCGGGCGCGATGGTGAACACGGCGCTTGACATGGCGATGCGCTTGAGCGCAGCGGCTTCAATCCCGAGCGTGCGCGCACGCTTCCAGGCCCGCACAAGAAACACGGCGGATTGCAGCAGCACAAACGCAATGACGATTGCCGCTACGCAATAAAGGAACGTGCTGTTAACGCTGAATTCTTTCATTCGGAAATCCCTCCTTTTGCCGGAAACGGCATAAAATGATATATGATTTGCCCTCTCAATCATATCCCCTTGCGGCGGTATGTGGCAAGAAAAAACGTGCAAAATTTAATTGAATCTAAATTGACGGGGCGGGCGCAATCCAATACAATGACGGAAAGGAGGCGGCCATGTATCGCATTTTTGTTGTAGAGGATGATGCGGTGATCGCAGGGGCGATCTGCCGTGAGCTTTGCGCCTGGGGCTATGAGGCGTGCGCGGCCGTGGATTTTGCGGATGTGATGGGTGAGTTCCGTGCCTTTGCGCCGCACCTTGTGCTGATGGATGTTTCACTGCCGTTCCATAACGGCTATTTCCACTGCGCCGAGATCCGCAGGGAAAGCAAGGCGCCTGTGATTTTTGTTTCCTCCCGTGCGGATGATATGGATGTTGTGATGGCCGTGAATATGGGCGGGGACGATTATATCACAAAGCCCATCTCCCTTGAGGTTCTCGTTGCCAAGGTGCAGGCTATGCTCCGCCGCAGCTACGATTATGAAACCCCGCCACCGGAGCCGCGCCTGCGCGGTGCGGTGCTCGATGCGGCCGGTTCATGCCTTATGCGCGGGGGAGAGCGCATCCCGCTCACAAAAAATGAGCTTGGAATTTTGCAGGTGCTTTTGGAACGGCCCGGGCAGGTGGTGCGCCGGGAGGCCATCATGCTGCGCCTTTGGGAAAGCGACGAATTTGTGGACGACAATACGCTTACCGTAAACGTCAACCGCTTGCGCAAAACGCTTGCGGCGGCCGGGATAGAGGATTGTGTCGTTACGCACAAGGGGCAGGGGTACAGCATCAATGCGTGATGTTTTTCATTACTTAAAGGCAAAATGGATGCTGTGGGCGTTTGGCGTTATGGCCATCGCGCTCACACTCCTCATCGCATATCTGGGCGGACAGAGCATGGCCCTTGCATGGTACACGGCCGCTATATTGGCGTTCCTTCTGGCTTTGCTGCTGTATTTCGATGGCCGGCGCTACATCGGCCGCCTGCGACTGATACGCACCGTCCGCGCGCATCTTGGCGCGCTGCCGGAAGCCCTTCCGGCGCCGCAGGATGCGCTTGAAGGCGCATACCAGGCAGTCGTTCGGGCGCTTGCGCAAGGGCATCAGGAAGCGAGCCGCGCGCTTGAAGCGGCGCAGAATGAGAACCTTTCTTATTATACGCTTTGGGTGCACCAGATCAAAACGCCCATTGCGGCGATGCGGCTTGTGCTGCGGGAGAACGACTCTGCGGAGGCGCTCGTGCTCCGGCAGGAGCTGTTCAAGGTGGAACGGTATGCGGAGCTCGCGCTGCAATATGTGAAGCTCAGGGAGATTGCAAACGACCTTGTGATCGAACGCTGCGATCTTGGGCGCATCGTGCATGAAAGCGTGAAAAAATATGGCCTGCTTTTTGTTTACAAAGGGCTTTCCGTGGAAATCGCGCCGCTTGCGGGCAGCGTGGTCAGCGATGCGAAATGGCTTGGCTTCATTTTGGAACAGTTGCTTTCCAACGCCGTGAAATACACGAACGAGGGCGGCGTGAAGGTCTGCATGGAAAGCGGCTGCCTTGTGATTGAGGACAGCGGGATCGGCATTCGGCCGGAGGATCTGCCGCGTATCTTTGAAAAGGGCTACACGGGATATAACGGCCGCGTGGATACCCGCGCAAGCGGCGTTGGGCTGTACCTGACGCGCCAGGTGGCGGATGCGCTTGCAATCCGCATTGATGTGCGCTCACAGCTTGGGCATGGTACGCGCGTGACACTCTCTTTCCCGGACGCGGACACGTTCCGGTTTCGGGAGTAATTCACAGTTGACAATCGGGTTGGACAATGGGGAGCGCGTCCAAAAGCTGCAGGGGCGTATGCGGGAAATTCGCGAATGGGAAAGGTGCGCGTCTCTTTTAATGTGACAAAACTGTAAGGTTGGAAGCCGCTTTTGTAAGACAGTTCGATGGCAGGGGCTTTCCGCTTTTTGTATGATAGGGGCATACTGGGAAAACGAGTACGTTCCCACAAGGAGGTCATACAAAATCAATGGAATTGTTGAAAATCCAGAACGTAAAAAAAGTTTATACCACCAAGCTTGGGCTTGTGCAGTGCGTAGCGCTCAAAAATGTGAGCTTCACCGTTTCGGAAGGCGAGTTTGTGGCCATCATGGGCGCATCCGGCAGCGGAAAAACGACGCTTTTGAACATCTTGGCTTCGCTCGATAAGCCTACCTCGGGCGATGTGCTGCTCGGCGGACGCAGCTTTGCGTCCGTGCCGGACCGGGAACTTTCCAGATTCCGGCGCGATAACATGGGCTTCGTGTTTCAGGATTTTAACCTGCTTGATACGTTCACCCTGAAGGATAACATCCTGCTGCCGCTCGTGCTCTCGCAAACGCCGGTGAAAGAAATGGAAAGCCGCCTTCTGCCCATTGCGCAGATGCTCGGCATTGATATGCTGCTCGGGAAATACCCTTATGAGGTTTCCGGCGGTGAAAAGCAGCGCGCGGCTGTGGCGCGCGCCGTTATCACCGATCCGCAGATCATTCTGGCGGACGAACCCACCGGCGCGCTCGACTCCAAGGCCTCTGTGCGCCTTTTGCAGAATTTCCGCGCGCTGAACGAACGCGCGGGCAAAACCATCCTTATGGTGACGCACAGCGCCATGGCCGCAAGCTACGCAAGCCGCGTGCTGTTTATTAAAGACGGCGAGATCTTCGCGCAGCTTTACCGGGGGGAGGATGAGAACCGCGCCTTTTTCGACCGGATCGTTGCAAACCTTTCCGTGCTTTCGGATGGGGGTGCGGACATTGGCTAAGGGATTTTACTTTAAGCTTGCATGGGCGAATATCCGCCGCAGCCGGGAGGTCTATCTGCCGTATCTGATCGCCTGCGCGATCATTGGCGGCATTTACTTTCTTGTGTGCGGGTTTGCGATGTCCGGCGAGCTTGCAGGCGTGCCGGGCGGGGAAAGCGCGCGGGCGCTCTTTCAGATGGGCGTTATCGTGTTCACGGTGTTTGCGGCGGGGTTCCTGCTTTCCATCAACCGGTTCCTTGTGAAACGCCGCAAGCGGGAATTTGGGCTGTATGGTGTGCTCGGCCTTTCCAAAGCGCATGTGGGCCGCATCCTGCTGCTGGAAAACGCGATCGTCCTGCTCGGCGGCCTTGCCTGCGGGCTTGTGTTCGCACTCGTGTTTGGGAAGCTCCTGTTCCTGCTGCTGCTCAAGCTCATGCATGCGCTGCCGCAAAACGAATTCCGCCCCGCGCCCGTGGCATATCTTGCAACGGCGGCGCTTTTCCTCGGCGTATATTTTGTAAGCTCGCTTTACAACCTTGCGCAGGTACATCTTGCGAACCCCATTCAGCTTCTGCAAAGCGAGAAGCGCGGCGAAAAGGATTCAAAGCTTGTCATCCCCATGGCGCTCATTGGCGCGGCGATGCTCGGCGTTGCATATTATTTTGCATGGACGGTGGAACGCTCTGGCACGGCGATGGGCATCTTCTTCTTTCTGGTGCTGCTCGTCATTCTGGCCACGAATCTGCTCTTCACCTCCGGCAGCATTGCGGTGCTCCGTGCGCTTCGGGCCAACAAGAGCTTTTATTACAAACCGCAAAACTTCGTTTCGGTTTCGGGCATGTTCCACCGCATGCGGCAGAACGCATCGAGCCTTGCGACGATCTGCATCCTTTCCACGATGTTTCTCGTGACCCTTTGCGGCACGCTTTCGCTTTATCTTGGGCAGGAAAAAACGCTTGCGCCGCAGTATCCGTACGATGTGCAGGTGAGCGGCTATGCGCCGTACCACGACCGCCTTGGCGCCGATGCAAAGCTTGCCGCGCTTGCGGAGGAGCACAACGTGGTGATGCACGCGGATGAAAGCGGGCTGAACTATCATAATTACGTGGAAGGGGAAGCGAACCCGGACGGTACGGTTTATCCGGGCTCGGAGCTGTATATGCAGCCGCACAGCCTTTATTTGGACGGCACGCTGCACTTCGACCTGGAAGGCGCGGAGGAGGACCGCGAAGCGTTTTTGGATGCTGCGCGGCAGCTCAGCATGGTTTTGAAGAACGAGGCAGGCGAAGATGTGACATATTATTACGGTGTGCGTGACATTTGGAGCGCCCGGCAGGAGAGCTATGGCATGTACGGCGGGCTGCTGTTCCTTGGCGCGTTCTTCGCCATCCTGTTTCTTGCGGTGACGGTGCTGATGATCTATTTCAAGCAGATCACGGAAGGCTATGAGGACAAGGAGCGCTTCGACATCCTGCAGCAGGTCGGCATGGATGAAAAGCAGGTCAGAGGAACCATCAACGCGCAGGTGCTTTGGGTGTTCTTCCTGCCGCTTGTGACGGCGCTTCTTCACATGGTGTTTGCAAGCCGCATCCTCACGCGCATGCTGCAAAGCTTCATGCTTTATGACTGGGTGCTTGTGCTCTGCTGCGCGCTTGGCGTGAGCGCCGCGTTTGCGCTTATTTACCTTATCGCTTACCGTGTGACAGCGCGTGCGTATTTCAAGATTGTGAAGCGGTGAAAGGTAAAACCACGCTGGAAACCATGGAATCGCTTTTGCGCGAGATTGACCTGAAGGGCATTCTCGCCGCGTTTCTTGCGCCGGAATTTGGGAAATGAAATTCCACCGAATTCCCCTCTTGACACCACCCGCCGGATGTGATACCATACCGAAGATTTAAGGTGAAAAAAGGAGGGGAACAACATGCGGCGGCGAATTGGAACCATGGCGCGGCGCAATTGTTTTCCGGGCGGCACGTTTCGCCTTTCCCATCCTTCCATATTTGTTTTGAAATCTTCCCTTTGATTTAGGGAAGATTTTTTATTGAACAAATTTTGCTCTGCATTCAAGAAAGGAGATTCGTATGCTGAAAGGGAAAAGCATTCTGGAACCCATGGACATGACCACCGCCGAACTGGAGGAAATCTTTGATCTTGCGGATGAAATCATCGCCAATCCTCCGCGGTTCGCCCATGCCTGTGATGGCAAGCTGCTCGCAACGCTGTTTTACGAACCCAGCACCCGCACGCGCTTCAGCTTTGAGGCGGCCATGCTGCGCCTGGGCGGCCAGGTGATCGGCTTCTCGGAGCCCAACTCCAGCTCCGTGGCCAAGGGCGAGAGCATTGCGGACACCATCCGCACCATCGCCTGCTATGCGGATATCGCCGTCATGCGCCACCCCAAGGAGGGCGCGCCCCGCATCGCCGCCAACAGCACGGACATGCCCGTCATCAACGCGGGCGACGGAGGCCATCAGCACCCGACGCAGACGCTTACGGACCTCCTAACCATCCGCAGGCGCAAGGGCGGGTTTGAAAACCTGACTGTCGGCCTTTGCGGTGACCTCAAGTTCGGGCGCACCGTGCATTCGCTCATCAAGGCGCTTTCCCGCTATGCGGGGGTGAACTTCGTGCTCATTTCGCCGGAGGAACTGCGCATTCCGGATTATGTGCGCCGCGGCGTGCTGGAGGCGAATAACGTGCCCTACCGCGAGGTGAAAAAGATGCAGGACGTGCTGCCGGAGCTGGATGTGCTTTACATGACCCGCGTGCAGCGCGAGCGCTTTTTCAATGAGGACGATTACATCCGCCTGAAGGATCGCTACATCCTTGACGCGGAGAAGATGCAGCTTGCCAATGAGAACATGATGGTGCTCCACCCGCTGCCCCGCGTGAACGAGATTGCGGTGGAAGTGGACAGCGACCCGCGCGCGCTTTACTTTGAACAGGCGAAAAACGGCATGTTTGTTCGCATGGCGCTCATCATGAAGCTGCTCGGCATCGAAGTACAGTAAAAAGGGAGGAAACAGCAATGATTGTAAACAGCATCGAACGCGGCATCGTCATTGACCACATCACCGCAGGCACCGGAAACCGCATCCTGGATTATCTTAAAATCGACACCAAGAAGAACACCGTGGCTTTTATTATGAATGCTACGAGCAAAAAGCACGGCCGCAAGGATCTCATCAAAATCGAAAACGTGACGGACGTTGACCTGACCGTGCTTGGCCTTCTCGATCCGAACGCAACGGTGAACATCATCGAAAACGGGAAAATCGTTAAAAAGATCAACCTTGCGCTTCCGCAGACGGTCACAAATGTCATCAAGTGCAAAAATCCCCGCTGCGTAACGAGCGTGGAGCGCAACGCCCCCCACATTTTCCATCTGATGAACGCACAAACGCGGGAATACCGCTGCGAATACTGCGACGAGATCGTCAGCATGAAAAATGAGTAAGCCGATCTGCATTGCCGGCGGCCGCATCGTGGATCCGGCGCTTGGCCTGGATGCCGTGGGCGAACTGCATCTTTCACAAGGCCGCGTGGCGGCCATCCGTGCCGCGGGCTTTGCTTCGGGCGAACTCCCGGCGGGCGAAAGCGATCGCATCGAAGTGCCGGGCGCGCTCGTGCTCCCCGGGCTGATCGACCTGCATGTGCACTTCCGCGACCCGGGCCTTACATACAAAGAGGACATGGAGAGCGGATGCGCCGCTGCCGCAGCGGGCGGGTTTACGACCGTCTGCATGATGCCGAACACGAAGCCCGTGCTTGACACGGCGGAAGCTGCGGCGGCGCTCTGCGCCCGCGCAGAGGGCATAAACGCCCTGCCCATCGGCGCGGTCACAATGGGCCAGAAGGGACGCGAGCTTACGGATGCGGCTGCGCTCAAACGGGCCGGCGCCTGTGCGCTGAGCGAAGACGGCCGCTCCGTGGCGGATGCTTCCGTGATGCTTGAGGCCATGCGCGCTGCGGCGGAAGCGGGGCTTCCCATCTTCGACCATACGGAAGATGACGCGCTCCCCGGCACGGCGGCAGGCGAGGCCTGCATGGCCGCACGGGATCTCGTCCTTGCGCGGGAAAGCGGCGCGGCGCTGCACCTTTGCCACATCAGCGCAAAGCTGAGCCTCGATTTCATCCGTGCTGCAAAGGCGGCAGGCTATTCCGTTACCGCGGAAACTGCCCCGCACTACTTTACCTTTGACGAAACATGCGCTGCGGACGGAAATTTCAAGATGAACCCGCCGCTGCGCACGGCGGAGGATGTTGCCGCCGTGATCCGGGCGATACAGGACGGCACGCTCGATGCCATTGCCACCGACCATGCGCCGCACAGCGCGGAAGAAAAACAATGCGGTTATGAAAGGGCGCTCAACGGCGTGATCGGCCTTGAAACCTCCTTCCCCGTAAGCTATACTGGCCTTGTACGGGCGGGGCATATCCCGCTTTCGCGCCTCGTTGCGCTTATGAGCGCAAACCCCGCGCGCATCCTTGGCGATCCCAAACGCGGCACGCTTGCGGTGGGCGCATGTGCGGATGTAGCGGTGTTCGATGTGGAGCGCCCGTACCGCATCGATCCCGAATCCTTCCGCTCCAAGGGGCGCAGCACGCCGTTTGCGGGCATGGAGGTCTGCGGGAAAACGCTCCTGACCGTCGCGGGCGGGCGGATCGTTTACCGGAACATGGAATGAGGAAAGGAAACACGCATGATTGACGCATTGCTTTCGCGCATCGACGCGCTCAACAACCCGACCGTAGTGGGGCTTGATCCCACGCTGGAGATGATCCCATCGTATCTGCGGGAGGAGAAATTCGCGCAGTATGGCAAAACGCCCGAGGCTGTAGCGGAGATGTTCCTTGCGTTCAACCGGGCGATCCTTGCGGCTGTGCAGGGGATTGTACCCGCCGTGAAGCCGCAGATTGCCTTTTATGAGCGTTACGGCCTCGCAGGGCTTTCCGCCTATGAAAAAACGGCCGCACTTGCAAAGGAGATGGGCTTTGTCGTCATCGGCGACATCAAGCGCGGAGACATCGGCTCCACCGCCGCGGCCTATGCCGCGCACATCGGCGGCACCGAGATCGCCGGGGAAAGGTTCGACCTTTGGCATGAGGATTTCGTCACCGTGAACCCGTATCTCGGCATAGACGGCATACAGCCTTTCATCGATGCGTGCAACAAAGAAAACAAAGGAATTTTCGTGCTCGTGAAAACGAGCAATCCCTCAAGCAGCCAGCTTCAGGATATCGTTGTGGATGGGAAACCCGTTTACCTGCATGTGGCCGCGCTTGTGGACGAATGGGGCAGGGCTGCAATGGGCGCTTCCGGTTACAGCCGCGTGTGCGCCGTGGTCGGCGCGCCGCACCGGGCGGAGGGCGCGCGCGTGCGCGCAGCTCTGCCGCACACGTTCTTCCTCGTGCCGGGCTATGGCGCGCAGGGCGGCACGGCGGAGGACATCCGCGGCTTCTTCGACAAGGACGGCCGGGGCTGCATCGTGAATTCTTCCCGCGGGATCATCGCGGCATATAAGAAAAACGAAAAATACGGCGAGCGCGGTTTTGCGGATGCTGCGCGGGATGCGGCGCTTGCCATGAAAAAGGACATCATGGGATGAAGCGGGTCATAGCAGCGCAGGTCGAAGGAAACGCGCGCATCGCGCCGGATATTTATCAACTTACCCTGTCCCTGCCGGATGCGGAGGAACCCGCACGGCCCGGGCAGTTCGTGAACGTGTACCCTGCGGATGGCGCACACCTTCTGCCGCGCCCGATCAGCGTTTGCCGGCAGCAGGGCAGCCTGCTGACCCTCGTATACCGCGCTGTGGGCGATGGCACGCGGCGCATGGCTGTGCTGCGCCCGGGCGAAACGCTCCGCGTATCGAGCCCGCTTGGCAATGGCTATGCCCTGCCGGAGCATGGGCATGTGCTGCTTGTGGGGGGCGGCGTGGGTGTGCCCCCGCTGCTTCAGACGGCGCATGCGGCAAAGGCGAAGGGGCTTTCCGTAACGGTTGCCCTGGGATACAGGGACGCGCTGTTCCTGAAAGATGAATTTGCAGCCGCCTCCGATGCGCTCTTCATCGCTACGGAGGATGGCAGCGCGGAGTTCCATGGAAATGTGGTGCAGCTTCTTGCGCGGGAAGCGCTTTCGGAGGAAACCGCGGTGCTTGCCTGCGGGCCCAAACCGATGCTGCGCGCGCTTGCGGCGCTTTGTGCGGAGCGGAAACTGCCGCTTCAGGTTTCTTTGGAAGAACGCATGGGATGCGGCTACGGCGCATGCGTGGGCTGTGTCTGCAAGCTCAGGCAAAACGGAGCGGTGGTGCAAAAGCGCGTCTGTAAGGACGGGCCTGTATTTGATGGAAGCGAGGTGATCTTTGAATGAACGAACCCGATCTTCACATCTCGTTTGCAGGGCTTTCGCTGAAAAACCCGGTCATGACCGCAAGCGGCACGTTTGCGGCGCGCGAAAGCGGTGCGTTCTATGATATTTCGCGCCTTGGCGCGGTCATCACAAAAGGGGTCGCGGCGGAAGCCTGGGCCGGCAACCCGACGCCGCGCATCGCGGAAACCTATGGCGGCATGCTCAACGCCGTCGGCCTGCAAAACCCGGGCGCTGCGGCATATATCGAAAACGAGCTGTCTTACCTTGCAAACTTCGATGTGCCGGTGATCGCAAACCTGGCCGGACACAGCGTGGAAGAATATGTCGCCGTGACGGAACTGCTCAATGAAACCAACGTTGCGATGTACGAACTCAATATCTCCTGCCCAAATGTAAAGGAGGGCGGCATCGGCTTCGGCACGGATCCGCGCATGGCTGCGCGGGTGACGGAGGCCGTGAAGCGCGCCGCGAAAAAACCCGTGATGGTGAAGCTAACCCCGAACGTGACGGACATCACGGCCATCGCGCGGGCGGTGCAGGACGCGGGTGCGGATGCGCTTTCGCTCATCAACACCCTGCTCGGCATGCGCATCGATTTGAAAACAAAGCGTCCATTGCTTGCAAACGGCACGGGAGGGCTTTCCGGCCCCACCGTGAAGCCTGTGGCCATCCGCATGGTGTATCAGGTGCGCCGCGCGGTGAAGCTGCCTATCCTCGGCCTTGGCGGGATCATGACGGGCGAGGATGCGGCAGAATTTCTGCTCGCGGGTGCGGACGCGGTAGCCGTTGGCACGGCGGCGCTCATAAACCCGACCGCGCCGGTGGATGTGCTCGAAGGGCTTGCCGCCTTTATGCGGCGGGAGGGCTATGAAAACATTGCGGCGCTCAAGGCTGCGTTTCAAGGGGAATAAAGGGGGATTCATATGAGCTACAAAGCGGAATTTATCGCATTTATGGCGCGCGCAGGCGTGCTGACCTTCGGTGATTTTACAACAAAGAGCGGCCGCAAAACGCCGTACTTCATCAACACGGGCAACTATAAGACCGGCGCGCAGATCGCGCGGCTCGGCGAATTTTACGCTGCCTGCATCGCGGCGCACACGGAATCCGGCGAACTGCCTTCGGAGGTTGCGGCGCTGTTCGGCCCGGCGTATAAGGGCATTCCGCTTGCGGTTTCCACTGCGGCGGCGCTCGCCCGCATGGGGCGGGACGTAAACTACTGCTTTAACCGCAAGGAAGCGAAGGATCACGGCGAGGGCGGCTCCATGGTGGGCTATAAGCCCAAGGACGGCGACAAGCTCCTCATCATTGAGGACGTCATCACCGCCGGCACGGCCGTGCGCGAAACGCTGCCGGTTTTGCACGCAGCGGCCAGGGTGGAGGTCCCGGGGCTCATCATCTCGGTGGACCGCATGGAACGCGGACAGGGCGAACTGACCGCAATCGAGGAGATCGAGCGGGACTTCGGCATCCGCACCTTCCCGCTTGTGACCGTGCGGGATATCCTTGAAACGCTTTACAACAAGGAGATCGATGGCCGTATCCTCATCGACGGCACGATGCGCGCACGCATGGAAGCATATATGGAAACATACTGCGTCAGCCGGTAAGAAAAACAGAATGCAGCGGGCGGGAGAACTCCCGCCTTTTATCGTTTTTTTCGATAAAAATTCCGTGTAAAACGTAAAAATGATGTGAAACTGCGTTGCAATCCCGCCGGGGATTTGAGACAATAACCTTGCGCGACGGGCGGATTGCCGCCGGCACATAAAAAGGAGAAAACGATGGAAGCGAAGGACATTAAGCTGACAAAGCTTGCAAAATGCGCCGGATGCGGCGCAAAGGTCGGTGCGGGCGTGCTTGCAAAGCTGCTGGAAGGGATTCGGGTACACCATGATCCAAACCTGCTCGTCGGGTTCGACAAGAGCGACGATGCTTCGGTTTATAAAATCAGCGACGAGCTCGCGTTGGTGCAGACGGTGGACTTCTTTCCGCCGATTGCGGACGATCCGTACCTGTTCGGCCAGATTGCGGCTACGAACGCTCTTTCCGACGTATACGCCATGGGCGGCGAACCGAAACTTTGCCTGAACATTATGGCGATCCCGGAATCCATGCCCATGGAAGCGGTGCATGCGCTGCTGCGCGGCGGGTACGACAAGGTTTACGAAGCGGGCGCGCTCATCACGGGCGGCCACAGCATTCACGATGACGAGCCGAAATACGGCCTTGCGGTGACGGGCTTCGTGCACCCGGACAAAATTTTAACCAACTCCGGCGCGAAGCCGGGCGACGTGTTGCTGCTCACAAAACCCATCGGCATCGGCGTGCTTTCCACAGCAAAGAAAGTGGACATGCTTTCCGAGGAAAGCGAAGCGCTGATGTACCGCATGATGACTACGCTCAACAAGGCCGCACGGGATGCGATGGTGAAATACGACGTACATGCCTGCACGGACGTGACGGGCTTCGGCCTGCTCGGCCATGCATATGAAATGGCAACGGGGAGCGATACGACGATCACCCTTCATGTGGATGCGATCGACCTTATCCCGGAAGCGCTCGAGCTTGCGCGCATGGGCTTTTTGCCGGCGGGCATGTACCGCAACCGCACGTTTGCGGAGATGGGCGTGGATGCGGGGGATGTGGAGCTTGCCAAGCAGGATCTGTTATACGATCCGCAGACGGCGGGCGGCCTTATGATCGCCGTGGCGGAGCAGGACGCGGACGCATTGTATGCGGAGCTGCAAAAAACCGTCCCAAGCGCGCAGCGCATCGGAACGGTTGCAAGCTATGAAGGCGGGAAGCGGATTATCCTTCGCTGATGGCGCGAATGGCGGCAAGCGCGGCGTCCACATCGGCCTCGGTGCTTGCAAAGCCCAGCGAAAAGCGCACGGTGCCCGCCGGAAACGTGCCGAGCGTTTTGTGCGCGGAGGGCGCGCAGTGAAGCCCGCAGCGCGTAAGGATGCCGAATTCGCTTTCCAGGCGGAAGGCTGCTTCGGCATTGTCAGCGTTTAAAAAATCCACCGAGATCACACCCACGCGGCGGGAAAGCTCCCGCGTGCCGCAAAGGCGCACGTTGGAAAGGCCCGAAAGCCCATTGAGAAAACGGGCGCAAAGCTGCATTTCATGCGCCCGAAGCGCGTCGATTCCCGTTTCTTCAAGGAAGCGGAGCGCTTCTTCCAAACCGTAAATGCCGGGCAGGTTTGGCGTGCCGGATTCAAAACGGTCCGGCAGGTAATCCGGCAGGTATTCGCTGTCTGAAGCGCTGCCGGTGCCTCCGGCGAGAAGCGGTGTGAGCGCATGGGCAAAATCATCCCGGAGCAGGAGCACGCCAATGCCGGAAGGCCCAAGCAGCCCCTTGTGTCCCGGCGCGCAAAGCGCGCTCAGGCTCAGCGCCTGAAAATCGATCGGAATGTGGCCGGCAGTCTGCGCTGCGTCAAGCGCAAAGGCAATGCCATGCTGTGCGCAGATGGCGCCCACGGCCGCCGCATCCTGCACTGTGCCGCATACGTTGGAGCCATGGGCAAGAATGCAGAGCCGCGTGTTGGGGCGAATGAGCGGCAGCAGATCCGCAGGGTCAAACTTCCCTTCGGCATCGCAGGGGATGCGGTCAAATTCCACGCCGGAAAGCTGCAAAAGCGGGCGCATTACGGCGTTGTGTTCCATCGCGCTTACAATGCAGTGATCCCCCGGGTGCAGAAAGCCCTTAAGAATGAAGTTCAACCCGGCGGTTGCGCCGGGGGTCAAAATTACGTGCGTGGGCTTTTCCGGGAAGGAAAACAGCCGTGCGAGGCGTTCCCGGAGGCGCAGCGTCACAAGCCCCGCATCCTGCGCGGCGCCATAAACGGAGCGGTTGATGGTTGCACCGACGGAATCCATGTAGCGTTTCATGCAGGCGCTTACGCCTTCGGGTTTTGGGAACGAGGTTGCTGCGTTGTCGAGATAAATCGTTTGCATGGTTCAATGCTCTCCTTTTCCTCACAAGATGAGCATAGCACAGCAGGCCACAAATGTCACATTGATATTTATGATATCGTCAACTTGAAAGGAAGCAAAATATGCTGGAAATCAGTTTGCGGCAATTGGAAACCTTTGCGGCCGCCGCGGAATACGGCAGCTTTACACGTGCGGCGGAACGGCTGCACCTCACACAATCCACCGTAAGCATGCATATCCAGGCGCTGGAGCAAACGTTGGGCGCCCAGCTGATCCTGCGCGGCGCGCGCAAAAAATTTGCGCTGACGGAGGACGGCAGGCGCGTTTATGCGGCGGCAAAGGAGATCCTCGGGCGCTGTGAGGCGCTGCAGGAGATGCGGGAGAACAAAAGCCGGGAAACGATGAGCATCGGCACTTCCACCGTGCCGGCGCAGTCCCTGCTGCCCCGGTTGATGGCTGGCTTCCTGAAACAGCACCCCGGTGCGCGTTATGTGCTGCGGCGCGGCGACAGCGAGGAGGTGCGCGCCCTTTTGGAGCAGGGGGAAGCCCGGATCGGCCTGCTTGGGGCAACGCTTGATGCGCGCCGTTTCGTTTGCCATGCGGTTGCGCAGGACAGGCTTGTTTTGATCACGGAAAACAGTGCGCGCTTTCAAAAGCTGCAGCGGGAGGGAGCCGCCGGGTGCGATCTGCTGGGCGAGCCGATGATCGCCCGGGAGGAAAGCTCCGGCACGCAGCGCGCCGTGGAAGAATACTTAAGGCGGCGGAACATTGCCCCGGAAGCGCTTCGGATCGTTGCGCGCATGGATAATCCCGAATCCATCAAGGCGGGCGTTTCGCAGGGCATGGGTGTATCCGTAATTTCCAGCCTGGCTATCCGGGAGGAGATCGCTGCGGGCAGGCTGCTTTCGTTTGATCTCACGCCGGATGGCGCGTACCGGGATATCTGCATCGCATGGCGCAGGGATACGGCGCTTACACCGTTGGAACAGCGCTTCGTGCGCTATGTCCGTATGGAAACGCCGAGGCTGGTATAACAGCGCGCAAACGGATGACGCATCCGATTAAGAGTTCATATCATTGGTTTTTTCGATGAAAAACGGGCGCGTATTGGTAAGCGTAATTCGCTATTTTTCGCCGGATGTCCTATAATTTTTATTGGAAACCGCGCTTGACGCGGGCCGTATCATAAAATCGGAATTATGGGGAGAAACGAAATGAAAAAGGTGAATTGGATCGTAGTGATCGCGGGGGCGGTCGTGGGCATTGCGGCAGTGGTACTGACGCTCCTTGGCAACCCGGCGAACATGGGCTTCTGCATTGCGTGCTTCCTCCGGGACATCGCGGGCGGAGTCGGCATGCACAGCGCCGCAAAGGTGCAGTACATCCGGCCGGAAATCATCGGCCTTGTGCTCGGCGCATTCATCATGGCGCTTGCAAAGGGCGAGTTCCGCGCAAAGGCGGGGTCTTCTCCGGCAACGCGCTTTGTGCTCGGCGCATTTGTGATGATTGGGGCGCTGGCCTTCCTAGGCTGCCCGCTTCGCATGGTCATCCGTTTGGGCGGCGGCGATTTGAACGCGCTCGTTGGCATGGTGGGCTTTGTAATCGGCATTTTCGTGGGCGTGCAGTTCCTCAAACGCGGCTTTTCGCTTCGCCGCAATTATACGCTTGAGAAGACGGAAGGCGGCATCCTGCCCGCGCTGATGGTGGGGCTGTTGATCCTCTTTGTGGCTGTGCCAACGCTCTTTAAGGCGAGCGAACAGGGCCCTGGTTCCATGCATGCGCCGGTAATCGCCGCGCTTGCCATCGCGCTTGTGGCAGGCGCGCTCGCGCAGCGTTCCCGCCTCTGCATGGTAGGCGGCATCCGCGACGGCATTATGTTCCAGGACTTCAAGCTGCTTTACGGCTTTGTTGCGATTTTCCTTGTGGTGCTGATCGGGAACCTTGCGCTTGGCAAATTCAAGTTTGGCTTTGAACTGCAGCCCATCGCGCACAGCAGCCACCTTTGGAATGCGCTCGGCATGGTGCTTGTGGGCTGGGGCTCGGTGCTTCTCGGCGGCTGCCCGCTGCGTCAGCTGATCCTTGCAGGCGAAGGCAACGGCGACTCTGCAATCACCGTGTTCGGCATGATCGCGGGCGCGGCGTTTGCACATAACTTCGGCCTTGCGGGCAACCCGGATTCCCTGAACGAAGCGGGTGAGCTCGTGGTTGGCGGCATCTCTACTGCGGGCAAGGTTGCGGTGCTCCTCGGCATCGTGGTGCTGGTAGCAATCTCGCTTTTGAACATGCCGAAGAAGGAAAAAGCAGCGGAATAAGAATCGGGCGTTTGGCCGGAAAGGAATGAAACTATGATTGACGCAAGAGGGTTTACCTGCCCCATGCCGGTGGCGATGGTGCAGAAGGAAGTGAAGAAGAACGCGCCCAAAGAGCTTGTGGTGCTGGTGGACGACCGGTGCGCCGTGGAAAACGTGACGCGCTTTGGCACCAGCATGGGCTATCAGGTTTCCGTTGAGCAGGAAGGTGTAGACTTCCGCCTGACGTTGAAGAAATGACGAAGTATATCGCAACGTTCCATACGCATCTTGCGGCGCTCATGACAAGCCGCGCGCTTACGTCATCGGGCGTACGCGCACAGATGGCGCCCGTGCCGCGTGTGCTGAGCTCCTCCTGCGGTACCTGCGTACGCTATGAGGCGGATGCGCCGCAGCTTGCGTCGATGGACGAGGATGTGGAACGGGTGTACCGCATCGGTGTGGATGAGCGTTACGAGCTTCTTTTTGAAAACGAGTGAGCACGCTTCCCCAATCGCGCAATTGCTGTTATAATTGGGACAAAGATACAGCGATCGAGCGAAATGGAGCGTACAACACATGAACAATCAATTGCTGCGTGAAATTCCCAAGGTGGACGACCTTTTGCGGTCGCCCGCCTTGGTTTCTCTTTGCCAGAACGCGCCGAGAAGCGCCGTGGCGGACGCGGTGCGCAGCGTGCTTGCAGAGCTCAGAAGCAGCGTGCTTACGGGAGAAGCGGCAGCGCTGCCGGACGAAGCGGCGCTTGCAGCGCGGGTAGCAGAGTGCGTGAAATGCGCCTGCCGGCCCTCGCTGCGCCGCACCATAAACGGCACGGGCGTGATTTTGCACACGAACCTCGGCCGCGCCTGCCTTGCGGAAGCGGCGGCAGCAGCCGTTGCGGAGGTTGCCCGCGGGTATTCCACGCTGGAATACGACGTTTTAACAGGCGGCCGCGGCGAGCGCTATTCCCATGTGGAGGCTCTCTTGACCGCGCTTACCGGCGCGGAAGCAGCGTTTGTCGTAAACAACAATGCGGCCGCGGTGCTTTTGATCCTTTCCGGACTTGCAGCGGGCGGCGAGGTCGTCGCTTCACGCGGGGAACTTGTGGAGATCGGCGGATCCTTCCGCGTGCCGGAGATCATGGAAAGCTGCGGTGCGCGCCTCAGGGAAGTCGGCACGACGAACAAGACGCACCTTTCCGACTATGAACGGGCGATCGGTCCGGATACGCGCGCGCTGATGAAGGTACACACCAGCAACTTCCGCATCGTTGGGTTCACGGAATCCGTCCCGCGTGCAGAGATGGCGGCGCTCGGCCATGCGCACAACCTTGCGGTGATTGAGGATCTTGGCAGCGGGTCGCTGCTTGACCTTGCGCAATTCGGCATTCAGGGGGAACCCACGGTGCAGGATTCCGTCCGCGCGGGCGTTGATGTAATCTCCTTCTCCGGGGACAAACTGCTCGGCGGGCCGCAGGCAGGCATTATCATTGGAAAGAAACAATATATCGATCGCTTAAAGCGCCACCCGCTCACGCGCGCAATGCGCGTGGACAAGCTGACGCTTGCGGCGCTTGAAGCCACGCTGCGCCTTTATGCTTCCGGCACGGCGTTTGAACAAGTGCCAACGCTCGCCATGCTTGCGGCGAAGCCGGAAACGCTTTTTGCGCGTGCCGAGGCGCTCGCCAGGGTGCTTTGCGCGGCGGGTGCGGAAGCGGAGCCCGTGCCCGTGGAGGATCAGGTGGGCGGCGGCTCCGTTCCCATGCAAATGCTGCCTTCATTTGCTGTTTCGGTATCCCCGGCAGCGGGCAGAAGCGTAGAGGCGCTTGAAGCGGCGCTGCGCCTTGGCGAGCCGCCCATCATCGGCAGGATCGACCACGGACGGTATCTGCTGCATGTGCGCACGCTGCGGGGGGACGATTTTGCGGCGATTGCAAACGCATGGAAGGAGGCGGCGCGGTGAAGCACGTCATCATCGGCACGGCCGGGCATGTTGACCACGGCAAGACCCTGCTCATCAAGGCGCTCACCGGCATCGACACGGATCGCCTTGCGGAGGAAAAAAAGCGCGGTATCACCATCGAACTCGGCTTTGCCCATCTCGATTGGCCGGATGGCACGCAGGCGGGCATTGTGGACGTGCCGGGACACGAGCGCTTCATTAAGAACATGCTCGCCGGTGCGGGCGGGGTAGACCTTGCGATGCTGATCGTTGCGGCGGACGAGGGCTTCATGCCGCAGACGGTAGAGCACCTGAATATCCTGACGCTGCTCGGCATCAGGGATGGCCTCATCGTTATTACAAAAAAGGACATGGTCGATGCAGAGTGGCTTGAGATGGTACAGGAGGAGGTACGTGAGCGCGCGAAGGGTTCCTTCCTTGAAGGGAAGCCCATCCTGTCCGTTTCGGCTTACACGGGTGAGGGCATTGCGGAGCTGAAGCAGGCGCTTTATACGCTTGTACACGCAGCGGCGGAAAAGAGCGTGCGCGTGCCGTTCCGTTTGCCGGTTGACCGCGTATTTTCGGTGGATGGCTTCGGAACGGTTGTGACTGGAACGCTCATCGAAGGCTGCATGAGCGAAGGGGACGCGGCGGAGCTTGTGCCGTCCGGTTCCGAAACCCGCATCCGCAACCTGCAGGTGCATGGGAGCACGGTGCATACGGCATATGCCGGACAGCGCGTGGCGGTGAACCTCGCGGGGCTTAAAAAGACGGATGTGCAGCGCGGCGATGCGGTGGCACGCCCGGGCAGCGTGCGCATCTCGCGCATGCTGGATGTGAAACTGACAAACCTCCGGGACTCCGGGCGGGTCATCACCAATGACATGCAGGTGCACCTTTACCATGGCGCGGCTGTCATGCTCGCAAAGGTGGTGCTTCTTGACCGGGACGCGCTTGAACCGGGGGAAAGCGCTTACGCGCAGCTGCGCATGGCGGAGCCGATTGCTGCCAAAAACGGCGACCGCTTTGTGATTCGTTTTTATTCACCGCTTGAAACCATAGGCGGCGGCATCATCCTTGACGACGCCCCCATACGCCACAAGCGCAATGTGCCTGCCGTGATCGAGGCGCTCCGGATCAAAGAGGGCGGCTCTGCGGGAGATCGCGTGGAGCAAACGCTTGTGGAGCTGAAAACTGCGCTGCCGGCGGCAGCGCAGCTCGCGGCAAAGCTGGGCATGGAAGCGGAGCAGCTCGCAGCGGAACTTGGCGGTTTGCTCGGTGCGGGGCGCATCGTGGAACCGCTGCCGGGGCGCTACATCGATTCCTCTGCGCTTGACGAGGTAGCTGCCTCCTGCAAAGCGCTTCTTGCGGGCTACCATGCGAAGAACCCTCTGCATGCGGGCATGAAGGCCGCAGAACTGCGGCAGAAGCTGTTCAGAGCCATGGAGCAGACCATTGCGGATGCGCTGCTCAGCGAGCTTTGCCGGGAAGGCGTGATCCGCCGGGCCGGAGAACGTTACGCCCTTGCGGAGTTTGAGGTGCGCTACACAAAACGCCAGAATGCCATCCGGGATAAGCTGCTCAAGTATTATCGCGGCGCCGGGATCGAACCCATTACCGTTGAGGAGGTTGCGGCCTCCTTCCCGCAAAACGAGCGGGCTGACTTTAAGCAGGTGATGGACAGCGTCCTTTCCGCCGGCGAGCTTGTAATGCTTTCACCAGAGATCTGCTATCATAAAGAAGCCTATGCCCGTGCGTGCGGGGCGGCAAAGGCACATTTTGCGGAAAACGAGACGATTACCCTTGCGCAGATGCGCGACAGCCTCGGCACTTCCCGCAAATATGCTTTGGCGATTCTTGAATATTTTGACAAAACAGGCATTACGAAAAAAGAAGGGGATTTCCGGCGGCTCAACCGCGGATTCCCACCGGCACAGGCATAATGTGCGTTTTGCGCTTGCCTTATAGGAATGCGGCATGCTATAATGCTTACGCATTTGGGAGCAGATGGGTGCTGGTGTGCCCCGCGGTCTTCAAAACCGTTGCAGGTGGTGAAGAGCTGCCCAGGTGGGTTCGATTCCCACATGTTCCCGCCATGGATCCCCATTGCAGACGCGATGGGGATTTTTAATTATGACAGGGAAATGCAGGCCGCACCAATGCGCCGGGTACTTGAAAAGCTGCCCACAGGGTGGTATCATAACGGCAAATAAGCCGGAAACGGCAAAACAAAAAAAGGAGCAACGCTTTTTGAAAAAGTACGTTAAGCAGGAGATTGTGCGCTGACCGGGAGGAAGGCGTAAAATTTCCGCATTCCTCCCAAAAGGAAAGCCAAATTTGCCTTTAGGAGGAAAGACCCCGTGAACCGTGAGAACAAACGGAAACAATACGAGAAAAACTATTACAAAACCCATGCCTGTGAGGACAGCTTCACCTGTAAAGTCTGCGGCCGCCCCGTGGTTTCCGCAGGCGCGGGGAGCGCGCACAGAAACCATTGCCCCAACTGCCTTTCAAGCCTGCATGTTGATGCGGAACCGGGTGACCGCGCTTCGGATTGCGGCGGCATCATGGAACCCGTGGCGGTGTGGGTGCGCAAGGGCGGCGAATGGGCAATTGTTCATCGCTGCCGCCGCTGCGGCGCGCTGTCATCCAACCGCGTTGCGGCGGACGACAATCCGATGAAACTGATGAGCATCGCTATGAAGCCGCTGTGTGAGCCGCCGTTCCCGTTGGAGCGCATTGAGGAGATGACCGCGCTGATGGGCGGGGCGGGAGAACTGCCGAATCTGAAATGAACAAAAGCATGCGGAGCGCCCAGTTTTGGGCGCTCCGCATGTGCATATGCAAAGAAGCAGGGCATTCGGGATCCGGCGGGCTGGCCAAGGTGCGGAACGAACAATTATATCATTGTATTTTCCGATAATAGAGTGCAAAATGATTGACAAATCATATACAAAACAGCTATAGTAATAACATGCAGAGCAAGCGCTCTGCGCAAAGAGAATACACCATTTGGATGACGAATGCAGGAGACCCGCAATAAGCGGGGCCGAAGGAATAAGCGCCGCAGCTCGCCGGCACGGCGCGAACATCTCAGGCAAAAGGACTGCATTCCGACAAAGCTCTGGAAAGCGAAAGCACCGAAGGCGCAACCTGCCCGAAAGGCGGGGAATCTCTCAGGTTTATGTACAGAGTCAGGCATGGGGTTCCTTCTGTTGCCCAATCGCCTGACCCTGTTTTTTTGTGCATGGAAAACGGGCCGGATGCAAAAACCAGGGAGAGTTGCCATGAAAAATGCGCGTGATTTTTTGATCGTAACAAACAACCCGCTCCTTGCACAATGCATGGGGGATTGCTACGAACTCAGCTTTTTCCCGGACTGCTCTTACCGCGAAATTCTTGTAAAGGTGCGGGATTTGGTTTATGTGGGGCATACTCTCTATACGCACCCGCTTTCCGGCAGCGTAAAGCCGAACGAAACGCCGTATAAATCCATCGCGGTCTCCAAAGTGCCGCACGCGTTTTCTGCGGAACAGGCCGGGATCATCGCGGAGTGCATCCTTGCGGCCGATAAGTTCCCGCCCCGGACACGGGCGCTCAGCGAGGCGGTGAAGCGGGATTTCCAACTGATCGACTATACCCTGCTTGCAGGCGCATTGGAATTCGACGCTGCAGCGGGCCTTAGTAAGATAAAAAATCATGAATAAAAAGGAGGAGGTGTTCGCTTTGAAATTGGAATTGGGTTTCATCGAGATCAAGGACATACAATTTTCAAACGAATGCAAGGTAGAAAACGGCACGCTTTTCGTTGACGCTGAAGCGGTCAAGACCTTCGTTTATGAGTATGACGACGTGAAGGCATGCGTGAAGTCCGCCAGCTTTGACATCGCGCGGCCTGGCGAAAGCGTCCGCATTACCCCGGTGAAGGACGTCATCGAGCCCCGCGTGAAGGTTGAGGGCCCGGGCGGCGAGTTCCCCGGCGTCATTGCCAAGGTCGATACCGTCGGCTCCGGCAGAACGCATGTGCTCCGCGGCATGGCAATCGTCACCGCGGGCAAGATCGTAGGCTTCCAGGAGGGCATCATCGACATGACCGGCCCGGGTGCGGAATATACTCCGTTCTCCAAGCTCTTAAACCTTGTGATGGTGTGCGAACCCGTGGAGGGCGTGCATCAGCATGAGTACGAGCATGCCGTGCGCATTGCGGGCCTTCGCGCCGCTACGTTCGTGGGCGAGCTTGGCCGCAGCGTAACGCCGGACGAGGTCAAGTCCTTCGAGACCTACGGCATCAAGGAAGGCATTGAAAAGTTCCCGGAGCTGCCGCGCGTGGCTTATGTCCACATGCTTCAGAGCCAGGGCCTTCTGCATGACACCTATGTGTACGGCGTGGATGCAAAGCGTTCGCTTACCACCATCCTGTACCCGACGGAGACCATGGATGGCGCGATCATCAGCGGCAACTGCGTTTCCGCCTGCGACAAGAACACGACCTATCACCACCAGAACAACCCCGTGGTGGCGGATCTCTTCGAGCAGCACGGCAAAACGCTCAACTACGTCTGCAACATCATCACCAATGAGAACGTGTATCTCGCGGATAAGCAGCGTTCCTCCGACTGGAGTGCGAAGCTCTGCCGCCTGCTGGACCTTGACGGCGTAATCGTTTCGCAGGAAGGCTTCGGCAACCCGGATACCGACCTCATCATGAACACGAAGAAGATCGAGCAGATGGGCGTAAAAACCACCATCATCACCGACGAGTATGCCGGGCAGGACGGTAAGTCCCAGTCCCTTGCGGATGCCGACCCGCTTGCGGATGCGGTCGTCACCGGCGGCAATGCCAACGAGGTGATCGTGCTCCCGCCGATGGAGAAGGTCATCGGCACGCTTGACTATGTCGACAAGATCGCCGGCGGCCATGCCGGTTCCCTGCGTCCGGACGGTTCCATTGAGGCGGAGCTCCAGGTCATCACCGGCGCTACCAACGAGATGGGCTTCAACCGCCTGAGCGCAAGATAAACGGGAAGGAGAAAGCAGAGAACATGAGTTATCGTGTTGTACATTACATCAACCAGTTCTTCGCCAACATCGGCGGCGAGGAAATGGCGCACGTAGCTCCCGAGCTGCGGGAAGGATTCGTAGGCCCCGGCCTCGCGTTCAACCAGGCTTGGAAGGGCGAAGCGGAGATCGTGGCGACGATCGTTTGCGGCGATTCCCATTTCGCCGAGCATGAAAAAGAGGCAAAGGCACAGATCCTCGCATGGGTCAAGGAAAAGAAGCCCGACCTGTTCATCGCAGGCCCCGCATTCAACGCCGGCCGCTATGGCTATGCCTGCGCCAACGTTGCGCTTGCCGTGAAGGAAGAACTGGGCATCCCGGTTTTGACCGGCATGTATGAAGAAAACCCAGGTGCGGACCTGAAGGACAAGATCCTGATTGTTCCCACGGCCAACAGCGCTGCCGGCATGCGCAAGGCCGCTCCGGTTATGGCGAAGCTCGCGCTCAAGCTCATGAAGGGTGAAAAGCTCGGCGCTTCCTGCGAGGACGGCTACATGCCCAACGGCGTGCGCGTGAACTTCTTTGAAAAGGAACGCGGCTCCAAGCGCGCGGTCGACATGCTCCTCAAAAAGCTTGCCGACAAGCCGTTCACTACGGAATACCCGATGCCCTCTTTCGACCGCGTTGCGCCCAACCCGGCCGTGAAGGACCTTTCCCATGCAACGGTCGCGCTGTGCACCTCCGGCGGTATCGTGCCCAAGGGCAATCCGGATCACATCGAATCCTCCTCCGCGTCCCATTACGGTGAATACTGCATCAAGGGCGTTGAGAAGCTGACCGCGGAAACGTATGAGACCGCACACGGCGGCTATGACCCCGTGTATGCCAACGACAACCCGAATCGCGTCCTCCCCGTGGATGTGATGCGCGAGTTCGAGCGCGAGGGCAGGATCGGCAAGCTGCATGATTACTTCTACACCACCGTCGGCAACGGCACGTCCGTCGCCAACGCGAAGAAGTTCGCCGCGGAGTATGCGCAAAAACTCCTGCAGGCCGGCGTAAATGCCGTCATCATGACCTCGACCTGAGGCACCTGCACGCGTTGCGGTGCAACGATGGTGAAAGAAATCGAAAGGGCGGGCATCCCCGTGGTACATATGTGCACGGTTACCCCCATCTCGATGACGGTCGGCGCGAACAGGATCGTCCCGACCATTGCGATCCCGCATCCTCTCGGCAACCCGGCGCTGCCCGCCGAGGAAGAGTATGCGCTTCGCAGGAAGCTCGTCTCCCGTGCGCTTGAGGCGCTCACGACTGAAGTCCAGGATCAGACGATCTTCGAACTGTAACACAATCCGCCGCCTGCGGGGTTCCGCAGGCGGCCTACCCCAAAATCCGTTTGGAGCATAGTGAAATGAGCAAGATTTACGATGTGATCATCCTGGGTGCAGGCCCTGCGGGCTTGACTGCCGGCCTGTATGCCGGCCGGTCCCGCCTTTCCACCCTCATCATTGAAAAAGGGCAGGATGGCGGCCAGATCGCCATCACCAATGAAATCGAAAACTATCCCGGACAGCAGCTTGAAGGCGAATCCGGCCCCTCCCTGATTGCCCGCATGACCGCGCAGGCGGAAAAGTTCGGTGTGGAGCGCGCGCGGGATTCCATCAAAAGCGTGGAGCTTACCGGCGAGGTGAAGAAGCTCACCGGCACCAAGGGCGAATACCTTGCAAAGATCGTGATCCTGGCTACCGGCGCGTTCCCGCGCCCCATCGGCTGCAAAAACGAAGGCAAGTTCGTCGGCAAGGGCATTTCCTTCTGCGCCACATGTGATGCAGCGTTTTTTGAAGACCTTGAAGTGTATGTGGTCGGCGGCGGCGATGCGGCTGTTGAGGAGGCAATGTACCTCACGAAGTTCGCCCGCAAGGTGACCATCATTCACCGCCGGGACGAGCTGCGCGCTGCAAAGTCCATTCAGGAGAAGGCGTTTGAAAACCCGAAGCTCCACTTTATGTGGGATACCGTTGTGGACGAGGTGGACGGAGACGAAATCCTTTCCAAGATGGTCGTCAAGAACACCAAGACGGGTGAGCTGACCACCATTGAGGCAGACGAGGATGACGGGCTGTTCGGGCTGTTCGGCTTCATTGGCCTTCTGCCCAACACCAGCCTTTATGAAGGCATGGTTGAGATGGAAAACGGATACATTAAGACCGATGCGGATATGCATACGAACCTCCCTGGCGTATACGCCGCAGGCGATCTGCGCGTGAAGAGCCTCCGCCAGGTGGTAACTGCCGCCGCAGACGGGGCGATTGCCGCGATGCAGGCCGAAAAGTATATCGCAAACCTGAAATAACACAAAAGAAACAACGAAGGAAGGGCTTATTATGCTGGAAGTAGATAAAAATACATTTGAGGCGGAAGTACTGCAAGCCTCCGGCAAGGTGCTCGTGGATTTCTACGGCGACGGCTGTGTTCCCTGTGCTGCGCTGATGCCGCACGTGCATGCGTTTGCAGAAACCTATGGTGAGAGCCTGAAGTTCTGCGCGCTCAACACCACCAAGGCCCGCCGTCTGGCAATCAGCCAGAAGGTGCTGGGCCTCCCCGTGATCGCAATTTACGAGAACGGCGAGATGATTGATTCCCTCGTGAAGGACGACGCCACGCCGGAAAACGTCGAGGCGATGATTAAAAAATACGTCTGAGACATTCCGGGAAACGGTAGCAAGCCGCAGGGCTTTCTATAATTCACAGGAAAAGGAGGATGTGGCATGGGCATTTTAGCTGGCAAGAAGGTTGTCGTCATCGGCGACCGTGACGGCATTCCCGGGCAGGCCATCGAGCTTTGCGCCAAGAGCGCAGGCGCCGAGGTCGTGTTTTCCTCAACGGAGTGCTTTGTCTGAACATCCGCTGGTGCAATGGACCTGGAAAACCAGAAGCGGGTCAAAGGGTTTGCCGAGCAGTACGGCCCTGAGAACGTCGTTGTTCTTTTGGGCGCTGCGGAAGGCGAAGCCGCCGGCCTCGCTGCGGAGACGGTCACCAATGGTGACCCGACTTACGCCGGTCCGTTGACAGGAGTCCAGTTGGGACTCAGGGTGTACCACGTGTGCGAGCCTGAAATCAAGGCAGAGTTCGATCCCGACGTGTACAGTGAACAGGTCGAGATGATGGAGATGGTCCTCGATGTTGATGACATCGTGAACGAAATGACCGATATCCGTGAACAATACTGCAAGTATTAAGGTTAGGGACACGCAGGGGGGCGGTGGCAGGAGCCGCCGCCCCAACCTCGTTATGCGGCACATCTTCCGGCTGCGGCACGAAGGGTGTCACGGCGGATCACAAGTGAAAAACAGCCGTCAGGGAACGGCTGAACGAAATAGAGTCATTGCTGAAAGGATGGAACTTCAACATGAAAAGCATAATTAAGGGCGCGGGCTACATCCTCGTCCATACGCCGGATATGGTGATCCACAACGGCACTACGCAGACCACGGAGCGCGTCGTAAACCCGGAAAGCGAATATTTAAAAGAGCTGCCGGAACATATCCGCAGCTTTGAAGATACGCTCTCCTACTATCCAAACCAGGTCTACATCGGCAACGTCACGCCGGATGCGCTTGCGGCCGTGCCGCAGCCATGGCATGACAAAAAGTGCCCGGAGACAAGCCGCTTCGGCCAGTTCGGCCAGATCATGCCGCAGGAGGAGTTCCTGCTGCTGATGCAGGCCTGCGATGTGTTCGACCTTGTTAAGCTCGATGCGGCGTTTGTTGCCGCGCACAAAGCGGCGCTTGCTGCGAACCCAATTATGGATGAGACGATCCTTGCGCGCATCGGCGAAGGCATTGAGGCGGCTGAGGTTGCGCGTCTGGTCGCACAAGAGCATTCCGAAGGACTGTATCACAACGGTGCGCTCGTGGGCTGTGTGAACCGCGCGCACGACATCGACGTGAACCTTTCGGCGCATGTAATGCATGAAAACCTGGTATCCAAGGCGTCTTCCGTGCTGGCGCTGCTTTCGGCCGTAAAGAACGCGGGCATTGAAAAGGATGCGGTTGAATATGTGATCGACTGCTCCGAAGAAGCCTGCGGCGACATGAACCAGCGCGGCGGCGGCAACTTCGCAAAAAGCGCCGCCGAAATTGCGGGCCTCAATGGTGCAACCGGTTCCGACACCCGCGGCTTCTGCGCAGGCCCCGCACATGCGATGGTAGAGGCGGCGGCGCTCGTAGCATCGGGCGCATATAAGACCGTTGTCGTCACAGCCGGCGGCTGCACGGCAAAGCTCGGCATGAACGGTAAGGATCATGTGAAGAAGGGGTTGCCCATTCTGGAGGATATGCTCGGTGGCTTCGCCGTGGTGGTCAGCGAGGACGATGGCGTAAACCCTGTGATTGACCTCAGCATTCTAGGCCGCCACACGGTTGGAACCGGCTCCGCGCCGCAGGCCGTCATCGGCAGCCTTGTGACCGACCCGCTTGCGCGTGCCGGGCTTAAGGTCACGGATGTTGACAAATTCTCCCCCGAGATGCAGAACCCCGACATCACCAAGCCTGCGGGCGCGGGCGACGTGCCGCTTGCCAATTACAAGATGATTGCGGCGCTTGCGGTGAAGCGTGGGGACATCGAAAAGAAGGATCTTGCGAAGTTCACCGAAGAACACGGCCTCACCGGCTGGGCGCCGACGCAGGGGCACATTCCCTCCGGCGTGCCGTATATCGGTTTTGCGCGCAACGACATTCTTGCCGGCAGCATAAAGCGTGTGATGATTATCGGCAAGGGCTCCCTGTTCCTCGGCCGTATGACGAACCTCTTTGACGGCGTTTCCTTTGTGATTGAGGCCAACAGCGGAACGGCTCCCGCCGAAGCCGGTGTGAGCGAGGAAGAAGTCAAAAAACTGATCGCAAAGGCCATGCGCGAATTTGCCGCGACCCTGATGGGCCAGGCCGAATAAGGCAGGTGCACGGTATGGCAAACGTTGAAACAATCATTGCAAAGTCCTTCTTAAAGATGGCGGAAGGGCTGGAAAACGGCTCCTTTGCCGACCGGCCTAAGATTGCCCTTACGGGCATGGGCAGCGAGCATGGCGAGGAAAATGCCATGGCTGCTGCAAAAATGGCTGCTTCACGCGGCGTGGATGTATATTATATCGGCACGCTGACGGCTGAGGGGGTCACCACGGTACCCGTTGCGGACGAGGAGGAAGGCCACAAAAAGATGGAGCAGATGGTCGAATCCGGCGAGGTGGACGGCGCTGTTACCATGCATTTTCCATTCCCGATCGGTGTTTCCACCGTCGGCCGCGCCGTGACCCCGGCGCGCGGGCGCGAGATGTTCATCGCAAACACCACGGGCACCTCGAGCGGCGACCGCGTTGAAGGCATGATCCTCAACGCTGTGGATGGCATCATCGCCGCGAAGGCTTGCGGTGTTCAGAATCCCACGGTCGGTATCCTGAACGTGGATGGCGCACGGCAAACGGAAATGGCGCTCAAAGAGCTCAAAGAGGGCGGCTATGAATTCCAATGGGCCAATTCCGCCCGTGCGGACGGCGGCGCGGTGCTGCGCGGCAACGATGTGCTGCAGGGCACCCCGGACGTGCTTGTGACCGATTCGCTCACCGGCAATGTGCTCATCAAAATGCTTTCGGCGTACACCACCGGCGGCAGCTTTGAGGCGGCGGGCTTTGGCTACGGCCCCGGCATCGGCCGCGATTACGAAAAGCTGATCCTCATCATTTCCCGTGCGTCGGGCGCTCCGCTTATCGCAAATGCGCTGCAATACGCAGCGGAGCTTGTGCGTGGCCGGGTGTTCAGCGTGGCCAGGGCGGAGTTTGATCGGGCGGAGAAGGCCGGGCTCAGCCGCATTCTTGCGGCGCGCAAGGCGGCGCAGAAACCGCAGGCTGCGGAGGAAGAAGTGAAAACTCCTCCTGCGGAACCCTGCACGGCATCCGTTGCGGGCATTGAAGTGATGGACCTTGAGGATGCCGCAAAGGCGCTTTGGAAGGCTGGCATCTATGCCGAGACAGGCATGGGCTGCACCGGACCGCTCGTGATGATGAGCGAGGCGAACCACGCTAAGGCGCTTGAGATTCTCCGCAAGGCGGGCTATGTGAGCTGAAGGAGGCCGGCAGATGAAGGTCATTGACAGAATACAAAAATGCGAACGCGATCTGACCACTGCAGAGCTCATTGACATGGTGGCAAAGGAGAACCGTCAGGTCGATCTTACATTTGATGCAAAGCAGACCGACGAAGATGGCTATCTTTCCTGGGATGCCGAAAATTGGACGAGCGTGGACGGAAAACGGTTCATCCGCAGCTATTCGCTTGGCGGGCGTGTGCTTTCCGAATACAGCACCTACAACAAATACGATATGAAAGGATATTTCCTGCCGGAGGCGGCAAAGGAAGTATACCTGAACTGAGCGACTCTTTTGGCAAAGCGGGCGGACGGGAATACCGAACGCCCGCTTTGCGCCGCATGAAATTGATTTGCATTCAACGGCCCCGGCATGTCAAGTTAAGGGAACGTTAATGTTGCCGCGTGTCGGTTCAATTTTTCGGCAGGATGCGATATAATACCAAACAGGTTGCATTTCAAACCGTTGCAGGGCTTGACTTAAAGCCTTCTTCAAGTGTTAAAATTGGATTGTTTTGAATCCGGCGTTTGCAATGAATCATGAAGGAGAAAAACATGGGGAAACAAAAGGTGCGTAAGGCTGGCATCATGGACATCCTGCGAAGCCCTTATGCACGGCAATTCATCCGAAAGTACAAGTGGAGCTATCTCATCGGTATGGCGGTGCTGATCCTGATCGATCTGGCCCAAACCGAAGTACCCATCATTGTGGGTCGTGTGATCGACGGCATTGAAACAAAAACCATCGGAGAAACCGGCTTTGTTACCGCAGTGCTGACGATGGCTGTAATCGCCCTTATTGTTTTGGCGGGGCGCATCGGCTGGCGCTATTGTATTTTCGGCGCTGCACGAAAGATTGAGCGCGACATGCGCAACGACCTTTTCTCGCATCTGAACACCTTACCGGCTTCTTACTTCCATGAACATAAGGCAGGCGAAATCATGGCGTACATGACCAATGACATCGAGGCTGTGCGCATGACGTTTGCCGTCACCATCATGATGGGCCTTGATGCGCTTGCTATCGGCCTTGCAACGGTGGTGAAAATGATATTTCAGATTGACCTCAGCTTAAGCATCGTGGCCATCCTGCCGCTTAGCTTTGTCGCTTTGGTGAGCACGTTTGTTGGCCGTGAAATGCATAAACGGTTCACCCGCCGGCAGGAGGCATTTTCCAAGGTGGCCGACTTCGTGCAGGAAAAGCTCAACGGCGTAAAAGTGATTAAGGCGTTTGTACAGGAACAAAAGGAATGCTTTGCGTTTGAGGCAGTCAACATGGAATCCCGCACCGCCAACATCCGGGATGCGAAGGTGCAGGCGTTCATGTTTCCGTTCATGCATATGATCGCAGGCTGTTCCATGGCCATCGCCATTGCATATGGCGGCTATATTGCCATCCTCGGGCAAATCAGCGTTGGCGATTTTTCTGCGTTTATTCAATATCTTAACATGCTTGTGTGGCCGATTGCCTCCATCGGCAGGATCATCAATGTCGTTACACGCGGCTCGGCGTCCCTCAAGCGCGTAGAGGCTGTGCTGCAAACGAAATCCGACATTCCCGATCTGCTCCCGGCCGGTGAAGAAGAATCGCTGTGCGGCGACATCCGTGTGGAAAACCTTACCTTCCGCTATCCCGGAACGGATCAGGATGTGCTGCGCAATGTTTCCTTCCACGTGAAGCGCGGGCAGACGCTCGGCATCGTGGGCCGCACGGGGGCTGGCAAAACAACGCTTGCGAACCTCCTTGTGCGTGTGGACGATCCTGCGCGGGACATGATTTGGATCGGCGGCCGGGAAATCCACGACGTTTCACTGAAAACGCTTCGCCGCACGGCGGGCTATGTGATGCAGGATAATTTCCTGTTTTCGGATACGATCCGCAACAACATCGCCTTTGGCGACCACAGCAGGACGTTTGACGAGGTTGTGGCTGCGGCGAAAGCAGCTTGCGTACACGACAACATCATTGAGTTTTCCGATGGATATGAAACCATGGTCGGCGAACGCGGTGTTTCCCTTTCCGGCGGGCAGAAGCAGCGCATTGCAATTGCACGCGCGCTGATTCTCGACCCGGAAATCCTGATTTTGGACGATGCCGTTTCCGCCGTGGATACGGATACCGAGGAGCAGATCCTTCGCAACCTTGCCGCACTTCGCGCAGGCAAAACAAACATCATCATTGCGCACCGCATCTCCACGCTGCAGCATGCGGATCAGATCATCGTGCTTTCCGGCGGTACGATCACTGAAATGGGAACCCATGAGCAGCTGGTTGCCGAAGGCGGCATGTATGCGGATCTGTATCACAGGCAGCTGTTGGAAAAGATGAAGAAGGAGGAGTACGCGCTGTGAACGGGAAAGCGAAGGCAGCAGAAAAGGCGAAAGCCGCAAGGAAAGTCTCCCCGAACCGCAGGCTGCTCGGCTATGCGAAACCCTATGCCGGCTGGTTTGCGCTGGCGCTTGCAATCATTCTCATCCTTGTGTGGCTTGAACTGTATCAACCTCAGATCCTGGGTGAGGCTGTAGATGACTTTGTATCCAAATACGAAGCGGCAAACAACGAAGGGTTCACGCTTTCCCAACTGAAGGAGCTGCGTGCGGAAGACCTTCTCGGCGTGGTAAAGCTGGGCGGGCTGTATCTTGCTACGGTGCTTGCGGTAATGGCGCTTACCTATGCGCAGGCGGCGATCCTCGCCACAGTGAGCCAGAAGATTATCTACAACTTGCGCAACGATATTTTCTCTCACATGATGAAGCTGCACGTAGGCTTCTTTAATGAAAACCCAATCGGCAGGCTTGTGACACGCGTCACGAACGATTGCGAAACGGTGAACGAAATGTTCACAAGCGTTATCGTGAATATTCTGAAAAGCTGCTTTGTTCTTGTGGGTGTGATCGCAGTGATGCTTTCGGAAAACGTGAAGCTCTCGCTTTATATTTTCATCGTGATTCCATTCATCACCGTTGCAACATTTGTGTTCCGCAGCGCCACGCGGAAGATCTACCGCGCCATGCGGGCGAAAATATCCGAACTCAACGGCTTTGTTGCGGAACATGTATCGGGCATGAAGGTCGTGCAGGTATTTACAGCCGAAAACGATGTGCGGGGGGATTTTGAAAACCGCACGGAGGAACTGCGCAAAATCAACATGAAGCAGCTGATTACCTTTGCACTGTACAGCCCGGTTTCTTATGTTATGAACATTGCGGCGCTTGCGATCCTCATTTTTGTGGGCGGCAACATGGCGCTTGAAGGCATTGTTACCATCGGTACGCTCGTCGTATTCCAGCGCTATATCAACAAGTTCTTCCAGCCAATTCAGGAGCTTGCGGAGCAGTTTAACACCATCCAATCCGCCAACGCCTGTGCAGAGCGCATCTTCTGGCTGTTGGATACAGAACCTGAGATTAAAAACGACCCGGATGCAATTGAGATGGATTCCTTCAAGGGAAAGATCGAATTTAAGAACGTGTGGTTTGCCTACCGGGACGCAGAATGGGTCCTGCAGGATGTATCCTTTACGGTGGAACCCGGGGCCCGCGTAGCTTTTGTGGGGGCAACCGGTGCTGGAAAGACAACGATCCAGAACCTGATCTGCCGCTATTACGATGTGCAGAAGGGCACAATTCTGATCGACGGCATAGATATCCGCAAGATCCGCGTTGAGGATCTCCGGCGCAACATAGGTCAGATGCTGCAGGATGTGTTTCTCTTTACGGGTGATGTCAAGGACAACATCCGCCTGAACGAAACGGAAATCACGGACGAAGAGATTGTTTCGGCAGCAGAAACGGTGAACGCGGCGGGCTTTATCTCTGAGCTGCCGGGCGGCTATTCTCACGAGGTAATCGAGCGTGGCGCGGCGTTTTCCGCTGGCCAAAGGCAGCTTCTGTCCTTTGCGCGGACGCTCGCATTCAAGCCTTCCGTGCTTATCCTTGATGAGGCAACTGCAAATATCGATACGGAGACTGAGACGCTGATTCAGGATGCGCTTGGAAAGCTGATGGAAGGCAGAACGACCATCATCGTTGCACACCGGCTTTCCACCATCCAGAATGCAGATAAAATTATCGTGATGCACAAGGGCCGCATTATGGAAGAAGGCAACCATCAGGAGTTGCTCAGCCGGGGCGGGATCTACTATAAGCTATACAAACTGCAATATGAGCATGACGTTGCATGATTGCCTGAAACGATTGAAACTGGAGAAGGCGCGCCACCCGGCGCGCCTTTTGTCTCTCCGGAATTTTCCGGGCAGACGGAAGCCATGCTTTACGCAAGCCCGAGCGCACGTGCAAGCGTTGCAACGAGGAAGCAGACAACAAGCCCGGCAGCGGTGGGAAGCAGAAACGCAAGCAGCGTCCATTTTATGCTGGCGGTTTCTTTTTTTATGGTAATAAGCGTTGTGGAACAAGGCCAATGCAGCAGGGAAAAGAGCACCGTACATACCGCCGTAAGCCACGTCCAGCCGTTGTTGATGAGGAGCGTGCGCATTTCGTTCAGCGCAGGCAATTCCGAAAGGCTGCCTGTGGCCATGTACCCCATAATTGCAATCGGGAGCACAATTTCGTTTGCGGGAATCCCGAGGATAAAGGCCATCAGGATTACGCCGTCAAGCCCCAGACAGCGGGCAAACGGGTCAAGAAACGCCGTGCAGCGCGCGAGCACGCTTACGCCGCCGGCATCAAGGTTGGCAAACAGCCAAAGGGCCAGCCCCGCAGGGGCGGCAACCGCAACGGCCCGCCCAAGGACGAAAAGCGTCCTGTCCAGCACAGATCGGACGAGTACCTTGCCGATTTGCGGCACGCGGTAGGGCGGCAGCTCCAGCGTAAAGGAGGAGGGAACGCCCGAAAGCACTGTTGCCGAAAGCAGGCGGGAAAACAGGAAGGTGAGGGCAACGCCCAGCACGATAACCCCGGTCAACAGCACGGAAGAAAGCAGCGTCTGCTCTGTTTCTGCGCTGGCTCCCACGAAAAACATGGCAATAATTGCAATGATGGTGGGAAAACGGCCGTTGCATGGCACGAAGTTGTTTGTGAGGATGGCGATGAGCCGTTCCCGCGGGCTGTCGATAATGCGGCAGCCGATTACGCCTGCGGCGTTGCACCCAAACCCCATGCACATGGTGAGTGCCTGTTTGCCGCATGCATGGCAGCGTTTGAAGCTATGATCCAGGTTAAAAGCGACGCGGGGAAGATAGCCAAAGTCCTCCAGCAAGGTGAACAACGGGAAAAAGATGGCCATTGGAGGCAGCATGACGGAAACGACCCAGGCAAGCACGCGGTACATGCCGAGTACGAGCGCATCGTGCAGCCAGCTCGGCGCGCCAAGCCGCTGGAACAGGAGCGACAGATGATCCTGCAGGGCAAACAGCCACTTGGAAAGAAGCGCGGAAGGATAGTTGGCTCCCGCCAACGTGATGAAAAAGACCAGCGAGAGTAAAAGCAGCATCACGGGGATGCCGGTCAGCCGGCCGGTCAGCAGGCGGTCGGCGCGGAAGCGCCGCGCATCGGCTGCGGGGTTTCCATGCGTTACACAGGCGCCGCAAATGCGTTCCGCCTCTTGGAAAATTTCTTCCGTGCGCTGAACAGGGTCATCGCAAAGCGGTTGTGCCGCCTGCACATGAGGCAGGCACGCGGTACGCTGTACGGCATCCATGAGCTCGGAAAGCCCCCTGCCGCTGCGTGCGCTCGCACCCACCACGGGTATGCCCAAATGTTTGGAGAGCCCTGCAATATCGATCTGAATTTGTTTCTTTTGCGCTTCATCCATCAGGTTCACGCAAAGGACTGCGCGTTCTGTAACGGCCCGCGTTTGCAATGCAAGGTTCAGATTACGTTCGAGACAAGTCGCATCGCACACGATGACAGTTACATCCGCTTCGCCGCTTAGAATAAAGTCACGCGTGATTTCCTCCTCCTGTGAATGGGCACACAACGAATATGTGCCGGGCAGGTCCACGATTACAAAACCATGCCCGCCATGCTCACAATACCCCTGAGCGCTGCCAACGGTTTTGCCGGGCCAATTTCCGGTGTGTTGGCGCAAGCCGGTCAGCGCATTGAAAACGGTGCTCTTGCCCACATTTGGGTTTCCTGCAAGCGCAACAACAAAATCGCTTTCACTGCGTTTCACAATCGCTTCACCCAGCGCGTTTGTGCGCGCACCCATTGTGTCCGCCGTCATTCCCATATGCTGTCCTCCAGGAGGCGCACGCGCGCGGCATCCTCACGCCGGAGGGCAATGACCGCGCCGCGCACAAGGTATGCGCGCGGTTCTCCGGAGGGCGCAGCATACAGGCATTGCACGCGCGTGCCTTCTGTAAAACCAATGTCCAAAAGCCTGCGTCCCATGGGGCCGGGCGCATCCATCTGCGCCACATCCGCAGAGCGGCCGGCAGGCAAGTCCGAAAGCATGTATTCAGGCAACATATCCGCATCCTCCGCAACTCAATGAAATGAATGCATACGCATCGTTGGGCGCAATGCGGCCTTGGATCAACAATGCATATATGACACAATATGCGCAGCCTTAGGGAGCGGTGCAGCAAAAAAGCTTCCACTTGTGGAAAGGGAAGCTTAAAAGGAAATACATATTAGTGGTGTGCAAAATGCAAAGGAAAGCAAAACAGGAGGACGTTATTCAATGCCGTTTGCTTTAAAATAAGCCTTTGCCTTTTCAATGCAATTCCTTGCATGGCCGGCCACGCCATATTTGCTGATGTTTTCAAGGTTGGGAAGCTCAATGGAAAGCGGAATATTCGGCAGCGCCTTCACCATGCCCGCGATGTCCATTACGCCATCACCCGCATAAAGGCGGCATTCGCGCGCGGTGAAAAGCATCAGATCATCCTTGATGTTGTCAAGCACCGGATCGCCATCAGGGCCTGCCGGGCCATCGCAAAGATGGATAAAGTTAAAGTACTTGGAGTTGGTTCGCGCAAGCTCTTCAGCCGTAACGCCGGCGCGGCCAGCATGCAGCGTATCCACCATAATATATACATTGTCGCGCGCAAGCGCATCAATGAGCGTGATGGCTTCCTGCAGGTTGCGAACGCCTGCCCAGGGAAGGAACTCTATGTTGTATCGGAGACCGTATTGCTTGGCCATGTCCGCAACGTGCGCTGCGGTTTCAGTGTACCAGGCTCTGTCGCGTGTCCAAATGCTGCCGAGCACATCCGTTGCGCCAAGCTCCGCCGCCTTCTCAAAAGCGGATTCATATTCCGAAACATCGAGATCCGGGCGGATGCGCGCAAGCTCAATATCCATCAGCGGCATATCATATTCTTTGAGCGCGGCCCTTGTTGCGGCAAAAAGCGCGGGATCCTTATCAAGCAGAAATTCCGGTTCACCCGGCAAATGCATGGAAATGGTGCGCAGGCTTACGGAGTCATAACCGCATTCTTTCGCAATCCTGATTTGGTCCATTGGATTTGTGCCGGGGATAGTAAGGTATGCGAGTGAAAATTTACGCATAGATAGTTGTCTCCTTTGCAGTAAAATATATGAAAAGAGGGATAAACAGCAGCGTGGTGATCCTACGCAAACGGAACCATCGCGCTTTTGCATATTGCTCTATTCTTCGGGAAGTCTGGGAATTTTCTCCCGATTCAATTGCGCTGAACAGTTTATAATTACGCTCACAGCGATGATCACGGTGCCGATATAAAACGTGGGCCGGAACTGCTCGTTCAGCAACAGCGCGCCAAGGATTGCTGAAAACATGGCTTGAAGGGGATAAAAAAGGGAGCACACGCTTGCCTCCAGCAGGGAGAGCGCCTTTGTCCAAAAATATCCGGCTACCCCCGTGCCGAAGATGCCCATATATAACACCGCGAGGCCGGAGCCCAAGCTGCATTGAAATCCGCCGTTTAAGGCAATATCGGCCACAGCAGAAGGGATATAGAACAGCAGGCTTATAATGATGCCATAAAGCGTCACTGTCATGGCGCCATATTTTGTGGTAAGCTTTCGCATGCTTACGGAAGCAAGCCCCCACAGAACGATTGCAAGCAACGAAAGCAAAACGCCCGCAATTTCACCGCTGCCGCTTGCCCCACTGCTGATGACAAGCGCGCCGAGGACAGAAAGAAGAATGCAGATGATCTTTCTTATGCCGATGCGCTCATGCAGGAAGATTGCAGCGAAGATGCTGATGCTCACCGGGTTAAGGGAGTTGATCAGTGCGGCCGTTGACGCACCGGCAAGCTGCACGCCGAAAATGTTTACAACCGTCATCAGGTAGTAACCGAGGCCGCCGATAATGAACAGATACTTCCAGTCTGCCCTGTCGATCTTCACGCGAAGGTGAGAACGCTTGAGCGGAACCATTACCGCAAATGCGACAATATACCGCCCCGCTGCAATTGTAACCGGCTGCATTGTTTCCATGGCATATTTGCTTGCCACATAAATGCTACCCCAAATGAAGAAAGTTGCGAGCAGCAGCAGATATGCCTGCCCTTTCCCTTGAAGGATGTTTCCTTTCATCCGAATCTCCTCATCTGTTCAGCATCAGAAGCACTGCTCGTAGACGCGCAGCATCTGCTGCAATGCCTTCTCAAGAGTGGCGCGGGGACAGGCAATATTCATGCGTACAAACTGTTCTCCTTCGGTCCCGAAGCCTTCCCCTTTGCTGATGCCAACGAGGCACCGGTTGATGAAGAAATCGTAAAGCGCATCCTTATCAAGCCCGAGCGCTGAGCAATCCAACCACATAAGGAACGTGGCTTCGGGACGCACCAGGCGGATTTTAGGCATATGGGCGCGCAGAAACGCATCCAGATAGGTTACATTTCCCTCGAGATAGGGAAGCAGCTGTTCCAGATATTCATCACACTGCGTATAGGCGGTAACATAGGCCGGCAAAGAAAACAGGCATTCCTGCACGCTGTTGTTGCAGAGCAGCTGATATTCAAAGCGCTTACGGATGGCGGGGTTGGGAATAACCGCGCACGAACCGCGGAGCCCCGCGATGTTAAACGTTTTTGTTGGGGCGTAGCACAGAACCGTGTTATCCTCCAGAGCCTTGTTGCCAATCGCAGCAGGCGTATGCCGGCTGCCAAAAAGCATGAGATCGGAATGAATCTCATCGCTGATGAGAAGCACGTTGTTCTCGGCGCAGATTCTTGCAACCCGGTCCACTTCATCCTTGCTCCAGCAGCGCCCGACGGGATTATGCGGATTGCAGAAAACCATCAGCTTTGCCTCAGGCCTTGCAGCCCGCTGTGCAAGGTCTTCAAAATCGATCGTATAGCGGCCGTTTTCATAGCGCAGCGCATTGTTGGAGAGCGTTCGCTTATGGTCTCTGATCGCATGGATAAAAGGATGGTAGACCGGCTGCTGGATAATGATTTCATCCCCGGGCTCCGTGAACGCCTGAATCATCGTGTAAATGATTGGAACGACGCCGGTGGTAAAGACCATCCATTCCTCCTGCAGTTCAACGTGGTGCTGTTTTAGAATCCACCTTTTGGTGGCGGAACGAAACGCATCCGTTCGGTAGGGGTAGCCAAAAATTCCATGGCGAACCCGTTCTTCCAACATGCGGCGGATGGGCTCGGGTGCAACAAAATCGCCATCGGCGACCCACATCGGGATTGCATCCGCGTTGCCTACGCGCGCTTTTACGTTGTCCCACTTGGATGAGTTGGTGTTTTTTCTGCAAATTACCTGATCAAAATCATAATGCATAGCTTTTGTTCTCCTTTGCTGCCGGGCTGTATTCGGACAGATAGTCTTGCGCAACCTGCGCATAGGCTGCCGCACCACGGTGCAGGATGCTGTCGTCAAACGTAACGCGGGGATTATGCCCGGGGTAATGCGCGTTCTCGGGGGAACGGCTTAACAGCTCAAACATCACGGCCGGCATTCTTTGCCCAAAGAGCGCGAAATCCTCGCTGACCATGTTTCGCTTTTCCTCTAATGGCCCGACACCCCGTCCCGCGGCCCTTTCAAGATATCCCTGTGCTTTTCGGGCCAGTATGGGGTCGTTAAACAGGCTGGGGACGCTCGCTTCAAAAACCAGCTCCGCATCAACCCGGTGCGCCTTGCCGATGAAGGCAACGGTTTCCCGCATGCGCGTGTGGAGCTCCCTGCGCTCCTGCTCGTCCATCATGCGCAGCGTTCCTTTAAACCAACAGCTGTTGGGAATGATGTTGTGCGTTTCCCCGCAATGAAACGCACACACCGATAAAGCGCCCGCAGTTCGAGGATCCTTTTCGTTGTTCATCATAGCGATGAAGGCCTGCGCGATTTCCATCGCAGGGTAGAGCGGGTTGCGGCCTTGGTTCGGCGTTGAACCATGTGCGGATTTGCCGGTTACCGTGACTGCAAAAACATCGCTTGAGGACATATAGCCGCCCTCCGGGCAGACGAACGTTCCGCTCTCGTGCGTATTCGTGGGAAAAATGTGCAGCGCAAAAGCAAAGTCCGGTTCCGTGGGCAGCTCCTGAAGAAGCGCTTCCGCTCCGCGCATAATTTCTTCCGCCGGCTGAAAGCATATAAGGACTTTGCCCTGAAGCTCCGCCTCATGCTGCTTCAGCATCGCCGCAGCGCCCAACAGCATTGCCATGTGCGTATCATGGCCGCAGGCATGCATCATACCCGGATGCTCTGAGGCGAACGGAACGCCGCTGCACTCCGTGAGCGGCAGCGCATCCATATCTGCGCGGAGCAGGATGCAGGGCTTTTCCTTTCCGCCGAGCTCCGCTAAGACCCCGCCGCATTTCAACTGCCGTGGTGTAAGGCCGATTTCGCGGAGCGCTTCGCACAGATGTGCCTGCGTTTTTGGGAGCTCAAAGCCAAGCTCGGGATGGCGGTGAAAAAAGTGGCGCTGTGCTGTAATCCATGCGGCATGGCGCTGCGCTTCTTCAAAGTAGTTCATCATTTTTGCAGCATGACCTCAAGGATCAAATCGTTTGTTTCGCGCATGCCGTCCCTTGCGACGGTGCATACGCTGCTGATGGAGCGTTCAACGCCTTTTTTAACAATGCCGTCTCCGCCATAGAACTGCTGGCCGCTTGCATACATGGTGTATCCCATGATGCCGGCATCCACCGCTGCCGAAATTTTGGCGGCACAGGAAGATTTGGCGCCATCGCAAAGCATTCCGGAAAGGATTGCAAGCGCATTTACAATGGTATGGCAGATTACATCGTAATCCGCTCCCTGAAGGTAGGCAATGCCGCACCCTGCGCCAACGCCTGCGCAAACCGCTCCGCAAAACGCGGAAACGCTGCCGATCCCCGTTTTTTGATGGATGGTTACAAGATCAGAAAGCACCAGAGCCCTGTAAAGCTGTTCATGGGTGCTGCCGAGGTGCTCGGCGTAGACGAGCACCGGCATGGTGGCGGTTATGCCCTGATTGCCGCTGCCGGAAAGGATGACGGCCGGCAATTCACAGCCGTTCATGCGCGCATCGCTGCCTGCGGCAGCCGCAGCACGCGCCAGCATGCGGACATCGCCGTTGCTTTGCTGCTGCGTAATGCGCCCGATTTGTGCCCCCCAACGGTTGGTGAGGCCTTCTTTGGCAAGCGCGCTGTTGTATTCAATTTGGCGGGAGATCGCATCTGAAACATCTTCGAGCGCAACGGAATTCACATAGTCCCAAATGCCCTCAACCGATAAAACGCTCCTGTCGGCAGAAGTGTTCTGCGCGCTTGCATCCTCTGTTTTGTCCAAAAGCACGCATCCATCCTTTTCAATCCGGATGATGTTTGTGTGATGGTGGGAGATGGCCAGCCGCGCAGTGTGGCCTTTGCCCCAAACCGTGATGTCAATATAGAACATGATCCCGTTTTGGGCATGCTTCACGAGAATGGGGGTTGCTTTAAGATAATCCTCAATCCGGTCGATTTGCGCCGGCTGCATGTGGGCAAGCACCTGCAGCTGTGCGGTTTCATCACCGCCGACGATGCCGGCGGCAACAGCGGTTTCAATCCCTTTTCGACCGCCGGTATTTGGAACAATTACGCTTTTAACGTTTTTGATGATGCTGCTGCTGACTTCCAAAACGCAACGCTCCGGCTCGCAGCCGAGCAGCGCGCGGCATTTTGCAGCGGCGTAGGCAATGGAAATGGGTTCGGTACATCCCATGGCGGGAACCAGCTCTTCCCGCAGAATCCCCGTATATTGCTGGTATAAAACACTGTTTCTTTCCATATTGCGCTCCTTTCGGCAATCGGCCGGCACGCTGCGGAGCATGCCGGCTTGGTCAGCAGGGCTATAAACTACCTGCTACGGGCTTTACCTGGAACCGGAGAAATGTTACTCTGCGTGGATTCTTCCGCCCTCTGCAATCAGGGCGTCCGAGAGCATGGAGTAGGGGAGGGTAGCCGCCGTTAATCCGTGCTTCAGGCAGAGGGCGGCCGCTAAGCCTGCAGCCTGGCCGGAGCAGGCGGAGCCGGGGATGACACGGACGACCACCCAGGCCCAACCGTCCGCGGAGACGGTTCGGCCAGCCGTCCAAAGGTTTGGGTATTCCGGATTGTATAATGAGCGATATGGAATTTCATACCATTCGCCGACAGCCAAAAAGTCCGCGACCGCAGCGATGGAATCCGGTAGCCTGCGGCACAGGTCGGACTCCTGCACGGAATAGGCGCCCACGATGTGGCGGGTTGTTCTAAACTGCGCCATGGTGGGGAGAATGCTGAGATCGCGCGCAAAGCGGTCTTCATTGCGCATGGAATCAAGCATCATTTTCCGGCCTGTCAAAACATATTGGGTGACATCTTCCGCTGTGGTGCCGCTGATGAGCGGTACGCCTTCCGGGTGGCCGTTCCCCCTTGGGCCGGAGCCGAGGAGCGTCCATTTGCGCGCATGGATGATGTTCTTTTCCGAAAGGGCAGAGGCAGCCGATTCCATATCCGCGCGGTAGGCAAGATAAGTCATGTAGTTCTGCCCCGTTACGCACGGCGCGCCGGCACGGCAGAAAATATCAGCGTCCCCCGTGGCGTCAATGACTGCGCGAGCGCGGTAAAGCCCACGCCCTCCCTTGTTTTCCACAAGCAGCCCCACGCATTGCTTCTGTTCCATGACGGGAGCTACAACCTGCGTGTCAAACAGGATTTCTACGCCGGCATCCAGCACAAATTCATCCAACGCCATAGCGAACATGGCCGGCGAAAAAAAGGTTTTATATTTCCCGCCATCCGGGGAAGCCGTATCCGGATCGTCGCGCCACTGTTCAGGCAAAACATCCGGACCGTAACGCATGCACAGCTTCATCAGCTCCGCACCCATGCCGTATATGATTTTATGCCCTTTTCCATCGCAGATGGGTTCATAAAGGGAAATCAATCCCTGTGTGGCAAGACCGCCGAAAAGGATGCCCTTTTCGAGCAAAAGCACTCGCTTGATTCCGGCGCGCCGCGCCGCAACGGCGGCGCAGACGCCTGCAACGCCGCCGCCGGCAACAATAATATCATATTCCCCTAAAACTGCGGTATTTAATTGTTCGTGGAATACCTGCATTTTAATCCCCCTGTGGATGAAAGCGTCAGCCGATTTTGGGAAGCGCACGCATGGCGTTCAGCAAGTAAGACAAATCCTCCTGCCTGGCTACTGCCATGGCATAGTCATACAGGCTCTTCTGCTGATCGGGTGCCAAAGCATCCCTTGTGAGGCCGCAATACTTTTCATAAAGCATTTCGTCCGAATATACCACATGAACGTCGGTGGCGTTATATTCCATTTGATAAACGCGGCCATCCTTCATGCGGACTTCAACAATGCAGGCACGGATTCCTTTTGGACCATCCCCATAGGCGTCATGGCGTTTTGCAGTAATTTTGCCGCGCAGTTCCGCATATTTTGGATCTTTCAGCTTTTCGGCAGTAAACGCATCCGGCGTAAGCGAACGCTCGATCAGCGCTACCGCAACGGTATAATACAGGGAAAGCCGCCCGGAGGTGGTATTGGGATTACGCCCAACGCCGTTGTTCAGATCGTAAGAATACGGATAGGAATCCACGAGCACCGACTCAATTTCCGCGGTGTCGATGTTGTATTTTTCCTGCAGGGCAAACGCTGCATTTACTGCCGGATTAACCGCAAAGCACGCCGGATATTGCTTGATGGAAAGCCAATTGATGAGATAGGGTTTCCCAAACGCGATCTCTTTCCCGGCGTCACCCTGAAATACGGTGCTGAGGGACTTGATGCCGTCAAGCACATGTTCGGCACCCGTCAGCCCACGCTGTGCCGCATCGACGGCAAACATGGCAAGATGGACGCCCCAACCGCCGTATAAGTCCTTGGTATCCGCACCTTCAACAAAGCTGACGAAGGGGCATACCGGCAACAACGCCGCCGCAATGCCGAAAGCGTTGCAGAGCTGGTCAAGGCTCAGGCCGCGCATCAGGCCGGCTGCAGCAACGGCGCCAAGCCCGCCGACAAAGCCGGGGTTATGCAGGCCAAGCTCCCGGATGCGGTCGATGGCCAGCATGGCCATGCGCGTGCAGACATCATATCCGAATACGACCGAACGCACGACATCGGCAACGCTTCCGCCATATTGCTCATAGGTTGCGAGCACGGAGGACCAGACGTAAATGCCGGGATGCGCGGATGCCTTGGTGCCGTCATTCAGCTCGAGGCTGGAAAGGCGGCATGCGTTGGAAAACGCGGCGATTGCGGGCGCTGCCGGCTGGGGGTCCGCCCATATGGAGGCTTTACCGCTGCCGGCAGGTTCCGTTGTCCGGATAAACGCAAGCAATTTTGCGCAGCTCTGATGGGAAGCCGTATAAATGCTGCCGCCGAGGTAGTTCACAAGGGAACGACCAACCTGATGCAGGGTCTCCTGATCAAAATCCGTTACAGTACAATGGACAAAATGCTCGGCGATTGTACGAAAATAGCTCTGTTCCATTCGTTCTCCTTACTTTAGGCCGTTGATTGCGCAAACATGGTGGCACGCCACATAATGTTTCGGCAGAACCTCTTCAAGCTCGGGGGTCTGGCACGAGCATTCTTCGGTTGCATAAGCACAGCGCGCAGCAAAGCGGCAGCCGGGTTCGGGATCGATCGGGGAGGTGATCTCGCCTCTCAGGATGGTGCGCCTGCGCTCCTTGTGAATATTGGGTTCGGGAATTGCGGAAAGCAGCGCCTTGGAATAGGGGTGGAGCGTGTGCTCAAACAGCTCGTCCGCATCGGATTTTTCAACCATGTTGCCGAGGTACATCACGATGATGCTGTTGGAGATATGCTTCACAACGGACATATCATGCGTGATGAACATATAGGTAAACTTGCGCTCCTCCTGCAAATCCTGCATCAAATTCAAAATTTGAGCCTGAATGGATACATCCAGAGCGGAAACCGGTTCGTCACAGACGATGAATTCAGGGTCCAAGGCAAGCGCGCGCGCAATGCCGATCCTCTGGCGGCGGCCGCCGTCCAGCTCATGCGGATATGCGTTGGTAAAACGCTCCGCAAGGCCAACCGTGTCCATCAGATCACGGATGCGCTTATCCAGATCTTCCTTGCTTTTGCAGACATGGTGAATCTGAAGGGGCTCCGCAATGATCTGGCTGACGGACATGCGCGGGTTCAGGGAAGAAAACGGGTCCTGAAAGATCATCTGCATCCTGCGGCGGTCATCAAGCGAGCTTGGGCGCGCCGTAATATCCTCGCCATGGAACAGAACTTTGCCTTCGGTTGCCTCAAGAAGCTTGATGATGACCCGGCCCAATGTGGATTTACCGCACCCGGATTCACCCACAACGCCCAAGGTCTGGCCCTGCTCAATGGTGAAGCTGACATCATCAACCGCGTGGAGCATGCCATGGTTGGTTTTAAAATACTTTTTTAAATTCTGAACTTCAATCAATGTATTTGACATCCTGACCTCCATCACTCGCCTTATTCACAGCGAAGGCACCGTACATAATGTCCCGGCGAAACTTCTGTCTTAACGGGCATGCGGGATTTACAACTTTCCATACAATCGGGGCAGCGAGGGTGGAATGGGCAGCCTGAAGGCAGATCCACCGGGTCGGGCATCAAGCCGTCAATGGGAACAAGGCGTTTGCTTTTGATTGACAGGCTTGGCAGCGATCCAAAAAGGCCCTTTGTGTACGGATGCTTTGTATTATCGTATACGTCTTCCAGGGATCCCATTTCCACAATCTGTCCGGCATACATAATTGCAACCTTGTTGCAGGTGTCCGCAACAACGCCGAGGTCATGCGTGATCAGCAGCATTGCGGTGCCCAGCTTTTCCTGCAGGTCGCGCATAAGCTCCAGCACCTGCGCCTGGATGGTGACATCCAGCGCGGTTGTCGGCTCATCCGCGATGATAAGCTTCGGGCTGCATGCAAGCGCAATGGCGATGACAACGCGCTGCTTCATGCCGCCGGAAAACTGGTGCGGATATTCTGACATGCGCTCCGCCGGAATGCCAACCATTTCGAGGATTTCGGCCGCTTTGCGGTTGGCATCTTTGTGCGAAAGCTTTTCGTGGAGGCGGATCACTTCTGCGATCTGGTCGCCCACGGTTAAAATGGGGTTCAAGGACGTCATTGGATCCTGGAAAATCATGGAAAAGTCTTTGCCGCGGTGCAGACGCATCTGCAGCTTTGAAGCGTTCAGCAGATCCTTGCCCTCAAACAGAATTTCGCCGCTTACAACACGCCCTGGAGGGTTGGGAACCAGGCCCATGATGCCGCGTGCCGTGGTGGTTTTGCCTGCACCGGTTTCACCGACCAATCCCATCGTTTCACCGCGCGCAAGTTCAAAATCAATGTTGTTCACCGCGCGCACCACTCCTTCATCCGTGAAGTAGTGGATGGATAAATCTTTGACTTCTAAGAGTTTGTTTTTCGTTTCCATCGTGTTTCTCCCTTATTTCTTCAGCTTGGGATCCAATGCGTCGCGCAGGCCGTCGCCAAAGAGGTTCAGCGCAAGAACAGTCAGCATAATGGCAATGCCCGGGGAAATGACCATGTAAGAATAGTCACGCATAAAGGTTCTGGCATTTGAAAGCATGCTGCCCCATTCCGGCATAGGCGGCTGAACGCCCAGGCCAAGGAAGCTCAAAGACGCGCAGAGCAAAATGGATTTACCAATGCCAAGCGTTGCCTGCACAATGATGGGGGCGAGAATGTTGGGGAAAATGTGGCGAACAATAATATGCGTGTTATTGCCGCCCAAAGACTGGGAAGCTTCCACGTATTCCTGATCGCGCACGGTCATGGTCGCGGCACGGACAACACGCGCGAAATTCGGCACGGAACTGACCGCAACGGCAATGAGCGCGCTGGTTATGCCTGGGCCAATCGTTGAAGCGATGGCGATGGCAAGAACGATCTGCGGAATGCCGTGGAGCACATCGCAGGTGCGCATGATGATATTGTCGGTTTTTCCGCCGAAAAAGCCTGCGATTGCGCCGAAAATGCATCCGATCAACGCGCCGCCCATCAGGGAAATGAAGCCAACATACAGGGAGGTGCGGCTGCCGTAGACTACGCGGCTGAAGATATCACGGCCGTACTCATCGGTTCCCATCAGGTGCTCCCAGGAGGGCGACTGAAGCGTTGCCATATAATCCTGTTTGTCATAGGGATAAGGGGCAATGAGGTCGGCGAAAATCGCTGTAATGATCAGTACGGCAAGGATTGCAAGCCCAACCATTGCAAGCCGGTTTTTTGAAAGCCGCTTCCACGTTTCCTGGAATTGGCTGCGTTTTTTAATATGACCCTGTTCGGTTCCTTTTTTCTTCATAGCGAATCACTCCCCTTTGCCTGCCGCTGTCCCGGCACCGGCGGTAACCGCGCCGTTGAGCGCTTTTGTTTTCTTTTTGCCCCTGCTGTACTGGGAGCGAATGCGTGGGTCGACAAAGGCGTACAGTAGGTCAATAAAGAGGTTTACCAAGCTTTGCAGGAGGGAAAGAACCAGCACGGAACCCGTAACGAGAGGATAGTTCCTCGCTTTGATGGCATCCACCATCAGCTTTCCGATGCCGGGGATTGCAAAGACCTGTTCGTTTACAACTGCGCCGCCTAAGCTGCCGGCGAACTGGATTCCCACAACGGTGAGAATTGGAATTAAAGCGTTCAAAAGGGCATGCTTAAAAAGAACAACGCGCTCTTTCTGGCCCTTTGCGCGGGCAGTGTCGATATAATCCTGCCGGATTACTTCCAACATGCTGGAACGCGCAGTACGCGTGATAATTGCTACGGAAGCTGCGCTGATGCTTATGATGGGAAGCACATAATAAGCCGGGCCATACAGGCCGGAAGCGGGAAGCCAGCCAAGCTTTACGGAGAACAATAGAACCAAAAGCAATGCAAACCAGAAGCTGGGCATGGTGATTCCAAGCAGCGCCATAACGCGGGTGATGCTGTCGATAATGGTGTATTGCCGGACAGCCGAAAGAATTCCGATTGGAACGCCTATGAGCACAGCAAAGATAATGACAAAGAAAGCTACTTTAGCTGTGACCGGAAGTCGAGCGGAAATTTCATCCCAAACGGGGACCTTTGTGGTATAAGAGGTGCCAAGGTCGCCCTTGAGCAGGTCGCCCATATACCGGAAATAACGTTCAAAAAAGCCGTCGTTAAGGCCCATCTCCTCCCGGAGCGCCTCAACCTCTTCCTTTGTGGCCAAATCGCCGAGGATCATTTGGGCCGGATCGCCGGGGGTGAAATACATCAGTAAAAAAATAACAAAACTAATGCCGAGCAAAACCGGAATCATTAGAAAAATTCTTTTTGCTATGTAGCGTAGCATCACTTGCCTCCTTTAGAGGATAAAATGCCGGATTATCCGGTCGAAAGTGCATAATTGGGGCGCCCGGCACCCCCAAGGAGACCGGGCGCCCCAATGCGTTGAGAAAGCGGAGCTAATTACTCTGCGAAGGTGATCGCGGCAAAATCAGGGATGCCGGTCGGGACAAAATCAAAGTTTTCGATGTTGGAGCGGGCGCCATAACCGGTGATGGGGTATGCCAGCGGGAGGAGGTAGAGCTTCTCCCAGAGGTAATCCTGCAGCTCGCCGTAGATCTTAATGCGATCTTCCATAGCGTAAGCACGCTCGCCCTGATCAAGCAGGTCCTGAATGTGCTGGTCGTTGTGGCGCAGCGAAATGGTGCGGGCAAGAGGCCACGCAACCAGAGCGCTGGCGGGATCCGGGATCGCGGCGCTGTTCGCCATAACGGTCATGGGCAGTTCGCCGTTGTTGTTCATGGAAGTAAAGGTGGCAAGGTCGACCATCTCGATGGTGCAGGTGATGCCGACTTCCTGCAGCATGCTCTGGATCACTTCGATGCAGGCATTGTAATACTGCTGCTGGAAGGTCACGAACTTCACTTCAAGACCGTTTTCGTAACCGGCCTGCTTCAGCAGTTCCTTGCTCTTTTCGGGGTTGTATTCCCAGGGACCGACTTTCTTGTAGCCCGGGATGCTGCGTGCAATGAAACCATCGGCTGCATCTGCCTGACCCTGGTAAGCGGTCTTGGCGACGGCCTCAACGTTGATAGCATAGGCGATCGCCTTGCGGATCAGTTCGTTGCCGTACAGCTCGTTGGAATTGTTGAAGCAGAGGTAGGTCATGCCCATGGAGTTACCGGTGAGCATCTTCGTGTCGGGGTTCTCTTCCAGACGGCTCCAGTCAACAGGGGAGATCTGGAACGCGATGTCAACACCGCCGGTCTCAAGCTCAACAGTGCGGGAAGAAGCCTCAAGGATGAAGCGAATGGTCATGTTGTCAAACGCAGGCTTCTCACCCCAGTATTGTTCAAAGCCGGTGAGTTCGATCCTGTCGCCGCTGACCCACTCCTTGAACATCATGGGGCCGGTGCCAACAGGAGCACGGCCAAACGCGTCGGCGCCCATGGTTTCATAAGCGGTCTTGCTAAGGATCGCGCCGCGATGGCTGGCAATTGCCTCAAACAGAGGAGCATAGGGATACTTCAGCTTCAGTTCAACGGTCTGCTCGTCGAGCGCTTTGGTGTTCTCGGTGTCGATCGCGCCGAAGAGCGTGCTCGTGAAGTTGCTGGTTGCGCCGTAGCACAGGGAGAACACAACGTCATCCGCAGTCATCTTATTGCCGTCATGGAAATAAACATCGTCGCGGAGCGTGAACTTGATGGTCAGATCGTCAACCTGTTCGTAACCGGTTGCAAGCCAGGGAACCAGTTCACCGTCCACGGACTTAAGCAGGGACTCAAAAACAGCTTCCGAGCTGATGAAGGTCGTGTCATGGGACGCAGCGTAGGGGTCGATGGTCTGGGGCTCTGCCTGAAGCGCAACCACCAGGTTCTCTTTACGAACAGCAGACGGAGCAGCCGGGGTCTCCTCGGCGCCCTGAGCATCCGTGGGAGCGGGAGTCGCCTCGGCATTCGTTTGGCCGGGGTCGGGGGTGGGGTCCGAAGTTGTGGGGTTCGAGCAGGCGATGACGCTCAGAAGCATCATGAAAGCCAAAGCAAGAACAAGTAACTTTTTCATTTGGTTCCTCCTGTTTTTAAAATTGAATAAAACCTGAACGAACAGATTTATTCCGCATTTGGTTTGAGATCGTCTAGCGATCATCACATGGAAAACAGCACATCCGGTATGCCGAACGCAGGTTCAGCGGAGACGGCTGGAATTCCGAAAACAACTCTACCACATTGTCGCAGATTTCGCCATATTTTTCAGCACGCCACACGAACTTTTCCTGTGTGGGCACTGCCCGGAAGAAGGAACGGCGCGGCAATTCTGTAATGGTGCGGTCAGTCCAATTCGATCTTTACGCCGCAGGACTGCATTTTGGGGTAGAAGTTGGGGAAGGTAACGCTCGCACATTCGGCGCCCGTAATTTCGGTGCAGCCCTCCGCACTCATGCCAGCTACGGTAAGCGCCATTGCAATGCGGTGGTCGCCGTGGCTATCCTGCACGCAGCCGCGGAGTTTTTTGCCGCCATGAATCGTGATGGTGTTTTCCGTTGCGGAAATGTCCGCCCCCATGAGGGAGAGTGCTTCCGTCATAACGGAGACGCGGTCGGTCTCTTTCAGCCGCGCACCGGCGACATTGTCCAGCACCGTTGTGCCGTCCGCCATGCAGCCTGCCACGCAAAGGATGGGGAGAGCATCGGGCGTGTTCTTTAAATCCATGGAGATGCCGTGCAGTTGTTTGCCGCCATGGATGATCAGGTCTCCCGAAGTTTCATCTTTCTGAATGTCCGCTCCCATGCGGATGAGGTGATCAATCACCACTGCGTCCCCTTGGCTGTCCTTGAAATCCATGTTGCGGATGGTGAGGTTGGAGCCGGGGGTCAAAGCAGCTACGGTCGGGAAGGCCACGCTGGACCAATCGCTGGGCATGTACTTATCGAAAGCCTTGTACTTCTGGTTGCCCTTGATTTCAAAGAACTTGTGCTCCTTTTCATCATAAGTCACCTGAATGCCCGCTTCCTTGAGCCACTTGATGGTCATGTCCAGGTACGGAATTTCCGCCGGATGGTCGGTGGTGATGCGGATATTTCCATCGCACATAGGGGCGGCAATCATGAGCGAGGAAATGTACTGGGATGTTGTGCAGGGCACGTTCACTTCGCCGCCATGGATCGGCCCTTTGATGAAAAACGGAGCGCAGGCATTTCCTTCACGGGTGGTGGAAGACTGGGCGCCAAGCTGGTTCAAGGCAGTAAGGAGCGGTTGCACGGGACGCTTGCGGATCGACTTATCCCCCGTGAACACGGTGTAATCACGCAGCAATGCTGCAACCGACGTCATAAAATACAGCGTTGTGCCGGAGTTGTCGACATTGACGATGTCGTCCGGCGTTTTGAGGCCGTCTACCGGGCCGTCCACAATCCATACGCCGTCTTCTGCCGTTACGGTGGAGCCGAACTGCCCGGCAATCCGCATGGCAGCTTTGCAATCGTCGCTCAGCAGCGGATTGCGAATATAGGAGCGGCCGCCTGCGAGCGTTGCGATAATGAGCGCGCGAATCGTATGGCTCTTAGAACTGGGAACGCTGATTTCTCCTTGAATCGAGCTGGGGTAAATTTTTGCGTTCATATAGAACCTCCTTTTAAGCTTTTAAGCTTTACTTCCGATGCTTTCTTCCAGGGTCTGCCGCATCAGGTCAACAGGCGCCTGCGTTCCCGTCCACAACTCAAACTGGGCAGTCCCCTGGTACAGGAGCATCCCGAGGCCGTTAAACGTGGTGCAGCCGCAGTCTGCGGCATCCGCCAGGAATTTGGTGACGGACGGGTTGTAAGCGGCATCAAAGGCGACCATACCCGGGCGGAAGATCGCTTTGTCTACAGGGGATTCGCCTACATGGGCGCCCATGCCAACGCCAGTCGCGTTAATGATCATGTCAGCAGGTTCTGCCGCATGGAGCAACGCTTGCTGCTCTCCCCACGGAATCATGGAAGCAACGGGGGCGAAGTTTGCGTTGATGTCCTGAACCAACTGCTCACTTTCCCAGTCAAACAGGCTGCTCACGATGATCTTCGCCGCACCGCGATATGCAAGGGAACTGCAAATTGCCCTTGCCGCACCGCCTGCGCCCAGGCACACGAAAATGCTTTCGGAAAGCGGCTTTGCATAATGTTCGCCAAGAGAGCGGAGGAAGCCGACACCGTCCGTGTTGTATCCTTTCAGCTTGCCGCCTTCGCCGATTACAACCGTATTCACGGCGCCCATTTTTGCAGCAAATTCATCAAGCTCATCCAAATGCTTGATAACAGCGACCTTGTCGGGTTTGGTGACGCCAAATCCCGCAAAATTCATGTGCCGGATTCCCGCAACAATGGGCGCAAGAGATTGCTCGGTGGTTTCAACCGGGAAATATTCATAATCCAGACCGCAGGAACGGAATGCCGCATTCTGCATAAGCGTGGATAACGACTGTGCCAGGGGGGTTCCTAACAAAGCGACAAGTTTTGTATGAACGGTTATCATGCTTTCACCTCATAAGTTGAAATTGATGGGATCGTTGGCCTGTGCCGTTGGAGAGAGGGGGCTTTGGCGGGATCGGTGAGCGCTTCCGGTGCTGCGCTGCGTAAAGAGAAGTTCCCATGCGTGGGTCGCTGCAATGGAAATTCAGGTAACTTTACGCAAAGAGAGCATTCAAAAAACAATCCGGCGAATTCCGATCCAAAATCTGCCTAATTCCTCTCAAGCATAGTATAATTTTCGTCATAATTATACCATCTGTTCCTTGGAGATGGTATAGGGGATTCGAGGAATTATATGAAATTTTATCATGAATATATCAAATATCATTGCTGAATGCGGGAGATGTTAGTGATCACATAAACTGATAGTAACGCAACAACCCGGAAAAACGCGAACGAACACGCGAAAAAACGCCTGGTTAAAAGGATTTTTGTGCAATTTAAAGCAATTTTTAAAGCCGAAATGCAACGAGCGATCTGCAAAAGTTTTTGGGCCGTTTTTGGCCTTTCTGAGGGAAGCGGCGCGCGCAACACAATTCTATTTAAAAAATCTTTAAAACCTTTATAAACTAAATAAGCAAAAACTGAAAATCGCCCTAATTTAGGGCTTTTTGTTTGTAAAAGTCAATTTTAACTGCTTTTACAAAATAGCGGCTTGCCGGGGCTTTTGCGGAGCCAAATTCCGACACAACCACGCAACTAAACTTGATTTCCGACGCAACCAGTTGCGTCGCCCTAAATTGGGGGCTTTTTAGAATTTCCATCCGAAAGCGGGTTCTTTTTTCCGACGCAACTTATCTGCTTTTAAAAGTCGCGCTCGAATCCGCCCCTGCAGTAACTTTCTTGTTAATCTGACATAAGTATTTGTTATGTCATGTAGAAATTCCACTGGCCATATTATCCAGAATCGCCATAACAGCATTCGTATCCTGCTTATAGGCATTATATGTAAAACTCCCAACCTTGCATTCGATTCCGTTGGGGATAAAATCAAGAACCATAGATGTAGTATACGGGTTCCGCAAGGAGATCCTTAATCTCATGCTTTTGACGACTTGCTTGCCTTTCTTTTTTCCTGTGATCCCGCCGACAACCGCACCCACGCCTCCGAACAGAGCGCCACCGACAACCGCCCTACCAAGGCCGCCTTTTATAATGGTCTCTCCATCTTCGGTTAATTCATAGTTTAAAACTTCATCGAATTTAAACAACGGCGGATTAGCATCTTTTTTCGCAGCGCAATACCAAAGTTGCCTTCCGTCATCCACTCTGAAAAAGAGCGTTCCTACCCTTATTTCGCGTGATACGGTAAAATCTCGAAAACTCCGAAGGTTGCTCTCCCGATAAGCCAAGTGCTTTTTGATGTCATCAACAGATTGAAATGGCAGCATAGAGTCATCCATAGAAACCATTTGTCTGCATTCTTGGCATAAATAAAGACTCCCAGCAATTTTAACTCGGCCCATGCCCTTAACTGGCATACCACAAACCGGGCATACTTCTTTTTTACCAAACAGTCCCATGCGGCACCTCCTCTATTTCACCACTGTAATAAACCGGCCAAGGACGCGGATCGGAGCGTCAACGTCATAATGCTGTGTTGGGTGAGCCGGATTGCACGGCTTCAAATGAATGCCTTGATTATCCTGGTAAAAGCGCTTAATTGTGCTGCCGTCGTCCACCGCTACGAGCGCGATCTCGCCGTTCTCAACCCCCTCTTGCGGGCGAATGACGCATTTATCGCCATCGTGAATACCTGCTTCGATCATGCTGTCGCCTACAGCAATCACGATGAAGTCCCCAGCTTTAACCTGGACTTCACCATTGATGGTAATCGGTTCATTCGGAATGGACACCATTTCAATCGGCATTCCGGCTGCGGAGCGGCCCATGACTGGAAGGCTCAACATGCTTATATTATCGCAACCGGAACTAGTGTCCGCAACAACATTATTTTTATTGGTAGAAGTAATGCTACCAAAGTTTTCAGATCGGCCTGCCTTTAATGCATACAGGGCAATTTCCCGAGATTGATCGTTCGCCTTATAAAGATAGTCTAACATCTTGTGCAGATATTCGGAAGAAATTCCGCACTCTGACACCAGCCTGGAAATCATATCATTTTTGATAAGTGGCCGTCCGCAATTTAGTTCATAGATAGTGACTTTGAACTCTGACTCTATTTTAAGAGCTGCCTCAAAGTCTGGCCGACGTTTTCCCAATTCATACGCTTTTAAAGAGTTAGACGATATCCCGAGCTTAGCGGCAAACTCATCCCGCGTCATGTCCAGACTTTCTCTCAATTTTCTTAAAGCATCACCGAACATAAAAATCTCCTCAGTTCTAATAAAGATTATATCAGAGCATATACAAACGTACAAGCAAAATATATTACAAACGTATTGACGGATACGAATGCATCCATTATAATACATATAAGATACGAACGTACCCGGAGGTGGATACAAATGATGCTGCTAGCTGACGTAGAGCGCATCCGTGAAGAACGGATTAAGAAAAATCTATCTTGCAGAAAGCTATCTCTACTAGCTGATCTGCCGGACAACGCGTTGAGCCGTATTGAAGCCCGTGAATGCAAAACTGTGCATCCGTTAAGGGCTGCGGCAATTGCAAAAGCGCTGGAAAAACCAGTTGAAGATCTTTTCTATCCTGCAAAAAAAGTAATTTAAGGAGAAATTCAGGTGCGCCTGAAAACTGGAAAGGAGGAACCAGCATGAACCAACAACTACAGGTATTCAACCACGAGCAGTTCGGTGATGTGCGCATCATCGAGGAGGACGGCAGGGTGCTGTTCTGCGGGAAGGACGTTGCAGCAGCTTTGGGCTACGATAATCCACGTAAGGCCGTAAGGGATCATTGCCCCCACGGAACAAAACGTTCCATAGGGGTCATGACAGGCAAAAAGGTAGATGGAACACCTGCAATGCAGAATGTAGAAATGACCTTCATTCCGGAAGGTGACCTGTACCGGCTGATCACGCACAGCAAACTTCCGGCTGCGGAGCGGTTCGAGAAGTGGGTGTTCGATGAAGTCCTGCCCACGATTCGGAAGACGGGCGGATATGGCGCAGCGGTTGACATGGAGCTGCTGACGCAGGTGATCGCGCAGACGGTGCGCATTACGGTGACGGAGCTGCTGCCGTATATCGCGCAGAGCCAGCGGGGTGCGAGCGTCCCCATGCGCATAATGGACAGAACATCGCCCGCTGCGTTCAGGAGGCCGACGATCATCCAGCGCATGAGCGCAGAGCAGCGGGATGAACTGACCGATATGATTTTTGAAGGGGCATACAGTTACAGCGCAATCAGTCGCTATTTTCTGGAACAATACGGCATCCGCATGAGCATCGCCACAATATGCGGGTATGCCAACGCGCTGAAAGCTGCGCTGTTGTAAAGGAGGAACCCATGAACTATTTCGGTCTGATGTTCTCTTTTTTTCTGCCTGGCCTGGTGCTGGGCTGCATGGCAGCGCTCGCGGCGGTGCAGGCACTGGAGGAACGCTCGCGGCGCAGGGCGCGTGCACGTCTTGCGGCAAAGCGCCAGCGGCCATTATATATCAGGGATGTAAGGGATGATGTATGAGCAAAAAAATGACCGCGAAGGAAAAGCGGCTGCGCGCGGAAATGCGGAAGCGGCTGCGCATGGATGGCCTTATTCCACCGAAGAAGAGCCCGCTAAACCGCAAAAAGTTTGCAGCGCGGGTCTTGGAAGACAAGGCAAAATCCAGCAGCCTGTATGACCTTTATCTAAACCATGTTCCGAACGCGATTAGTTGCATGATCGCTGGACATGACATAACCGGCGTGACACCTGAAATGGTAGGAGTTTTCAAGGTACTGCGCATAGCGCTGGATGAACAGGCTTTTTTTGAACGGCTTAAAGAAGAAGGCAGAAGCAGCTACACCTACGAAGAGCTTTTTGAAGAAGTTGTCACCCCGATCATCAAGCTATAGACCCAAGGCCCAGTCCCGTGAAAGCCGGGGCCGTCCGAAAGGGCGCGGCGCTCATCGTTGGAAGGAGGAACCCGATATGAAGGAAAAGACATTAGCGGAAGCGCTGCAATCATTTGCCAATGTATACGAAACTGTGCTGGCTCGTGCCGGTGGAATTCCAAAACATGTTTGCGTCGATGATGGCAAGGGCATGCGGCCGATATACGAACCGGCGTTATCCCCCGTTCCCGTTGTGGACAAGGCAGTATTCGTCGGCCTATTGGAGATAGTGCTGCGGCAGGCAGATGTCGCCATCGATCATGTGCGGCTGACAGATACCGACGTTGTCACCATATGGTTTAAAAGTGGTTGGAAGCGCAATATCAATATCGAATGCGACAGCCGGATCGCCATCATCAAGGATGTGCTGAGGGCATTGGAGTGACCATGACGGTTGAAATCGGGCTGGTGCGATCCAGTCGAACGCAGCGGTGCCGGAAATGCGGGCAGGCAATCCCGGTCGGAACGGAATGTGTGAAGACGACGCAAAAGCGGAACGGGAGCACTAAGGCGACATTGACTTGGTATACCTGCATGGAATGTGAACGGCGCATTTAAGCCGAAACCGCCTTGAGGCGGTCTGCCGGAAATGGCCTACCGGCACCGATGAGGCAGGCCGGATACAAAAAACCAAGGAGGAGAGCGAACATGAAATGCTACCAAATAATCGGGCCGGATGGAGGGAAAAGCTTCCTGCTTTGCGAAAGGTTAGGACTTCGTTATCGGAAAATTTTTGAGCGAAACAGCTGCGTTATCGAAGAACTCACAACAGGTTTCGGTGCGGTAGTGCGCGATGCGCAACAGCCCTACGGGCAAACCGCTGCAAACAGCAAGAAATTGGAATGGCCGCAAAGGCGGCGAAGGATCGGGGAGACGACTGTCACTCGCCGGGGCGTGCTTGTAAAAAAAGAGTTTTATGAATTCGAGGACTGGCTGATGTACATAGGGGTTAAGCTTGCGGTTTTGGAAGGCGAAGACGGTAATTTATTCGTGGACACTAGGAAGGGGCTTTTGCGCATGCAGCCAGTTACTCAGCGTTATTTTCCCACAGTTTAGCCATGTCGCGGATAAGGATGGCATCAAGCGCCTTTTGTACGTCGCTGTTTGTGATCACACCGCTCCTGACAAGCACGATTAAGAGCGCCTGTGCAAGCCGTTCATTTGCGAATATGGCTTCACCGATGCCAACGCCAATTGGGGTTTCGAGAAATTTTGTTGCTTCTTCAATGCTGGTTGCTTTTAAATCTTCCACTTGAAATTCCTCCTTTAATAACTCTGCCGAAACCGCCTCCGGGCGGTCTGCCGGAGACGGCCTACCGGCACCGATGAGGCAGGCTAAACTTTGTAACGATTATACCATGTGGGGACGGATATATGGAACACATAACCATAAAAGAATATGCCAAACTGCGGGGCTGCAGTGAGCAAAACGTACGCAAGATGATTGCGGACGGCCAGCTGGCGTATGAACTGAGCGGGAATGCGAACCGAAACCAAACCAAATACCTGATCCCGGTGAGCGAGCTGCCGGACAGGCTGCAAGCGAAGCACTACGGCGCAAAAGCCGGAAGCGCAGCCGCTATGGTAGCGCAGCCGAAAGCGCTTGAGGATTATACCGCCGATGAACGGGCACAGATCAAGCTGTGGAGCGAATTGTTGGAAGAGTGGCAGCGATACCGCAACGATCCGGCGCAAACAAGTAAGGCGGGCGTGGACAAAGCGTTCTGCGCCATGCTGACGCTGACCCGGCCGGAGCTGCAAGTGAGCGAGCCGACGCTGTACCGCAAATGGCGTGCATATCGGATGGGCGACCTCGACGGGTTGATCGACAAGCGCGGCAAGTGGCGCAAAGGCAGGACGGACATGCCCAAAGAACTGTGGGACGCATTTTTGGACTACTATCTGGATCAACGTCAGTATCCCATATCAAAATGCGTCGAATATGTCGGCATGTGGGCGAAAGAGTACCACCCCGACCTACTGCCGCAAATGCCGAGCTACCACGCTTTCCGGCGGCAAGTGCAAACGATCGAGATGCCGGTACGCGTGCTGATGCGCGAAGGGGAGAAGGCATACAGCGACCGCTGCGCACCGTACATCGAGCGGCTATATGACGATCTTGCGTCCAACGACTACTGGATCGCGGATAACCACACGTTCGACGTGATCACACAGTCTGCAGACGGCGAAACGCACCACCGCTTGTATCTCACGGCGTTCATCGACGCGCGCAGCCAGATCTTCACGGGCTGGTATGTGACGGATGCCCCCTGCTCGGACGCGACGCTTTTTGCACTCCGCAAAGGGATCCTGCGGTTTGGGATCCCGCGCCACATCCTCGTGGACAACGGGCGCGAGTTCCTGAACCGTGATGTAGGCGGCCTTGGGCACCGGCAAAAAGCCAGTACAAAAGACCTGCCCGAACCGCCGCCGATCTTCGCGCGGCTGGGCATTGAAATGCGTAATGCGATCGTACGCAACGCGAAAGCGAAGCCGATCGAGCGAACCTTCCTAGACCTGAAAAACAGCTTGTCACGCCTCTTTGAGACGTATACCGGAGGCAACGCGATCGAGCGGCCGGAACAGCTGAAGTGCGTCCTGAAAGACGGACGGATCCCATTTGATGATGACCTCCGCGCGGCGGTAGACGATATTCTGGACGGATACTACAACATGGGCGCGTATGGCGGCCGCGTGAAAGCGGATCAAGGCAAATGCCGCATGGATGTGTACAACGCGAACCTGCACACAAAGCGCGTGGCAACCGCCGAAGACCTGAACCTCATGCTCATGCGCACCACGCGGTATCAGACGATCGGCCGCAAGGGCGTGCAGATCACAGTCAGCGGCGTAAAGCTGTACTACTGGGACGCGCCGCTCCTACTGGGCCGCCAAGGGCAAAAGGTGTATGTGCGGTACAATCCAGAAGATCTTTCGGAAGTCCGCATCTATGACGAGGAAGACCGCTTTATCCAGACCGCGCCGATCGACCGCGAATGCCGTCTGATATGGGGAGCGTCGAAAGATGAGCTGCAAACCGCACAGCGGAAGAAGGCGGCGGTAGACAAAGCCGTCAAGGCACTCGCAGAAGACTACACAAGCCGGCTTACGCCCGCGCAGCGCATCGATGCGCTGGATCTCATGTTGCGGCATAGCCAGGCAGCGAAAGCAGATATGGTCATCAGCGAGGGAAAAGTGCTGGAGCCGGTACGCGCCAACGAAAAACACGTTTTGACCGCTGTGCCGCCGCAAAAGGGCGGGAAGGTGGTCGAGATTGATACCGACCGCATGCTGCGCAATGCGGCCAAACGAATCAGCAATTAAACGGAGGAGGATATCATCATGGCAGAAGCAGCGGAACAACTCACTTTGGCAGGAACTCAACAAAATCAGTATTGGCGGGAGCGTGCCCTTGCGTACATGCGGGACAATAACATCACACAAGCGGCGTTTGCCGCAGCCCTCGGATTCTCAAATTCATCGGGTTTAAACCAGTATTTAAAAGGGACTTACAAATCCCCTGCCCGGTTCGAGCAGAAGCTTCAGGAATTCTTCAACATCAGCGAAGCGGCGGAGCAGCTCCACGGCACGCCGGACTACGTGCCCACGAGCATATCTGAGGCGGTATATAAGACGATCCGCTCTGCACACCTCAAGGGCGGCCTCGCGGTGGAGTGCGGGGACGCTGGGATCGGAAAAACGAAAGCAGTGCAGAAGTATGCGGCAGACTTCCCGAACAACGCTGTGGTCGTTACGGTGAACCCCGTGTTTTCCAGTATCAGCAGCTTTTTGAAGTTGCTCTGCCGCACGCTGCATATCGCGGTCGCGCGCAAAGACGATATGTGGTTTAACGTGGCTTCCTATTTTGCAGGCGGCCGGAAAGTGCTGATTATCGACGAAGCGCAGCATCTGCCGGTAAAGACGATCGACATGATCCGATCCATATCGGACTATGTCCCATCCATGGGTGTCGTGTTCGTAGGGAACCGGTCGGTCGTGGACAATATGGGCGGAAGGTTGGAGGCAGCTTTCGCGCAGATTCAAAGCCGCACAAAGCAGAGCAAGCTGCGCATGACTACGCAGATCACGATCGAGGACATCCGCAAGCTTTTTCCTGATCTGCCAAGTGAGCAGGAGCAGGCGCTTATGTTGGCGGTGGCGCAAAGCAAACAAGGTCTGCGCGGCGCATCTAACCTGTACAGCAACGCCTGCGACAACGAGGATATCACATACGATGGTCTGATTCAGATGATGAAGTTCATGGAAATGGGAATTTAAACACGCCCTTTATGGGCTGTAATGCGGCCAAGGACGGTCACAAGCCCGTGAAAACGCAGAGTGCAGCAAAAAATTGAAGGAGGTGCTATATGGCACGAGTACGCATGCCCGACCATGTGCTGAACAGCTGGGATGATGTAAATCTATGTTTAGCCGAAATCGGTGAGTGCCAGCGCAAGGTCGAGGCAATCGAATCGGAAATGCAGCGCGCGATCGACGATGCAAAGCTTACAGCTGGCATCAACGCGGAACCGTACACGCAGCGCATTGCCAAGCTGGAGCTGCAAATTAAGGGCTACGTGGATGAACACAGCGACGATATGGGCAAGAAAAAGACAATGTCGCTGCAGTTTGGCCAGACGGGATACCGCAAGAGCACGAAAGTTATCCTGCCAAAAGCCGAAGCAAAGATCGCGGCGATCGTGAAGGCGCTGCGCGTACGCGGGATGAGCGACTGCATCGTATCCCCGCCGCCCAAGGTAAATAAGGATGCGCTGAAGAAGTATCCTGCTGATGACATTCTTGCCGTTGGGGCGAACATCAAGGTAGACGATGTGTTTTGGTACGAGGTCGATCGGGAAAGTCTGTTGGAGCAATAAGGAGGAATTTATCATGATGATCGTACATAGCGGGGAGTCGCGCACACAGGAAGAGCAGCTGCGTGACGGTTTGGAAGTGCTTGGGGCGATGCTCTATAACGCGGAGCTGCATCCCCTAAAAGACGGAGACACAAAAATTGCCGCCATCCAAGCACAGATCCGGGAAACGGAACGGCGGCTTGCAGCCTGCACGAGATAAAGCCGAAACCGCCTGCGGGCGGTCTGCCGGGGATCAGCGTCCGGCACTGACGAGGCAGTTGAAAGGAGGAAAACACACATGAAAGGGAGCCAAGCGATCACCAAAGAAGAAATCCGGCGCATCTATGCATTGGGCGCGGCTGCAGGCCTGCTGGAATCGGGCAACCGGGAAGACGCGCTCCACTGCGTAGTGCAGCGCATCACGGGTAAAGATAGCGTGAGTGCGCTCACAAATTCTGAATTTCGCGCCGTACAGGCAGAGCTATTGGAAAAGCTGAAGCTGAAGAACCGCACGGAACCGCTGGAGCAGCGCAGGCGCAAGCAGCATGAGGAAATACCGGGCGGCGTTACCGCAGAGCAGCAGCGAAAAATATGGCGGCTGATGTACCAGCTGCGGGATCTCGATCATACGCCAAGCCGGGCCACGCTGGGCGAACGGCTTTGCGGGATCATCCGCAAACAGCTCCACCGCGATTGTACGCCGGAGCAGCCGTTCCGCTTCCTGTCCCTTGCGGACGGATGGCGCTTGATCGAGATCCTAAAAGGCATCGTAGGCACGGCGGGAAAGGAGGCGGCGGCGAGTGGCGGCATTTAACCTGACGCTGGACGACATCAGCAGCGAGTACCGACCGATCGCGGAACTTGTAGGCACGGACGGCCTCATGCGGCTGGCTGAGCGGTATGGAGGGTATCAGCTGTATATCCCGAAGCCCGAAAGCCTGAGCCGGAATGCGCGGGATGAAGCGATCCGCGAAGCATTTGACGGCTACAATTTTAATGAACTAGCTAGCATGTATGGGCTTTCGCCCCGGCATATCCGCGTAATTGTTGCGCCTGTGCTTAAGCGCGTGCGCGCGAAGCCGATCGACGGACAATTAAGTTTTTGCTTGCCAGTGGGTGAAGACTGTGATACGATCAAGACGGCTGAATCCGCAGAAACGGAGCGCGGATGAAAGCTGTTGAAGCGCTTCAAATTGAAGTTTCACCCATATGCGTTTAAGATTGATCCATAACCGGATCAATCTTTTATTTTTGGGTGGTGCGTATGGATGGAGCGGATGTGGTCAGCAAGATTATCGGACTGGTGCTAAGCGCGATCGCGGGCGTAATCAGTTTCTTCCTGAAGCGCACGATCGACCGTGTAGACCAGAACGAGAAAGCGATCGCCGCGATCCGCGACGGATTTGCGAAGCGGACGGAGCTGGAAAAGATCGAAGCCTCCAGCGCATCCGCGATGGCCAAGATGGAAGCGCGGATGAACGAGCGGCTGGACAGCATCGACAGCGAGCTGAAAGCCGTGCGCACACAGTACATTACGAAAGACGAGTTCGTAACGCAAATCGCAAAGCTTACGACGCAGAACGACCGCATATATGACATGCTTTTCGAGCTGGCAAGAAAAGGGGGAGCCTGACATGATGGAAGAAAAGCGGGAATTAAAAAAGCGCATCGAAGCGTCCAATTTCGCAGAAAACAACGGCGCTATGATCCGCGTCATCAACATCCTGGACGGCGACTGGATCCGGCTGGCCACGATAAAAACGGCGCTGCCGGAGTTCTCCGAAGCTGAATTTTGGGATTCGCTTACCTATCTGCAAAAAGAAGGATACATCGACATCCTTTACTGCTCGGCCCAGCAGCTGATCGACGCGCGGCGGGCAGACCCGAAGAAATGCGACGTATCGCTGACCGCAAAAGGGATCCGTCTCGCGCGGTACATCGATACAGACCCGGCGGTGCTGGTGTAGCCATGAAGCCGAAAGTGAGCAAGCGCAAGCATGGCAAGATCGATGACCTGCCGCCTGCGGTCAAGGATACCGTGGAGCAGATGCTGCTCTCAAACTGCCGGTATGCGGAAGTTGTAGACTACCTTGCGGATAAGGGTATCAGCATATCGCCGTCATCGGTGTGCCGATACGCAAAGAACTATCATGCGAATGTCCAACTCTTGAACATCGCGCAGGAGAATATGCAGCGCATGATGGCGGAGATGGATAAATACCCGGACTTAGATACGACCGAGGCGATCGTCCGGATAATGTCACAAAATGTTTTCAACGCGCTTGCCAACGCGCCAGAAGAGGCGTGGACGGAGGTACGGCTGGATAAGCTGTTGAAGGAATCGAATGCGCTGATCAAGGCTGCGGCCTACAAAAAGCGCATCGACCTGCAAAACCAGACCGATGTGGATACCGGCATCGATGCCGTGAAGCAGATGGTTTTCGACGCCATGGCGCACGAACGGCCGGAGCTGTATGCACATGTCGCGGAATTCCTGGAATCGAAGCGCGGCACGGAAGATGCGCCGCAGGATCCGGAGGAGTAGCATGAGCTGGTACGTGCTGCAGGTACACACACTGCGCGAGTTGGAAGTGCGCGACGACCTTAAAGCGCTGGGATACCAAGCCGCCGTACCACGTGAAATGACGATCGAGCGGCATGGCGGCGTATGGCGGGAGCGGGAGCGTTTGTTCTTCCCAGGCTATGTTTTCACTGAGCTGCGCATGACCGATACGGACTATCACAGGATCCACGGTGTAGACCATGTGTTGCGCATCCTAGGCCAGCCGACGCCGCTTGACGCGGACGAAGCGCTATATATTGAAATGCTGTCCATCACAGACGCGCCGCTAAACCCATCGCGCGGCGTCCAGGATGGCGACCGGATTCGGATTGTTTCCGGGCCGTTGATCGGCAAAGAGGGCTGGATTATCCGCTTGGATAAGCGCCAGCGGCGCGCGCGGGTGCGCGTGCACATCTTAAACCGGATCCACGACATCAACATGTCGTTGATCATACTTCCGCAGTAGGGCATCATCCTTCCCTGCTGACGGGTTCCTCCTTTGTGACGGGGGCGTGTGGCCAGAACACGCCCCCACCGAGAAAGCGATCCACGGCGCTCGCCGTTGATCATACTCCAGAGTCGGGCTTGTGTGCGCCTTCCGCTGGATCCTCCTTTCGACGGGGGATATGTCATGGCATGCATATCCCCCCACCATATTTTAGCAGCGCGCATACGGTTGATTCGTCCCGCAAGCGTAAAGCTAAAAGAGATAGACGACAGGGTACTTGTGGCACAAGCGACAAGTGCCAAACCATACATCCCGCACCAACCGCCTTTAAAACCGGTTTAAAACCAATTTAAATTTCGCCTTGGAAGCGCCGCCGAACACGCGGCGCTTTGCGTGCGGAAAAGCGGCACAGGGCAAATTTGGGGCGAATCTTGAAGTGAGGTGTAAACGCATGAGCGTGCGGCGCGAGAAAAGCTTTGACCGGCTGGCAAAGGCCATGCGGGAAGCCAGCAACAATCGCGGCGGTACAGCAGGAAATAATGACGCGCAGCTGTGCGCGCTGACGGAAGAGTATTTGCGCAAGGGCAACGAGTCGGAACGGCGGGAGCTGCTGCGCCGCTACCGGGCAGGGGATTCCCTAAAGGGCGAGAACGGGATCCGGCGTGCGCTTGCCGCGATGGATATGGCATACTTTGGCCGCGCCTACCTACCCCACTACTTTTCTCGGCCCTCGCCGCAGTTCCACGCGGAGCTGGATACGCTATGGCGCGAGGGCGTGCTGAAAGGCGTCGTGCCCATCGGCGACGACGCGAAGCTTGTGGACGCACAAGACGGCTGCCGGCGCGCAACAGCAGCGCCGCGCGGCCACGCAAAATCGACGAACCTCACATTTAAGGGATCGCTGCACGCGGCTTTGTACCGATACAAGCGGTATATCATCATCCTTTCGGACACAAGCGACCAAGCAAACGGATTTTTAAGCGCGATTAAAGACGAGTTGGAAGACAACGGCGCGATCCGCGAGGACTTCGGCGACCTGACGGGCGGTGTGTGGCGGGAAAATGTCATCATCACATCACACGGCGTGCGCATCGACGCGATCGGCGCGGGCCAGAAGATCCGCGGCCGGAAGCATAAAAACTGGCGGCCTGACCTGATGGTGCTCGACGACATTGAGAACGATGAAAACGTCAGGACGGTGGAGCAGCGCAAAAAGCTGGAAAACTGGTTTTACAAAGCGGTCTCCAAAGCGGGTGATACGTATACCGACATCGTATACATCGGCACACTGCTGCACTATGATTCCCTTCTGGCAAAGGTACTGAAGAACCCCGCTTACCGAAGCGTCAAGTACAAAGCGGTGCAGTCTTTTTCCACTTCCCCGTTGTGGGAGACCTGGGAAAGCATTTATACCGACCTTGGCAACGATGGGCGGGAACTTGAAGCGAAGAGCTTTTTCGAGAGGAACCGGGCAGAAATGCTTGCGGGCACCAAAGTGCTGTGGGAGGAAAAGCTCAGCTACTATGATCTTATGGTGACGCGCGTCTCCGAAGGCGAAGCTTCTTTCAATTCGGAGTTGCAAAACGAGCCGGTCAATCCGGATGACTGCCTTTTCAACGAAGAATGGTTCGACTACTACAACCCGGAAGATATGGATTTTTCGTCCGCCGACTTCCGCTTTTATGGCTTCGTGGATCCATCGCTTGGGAAAAACCGGCGCGCGGACTACTCCGCGATTTTGACCGGCGCGTTGGAGGTGCCGACCGGGTATCTATACATCCTGGACGCGGACATCGCGCGGCGGCATCCGGACGCGATCATAAGCGACGTACTGCAGAAGGCAGACTGGATCCAGCGGACGTACGGGAAACGTTATGTGAAGTTCGGCGTCGAAACTGTGCAGTTCCAATGGTTCTTGAAAGAGCAGCTGGCGAAAGTCAGCGCCCGCGCGCGGATCTACCTTCCCATCGAAGAGGTACCGCAAAGCAGCGATAAGGTGCTGCGAATCCAGACGCTTCAGCCGGACATAAAAAACAAGTACATCAAGTTTTCGCGCAGGCACAAGCTGCTGTTGGAGCAGCTGCAATACTTCCCCATGGCCGACCACGACGACGGCCCAGACGCGCTTGAGGGTCTGCGCACGATCGCGCAGGGCGGCCGGAAAAAGCGCCTGATCGTAAAGAAAAGGAGATTTGGAATATGAACGACATCCGGCCAGCAAAGGAGCGGCCTGTCATAATCGCACTGCCGGAGGATACTGTGATCGGGCCGGAGCTGATTGACTACTGCACGCGGCGGCATATGGCTGACTTGCAGCGATATAAGCGGCTAGATCGTTACTATATGAACGAGAACGAGATCGGCAACAGAATTTTCAAGGACGGCAGTAAGCCGAACAACCGAATCGCGCACGCATTTGCCCGCTATATCACGTGCATCGCAACGGCGTATTTCCTTGGGAGCGGCGTGAAAATCGAATGTGAGGATCCCGAGTATAGAGATGCGCTCAATGAATTGTATCAATCCCACATGGCTGAGGTGAAGCACTATGAAGAGGCCAAAGGCATGTCAAAATTCGGCCGTGCGTTCGAACTGCTATATCTTGATCGGGATGGGAATGACCGAACCGCATCGATTCAGCCCAGCGACATGATCCCGGTCTATGGCGAGGGGATTGACCGCTTCCTGATATCCGTGATCTACCTGTATAAAACCGTGAAGATCGTGGGAGGCGGCGAAACTGCCATTGAACATGCGGACGTCTACACAGCAGACCGTGTATATACCTACGAGCGGCGCGCGGGAACCGCGTCCCGCTGGATGCGGACGGGCGACTATGCCCACGGCTATAGCGACGTGCCCGTGATCGTCCGCTGGAACAGCACGGATCAAAAGGGCGACTACGAGGACGTGATCCCGCAGATCGACGCATATGACCGCGCACAAAGCGACACGGCAAACGATATGGACTACTTCACCGACGCTTACCTCGCGGTCACGGGTGCGGAGGAAATCAGTCTGGATGGAGAAACCAACGAAGATCCCGCGACGAGCCTGCGTACCATGCGGGAGGAGCGGTTGCTGCTGCTGCCGGACGGCGGCGATGTAAAGTTTGTGACCAAAAACATCGCCGACACGCCTACGGAAAACTACAAAAACCGCGTTTACCGCGACCTTTTCTTTCTGGCGCTCGTCCCCAACCTGACGGACGAAAGCTTTGCCGGGAATCTTTCCGGCGTTGCCATGAAGTACAAGCTCTTTGGGATCGAGGAGCTTGCTGCCGAAAAGCAGAAGTATTTCACATCGTCTGAAATGAAAAAGATCCGATTGCTGACGGAGCACTTAAACGCACGGCGCGGCACCGAATATGATTGGCGCACTGTGAAGCTGTCTTTCGATCGGTCGAACATCACAAACCTACTTGAAACATCACAGATCATCAACAATTTACGCGGCCTGTTGTCGGACGAAACGTTGATCGGCATGTGGCCGGAAATCAAGGACGCGTCGGATGAGCTGCAGCGAAGACTGGATGAGCGGGCGCGCGCCGAAAACGACGAGTTCCCGTCCAACGTTGAGGCTTTGCTGACCAATGACGAGTGACCGCTACTGGATCAAGCGCGCCAAGATCGAAACGCTGCGGCTGGTAAAAGGGCAGCGGAAGGCGGCGCACGGCGCAAGCCGGTTGTTTGAGGATGCTTCCGAAGAGATCGGCCGGTTGCTGGAAGAATGGTACCAGCGGTATGCGTCCGACACCGGGATGACCATGGCGGAAGCGCATGCCTCCCTTTCAGACCGGCGCGCATATGAGCTGACGCTGGAGCAGTACCACGCGCTCGTGCAGCGGTATCCGGCCGACCATGTCGCCACCAGGCTTCTGGATCGGTATCACGCAGGGAGCCAGATCAATCGATTGCAGTATCTGCAGATGCAGCTGAACCAGCTGCAAACCGCGCTGTATGGACGGCTGGACGGCCTGACCCGGCAGGAATGCGTTGCGAACTACGAGGACGCATACTACCGCACGATCTATGGCCAGCATCAGTGGCAGGGGCTTGCGACGCCGTTTGCACGTATCAACCCGCAGGCGGTGACGCAGGCGCTGGAGACGCCTATACGCGCCCACAATTTTTCGGAGCGCATATGGGGAAAACACCGCATCGAGCTGGCAGAACGGTTGAATCGAATTATAGGCTCCGGGCTTGCGCTCGGCACGACGAAAGCCGAAATGATCCAGCAGTTTACGGCTCAGATGAAAATGTCCGAGAGCAGAGCGCGGACGCTGATCCGCACCGAGGTCGGACGCATGCGCGCCCAAGCGACGCTCGCGTCCATGCGTGCGAACGGCGCGCCTCAATATAAATTTGTGGCCGTGCTTGACGCACTGACGTCCGAAGTTTGCCGGGATCGCGACGGCATGATCTTCGATGTGGACGATGCAAAGATCGGGCTGAATTTTCCCCCGCTGCATCCGAACTGCCGGTCGGTGGCAGTCGAGCACTGGCCCCCGGAGGCTGAGGACGACGACAGCGCCAACACGCGCTTTGCGCGTGATTCGGACGGGAACGCATATAAAGTACCTGCCAGCATGACATATGACCAGTGGTACAACAAATATGTGCTGGGCGACCCGGAAGAGCTGCTGCGGTACACCATGCAGCGCAACGCGGCGCAAGACCTCGCGCTGTATGAAAAATACGTGCTGGCCGGTGTGCCGGTCGAGGATTCGCTTGCCGGCTTCCAGGCCGTAAAATATGGCGATCCCGCAAAATGGGCCGAGCGTAAGCAGCAATACCGGCTGCTGGAACAATGGCGCGTGGGCGAACTGCCGACCGAGATCAACATGCGCAAGCAGGAACGGCATCTGCTGGGTGAAGGCTATATCGAAGGCCGCAGCTATTTCACGATCGGGGCAGGTGAACTGCAAACCCTCGTTGATAATCTTTCTGGAACTGGGTATCCGAAATTCCGTGGCACAAGTTTCCGCGAAATCGTTGACACGGGCAAGACGATCGGTGTTATACTATACTTAGATGGGAAAACGCCTACACCGACGACTTGGATCAGCATCCATTACAGCAAAACCGGCGTACATGTTGTCCCAGAAAAAGCACAATAAAACCGAAAGGAGGAAGCGGCACATGGAAAACATGGAAAATTTGAAGCCATTCATTGAGCTGTGCGGAAAGCATGTCAAGTTCAAAATGCGTGATGGCTCCTCTATTACCGGCTACGTGCGCAGCTTCACACCGTGGTTTGACAATGAGCCTGAAATCAGCACACTAAGTGTTTTTCGCAGCCTGGAAACGCATGTTGCTGGGTTAGAGATCGATATTCCCGAAATCGCAAGCTATGAAATCTTGAAGTAAATCCAATTTAACCGACTTCTAAAAGCCCTTTTAGGGGCTTTTTTTAGTATGCAAAAAACAAAAATCAGGAGGTACGTTATGAGCAACTCTGTAACCCCGGCTGCGGAACCTGCTGCCGTGAATCCCGCAGCAACCCCTGCGGAACCCGCCGCTGAACCTACCGCCGCAAATCCTGTGGAGCCCACAAATCACACCCAGCCCGCGAGCGACACGTACACCGCCGAGCAGATGCAGGAAGCGGTCAACAAGGCGCTCAAGGAGGCTGAAGAGCTTGCGAAGCTGAACGAGGCCGAGCGCGAGAAGAAGCTGCGTGAAAAATCGGACCAGGAGCTGGCCGAGCTGAAAGCGAAGATCGCGGACAAAGAGCTTGGCGAGTATGCCGCGAAACAGCTGGACGCGGCCAAGCTGCCGCAGGCTTTCATGCCGTATGTGAAGGGCACGGACGAGAAGACCACCGACGAGCGCATCGCGGAGCTCGGGAAGATCTACAAAGCGGCGGTGGACGCGGGCGTGGAAGAGCGCTTCAAGGCGCTTGGCAGCGCGCGCACTACCCCCGCCCCCTCCGCGCAGAAGACTACTGCCGGGGAAGCGCCCGCGCGCAAGCGCGGCATCAGCTTCCTTGGCCGCCGCTAAGGCAGAAAGGAGTATAAATCATGGCAAACAGCATTGAAAACGCCGCGATCTATCAGAACATCATTGACGAGGAGCTTATCGCCGGATCAAAAAGTGGCTGGATGACACCGCCTGCGGAGGACATCGAGTACAACGGCGGCGCGACCGTCAAGATCGCGGACATCGAAGTCTCCGGCCTCGGCGACTATGACCCCAACAGTACGTCCGGCGCATATCCGTCCGGCACGGTCAAAACCAAGTGGAACGATTATAACTTCGCGCAGGATCGCGGCATAGAGTTCGCGCTTGATCGCATGACTCCCGGCGATTCGCGCTATATCGCTACGGCCAGCAACGTTGTGCGGGAGTTCGCGCGCGGCCCGCTTGTCCGCGAGCAGGACAGCTACCGTTTTAACCGGGTCTACGCCGCGATCAACGCGGATACAGCGCTGAAGGGCACGCATATCGCTGCCAAGGGCATCACGGCGGCCAACATCCTGTCGGAACTGAACGCGCTCAAGTCCATCGTAGAGGACGACAGCGAAAAAGCCATGGAGCTGGTGTGTGTCGGCGCGCTGAACCTCAAGAATCTTGTGCCGGAAACCTCGTCCACGAATAGGCACCGCGTTTACTTCAACGAACGCGTGTCCATCAATGGCGTCACGTACGACGACGTGACGATCATCGACGATCTGCCGATCCTGTGGGTGCCGAAAACCCGCCTGCAGACCGTGATCAAGATCAACGACGGCAAGACTTCCGGGCAGACGGACGGCGGCATCGTGGCTGACACGACCAGCCAGCAGATCCACTTTATCATCTGCGGTATCGAAGCGGTCAAGGCGCTCGGCAAGGTGGACGCACTGAAGGAGTTTGGCCCCGACATCAACCAGCGCTTTGACGGCACGGCGATCCAGGCGCGCTATGTGTACGATGCTTGGGTGATGAAGCGCAAGGTGAAGACCATCGGCGTGATTACCGCACCGGCCGCAAGTGGTTCCTGATAAGAAATGGAGGTATAACAATGAAACTCATCAAAGATTGCATTGTCCGGGTCGTGGAAGATCCGCAGAAAGCGGCCGCCATGATGGATGACGGCTGGGAGAAGCTCGGGGAGCCGAAGAAGGCAAAAAAGGACAAGGCGAACAGCGCGCCGGAAGAAAACGCGACGCCCGCCGTGCCGGAGGAATAAAGCATGGAAAGGGCGACGCTGATCGAGCGAGTGCAAGCGAAGCTCCCGGACAAAGAGCCCGCGTTGGTGGAAGAGCTGACCGACCGGGCGATCGAGCACTTTTGCGCGGTCACTAAGCGCACGGCGGTGCCGGATCGCGCCGGATGGCTCCTGGTCGACCTTGCAGTTGCGCTTGACCGGCAAGGCGTCGCCGGATACCTAACGGAGGAAAGCACCGGCGCGGATGCGCCGGTATCATCTATCAAGCGCGGCGATACCACGATTCAGTATGACACCAGCGCCGGATCCGCCGTGTCCGTATACAGCTTGGACGCGCTCGACGCTCGGATCCGCCGCTATGCGATCGTGAGGGCAAAATGAGAGAGCGTGACATCCTTGCTACGACATACTTTGACTCCGCCGATGTGTACCGGCGCGGGAACACGGAAAAAGACCCCGTCACCAGGCAGACCCGGCAAACGGAGACGCTGATCGCGTCCGAGGTTCCGGGCGCGTGGAGCAAGACGGGCGGCGACCAGTATAGCCAGTCCGGCCGGGCCGGGCTGGCCCGCGTGGACGGCGTGTATTTCTGCGCGCCCGAAGCCGACATCCGGCTTGGCGACAAGCTGATCGTACATACGGCGGCCGGGGATACCCTGACCCTGCGTGCCGGGCGGCCCATGCGCTATGTCTCGCATGCGGAAATCCCACTCGGAGGGGATGATATGGCATGAAACTCGGAGACTTTGCGGCCAAGCTCGACATAGCCATGCGCGATCTGGACGCTGGAGCGCGCAGCGGGATGAACCGCGTCACTGGCAGACATCTCGAACGCTATGTCGATAACCTTCCGGTCGGCCGCTCCCCCACATCGCCCGAGGCGCGGGAGCAGGCGGCGCGAAGACCCGTGACCAAAGTCGGGGACGACTACGTGAGCGAGGTCCACAACACAGCTCCGTATGCGGGATACCTGGAGGAAGGGCACCGACAGGGTGCGGTCGGACGCGTGATCTTTATCGAGCTGCGTGAGGGCATAACCACGGCTTACGGACAATCGGCGCGCCGGAACAAGAAAACCGGAAAATGGGGCATCTTTTTGCGGCTGAAATCGCCGTATGTCCGTGGAAACTATGCCATGCGCAACAGCGAGATGATTGCGCAGAAAGAGCTTGATCGACTTGCGGCCCGGCTGCTGAAACGCCTGCAGGAGGCACTATCATGACGGACATGCTAAACATCTACTTGGCGGCAGCCTCTGTGGCGCTTGATGCACATTTCGATGGAACTCTGCCGATTTACGGGGAGGAAGTTCCCGACGAGCTGCCGGAGCGGTGCATCCTGCTGAGCTTGGAGGATGTGCAATGGCGCAAGGCTTTTGGACGGCGGTACGAGGTCAGCGCGACGCTGGACGTCACCTACTATATGCCGCATATGGCGCTTGACCGCGACCGTGAACTGAACTCGATATACATGCGCTGCTGTGCGGCTCTTGGCCTGATCGAGCACGATGGCCACAAGCTCGCACTGCACACCATGCGCCGCAGCGAGCAAAGCGGCGTGCTGCATATCAAGTGCCCTTTCCAGGCGCACCTGTACAGCGTGCCGGACGATCCCATCATGGGCAAGATCAAAAATACAGGAGGTACAAAGTGACCACCAAAACAACAACTACCGAAGAAGAACGCTTCACGCGCGAGCAGCTGCTGCGCGGAAAGCGTGGCATTGAAGCGGATATCCTCCGCTGCGTACTGCGCGTTGGTGAAACGTATACCATCAAGGAGGCCGGAGCGCTCGTTTCGGCCCGGCTGAAGAAGGAGGTACGCCAATAATGGCAGGAGGTAACTGGACGATCCAAAATAAAGTTTTGCCCGGCGTGTACACCAATGTCGTGGGCAAAGGTGCGGCTGAGGTCGGCGAGGGCACGCGCGGCATTGTCGCCATGCCCATCGTTCTGCCGTGGCTCGCGGAAAAGACGATTGTCGCCGTGCAGGCAGACGATCTCACTGCGCTCTATAACCTCATCGGCACGCCGATGCTTCCGGTGCGTGAGGCGCTGAAATATGCACATACCGTGCTGATATATCGCCCGAACGAAGGCGTGAAAGCGACCGCAACGGCTGGGAACCTCACAGCAACGGCGAAGTACAGCGGCAGCGTGGGCAACCGGCTAACAGTATCTATCGAGGCGATCCCCGGCAGCAGCGGAAAGTACTATGTACGAACCTTTCTGGACGGGAACGAGGTCGACATACAACAGGCGGCCACAGCAGCCGACATCAAAGCGAATGCCTACGTCGAATTTTCCGGGACGGGCAATCTCACAGCCAGTGCGGGCGCGACGCTTTCGGATGGTGCGGACGGCACGGCGTCGGTTGGCGACTACACGGCGGCGCTTGCGGCGTTTGAGCTCCATACTTTCAACGCCATCCCGAGCCTGACGACCGACTCCAGCGTCAACGACATCGTCATCGCATATGTCAACCGCTTGCGCGGCGAAGAGGGCAAGAATGTGCAGGCCGTGGTACCAAACTTCGTGGGTGCGGACTCGATCGCTGTGATCAGCGTTAAGAACGGGTATCTGCTGGCGGACGGCACGACTGTCACGGCGGCGCAGGCGACGGGCTTTGTCGCGGGGGCGACGGCGGGCGTATCGCTGGCCGAAAGCCTGACCAACGCGACCGTGCCGGACGCGGTGGATGTGACCGAGCGCTATACCACGTCGCAGCTGATCGACCTAGTCAACGCAGGACAGATCGCTTTTATCCCCAGCCCGGTGGGCGGGAACACGGTTGCGATCTGCAAAGATATCAACACTTTGACCACCTACACCGACGACCAGCCGAAAATCTTTGCGAAAAACAAGGTTGTGCGCACGCTCGACGCGATCGCGGACACGATCTACCAGCGTGGGTACGCCAGCTACATCGGCAAGGTGCCCAACACCGAGAACGGCCGCATGCTTTTTAAGTCCGAGATCATGGCGTATCTGCGTGAGCTGGAAGCACAGGAGGTCATCCGCGACGTGACAAGCGAGGACATCACCATCCGGCGCGGCGACGAAATTGATGCGGTTGTTGTGGATTACGCTGTGCGCCCCGTCGACGTGATGGAGAAGATCTACAATACCATCGTGGTAAGCACGGTATAAGGAGGAAAAAATGAGTTTTGAGCCAAGAAATGCGATCAGCTCCAAGGAAGCCACGGCTTATATCCGGATCGACGGACGCAACTACGAACTCTTTTACGCCAAAGACCTTGAGGCGACCGCCCAGAAAAACAAGGAAGAGATCCGAGCGCTGGGACGGCGCGGCGTCGGGCATAAGACCACCTCGTGGCAAGGGGAAGGCACGCTGACGATCTACCGTGTAACAAGCCTTTTCAAACGCCTGATGTTTGAGTACATCAATAAGGGCATCGACACATATTTTGACCTGGTCTGCACAAACGAGGATCCATCCACCCCTTACGGCGCGGAAACAACGCTGCTGACGGGCTGCAATTTTGACGAGGTCGATTTTGCGTCTTTTGACACTGAGGACGGCGTGCTGGAGCAAGAACTGCCCTTTACCTTTGAGGGCGGGGATCTGATGAAAGAATTTACGGAGGTTTAAAGCATGAGTTTATCTGCCTTTTTCAAAGAAACCGCGCTGCCAATCGAAGAGCAGGAAATCGTCATAAGCAACCGCTTTGTGGGCGGCGACGGCAGGCCGATCGCGTGGCGCATCCGGGGCGTGCCCGAGGCCCGAAATGCGGAGCTGCGGGACGAATGCACGAAGCGCACGACCGATAAGAAGACAAAGCGCGTGGAGACACGCTTTGACGGGAACCGGTACAGCGCACTGCTTGCGGCGGAGTCCGTAGTATATCCGGATCTGCACGACGCCGAACTGCAAAAATCCTACGGCGTGATGGGCGCGGACAAACTTGTTGTGGCCATGCTGACCGCAGGTGAGTTCACACGTCTGTCGGAAGCTGTACAGCAAGCGTCTGGGTTTGACCTTGAGGAAGCGATCGAAGACGCAAAAAACTTCTAGACCAGGGCGACGCTGAGTCGTGGTACAGCTACTTCTTAATCGTTGAACATGGACGATTCCCGTGGGAGTGGCTTGACCGGCCGGTACGGGAAAAAGCGCACGTCATGGCCGTCCTGGAGATGGAGACACAAAAAAGGGCAAAGCAAGCCCGAAGGATGAAAAAACGAAGGGGGTAAATCGAGATGGCAACAATTACGTCATCGCTGAAGCTGCAAGACCGGTTTACCCGCGTGATGCGTGCGGCCTATGCATCCACCACAAAGGTCATCGACGCGATGGAGCGGGCAAATGCGACCGCAGCCAAGGCGGATTTAGGCCGCGCATATTCCGAGGCGCGCCGCGCAATCGACGCAGCCGAAAAAGAGCTCGACCAGTTCGAGCAGGGAATGAAGGAAACGGATCGGCAAGCGGAAAAGACAAGCCGCGGCATATCCGGCTGGCAAAAGGCGATTATCGTAGCGAATCAGGGCTTGCAGCTCGCGCAGCGGCTTTGGAGCGGGCTGACCAGCAAAATGGACACGTCGGACGCGCTCATGAGCGTGAACGCGCGCTTGGGCTTGATCAACGATGGGCTGCGCATGCAAAGGGAACTGCAAGACGCGGTGCGCCAAGCAGCCAACGCGAGCCGGGGCGAGTATAACGCGACGGCGTCCCTCGTATCCAAGGTATCACAGACCGAACTGTTTGCCACCAACGACGGCGCGATCAAATTTGCGGAGCTGCTGAATAAAACAATGGTCACTTCCGGCGCTACAGCGTCGGAACAGCAGAGCGCCATCATGCAGTTATCACAAGCGCTTGCGTCCGGCGTATTGCAGGGCGACGAACTGCGTTCGCTGCGTGAAAACGCACCGATGCTCATGAAGTACCTTGCGGACGGCTTGGGAGTATCCCAAGGCGAGTTGAAAGCGCTTGGTGCGGAAGGCGAGCTGACGGCCACAAAGATCGCCGAGGCGATCATGAGCATGAGCGACCAGATCGATGCGGACTTTACGCAAATGCCCATGACCTTCGGCCAGGCGACCACCCTGATCAGTAACAAGATCGGTACGTTGTGGGAGCGCCTGCAGCAGCCAGGTCAAGCAGTCGACCGCATCATCTCAAAGGTCATGGAACTGGTAGCCTGGCTCAATACTGACCATGGCACAGCATTTTTGGACAGCATCGCAAACGGTGTCACCGCGATTGTCGGCGGCCTGATGTGGCTCTTGCAGGGCGCGGCTGATGTGTACGGCTTCATATCGACAAATTGGTCGGTCATAGCGCCGATCATCGCTGGTATCGCCGCAGCAGTCGTGGCATGGACAATCGCGCAAAATGCACATACCGTCGCGCTATGGGCTGCGGCTACCGGTCAAAAAGCCCTGAACGCAGCCATGAACGCAAACCCTTTTATTTTGATCGTGTCCGCGATCATAGCGGTAATTACGATCCTCATCACCCTATGGCAAACCAACGCGGAGTTCCGCGCGGGTGTGATCCGCATCTGGAACGGCGTATTGGGATTTTTTGATCAGGTTCCTATTTTCTTTACACGCGTGGGGTTTGGAATTGCCAACGCGTTTGATGATGCGAAAGTAAAAGTGCTGACGATCGTTGATACCATGGTGAACGGCGTGATCTCCGCCATAAACTGGCTGATCGAACAGCTCAACAAGATCCCCGGCGTAAGCATCGGGGCGATCAGCGAGGTAGGCTTTGCGGCCGCCGCTCAGGCAGAAGCCGAGGCGAACCGGCAGCGGCGGGATGCGGAGCTGCAGGGCATGGTCGATAAGGCCAACGAAAAAGCGGCCGCGCGCGAAGCGAAGCTGCAAGAGGATATCGCAAGCTGGGCTGCGGACGCGGAAAGCAAATCCGTGACCGACTCCGGGATCTACGACTCCGGCGACTACAGCACAAACGATGGATCCGGAGCCGGTGGCGGCTCAAACGGCGGCAGTGGAAGCTCAGCAGCCGAAAAGCAGATCGACCTGATGGAGCAGCAGCTGAAGTACCTGCGCGACATCGCAGAGCAGGAGGTGCTCAGCGGTTTCGAGGCGCTTGCCGCCATGGAAACTGGCTTGGCCATATCGCGGTCGGACGCGGAACTGCTGCGGCAGACGGCCGGGCAAAGCAACGTTTTCTATCTGAACTACCAGGGCGGCGGCATGCAAGCCAACGCCAACATCACACAGGGCGAAAGCTTGGAGGACATCCGGCGCACTCTGGAAAGCGAAGCGCAGGAGGAGATTGATACGGGACTGTCTGGGCTGTATGAACTGCTGCCCGTCCCATAAAGGAGACGCGCATGGGCGTAAAAACGTATCTTGGCGGCATGCTGCTGCCGGTCAACCCGTTGGATGAGTTGGCTTTCGCGGCCAGCGTGGATAACAAATCCCAAGACATTATTTCCTTGGGCGAAGTCACTTTTTTAGGATACCGCAAGCTTGCGTCCTGCACCATAAAAAGCCTGGTGTCGGATGTGCGGTATCCGTTTTCCGTGGATGGGGCGAGCATATCGCCCCAGTCTTTTATCAACCGGATCTATGCGGCGATCGACGCCCGGCAGCCGGTGCGCCTGATCGTAACCGGCGTCGGCATGGACGTCAACATGCTGTGCAGCATAGAGTCGTGGAAGCACGAGGAGCGGCACGGCCAAATCGGCGAGTACTACTATGAGATCAAACTGAAAGAGTATCGCGCGTATGGTGTGAAGTCTGTGCAGATCGGCGGAACGACCAGATACGGGATCACCACACGGGAAAACACGCTGCCGATGCTGAAAAACTATACGGTTGTTGAAGGGGACAGCCTGTCGTCCATTGCGAAATCGCAGTATGGAGATAGTACTAGGTGGCGCGATATCTACGAAAAAAACAAGAACGTGATCACAAATCCCAACAAAATCCATGTGGGAGACAGATTAGTAATGATGGACAAGTGATATGGATGCGGAGCTTATCATACAAACGCCTTCGGCGCGCATAGACGCGTCGCAAATACTGGAGTCAGTTACATTTACAGACAACATAAACAAATGCGGAAATCTGGAATTCTCGCTCCCTATGCTTGATGGTTTGGATGTTGATGTAGGAGCGGTCGTCCGGCTGCGCGTGGAAAACGAACCTTACTTTTTAGGGTACGTTTTCAAGAAATCCGATAGCGGGAAAAACAACGTCTGCAGCTATACGGCATATGACCAACTTCGCTACCTGACTGCAAGCGACAGCTATTCCTTCGACAACCTCACGGCCGGGCAGATCCTGCAGCGGATCAGCAAGGATATGGGTCTCGCCACCGGCGAGATCGAGGATCCCGGCTATCCGCTCGGGGCAGTCGTTGAAGATAACAAGTGCATGCTCGACATGATCGTCCGCGCGCTGGATACGACGCTGGCCTACACCAAGCAGATGTGCTACATCAAGGACGTGGCGGGTTCTATCGTCATGCGCAACATCGCGTCCAGCATCGTATCTTTGCAGATCGCGGAAGGGCAAAACCTTGTCGACTATACCCACGAGCGCAGCATCGATACGGATACCTATAACCAGATCAAGCTGGTACGGGACAATAAGTCGAGTGGTAAACGCGATGTTTTTCTTTCCCGCGACAGCTCCACGATCCAGCGCTGGGGGCTTCTGCAGTACTTTGAAGTGCTGGACGAAAACACGAACGACGCGCAGGCCGCCGAGCGAGCTGACATGCTGCTGCAGATCAGCAACCGGCCGACGCGAAAGTTTTCGGCCGAGGTTGTTGGAGACAAGTCTATCCGGGCGGGGCACCTGATCAACATCAGCGTACCGAAGTCGGGGCTGTCCGGATTCCTGCTTTGCATAAGTGCAAAGCATACTTTCCGCAGCAACTACCATAGCGTAACAGCGGAATTTAAGCTGGTATAAACCCGATTTAAACGCGTTTTACAGGAGGCTTTTATGGGTTTTTGCACACCGACTCAGGTAAAGCAAATCATATCGAAGTATCTGCAGGACTCCGGGCGCGGCGGGTATCAGACGGGCGTCGTCTCGTCCGTGAAGCCGCTGAAGATCCGCTTAAATAACAAGATCGAGATCACAGAGCAAAGCCTGTACATTTCCGACGCCGCGATTGGGCTGTCCGTCAAGGTGGGCAGCTATGAAAAGGCTGTTTTGCGCAATCCCCTGAAGGTCGGCGACGGCGTGCTGCTGATCACGCAGCCGCGCGCGGACGGCAGACAGATGTACATCCTGCTCGACCGGATCCAGAAATACAGCGAGAAGCGGGAGGTGCAAGTATGATTATCCCCGACATTACGATCGATACAGCGGCAGAGAGCTATCCGTCGCGCACCTGGCAGCTTGACTTTGCGGCTGGGCGCGTGCGGGGGAGCATCCGGGGCGGCATGATCGATGGCAACGCGGCCATCGGGCAGGCGGCGCAGTGCGCGCTGCTGACCGAGCGGTATGCGTACCTGTACCTGCCCTGGGCATATGGCTCCGAGCTGCACACGCTCGTCGGCAAGCCTTCCGACTATGTGCGCGCGGAAGCACCGCGCATGATTCGGGAAGCGCTGCTTGAGGATGACCGGATCCGCGACGTGAGGGATTTTACTTTCGATGGCGACGTGATTATGTTCTGGATCGATACGATCTATGGGACACAAAAAATAAATGCGGAGGTGCCAGCATGAGGACAGCGGCACAAATTATGGCTGACATGCTTGCCCGCGTGCCAAACGACGTAGACAAGCGCGACGGAAGCCTGATCTATCACGCGATCGGGCCGGTATCGGAGCAGCTCGAGGAAGTGCGGCTGCATATCGATAACGTTCAGGATACCATGATGCCCGATACCGCACGCGGTGCAGATCAGGATCGCGTAAATGGCCAGCAGGGCGTGAACCGGCTCGCGGCTACGCAGGCAGTACGGCAGGCCGAGTTTTACGCAGATGAGACGGGCACGCCCGCCGCCGTGCCGATCGGTACCCGCTTTTCAGGCGGCGGGGTTACGTATGCTGTCACCGATCAAGTGTCACCGGGCGTCTACAAGGTGGTGTGCGAGCAGGCGGGCCTGATCGGCAACGCATACTTCGGTGCGATCCTGCCAGTAGACAACGTGTCTGGGCTGGCGGTGGCAACTTTGACGGATGTGCTCATCCAGGGTGACGATGAAGAAAGCGATGAGGACTACCGTGCCCGCTACTATAAGACCGTAAACGCGCGGGCATTTGCCGGGAACCGCGCGGCGTACGAGCAGGAGATCATAACGATGCCAGGTGTGGGCGGTGTACATGCTTTTCGGCGGCCGGAAGCGGGCGTATATGTGACATGTGTGATCTGCGGCACGGATATGGGCGTCGCAAGCGATGAGCTTGTCGCCACCGTACAGGACGCGATCGACCCTGTCGCATCCTCCGGCGAGGGGATTGGCCTCGCACCGATTGGACACCGTGTGCTGGTCAAATCCGTGACCGCGCAGGTGATTAATATTTCCGCGTCCGTCACGCCGGTTTCCGGTGCTTCAGTCGCTGAGGTGACGACGGAAGCGGAAGACGCACTTGCAGCGTATCTGCAGGAGATCTCTTTCGAGCAGTCGGTCGTGCGCGTGGCGAGAATCGAATCTATCCTTCTGAACCTCACCAGCGTTTTGGACGTGATGGATACAAAAATCAATGGTTCTGCAGCCAACCTGATTTTGGATGCTGACTACACGAATTACGAGGTGCCAACGCTTGGCAGCGTGACGCTTACGGAGATATAAAAATGCGTGTTTACATCGAGTACTTGCCGGGATTTTTGCGGCTGATCAAGGACTATCAAGGGATCGGCGACGCCGTCGATCCCGAAGTGAGCAGCCTCGTTGAACTGCAACAACAGCTGGAAAACAACGCGGTGATTTTGGACGCGGATTCCGCGATCATCAGGCGCTGGGAGCACATCCTGCGGATCATCCCCGCGACCGGCGACGACCTGGCGCTGCGCCGCTTCCGCGTGGCCACGCGCTTAAATAGCAAGCTGCCGTACACGGAGCGGCAGATGCACGCATCCTTGCAGGCACTTGTCGGCGATGGCTACACAGCGAGCCTGAGCATATCCGATGAGCGGCTGACGATTCGCATAGATCTAGGCCGCAAGGACATGCTCGCAGAAGTTGCGCGCATGCTGGATGAAATGGTGCCGCTGAATATCGTGCTGGACGTAAGCATCTTGTACAATACGCACCGAATGCTGCAGCCTTATACACATGCGCAGCTCGCTCAAAAAACGCATTATGCGATACGGACGGAGGAAATCAATGCCTAGTCGTACTCAAAATTACAATTTAATCAAGCCCGCGCAAGACGAGTCGTATGATGTAGACCAGTTTAACACCAACTTTGACGCAATCGACACGCAGCTGAAAGCGAACGCTGATGCGGCGAATACAGCGCAAAACAAGGCGAATGATCATACCCACGGCAATATAACCAACGACGGTAAAATCGGCACAACCCCGTTCAAGGCAGTGTACACCGGCACGGGCGGGGCGCTGCAGGCAGATACGCTGCCCGTTGCGGCAGGCGGCACGGGCGGAACGACGGCCGCAGCTGCCAGGGCGGGGATCGGCGCTGCAGCCGCATCCAAAGCCAAGACCGCATCCCTAACGGTCGCCGGGTGGGATTCTTCTGCAAAGACGCAGAC